>Ga0163163_10000020_pt1 | contig 196885 bp, 145 predicted proteins | sample S65metaG_FD_119766 | JGI IMG/M metagenome (GOLD analysis project Ga0163163, IMG submission 119766) | Switchgrass rhizosphere microbial communities from Kellogg Biological Station, Michigan, USA - S6-5 metaG | ecosystem: Host-associated > Plants > Roots > Rhizosphere > Soil | place: USA...
AAACACCGAAACACCGAAACACCGAAACACCGAAACACCGAAACACCGAAACACCGAAACACCGAAACACCGAAACACCGAAACACCAGCGGGGAGCATGGAGCAAAGCGGTCAGGTCAAGTGGATAAATGGTTTCCTCAAAGGCGCCACAGAGGGGAGGGGATCGAGGACGGCTTTCGCCTCGCTAACGAATCGCCGAACCTTTATTGAGCTGATTTTCCGCTTCGGAAATGCTGATTCCGTTACGGGCTCGCAGCACCGATAACCCAACCGCCGGCGGATAGGCCTGGTCAGCTTTCATGCGCGGTTCAATGTATTCAATCACCTCAAAAAGCAACTCATTGGAAGCTCGATAATCCAGTCCAGTTAATTTTTGAATGTAACGCGTGGCTCGATCGATGAGCTTCAGATTGCTCGGCACCACCCAGATCATGAAGTTACCCATGACTCTCCCTAAACGGACCATGGTGCAAGTGGAAAGCGCGTTTAGAAGCATCTTTAATCCGGCTCGGGTAACGCCATCCAGCAGAAAATCTGTTGTTGGTGTTGGGAGCAATACCGCGTGGCATTCTGGCGCCCAGAAATCCAGGAATTGTTTGATTTGCGGAAACGACAGCTCGGAGCCGACAAAAATAACCGCAATTCTTGCTCCTGCTTCTCGTGCTTGTTCGAGTTGCCTACGATAAAAGCCGGTGGGCGAAAGCAAGGAATCCTTTTCTGCATCTGACATTACTGCTATCGCGCCGTCCTCGTTTCCCAGACGACGATAAACCAGGCCATCAAGACCAACTTTGAAGCGCATTAATTCCTGAGAACTGATCTTTTTTACAATTTCGGACGTCCGGCTATATTTCGCGTCGTCCACCAAGGCTCTAATCTCCGTCTCACTCCACTCGATGCATTGAGGAGTACGCTTGAGCAACCGTTTCCAGGCCTGAGCTGTTTTTTCGTAGGGCACAAATAGATAAGCCCACGATTCTGTGGCATTTGAATCATCAGACTTCCGAAATGGCGGCGTGCAATAGGTAGGAGAGCGCTCAGTCGTATCGGTCAAAACGTCAATTCCGAAACGGTCGGCAAAGTAATTAGTTTTATGACCGGAACGATAAACTTCTTCCTCAAAGCCAACCAACCGGGAAAGCTTCTCCAGAGTAGTTTGCGTTTTTAGCGTCTCATGCATTGTTCCCAAGTGCCCGAGAAACATTTCAGGCACGTTCTCGATGGGAAGGTCACAAGCTCCACCCGGTTCGAGTCTGTTCATTAATTTGCGAACTACGATTTCAAGCACGGTGAGGAGAACACAGAGTTGGATAGTTGTGGCTTGCATCCGCGTCGAACCAGTTATCGCCATCGGGCCTGTGGTGAGGTTTATTTTCTCCACGCGTGGATCTTCGATGATTTCCCGGCTTCGATTCACGGTTTGGCACAGCACGTCATCAGGATTATTATAGACGAAGTACACCTTTGCTCCCGTCTCCACTCCTTTCCAAGCGGTGCCAATAACAAACGAGGTCTCGCCGCCCTCGGTGATAGCGAAAACGACATCCTTCGAACCAAGTCCCTTGTCGCCAATTTGTTTTTTTCCAAACTCGACAAAATCCTCAAAACCCTCCACTGCCTTGATGAGCGCGAAATCACCACCCGCCATGACGCTCAGGGCCCTATTTTCAAACTCTTTGGGGGATGGTGAACATTCGAGGCCACGGGCACACTGGCGCTGCCAAAAATCTCGCCAGATCGAAACCAATTGGATGCTTAACCGGCCGGTCGAGCCGCAACCCGCAAAAAAGATCTTACCCCCCATTTCCAGTGCGGAGAGTGTCGTTTCGGCGATTTGGTGGACCCGCCCTGATCGGATGAACTTCGCGTATGCTTTAAGAACGTCCTCATCAACATCGAAAAGCAGCTTAAGGGCAGCAGTGATGCTGCTTTTGGCGATTTCGCTCAAATGCGCGGTGGTGGAATGAGAGCTTTCGGTGAGCAGTCCGCCAAGATTGAATTGCGAGCTAATCTTAAGGAATTCCTCGGAGCGTTTTTGTGAAGCTTCACTCATAAACCCGCCGCAGACACCGCGGATAAATAGAACTTCGAGACACAGCTATGGAGAGCGCCGTGGGAAGAAAGCTGGCTTCGCATGAGTTCAATCTCCTGGACGCGCCACTCGCCGAAAAACTGCCGGCTCATTTTTGACAGAAGCTCGAAGAGCATTTTTCTATCCTGCGCTTTAAGATGTTTGACTCGGCCAAGTGTCACGTGCGCGTGAAACTTTTCATGGGCCTCTTTTGGAGTGAACTGGCTCACAGCTAGCTCAATGCGCTGGTGTATTTCAGCCAAAGTGCCCTGCGCATCATGGAGTCCCGTCCAAAGGACACGAGGGGACCGGGTATCTGGAAATGCGCCCACTTGCTGAGCTCGAAGCTCGAATGGGAAACAGTTTTTGAGCGCATTTCCAACCTGATCCTTCAATGCTTCGATCTGACCGATGGGGACGTTACCGAGGAACTTCAGAGTCACATGGAGTTGCTCCGGTTTGGTCCAGGTCACGGAGGCTGCTGGAAGCCTTGCCTGCAAACCCACCTGGATTGCCGCCAATTCATTTTGGATTTGCTCAGGAATGCGAATCGCGATGAATAGCCGGTAATACTCTGGTTCGGTCTGGTTAGAAGTTTTCGCATCGCCATTCATCCGTCATCACGGCAGTGGTTCACCTCTTGCGGCGATCAGCAGTTGATACCATTCTTCACGCGTCAGTTCGAGTTCGGTCGCTTTTGCCGCCTCACGGATGCGTTCCGGTTGTGTCGAGCCTATGATCGGCATGATTTTGCTCGGATGCTTTAGCAGCCAGGCCAGAGCTACAGCCACCCGGCTCGTTCCCCGGCTTTTTGCGATGGAGTCCAGTACTGGCAACAGCTTATCTGGCTGATATTTTTCCTGGGAGGGCAGCAGTTTTTTGGCGCCGTTGCCAAGCAGTCCGCCTGCCAGTGGACTCCAGGCCATAGGGGTCAATTTCTCGATCAGGCATTGATCTAAAGTGCCATCCGTAAAAGGAGCAAGTTGCGAAAGGCTGATTTCAACCTGATGAACCAACAGCGGCATTGGACAGGCCACCTGCAACGCCGTAATCAAACCCGGACGGAAGTTGCTCACCCCAAACCAGCGCACCTTGCCGGCAGTTTTTAATTCTGAAAATGCCTGCCCCACTTCCTCCGGATCTGCTAAATAATCAGGGCGGTGAAGAAGATAAATATCGATGGTATCAATGCCGAGCCGCCCCAAGGAGCCTTCACAGGCCTTGATAATATGGCTCGCTGAAAAATCGTATCGTTGCGGAGAATCGACTGCAGGTTCGCCTGGAGGCAGGATTCCGCACTTGGTAACCACAAGCACGCGATCGCGCATGCCGGAAACTCTTTTGAGGGTTTCGCCCAAAACCCGCTCAGACTCGCCACGGGCGTAAATGTCAGCGTTATCAAACAGAGTATATCCTGCCTCATAAGCAGCAATGATCGCACGGTAGCCGGCGGCGTGATTTTGGGCTGTGATTTCCGCAGGGCTGTGACTGCCAGCAACTCGCCAGCAGCCAAACGCCAGGCGACTGCTTTTCAATGTGCTGACACCCAGTAAGATATCCCGCATACAATTTCGTCAAACCTGCCAAGCCAAACAAAATAAGGACAGCGCTTTTTTTGACTGCACCATGAACCGGGCGTGATGAAAAGTAGGTAGACGCGAGAAACCCTTAAAATTAAAAGGGTTTAATTTCTTGAGGTGTTCCAACACCCCTATAAATGAGGGTGTTAATGAGATGGGTCAACGGAAGTGCTGGAATGGTCACCCACTTTTGGTCACCCCCATGACCTGGGCCGCTTCTTTCGAGGAGAAGCACGGGTAAGTCTATCATAGGGTATTAGGTCGTATTAGCAATTAGCCCTTGTAAACCATCCGGGAATGGCCTAAATTCACGATTGTGATCAGTCATAAGTTGGGGTCTGTTGTTGTCCAAATATCTGATCTCTTGCCTTAATGGGATTTGACGCGAAATAAAATATGAACCACGACACCGTCGATGCGGGTGAGACGACAGTCCAAACTGCTACCTGGAAGCAAGTGGTCGCTAAGTACCAAAAGCCTTCCGTGTGGCGGAGTGTATGGCAAATCGTCAACAGCACGGTTCCTTACGTGATTCTCTGGTGGTTGATGTATCTTGTGAAGGGTATCTCCGTTTGGCTGGCCGTACCCCTCGCTGTGCTCGCGGGCGCTTTCCTGGTCCGTGTCTTTATTATCTTTCACGATTGCGGGCACGGCTCCTTTTTTAAATCGAGAAAAGCCAATGATGTCGTTGGCGCGCTAACGGGCGTCATGTGTTTCACTGCTTATTATCAATGGCGATGGGAACATAGCCTGCATCATGCAACGAGTGGGGATCTGGACCGGCGGGGAACGGGCGATATTTGGACACTAACCGTGCAGGAATATTTGGAGGCATCGCGTTGGAAAAAATTTGCTTACCGACTGGCTCGCAATCCACTGGTCCTGTTCATCGTCGCACCGTTGTTTCTCTTTGTCATTCAGCAACGATTTCCATTTCCCAAGGGCGGCCTTCGGGAGAGGTATTCGGTTTATTTGACAAACCTGGCACTCATTCTCATTTGCGCGGGTCTGTGCTGGCTGTTTGGTTGGAAAGCTTATTTACTGCTGCAATTGACCGTGATGATGGTAGCTGGGTCCGCCGGCGTGTGGCTTTTTTATGTTCAACATCAGTTCGAAGGGGTGTACTGGCAACGGCGAGACCAATGGGATTACGCGCAGGCTGCTTTGCAAGGGAGCTCGTTTTACAAATTGCCCAGGCTGTTGCAATGGTTTTCCGGCAATATCGGGTTCCATCATATTCATCATTTGAGTCCGCGCATTCCTAATTACCATTTGGAAAAATGCCATAAGTCCGAGCCGCTCTTTCAGCAAGTGAAACCAGTAACTCTTTCTACCAGCTTAAAATCGTTTGCCTTTCGGCTCTGGGATGAACAACGGCAAAAATTAGTCGGGTTTCGAGCGTTGAAAGCGATACGAGTGGAGAGAGCGGTGTTGGCACGCAACCCTCAAAGGCAAACTGCTTCCAAATCACACTTCGACCCAGGTGCTCCTTAAAGTCCTCCTTTGACTTCCCCATTGGCAATTGATAGGCTGGGTATATTATGTTCCTAACTATGGCTCGACGGCCTTGCAGATCCCTTGCCTTGAAGGCTATCTGAGTTATGATGCCCCCGAGAAGGACTAATCCCCGCGCGGAATACCGTCTTCGTCAAACGCAACTGGTTCAGGAATCCGTAAGCCTCGCGGAAAAATATCCCCGCTTAAAAGGGCTAACTGTGAACCTGGCCTATTTCGACTCGGAAGGTGTCAACAAGAACAGCGAGATGAAGTATAAGGTCAATGTGAACCATGCCAAATCCATGTTTTGCTTTGTTTGCCAGAGCGGGGAGTGCGTCGGTGGGGATTTTGATTTGACCGATGTTCTGGCCAAAGCCGTGGCTGGAAAACGAAAGCTGGCCACGGGCGAACTTCGTTGCAAAGGCTATCGCAAAAAAGTAAATCTGGATCGCATACCGTGTCAGACTCTTTTAAGATATAAATTAACCCTGCTATATGTCTGAAGTGAAATTACGAAAAGGAGAACCCGTGGAACGGGCCATCCGGCGTCTGAAAAAGAAACTGGACCGCGAGCAAACACTGCAGCAGTTTCGAATGCATCGCCGTTTTGAAAAGCCCAGCGCTCGCAAGCGCCGAAAAATGAAAGCGGCGCGATTCTCCGCCATGCTCAAGGAACGGTACGCGGATTATTGAGTTGTCTATTTGCAGAAACATTGGCGGCCAGCCAAGCGGAAACAATAGAGCTCTCCCGACACGAGCGAGGAAGTCTTGGACAACAAAAATGCTTGCTAATTGGCGGAAATGGGGCAATTTCAGTTTGTCTACAGGATAGCTTGTCTTCCAGGACATGGTGGATCTTCAGTTGAACGCGGTTCAGTGATGATTTGAAACCCGGCAGTCGGGAACAGTTTGGAATAAACAGGGTAATACCAGGGACAGTATCATCGCATGAACACAAAATTATTCGTAGGAAATCTTTCCTTCAAAACAACAGAAAACGATCTCCAGGACACCTTTGCTGCACACGGAACAGTAGTCGAGGCGAATCTGATGACCGATCGCACCACGGGTCGCCCGCGCGGATTCGCCTTCGTTACTATGGGCTCGCCCGAAGATGCGAAAAAGGCGATTGACGCTCTCAACGGAGCAGCTCTCGATGGCCGGAATCTCACAGTCAACGAGGCGCGTCCTAAAGAGGACCGGGCCTTCAGCGGCGGCGGCGGCGGCGGCAGGGGCGATCGCGGTGGGTATAGCGAACGGCGCTACTAGATTTAAAGCGTTCTAAAACGAGGCGTGGCGCCTGACAGCGCTGCGCCTTTTTTGTTGTCTTAACCTTAAAGAAGGAACGTTAGAAATCGATATGATATGCGGGCGCAGCCCTCGGTTTGGCTGCGCCCGCTGTCTTACGGGTTCGCGTTCACGGAGCGCGAGCCGTCCTCGGCTCGCGCCACGTAGCTATATTCAATTGCGTAGAGTTCCTTATGGAATTGGTCTATCCTCGCAGAAATAGTTTCGAAAGGTTTTTTTGCACCGTTGCCGCTTGCGAACCGGGGACGTTTCGCGGTCCAAATTAAACTCGCACGTCAATTCTTTTCCTCTATGCCCCAAATCTTTGGCGAGGCTATTTCGAGACAGTTCCCCGCAGGATCGCGGAAGTAAATGGAGCGACCGCCCCTCGGCCAGGATACGACCTTCTCGATGCTAACTCCGCTCTCGCGTAATGTGGCGATCCACAAGTCCAATTCGGAATCAGGGACAGCAAATGCAACGTGTCCTGGACCAAGAGCTCCGTGAGGCGCAACTTCTGTTTCTTTCTGTGTTTTTGATGGATCGAAGATCAAAAGCATTTGGTCGTGACATTTGAAGAACAAATGACGCCCCGGTTCTTTGGCGAACAGTTGCAGTCCGAGTATTTTTGTGTAGAACTGCTCGGCCCGCTCGAGATCATTCGCATAAAGAGATGTTTCCAGAATCCGTAATGGTTTCATCAGTTGCGTTCTTTCGAATCAGATGCGCGCTCTTTGGAGTGAAGGATTTTGGGAAAAGTTGAGCCAGCTTCGACGAGCGGAAAGCGAAAATGCGTTTCAGATCGCGCCGAACGAGAAACCGTTCTACCAGCCAGCCTCCAGGGACCGAGTAGCGAACAATGTCCTTGCAAATAGTGCCTCCTGCGCTTTCTACAAACAGATGTTCATGGATCCATTGCCGATACGGGCCGCGGCGTTGCTCGTCCACAAAACGGTCAGGCGGTTCCCATACCGTGATTTCGCTCTGCCAATGAAATGGAATCCTGCGCACATGCACCTTGTAATCGATCAGAAGACCGACTTTCATTTTCAGCGAAGCTGCCGTAATAATTTTGAATCTCACCCATGGAGGAGTGATAATCTCAAGGTTCCGCGCGTCCGCAAAAAATGAAAATACTTCATGTCGAGGGCGAGGAAGCCAAAGATCCGACTCAAACGTGAATTCTCTCATCGCCCAAGGCGGATCAAAGCTTCGTTTTTATGCCGCAAGCTCGGACCGCGCACCAGCCTCGAATGGCCTCAAACAACACGAAACCTCCGAAGCCTAGCATTATCAGGGCTGCCCAAATCGACTGCCGAAAGGTAAGCCCTGCGCCAATGAACAGAGCCAGGGCGAGGAAACCGCGAACCAGCCGGCCTGTGTTGCTGATATTGGGAGTGAATAATCGTTTCATTGTCCAGCCTTTCCGAGATGTGCCATGCGTAGAATATGGCACAAAGTCGCAGCGTGGCATAGCCTGAACCAAGACAGAAACCGAAGAAAGCAGCGCCATCGGAGCCGCCACCGAACTCGCGAAGCGTTTGGAGTGCGTCCGTATTCCGGCGCTTTGGATTGATCTTGCTTTCCGGCTCTTTGATTCTTTGTCCTGTAATGCATGAAAAGCTCCGCTTCGCTTGTCTGGTTTCGGATCGATCTGCGGCTTGCGGACAATCCCGCCCTGCAGGCCGCGATTCAACGGGGCGGTCCTATCATACCGGTGTTCATTTTCGCTCCAGAGGAGGAAGCGCCATGGTCGCCAGGGGCCGCGTCCCGATGGTGGTTGCATCAATCGCTTACTTCACTCGATGCTTCGTTGAACCAAGTAAAGTCACGGCTAGTCATTCGGCAAGGACCTACTCTAGAGTCCTTGAAGCAGCTTGTCCGAGAGACCAAGGCTGAAGCGGTATTCTGGAATCACCGCTACGAACCCGCTGTCATTAAACGGGACGCAAAGATTAAAGAAGCCTTGTCCGCCAATGGCATTCGAGCGGAGAGTTTCAATGGCGCACTTTTAAATGAGCCATGGACGATTCAAAATCAGAAGGGCAAACCATTTCAGGTGTTCACCGCCTTCTGGCGTCATTGCCTGGCTAAAACCGAACCTGTCGCACCCCTATCCTCCCCGCGCAAACTTGCTGTGCCGAAGCGATGGCCGAGGTCGCTCTCGGTGGATGCATTGGAACTGGAGCCCAAAATCAAGTGGGCAGAGGGAATCCGCTCTTGCTGGCGTCCGGGGGAAGCTGCCGCTCGAGCACAGCTCAATCATTTTCTGCGAAAGTCTTTGTCAGGTTACGCTCAGAATCGAAATCTGCCATCCCAGCTAGGCACATCACGCCTCTCGCCTTATTTGCATTTCGGAGAAATCACACCTCGCCAAATCTGGCACGCAGTGCGAAAGCTGGGAGAAGCCGAAGGGATGTCCGAAGTCATCTGGAAAACTTTGCCTTTTCTGACGGAAATCGGCTGGCGAGAATTTTCCCATCACCTGCTGTTTCATTTCCCGCATATGCCTGTGGAACCCTTGCGTTCGGATTTTAAGCGTTTTCCCTGGCGGAAAGCTCCCGAGTTTTTGCGAGCGTGGCAAAAAGGGCTCACCGGTTATCCCATTGTAGATGCAGGCATGCGCGAGTTATGGGCCACGGGGTGGATGCATAATCGTGTAAGAATGATTGTTGCTTCGTTCCTGGTTAAGGATTTGTTAATCTCCTGGTTCGAAGGGGCGCGTTGGTTCTGGGATACGCTCGCGGATGCCGATCTTGCGCAAAACACTCTCGGCTGGCAATGGACCGCGGGTTGCGCCGCGGATGCTGCGCCATATTTTCGCGTTTTTAATCCTACAACGCAGGGCGAGAAATTTGATCCGCAGGGAGGCTATGTCCGTAAATGGTGCCCCGAACTTGCCAAGTTGCCGGACAAATGGTTGCACCGTCCATGGGAAGCACCATCGACTGTGCTTGAGAATGCGAGTGTTGAACTGAATCTTACATACCCTGCGCCTATTGTGAACCACACGATCGCGCGCGAAGTAGCGCTTGAAGCGTTTTCAGGACTTAAACCGAAACGAGCTAAAACCAGCAGGCGATTCCCATGAATCATGGGTCGCAGTTCATGGACTGTGAGCAGCTTCGAAAGGAACACGGAGCTTTCCATGAACCGCCTGGGAGCGCCGGCATCCCTGCCGGCCATTCGACCGACTGAGCAAACGCCGGCAGGGATGCCGGCGCTCCCAGGTCACGTGGTTCATGATCCCAATGCATGCGCAATAGCGAAAGGAGGCTCTCCATGAACCATTCTTCGAATCGTCCTCATCCTCCTCGTTCTCGTCCTCGTCGCCGAGCTGGCTCAGGTCTCAATGCACCATTTGGCAATCTTGGAGGGTCTCCATGAACCTTTGTTATTCGCGTCCCGATGCCACGATGAAAGGCTGCAACTCCTTCATGAGCTGCGAAAAAATCTCCAGCGACACCTGTTGCGTCCCGTCACTCCAAGCTTCGGCCGGATTCGGGTGGACTTCAATGAGCAGAGCATCCGCTCCCATGGCTACAGCCCCTTTGCACATTGCGATCACAAGGTCCGCTCGACCGGCGCCCTGACTCGGATCGATGACAATCGGACAGTGTGATTCCTGCTTGATGATTGGGATAGTAGCAAGGTCTAGCGTATTGCGAGTGTAAGTTTCAAAAGTACGAATGCCTCGCTCGCAGAACATCAAGTTGCTGTTTGCATTGGATAAAACATATTCTCCTGCCAAAAGCCACTCCTCGATCTTCATCGAAAGTCCACGCTTAAGCAGAATGGGCTTGCCGGTTCTCGCCGCGGCAATCAGCAATTGAAAATTTTGGGCGTTCCGGGCGCCGATTTGGATAATGTCGGCATATTCCGCGACCATTTCGGTGTGGCTCTCGGAAAGTAATTCTGTGATCACCGCGAGGCCGGTTTCCTTTCGAGCCTTCGCCAGCAATTTGAGCCCTTTTTGGCCAAGACCTTGGAATTCATAGGGAGAAGTACGGGGCTTGAATGCTCCACCCCGTAACACCGTCGCTCCCGCAGCTTTGACTGCTTCGGCCGTTTGGAGCAATTGTTTCTCGCTTTCGACCGAGCATGGGCCTGCCATGACATGGAACTTTTTTCCGCCAATGCTGTGTTTGCCGACGGAAACGGTTGAACTCTGCCCATGCGCCTCACGGCTGACCAGTTTGTAGCGTTTCTGAACTGGCATAACGCTCTCGACGATTTCCGGGAACACGACGCCGAGGGTTTCAAGTGATTGGTGGGTCAGTTCATCGCCGATCGCGCCAATGACGGTGCGAGAGACGCCACGCATTACGTGGGGTTTATAACCGCGTTTGCGGATTTCTTTGAGAATGATGGCCTCGTGCTTCTTCGAGATGCCTGGCTTAAGAACGATAATCATAGTTGGTTGTAATGGTTTGCCAGAGGCCGCCACAAAAAAACCGCAGGTGTGGGGCCTGCGGCGGAGTTGATGAATGCCTGGTGTTACGCGGCAATAACCATCAACCCGCCGGAACTGGTAAAATAATACCAACCGGCATAAGGTCTAAATGGCTGACCGCTCGGAATCACGTCTAAAGTCATACCAGAAAGGAACGAAAGGTCAAGCGGGTGCATTTTTTGTGACTTGTGGCTCCTTGGCAAGGCATTCCGGTCCTTCCTTGCCACCGCCGAGTCCACTTAAAAAGAGATCAAAACATCAAGATCCAAGTTCCAGAGAAGCGCCAATTCCAAAACTTTTGCAAGGCGAGCCCTAAGCATTGGGGATTGATGTTTCTGGAATTGGAGCTTGGAGCTTCATGAGCGCGCGCAGGAAGTGAAGTGCCCTTCTCACGAACAAGATCGGGGGACGAGCAGGATTTGTAAGGTCATTTTGAAAGGAAGGTTCTGGAAAAATGCAATTGAAAATCTTATGATTCCTCTATGGCACTGACGCGACATTGCTGGAAATGCGGAGCTGAATACAAGTTGCCCGGGATGCCTGGCCGACTCGAGAGCTGTCACCAGTGCGGTTCCGACTTGAAGGTATGCCTAAATTGCATTTCTTACGATCCGCGTGTTGCACAGCAGTGCCGTGACCGCCGAACTGAGCCAGTGGCTGAAAAGCACATGGCAAATTTTTGCGAATACTTTGAATTCGTCAGACGCGAATTTGCTCCGCCTGCACAGATGGAATCCCGCGAGTCAAAAGCTCGTGACACTTTAAAGAAGCTCTTAGGAGACTGAAGCCATGAAGGTTGTGACGAAGAGTTTCAAGTTCAATGCTTTTGCCCATTGCGCAAATTCGCATTGATGTAGAGCGATAGTTGCGCCTCCTGTTCATCGTTGAGTTTGGCCTTCTTTTTCATCTTCCCCATCCACATCTTCCAATCTTCATCAGAGTACCTTCCTGGATCGTGCAATTTGTGGCACTTGGCGCATTTTGCATAGTAAAGCTTGCGCCCAGGTTGTTGGTTGTCGGGTAAGCTGCTTCGTTTCACAGTGGCAGCGCAGGCGCTCAGTGCGATTCCCAGTGTGAGCAATGTTAAAATCCTGTCCATCGATTAGAAACTGATGCCGATTATTAACCGAATGTTCCATCGCTCATGCCCTTCCAACTCCAGAGAATGGTTTCCATCAACGTTTTCAGCAAAATTGGCTCCGACAACCTGGGGCATTACCGATAAGGAGGTCCACCATCGTTCCCGCTGATAGGTTGCCACTGGACCGAGATAGAAGGCTGTGTTCTCCCATGTGTCATATTCCGGAATCTCATTATGATCCCGTGCCTCAATACCAATACTCCATCTCGGACTAAAACGCCGTGTAATCCCAAAACTGACCTCAACTTCTCCTTCAGTTTCTTTAAAGTGATCTTTCCACTCGGTGGCATGGGTTAGATTAAGAGCCCATTTCCACTCACCGAATCTTTGGCCCAGAATGACTTTCTGCTCCAACTCAAATTCATCCCCCGAGTAGCGAGGCTCCAAATACAACGCCAAACCTACCGCATGATCGGCGGGGTTCAGGACAAGATAACGATTCTCCAGCGAGACGCCGTCGAACTGAAAATCCGATACATGATGGCCTGACTCAACATCCTTAAAAGTGGTGAGGCTCTCGTTCAGGTAGAGCGACAGGGAGTAATCATCCGTCATCCCATATTCGAGCTCATGACGGAACTCCCAACGATGATAATCCTCCTGGCCGACGGTTTTGTTCCTGCCAGCCCGCAAGGTCACCCATTGTTCGTATTCAAGTCCTCCTTTCGGCAGTGTTTCAGGTTCATACGTGTAAGTGAAATACCGCTCGGTAGCGGAAGCTGGCAGCGCGTACAAGGTGATTCCCAAGGTCCCCAGGAAAAATAAGAAACGAATCTTCATGTTGGATTTTGATTTTCAATTTAAAGGCTAGTAGATCTAATTGAGATTGAGTCTCAATGTCAATAAGCAAAACAGATTGTTTTACTTATTGCCCAACTGGTTCTTATCGGGCAATGCCGGAGGATTCTCCCGCCCGGGAAAATACCCGAGAGCCTTGATTAAAAAGCAAAACCCCTTCCGAGGTTGGTCGGAAGGGGTTGAATTATCGGAGGAGCGGGTTAAAACTTATAAGCAACGCTCGCAGCCAAGATGTAGCTGTTGATCTTGGTCGGTTCGTCCGCAGCCGTTGTGCCGCCGAACGCCTGCGTGCCATCCGCGGAGTGGTCCCAACGAAATTCGAGGCGGCTTAATACGTTTTTCCACAGGTCATATTGTAACGTCAACGTGCCCTCGACAATCTTCGTGGTTCCTAACGCGCTTGGTACGCTTGTGGTGGCATATTCGCCGCGCGCGTACACACCCAGCTTTTCTGTTAGCTGATACGAGGTATAGAGGCCAACCGCGTTGGCGTAGCCGGAGGTGTCACCAGTAATGGTCTGGCCGCTGACGCCCGCATAATCATAACAGGCGCCTACTTTCAAACCCGTGACAGGTGTCATTAGTGATGCCCCAACGTACCAACTGGTTTGGTCTGCGGGAGCTCCGACGCTGGGGGAAGCCGAATTAAAGCCATTGATTATACCACCGGAAAGAGTCGATCCACCGAGAAAACCCCAATTGGTCGGAGCGGTAAACGTCATGCTCCCCATATAGGTCTTATACGATTCCGCTCGGGTGGGGAATGCTCTTTCATTGATTTTGGGTCCAAACGTATTGGCGACGGCAAATGTCGTTGAAAATGAAGGACAAAACGCATAGGTCCCCTGAATACCCGTATGGGTGGTGGGCTCGATGGTATAACCGTAAGAACGCGTGAAGTTCGGGTTGTTAACAGACTCGAACACTTCGTAGCCGATAATTGTATCCCATACACCCATCTTGAAATCCAATCCGTTGCCAACCGGCGCATGCAAGGAGACGTAGGCTTGTTTGACACCGAAATCCGCCAGTTCTCCTGTCGATTGCGTGGCGAGCGTGTCGGCGTCCGGACCGAAGATCATATCTACTTTGTATCCTGCTGCCCAGGCTTCGGCTGGATCGATCGGTCTTTCGAGGGTCAGCTTTACGACGTTCAAGTTGAAGCCGTCAGCTTTGCTCGGGCCACCGAATGCATAATTGGGTACGTGGCCGTTCCCTGTTCCAGTATTCCATTGTGCTGAGGTATCGACATACCCGCTCAAGGTTGTGGAGGAAATCGCGGTGAGAACGGAGCTAGGGGCTTCTTCGGCCTGGGTCACTGCTGGAATACTTACCAAGCCGGCAGCCACCAGGGCCATTGTCCATGGATTACACTTCATGTTTATATGTGGTTCAGTTTATTGTGGTTTTCTTGCTTACTGCGCGCCAACCCTGGTTTCATCGGGAGGCATGCAAAGACTATCAGCACCTAGGCACAAGGCGTGCCAACTGTAAAACTATTCATCCAAGGTGCTGAAGCCTAATGGGTTGAGAGTTTCCTTAATGAACTCAGTCATTCTTTCTCAAGCACATTCTTGCGCCGATTGGTCAAAACTAGCCATAGCGACAGGATGATGATGCGGCATCGTTATCATGAAACAAAAAAATAGCCCCTTCAAGTGAAGGGGCTATATGCAGTCAGAACAGATCAGAATTTGTAGACGAAGTTAGCTGCCAGCAGCCACTCATTGCGCAGAGACCCAGGACCCACCTCATCGGTGCCGCCCCAGGTTTTTTCACCGCTGAGCGAGTGATCCCATCGGAACTCCAATCGGCTGATAACGTTCTTCCACAGATCGTATTGGGCAGTGGCGGTCACGCCCAACGCACGATCGGGGTTGGTTGAAGCCGTCGGGTCGGAAGAATCAAAGGTGAAGAATTTCTGCTCACCACGATCCCTCAGATACTCACCTCTTAGGTGAAGACTGAGTTTTTCGGTTGCCTGGAAACTTGCATAACCGGCAATAGTGTAGGTTTCGCCGCTGATGTTATGGATGTCCAGGTAATCGAAGGCTGCACCGAGGCGAAGACCAGTCACAGGTGTTGCCAATGTGCTGCCGACGTAATAACTGGTTTGACCATCGCCATAACTGTCCGTGAACCCGTTGACAATGCCGCCGTATAGCGTTGAACCACTCAGGAAACCCATGTTCTCAGGTGCTGTTATGGCAAGCGAGGCCATGTAAGTTTTGTATGATTCGGCCTTCGTCCAGTCCGGCCGCCCCTCAATTGTGCCCCCGTTGGGTCCGTGTGCGCGCTCGTTAATGGATGGTCCAACGGTGTTAGCAATCCCTGCGGAAGCACTCAATGTATCGTTGAACCGATAGCTGGCGAGTACGCCAGTGTGGGTCTGGGGTTCGATGGAATGGCCGTAGGAACGAGTATAATTTGGATTATTCCCAGATTCTACCGATTCGTAACCAATGACGCTGTCGAACGCGCCGATCTTCCAATCGATGCCATTGCCCACCGGCATGCGCAACGCGACGTAAGCTTGCCTCACGGCAAAATCACTCGAGCCGGAAGAAAAGACCGACTGGGTTCCCAATACATTCGCGTCTGGTCCCGCCCAGAGGTCCACCCGATAACCGGCAGCCCATTCAGCCTCGTCCAGCGGCTTTTCAATTCGCAATTGGACGACATTCAGGTTGAAGCCGTCCGCTTTGCTGGCGCCGCCGAACTTGTAATCGGGCAACCGGCCGTTGCCAGTGCCAAAGTTCCACTGGGCCGAGGTATCCACGTAGCCACTGATCGTCGTTGATGACAAGGCAGTCATCACCGTACTTGCCTTTTCTTCGGCTTTTGCAGCCGAGGCAAGGCTAACCACTCCAATGGCCGCCAAGCCTAATGTCCATTTATTAAACTTCATGTTCCTCCGATAATGTTAGTATTTTTACTCTGATTAATATGCATTTTAGAAGGGTAAAACCGGTTTACCCTTGCACCCAACGGGTGCCTTTGCGGGCCATTGATAGGCGAAAGGCCATGGCTTGACAACAAGTTTTTTTCCTAAGTTGAGACAAAAACTGTCCCATTTATGGACAGTTTTGACGCATGCGAACGGCGTTGTTGTGTGCTTTTGAGGAAGATGAGATTGTGTTTTTCAAACGCAAGAGTTTGGAATAAAGACTGCTAGGGAAGGGCACGAATGTTTAGGGTCTGGAATAAGCCACGAGTTTGTCTTGCAATTGCCGGCCGGGCTTTGTATTTACGCTAACAAGTATGGCTTCCTTCGCATATGTTGCTCGGGATACGGGTTCGGGTCGCGAAATCCGCAGCTCGGTTGATGCCACTAGTGAACAAGCAGCCATAGCGGCGCTGCTCAACCGCAATCTGCTGGTCGTTTCCATCCAGGAAAAGGTGGGAAAAAAAGGTCGCACCGCCGGTGGGCGTGTTGCATTGGCAGATCTCGTCATCTTTACTCGCCAACTCGCTACCATGATCGACGCGGGCTTGGCCATGGTGCAGTCGCTGCAAGCATTGGCGGAGCAAACTACCAACAAGGTCATGCGAGACGTCATTAAAGATGTCTGCAGCCGTGTCGAAAGCGGGGATAGTTTCTCCGAAGCCCTGCAAAAGCATCCGAAAGCTTTTAGCCGGTTATACGTCTGCATGGTTGCCGCAGGGGAAAAGGGTGGTTTGCTGGCCGAGATTTTGGCGCGGTTGGCCGTTTATCAGGAAAATGCGGCGCGTCTGCGTAAGAAAGTAAAATCTGCCATGATGTACCCCACGGTGGTGACCATCGTTGCGATTTTGATCACTATCTTTCTGTTGGTGAAAGTAGTCCCTGTTTTTGGAGAAATCTTTCAAAGCTTCCAGGCCGAATTGCCAGCTCCAACCCAATATCTCATTAATATCAGCAATGCGGTAAAGAAGTACTTTGTGTTGATCTTTTTGGTCGCGGGTGCAGGTGTTTACGCCTGGTTCTATTTTATCAAGACGAAAGTGGGAAGGGAATTTTGGGATTCACGACGTATTAAGCTGCCGATTTTTGGCGTGATTGCCCATAAAATTTGCCTGGCCCGGTTCACTAGAACACTAGCATCGCTCATTCGGGCGGGCGTTCCCATCCTTGAGGTTTTGCAAATCACTTCTCAAACAGTTGGTAACGTCATCATGGAGAAGGCGATCAAAACTGCAGCGCTGGATATTGAGCGTGGCGAGAGTATCTCCGGGGCTCTCGGCAAACACCCGATTTTTCCGAGCATGATTATCCGGATGGTCACTGCTGGCGAACAAACTGGGAAGATCGATAATATGCTTGAACGCATTGCGGATTTTCTCGACGAAGAAATCGAAACGACCTTGGCGGGTCTAACCGCACTAATCGAACCGATTCTGATTGTCTTTCTAGGTGTCGTTATCGGCGGCATGGTCATTTGTATGTTTTTGCCCATCTTTAAGATGCCGGAGATTGTCAATCCAAAGCGCTAAGTTGCGGGGAGCCAAGCTCGAAGTATAAAGCTCGACAGCTGGCAAAACTGGGGTGGCAGCCAACGTTGTGTGCTCCACTTGTCTTAAGTTCACTCCACATCTTTGGGTCCAAGCGCGAGAATCCGTCTTGCTCGCGTGCAGGCCTTTGAATTAGCCTCCGCCATGGCCCGCGTTTTGTTGGTCGACGATGAGTTGACCATGGTGCAAATGATGACCGAGCTCCTTCGGAGGGAGGAGCATGAGGTGTTTCCTTTCACTAACGGTCAGAGCGCCAGCGCTGCTTTGATTACCCATTGTCCGGATCTGGTCATCACCGACCTCTACTTCGACAAAACTCGTGCTCAAGGGCTGGAAATCGTTCGCAAAGCGCGTGCATTGGATCCGCCCGCAGTCGTGATAGTCATTACTGGATTCGGCTCGATAGAAACGGCTGTCGAGGCGATGAAAAATGGCGCCTTCGATTACCTCGAGAAACCGTTTAAACTCGATGAACTGAGGTTGTGCGTTCAGCGCGCGCTTTCGTATAAGGCAGCCGTTACTGAAACAGCTTACTTACGCAAGCAACTCAAGAAGAAATATCAATTCAGCCAAATCATCGGCAGTGCTCCAAAAATGCAAGCGGTATTCAAGCTGATTGAGCGCGTCGCCGACACCGACAGCACGATTCTTTTGCTGGGCGAAAGCGGGACGGGCAAAGAGTTGGTTGCTCGAGCGCTCCATTTCAACAGCCGGCGTCAGTTCGCTCCGTTCGTACCCGTCAATTGCAGCGCTTTGCCGGAGAACCTGCTGGAATCCGAGCTGTTTGGTCATCGCCGTGGCGCTTTTACCGGCGCGATCAACGATAAAAGGGGCCTTTTTCAAGAAGCCGATGGGGGCACGATTTTTCTCGATGAAGTCGGTTCCATGCCACCTTTGTTGCAAAGCAGATTGCTTCGAGTATTACAGGAGCATGAGGTCCGCCGCGTTGGAGATAATACCGCTGTATCAGTAAATGTTCGCGTGGTCGCCGCCGCCAATGAATCTCTGGAAAAGAAAATTAAGGAAGGCACTTTTCGCGAGGACTTGTACTATCGGCTGAACGTGATTCCCATCGAGTTGCCAGGGCTTCGCGAACGCCGGGATGACATCCCATTGCTTGTCTCTCATTTCCTGAAAGACAAAGCTCATGCACGGAGCAAAACCCCGCTATCAGTAACCAGGCAGGCAATGGAATTATTATGTGCTTACGACTGGCCTGGAAATGTGCGAGAGCTCGAGAACGCCATCGAAAGGGCTGCGACTTTATGCGAGGGAGAAATGATCCGTTCGGCTGATTTGCCGCCAAGCCTGATCGCGGCAGTCAAAAGAACCAATCCCACGCTGGAAACAGATGAACCTGCCACCTTGCCCGCATTGCCAGATTCGGCCCTTTATCCACTGCACCGTCCTGAGACTCCGAGATCTGCCTTGGGCGATGGTGCTCAGGAATTCACCTCTGAACCAGTATTGCCGTTGAAAACCTTTTTGCGCGATCAGGAGCGCGTTCACCTTGCTCACGTCCTGGAACAGTGCGGTGGCGACAAGGAAAAAGCCGCCTTGCTTCTGGGAGTCAGCCTCGCCACTCTGTATCGGAAGTTGTCGGGCAGCGACGAATAAAACGAAATTCCCGCTCTGACAAATATCAGACGCCCTCGCTCTTTTTTCGGCAAGCACCCATTTTCTTCAGCTCTTCGCAGGTCGCCGTGATCTGCAAGCGATGGGCTTTGACCGAAAAGCCGAGCCGCTGGCTGATCTCACTCTCGAGCTTTTCGATCTTGTCGCTATCGAACTCAACGATCTTTTCACAATCCTGACAAATAATATGATTATGGTGCGGGTGCTCGGCATAATTTGGATCGTACACCTTGCAATCTTTTCCAAAATCCATTTCGCGGACCAAGCCACTTTCGGTGAGCAAGGGCAAAGTGCGATAAACCGTGGCACGGGAGACAGATTTATCCCGGCGGCGCGACCAGGCCAGGAGTTGATCCGCGGTAAAATGCTGTTGTGTGCCAAACGCGGTATCGATGATCACCTTGCGTTGAGCGGTAACACGCAAATTTTTTCCGCTCAGAAACTCCATGAAACGCCGCTTTGCGTTTTTGTTTACTGCCTCTGCCATAGGTGGATTATAGGCGGCTCATCCAGGCCTAGTCAATGGCCAGAGGTTACATTTCATCATTGGACGTTTGGAGTAAGTGCTTACAGTTGTTCATCATGATTGTGGAAATTATTAATACCGGCAGCGAGTTGATGCTGGGGCGGGTACTGAACACACATGCCCAATGGCTTTGCCGGCAATTGGCTGATTTGGGCTATGTGGTTAGTCGACAAGTCGCGGTGGCCGACACAGCCGGACAAATTCAGCAAGCGGTTCGAGAGGCACTTTCGCGAGCCGATCTGGTGCTTAGCACAGGAGGTCTGGGGCCCACTTCTGATGATCTCACCCGCAACCTGATTGCTGAGTTGCTCGGAAAGGATTTGCATGAGGATGCAGCAGTGCTGGCACAGATTAAGAGCTTTTTCGATTTGCGACATCGGCCTATGCCCGAACTTACACGGGTGCAGGCCTTGGTACCCGAAGGCGCCCTGGTCTTGGCCAACACACACGGGACCGCTCCAGGTTTAGCGATCCAGGTGATCCCCAATGCCTTTAGCGAGCGAGGCACTCCAGCCTGGTTAATGATGCTCCCGGGCCCGCCTCGCGAGCTTCGCCCTATGTTCCTGGATATAGTCGTGCCTCTCCTGCAACGCGAACTGCCATTGAATTCATCCTTTGTTTGCCGAACGCTTCGAACCGCAGGTCTTGGTGAATCCATTGTTCAGGAAAAAATCCACGACTCTCTGGCCAGTCTCGTGGTAGAAGGCTTGGACGTGGGATATTGCGCCCGGCCCTGGCAGGTCGATGTGCGGTTATCTGCCCGTGGGTCTATGGCCGAAACTCTGGTCAACAAAGGAGAGTCAATCGTTCGCAAGTGCTTGAAGGAAAACGTATTTGCTTCAGGCGATCAGGATTTAGCTCACGTGATTATTGATGCATTATCTTCGCGAAAGGAAACACTCGTCCTGGCTGAATCCTGCACCGGAGGGTTCGTTGCCAATCAATTAACAAATGTGCCCGGCGCATCGGCTGTTATTCCAGCGGGTTGGGTGACCTATAGTAATGAGGCCAAGGAAAAATTATTGGGTGTCCAGCACAGCACTTTGGAGCAGCACGGAGCGGTCAGTGAGCAAGCGGCAATTCAAATGGCCGAGGGCGCTCGGAAGCAATTTCGCTCGGACTATGCGCTGGCAGTGACGGGTATTGCGGGACCGGGTGGAGGCACTTCACAGAAGCCGGTCGGAACCGTCTTCATTGCCTTGGCAGGTCCATTCGAAACCGATTTTCAAAAGCGCCTTAATCCGTACGATCGCGAGACCTTTAAATCTGTCACTGCTCAACAGGCGTTGGACCTGCTCCGGCGCAGGCTCGGTTTGCTCAGAAGTGACTAGGCACTGTCCCCGTTATCTCCAATAGCCTCCACAGGGCACCCTTCTTTGGCCTCTTTGCACCGGGCTTCCTCCTCGGGATTTTCAGGCTGCTTATAGACAAAGGAATAACCGCCATCGTCGTTGCGCTTGAAATTGTCCGGAGCAGTCTCGCGACATAGGTCGCAATCGATACACTGGTTATCGACGTAATATTTCCCTAAGGTATTTTCCGGATATCGGTTTACAACATCAGCCATAAGATCTCTTTGCCGCCTCGCAATATGACCACCGCTTGCCTGCACCGCAAGAGCTTTCACAGACGGATCTTTTCGCCGCCTGGAAAGTTCATTGAGAAAACACGAAACTATCTCAGCCGAGAAAATTTTGCAGAAAATTCGTGATCTTCAACCATTTGCACTGTGAAAGAGGACTTCGATGATCCGTAGTTCTGTTTGTATCTTTTCCCCAACTGTTTAAAGTGCAATTTCTTTGTCATATCTGTCATTGGATACGCACCCATGGCCCGGTAAAGTCCCAGTAATGAAGAACTCGGTTATCGGCATAGGAATCATTGGCGCGGGACGGGCTGGCATGATTCACGCCCGTAACTTCGCGCGATTGGTCCCGGGCGCTGCGCTTGCCGCTATTTCTGATTCACTCCCCGGCGCTCGTGCTGCGGTGAAAGCCGAACTCGATGGAATAGTCGAGTACGCGAATTATGATGACCTGCTGGATGATCCTTCAGTGCAAGCCGTCGTAATTGCCGCGCCAACCGCGATGCATCGCGAAATTGCGGTAGCGGCCGCCGAGCACGGCAAACACATTTTTTGTGAAAAACCAATGGCCATGAACGCTACTGAATGCGACGCGATGATTGCGGCAGGGGACCAGGCTGGTGTCGTGCTCCAAATTGGTTTCATGCGCCGTTTCGACGAGAATTTCCTTTCCGCTTACGAACGCATTAGGGAAGGGGAGATTGGTGAGGTAGTGCTGGTTAAGTCTTGTACACACGGGCCAACCTATCCCAAAGCATGGATGTTCGACTTGAAACAAAGCAATGGCCCTCTCGCGGAAGTCTGCAGCCACGACATCGACACGCTGCGTTGGTTCACGGGCGGCGAGTTCAGCGAAATCTATGCAATTGCAGACAACTACCGAACACCGGAGGCACGCGAGAGCCATCCCGATTTTTACGACCAGGTTCTGCTCACCGCCCGTTTCAACAATGGCGCGCAAGGGTGTATCACCGGAGCACAGGGAGTGCACTATGCCTACGATTCGCGTGTTGAAATCCTCGGGACCCATGGCCTTATCAGTATTGGCGGCCTTAACTCAGGCAGCACTTTTGTGTGCACGCGCGAGAAAGAACTGCGAAGTCCTGCAGTTGTGTCCTGGTCCAGCCTTTATCGTGATGCCTATCTCGCGGAGGACATTGAATTTATTAGCGCCATCCGTGAGCAACGTCCTGCGCGTGTCACAGGTCGCGATGGTCGTGCGGCCGTTGCTGTCGTCAACGCTGGCAACCGATCTATCGCCGAACGACGTCCGGTCACCGTCACTTAACTGATCCATGAATACAGCATGAAAGCCGCCCGTCTTTTTGGAAAAAATGATCTACGTATTGAGGAACTGCCGAAACCGCAGGCGGGCCCTGGGGAACTCCTGCTCCGCACCGCCTGTGCCAGTGTATGTGGCACGGATATCCGAATGTTCAAGCATGGGCACGCTGTCTCTCCTCTTGTTATTGGCCACGAGATGTCGGGAACGCTCGAACAAGTGGGCAAGGGCCTGACTGGATTCACTGTGGGCGACCGGGTGTGCATCGCTCCCAATTACAATCCCCTCGCCTCGAACCTCACTATCGCGGGCCAGGGACACCTCGATCCTGATTACCGCGCACTGGGAATCCATGAAGATGGGGCATTTGCTGAGTTTGTACGCATCCCGGCGTTGGCGGTTCAGCAGGGCAACGTTTTTCCTGTTCCCGACCATGTAAGTTTCACAGAGGCTGCACTGGTTGAGCCGATGGCCTGTGTTTTCAATGCTTATGAAAAAGCGCGCACCGGGCCCGGGGACAGCGTGCTCATCATCGGCGCAGGTCCCATCGGCGTGATGCATGGAAAAATGTCACGGCTTGCGGGTGCTGGAAAGGTCATCATCAATGACCTCAATGCGGAACGGCTCGATATGGCGCGGCAAATCGACCCCGAATTCATCACCATCGGTAACGATCTTCGACAAGAGTTGATGAAAATAACTGGGAATGCCGGTGCCGACGTAATCATCACCGCCTGCCCCGTTCCCGAAGTGCAGAGCCTTGCTATCGAGCTTGCGGCGGTCAACGGTCGCGTCATATTTTTCGGAGGACTGCCAAAAGATCGAGCGGTCGTGCCTCTCGATACCAATCTTATCCATTATCGCCAGCTTATGGTTTCGGGAACCACCCGGCAAAGCCTTCGGCAGTTCCAGGCAGTTCTGGCGTTGGTGCGCGACGGCATCTTGCGCCTGGAAGATCTGGTTACTTCGACCCACCAGGTTGAGGAAGCAGAGAAGGCCATTGGCGAAATGGCGGCCGCGCATGGCTTGAAATCGCGTTTGGAATTCGCCACGGCATGAACCTGGTCGGGGTTGACATTGGCACGCAGGGCGTGAAGGCCGCCCTCTACTCTGGCGAGGGAGAATGCCGCGCTGAGGCTTTTGAAGTTTCGCAGCCCCGGCATCCAGCACCGGGCAGAGTTGAGGAAGATCCTGAATTTCAATTTGCCTCAGCCTGCCGCGTCATCCAGGAGTGCATTAGAAAAAGCAACACTCACGACGTCGCGGCAATCGGCATCGCAGGCCAGATGGCTGGAGTAATTGGGGTTGATGCGGACGGTCGGGCAATCACACCTTACGATTCCTGGTTGGATACGCAATGTAGTGGGGAGATTACACGAATGCACGGCGCGGCTGGCGATACAGTGCTCCGTCTCACCGGGAACGCACCCAGTTTTAATCATGGCCCAAAAATTCTTTGGTGGCAAAGTGAGCGGCCGGCCGATTACGCGCGAATCGCGAAATTCGTTCAACCGGCCGGTTACGTTGCGCTCCGTCTGTGCGGGCTGGGGGCCAACGAGGCATTCATCGACACGAGCTATCTGCATTTTTCTGGTTTCGCGGACAATTCTGCCAAACGGTGGGATCTGGGTTTATGCTCAACATTTGATGTGTCTCCCGAGAAGCTGCCACGCATCGTTGAGCCATCGGCACACGTTGGTAAACTCACTGCGCTGTTTTCGGACGATTGTGGCTTGCCCGCCGGCACACCAATCGTTGCCGGGTGCGGTGACACCGCGGCGAGCTTTCTTTCTTGCGGGGCGACTGCTCCGGGCATCTGTGTTGACGTCGCCGGGACGGCATCGGTTTTCGCGGCAACGACCGATGCGTTTGCGCCGGACATTCACGGGGGCATGCTTGGTTATGGACGCTCGGTTACCCCTGGCCTGTGGCATCCTTATGCTTACGTCAATGGTGGTGGAATGAACCTCGAATGGTTCCGCCGCGAGTTCGGTGGGCAACGGATTACCTTCGAGGAACTCGACTGTCTTGCTGGCGGCATTGAACCCAACGATACTCTACCCCTGTTCGTGCCTCACCTCGGTGGGCGCGTCTCCCCACCATGGCCCGCGTTGAGGGGGGCCTGGGTGAACTTGACCTGGGATCATACACCCGCCGAAATGTTTCGCGCTGTGCTCGAAGGAGTCGCTCTCGAATACGCCTTGTACCAGCAGGCATTGCGCTCCCTGCTCCCCGAGGCTGCATTTACGGAATTGCGTGTGACCGGTGGTGGTGAAAGAAGCGCAGTTTGGAACCAAATCAAAGCAGACGCGTTGCAGATGCCCATAGTGCAAATTGAAGGGGGCGGCGGCGCTGCAGCCGGAGCGGCCATGCTCGCCGCCGTTTCCGTTAAAATTTTTCCTGATCCTCATACCGCTGCAAAACGCTGGGTGCGTTTCGGTAAGCGGTTTCTTCCCGATCCCGTGAAAGCAACATATTATCAACAACGTGCTGTCCGATATAACGCATTGCTCCAGGCTCTGAATCACTGGGCCACGCGACCTCTTTCCTCAATATGACCTACCCACGCGCCATACGGCCCACCATGTACTTTATCGGTGTTACCACGGGAAAATCGTCCATCAATCGAGTTTTTCCGCGTTGGGCCGAGCGCCTTTCCCTCGGGGATTGTGAATTACGCGGCATGGATTTTCCGCTCCATGCCGAGCCAGAGCGATATCGCGAAGCGGTCCAGGCTATCAAGGAGGATCCTTTCGCGCGCGGCGCGCTGGTGACCACGCACAAGATCGACCTCTGCGCCGCATGCCGGGAGCAGTTCGACGTGCTCGAACCGCTCTCTGCCACCATGGGCGAAGTCAGCAGTCTTTATAAACGTGAAGCGAAACTTCACGCTCGTGCCGTCGATCCGTGGACTGCAGGTTATGCTTTGGATGCTTTTCTTCCGGTAAATCACTGGCGTGAAACCGGCGCCGAGGTGTTAATCCTGGGCGCGGGTGGATCGGCGATCTCCCTCGCATGGCACCTTTCCAAAGCAGAGCACGGCGCAAATCATCCTGCGCGCATTCACGTTGCCAATCGGACCATGCCACGGCTTGAACATCTTCGTGACCTTCATTCTGCATGGAAGACCCAAGTGCCACTCGCTACGCACCACGTCCCGCGGCCTGAAGCATCTGACGCCTTGCTTGCCAAACTTCCCGCGGGCTCTCTCGTCGTCAATGCGACCGGCCTTGGCAAGGACGCACCCGGTTCACCGCTGACTAACGCGGCGCTTTTCCCCGAACACTGCCTGGTGTGGGAGTTCAATTATCGGGGCGATCTCATCTTCCTGGAGCAGGCCCGCAGCCAGCAAAAATCCCGTCAACTCCATATCGAGGATGGCTGGACTTATTTCCTCCATGGCTGGACACGCGTAATCTCTGACGTCTTCGACACGCGCATCCCCACGAATGGCCCATTGTTTAACGAATTATCTCAAATCGCTGCCGCTGTTCGATGAGATACATTACAACCGTGACCTCATGAACACTCCCATCCTTCCTCAAACTACACTCATCGAACCTTTTAGCGTGGACTTTGACCTCTTAGCGGGGGTAATGAGGAATCCTACTCACCATCTTGTCCGCCGCGCCTCGGATATGCGCGGCTACTATCTTGACACGGTGGCGCTCGATTCTCTTATTGCGGCAGGCAACCCGATCCATTACGAGGTTTTCGAGCACCCTGTTCCCTGCGAATATGGACACCTCATGTTTTGCATCAGTGATCTCAAGCCTGGCTGCGTCGGCGAGGAATGTTTCATGACCAAGGGACATTATCACCAGCGCATTAACACCGGCGAAACGTATCTTGCCCTGAGGGGGAGGGGCTACCTGATGATGAAAACCAGTGAGGGTCAATGTCGCTACGAGGAGTTTCGACCGGGGCGCATGGTTTATGTGCCGCCTTACTGGGGGCATCGCAGCATTAACACCGGCTCAGAACCGCTTGTTTCGTTCTGCGTCTATCCCGGCGACGCCGGCCACAATTACGGAGACATTGAACGCGAGGGCTTTCCCAAACGAGTGTTCAAGCGCAGCGGAAGGATCGTCTTGGAATAAGTCCCCTATTTTGATCTCGTTTTGCCTTCGGACCACATCCGTGACAAATGGATGCTTCAGGATGGATGGAAGATTTTCGGCGTCACGATGCGATCGAGTGTGCTGTTGCAGTTTGGCACAAGTAGTGTCGGTTGGACTAGTGTGGTGTTAGCTAAATACTTTTCATATATCAATTACCGGTTGTTAAGGAGAAATCAGAATCTTTAGTCTGGAACGGATACTGACTTATGTAACTCACTTGCCGAACACCACACTAGACTAACTGGTTGGCCTCGGTGCGCTGCAGCAGCATCATTCGCTCTTCCCCCGGTTGAGATTGAAATCACTGGTCCTGAACTCGACGACGTATCGCCCACTGGCATGGGCTGCACATGCATCCAGAATTCGGGGGAATTTTACTTGCACTCCACTTGCAGGGAATCGAACCTCCTAAGAATTCCATCTGGGCAAGCCTCATCTGTTTCGATCATTGCCCTAAAAGTGAAGTAAAGCTATTTTTGCAACATGAGCTCCCAGTTCGCACACAGAACTCCTACCCACCCGGTCGATTGATCACACATGCACACGAAGAACACAGCAAATAGGACCTACTCACGCCCTATGACGCGGCGTGAGTTTGTTGGGCGAACCTTGGCGCTGGGGATTATCAGCGGAGCGCCTGCGTTTCTGCGCGGGCAAAATCTGAACAACAAATTAAACCTCGCGTTCATTGCATGTGGCGGTCGGGCTAACGCGAGCCTGGCCGAGCTCACCGTAATCCCCCAAAGTCGAGACGAAGGCAGCAGGAAGGCCGGGGCCGCCGCCACAGGACCGCACCCAGACGAGAACGTCACTGTCCTTTGTGACGTGAACAACCTGGCGTTGGACTCCGCTTCGAAGCGTTACCCGCAAGCCAAAAAATTCACCGACCTTCGACGAGTCTTTGATCGTCCAAATGACTTCGACGCCGTTGTGGTGTCCACGGCGGAACACACACACGTGTTTGCCACTTATCTGGCACTAACCCACGGCAAGCACGTTTATTGCGAGAAGCCGCTGGCCTATAATATTTGGGAAACCCGCCTGATCCGCGAGACTGCGGCAAAATATCCAAAATTATCCACCCAAATGGGCAACCAGGGGCATGCCTCCCCCGCGCGCCGAATGATTAAAGAGATTCTGGACACAGGAGTGATCGGTCCGGTGCATGAAGTCCACGTTTGGGCGGACCGCGCCTGGGGCTTGCAGGACGCTGCCTCAGCCGAGAAGTTCGACAAACCGCACGGTTTCTACAACGGAATTCAGATTGTGGACCGATTCAAGGAGGAGATGGCGATTCCCTCGAACATGCACTGGGACCTGTGGCTCGGCCCCGCACCGGAGCGGCCGTACCATGCGACCTATTTTCCCGGGCCTCGGTGGTATCGCTGGTGGGATTTCGGCAATGGCACAATGAGTGATCTGGGCAGTCATGACAACGATGTGCCTTTTACCGTCCTCGATCTGTGGCGGCCGGACGGAAAAGGCGGGCGGGCGTTGGCGCCAGTATCCGTCGAAGCCGTTTCACCCAACGTCCCAGTGCCGCACAAGGAACTCGCACCGGCCACGATGATCGCGACGTATCATTTCGCGGCCAGTGGCACGCAGCCCGCACTCAAGCTCGTCTGGCATCAGGGAGACAGCAAGCCTCCGGGCTGGGTGCCTGCTTGGGGCGGACGCTCGTGCCTTTTCATTGGCGAGAAGGGAATGCTACTCGGCAACGGCAAACTGCTCCCCGAGGAAAGATTCAAGGATTTCAAGAACCCCGAGTCGCTGCCTCTCTCTCCAGGACATTGGGTAGAGTGGGTTAACTATGCCAAGGGAGATGGTCCGGTACCGGGGTCGAATTTCCAATACTCGGGTTGGACGACGGAAGCCAATCATCTGGGTAACGTCGCTTACCGCACAGGAAAGAAAATCGAGTGGGATTACCAGAAGTTGCGCGCAACCAATGCGCCGGACGCCGCGCCGTTCATCAAGCGACCTGTATATCGCAAAGGTTGGAATGACCTCCTGAAGGCATAGTTGCCGACAAACGGAGGTAAGCGAAGTCATGCTATGAATCGACGCTCATTCCTTAAAATGACTATGGCCGCTGCGGCGGCAGCAGCCTTCGCTCCGGCTGCCTCAGCCGTGTCGAAGAGGAATCTGCGCAAGGCCATCATGTATTCCACGATCGGCGTGAAGGGCTCGGTGCTCGAGAAATTCCGCGTCATGAAAGAAGCGGGTTTCGAAGGCGTGGAACCGATGGGCGGCATGAATCGTGACGAGGTGCTCGCTGCCTTCCAGGAAACCGGGCTGCAAGCAGCCAGCGTTTGCGACCACATCCATTGGGAGAAACCATTGTCCGCTCCCGATGAGGCTACTCGAAAGCTCGGTTTGGACGGATTGCTCCAGAGTTTGCGGGACGCACATGCCTACGGAGCAGGCAGCATGCTGCTCGTGCCCGGCATCGCGCGCGACGGCGTGAGCTACGAGGAGTGTTGGGAGCGCTCGATTGTGGAAATCAAAAAGGCAATTCCGGTGGCAAAAGATCTAGGCGTGAAAATCTCGATAGAGAATGTTGGCAACAATTTCATTACGAGTCCGGAACAGGCAATGAGCTACCTCGACGCGATCAACAGCGAGTGGGTCGGCTGGCATTTTGACATCGGCAATGTAGGCCGGACTCACGGTCCGGCCGAGCGATGGATTCAGGTGCTCGGCAAACGAATCATGAGAATCCACGTCAAAGATTTCAGCACAAAACCGGCAGGCTCGGGTGCCCGGGGCGAGCGCCCGAAATTGCTCGATGGCGAAACGAATTGGCCGGCAGTGATGAATGCTTTGGACCGCGCCGGCTACCAAGGCTGGGCGATCTCCGAGCAACCCGCCAGCCAGGCGGCCGACGTCCAAACGGCCCATGAGCTGGCGGAGCGAATGGATAGGATTTTTTCTTCCTGATCACGCATTTATAAGCTGATGAACAAACTCGCTCAACTTAAAGTCAGCAGGTTCACCAGGACGACAAATTCTCCTTTAAGAGACCGCTTCTTCAAAACGGCCAGAAGTTCCTCGGGAGTACCCCGAAGAAATTCCTCGAATTTTTTCGTCAACTCCCGCGCCAGGACAACCTGTGCTCCTGGCATTATTTCGTGCAACTCGGTGATCAGTTTCTCAATCCGAAATGGCGACTCGTAAAACACAAAGGTGCCTGGCACCTGCTTGAGACGTTCGAGCCTCGAGCGCCGCTGCCCTGATTTGTGGGGGAGGAAGCCGACGAAATGAAATTCCTCTGTCGGTAAACCGCTCGCGGTCAACGCCGCAATAAGCGCGCTGGGACCGGGCACTGATTCAACTCTAAAACCGTGTCTTACCGCTTCCCGGACCACGCGTTCGCCGGGATCACTAATCCCTGGGCTGCCAGCGTCAGTCACCAACGCTATACGTTCGCCGCGTCGCAGTCGTTCGAGTAATTGCTCACTGCGCCTTGCTTCATTGAACTGATAGTAGCTGAGCAAGGGTTTTGAGATTCCGAAATGTTTGAGCAATTGACCGGTCCTGCGAGTGTCTTCGGCGGCGACCAGGTCACATTCCTTCAGCGTGCGCAACGCTCGCAGGGTGATGTCTTCGAGATTTCCAATCGGGGTGGCTACCAAATACAGAGTGGACGGAGTCAAAGGTGGCAGCGCTCGACCCGACACCGCATTATTTGGTGATTCCTCGTTCACTGGTGCGGACAAACTGGATGAGATGTTGCACTTCCGGAACATTTCCAAGCTCTGCCTCGATCTGTGTGAGAGCATTTGAAATAATTAGGCCTTCCCGAAAGAGGATCTTGTATGCCTGGCGCAAAGCGGCTTGTGCTTCTTCGGAAACGCCGTTGCGTTCCATACCCACTTTGTTCACCGTGCGCGTTTCCCCGGGATTGCCATCAACAATCATATACGGCACAACATCCTGAACCACTTTGGAACAGCCGCCAATCAGGGACATTTTTCCTATTCGACAAAACTGGTGTACCGCGGCCAGTCCTCCTATTACCGCTCGATCTTCGACGATGACGTGCCCCGCGAGGGTCGCAACGTTCGACATGATAATGTGGTTTGCCAAAGTAACGTTATGCGCAATATGGGAGTAGGCTAGAATATGATTGTGCGAACCCACGATCGTGGCTTCGCCATCAGCAGTGGCGCTATGAATGGTGACAGATTCGCGAAAAGTGTTTTTATCGCCAATTTCGGTGCGAGTGATTCCTCCTTTCCATTTCAAATCCTGAGTTCGGAGACCTATGCTGACGAAGGGAAAAACTTGATTTTCCTCTCCGAGCCGAGTGTGTCCATCTATGACGACGTGAGAATGCAAACGCGAGCGCGCGCCAAGGACTACATCCTTTCCTATCACGCAATAAGGCCCAATCTCGCAGTCGGCGCCAATTTGCGCGCCGGGATGTATGACAGCCGTAGGGTGGATCATGGGAATGACGAATGTCGAATGACGAATGACGAATCAATTCCAAAACCAGGAAGCATAATGATCAGCGATGGCGGTTCGTCATTGGTCATTAGTCATTGGTCATTCGTAATTGGCGAATGCCCTCTTCACGCTTCTCGAACCATAAACGTAACATCGGCCTCGCTAACGACCTCTGACTGGACACTGCAAACACCTTTTGCTTTGCCAATCTTTCCTCTCAGCTTGGTCATTTCTACATCGATCACCAGCACGTCCCCTGGCAGTACTGGTTTGCGCCATTTTACGTTTTCCGCCGACATGAAATAGGCAAGTAGCCCGGCCGTTTCACCTTTCCTGAGCATCAGAATGCCTGCTGCCTGAGCGATCGCTTCAAGCTGAAGGACACCAGGCATGATCGGATGTCCGGGAAAGTGCCCTTGAAAATAAGGTTCATTGATGCTGACGTTTTTTACCGCGCGAATGTGATTGCCTTCAATTTTCGCCACGCGATCGACCATCAGGAAAGGGTAGCGATGTGGCAACAACCGCATGATGGCGCCGATGTCCATGGCGCCGTCCTGAGCCGGTGGATCTTCGATTGAGGAAAGAGAGTTGGCGGGCTCCTGAGGCGGTGGCGCGAACGACTGGGCTGCTACCATGGGCTTACGAATTTGTGCGAGGATCCGCCGCACCAACTCGCAATTCGCCGCGTGGCTCGGCTTGACTGCAATCAGGTGACCTTGCAGAGGGCGTCCAAGCAAAGATAAATCCCCGACAATATCCAACATCTTGTGCCGGACAAATTCTTCAGCATAGCGAAGCGGTTCGGTCGTGAGAACCGCGTCGTCGCGAATCACCACGGCATTTTCCAGGCTGCCTCCTTTGATTAGGCCATTTTTGATGAGATATTCAATCTCCTCGTAAAAACAAAACGTGCGGGCATCGGACAGATCGCGTTCCCATGTTTCTTGAGAGAGTTCGGTTTCATAAAACTGCGTAAAACGCCCCTGCTTATCCGCGCTGGTGCACGAAATTTTGAAACCCTCGCCCGGAAAGAGGGTCATCAAAGTTTCACCCATTTGTAATTGAAGCGGCGCGTTTAAGGTGTAAGTCTCGCGCCGTTCCTCCTGCGGCGCTATTCCCGCAGCCTGGATCATTTTGCAATACTCGCGCGCGCTGCCGTCTGCTATGGGAGGTTCATTGGCATCCAGTTCGACAATGGCATTACTGATTCCGTAACCGGCAAAAGCAGCCAGCACGTGTTCGACTGTATGAACTCTAGTGTTCCCTTTGCCTAATGTGGTCGAACGGTTGTTTTCAATTACATTTTCAACCCGGGCCTCAATCTCCGGTTTTCCTTCAAGATCGACGCGTCGAAAGCGAATTCCCGAGTTGGGAGGGGCGGGAAGAAAGGTCATCGAAACCCGGTTGCCGCTGTGCAAACCAACTCCCGCAAATGTGGCTGGCCGATCAATTGTTTGCTGCTGAAGCACGAACGCATTAAACAGTCCGGCCGCGGGGTTGGCAAGGGACAAAGGATTTTGAACCGCCTTGATGCCTTGGATTTATTGTATTTCCTTGGGGTGTGATTTTGGTCAATCAATATTTCACTGTGGTCTTTAGCTTATGCTGGTACGGCATTAAAAGGTAGAACCTGCGAACATAGATTCTCCAATGCGACGACCACTCCTGAGTGAGCGAGTGGCTCATTTTCGATTGCTCTCTACGTAAGGTTAGGGAAAAGTGGTTGTATGCAGTTCCCTTGGATGACAGATTCGCGGTCAGCGCGTAAATGTCGCACTCTGCCTGAAGCCAAAGGATTGAACGGGCCAGGTTTCACACTGATCGAGCTTCTCGTCGTCATCGCCATCATCGCAATTCTGGCGGCGATGCTTCTGCCCGCATTGTCGCGTGCGAAAAGCAAGGCCGATCGAGCCTCCTGCCAAAATAACCTGAGACAGATCGCCTTGTTCGTGCAGTTTTATACCGATGAAAACCGGGACATTTTTCCCGCGCACCGGAATCAAAACGAAGGGAACAATCCGGACACAGCCATAACCAATTGGTGGGGCACAGCGGTGATCGGGTATGCGAAAAACCAATCCAACCTGTTTCACTGCCCCGCAATTAAAGGCCGCCAACTCGAGAATGGCGTTGTCTGGAATTGGGCGTTTGACTGTCATAAGGTCGGGTACGGCATTAACAGCTATTTCGACTCCCTTTGGCCCTACGATAGTGGCAGCGTTGTGATATCAGGTATCAATTTTAGTACTCGACCATGGTTTAAGCGCACTTCGGTACAGAGTCCGTCCGATAATCTTTTGATTGCGGACGCCATGCCCAAGGCGGACGGCTTTTGGAGTTCCAGTTGTTGGTGGCCTACTTCATGCATGATCGACAAGGCCAGCGCCAGCAAAGGGTTTGAAGGAGTGGATCAACTCCGGCATTTGAAGAACGGCATCGTGGTATTCTCTGATGGCCATTCGGAAGCAAGAAAAGACTCGGCGATCAATCCACCGGTGGATCCGGCTTTTGGAGATCCAAAGGGACTGATAAATTCAAAATATTGGGATCCTTTGAACCGGGGAGGGGGGAGGTAAATCCGAAGTCCGAGATCCGAAATCCGAAGGAAATAAGTGTTGCAATTGTTCCCTGCCAGTCATGCCGATCGTTAGTCATTCCACGTATACATGTTCTCCGGTCCTGTTCAATGGTCATCTGCAAACGATCCTGCCTGTCTTGATCCGTAGAGTTAGAAAAGTCGAATATGAGCGGGAACGGATCAACACGCCGGATAATGATTTCCTGGATTTGGATTGGAGGCGGAAAGGTTCGCGTCGTTTAGCGGTGCTCTCTCACGGACTGGAGGGTGACTCCAAACAACCCTACGTGGTGGGTATGGTCCACGCCTTGACGAATCGAGGTTGGGATGCTTTGGCCTGGAATGCCCGTGGTTGTAGCGGTGAACCCAACCGCGTCCTTCGCTTTACTCACAGTGGCGCGACGGAAGATCTTCACACTGTCGTTTGCCACGTCATGGCTGCCTATAATTATTCTGAACTGGCTTTAATTGGGTTCAGTTTGGGTGGAAACATTACTCTGAAATACCTGGGTGAGCGGAAACCGGATCCCCGCATCAAAGCCGCGGTGGCCTTTTCCGTCCCGTGCGACCTGGAATGCAGTTCTGTGCGATTGGCAAAACCTGAGAACCGAATTTATATGCTTCGCTTTTTGACTACCTTACGAAAAAAGATTCGGGCACTGGCGCGAAGCATGCCCGGCAAAATTGATGATCGCGGTTACAACCAACTAAGGAATTTCAAAGATTTCGATGACCGTTATACTGCTCCAATTCACGGCTTTAAAAACGCTGAGGATTACTGGCGCAAAAGTAGTTGCAAGCCTTTCTTGAAAGGAATCTCGGTGCCCACCTTGTTGATCAATGCCCGAAATGATCCATTTTTAGCGGAGGGCTGTTATCCATCAAAGGAAGCGGCGGAAAATCCCTATCTGCACCTCGAAACGCCGACCTATGGCGGCCATGTTGGATTCGTTTGCTTCAACAAGGACCGGGAATACTGGTCCGAAACGCGCGCCGCGCATTTTCTGAAAAAAGAATTGCCGGCCACCTAATTGGTGGCGAGATCCAGACAAGCAGCTTCTTGGGTGCTGCGGACGTAAAGCTTGCCGTTGCTCAATGCTGGTGTAGTCCAACATTTGCCGTGCAAGACTTTGGCACGGGCAGTTTCCTCATAAGCGGTCGGGGTCGCCCTCACCGTGACGAGTTGACCATCATCGGTCAGCGCGAGAATTTGATTTCCAACCAGAATGACGTTTCCCTGGCCAAATCCGGGTTGAGACCACTTGATTTGACCTGTGGCCAGTTCCACACACTTTAGCGGAGCTGTTCCATATTGCTTGTGACTGTAGATCCCGTACAAATAGCCGTCCTTCACCACTGGTGTACTCCAATGGTTTGCCAGTTTGTTATCAGCGACTTTGTAAAGCTCAGTCGCTGCAAAGTGATCGCCTTCTTTGGCAATTTTGCATGCGCCGCCACCGATGCCATAAGCCGCCGAGCAATAAACGATATCACCCTCAACAACCGGTGAAGCTGCCGTTGACGTACTAAAACGGAATGGAAAACGCCAGAGCAACGCGCCGTCCTTTTCGGCTACAGACACCAACCCGCTTTTTGCGAAGAAAATAACCTGCCGCACCCCGAGAATGTCGGCGACTACCGGGGTGGCGTGTGTGATCGTTTCATTCTGGCCTTTCCAAATGACGGTGCCGGTTTCTTTATTCAACGCAAGGAGCGATTCGCCCGGTCCACCACCGGCAATGAAAAGCAGCTTATTGTCCACGACAGGTGAAGCTGCATTCTTCCAGGAAATATTGTGGCCGGCGTGTTCTTTTATCAAATCTTTGGTCCAGAGTTCCTTTCCTGTCTGCGCATCCAGACAATGCAAAACAAGGAGTTGATTGAACACGTAAACTTTGCCCTCACTCACCGTGGGTGTGGATCGTGGTCCATCACCCCCTTTGTTTTCCGGCGCGCCAGAATCCCCGCCTCCATCATAAACGCCAACCCCCACTGGTGCTGCCCATAATTCTTTTCCGGTCGTTGCATCCAGGGCAACACACACTTCACGGGACGCTCCCTCGATGTCCCGATTCATCTGGGTGAACGCCTTGCCATCCACAATCGTAAAGGAACTAAAGCCATTTTTGACAGGAACCTTCCAAAGTACTTTTGGTCCGTTGGCAGGCCAGTTGAGGTTTGCCTTTTCAACGGCGATCCCGTTGCCGTTGGGCCCCCGATAAGCAGGCCAATCCCCCGCGTTGCAGGTCAGGGTAGCTACGGTTCCCAAGGCACATAAAAAATAGCATTTCATAAGCTCGTATTCTGGACGTCATGGTAAGACGTTTATTCACCTAGCATAGTGAGCTCCGGATCGAACCCAAGTCGAATTTTAATCCAAACCCTGCCCGAATCATCATCTGACGCCGTGTGAACATGGGATAAAACTTTGAATTTCTAATGTTCCTGCTAAGCTCAATACTACGAACGCCTGCGCATGGCCTGGGTTATCCTTGCCCGGCGCAAACCGTTCGTTAGAGACCTCTGAGCCAGAAATGAAATTAGACTCCGTTCCTCTATACGTGGGTGGTGATTGGCGCCATTCCAACCATACCGCCACGACACCGGTCCATAATCCTTCAACGGGAGATGTGATCGCAGAAACTCCCATGTGCACTGCCGGGGATGTCGCTGCCGCCGTGGAAGCCGCGGACCGCGCGTTTCCCGCCTGGTGGGAAACGCCCCCGACCGAACGAGCCCGGGTATTCTTCCGTTTTTTGGCGTTGCTTGAAGAAAACTTTGAAGACCTGGTTCGGAGCACCACACGCGAACATGGTAAAACGCTGGCGGAATCACGAGGCGATGTGCGCCGAGGCATTGAAATGGTGGAATTCGCCTGCGGCATTCCTTCCTTATTGATGGGAGAGAGCATCGAAAATCTTGCTCGCGGTATTGATTGTGACACGATTCGCCAGCCTTTGGGAGTTTGCGTGGGCATCACGCCTTTCAATTTTCCAGCAATGGTGCCGCTTTGGATGTATCCGGTGGCGCTGGTTTGCGGCAATGCATTCGTGCTTAAACCAAGCGAAAAAGTGCCGCTCACCGCCATAAAAATTGCAAAACTCCTTGAACGCGCGGGGCTGCCGAAGGGCGTTTTTAATATTGTCCATGGAGGACGCGAATGTGTTGATGCGCTCTTGACGCATCCCCGTGTTAAAGCGATTTCCTTCGTGGGCTCGACGCCAGTGGCGCGCCACATTTTCCAGGTTGGAACTCAGCATGGAAAACGTGTGCAATCAAACGGTGGCGCAAAAAACTTTGTTTTTCTGATGCCGGATGCGGATATCGAGAATTCTGTACGCGGTGTGATCGAAGGGGCGTACGGCTGCGCAGGAGAACGTTGCATGGCCGCGTCTACCGCTGTTATGATTGGCGATGCGGCAAAAAGCATCTTGCCGTCCCTGATCGAAGCAGCGCGGGGTATTAAGGTCGGCGCTACGGATCGAGAACCCCAGCCACAGATGGGACCGCTGATCACTCGACAACATCGCGATCGGGTCACCGAATTAATCGAGATCGGTGTGAAGGAAGGCGCCCGAGTCAGCGCCGATGGTCGTGGAATCAAAGTAGATGGTGCTCCCAATGGATTTTTTCTAGGCGCAACGGTACTGGATGAAGTTCAACATGGGATGACCGTGGCGAAAGAGGAAATCTTTGGCCCGGTACTGAATGTGATGCGCTTCGCGGACCTGGATTCTGCCATCGAACAGGCAAACCGATCGCCTTTTGGGAATGGCGCTTCCATTTTCACCCGTTCAGGCAAGGCTGCTCGTGAGTTCAAGCACCGGATTCAAGCGGGCATGGTGGGTGTAAATATTGGTGTGCCCGCGTCCATGGCTTGGTTTCCATTCAATGGCTGGAATGAGTCCTTTTTCGGAGACCTTCATATGCAAGGCAAAGAAGGAATCCAATTCTTCACCCAACAGAAAGTAACCACTACTCGCTGGTTCAGTTTTGGAGAAGGTGATATCTGGCATCGTGAGGCCAGAGTCTAAACTATCATGCTCGGACTTGGGGACGCCGGGTGGGGGCTACAGCAGGAGGAGCGGGCGAGGGTAGCTGGCATACCCGGCCTACAACGAGCCATGATGGGTCATGTAGGCCCGGTGCCCCCTCACCGGGCGCTGGAGATGCGACGGGCGTGTGAGTTATTGAACCGTTCGTTTTGTTTTTTGCCTGGAGCTCTTCAACCGGCATTATCTGGCAGAAGTAAGAGGAAGTATAGTCGCCTTGGTTGCGCTTAGGTCCACTATGCCTCTCGCGGCCAGAAGCGAGCTATTGGCGTCTTTTTGAGCTTTAACCTCGATTTTATATCTTCCAGTGGGCAGCTCTCGCCTGAAATCCTGATCGGGCGAATAGCAGAGGATTGCCCCGTCCTCGCTTTCAACTCGCCATTGTCGAACTTGAAGTTCGGCTTCACTTTCCCCGACCCAACGCACCCTGACCATTAGTTCGACAACGTTTCGGTCGGGCGGACGAGAAGTTCTCCAGGCTTCAAACTGTATGGAATCACTTGGAGTTGAAGTTAGCTGTGGCAAAGGTTGAATCGGAGTTTCCTGGCCAGGAGCCGCCGCCGAGGCAACTTCTTTTACCGGAGGTCGGTTTGTAATTAAGTCAATGTTGACCATGTTGGTGACGGGTTGGGTAACCCAATTTGTTTTCATGACCAATACCGTTTCCCAATTAGTCAAAGTAAAGGTTCTCCAATTGGTTTGCCAAAGATTGACCAGGTTTGTGCGAACAAGTTGAAGCGGGACTCGATTAGTCAAAGTAACGGTACTCCAGTTCGTCCGATACTCGGTCACCTGAACCTTGCGATTGGCCTGGACCGGAATGCTGTTGGTGATTTTTTGATTAATCCAATTAGTGGCGAAGACTTCCACGACATTGGTCATATATTGGTCCGTCCAGTTGGTGTGGAACTCATCCACGAAAATGTTTTTCGGGATATGGACTTCGATGAGGTTGGTAATCCATCGTTCAGTCCAATTGGTGCGCGTCACGGTGCGTTCAGCGGCGTCTGCAGCAAGGCCTGCACTACACAACACAACGCCCAGAACGGTAAGTTTCGCCGAATGCCAGACCGCGCCATATTTATTCATGTTCGAGGAAAAATCAGCAAACGGGATGCCAATCAATTACCCGGGGATGACGTCTGTCCAAACAGCTTAGCAACTCTGGCAGAGATGGTTGCGTAAGGATGTTATGCTTGCCGATGGCGGTTTCCCTGCGAGAATTATGATTCATGAGCCTTACCTCCGCTCAACAACATGCCGTCAACGCCCGCGGCAACGTTCTGGTCGTAGCCGGCGCTGGCACCGGCAAAACGCGGGCTTTGGTGGAAAGGTGTTTAAGCTGTTTGCTCGATGAAAAGCCACCGTTATCGCTGGATGAACTGCTCATCGTTACCTTTACCGAGGCGGCAGCAACCGAAATTCGCCAGCGTATCCGGCTTAGACTTGAGCAAGAGCTAAGCCTTCACCCTGGCAATTTTCGATGGCACGAGCAATTGGCTCTTTTCGACACCGCTTATATCGGCACGCTCCATAGCTTTTGTTTGCAGATCATCCGGCCGCATTTTTATGAACTTGCAATTGATCCACAGTTCGCGGTCGTTGCGGAGGACGAAGCTAGACTGCTCGCTGACGAAACCTTGAGCAGAGTTCTCGAAAGCCATTATGACGGGCGTTCGGCAGACGCCAAGAGTGTGCAGCAGCTTATTCAATCCCACGGCGCAGGTTCCGATCACACCATCCGCGCTCTGGTTCTCCGGCTCCACCATTATGCGCAAACCTTGCCGGATCCTGCAGGCTGGTTCCAAAAGCAATTGGAATTATTCTCGACGGTAAACCCGATCCATTGGGGTGATTGGCTTTTGGCAGCTTTCATAGATTGGCGCCGCGATGTGCTGCCGTTGCTAGACTCCGATAGTACAAGTCAGGCAGCCCAAAAATGTGCGGCTATATTGCGCGCCGCCCCGGTAAATCCTTCGCGTGAGAAAATGGCCGACGTTTTGGAAAACATTTCCAGGATCTGCGAGGCGGTGCCTCGGAAGAAGAAGCCAGCCTGGCTAAAAACCTTTGCTCCAGAATCGCAATTTCTAAACTCTCTCGCTGAGTCCGGCGAGAAGATAGATCCTTTAATCCAGGATTGGGAATGGGTGCGCCATCCCATGATAACATTGCTGAAACTTACACGGGAATTTGGAGACGCTTACCTGGAAAGTAAACGGCAATTGGGCGTCCTGGATTTTCACGACCTCGAGCAATACGCTCTGCGGCTGCTTTGGAATAGATCCACGAACCAGCCCACCAAACTGGCGGCTCAATGGCAACGAAAACTGCGCTTCATCTTTGTTGACGAGTATCAGGATATCAACGCGGCCCAGAACAAGCTGATAGAAGTTATTAGTCGTGACGCTTCGGGCGGAAATCGGTTCCTAGTTGGGGATGTCAAACAAAGCATATATAGATTCCGTCAGGCTGATCCGCACATTTTCCAGGGCTATGCTGCGACCTGGAAAGATGGGGCAGGTGAGACGGTGATAATGGGTGAGAATTTCCGAAGCCGGAAAGGCATTCTGGATTTCATCAATACTTTGTTCGGTTCTATAATGCAGCCGGAAATAGGTGGGGTTTCCTACGATGAGCAGGCGAAATTGATTCTTGCCTCATCCGAGGAAATCTCACGGCATCAAGTGGCAAATAAGCATCCTGATGTCGAATTACTTCTTCGTGTGAAAGCGCCAAACGGGGATGCAGAAGCCGACCTCTCCCCGGACGATACCTGGGACGAACTGATCGATTTGGAGGAGGCGGCCAAGGAAGCCCGCCTGGTGGCGCTCCGGCTACGCGAACTCAAAGCGCAACAATATCCAGTGTGGGATGAGGAGACCAAAAGCTTCCGTTCAGTTTCCTGGGGAGATATTGCGGTCTTACTTCGGGCTCCAGCAGGCAAGAGCGAATGTTACGCTAAAGAGTTTCGACGGCTGAATATACCCCTACTGGTACAACGGAGCGGATTTTATGATAGTATCGAAGTGTCAGATTTGGTTAATCTGCTTCAGACTTTGGATAACCCCCTCCAGGATGTCCCGGTTCTTGCCGTTCTTCATTCACCGCTTGCAGGGCTGACCATCAACGAGCTTGCTGAAATTCGTCTTGCTGCCAAAGGACCCTTCTGGACCGCGCTGGTTTTTTGGAATGATAGTCAAATAGCGGCAGCGAAACGTCAGGGGGCCGAATCAAAAAAAGGAGCCACCTCGAATTCGCAAGGCGGGGAAGTCACGTTTCGTAAAGTCAGCTCCTTTCTCGAGCGCCATTCGCGTTGGCGTCGTTTGGCCAGGCAAAGCTCACTTTCCAGGTGCCTGGAGACGGCTCTGTCCGAAACCCAGTATGATACCTTTCTCCTGACTCAACCTCGTGGAGAAGAGCGGCATGCAAATGTTCAACGTCTGCTCCGGCTGGCTCAACAGTTCGATTCCTTTCAACGCCAGGGTCTCTTTCGCTTCCTTCGCTTTATCGATGCCCAAAAACGCGCGGATACCGAGCCGGAGGTCAAGCCTTCAGCGTCCGAAGATTCTGTTCGTCTCATGAGTATTCATCAGAGCAAAGGATTAGAATTTCCGGTGGTCGTTGTGGCCGATCTGAACAAGCCATTTAACCTGGTCGATTTACGCGGAGCCATCATCTTGGATGAACATTACGGGCTTTGCCCACAAATCAAGCCGCCTCATACTGGAAAACGGTACCCGAGCCTTCCCTATTGGCTGGCCACGCGGCGGCAGCGCCGTGAATTGCTGGGGGAAGAATTGCGCTTGCTTTATGTCGCTCTGACTCGAGCAAGGGACACGTTGATTTTGTCGGCGAGCCTTTCACAAAAGAGATTAACAGCAATTGGCTCGGGTAATTTCAAGCTGCTCAGCCTTAAAGATGCTCGCGGTGTTTTTGATTGGATTGGACATTGGTTTTCCAGCCATCAAGCCGAGGCGGCGCCGGCTTTCGGATTAAATGCTCCCGGGCTCTCCGGTATGGGCGAGCTACCTATTCCATCCGCTTCCATTCCAAGCTCCGGGCAAACAAGCCTCTTGAGCTGGACAGTCCATACGGAGGATAAATTGCTGGAGGCTGGAGCGGAAATTCCCGAGGAACCTGCTGCAACTCCGCCTGAAACTAGTGCCGACGTTTGGGCGCGGCTCCGCGAACGGCTTTCATTCAGCTATTCGTTTCCCGCATCCATTTCGACACCTTCAAAGGCTTCAGTAACGGGGTTGCGTAGACGAGCTTCGGCTCAGTTGGATGAAGAGGTTTTTGGCTCTGAGATTCCAGATTGGAAACCTAAAGAGTTGCGAGATAGCTTCCAGAACAATGTCTCACTTAGCCGAGTCAGGGCCCAGGAGTCCGCGGCCCAAATAGGCAACGCCCATCACCGATTCCTGCAACTAGTGTCGTTGGAGCGCACCGGCAGTAGCGCAGAGCTGGACAAGGAAGCTCGCAGATTGGCAGGCCAAAACATTCTGACAGACACAGAATACCAACTTTTGAATTTTGATGCGCTGGCAGCGTTTTGGAATTCTGAACTCGGCGTACGAATACGGGCCAATAAGTCGCAACTACGGCGCGAGCTCCAATTTACGACTCGGTTTTCCGTTCAGTCTCTGGCCGAATTGCTCGGTGGACCTCTGCCCGCATCCGCTGAGGATGAGTTCGTCGTCGTCCAAGGAGTAGCTGATTTGGTCATGCTGCTTCCCACGGAAATTTGGCTGGTCGATTTCAAAACCGACACAATAAAGCCCGATGCGCTGGACATCAGGACAAAACTTTACGAGCCGCAAATGAAAATGTATGCTCGCGCACTTGGGCAGATTTATCGGAGGCCTGTGACAGGTTGTTGGATCTACTTTCTGAATTGCAGGACAGCCGTGGAAATAATCAGCCATTGAGTGTGCAAGGATAACTCATGGTAGGGGGCGTCACTCCGTGCGCTCCGTCTGACTGGAAGAGAGTGCCGCACGCCCTACCCGGTGCCCACTAATCGCCATTTCTAAGGCGTACTAGCGCGGGACGAACTAATTTTCCCTGGAAGGTGTAACCGGCTGCGATGGTTTCCGCGATGGTAGCGCCATCCTCCGGGTGCGCTTGGCCATCTATGATTTGATGACGTTGCCGATCAAAAGCCTCATCATGCGCGGCTACAAAAGGAGTCAATCCCACCCTGCGCGCTGCATCACGGCATGCGTTTTGAAAGTTTCCAACCTGATCGATCAACGCGGGCTGACTTGAACGGATCGCGCCCACATGGAGGGCATAAACGTGATCGAGCATGCGGATCAGGACCTGAAGCCATTCGGTTTCTGCCCGGCGCAGTTTTTCCAGCTCGATGCGCAACGTTGCCTTCTCACGATCGCTCACCCGCTCCATGAACTCGGCGAACCCTTTCACTTCCGCCGTCATGCGTTCCACCAATTCTTTGGATATTGCGGTGGTCTTTTCCGCATGTTCGTGGGCCTCCTGCCAATGACCCGTGGCGCTACTAATCTGTTTAGCGATATCGTCAAGATTTTGGATTGTGGAAACAGCCGTTCCAAGCCCTTTTGCTTCCAGCAACTTAACGTTCGCTCGATATTCCAGGAGGTAAGGCGCAACTGCCAGGAGGGCGCCAACGATCAAGCACAAAACCGCCAGAGACATTTGCCAAATCCCAGCTCCCGCTCGAAATTCAATGGACCACGCAGCGAACAACAACAAAAGGTCTCCAGCGAAAAATGGCCATTTGGTCAAGGTAGAGGTATTCACTTCGTGCATTGTGGCAAGGTTTAGAGCAACCGCTGGACAAGTTCAAGTCCGTAAATGTGGTGACATACAGATCGTTCTCTGGAGTCTTCACTCCCGCGAGACCTCAAGGCAATTCGATGCGATACCGATAGTAGTTCGCGAGCATCCACTCTTTCTCACTCTGCTCTCCGTATCGTGATAAGAAGATAACCAGGTCCCCGGTGAGACGATCCTGATAAAATCGGAAATTGGACATTTGTACGCGGGGCGAATCATTGTATGTTCGCTCATCCACAGCGAAAATTGTATCGCGTTTGAGAGCCAGCGGCGTTTCCTGCACCTCGACAAGGCACAGCGGCGAGCGGGGCCAATTTCCTTTTGCCCGTTCACCCCGCAGTGCAAGATTTCCAAGCCAGTAAAGTTTTCCGTTCTTGCTTGAGCGAAAGAAGGCCGAGCCATTGGCCCCGGACTCAATCGGGTCGCCCTCTGTTGCTGAAAACGGCACTGGGGCCGACCAATGTTCTCCCTCATCGCTGGAAAAAGTGAGCCATTTGTAACCTGGTTGATCTGGGAATGCGCTATTGTCGCCGCGACAGACTGCCGCAACACGGCCGTCGCTCAATACCATCAACGCGTTTTCATCAAGTCCTCGAGAGCTGCGCTCGGGGTCAATTTTCAGCGCGTGGCCCAGGCGGAATGTGGGAATGGAGCCACTTCCCCAATCCCCAATCACCGTGACGATCTCATCGAGGGGCGCCCAGGTGCTTTTGTAATGAATTGCCTTCCCCTCAGAATCGATGCATTTCCTCATGCCAGGAAAGAGAATGTGGCCTCGCTCGGTCTTGAGCGGAAAGGAAAAGCTCATCGCGGGAGTACGTTCTCCCGGGAACTGCAATTTGCGACGCTCGGTCCATTTCCGCTTTGCCGGCTCGTAAATATTCAGTTCAAGACCGTAATCGGTGTCCACGTTCAGCTTATCCTTCGGGTAAAGAGTATGGTCGATGAGGACTATGAGCTTTTGTTTCTCGGAATCAAAGTAGGCTGCCGGCTCCGCATAGCGCATGCGTCCTTCGGGAATGACGCTGCTTTTCCATCGAATTTCGGGCTTCGACCACGTCTTGCCATTGTCTGTGCTGACCTGAATCGCAAAATCATCGTAACCGTCTGAATAATCCTCGCGACCAAAGCAGTGCATGAGCACCGGTTTGGAATTGCTGACGTAAGTGACGAAACCCGTAACTACCGGGCGCCCATTTTCATGCCGCATGAAAACTTCTTTCGCTAATAGTTTCGGGCGGCTTGGAACAGCCGCACCAGCCACCCCGGAAATGGCCTGAGGAACTGCCGCACTCAGGAATAAAGAGAACCCGATAATACGTCGGAGATGTGGCATATGATTGAATGATGATTCAATCATTTCGTTCCGTCCAGTTCTACAGTTTGGACCAAGACTGTCTCGGAAGGGTTGGTCACAGATCCTTACAAAGGACCTGGCTTACACATTCGAATTTGTCAGGACGCTCAACAAGAGTTCGCTGAGACTGTCCGTAATCAACGGGCTGCGAGGTCAGTAAAATAACTGATAATAAGCGTTATCAACGATTGGGTTCGTTACGAAATAGGTTCGGCCAGAAAGAACCGGAGTTGTGGCGACATCATTCCAGGCGATGGGAGGCAAGAGATCGGGTGTGGATTTCAGGGTCCCGACTGCATAAGAAGGCCAAGAAACGATAATCTTGTTGCCCATACGGATAGCCGAAAGCATAGGAAGACCGCGCACGAGCCGGTAAAAATTTGAAGTGCCATCCACGTTGTTGGTAACCATGTAGAGATTGCCGACAGTCACACGAGCGTTGGTAACGGTGGTCCAGACGCTGGAAGGAGAAAGATTCGGCCGGGATTGAAGAATGAAGCCATCCGCATTGGTGGGCCATGAGAGAACGACCTTGCCGCTGGCCCGAGCAATTTTCAGCAGCGGTACGTCCGGATTGGGGGTGACCGTGATGGTTGCGCTGGCACTATTCGCCGGGTTTAAGTCAGCGGTGGAGGAGGAAACGGAAGCTGTATTAGTGAAAACACCATCGAAACCAGCTTGAGCGAGCAAAGTCAATGTTGAGGAAGAACCGCTGTTCATCGACCCCAAATTGCAAGCGATGACGGCACCCGCCTGAGACACAGAAGAGCCTGGTGGAGATTGTATATTTACGATGGAGAACCCCGAGGGTAAGACGTTTGTAATAATTACATTTGCAGCACTGGATGGGCCTCGGTTGGTTACAGTGATCGTGAAAGTAAAGTTGCTCAACACCTGTGCGGAACCGGGTGCTGCATTCTGAGAGATTCCCAGATCGGCTGCTGCAGTGACTGTAGTTACAAGAGAGGCTGAGTTGTTGGCCGGGGTAATTTCGTCGGCTGTGGAGGTGATGCTCGCTGAATTAGTGACCGTTCCTGCGGCGGTAGGTCTTACCGTTATGGTAATGGTTCCCGTGGCATTACTCGCCAAGCTGGAGATATTACAAGTAACAATACCGTTGGTTTGCGAGAAAGTGCCTAAAGGATTACTCGCGGAAATAAAGGCGGCTCCCGCTGGAAGCACATCTGTAATCGTAACACCCGAGGCGGTTGAAGGACCTCGGTTGGTGAAATTTAATGTATAAACGAGGTTGCTACCAGCGTATCCACTTGAGGGACCTGCCTGACCGATGGAGAGGTCTGCCAAAAGGTTAACCGTTGTGGTTAATGTCGCCTGGTTATTCGCGGGAATGAGATCCAATTCGAGAGCTGTGACCACTATAGGGCTGGAAGCTACCCCACTGGTAATGGCCTTGGCGACGATGGTCACAGTCGCCGATGAGTTATTTGGGAAAAGGGCGAAATCGCATACGATGACACCGTCAAAGTTCTGACAGGTTCCGAGGGTATTCGTGGCAGAAATAAAAGAGACATTAGTGGGTAAGACATCGGTGAGTTCGACAAAGTTGGCGGCGTAGGGTCCTTTATTATTGACGACAAGTGTATAGGTGACGTTGCTCGTGAGGGAGACCGGCTCAGGACTGGAAGAAGCGATTACTCTGACATCCGCAATACCGCGAACCGTGGCGGGTACGACAGCGAGGTTATTGCCTGTGTTTGGCTCACTATCGATGGCGGTAACGGTAGCGGTATTGGTCATAAATACCGGCACGGGCGTAGAAATCGTAATGGATTGAGAAACGCTAGCATTATTAGTCATCGTTCCGATATTAAAAATCAGACGTGTCCCGTTAGTAGTGGAGTTAGTACTCCAATTGCCTGCACTGGAAGAAACCGCCAGCAAGGAAACATTCGTCGAGAATTCAACGATATTGCTTACCCCCGAAAAGGTCGTGCGGCCATTGTTTACCACTTGAATCGAGTAGGTGAGATTGGTTCCGACCGTAACCGGCTCGGCGGACGGTATCATGGAAACGGAAAGATCGGCCGGTGATTGAAACTTGGCGACAAAAACGTCCGAATTTCCACTGTTCGTGCCACGGTACACGCCCGCCGTGGCCAGGTTGGTAACGGATGTCGTAACACCCGCGATGTAAAAGGTGCCGTTTGTATCCACAACGATACCCGTTGCGCGATCATCCGAGTCTCCGCCGATGAACGTAGAATAAACAAGCCCAGGAGGACCGGTTACCGCCGGGTTGATTTTCGCGACGAAGGCGTCGCTCGGGCCAAGCGGATCAATTTGATCTGCCCCTGCGGTCAGTGGAAAATCATCTATCGATTCGGTTTGTCCCGCGACATAAATCAACCCAAAACGATCGACAGCAATACCTTCATGATAGATTCCGAACCCGGATTCATAGCCTGAACCTCCAAGCAATGTCGAGTAGTAGAGACTGGCTCCGGTGCTTTGGAAAACGGTGATAAAAAGGTCGGGTGCTGGAAAACCGCTCTCCCCGCCAGCTACGGTTGGTTGGACGGCATTGGCAGTGATCGGAAAATTGGTCGAGCTGCTTTCACCGACCACGTAGATTTTACCCGTGTTATCCAAAACAACTCCCGTAGCAAGATCGTTATCGCCACCGCCAAGGAAAGAGGAAAAGATCAAAGCGGTTCCGCCAGAATTGATTTTCGTGATAAAAGCGTCGTTATTGCCCGCTAAAGGATCCAAGTTTCCCTGATTGAAAGAGGATTGGTAAGCATTTACAACGGGAAAGTCCGAAGAAGGGGGGGTGGGGTAAATCGGGTAAGAAGAAACTTGACCCACAACGATGGCATTCGTGCTGGAATCCAGAGCAATCGCATAGGCCTTTTCGTCACTGTTGCCGCCCAGGAAGGTGCTATAGACAATCGAGGCGGAGCCTGAAAGAGTAGTGTTAAATCGCGCAACGAAGGCATCGCGGCCACCGCCATTATGCGTCTGGTAAGCGTTGTTGGGCGTGGTTGGGAAAGGCCCATTTCCGGTGCCTACGGAGAATGTATCGCCCGCGATGATTGCATTGCCATTATTATCGGCAGCAATGGCATTACCGCTGTCATCGCCCGCGCCACCCAGATAGCTTGAATAGAGCAAGTTGGTCCCGAACGGTCCTATTTTGGCGATGAAGGCATCATTGAATCCCGAATTTCCGCTGTAAGCAGGATTTCGGGTAGGGAAATTAACTGAATCGGTAGTGCCTGCAACGTATGCATTCCCACTCGAATCCACCGCCATGCTCTCCACGATCTCGTTTCCATTCCCCCCAAGGTAAGTGGAGTAGAGAAGAGTGGTGCCACTATTGTTAAATTTCGATACGAATGCGTCCAGGCCGCCGCCTGATGTGGAATGGTATGCATTGACTGCTGGGAAATTTATGGACGCGGTATTTCCAGAGACAAAAATGTTTCCGCTGGAGTCCAGTCCAATCCCACAGACGTAATCGTTGCCGCTTCCTCCCAAGTAGGTGGCAAACAGAAGCACTGGATCTATCACCAAAGGGAGGGTCCGATCATAAGCCGCAAGTTCGAAAGCAACCTCATCAGGCCCTTTCAGCACAAAACCAGCGCTAACATCTCGGCGGTCTCCATGCGCGGATTGGTACGCGATCGGTTTATGCCACCGCACCACTCCCGCGTCCAGGTGAATAAGTAAATCACCATTAGCCGCGATTTCCAACTTTCGCGTTTGAGGAAAGGCAAGCGAGATCTGATTTGGATCGGCTCCGGGACCTACAACAAAATCGTATTCCAACTTTTGATGGTTTCCGTAATAAACCAGGGAAATGCCGCCATAGACTTCATGATACTTTACTTTTTCGAAACTGGGGACATTTAATTTCCAGTCCTCCTCGCGATTGCCCACAAAGAAGTTCACGGCACCAGGCAATTGGTCAACCGCTTCGAGCACGGCATGCGGATTGGCCCCAACCAGATTCATTTGCAAATGGGTCTGCTCGACCATGCGCGGACCAGGGTGTCGCGTGTTGTGCCGACCTTGATGCCCGCTCGAATCTCGGGTCGAAGACAATGAAAACACCGCCTGGGTAGGAGTGAGGAATAAGGCGTAACCGGGTCCTCGCGAAATGAAATCCACACGTTGGTCCGTTTGCCCCGCGTTTTTTACGAAATGCATTGGAACGCTCAAAATCTGAGCAGCGGTTAACGGCGGAGTTGGCTGTCGCGGGAGCTCTCCCATGGTAATTAAGGGAATTGTAATACCCGCCAGGAGCAACCCCGGAGACAGATTCTTCAAATAATAGCCGCAAGAAAGCGAAGCAAACATGGTAAGAACTTTTTTGAGCAAGCGCGAAATCAGAACCCAAAAACTGCAACCTTAGTTATACTGAAACACGCTAGACCTATATCAGCCTCGCGCAAAACCTGCAATCAAAATAGGCAATGAAACGTATAAGTACGCTCTGTTGGCACCGTAAAAATACGGACTTCTAGACTAAGGATCCCGAAAATAAACGCGTATCCGGTAAAATCTCCTCGCCCCGCGACTTGCATTCGTGTGAGTGAAGAATACGATGTCACCCGTGCCTCCAACAATATCGGGACCTGTCTTCCATACGGAAAAGGACTCGTCATCAGAAAATTCGAGCGCGTAAAGTTGGCCGGCCACAGAGCTAAAACCAATAACCACGTCCTGACCCTGAATCCAAAGACCGGTGATCGTGAGCTGATTGTAGTAGGGCGCGGGTGCCAGACCCGAGAAAGTCATTGGCCAGGAAGCCGGTTTGTCCGGGGGGATTGTAAAACCTGGCACGATTGAAAAACCCTCGCCAGGCTGGATTGGAGGAACCTGTGGTACCCAACCCCAGGCTTGATGGTAATAATCGATGAAGTTAGTTCCATCCCAGCGGCGAACGTTGGCTCCTATGCCCAAAGGATCAGGTCCAAAGGCGTCACTATAAAAGCTGCCATATTGCGAAAACGGGATGGGCAACATGAGGCTAAGAATGGTTGTTCCCGAGGCAATTGAATTCAGAATGAACCCTTCGCGTACATCCCCAACCAGGCGTATGATGCAAGCAGAATTCCCTCGATTTGTTAACCAAGCCGCCTCTCCAGGGTTGAGCTTCATTCCGGGATTGTTCCACGTGTGGGTTGCTGGAGCATAAGCAGCATTTTCGACGGGGGTCTCCTTCTTTATGGATATCGGGCCAGACAATTCTGAAAAACGGAAGAGATTCGAAACCGAGTTATCGAGTTTATCGAATTGATTCGCGACGAGTGCTGATTTCCCTGAGGGAACGGTCACCCGGGTAAATCCTAACGCTTGTGAATGGAGATCACCCTGGACTAAACGGTAAAAGCGACTGTTATCATTGGTGATTTGGGAATCTTTAAAAACTCCTTTGCCATTGGACAGACACAAAGGTTGCAAGAGACGCCAGGACGTAAGATCGCTACTCGTATAAACACGAACGAAACGATTCGAAAGTGAATTGCACGGAAAACTGTAGATAGTGAACTGAAATTCAGCATCTGAATTGAACTGAGGCTGCGCAATGATCGGTGGAATGGGCACACTGGTATAGGATTCCGAAGGGCTGATCTTCGAAGGCTGGCCTTTCAGGACCGTGAAGAATTCGGCATTGGTTGTCGCGAGAGGCCAGGAATTGACGACATCCCAATACAAAGCTGACTCTCCAGGCCCAGCATCCATGGTCAGATTCCCGATCTTAATGCGAGTATGATCGAAGGTTGACTGTCGAAAGTTATACCAGCGAAAAGCAACTTGTGGACCATTTGGCCCACATTTGCCTGTGGCACTGGGCTGTAATGGAGGTCCTGCATCCAGAGCGACTTTATTGGTGGTCACGTTCGCCGCAGGAAATGCATCTCCCACCTGGTTGGGAACTAATGGAAAGCCGTAACCTCCATCCTCTCGCCAACCTCCCCCTGCAGGATTGTAGAACGTGCTCGCTTGGCGAAGCCCCTGGCGCAAATCAAACACATTCCAGTCCGGTCGGGAAAACTTTAAATTTGCGTACCTTGCTGCGGTGCAATTGGCGCAAAAACTCATCGCCAGGCTTGGCCCCGAATCTGTGATGTCCCGAATTGCATCGATGAACTCGAGCTGGGGTCCCCATGGCAATTCAGCCTGGCTGCTGGTGGAATAGCCCGCAGAAATCGCGAACCAGGTGGGTGGACCTGCGCCTACAATCGCGCCGCGGTCGCGCAAATCCACGCGTTTGTGCGCGTTCCCCATGTACAGAGGTTCAAAGTCTGCACATCCATTGAGTGCCGCATTATACGCAGTGTCGAGGTCGGGAAACAGATACATTCCTATGGCATATCGATAGGGTGGGTTGGCAATCGTGTTAAGCACCCCAGAGCCCTGGTAGGGGATCCAACCTAATCCGATTGCATCCGGTTGGCCATCGACATGTCCGCCCGCTCCCGCGAAGAGACAAGTCCAGGGATGCTGGACCCGCTCAAGGAACATGTAATAATTTAGCTGAATATCAATTATGTTGTCGCTGGTAACAGAAGAACCAACAACAGCCACATTCGTTTGCCCCAAAAGCTGGATCGTTCCAAGTTGGAAGAGCAAACAGACGATAGGTACAACAGAGCGGATTAGGTGTCGCAAAACAAACAGGTTTAGGTTAACGATCTACTGGGCGCGTTTCTGAGTGTCGCACTTTTTATACAAACTAAAAAGCCAAGTCAAGGAGACTTTGAGTATGAGGGAGAGAAAACTTGAAAACGAACTTACAGCGTTTCCATCCAACGAGAATTCTTCTGAGGTCGATGTAATTATACCGCCGAGACAATTTCCACTTGGGCCATATCAAGCCGCGTTTCCAATTGAGAGGCCAAATTACTTCCCACCTGGCCCGTATCCCTCGGCGATTGAGCCATTTTCATTGAGGTGCCCGCTGGCCCAAAGAGCGCCACGGGTCACGAGATCGAGATAACGAGGATCTTCGACAGTCTTGTTATTGTGGCCAATGGTTGTGCTAAAGACACGCGCTTTTTTGGGGCCATAATGGTTGATCCAGGCGACCACGAAGTCATTGGTCTTTTCAGTGCCGTCCTGTTGTTTGAAGGACTGAATCCCATGTGCAACCGCCCGGGCGCCATCGAAAACGTGGACGTTATTATAGAGTTCCTCATTGACGGTGGTCCAATCATTTAAGCTTTGAGTAATCGAACTGGCTTTATCCGTGAAATGAATGGCGATCGGGGCTTGAGAACCGTGCCCGCTCGATTGAAGTCCGAGGTATTCGAACCACAAGCCGTGCGGGGTGCCGAGAGTTACAGGATCATTCGGATTTCCGATGCGGTAAGAATGCATGCCGCAATGGAGGTTAACCCCGGGCAAGCCATCGCGATGTGGTTTCAGTACAGCTTCCACTTTGCCTGGATCTGACACATCGGACGCGCATTCGTCGTGAATTACCAGGTCATAGGCTTTGGCGTAATCCGGATTACCAAGGATGGCCAGGGGCGGATGAGTGCTGGTGTCATCGGTGTGAACCTGATCGATGATTACGTTTGCCCGCGCTTCAATCCCCTTTTTGAGGATATCTTTTTGGCGCGCGTAATCATGGCAACAACCGCCTGTAATCAGCAAAATGCGGAGAGGCTTGGTGTCTGCGGCAAACGTCGGCTGCACAACGAGGCCAAACGCGAAAATCCATGCAAAGGCTGGCGGTAAGTTGCTATGTTTCATAACGAATGGTGACTTCGACCCACTTGAAATGTCTAGCAGATTCCGAAGGTGAGCCAGCGGGGCGTACTACATGAAAGACGCGGGAGACCGCAAAAAAGTTAGCGGGCTGTGACTGTCATTCCGATGTCCTTGCTCAGTTTTTCGGCTGCTTCAGGACTCACCCATTTGACGAGTGATAAAAAGCTGACCAGGGTTGGGCTATCCGGTTTTGCCAGGTACATGTTGCGCAAGCTGTTTGCAACTTTTGTGTAACTGGAGGCATACTTCTCATGGGTAAGTCGGCTCACATAGGTTTCCATCACTGGCCGTGCGATTGAGTCGGTCGAGCCGTCGGCGCGATAGGGCAATTGTGAGAAAACGCGAATCAAGGAGATCGGATCTGCTTCGATAAGGGTTATCCAGCTTTGCTTCAGCTCTTCGGCATCGAATTTCTGATTGAGCCTGTCTCGAATAGCCGCTGCAATCTTAGTTGCCTCATTGCGCCGGGTAATAAGGTCTTTGATTTTAGCCCAGGCCATTTGGCGCTCGACTTCTGCAGGAACGCTTTCTTCGGCCTTAAGTTGTTCTTCCAGACCTTTAATGTCGAAAGTAGCAGCGAGTGACGAACCGAGCGCTTGAGCCTCAGGTCTGCGAATGCGCTCAGAACGCATAATGGCTCTGACTACAAGCCGCTGCATTGAGGGATTGATCAGCCGCAGGATCGGAACTAACGTTTCCGGAGGGGGTGCCGTCGGGGTAGGGATTAAATGTTTGATGAAATCGGCAATTTCCTGATCCAGTTCCGTCGCGGGTATTTTTTCGGAGCGTAACCGCAGAAGGAACCTAAGAGTTTTTGCCGGGGCGCCGCTTTTGCCAACATTATTAACGACCATCTGGCGATAATCCGGACTGAGGATGAAGGCAAGGAGGTTTTCAACCTGAACAATCAATTTCTCATCCAAATGGTCCTGTGCCCCTGAAAGGACAATCTGTTCAACAACATTGGGCAAGCGCTGCGCAAAAATTGCATCAGGGGCCTCGGTGTTCTGATTGTCATAGAAATGAATGAGTTCGAGAAGAAAGGACATCCTTAGAAAAGCATTTTTCTGCATTCGAACGTCCTCGGCCGAGCCCTTGGTGCGTTGGACTTTGCCATAAAGCTCCTTCAATGCTGTGCGTCGCTCTGGAATTAGAGTCGAGTCTTGTTGGAGCAGCGATTCAAAATCCGGTTTGAAGCACAAAGCGATCTCCTCAAGCTTGGGATTAGGATTCAATTTAGGATCCGTGGTCATATCATTGAAAAAGGCCAGCGCTTCTTTTCCAAATTGTCTTATAACGCGATCCTTCGGCAGATAACCCTTCACAAAACAGCGATTGGCGCGCACGATCGGGGGTGAAAAGAATAGCTCCGGTTGTTTTAGCAAAGATTCCAACACCTCCGCCTCGAGCGGCAGCTCTGATTTGAGCAATTCCTCAATCACCGATTTCAAGGCCGTCAGCAGATCCCGTTTTGTCTGATCCAGGTTTTTCAGGACGGCAGGCTGAGGCAAGTTCACGTCGGCTGTTCCTTTAAGAAGAGCAGCCAGATATTGACTGACATTAGTATTGTGTTCCACCAGCCTGGCGATCACCGCCCCGAGATCGTTTAAAGGAAGTTTGCTGACCAGGTTCGTGAGAATGAGGACCAGCTCGTTATGGGATTTTTGCCGATGGTCAACCACTCTTTCCAGCAAGAAGCGAAGAGATTTATTTTCCTGTTCGAGAGCCTGTTTTTCAGTTTCCAGTTGTCCTACGCGTGATTTCAGATCGTACCATCCTTGCTGAACTTCTTCCATGGCCGCCGGTGGGGGTGCCACATGCTCTGTGCCTGTCATAGAGCTAACATAATACGAGATCCGCTTCTTTGGAATGGAAAAGCAGCTGATTCTTTTGGAGGTATCTTGACCCAGTGACTGGTGATGCTTTGGCTTTTGCGGCTATTGTTGGACTGTGCGGAAGCCTGAGCGCGTGGCGTAATGCATTGCTGATGTGCGCGGAGGGTTGAATAGATTCCAAAGTGAAAGCTCCCCCCCGTGGGCGGCGGCATAAATCGACCTTTTCACGATACCGCGGTTAGCTTAACATGCAAGGTTCGTGAGCGGTAGCATGCCGAGCGTTTATATCAAAACTTACGGTTGCCAGATGAACGAGCGCGATAGCGAAGCGGTCGCTGCCCAACTTGTTTCGAAGGGTTACAAACTGGCTCCCTCCGAGGCAACCGCGGACGTGATTTTGCTCAATACGTGTAGCGTCAGGGACCTGGCCGAACAAAAGGCCCTGCGCAAAATGGAGAATGTCATTGCCGAGACGCGGCGGCATCGGCCCGATGCCGTGTTAGGATTCATGGGTTGCATGGCGCAGAGCAGGGGACAGGAACTCATCGACCGCTTACCTGACGTGGACCTGGTGATCGGCACCCAGAAATTTCATCGAACAGCGGATTACCTGGACGACATTTTTCAGGGGCGTAGAACCAAGGCTGTGGATATTGAGGAGGAGAATGGAAGCCAAGGTACCATTCGCGAGCATCTGTTGACCGGTAATGGAAAAAAGGCAGTCACGGCGTTTGTGAGCATCATGCAAGGGTGCAATCAATATTGCACGTTTTGCATTGTCCCCTACACCCGCGGTGAGGAGCGGAGCCGGACTATTGCTGATATCGTAGCCGAATGCCGCGAACTGGTTTCCAATGGGGTTAAGGAAATTACCTTGCTCGGCCAGATTGTCACGAGCTACGGCAGAAGACGTGGTGCCGGTGAAAATCTTTTTCCATCGGACGGCTCGCCCAAGAAGGGAGCGAGCGCATTTGTGCAGCTCCTGGAGGCAGTCCACGAAGTGGAAGGCCTGGAGCGGCTCAGATTCACATCGCCACATCCCAAAGGATATGGTGACGATGTAGTCGAAGCTTATGGACGCCTGCCTAAGCTGGTCGAAAGCGCGCACATCCCCGTGCAGAGCGGAAGCGATCGCATTCTCAAGCTGATGCACCGAGGATACACCCGAGAAAAATACTTAAGCATCATTTCGAAACTTCGACGTGTTAACCCTCAGGTTGGGATCAGCACAGATTTCATTGTCGGTTTTCCCGGAGAAACGGATGACGATTTTGAGCAGACATTATCGCTGGCAAGAGAAGTGGAGTTTGATCAGGCGTACATTTTTAAATATTCGCCGCGGCGGGATACGCCCGCGGCCACCATGCCGGACCAGGTCTCGCCTGCTGTCAAGGAAGAGCGTCATGCGAGGTTACTTGGCACGATTAACGAAATCGCCGCGTTGCGATACCAGAGAATGGTTGGCCAAATCACCGAGATCCTTGTGGAAGGTCCGAGCAAGAGACCGGAGCGTTTGCAAGGGCGCACGCGGTGCAACAAGATCGTGGTTTTTGAAGGTTCCGCCAGGCATTTGGGACAACTAATAAATGCAAAAATTGTCCGCGCAGGTTCGTTTACTCTTTATGGAGACCCCGCCATCTTGAATTTGTAGCGGCAGCGGCGGGCGTCTCGCCTGGTGTCCCGCCGCCCGGAAAGAACACCGGAATCTGGTTTCTCGCCGATTAATAGCCTCGACACTTTCCTTCCGCCGGGCAAGATGCCCGGCTCTATAGCAGGCAGGATGCCCGCCGCTACGATTCTGATTTTAACTTGGTGACTGAACTGACGTGGCGTAGATTGCCTCACCACAGTGAGCTATGAGATGTATGACAAAAGGAAATTCAGACTCGATGCATAAATCGAAGCTGCATAAACCCAGCTTCACGCGTTTTTGTTTTCTGCTGTGTTCAACAACTGCCCTTTCTGTTTTTGCTCAAAAGGTGCCTGTGGTGGAGACAAATCTCGAGAACGGAATGCGTCTGTTGATGGTCGAGCGCCATGACGAACCTTCCGTTTCGGGTGGGTGGGTCGCTCATGTCGGAAGCTCCAACGAGCGGCCAGGGATCACGGGCATTGCGCATCTGTTTGAACACATGATGTTCAAAGGCACGCCTACCATCGGCACGAAAGACTACAAAAAGGACCTCGAAATTATCGCCGCTCAAGAGCGAATTCGCGATCAAATGCGCGGGGAGGAAAAGAAAATGCGCGCTGCCTATCGCCGTGGGGAGATCGACGATATTCTAAAACCAGAAAATCAAACGCCCCGCTATAGGGAGTTGGAAAAGGAATTTCAGACACTCATAAACCAACAACGTGAGATTCTGGTCAAGAATGAGTTCGACCAGATTTATACGCGCAACGGCGGCGCCAGCATGAATGCTTTCACCGGCGATGATATGACCGCTTATTTTATCAATGTCCCGGCTAACAAGCTTGAATTATGGATGTGGATGGAGTCCGAGCGTATTCTGCATCCTGTTTTTCGCGAGTTTTACGCTGAGCGGGACGTGGTGTTCGAGGAACGTCGCATGCGCACTGACTCGACCCCTCTGGGTAAATTCGAGGAGGAACTAAACTCAATGTTTTGGCAAGCTGTACCATATAGCTGGCCGACCGTGGGCTGGCCGTCGGACATTCCGGCAATTTCCAAAGCGCAGGCCGATGAGTTTTACGGCATCTACTATGCGCCCCAAAATATCACCGTGATCCTGGTCGGAGATTTCAAAACGGGGGATGCGGTTAAGCTGGCTAAAACGTATTTTGAGAGAATTCCTCGAGGTCCCAAAGAGGCCCCCGATATTGTAACTCTCGAGACCAAACAAGTAGCTGAAAAGCGAATGTACGCCGAAGCTGAAGCGAACCCTCAGGTCGATATTCTTTGGCACACCGTTCCCTTCCAACACAAAGATTCGTATGCGCTACAGATTCTCGCGCAGGTGCTTTCCACTCGCACCGGCAGATTATACAAGGGCTTAGTGCTGGGTAGTGCTGTTGCTACTGAAGCTTACGCTACCCAGGTTTCGCAGAAATGGGATGGTTTCTTCAATGCAGGCGGTGAGGCGAGCCTGAAGCATACACCTGAAGAGGTCGAGCAAGGCGTCCACGATAACATTGAAAAACTGAAACAGCAAGAAGTGCCGGACGAGGAACTACAGAAAGTGAAGAATAATTTCGCGGCAGCAGAATATCGGCGTCTTTCCTCGAATCACCCGATGCTGATGCAAGTGATTCATAACGACGGCGAAGGAGATTGGCGTGAGATCAACGAGGCTGGCCCTAAAATTCAAGCCGTCACCAAAGCAGACATAAAGCGCGTAGCAAACAAATATTTTACCAAAGAGAATCGAACTGTGGCCATCTACACACGCAAACCTGGAAAACCCGCTGAAAATCCAAAGGCCGAATGACAAAGTGCATGAGCGCTAGAATCCGAACAAAGAAAGGCTCGAGGGTCGAGGCTTGGAGGTCATGCCTCCTATTCTCGATTGCGATTATAATTTTTGCCATGGCCCGTTCTGGCCTGGCCTCATCCATCCCTGATCGTCCCGAAAAGCTTGTCTATCCACCTCTGGCGTATGAATCGCCTGCGCCGGAAAACTTTCGCGTCAAACTTAAAGCGGGCCCGCTGGCTTACGTCGCTGTTGATCATGAATTGCCGCTGGTGAACATTGTTGTCTATGCACATACTGGCGCTTACGTTGAGCCAAAAGGAAAGGAAGGCCTTGCCAGCCTTACCGGCTATTTGCTGGCTCGAGGAGGTACCAAATCCAAAACGGCGGAAGAATTGGAAGAGCGAGTGGCTTTTCTAGCCGCACAACTCAATTCCAGTGGTGGAGATACTGAAGGAAGGGTCAGTCTCAATTTACTTTCGAAAGACCTCGATGAAGGATTAGGCATTTTGCGCGAAGTCTTGACCCTTCCGCGATTTCAAGAGGACAAAATAGCTTTGCGCAAACAGCAGATTTTGCAGGCCATGATGCAACGCAACGATGACTCCTCGGAAATCGAGGGGCGCGAACATGGGTTCCTGGCCTTCGGCGAAGAGTTTTGGTCCAATCATTATGCCACGGAAACGTCCATAAATAGTCTGACCCGTGACGATGTGGAAAGGTTCCATAAACAGTGGTTTTATCCCTCCAATTTCGTCGTGGCGGTCAACGGAGATTTCGACCGCGACAAAATGGTTCAAAAGCTCGAAGCATTGTTTGAGAATTGGCCTTTTCCAGGAACGTCAGTCCCGCCAATTCCAACCAACACGGTCTTTGCCGCCCCTGGTGCTTATTTAGTGAACAAAGAAGTGAATCAGGGTCGGGTCTCCATGATTTTGCCAGGGATCACACGAGATAACCCCGATTACATTCCCGTCCTTATAATGAACGATATTTTGGGCGGAGGCGGTTTTACGGCCCGGCTGGTCAACCGAGTGCGTTCCGATGAAGGCTTGGCTTACGCAGTCAGTTCCAGCTTTCCTGGTGGCATTTATTATCCTCAAACGTTCACTGTCGGCTTCCAATCCAAATCGGCTACCGTCCCGTACGCTGTTTCAATTGTGCTGGACGAATTAAAGCGCATTACGTCGGAGCCCTGCAGCGATGAGGAACTCAACACCTCTAAGCGCGGCTTTATCGATCGTTTTCCACGAAACTTTGTCACCAAAGCCCAGATTGTAAATACATTTGCCCAGGACGAATTCACTGGACGCTACGCGAAGGACCCGCACTTTTGGAGGGATTTTCGGGGTCGTATCGAGGCGGTCACTAAAGAGGATGTCCTGCGTGTAGCGAGAAGATACCTGACTCCCGACAAGATGGTGCTATTGGTCGTTGGGCAAAAGCAGGATATTTTGGCAGGCCACCCCAATCATCCAGTTAAGCTGGCCGACCTGGTTGGGGGTCATGTAACGGATCTGCGGCTACGGGACCCGATGACGATGAAACCAATCCAGAACTAAACTTTCCCGGCGAGACGCTCGGGAAAGACCTGGCCAGCCGAAATTTATCCGTTTTTCTTAGCCTTCGCCTCAGCCGCCTCTATCTTCTTCACGTACTTGGCGGGGTTCTTCTTAAAAGTTTTGATGCAATCCTTGCAACAGAATTGGATTTCCCGTCCTTCATGCACGTAAGATACGGGTTTGCCCATGCTGTCGAGCTTCTCATCCGATACAGAGCAAGTTTTCAGCACATACGGCTTCGGCTTCTTCTCAGAGTTCTGATCGGCAGCCAGCCCGGACAACGGAGCGGTTAACGTCGAGATCGTCAAAACGGCAGCCGTAAAGATTTTAAGATGCTTCATATTTATTAAGTTCAACTGTTGGAATATGCAGCATTCCCCTGGTTTTTCAATTTTTTTGCTCTTAATCAACGCGAGAGCCTCGGAAACCAGTAGGGAAATTCCCCATTCAGATTCGGAACAAAAGTGATAAATGAAGATGACCCAAGAGTTCCAAATGTTCGAAGTGTGAATTGAACCTAGACCAACATTTACGGAACCCAAACCAAACCTATAACTATGTATAAAATCCTAATTGCAGCCCTATTAATCGCGGCATGTGCCGGGTGTGCCACTCACAAAGCCAAACAGAATCCCAAAGTGGCGTTGGCGCCTATCGGAACTCAGGTTGAAGAGTTGCTGGACCCCTCCATCACCAGTGCTTCCTTTGAGGCAGTGCTGCCCCAGTTCAGTCGAGGGGCTCCCCCAGCGATGATCAGCCTGAGTCCTGCCTACTCGATGCATCAGACCTTGCCCAATGTGCAGAAGTTATCTCGGAAACCAGTCGTGGCGATGACCCACTATAGAAATTGGTACTGGTACGCCACGGATGTGACACGAGATCCTGATACTCAAGCGATTCAAAATTTCGTGGGTGGCTATGCGGTGCAAAAAGGCGGGTATCTCGCCTGGAAGTGGTAAAGCCGATTATTATTCACCTGTAATACTTCGGGACCGGTTGTTCTCCAACAGCAGCCGGCCTGATTTTGCATCGATCGTAATCGAGGGATACCGTGAAAGAAGCCCATTTCCAACCAGGCCTGCCTCTCCGGCAAACAGTTTTTTCGAATGAACCGCGGTCGGCACTGCTTTAAAGCAAACTGAACCTGTTTCCACAGTTGTATAGGTTTGCAGTTGGCACAATTTAGCCAATCCCAACGAAGGTTCTTCCGGCTGGGCCCGGGTTAGGAGCTTCCCCTTGACCCATCGCAGACTAGAAGCGCAGCCGGTATCGAGCCGAAACCATTGGCATGGGTTATGGTCGACGCTCGCTGACAGGAGAAAACCGCCCGAAACCATTTTCAGCGGAACTATCTGTTGCTGTTCATTCGATACAGCGAAATCCAGCAACCGAATTCTTTCTGCTGCAAAGTCTATTTGCACGACTTTGCCTCGAAAAAAATCTATACCGATTAAACCGTCCACGGATCCTTCTGAAACACCACTTAATTTGGTAAGATCGACGACAAGGTAGTCCCGCGGCAACGGAAGGTTGCCTATTTGTGCTGAAAAATCGTGGGACTTGTAACCGGTTACGTACCCATTCACTCCCTGGATCCTCGATTTTTTGCCAGGCTTTACGCCAAGTTTTCGAGCGGTGGACAGATTCAATACATTGACACTGGCGCCGGAATCGAGAACGAAATTCAAAGCCTGGCTTGATTCCGGCGCAACAACCCGAACCCATAACAGACCTTCACTGAAGCGAAAGGGGAACTCCTGAGTTGAAGATAGTGGTTGGGTGTGCGCTAAGTTAAGCGCCACCAACAGAAACCCACACGAAACGAGCCTTCTGAACATCGAATCGAATAAGGCAAGCATCGTGCCAACTCGCTCTTGATTCGTCAATAAATTAGCACGCCCACCCCGCAAACCATCCCGGTTCGCGGTGGCCCCAAGAGGGAAGAGCTTGTTGCACTACTTTTGCCTATTGCATGTGGACTCCCCCGCGAGCCGAGAAGGTCTCGCGGTGCCGTCATTCTTGTTGCCAGTTCAGGAGGTCCTGGCCGGCAACCTTGCGGGTGCAAGCAATCGCGCGAGAAACATACTTCTTTCCGCGCGCCACCGATTCAGCCAGCGAGAATCCCCGGGCTAAAAGGGCGGTAACTGCTGCGGAGAATGTGCAGCCGGTTCCGTGTGTGCGGACCCCTCGTATGAAGGGTGCTCTAAACAACAATTCCTGTTTTCCATCCACAAAAACATCCGTGGCTACTTTGGTGCCTGGAAGGTGTCCTCCCTTGAGGAACACCGCACAACCAAAACGCCGATAAAGTTCGTGCCCTGAGGTTCTCATCTCATCGAGAGACCGCATTTTCCTGCCGAGAAGGGCTTCGGCCTCGGGAATGTTAGGGGTCAGCAGAGTCGCCAGAGGAAACAAATGTACCATAAGGGATTTCAACGCGGTTGGCCGTAGCAAACGAGCACCGCTGGTGGAAATCATCACGGGATCCACTACCAATGAAATCTGGCGACCGCGCAGAGACTTTGCGACGACGCGGATTATGTCTTCAGTGTAGAGCATACCCGTCTTCGCAGAAATTGGTTTGAATCCATCGAAAACGGACTCGATTTGCTGTCTCACGATAGCAGGGGTACAAGCTTCTATATTCGATACACCAGCTGGGTTTTGAGCGGTAATGCAGGTGATGGCTGTAACTCCGTGAACCCCGAGTGCGGCGAAAGTTTTTAAATCGGCTTGGATGCCGGCGCCCGCGCCGCTATCCGAACCAGCAATGGTCAACGCGACTGGGAACTGCTTTGGCTTTCGCTTGCGCATAGCAAAAACGCTAATGGAACGGTTTCAAACATGACAGACGAAACGGAAAGTCAGGCTCGCAAACGTCCCGTTTGCGGCCGTTACGACAAGAAAAAAACTTGATCTGTTGCGTACGCATAAATAAGCGGCGAACACTTGCCCTCCACTCGACACTCGACACTCGACACTCTCCCCTTCATATTCCCTTCATGGACAAGGAACAGGTTGCCGAAGTTCTCGTCAATATTGCCACCTTGCTCGACTTGAAGGGTGAAAATCCGTTTAAGAGTCGAGCCTATCTGAACGCTGCCAGGGCTCTTGAAAGTTTGGACGAACCATTGGATAAGGTCATCGCGGAAGAACGTCTTGATCAGGTCCAAGGCATCGGAGAATCCATCCGGAACAAAATTTGTGAACTCGTAACGACAGGGAAGCTGGCTTATTACGAGGAACTGAAGGCTGCAACTCCGCCAGGGCTGGTTTTGATGCTTGAGATTCCTGGAATCGGTCCGAAAAAGATTAAAGCCCTGCATGAAGAGTTGGGCATAGAAACTATCGAACAACTTGAACAAGCCTGTAAAGAGGGGAGGGTTGCGAAACTGAAGGGTTTTGGCGAAAAGACGCAGTCCAATATCTGTGACGGAATCAATCGTCGGCGGCTGTATGCCTCGCGGCAGCTTCTCAGCCGTGCCGTGCCACGCGCTGAAGGATTGCTCGAGGCATTGCGTTCTCACCCGGATGTAATTCGTTGCAGCTCCGCAGGGAGTTTGCGTCGAAACAGGGAAATAATTGGCGATATCGATCTCATAGCTTCCTCCAAGCAGCCTGCCGTTGTCCTTAACTTCTTCACAAAACAACCTGGCCTGATTAGCGTGGTGGCCAAAGGAGAAACCAAGGCCAGTGTCATTTTGGAGGGCGGCATTCAATCCGACCTGCGAGTGGTGAGCGATGCCGAGTTTCCATTTGCCTTGATGTATTTTACCGGGAGCAAAGAGCACAACATTGTGATGCGCCAGCGCGCCATCGAGCGCGGGCTAAGGCTCAATGAGTACGGATTGTTTCGCTCGACCGTCGAGACTCGTGACCCCAAATTACTTTTGGCGTGCAAGACCGAGGAAGAGATTTTTGAAAAACTGGGTTTGCATTATGTTCCTCCGGAAATGCGGGAGGATATGGGAGAGTTTTCGCTCGCTGAAAAGGGTCCATTGCCGCGGCTGCTTGAATGGAGCGATTTGAAAGGCTCACTCCACAATCACTCGACCTGGAGCGATGGACATCATCGCCCTGAAGAAATCGCGATAGCCATGCGTGAACTGGGACTTTCTTACTGGGCCATTACCGATCATTCAAAAGCTTCTTTTCAAGCGAACGGATTGGATGAGGTTCGACTCCGTGAGGAGCTCAAAGAAATAAAACGGATAAATGAACGTCTCGCGGAGGATGACACCGCATTTCGGCTTTTGTCCGGTGTCGAGGTGGATATCTTGAGAGAAGGCAAATTAGACTTGCCCGATGATATGCTGGCTGAACTGGATGTTGTTGTCGCCAGTATTCACCAGAGTTTTAGCCAGACGGAAGCTGAACTCACAAACCGTTTCATCGCCGCCGCGCAAAATCCGTATGTTCACATGCTTGGACATCTCACTGGCCGGCTCTTGCTCGAGCGGGAACCTTACAAAATTGACCATCGGGCTGTCATTGATGCTTGTGCAGCTACCGGCACCTGGATCGAACTCAATGCAAGTCCCTACCGCTTTGACATGGACTGGCGGTTTTGGCCTTACGCAAAAAGCAAGGGGGTGAAATGCGTTGTTAATTGCGATGCCCATCGGCTGGAGCACGCTGGTTTTCTACGTTTAGGAGCGGGGATAGCACGCAAGGGATGGTTAACAAAAGAGGACGTAATTAACACGTTGCCTCTGGATAAACTACGAACGGCACTTCAAAAAAAGAGGGCTGGCAAAATGTTGGTTGGTGAACTTACTCCCCTTCCGTAACACGAAATCAGATTGTCTGCGAACAATGAATTCGAAAATACAGCACCTGGACCGAGCCGCAACAGCTTTGCTGGTTGTGGATATTCAGGAGCGTTTATTATCCCAAATTTTTGAAAAGGAACGTTTGATTCGGGAGAGCTCAAGAATGATTCAAGGCGCTGCGATCCTCAAAATCCCGATCTTCGTTACGGAACAATACAAAAAAGGACTGGGACTGACCGTCTCGGAAATATCTTCTCTCATCAAAGAATTTGCCCCCATCGAGAAGGAAACCTTCAGTGCCTGTGGGGCGGAGGGCCTGGTGGAAAAGTTAAAAAGCCGCAACATTCGGGACATCCTGCTGTGTGGTATGGAATCGCACATTTGCATCCTAAGCACGTGCCTCGATCTGCTCGACGAAAACTTTAATGTCTTTGTGATGGCCGATGCCATCTCGGCTCGGAACCCTGAAAACACACGGCTAGCCCTGGAGAGAATGCGCGATTCAGGCGCGGTTGTTGCATCCACAGAAATGGTTCTATTCGAGCTGCTGGGCCGAGCCGCTACCGATGAGTTTAAAGAGATTTTGAAGCTGGTTAGATAACCGCTTAATCCAGTCGCTTCACTCGAATGTTCTTATACCGGACTACACTCTTTGGGTCATGGGCTTGCAGAGCGAATGTTCCATCGGCGATCTTGCGGGTGTATGCACCTGGTTGCGCCCCGGGAGGTTCTGTATATTCGAGAACTCTTTCTCCGTCTATTTTCACTGTGATCTTTTTGCCTTGAACGATCACTTCCTCGGTCCACCATTTGCGATCCTGGGCGTAAGATTTGAATATGTTCACTACATCATAAAGGCTGCCGGTCTTCTTGGGATCGGTGTGCGTATTGGCCACCTGGCATTCGAAACCGAACTTGGGAAAGCCGCGTTCCTGGTAATGGGTATGGAAATAAATACCTCCGTTTGAACCGGGCTCGGTCATTACATCAACTTTCAAATCGAAATTTGTGAATGGTTTGGAATCACCAACATAAAACAAATGGGCAGTGGCTCCACGCGTGACGAAGGCCCCATCCTCTAACTTCCAGGTGTTGGTATTATCGATGGATGCTTTCCAACCATCAAAGCTTTTCCCGTCGCTAATCAATGTGAATCCTGGCTCGACTTCGTCAGCAAAGCCGCTGAGAGAGGCAATCGTTGCACAAGCCGTTATCAGGGGAAATAAATTGCGTTTCATAACGCCGGACACTAAACGAGTGGACTGTGCGCGCAAGGAAAAATTGGCTGTCGCATGGGCAGCGAAGGGACCGAACAGTCGGATCAAGCCCTGATATTCCCGAGAGCCTCTAAGGAAATTGAGCACCCCAAATTCAATTCAAAGCGCGCTTTCCAAAACTTTTCTCAATTCGACCGGGGTCAGCACGATCGGGTTGGCTTTCATGCTGCTTGCATTGCTGGCTTTCGACACCAAATCGTCAATATCTTCGGGCCTAATTCCGTAGGCGCGGAGCTGGGGTATTTGGAAGTCCCGCACAAGATTTTCGATCCATTCCATGGCAGCATCAGCCTTCACGTTGGGTCCATTTGTGAGGAGACGAGCGACATTTTCATAGCGATCCAGAGCGGGGTCGCCCGGTTGGCGTTCGCGTAACGCCTTCAGATTCATCCTGATCACAGGCGACAGCAAAGCGGCGCAAACGGCCCCGTGCGGGGCAGGGAACATCCCGCCGATTGGGCCGGCGAAGCCATGCACCGCCCCCAGTCCCGCGTTTGCGAGCGCCAGGCCCCCGCATAAACTGGCCATGGCCATGTCTTCCCGCGCGGCAGGAGCATCCGAGCCTTGTTCGTAAGCAATTCGAAGAGATCCCGCGGCTCGGCGAAGCCCATACTGGGAAATAGCGTCAGTCAAGGGATTTGAGCGGCAGGAAACATAAGGTTCGATTAACTGCGTCAGCGCGTCCAAGCCAGTGCTCGCGGTGATAGGTTGAGGTAAGTCGTAGGTTAACTCAGGGTCAACCAGCGCAACACTCGGCAACATGAATGGGCTGCGGAGGCTGACTTTGACCTTATGTTGAGGAGAAGCCAACACGGAGTTGCGGGTGACTTCTGAACCAGTGCCGGCGGTTGTTGGAATGGCGATAAAAGGCGCTGAAGGTCTTTCCAGCGGTTTGCCTTTGCCGATGATCTCCAAATAATCCAGTAACTCGCCTTCGTTGTTCAACATGGCGGCGATTGCTTTCCCTGCATCTATCGCACTGCCGCCTCCCAGGCTAATCACTATGTCGCAGGCGTTCTGTTTCGCGTTATCAATCCCCGCAAGCACCGTCTCAATTTCCGGTTCACTGACGACGGGAAAAATGGTCGCAACGACACCTTGCTGCCTCAATAATCCGAGCAATCGCTCCGCACGCTGTGGTTTGCGACCTGTGACAACCAAAGCATGTTTACCCAGCGACTTTGCCAGACCGCCAATTTCGTTCAAACGGCCGGGGCCAAAGAGAATCCGAGTGGCTGTTGCGAATTCAAACTTCATAAACCACTGATGCGGAAATAAACAGCAAGCCTCATAGAACAAGGAGTCTGCGAAGCTTCATGGATCCAGGATTCTGGATAGTGCGTGCGAGGCGTCAACTCAAACCACCAATCCGCTTTTCCGCTTTCCAGATTCATATTTTTATTCTCATATGTCCAAAGAATACTAATATGAGAATGTCCGCTGTCAGGATTCTTGTAAGCGTTATTTTGTCTGGGAGTTTCCGCAGCACTCCTGCCCTCGATAAGCTGGATGCGCAAATGCCCATTCGAGGCTTTTGCATCGGGGCTCCGGCTCCAAATTCTGTTGAACCTTTTGTCGCATTCATTCAGAACGAACTCGCGCCTCGGCATGTTAACCTTCTGATTTTGAGAGTGGATTATCGTTACCAGTACGAAAGCAATCCCAAGCTGAGGGACAATGAAGGCATTTCCAAAGAGGCAGTAAAGAGGCTTGTCAACGTTTGCAAAACGAACCACATTCGCCTTATTCCCCAGATTAATCTCCTTGGACACCAATCCTGGGCAGCCTCGACCGGAAAGTTACTGCGCGAATATCCGGAATTCGATGAAACGCCCCATGTCAAAATGCCAGCCAAGTACGAATGGCCGAACCCGGACGGGCTCTATTGCAAGAGTTATTGCCCCTTGCACCCCAAAGTTCATGAGGTTGTCTTCGGATTGATTGACGAGCTTTGTGATGTCTTTGAAGCAGATGATTTTCATGCAGGAATGGACGAGGTATTTTATCTCGGTGACGATAAGTGTCCTCGCTGCTCTGGACGGGATAAAGCGGAGCTATTCGCCGGCGAAGTCCGGGTAATCCATGACCATCTTTCCAAGAAAAACCGGCGGCTCTGGATCTGGGGTGATCGTTTGTTGGATGGCAAAGTGACCGGCCTGGGCATGTGGGAAGCAAGTTACAACAATACCTATCGAGCAATTGATCTCATACCCAAAGACGTGATGATTTGCGATTGGCATTACGAGCGTCCGGATCAAAGCCCCGTTTATTTTGCAATGAAAGGGTTCCAAGTCGTGACGTGCACATATCAAAGACCTCATATTGCCGTAGCCCAGATCAAGGATATGGCCAGATTCCGGTCCACCGCGACAAAGGAAATGAAAGAACGCTTCCAGGGAGTGATACAAACAGTTTGGTCCGACGCCAGCCGATTTCTGTCCACGGATTACCAGGGCAAGGCCACTGGAAGATCTGCGACCAACAACGCCTGGCTAAGCTTCCAGGCAATGTTCGATGAACTGCTGGCCCATCCGGAGTAGCCGAGGCTCTGATTCCGAGACGTCCTCATTGTCGATTGAGGGGCTCCCAAAAATGGATGTCGCGTGGCAACTCCGCCCGTGAATTCCAAATGGAACTCACTCGCTTTGCTTCGACGTCCCCAAAACTGTAACTTGACATTCCGACTTTGTCTCACCACCATCAGACACACTAACAAGGACTCAGGCCAATATATGTTAAACTCATGGTATCGAAGCAAAATTCCGCTTCTGATCGCGTCCTTTCTGCCATTCCTGGGGGCTGGGGCCGTCCGGAACGTGCCCGCCGATTATCCCTCTATCCAGAGAGCGATTGATGTCAGTGTTAATGGGGATCTCGTTCTTGTAAGCCCGGGTGTCTATAATGAAAGCATCAATTTCAAGCGCAAAGCGATCACCCTCAGCAGCACCAATCCGGTCGATCTCATGGTCGTTCAAAGTACGATTATCCGTGCGGTTGGCAAACGAAGCGCGGTGAGCTTTATCAGTGGCGAAACGCCTAACTCAATTCTTACCGGCTTTACGATCACTGGCGGTTACGGAACGGTAAATGCAGACTTTGGCACAAGTATCTACTGGGGCGCGGGCATTTATTGCTCCCGCTCTTCGCCGACGATTCTCGGAAATATCATTACACAGAATTCCGGGCCAAATGGTGAAACGAATATTTTTGGATACGGGTGTGGCATCGGCTGTATTGAGTCCGACGCGATCATTTCGCGCAACCTGATCCTGTCGAATAGCGGCTATGCGGGTGGTGGAATAGTGATATATCAGGGCAATGCCAGGATCTCGGACAACTTAATTTACAGTAACTCCGTAAGCTTCGGCGGCGGGATAGCACTCTTTGGCGGCGGACAGGTCTTCAATAACACATTGGTTGCTAATCAAGCTCAATTCGCTGGAAACCTTTTTGCCACTTCTGATGCGCTCGGAAAATGTCTCATCACAAATAACATCATTTGTAACGCAATAGATGGCGGGGGTCTCTATATTGATACTCTGGACAAATGGACCCAAACGGCTTTTAACGATGTTTGGAATAACAACGGCGGCGATTACCCGGGGGGCACAAACAGAACGGGTGTTGATGGAAATATTTCCCGCAACCCGGAGTTTGTCGATGTGACGAATAATGACTTTCATCTGCTGGATATCTCACCATGCATTAATGCAGGTGATCCCAGCTTTCAGCCCGCCGCCGGTGAACTGGACTTCTATGGTAATTCTCGCCTCTATGCGGCTCGCGTGGATATTGGAGCCAGCGAATACTCGGATAATTTCCGGCCCCTTGCCCAGGCCGGGGGGGATCAGGTTGTTGGCGTAACCCAATTGCCCGCACTGATTACGCTGGATGGGAGCAGTTCATCTGATCCTAATGGAGCGGCACTTTCCTACCATTGGAAGCAAGTTAGCGGACCGTCGGGGAGTTTTGTCGATGCAGGCACAGTGAAAGCAACCTTTAGCGCGCACGAACTCGGAATATACACTTTTGAATTGGTCGTGAATAATGGCAGCTTCGGCAGCTTTGCTGATGCCGTGCAAATCACGGTGAAAAATGATCCACCAATGGCTGACGCCGGTCCTGACCAACTGTTTAGTGATTTACAGGAGATCCCTTCCATTACGTTGGATGCCTCTCGCTCCGTTGATCCTGAAAATGGAGTCCTGACCTTTCGCTGGAAACAGATCGGCGGTTGGAAGGTTCAGTTGACCGAACCCAATGCAGTGAAAACTACTTTTAGCCACCCCTGGCCAGGTACTTATCTTTTTGAGTTGGTGGTGAATGACGGCATGCAAGACAGCAAGCCGGATATTGTGGTAATTGTCATTGGTCAAAATCATGCCCCGATTGCTGATGCAGGGCCTTCACGTTATGTAGCTACAAATAACGTCACACTCGAGGGAACGGGCTCTTACGATCCGGACGGTTATGGGACTTTGACCTATCAATGGAGACAGCTTTCAGGACCGGCTGTTCATATCACAGGAACGAACACTGCCACTCCTCTGGTGAGCGGTTTCACGCAGAGAAACACGAATCAGGTCTGCGTCTTTGAACTCATTGTTACTGACGGTTACCTGGCCAGTCTCCCGACTACCGTTAAAGTAACCATCGTTAAAAACTTTGGCACCAACGCCCTAAAACTGACCAACCCTCCCTTTGATCCTTCCCGACCGTCGATATTGGCTTTTGGGGGTGGAAATTGCAGCACGGGAAACGGCATGACTTTTGGTGGTCTTTGGGAAGAGCGAGCAAACTGGATCACGGTCAATTCATACGACACGCTCTACACAAGATATGGCGATATGTTGATGGTGTATCTTTCCAGTGTTGCCCCTGACTATCGGAAGCCCATCCAGACGATCGGTTTTAGCACCGGAAATTTACCGGCCATGGAAGTCGCCTGGTATGTAAACACAACTTACAAGGACGATCGTTATGCGGTAAACCGCGTATCATTGCTCGATGCGGTCTGCTCCTATCTCGCCTTTAGAGTTGGACAATTTAATACCAATCGTATCGCCGGCGAACAGTGTTGGGTGGATAATTATATTAGCAATGATCCAAATTATTCGGCGCAACCTGTCTTACCTGGGGCACTTAATATCGTTTGCAGACCGTCACGCAATCATTCCTATCCCGTTGACAGATATAGCTCTTCAAGTTTGGAGTATGAAAACGGCGGAATGACCGCATTTGCGTATTTGTCTCTGATTGGTACTGGAAAGAATTACCAGCTCAATACTGCATCAAATAAGTATTACTTTGTTATTAATCCAGCGGAATCCCTCGTATTTTTTAATCAGACGCAGTATCCAGGTAAAATACTGGCGCCCGTGAAACTCACAGGAGCCACCGATGGGGCAACACTAACGACGAACGGTTTGGAACTCGGCTGCGAAGCCGTCGAAAATGCAGTTCGTTATCAACTCCTTTTAGGTACCAACGTCGAGCGCGTGATGGATTTTGCCATCATCTCCGATACATCTGCCCCGCCTACGCAGACGATCTCAACACTCCCCCAGGAGCAAGCCTGGTGGACGGTAAAGGCTTATGATCAGTTCGGCTCAATGATCCATGCCGATCCCAGACTAATCAAACTGCCCGAAAACCGACCACCTGTTGCAAACGCGGGTTTTGATCATGTTGCGTATGCGGGACTTGACGGAAAGGCAGCAGTTACGCTCGACGGATCCAATTCTACCGATCCCGATGGGGATGCACTTGGGTTTACCTGGGCCTGGGCATTTGGCGAGCATTCCTATTTATCCAATGGAATGAAATTGGCCATTGAACTGCCGATCGGTGTGCACACCATTCAACTCATGGTGAATGATGGCCACGTGAATTCTCAACCTGTTCAAGTGAAAGTGACAGTCGTTGCGCCGCTTGAGTGCAAGCTCAGGCTCACACCATCCACCATCAACCTGCGCAGCAATGGACCTCACATTCTTGCCTGTATTCGGTTTCCTGAGGGATTCACTGGGACCGATGCGGATAGTGATGCCCCATTGCTGATTTACCCCGGTGCTTTTCAAGCCATAAGGCGGTGGACAGCCAACGACGAAGCCAGTCAGGTGAGTTTATTTGCCTTCTTTTATAGAAGCGCGTTTGCTGCCGAACTGCAGAATGGTCCCGCAGAATTGACTGTGGCCGGGAAGCTGAGGAGCGGCCAAATGTTCTACGCGCGGGACACCGTCCAAATAATTGAAAAGGGCAAGTAAACGGTTATACAATGAGTCGGAGCGGTCATTGACTTACAATTCTAAGACGGTAAAACCTATAGAGGGCGGGCAATCCACCGGTTTCGCTGCCATTGTCTCGCCACGAGGAATTTGTTGCACCATAAGTGAAATTGGAGGAGGTCCCCAGTGTTGTCCACGGGCCGGAGGCAGAGTTGGCGAATTGGATTCGATACGGCTTCTTGCTCGCGGCGTTGGCAGGGGAGCGCCAGGATAAGGTTACATCATTGTTCGAACGAATTGCGGTGACTTGGGTTTGTGCCAGCAGCAACGTGTTGTAAGCATTCAATCGACCCCAGCCGTAGAAATTATCAAATCCCGGAGTATCGCTTGCGTCACCCACCTGATCTTCTGCGCCGGCGCAAAGCAGCGTTTGAACCTGTTCATGAGTAATGTTTGGCTTCAACGACGCCAGCAACGCAGCCACGCCACTGGCTTGAGGCGCGGCAAACGAAGTTCCCCACCAGTAGGTCAGCCCACCAGTGTAATACACTGTGTAAATGTTTGTGCCAGGTGCAACTAAATCAATCTGCGGACCATAGTTGCTGAATAAACTCCGCCGGTCCTGTGCATCCGTCGCGCCGAGAGTAATGCAGTTCGTCAGACTGCCCGGAAAACGAATTGTCCCAGAGCCGTCGTTGTGAGTAATGGTCACAAAAATGACTCCGTTCGCAATGGCGTTGAGAATGGATTGACTCAGGGTCGTGTCCGATGAGCCGCCCCCTCCGGATAGATTCGCCACCTTGCATCCGTGAGCCACGGCCCAGTCGAGCCCCGCCGCCCACCAGGAATAAAACCCGCTATTATTCGCATCGAGCACTTTGATAGGCATAACTTTGCATTTCCAGTCCACCCCTGCGACAAGTACTCCGTTATTGGCGTTTGCAGCGATCACGCCAGCCCCAGCCGTTCCGTGTCCGTGATCGTCAGCAGGATCTGAATCGTTATTGACAAAATCATAACCCGCGACAGTGCGTCCCGTGAATTCTCCATCGGAGTTATTCAATCCGGTATCCAGCACGGCCACGATGACGCTGGACGAACCCGTCGTGATGTCCCAGGCGTTCGGTGCAGCAATTTTAGGCAAATGCCATTGCGACCCGTAATTCGGATCGTTCGGCACAGTGCCTCCGCCAGTGCCGACATGATCCAATTCAACGTATTCCACCAGCGGATGATTTTTAAGCCGCTGCATAATGTCGTGAGGTTTCGCCGGCGGTTTCAATCGGAGAAATTTGAAGCGGCGGAAATCCACTTTGTTAAGCGGTGCAGGGCTTTCGGGAAAGGCATCGACCACTTCCACGGACGGCTCTTTTAGCTCTCTGCTCAAATCATCGAGCACGTTGGTTCTGTGAACTCCCGCAAACGCTTCTGCTCGAGATTGATGGAATTTGACGATTAAATGATCCTCCGCGTAACCTATCCGGGGATCGGGTGAAGCAAATGGCCAGTTTGCAAAAACCAGCGGTGAGTAAATCAACAGCGCGAGTCCTACGCTCTTTGCCAAACACATCCTGATTCGCACCCGGACTAGGTTATTTTTCCGGGCGCTCAGAGGCAAGGACATTAGCTTCGTGTACCCCGGGCTATAAACGGGTCACCCGTACGGGGGGTTGGGTCTTCAATGGCTCGTGCAATTTTCTCCCATCGCTTATTCGCAATAAGATAAAAGTCGGAAATGACAGAATCCTGTGAGAATTCATGAAATCTCAAAATGCGTCTGAGAAGAGTTCTGTGGTGCGTCGTCGTCCTTTTGGACTATTCAAATAGACTTTTCAACTCGCGCGCACCATCTCATTATCTCCAGCTATGAATCATTTGCTTCGGTTGTTTTTATTTCAAACCCTGATTTGCGTCCTCCCGCATCAGTTGTTTGCTGCTAATCCTTCCGGTTTTGGGCTAGAAGCTGCGCGAAAATCGGTGGAAGGGCTGAAGGTTGGCGAAGGTCTCGCTGTTTCGTTGTTTGCTTGCGAGCCCATGGTTCGTAATCCCGCGGATATGGACGTGGACGCCCGGGGCCGGGTGTGGATTACCGAGGGCGTTAATTACCGATCCAGTTTCCAGAAATGGGGTGTGCTCCAACCAGAGGGTGATCGCGTCGTCATCCTCGAGGATACCAACGGGGATGGTCTGGCTGATAAAGAAACCGTTTTTTACCAGGACCCTACCATTAACAGTGCTCTTGGCGTTTGTGTTCTGGGAAACAAGGTTATTGTATCGAGTTCACCCCATGTGTTTGTGCTCACGGATGTCGATGGGGATGGCAAGGCGGACAAACGGGAGTTGTTGTTCACGGGTATTAGCGGCAAAGATCATGATCATGGGGTTCATGCATTTGTTTTCGGCCCGGATGGCAAACTCTACTTCAACATGGGAAACGCAGGAAAGCAACTTTACTACCCTGCGGAACGGGCTGTCCCTTTGCATGGAAATATAGACAACGTTCAGATGAAACCAGTTGTGGATTTGGAGGGCAACGAGGTGAACGACAAGGGCAAGCCTTATCGTATGGGCATGGTGTTTCGGTGTAATATGGATGGCAGCGCCCTGGAAACCCTGGCGTGGAATTTTCGGAACAATTATGAAGTAGCAGTCGATTCGTTTGGGACCCTTTGGCAATCGGACAACGACGACGATGGAAATCGCGGGGTACGTATTAACTACGTGATGGAGTTCGGAAATTTTGGCTACGCAGACGAGATGACCGGAGCCGGCTGGAGCGACGGCTGGAACAAAGCAAAAGCGAAGGGGGCGACAGAGGACACCAAGATCCTATACGAATGGCACCAGCTCGACCCGGGAGTCGTGCCCAATTTGTTGCATACGGGCGCGGGCTCCCCCACGGGCATTTTGCTCTACGAAGGCCGGTTGTTGCCCCAGGTGTTTTGGAACCAAATTATTCATTGCGATGCTGGCCCGGGCGTTGTGCGTGCATATCCGGCAATGATCGACGGAGCAGGTTATAAAGCCCAGATGCTGAACATCCTGAATACCGAGGATAAGTGGTTTCGGCCCTCGGATGTTTGTGTCGCACCGGATGGTTCGGTCTACGCCGCAGATTGGAATGATGCCGGCGTGGGCGGTCATAACATGGCGGATCAAAGTTTGGAAAAGATGACTGGCCGCGTTTATCGAGTTGCACCCAAAGGCGATAAATCAAAAGTTACAAAGATAAATTTAGCCAGCGCGGAAGGCTGCGTTCAGGCGCTGCAATCTCCCAACCAGGCCACTCGTTATCTCGCGTGGACTGCGCTTCATGAAATGCAGGGACGCGCTGAGGGTGCCCTCGATAAGCTTTGGAAAAACAAAGATCCCAGGATGCGCGCCCGAGCTTTGCACTTGCTGGCGCGCATTCAGGGAAAAGAGAAAAAATACGTCGAAGCTGCCATCAAGGATGCCGACGCAGATATCCGAATTAGTGGATTACGCATTGCTCGGGAATTGAAAATGGATGCGGTTTCGAAAGTCCAAACCCTGGTGCAGGACAAATCGCCACAAGTTCGCCGTGAGTGCGCAATCGCGCTGCGGCATAGTTCGTCCTCGGAAGCCCCCAAGCTTTGGGCACAGCTCGCAGCTCAATACGATGGCCGCGATCGATGGTATTTGGAAGCACTAGGCATCGGCGCCGATCGTCAGTGGGATACCTACCTGGATGCCTGGCTGGCCAGGGTGGGCGCTCAATGTAATACGACCGCGGGCCGTGAGATTATCTGGCGTTCGCGCAGTAAGAAAACGCCTGCGCTCCTCACAAAAATCATAAAAGACAAATCCCTGAACGCCGCCGAGCGGGATCATTATTTCCGCTCATTGGATTTTGTAAGCGGGCCCGAAAAAGATGCGGCGCTGGTCGAGTTATTGACTGAGAAGTGAAAAGATCCAAGGACCAAGATCCAAGTTCCAGAAAAATCCCAAATTCCAAGCCCCAGAATCCCAGGTCTTCTGGTCCTTTTTACACTTGGGAACTTGTTGTCTGTATTGGATGGTTATGCCTTGCACCTTCCTTGGCATCAGGCGGAGGTCCGGACGAAAGCACTCAAACCTCCATAGCGGTTGAAGCGCTCAGCCGGCTGAAAGGAGCGGATCTCGAGGCTAATCCTGCGCTGAAAGCCGCCGTATTAAAAGTGCTCGATCAGGTGCGCGACACTCCTCAATTCCTTCAAATTGTTCGCGATTTCAAAATCAAAGGGCAGGGCAGGGAAGTAACTGAATTAGCAATGAAGAATCCGGATGATTCTCGAAGCATTGAGGCGATGCGACTCGTTCTGGCTGAGCAGGATTCTGGCTTCCTGAAACCGTTGCTCAGGAGCAGTAATGCTCCGAAATTGATCCAATTGTTGGGGAACACTGGTGAAAAACAAATTGTACCTTTGCTGTTGCCAATAATTGAGGATCAGGCGCAGGAGTTTGCGATTCGAAAATTGGCGGTCCAGAATCTGGCGCGTGTTCAAGACGGAGCTTCCGTGTTACTGGACTTGGCGCAGCAGCAAAAGCTTGCCGAGACGCTCAAATTGTCTGCGAGCCTGGCGCTCAACAACACCCAATGGCCTCCAGTCAAGGCTCGAGCTGCGGAGTTGCTCCCGTTGCCGCGGGGAAAGAACGCTATCCCACTGCCTTCTATTTCAGAATTGGCGCAACGGAAGGGGGATGCAGCAAAGGGCGCCGAGATTTTTCGCCGTGAAATAGTCGGCTGCAACAAATGTCATCAAGTGAACGGCGAAGGAACGGATTTTGGGCCGAATCTTTCTGAGATCGGCGCTAAATTGGGTAAAGATGCATTGTATGAATCGATCCTGGACCCCAGCGCTGGGATTTCATTTGGATACGAGGCATGGCAGCTCGAGTTGAAGAATGGAGAAGAAGCACTTGGCCTTATTGTCAGCGAAACAGCAGATGAATTGGCCCTCAAAGTGACAGGTGGAATAGTTAACCGCTATCCAAAAGCAGAAATCTTGAAGCGGCAAAAGCAGAAGCTTTCTATCATGCCGGCAGAACTGCAGCAAACCATGACCAAAGAAGAGCTTGTGGATTTGGTCGAGTATCTTACGAGCTTAAAACCAAAGAGTCCGTAGTCCTTGTCGCTCCGCTGGAGTTTCTATCTACCACGGTATCATTCCTGATGATTCTAGCGTTGACTTTAATGAGATATTCCGATATCAATTCGCTTGGAACATCAAACAGTTGATATGAAAAAGGCGATTTTGGCTTTATTCGGCCTTTGTTTTTTAGGAGGAGCGGCTTTTGCCCAGACTTATTCCATCGATTGGTATTCCATGGATGGTGGTGGGGGCACAAGCACAGGTGGAGTGTATTCGATTAGTGGCACCATCGGACAATTCGACGCAGGGCGCCTGAGCGGGGGAAATTTCACAATAGAAGGTGGCTTCTGGGCGATCATCGGAGCGGTTCAGACCCCGGGAGGGCCACCATTACGCGTTGTCCGGAGCACGACCAATACTGTTGTCATCGCCTGGCCTGCGCCTTCCACTGGATTTTCTCTGCAGCAAAACCCTGTGGTCAATAACGGTGCAGGTTGGCTCGGCGTCACCAATATGCCAGTGGTTATCGGAAGCGAAAATCAGGTCATTATCTCAACCCCTATAGGCAATAAATTCTACCGGTTGAAATCCCCCTGACGCTAACACCGCACCAAAGATATCACGGACAAGCACGGATAACACAAGGCAGTTAAATTTCTCTCCTTTCTTATCCGTGTTTTCCGCGATCCGTGGTCAAATATTTTTTGCCTGTCACAGAAATGGCACAGAGAAAATGCCAGGTCGTAAAAGCGGAGAGCCGGGGCATCCTACGGCTTTTGCGTCTCAACCAACTCGTAAATCTTCCCGTCAAATAAGAGCACGTAGATTTCTCCTGCCCGATCCTCGGCAAAGCTCACGATGGCATGCAAAGGATTTGGTTTCACGAGTTGGCCGTGGGTGGTGACTTGTCCATTCTCGTATCTCAGGCCCCAGACCGTCCCAAAACTGAAATCGGCATAGACATACACGCCACGCAAGGACGGCAGCTTCTGTCCGCGATAAACGTAACCGCCTGTGACACTGATGCCCGGACTGTGATCGGGGAATTTGCACTCGGCAGATAATTCAGGATTGTGGGGATACTCGATCACCGGGTTGAGCGGAGTTCCTTGGGGTTTAAAGCTTCTGAATTCGTGGAAACCTTCGCGCACATTCCACCCGTAGTTGCCTCCTTTTACAACCAGATCGATTTCCTCCCATTTGTCCTGGCCCACATCTCCGGCCCACAAATCTCCCGTTTCCCGATCGAAACTCATGCGCCAAACATTGCGAAAACCATAGGCCCAAATTTCGGGTCTTATTCCTTCCGGATGGGTGTCAAAGGGATCTTCGGTTGGGTTGCCTTGTTTGTCTTTGCCGACGAAGGGATTGTCTTTTGGAACGCCATAAGGAAGTTTTCCCGTGCGGGAATTGACGTCGAGTCGCAGGATTTTGCCCAGGAGATGATGCCCGCTTTGCCCCACATTATGAGGATCGTTGAATGCGCCACCGTCACCTAGACTTAGATACAGAAATCCGTCCCGCCCAAAGACGAGCGTGCCGCCGTTGTGGTTCCAGTACGGGTGAGGAATTTCCATAAGAATTCGCTCAGACGATATATCAGCCTTGTTGGCGTCGTTTTTTGAAACCTTGACCTCGCTCAGCACGAGACGCTTGGGCGATTGTTGCGAGTAAAAAATATAGAAGAGACCGTTCGACTTGAATTGCGGATGAAAAGCAAAGGCAAGCAAACCCTCTTCGTTTTGCACCAATGGTTTTCTATCTGTGATGTCCAAGAAGGTTTTCACTTCCTCGGCTTTGCGGCTTGGAGGAACCATGAAAACCCTTCCATTCTGCTGCATGACGAAAAAGCGCTTCGAGTCATCGGGGGACTCTTCCATCCACAAAGATCGTTCGAATTTTAAGTCGGGGAAAGCTACTCTAAGTTGCAGTGAGGGCAGCGGCGCAGCAGTGGATAGGAACCGTGCCGGCAGAGCCAGCAAGCAGGAGAAAAGCCATAGTTTCATGCTCCGAATGCATGACGAGCTTTCAAAGTTCATGGGCGCAACTTATGCCTCCTGTCTTTGGATACGCAACCTATTTTGTAAGTTCCAAGAAGCTTCTTACGCAGCCTGGTAGCCGATGCTTCTCGCACCCCCTCGGAGCTATTTGCGGGTGGTGCCTCATCCGGAAATCGAATTTCTACAAGCACCCCATCCTGCGCCAATTTATACGACCAACTCGCGATCGGTTACGGCACCGAGAGAGGCTGACGTTACAGCGCTGGCGTACTTCGCAAGCACACCCCGAGTGTAGCGCGGTTTGGGAGCTTTCCAGCCTTTTCGTCGAGCTTTCAATTCTGTCGGAGAAACATTGAGATTGAGCTGCTTTTTCTCCGCGTCGATCGTGATGAAATCCCCATTCTTCACCAGGGCTAAAGGACCGCCTGCATAGGCTTCAGGAGTAATATGGCCCACGACGAACCCGTGACTGCCACCAGAAAAGCGGCCGTCTGTAATTAGCGCCACGTCTTTGCCCAAACCCTTGCCCATAATAGCGGAGGTTGGCGAAAGCATTTCCCGCATGCCAGGGCCACCTCTTGGTCCTTCAAAACGAATCACCACCACGTCTCCTTTGACGATGCTGTCATTCGAGATCTTCTCCAGAGCTGCCTCTTCCGAATTGAACACGCGCGCCCGGCCGGTGAAACGGAGACCTTCTTTGCCCGTTATTTTTGCGACCGCGCCTTGCGGTGCCAGATTTCCGTAGAGGATAACCAGGTGACTGTTTTTCTTGATGGGATCATTCAACGGGTGAACGATGGTTTGGCCGGGAGAATACGGTTGCACATCGCTCAAAGTCTCGGCCATCGTTTTGCTAGTCACTGTCAAAGCGTCGCCATGGAGCAACCCCGCTTCGAGTAGTGTTTTCATCAAAGGCCGGATGCCCCCGATGGCGACCAGTTCGGACATCAGATGCTTGCCGCTTGGTTTCAAATCGGCCAGCACCGGCACGCGTTTTCCAATGCGGGTGAAATCATCGATATCCAGCTTCACCTTTGCGGCATGAGCAATCGCCAGCAGATGCAACACAGCATTTGTGGAGCCGCCCAGAGCAATGACGACGGTGATGGCATTTTCAAAGGCTTTTTTGGTGATAATATCCAATGGGCGAATGCCCTCCTTGAGCATGTTGACGACGGCAGCTCCCGCTCGGCGACAATCTTCTTTTTTCGCCTCGGAAATCGCATTTTGAGCCGAGCTGTTTGGCAAGCTCATTCCCAATGCTTCAACAGCGCTGGCCATGGTGTTGGCTGTGTACATCCCCGCGCAGGAACCCGGGCCCGGAATGGCACACGCTTCGATCGCCTGAAATTCAGCAGCCGTAATCTTGTTGTTTGCGCGGGCAGGAATCGCTTCAAAAACAGATACAATATCCAACTTTCGACCATTCCCGTTGATACACCCAGGCAAGATCGTGCCGCCGTAAACGAAGACCGCTGGCCGATTCAGCCGTGCAATCGCCATCATAGCTCCCGGCATGTTCTTATCGCAGCCGCCAATCGCCACGAACCCATCCATGCCCATGCAACCAACGACGGTTTCGATCGAATCGGCGATCACCTCTCGTGAAACCAGCGAGTATTTCATCCCTTCGGTACCCATCGAGATCCCATCGGAGATGGTGATAGTGTCGAACACAATTGCTTTCCCTCCCGCTTCATTTGCGCCAGCCTCGGCGATGCGAGCCAGTTTATCCAAATGCATATTGCAAGGGGTAACCATGCTCCAACTCGAAGCAATGCCAACGAGCGGTTTCACAAAATCTTCCTGCGTAAACCCGACCGGGTAAAGCATCGCGCGGCTAGGCGCGCGCTCGGGCCCGTCAAGCACTACGCTCGAATGCGCGCGCAAAATATTCGGCCGACCATTCCGCCGCCGCAGACGTGCTGAGGTTGTCTTCATCATGGCGGCATTCTGCTCAAAAAAATATCTGAGGGAAAGGAAATCTGAATTAGTATATTGTTGTCGTGAATAGTTTCCCTTGGCATCCCACTTTATCTTAAGATTCCGGTATGTTTTCGGGTTATTTGGCCCTTGTGAAATGCGTCAGGTTTGGCGGCGCGATGGCAATTCTTTTGTCGACCACTGTCGTCGCTGGTACTCAGTCGGCAACGTTTGCTGGGACAGCCCAGCATACCTCCCAATATAGTTCCCCAGCTCAGCATCTGAACGGGGTGCGTTGGAGCACTCCGATCGATCTGAGAAACCAGGTAGGGGCCGCCCATTATGGAGCACCACTGATTACTCTATCGAATACCGTCATTACCCCTGTGCTCACGGCTTCAAATGGGTTCGAAATCAAAGCGTTCGAAGGTGAAACTGGAACGTTAAAATATACTCTGACTACGGACTATATCATCCCGGACCATTCATGGGTTCCGGTTTATCAACCGGTTATTGCCGAAGGGCCCACCGGCACGCGTCTTTATTATCCCGGGGCAGGTGGCACCGTGTATTATGTGAATGAACCGGACCAAGAGACTGTGAGCACCCCGATCCAGCAGTGCTTTTATACCGCCCTGAGTAATTACAGCACAAATATGGCAGGATTTAATAACGCCGTTTTTGTCAACACACCTATTACTGCCGACACAAACGGCGTTATTTATTTTGGTTTCCGTATTCAGGGGATTGCGCCCGCTCCCCTGAGCACCAATCAAAACGGCTTTGCGCGGATTGATCCGGATGGTCATGCCGTTTACGTGCTGGCGGCCGTTGCTGCGGACGATTCGCAGATCGGACGTGACTCCCATAATTGCGCCCCTGCTTTGAGTAATGACGGAAGCACTCTGTATGTCGTTGTGAAGTCATTTGCCACCTCGAGTTATGCCTATCTTCTCGGGTTGGACAGTGGAACTCTCGCAACCAAATACCGTGCCCAGCTAAAGGATCCTCGCAACGGCAATTTTGCAAGCGTTCCCGAAAATGCCACCTCCTCGCCTACGGTGGGACCAGACGGGGACGTTTTTTTTGGGGTTTTTGCCAACCCGAACAACGGGTCGCGTGGATTCCTTCTGCACTTTAACGCCGATCTAAGCATTCAAAAACCGCCTTCAGGTTTCGGGTGGGACTATACACCCGCCATCGTGCCTTCCAGTATGGTGCCCAGTTACACAGGGCCATCCTCCTATTTGGTTTTCAGCAAGTACAACAATTATGCCGACAATGCAGATGGTGATGGCGTCAACAGGGTTGCTTTGCTTGACCCGAACGCCACCCAGATCGATCCGCATCCGACCGCCTTGGGACTGTTGGAGATGCGTGAGGTTATGACGGTCATCGGATGTACGCCGGACAGCGATCACCAGAACGCAACGCACCCTTATGCGGTCCGGGAGTGGTGCATCAATAGTGCCGCAGTGAATCCTTCAACCCGAAGTGTTTTTGCGCCCAGCGAAGATGGTCGGCTCTATCGGTGGGATCTTTCGGCCAATTCGCTGACCGAGAGCTTCATGCTGGGGCAAGGTGTCTTCTCTCCCTATGTGCCAACCGTCATCGGTCCTGATGGTGGGATTTACACAATTAATAATAGTACGCTCTTCGCGCTCGGAAGCCTAACGAATGTCGCCGTTGGCCTTTACTCTTCGGCCCCGGATTTGGTTAATGTCGTGGCAGGACAGGCAGTGACTTTTACCGCGGTAGTCACCAATCTTGACGCTTCCGGTCCTCAGCCGTCGGGTGCTGTAACTTTCCGGGATCTTACCTACACCGGATTGGTGCCTACGAATATCACCCTGGCTGCAAACGTGCCCCTCACCAACGGGCTGGTCAGCATTACCAGCTCCAATCTCACTGCCGGAAGCAGTTTTCTTGGCAACCATTTCATCACTGCCACATATACCGGCGACGCCGAATTTTCTGGCGGTAGCGCGACGCTGATCCAGAAGATTCACGCCAGTGCGACGACCATGACTCTGGGCTCATCTATGGGACCGCTTGGATCGAACACTGTGATTTTTACGGCTACAGTTGCGCCCAGTCCGGTGAGTGCTCTTCCTCCAACAGGTCTGGTCTCTTTTTGGAATGGTCCCAATTTTCTTGCACAACTGCCATTGAGTAATGGAATCGTTTCGGTGACAAACTCTTTTCAGAGCGGCAGTCCTGCAATATCAGCTTCTTACGTTTCGGACACAGTTTTCGCCTCAACTAGCAGGGGCTTGCTTGGGACGCCGCCAGCTCTGAGGGTTCTGATGAACAGCAACGGAGCTGTTCAATTGGAATTCACCAATGTTGTCGGCGCGCCGTTCATCGTGCTCGGCAGTACCGATCTTTTATTGCCTTTTACCAACTGGGCACCGTTAGGCCCAGCCTTGGAAATTTCTCCTGGGCAGTTCCAATTTACCGATCCTGATTCGACGAATTTTCCGCACCGACTTTATCGAGTAGGTACCAGGTAGCTATCAATGAGCCTCTTAGGCGCGGGCGCGATTAAACTCTCGGTCATGGAGTGTGTCCTAGGGCGCAGCAACTTGCCTCGGAGACAAGGGCCTTCGAGTTCTACCCTCATTTGCTTCCTCCTTCGAACTTCGAACCTCCGTTGTCTGGTGCCGTAATTTCGCAGAGTTTAATGTCCAGAGCACATCAGCCGTTTTGCACCAGGCTTTTTGCTCCTTCCGTGTTTTTTTGGATGGCTGACCGTGAATGTAAAAGGCCAGAATGTCATCTCGCAGATCCGGATGAACTTCGTCCAAGCCTTTCTTGGCGAGCTCGTCCAACAGCCGTTGATACGCCCGATCACTCAGAGGGTATTCGCCAGCACGCGGCGGCAAAGCGGTGTCGAAATCGATGTTCGATAACTTTAGCCGTCCCTCCTGCAAGTCATGAAGCTCGTCGCGGTACTTGTCCACGCTTCGGTTCATGCTGCGGATATAAAGATCCTCGGTATCGGGAGTGGGAATTTTGAAAGCAAGAGACCTGGCTGGGCCAACTTTTGGAATAATCCGTAGAAGCACGGCAAGCACACGCGAACCAAACCCAGGCCGGCGATAACCTTTTCCCCACTCCTTTTCATATTCAGCCCGGGAGAGATTATAGAGAAACTTTTTTTCACTGAAATCGGGGATATCTTTTACAAGCTGCGGCTTGTAAGCGATGAGCGCGACTCGAGTCATCTGCGGTATGGTACTGCTGACCGCGCGGCGGAAAGTGCCAATGGCCAAATCGACCGCTCCCAAAGTTTGTTCAAGGGTCAATCCGTAAGTTTTCAACATCGCCCGTTGAAGCACCGGTTTGGAAACTTCGAATCCAATAAAATCGCGGTACCGATCCGATGTGTACCGGCTCTTGGCGACCTGGACCATGTCAAATCCGAATTCGACCTGAATGTGAGCTTTAGAGTTTTCTGCATAGGTCACGGAATCACCGTATTTGGCTTGCAGCTTGGGAAAGGACAAGGCCACTGCGCGATTAATGGTGGGATGGGCGCTGATGTCTGAGCAATAATGCGCCAAAGCTCCCAGCGCAAAAGCATACTCATTGAGATCAGCGGCCTCATGAATCAGGTTGGACACGAAATCGCCACTACGCACATAGTGAGTCAAATCGCTGAAGAACTTGCTTCCAAAAGGGTAATAGCCGATATCCTGAATCAGGCAACCGCCATAAGCATAGGCGTGTGCTTTTCGAAGGTCCTCATCTGTTGAGCTCGGAAATCGGGCTTTGAGCAATGGTTGCAAGTCATCTTTCCAGGCCACATCAACGACTTGCTCGTGGCTTAGAAGAGAGTATCCGTTGCAAAGCATGACCGAAGCCATACCGAAACCAGCCGCGGCCAACAACCCAAGCCGTTGGCCTCCAAACAAAGTTTTGTATCTTGAATGCGACCGCATTGTGGATCGTCACCCAACCTTACAATTTGGTCTAGGGAGGTGGTTTACCCCAGGGGCAATTACGGGCGCAGCAACTCGCCCAAGCGGGTTCGAATTTGCTAACTATTACTGGTCGAACGTTGCTGCGCCCGGGGACGGGCACGCTCCAATCGGCTTAGCCGCGGTGGTGCGCGTGCCAAACCAGTCGAATTCCTTCCAGTGTCAATAGGGGCTCTACTGCTGTAATTTCGGTCACGCGGGCTGCCATAAGTTTGGCGTAGCCACCAGTCGCTACCACCGGCAGTCGCTTTGTTCCCAGCTCGCGTTTGATCTCTTGCAGGAGTGTTCTAACCAACCCACGATACCCATGCACTGCAGCCACATTAATAGCTTCTTCGGTACTCCTGCCGATTACGGACTTTGTTTCGCGGATCTTGATCTGCGGCAAAAGCGCCGTCTTTTCGTGAAGATATTCGGTCATGGCAGCAAGTCCCGGAGCGATGATGCCGCCGACGTATTTGCCAAACCTGTTTACCACATCGAATGTGACTGCCGTTCCGAAATCCACTGCCACCGATGGCTGGCCAAAATGGTGGCGCAAGGAAACCGCGTTGGCCAGTCGATCGGGACCTATCGTTTGGGGTTTGGGATAATCAATGCCAATGCCTTTCAAAGTCGCTGGCGTCAACTCCAGGCACGGAAACTTCCACAACTGTTTGATTGTTCGAGTGGCCACAGTAGTTGCCGCAGGCACAACGCTGCACAGCATAGCTCCTTCAAGGCTGGCATTCCTGACGAATTGTTTCAGCCGCTTCTTTCCATTCTTATCGCCCCAGGAAGATGTTGGCATATCGGCGTGGCGGCGAATGCGTTTGGAATCTCCCAGGCCGAGGTGAGTATTTGTATTGCCAATATCAAGCAAGAGAATCATTGATACCGATAAAAAGAGTTAAACACGCCTTGCCCACCCTCCCTGAGCATTTTTCCTCGGCCATCATTAAATTCGAGTAAAACCATGCTTCACCGATCCACGGTAACGTCTCCTCCCATGACTCGTTCGAGGTGTCCATGTTCCGTTCGCAAGAGCAGGGCGCCATCTTCGCCCAAAGATTCTGCGACACCGCGGATCAGACGGTCCCCGACGCGAATGACTATCTCGTGACCGATGGTTGTGCAATGCTCCTCCCATTCGTCACCCACAGCGGCAAAGTCGCCGGCGCGCAGGCGTCCATAGTCGCGTTCCAGTTCACGGAGAATTTGCACGGCGAGATCCGGGCGCGAAACGTGTTTGCCCAACTCGGATTGCAAAGAAGTTGCGACTTTCCGCAATTCCGGTGGGAAGTCTGAGGAAGTCAAATTCACGTTCACCCCAACGCCTAGAATCACATGATTGACTCGGTCAAGCTCGGCGTAAAGTTCGGTGAGGATACCAGCGACTTTTCGTCCAGCGACCAGAATATCATTCGGCCACTTGATCTCGATCCTTAAACCCGTCTGCGCTTCAATGGCGCGTCGCAGCGCGGTGGCGGAGGCGACGGTGATTTGGGTTGTTTCCTGCGTCCTCAAATTTGGCCTTAACAGGATCGAAAACCAAAGCCCCTTCTTTGCGGGTGAAACCCATTTGCGTCCCAGACGTCCCCGGCCCTTTGACTGAGACTCGGAAAAGATGACGATGCCTTCTTTCAGCCCATCGCGGGCGCACTTCTCGATCAGATCGTTGGTAGAGGGTGTTTCACGAAAAACTCGGATATCGCGCCCAATTATTTTGACACCACCTAGTCGGGAGATGAGGTCATCCGCGTGCAGCGAGTCGGGAGAGCTGAGCAAACGATATCCCAGGTGGGGGCTCGCTTCGATATTATAATCCAGCAAACGCAGATCATGGATGCGGGCCCAAATTGCGGCCCGGCTTATCCCGAGTTGGCTGGATAAATCGGCCCCGCTCACTCCGCTGTTGCTCTCGCGCAATGCTTTTAAAATTTGAGCGTCGACCGTCATACAACAGGTCTGCTAGGGCTCAAAGTCCAAACCGATATCCACCGCCCGGGCTGAGTGAGTCAAGGCTCCTACCGAGATAAAGTCCACTCCTGCTTCAGCAATCGTCCGCACGGTTGCCAAATTGACTCCACCGCTCGCCTCGGTTTTGGCGCGGTCCTTGCATTTTTGAACAGCGAGTCGTAGTTGGACCGGATTCATATTGTCCAGCAGGACCAGATCTGCTCCAGCATCAATGGCCTGCTCGACCTGGTCGAGAGTGTCTGCTTCGATCTCGATTTTCATTTTTGGATAAGCAGTTCTAGCCCGTCTTAACGCAACCGAGATCGCGTCTGGCCTCTCTGCTGCCAACACCGCCAGGTGATTGTCCTTGATCAGCACCATGTCGAACAATCCAAAACGATGGTTTCCGCCTCCGCCACAGACAACCGCATATTTTTCCAACCGGCGCCACCCAGGCGTTGTCTTTCGGGTATCGACTATCTGAGACCGCGTGCCTCTGATCGCTTCCACGAACTGACCTGTTAAAGTCGCCACGCCAGAGAGCCGTTGCAGAAAATTGAGAGCGACTCTTTCTCCAGTAAGAATTGCGCGCGCAGGGCCCTGAACTTTTAGGAGAGGCATTCCTGGCTTTAGACTTTGGCCGTCCTCTGAAACACGCGAGATTTCAATTTCAGCACATAGTTCGCGGAAAACAGCTTCAGCGAGCGCCAACCCAGCCACTATGAAAGGTTCGCGGCCAACGATCACCGCTTTCGCGACAGCCTTTTCGGAGATGAGCGCTTGTGTCGTCACATCACCGGTTCCAATATCTTCGCTCAGAGCGGCTTGAACAGCTCGCCGCACCTCGTCAGCATTCAACGGATCCACAGAACAACAGTGGCTGAAAGAGGAAGATGCGGAAAGGCAAAAAGCCTTTGCTCGTTTTTGCCGAATTCAGCATGAGGGCTAAAACTAACTTTCAGTAATGCACCGGCCTAAAAACAACAGAGCGATCAATCTAAAACCGCCGCCCTTGTCGGGTGCTGTAACTAACTCTTCTCCAGGGAGAAGGGTTTCTTTCGTTCACTGCTCCCATTCAGGAACGTTGTGGTATTCGGCCGGGCTGAAAACGAGTTTTTCTCGCTGGTCGATCAGCTTCAAACATTCCTAAAAGCAAAGACAACGTTGCAAAAGACATGAAAACATAGAAAACCGTCTCTGCTACAGACGTGTCAATGAAACCAAGAAAGCCGAGGGTTGCAGCGATCAGTGCAACCATCGCTGAAATATGTGCTCGTCTAAACATGATTTAAGATCCTCAGATTTGTGTTATGGTGCCATTAGGTATATCCCTTCTTTTGAGATTTTTACGGCTCTAAGAAGATAATGGCTTATCACTTTGCTCCTACTATTACCTTGCAAATGAGGCTAGTAAGTCTGCTGTTTTCTGTTCCCTTGCAATGCCTCCGTGCTTGTTTGAGAACACCAAAATGGTTACTATTAACTATGAGTCGCTACGCCTCGGACACCCTGAGAAACATTGCAGTGGGATTGCTCATTGTTCGTTGTTCTTCGGCGCTCGTCTCGGCGGCTGCTCAGACTTCCCCGCTTTCAGTTCCAGAGCTTGCGAAGCGGGGGGTGAATTTCCAAACGAATCAGGGAGCCAAATCGGTGGAGGATGATAAAACAGCATCCACTGATAAGCGGAACCATTGGGCCTTTAAGACACCGGTCCGGCCTGCAGTCCCTGCAGTTGCCTATGAAAAATGGACGCGAAATCCAATCGACAGTTTCGTTCTGGCCAGGTTGGAAAAGGAAAAGCTCAGCCCATCGCCGGAAGCAGAAAGACACGTGTTAATCCGGCGTTTAAGTCTGGATTTGACGGGCCTGCCCCCAACGATCGACGAAGTGAATGACTTTGTGCGAGATCCCAACCCGGATGCCTACGAACGGTTAGTAGAACGTTTGCTTGCCTCTCCTCATTATGGCGAACAATGGGGACGTCATTGGCTGGATGTGGCGCGCTACGCGGACACAAACGGTTACGAAAAGGACAAGCCGCGCTCGATTTGGCCTTACCGCGACTGGGTGATACGTGCTCTGAACAAAGATTTGCCTTACGATCAATTTGTTATCGAGCAGCTTGCCGGGGATTTGTTGCCAAACTCAACACTCGAGCAAAAGGTCGCGACAGGCTTTTTGAGGAATTCAATGTTGAATCAGGAAGGCGGCATTGAACCGGAGCAATTCCGCGTGGAAGCCATGATCGACAGAATGGATGCTGTAGGAAAAGCTTTTCTCGGGCTGACCATCAACTGCTGCCAGTGCCACAATCATAAGTACGATCCATTCACACAGAAGGAGTACTACCAGCTTTACGCGTTTTTGAATAACGATGATGAGGCATTTCTGGAAGTTCCCACTTCAAAACAGGAGAAGCTCCGTCAAAGCATCTTTTCCGAAGTTCAGACCCTCCAGGATAAAGCGATAAAGGAAACACCTGACCTCGTTAATCGAATGGCCGCTTGGGAAAAGACTCTGGTCGAACCCACGACAAACTGGAGTGTTCTCGAACCAAAAGATTGGCAGAATTTCGCGACAAAATTTGAAAAACAGGAGGATTTTTCCTTATTGGGAGGAGGGGATTTGCAACCTGGCGGTATCATGCGGGTGTGGGTTGAGACCACGCTTACAAATATTACGGGACTGCGCCTTGAAGCTTTGACCAACGCGAATTTGCTTTATTCCGGGCCTGGATTGGTCGGCAAGGGCACTTTCATGATCAGGGAGTTCACGGTGGATGCTTATCCGCTCGATAATTCTATCACAAACAGAATTAAATTCACGCGAGCGATGGCGGACCAGGAAGCGCCTGGCTTCCCGGTTGGCAAAGCCATAGACGGGGAAACGGACAAGGGAGGTTGGATACCCGCAATCACACCGGAGCGACGAAATCAGAATCATTCCGCCGTTTTCGAAGCCGACAAGCCCTTCGGGTTCCAGGGGGGCGGCCGTTTACTCATTACACTTCATCAAAAGTTTGATGGAGCGGATAAGGAGACGAAATTGGATTGTCATATGCTCGGTTGTTTCCGCCTGAGCGCAACGACTGATGCGGCACCTTTGAAAATCGATCCTCTTTTGGCAAGTCAACGGTCGATTTTGGCCATTCCAAACGAAAAGCGTTCACTGCAGCAGCAAAGAGAATTGTTCGCCACTTTTCGATATACCGATCCTCTATTCACAAACTTGAATCAGGATATCGATAAAGCCTGGACGAACTGGCCTTATCCGGCAACTACACTTGTATTACAGCAACGAACAAAGCCTCGTGTCACCCATCTTTTCAAACGCGGAGATCGATTACGCCCAGGCGAGGCAGTCGAGCCTGATGTGCTGTCCGTTCTGCAAGCCTTCCCTGAGAACGCTCCAAGAAATCGCCTGGGCTTGGCAAAATGGATCGTCGATCAGCGCAGCCCTACGACCGCCCGCGTGATTGTTAATCGGGTGTGGCAGTCATATATCGGACAAGGTTTAGTGACGACGCCCGAAGATTTTGGCACCCGCGTGGAAGCGCCATCTCATCCTGAACTATTGGATTGGCTTGCCTGTGAATTGATGAAACCGACAGTGAAATTTGGAAACCCAAATTCGAATTCCGGAACAGAATCGCCGCGGGCCTGGAGCCTCAAGCATCTTCATAGGCTTATCGTTACATCCTCAACGTATCGTCAATCCTCTAAAGTGACTTCGGAGTTATACGAAAAAGATCAGTTTAATCGGTTGCTGGCGCGCGGACCGCGATTTCGTCTCGAGGCAGAAGGTATTCAGGACGTTGCGCTTGCCCTCAGCGGACTTTTGGACATGACGATCGGTGGGCCGAGTATTTATCCGCCTATTCCAGGCAGCGTTGGAGATACGGCTTATGGAGGGTTTAGTTGGCCCGAAACGAAAGGGGCGGAAAGATATCGTCGCGGACTATACACCTTTTGGAAACGTTCTTTGCCCTTCCCGGCATTGTCCGCTTTTGATATGCCCACTGGCGATAGCGCGTGCCCACGCCGCGTTCGCTCTAATACCCCTCTTCAGGCACTCACGACGTTGAACGAAAAAACGTTCGTTGAATCCGCGCAAGCGATGGCTTTGCGCATCCTCAAGGAGGGGGGAGGGGACAATCACACTCGAACGGCCTATGCTTTCGAGCTTTGCACCGGCCGCAAACCTGACCCAAATGAACTCACTCAGTTGATGAAGTTCTGGCAGGAGCAATTTGATTATTTCGATAACCACTCGAGTGCGGCTTTGAAGGTCGCTATTCCTGACCTTAACCAAATGCCTGAAGATGTTAATGTGCATAAAGCTGCGGCGTGGGCGATGGTTAGTCGTGCAATTTTGAACTTGGATGAAACAATTACAAAGGAATAAATCAGCTGTCCGCCCCGGCCCTCTCCCCTCCGAATGGGAGAGGGGGGCGAACTCTGTTGGTAGTCCAAGTTGCGATTTTAGCGATGGTGAAGGCCTCTCATGAATTATAACGACGAAATTCGCTCGGAATGTGCTCGACTCATCACGCGACGATGGTTTTTTAAGCAATGTGGCGTCGGCTTGGGTTCCATCGCGCTCGCATCCTTGATGAAACAACAGGGGGTGCTCGCTTCGGTAATGCCGAAAAGTGTTAACCCGCTCGAACCGAAATTGCCCCACTTTCAGTCTAAAGCGAAACGGGTCATTTATTTGTTCATGGGTGGCGCGCCCAGCCAGCTAGATTTGTTCGACTACAAACCGACCCTCGTTAAATTTAACGGCAAGCCTGTTCCTCAGGAGGTAGTCAAAGGCCAGAAGTACGCTTTCATCAGACCAGATGCTGCCCTTTATGCCTCAGAGTTTAAGTTCGCGAAGCACGGTCAGTGCGGCGCTGAGCTTTCGGAAGCCCTGCCGCATCTGGCGAACGTGGTGGACGACATTGCGATTGTGAAATCGATGACCACCGATGCTTTCAATCACGCGCCGGGACAAGTCCTGATGCAAACCGGCTCGACTCAATTTGGCCGGCCATGTTTTGGCTCCTGGGTGCTTTATGGATTAGGCAGTGAGACAGAGAACTTGCCAGGCTTTGTAGTGCTGAACTCCGCCAATGGATTGAGTGGAGGTGCCTCCCTGTACGGTAGCGGATTTCTGCCGACGGTTTACCAGGGCGTCCCGTTCCGCAAAACAGGCGACCCTGTTCTGTTCCTCTCCAACCCAGCAGGCATCAATGAAAAGATGCAGCGCCAAACCCTGGATTTGATCAAGGAATTGAACCAGCAACACCTTGGTGTAACGGGCGATCCGGAAATTGCCACAAGAATCAACTCCTTTGAAATGGCTTACCGAATGCAATCCAGTGCGCCGGAACTAACGGATATATCGAAAGAATCTGCTGAGACGTTGAAAATGTACGGCGTCGAACCTGGCAAACCGTCCTATGCAATGAATTGCCTATTGGCTCGGCGCCTGGTCGAAAGAGGTGTGCGGTTCGTCCAACTTTTTCACGAAGGGTGGGACCATCACAGTGAAGTCTATAAAGGCGTAAAGGACCAGACTGGGCATACCGATAAGGCCAGCGCCGCATTGGTCACCGATCTAAAGCAACGTGGCTTGCTGGACGATACCCTGGTGATTTGGGGAGGCGAATTTGGCCGAACACCCATGGTTGAAAGCAATCCAGACGCAGGCCGCAAATTAGGCCGCGATCATCATCCACAGGCTTTCACCATGTGGTTGGCAGGGGGCGGTATCAAGCCGGGTGTGACGATGGGTGAAACAGACGAGTTTGGATTCCACGTGACGAAGGACAAAATTCATGTCCACGATCTTCACGCAACGTTGCTCCATTTACTCGGATTTGAGCACACAAAACTCACGTACAGATTCCAGGGCCGTGACTTTCGGTTGACGGATGTCGAAGGGGAATTAGTGGACGGTTTATTGGCGTGAAATCGGGCTTGCCTTCGTCAGGACCAATGGTATCTTTTGCGGCCTTTTATGAAAGCAGACATTCATCCGAAATACGTGGACTCGGAAATCCGTTGCGCATGCGGAAACGTGATTAAGACCCGGTCCACCAAGCCCGTCATTATTGTCGGTATTTGCAATTCCTGTCACCCCTTCTACACCGGTCAGCAAAAGTTTGTGGATACGGCCGGGCGAGTGGACAAATTCCAGCAGCGCATGGTCAAAACACAAGCTGCTCAGGCCGCGGCTGCCACAAAGAAGAAAAAGAAGTAGCCACGTTCCACTTTATTCCGCCCGCATGGTCGCTATGACTGTACGGGCGGTTTCTATTTATTTACAGGTCTACAAATGACGAATGCTAAATGACCACTGTTAATTCTGATATCGAAACGGAAATATGCTTCAAGAAAATTGGATTTCTGATTTCGAAATATAGCCATGGATCTTCGTCCTCAAATTGAGAAATTCTCGCGTCGCTTCGCGGAGATCGAGAGTGCCCTGAGCGATCCAAAGGCGTTCGACAATCCACAGCGCGCTCAGGAATTAGCAAAGGAATATTCGCGGCTAAAGGAACTGGTAGCGCAGGGACAAGCCTATTTGCGAACCAGTGCGGATCTGGAGCAAAACCGGGTGTTACTTCAGGCCGAATCGGAAGACTCGGAACTGTCCCAAATGGCCAGGGACGAAATTTCGCGCCTGGAGAAGGAGGAAAAACAGTTGGCACAGCAAGTTCAGGCTGGCCTTTTGCCACCGGACCCTGCGGATTCACGCAATACTATTTTCGAAATCCGAGCTGGCGCGGGTGGACAGGAAGCCGCGCTTTTTTCTGCGGTGCTATACCGAATGTACACGCATTACGCTGAAACCCACGGTTGGAAAGTTGAGGACCTTGATTCCAGCGCCTCCGATCTGGGTGGGTACAAGGAAATTATTTTCCAAATTACCGGCACCGATGTCTATAAGCGCCTCAAATATGAAAGCGGTGTCCACCGAGTGCAACGCGTTCCGGCTACCGAAGCCCAGGGGCGTATTCATACCAGTACCTGTACCGTGGCTGTGCTGCCCGAGGCAGAGGAGGTGGATGTCGAGATCAACCCTGAAGACCTGGACATTTCCCGCTGCCGCGCATCAGGCCCAGGTGGACAGGGGGTTAACACCACGGACTCTGCTGTTCAGATCATCCACAAGCCGACTGGTATGATCGTTAGATGCGCGGATCAACGTTCTCAGCAAAAGAATAAAGCACGTGCCCTTACCGTTCTGCGTTCCCGCCTGCTGGAACGGAAAGTTGCGGAGGAAAATGCCAAATACGCAGCTGAGCGCAAAGCTCAAGTCGGAACTGGTGAACGCAATGAACGCATCCGTACCTACAACTTTCCTCAGAACCGCGTGACCGATCATCGAATCGAGCTGACTCTTTACAACCTCCCGGTCGTGATGGAAGGGGAACTGGATCCAATCATCGAACCTCTCATGTCCCATGATTTGGAACAGAAATTGGCGGGATTGAACGCTTAAATCAGCTACTTCCCCTTACTAAAAAAGGTATCCATCAATGTTCCGCCCTCGGTCCGAACGCGCATGCCCGTTCTGACATTATGCCGTTCAAACCAGCCCTTGGAAGTTTCCAAAACAAAGCGGATGTTGTTAGAGGCAGCTACTACTGAGTTTGTATTGTGAGGTTGCAGTTCGTGGATTTCGACGATAATACCCTCCGGGTCGATGTAGGCTGCAGAAAGAGGCAGAGGACAGTTTTTCATCCAAAACGCAGCTTGTTGAGTATAGGGCAATGGGAAAAACATACCGGCGTTCTCTTCAACATTCGTGCGAAGCATCATGCCGATGGTTTGTTGCTGGGATGTAAGAGCGAGTTCGACATTTAGTTCTTCGGAGCCGACCCAAAGTTTCATGGTGCGTAGTTTGGGTTGAGGCATCGCAGGATTGGAAGCCTGGGTGATCGAATTGCTAGAGCTTTGAGCCGGTTCCCCGCACCCTCCCGAGAGCAATGCTGCAGCCAAAGCAAAAGCAGCGATTGAAAATCCATCTAACTGAAAGCTTCGTGGAAGGGCTCGCATTTTCAAGCGGTGTTTCTCTGGTTTTTCCTGAACGCGCTCACCAACGGTTGATGAAGGTGGACGCGAGAAGCTGTCAAACAGGATATTCCCGCCCGCCGATGGTTTGACGGGTTCGATCAGGGCTGGGCGAGGATTTTAGCGCGTTCTTGGTGATATTGAGCGGGAGTAACTTCGTCCGCCTGATAGCGCCTAAGTAGTTCGGCCAGGCGTTGTTGTTTTTCTGCCGATATATTAAGCGGTGGACCCTCGATGGGGCGAAAAGGATGGGCTGGAGCAGTCGTGGTTTTTGGTGGTGCTTTGGTTGTCGCGGGCTTTGTTTTAGCCTGATTTTGGGCTGCTTGTTCAGCTGTCTGCCGATCGGTCGACGTGGAGGAAGGTGCCGCCGCGGGTGCGGGAGTTGGGGCCGGAGCAGGTGGGGGAACCTCCGGTTGATGCACAACAGGCTGAGGCGCAGGCGTGACCGGCGGCGGTGCTACTTGGGGTGAAGGAGAAGTTGGGGTCACGGTAGGCGGAGCAGGAGCGGGGGGTGGTGCGGTGCGAACCACAGCAGATGGAGTCGGAGTCGATGTCGTCTGTGGTGGGGGTTGAGACGTGTGGGGAGGTTTGACAACAACGGGGGGCGCCGGCGTCCGGGTTTCGGGAACTGGCTGGACTTGCAGTTCCTGCATTTTCTTTCGAACAGCTTCTCTTGCTCGGGCTACGGCTTCAGAATCGACTGGCGGGGTGGTAACGACCTCTGGGGTGGTCTCTGCTGGAGTGACTGTGGGAGCTGGAGCAGGCTTGGCGACTTGCTTTGGTGGTTTGGCCGGGGCGGGCGTTTCCTGGGGGACAACTTTGGCAGCAGGAACGGTCGCTTCGCCGCTGCCAGGTTGAAGCTCCTCCATTTTTTTTCTCAGCGCCTCACGGGCTTTGATTTGTGCATCGGTCTCCGCGGCACAGACGAGCTGGGACCCCGCGCAAAGTAATGTCGCCCAAATTACCAGGAGAGATTTTGAAATCTGCATCTCGGCTTATTACTCGAAAAATTAGCGCGACGCAATAGGCTTTTGCCCGCTTTTAGGATCTAAGGTTTGGTCAAGGGACCGTTGCAAAAATTCCCTCATTGACCATTTGTTGTTACGGACTTAAAAATCGAAAGCCCCATCCCTTACTACTCGACGGTCTGGATTGGGTTCGCTAAACAAGAGCATGAGTTGGCAGCGGCATTGGGTTTGGATCGTTGTGATTGCAGGGTGTGCCGTTGGATATTGGTGGCATCAGTGGCGGGTCGAAAAGAGCCAGAATGGTCCGATTAAGGCCGCCTCCCAACGATATGGCGTGGAATCTTCCCTGATCAAAGCGATTGTTTGGCGCGAGAGCCGCTTCGACCAGAAAGCGCGGGGACGCGCAGGAGAAATTGGGTTGATGCAACTTCGCCAGGAGGCTGCGCAGGAGTGGGCAGATGCGGAACATATTAAAAATTTCCTGCATGAATATTGTCTTAATCCGCGCACGAACACATTGGCTGGAACCTGGTATCTGCGAAAACTTTTGAGACGTTACCGTTCCACAGACAATGCCGTGCCTTATGCGTTGGCCGACTACAATGCAGGTCGGGGCAATGTGCTAAAGTGGATCAACGGCGCCGCAGCGACCAACAGCGCTGCTTTCCTCGATCAGATTCAGTTTCCCATGACAAAGGAGTACGTGCAGGCAGTGATGCGGCGTGAGGAACATTATAGGAAATCCGAAGGTCGAAGCCCCGGTCTTCCGTAGCAGCGGTTAATTGAGCAATAATGAGCTTCTCTACGACGCCGCAGCCGCGAACGCGAGTCTCTCCTCTGGTTTTGCAACCCGCCCAATCAATCAACCGTAATCTGTCGGAGTGTACTCTCCAACTGTTGACGCAGATCTTCACGCTCGGCGTCAGACGCGTCGCGTGGCACGAGGGTAGGTTTTCCCATAATTGCCTCGCAGCGTGAGAACGGAAGGGGAATTTGAAAACGGTCCCAACTGTGGGGTCGTACTTTCCATCGAATATTGAACGATACTGGAACAATCGGCAAGCCAGTGACCTGTGCTAGTGATAGAATCCCATCTTGAACTACATAACATGGACCGCGAGGGCCATCGGGAGTAATGGCCAAGTCGTAGGCACGTTCGGCCCAGGTAACAAGTTCGAGCAGTGCCTGGCTTCCACGTCGACTGGAAGAGCCACGGACAGGTTGCACATTAAATCGATGCAGGATCGAGGTAACAAGGGCGCCATCTCGGCTCGCGCTGACCATCGCTGCAAGCCCTGAACTGGAATGCCGTTTTCGCAGGTAACCGTAATATGCCGGGATGGCAAGAGCGAGGCGGTTATGCCACACACAAAGAATAACCGGCCGTCCACTTTTTGAGTTGCCGAAACAACCCGAGCGGTCGCTATAGGTAAACCGCATGGTCAAGGCAATGACGCGAACGAATGCCCAGACAATCCAGGCGGCAAGCTGTTGGGAAAAGCGCGGCGCATGTGGCCTAACCACACCGCTCCTTTGTGAGTCGGCGTGCAGACGTGACAAGTTTTCGCGGGTTGAACCCATACCGTAAGGGACCAGTCAGACGACAATGCCTGAATCCGTCCACCTTTTTCAACACCGAAGGTGTCCTGGAGTGCGATTTAAGAGTGGGGGTTAGAAAACCAGGAGTGCAGTGGCATGACGCCGCTTCTTTCCCACGTGAAACCAAAGCGGGAACCTGGCGCGGTCGATAAGCGTCTTCCAGCCACATCAGGCGTCAGGCCCCTTTTCGTAAACAGGCTCGTACCAGGTCTTCCACAGTAGCTTGTGGACCAAGCACCGCTTGCGCCTTGCGGATCGAATCATGCGCCTCAATCTGTTTGAAACCGAGTGCCATTAATGCCAGGGAAGCGTCATTGACCTTTTGATCTTCTGGCGAGAGGGCTCGTTGCGCACTTAAGGCTTCCCATGCCCCTGCAGCTCCGATTCTGTCCTTTAATTCCACGACGATTCGTTCTGCGGTTTTCTTGCCGACGCCAGAAATCTGAGACAGAGCTTTGATATCCTGGTTGGCGACAGCACCGCGAAAAGCTGTCACACTGATCCCGCTCAGAACATTCAGCGCTATCTTTGGCCCGATTCCGCTCACGGTATTAATCAGGAGCCGAAACAAGTCTCGCTCCGGCCCGGTCATAAATCCATAGAGGCTGTGAGCATCCTCCCGGATAACCAGGTGAGTCAGCAGCTTTATTGGGCTACCTGGCTGCGGAAGCTTGTCGAAGGACGACAAAGGAATAAGGACTTCATAACCAATACCGTTGACCTCAAGGATCACCTGTGTAGGGAGTGCCTCGACGAGTTTTCCTTGAAGAAAAGTGATCACAGAAGATTCGGGGTTCAGTTTCTAAATCTTTTTTGGCGCACTGAAACTGTACCGTCCATTTGCCTGTGCATGGGCAAGTGCCAGGGCAAGAGCATCCGCGGCATCTGGCGCTGGAATTTCAGCCAGCCGTAACATCCGTTGAACCATTTTAGCCACGGCTATCTTTTGGGCCGCGCCATAACCTACGATGGCTTGTTTCACTTTGCGTGGGGCCAGTTCATAGATTTCCAGGCCGGCCTCTGCAATGGTTGCTAATGCGGCACCCCGTGCCTCTCCCATTGTTTGAGCTGTCTGCAGATTCTGAGCATAAAATAACCCTTCGACGATACACAGGCTGGGCTGATGTTGCTGAAGCACGCCGCGCAAATTTTGCACAATATGGACCAGGCATCGTGAATGGGGCCAATCCGCTTTGCAAATAATCGTCCCATAGCCCAGTGTTTCCGGGAACGGTTTAGCCAAGCGAATCACGCCATACCCTGTTCCGCGTAGGGAAGGATCAATGCCGAGAATGAGAGTGTGGCGCTGTTTGCTTGGCTCGAAGGTGGAATGCAGCAAGGGTTGTGGGGAGCGTCGTGTCGCTCCAAGCCGCGTTTGCATTTCTTTAAACTGCTGTGGGCTGATTCCCATTGCCCGAAGAGTGACAACAAAAAGGGGGATTGAAAACTGCAAACTGGATTAACGGACGGGGGAACGTGGAAAGCAGTTGTGGGCTTTACCCTTTCCTTCTTTTCGGAGAGCGAAATCTCGAGCGTTAATTCCTGGTTACCTACTACCGACCCCTTTTTTCGAAAGAGGAATGATTGTTAGCTGAGGGAGTTGGCGGAATGGCCTGAGGTAAAGGGCTGCGGGAAGATTCAGGGGCGCTGGCATTCATTTGCGGTTGATGATGGGTTGTCCCACCTGAATGAAACTGCGACGGTTGTTGCGCGCGACTGAGAGCAGCTTCTTGACGGAATGAATCGAGAGATCGATTGATCGGCGGCGGATTGTATGTACGGGCAGATGGCGCCAAAGAGGCGGCTGGAGCCACGGGTCTGCTGGGAAGCTCCTGCGGACTGCTAACTGCAGCAGACCGAAAATCCATCTCGGGGCGCTCGTATCTCGGACGACCTTCAACACTTCGTGGCAGGTTCGGAAAGGTGGATCTTTGCGCCTGGTAGGAGGCTGCTGAATTGTGTCCAGATTGAGGTAGCGGGTTCATCCTTTCCGGCTGACGATCGAGGGATGTACTTGCTGCTGCAGGCGTATTAACCGTTGCACCTCGAACAACGAGAGAGTTAATTCTGCGTTGCCGCAATGTCCGTGCAGGTTGGGTCCCTTCTGTGCTCCGGGGCTCTTTGCGCTCAGCAGTGTTCTGCCGGATTTCAGGCTTATTACTAGCGACTTCAGTCACGGGTTCGGAGCGTCTCGGCTGCTCGGCAGGGATTCTGGGGAAGTCTGTGCCAGTCCGAATCGGGCGATCCGGGCGACGCGCGTTTGACCATCCGGATGCTGCAGGATTTTGTGCGGCTCCCGATATGATGATCGAGCCGGGCTTCTGTTCGGGGTTCGATTGCCGGTTCGATGTTGAAGGCATTCGAGGCAACTCAGAAGAAATCGGACGTCTCCCGGCGCTCGAACCTGATCCCGCTCGTGGCTCAGGTTGCCCGGCCACCGTTCCCTGGTCTGCAGGATGGCGCACGCCGCGCACCGCGATCTGTCGCAGGCGAGCATGGGTGACAGCAGTGATACGCTCGGCCGGAATTCCATAATTGGAAATCCTCTTGCGATCGCCAACGATTCGGTTTACGGCGACTGTGTTATCATAGAATCTCTTTACCTGCCTATACGGCACAACGTGGTGGGAAACTCGCGAATCACAGAAGTTTCTCGTTGGGACAAAAGTGTAGCAACTGGCTGAGAGACCAAAATTAAAGCTAAAACCTACCGAATGGCCGTGGTAGTCGAATCCGAGGCCAGGACGGAACCGTGCCACAGGCGGCAACGGCGCCCAACCGCAATAATCATTGGAATATCGCCAGGATACCCAGGAGGGTCCCCAAACATTGTCCGGCGACCAGCACCAACCCAAACGGTTGTGCCGGAACCAGCGGCCATAATGGAAAGGAGCCCAGCCCCAAGTATAATCAGAGGCCCAGTACCAACCGCAATCCGTATAAACCCAATGGCCACGATCGCAGTACGGCCGCCAACTGGAATTAATGGTTACAACCGAGGGTTGCCAGCATCTGCCAGAGCCTTCGACATCCACCCATGTGCCGTAAGGAGCGAGTGCATCATAGAAACCCGCGTCAGTAGGAGTTTCCTCAGGGACGAGCGGGCCGGTAGAAACGTAGTCGGGTGCTGGAACTGTCGGTTCGGGTTCAGTTTCAGGAGGCAACACCGGGGGGGTTGGCTCGGGCTCGGCGATTGGAGGTGGCTGAGTTGCCAATTCAGCTTTTTGCACTAGCAAATGATCGTGTTGCAACATTGCGGAAACCACTGCCCCTGGAACACCAATATCACTGAGATAGATGACTTCCTCGGCACCAAGGCTGAATGCGCCGGTGTTATTGGAAACGAACGAGAGCAGCACGCTTTCATCGACGCCTGATTGCACCAAGCGGAGCAGCGAAGAGAGCGACTCAGTCGGTTTTATTCCAGGGGGCAGGGGCTTTTCTGTTGCGATCGGTTTAGCAGGGGCATCCGACAGGCTCGTGTCATCGTCAATTCCATCGAGGTTGGCTGTCTGGGAGGTTGAATCCTCTAAATCCTCCAGGGTATTAACTGGACGTGAAATTGAGACTGTTGTTTCGGCCGGAACTGCACTCTGCTGCAAGCACCCGCCGATTAAAGGGGTGAGACTGAGTGTTAATGCCAGGCTGATGACCCTTAAACTCCGCCCGTTCAAGATCAAGTTCTTCATGTTGCCCGCGAGAGGTGTTGCATGATTGCATTCGCCGCTCATAAGATCGACTGGAATTCCAGGCGAGCTATTCATTCAAAGGTACCCGATTCCATGAGGCTTGTAAGCCAGAATTAGTTGGTATTGACCCAAGCGAGCGAGAAGGTCCAGTCTTTGCCTGCGCTATGAAACAATTCCATTTTTTTTGGCTAAAAAAGGGGTCAACTATTTTGCTGGTGATGGTCCTTTTTTCGTTCGGTGAGGCGCCACAGATTTCAGCAGGGGAATACTTGCCCTGGCGCGCCTATGTGAGCAACTGCCTCGAGACGCTAATCCAATTCGGAACTGATCGCTATGGTCCAATTCACACCGAAATGTTGATGAGCATTCTCGATGTGCATAACCGTGAATCTCCGGAAAACCCACTGCTGCTCGATGGCCAGATCTTCGATGAGGAACGGCCCCAACGGCGCAATCCAGGTGGTGCAAACCTTTGGTATGACCAGGCGACCTTACGGGTCATGTATCGGCTTTCAAAAGTCACCGGCAATCCCAAATACGCCAAGGCTGCTGATGGGTACGTTAATGACGTTTTTAAGTATGCCGTGAAGCCGAATGGCTTATTGGTATGGGGTTCGCATATCTTTTACGATGCGTACGCTGATAAACCGGGCGGAGACGGGAACGGAACGGGGCCGCACGAAATCCTCGTCTATCATCCCGAGTGGTCGGAACTTTACCGGATTAATCCCAAGGCGATCCGCCGCGAAGTCGATGCTCTTTGGGAATGGCATGTTGTCGATAAACATACAGGACAGCACAATCGGCATGATGACGGCGCCGTGGGGTGCGACTTTGCGTTTTCAGGAGGTTCATTTGTATTGGCGTGTGCTTTCATGTTCAAACAGAGTGGTGAAAGCAATTACCTGTCGCGCGCGAAAACCATCGCTAATTGGCACTGGCAACATCGGGAGCCCAAAACTGGCCTGGTTCCTGATGCCCCATCCACCCGCGACCGTTACGACGCTAAACACTGTTTCACAACGATTACTGGTCCGCACTGTTCCCAACTGCTTCGTTCGTATGAGCTAACCGGCGAAGTCTGGTTTCGCGACATTGCGCTGGCCTATTTGAAATCTTACGACCGAGCAGCCTATGATGCCTCGAATCAGACGTATTACGCCATGATACAACTCGATGGCACCCCTGTGAAGGAACAGGCAAAGGGAAAAGGATACGATGCCTGGGCGCCGACCGGCCCAGTTGATATTTGGAAGACGTCCATTTATTCCTATGAATTTCCGCTCATAACAGCGCAGAGCTACGTCTATGGTTATGAAATTACAGCAAGTCACGAGGGCAAAGGGGATCCCGAGTTGCTCGCTGCCGCTCTTCGATGGGCAAGGCTTATCGAGACAAACTTACCTCCCAAAACGGGGCGTCGCTGGAAAAAAGAATTAGAGGCAGCGATGCCGGAACTTCAAAAAACCGGTGGAAGTTATGCCGAGGACTATGGAAGAACGATTTCATTTTTCGTTCACGTCTATCTCATCACAAAGGATGTACACCTTCTAAAGCTGGCTGAGGACGTAGCGCATCAGGCGATTGACAAATTATACGTCAACGGCCTATTCAAAGGACATCCTGCCAAGCCTTATTATGAAGCGACCAATGGCGTGGGATTATTGTTGCACGCACTGATGGAACTGGATGCACTTCCACAACCCTGGCAGCACGCTTTCTGATGAGTGTATCGGTGGAAACTGAACTGGACAGAATGTCCATTTTCGGGGCAAGAGACCAACTTTAGACTGAGCCAGTTTACGTGTCCGCAGCACAAGAAAGAGATTGGCGTATGTACAAAGTTGGTGTTGAATGTGCTAGATCCGATCGGAATTTTGTAAAAAAGCTACACTTGAAAACTGTTGAGACCCTATGAAATTGCCCGCGTCTCATGTGCTCCTGGTTGAAGACGACCCAAGAATGCCTGAATTGCTGGCGGTCCTCCTTCATGAGGACAACATCAGGTTGACTTGCGCCAGTGATGGGCGCTCGGCAATGAAACTTGCCAGGGAAAATCACTTCGACTTGGTCCTGCTCGATTTGGGTTTGCCGGACACCAATGGTTTTGATCTGTTGCGTCAGTTTAAGCAATGTACCGAAACGCAAAGTCTTCCAGTAATTGTGCTTACCGCTTGGAACAGCACCAAAGACAAACTGCGCGGATTCGAACTTGGAGCGGTCGATTACCTTACCAAACCATTTGAATCGGCGGAACTGCGAGCCCGATTATGCGCCGCGTTGCGGACGAAACGTCTGCAAGATGAACTAACCCACACCAACGCCGAACTCTTCGCCGCGCGAGTTGCGGCCGAGGCTGCCGTGCGGACCAAAGGGGAATTCCTGGCCAATATGAGCCATGAAATCCGCACACCGATGAATGGCATCATTTCCATGGCAGGCCTGTTATTGGAAACCGCATTGACTAACGAACAGCGTGGATTTGTGGAAACCATGTATTCCAGCAGCGAATCGCTCTTGACAATCATCAATGATATCCTGGATTTCTCGAAAATTGAGTCGGGCAAGCTTGAGCTTGAAAATCAGCCGTTGGATATCCGGCTGTGCGTCGAGGATGCCCTCGATCTGCTCGCAGCCCGCGCCGTGGAGAAAAAAATCGAGATCGCGTATCAAATGGACGATGGAATCCCGACCTGGGTAATGGGTGATGTCACTCGATTACGGCAAGTTTTGGTTAATTTACTGAGCAATGGAGTGAAGTTCACTGCTGCTGGCGAAGTGGTGATTCAGGTAAAGATACTTTCGGCTCCCAGTGAAAGCCCGAGAACCCAGGCAGAGCTCTGGCATTTGCAATTTTCAGTCCGGGATACGGGCATTGGAATCCCAGTAGATCGCCTGGCACGGTTATTCAAATCCTTTAGCCAGGCCGACGCATCGACTGCCCGGAGCTATGGGGGAACAGGACTAGGCTTGGCCATCAGTAAACGGTTGGTGGAAGTAATGGGGGGCAAAATGTGGGTGGAAAGCATCGCACAAAAGGGTTCGACCTTTCATTTCACGTTGCCCATGCAGAGCGCGCCCCAAGGCCTCCGAACCAGCAACGAAAAGCCACCTTCCAATCTGACGGACCTGCGTTTGTTGATCGTGGATGATAATCCGACCAACTGCCGCATTTTGACCCTTCAGGCCAGCAAGTGGGGAATGATTCCGCGCGGGACGCAAAGAAGCAGCCAGGCTCTCGAATGGTTGCGGGCCGGGGAAAGTTTTGATTTAGCGATTCTCGACATGCAAATGCCCGATATGGATGGGTTAATGTTGGCTGGCGAAATTCGCAAACTGCCCGGCGCGATGAGCATGCCGCTCGTGTTGTTGACTTCCATGGGGGTGGGAAACGACCACCCGGATTTTGCCAATGCAGGTTTCTACGGTTGCCTGACTAAACCGATCAAACCGGTGCAATTACAAGAGGTACTTGTGCGAGCTATCTCGGGCGCAAAGCCAGTCCGGAATACGGTTCCCAATACCAAACTGGATCCGATGCTTGCCAGCCGCCTGCCTCTTCGGATTCTGCTTTGCGATGATAACGTGATCAACCAAAAGGTCGCGTTACGGCTGCTTCAACAAATGGGATATCGCGCGGATCTCGCTGCCAACGGCCAGGAAGCCCTGGCAGCTCTGGAACGCAATTCCTACGATCTCATCTTCATGGACGTGATGATGCCGGAGATGAATGGACTTGAAGCAACTGCAGTTATTCGTGAACGGCAGAAAAGACCGTCTGAATTTCCAAACTACAAATCACCTATTGTAATCGTAGCGATGACGGCCAGTGCCATGCCGGGCGATCGGGAAAAGTGTTTAGCGGCGGGAATGGACGATTACCTCGCCAAACCCGTTCGGTTGGAGGATATCCGAAGCCTTATCGAACGCTGGGGCGCTACTGCCAGTGGAAACACAGGCATCTCCCCCAACACGAACAGCAATGGCGAAGGGACGCTGGCCTGGACTGAAGCGCCCAAACCGGCCGAGTGCGTGGACATGGAACGCCTGATCGATTTTACCGATGGGAATATGGATAATCTTCGTGAGTTGATTACCTTATATTTGGACCAGACCAGTCAACAATTGGAACAACTGGAAGCGGCAGTTCAGACGGGAGCGGCGCAAGATGTGCGGCAAGTCGCCCACAGTTGCGCGGGAGCCAGTGCGACCTGCGGTATGCGACGGCTCGTTCCACTATTACGTGAACTCGAACGGCAGGGATCAGAAGAGAAACTGACCAATGCGGTCCAGATTTGCGAGCAGGTAAACCGCGAATTTGAGGCTGTCCGAACGTTTTTAATGGCGCATCTGGCGAAGAATGCGGATCTCGCAGCGAAGTCGTGATCATGAAGAAGATCTTAATCGTCGAAGACGACCTAACGGTTGCAAATATATATCGTAACAAGTTTTCTCTCGAGGGTTTTGAAGTCGAGGTTGCGAGCGACGGAGATATCGGTTTGCAATTGGTCCATAGTTTCCAACCCGATGCGGTCCTTCTCGAGTTAATGGTTCCTAAGCTTTCCGGAGTTGAGTTGGTGAAAAAACTTCGGTCGCAACCGGCTTACGAAAAACTTCCCATAATTGTATTTTCCAACACCTACCTGACCAATCTCGTGCAGGATGCCTGGAAAGCCGGAGCCACAAAGTGCCTGTCAAAATCCAATTGCACGCCAAAACAGGTGATTGAAGTCATGCGGAGCATCTTGCCGGCAAATGGTACAACGTCTCTGGCTGGCTCCCCTGAAACAAGTAAAGCCATCGCTGGCAAGGACACGGATGTTCAGTTTCAGGCGGGCTTGCGGAAGTCATTGATTGAAGGGTTACCTGCGACCCTGGCGGCACTGCGAACCCATTTACAAGGTATTATCAAGGCCAAAAATGAGGAGACCCGTGTAACGCAAGTGCGTGAGCTTTATCGTCGGGTGCATGCGCTAACCAGCAATGCCGGGATGACCGGCATGCAGCAAATTGCTCAAATGACCGACGCGCTCGAGGCTTTGCTCAAGGAACTGCACGAGAAACCTAAAAATATTAACGCCTCGACTTTGAGAACGATCGCCTCAAGCATCGATTTTCTCGGATCTCTTTTCGATGCCGCTTCTCTGCCTCAGCAGTCCGATTTTCATTCTCCCAACATCCTGGTCGTGGATGACGAAGCGATTTCTCGTCGTGCGGTTACGCATGCCCTGGAGAAAGCGCGCCTAAAATGCGTGGCTGTTGAAGATCCGATTGCAGCTTATGAGCTGCTCTCTCAAACAAAATTCGATCTCATCTTCCTGGACGTTGATATGCCCGAAATGAACGGATTTGAACTGTGCACGAAAATCCGCACTTTATTTACTCACAAAAAGACTCCAGTCGTATTTGTTACCAGTCTGAATGATTTTGACAGCCGAACCAACTCAACGATGAGTGGAGGCACGGATTTCATTGCCAAGCCGTTCCTGTTCATGGAATTAGCCGTTAAAGCTCTACTCTATGTTCTGCGCGCGCGTTTGGAGTCAGCTAAACAATCGAAGCAGCCGCATTCTGTCTCCCCATCCCATTCAGGCAAAGCGGTCGTGCCCGCATGACTCATTGATTGCTTCCCTGAAATCTATATTTACTTCCTTCTCTGTTTGCACCACCAGGGAATTGGCGTTTCCCCATTTTGACATTAGGGTTCTGTCTTAATACATTTTCCGAGAATGGAATCATTGCATGCGCCATGGCGAATCGAATACATTCTGGCGCCAAAACCGGCGGAAAGTCTTTTTGCGCGAATCGCGCAGTCCAATGACGATGAAGCAAATTACGTCATTGCGCGTGGGAGGACTTGCTACGCTTTGCTGAATAGCTTTCCCTATACTGGCGGTCATCTGCTTGTAGTGCCATACAAACAAACCCCCGACTTCAACGACCTAACCGAGCAGGAACTTACGGATTTAATGCTCCTGACTCGGAGCTGTCAAAAGGCCTTGGCCAAGGTCATGAAACCCGACGGCTTCAATATTGGGGTGAATCTGGGAAAGGTCGCCGGGGCGGGTATCCGCGAGCATTTGCACCTGCACATTGTCCCGCGTTGGGAGGGAGACACGAACTTCATGCCGGTGCTTGCCAATACTACTGTCGTGCCTCAAGCCCTGAAAGAATTGGCCGCGCAATTGCGCGCCGCTCTGAATTCATGACAAAGATCATTTGCTTTCCCTCGCATTCCCTTGCTTTCGTTGTATGATTGTCAGCACGCAGACTCTACTTAATTAATCAATGGCCACGGAGACTCTTCACTTTGAAAATGCGCGTGTCGCGCAGCAACTGTATAATAATGATCCCCGCAATCTACAGGCGCTTGACCAGCAACTGGGCGTCAAAGCCACGTCGCGCGAGGGCTGGATCAAGCTCGAAGGGGACGCAGACTCGCTCGATCGGGCTAAGCAATTATTTTTGTTACTCGAAAACTCGCTCAAAGCTGGAACACCCGTACGCAGCCGTGAGTTCTCTCATGCGCTCAGCATTGTGAAACATGAAGGCGTTTCAACGCTTAAGGATATCCTCAACGACCGCATTCTCACTTCCGAGAAAAAACCGGGAGTAACAGCCAAAACAGTCGGCCAAAAAAATTATCTCAATGCAATCCGACAGCATGATGTCACATTTGGAATCGGCCCGGCGGGCACCGGAAAAACCTACCTTGCTGTTGCAATGGCTTTGGCCGCTTTGCGCGAAGGTTCCGTATCCCGTATCATCCTGACGCGTCCAGCTGTGGAAGCAGGAGAAGCGCTTGGCTTTTTGCCGGGTGATCTGTACGAGAAAATCATGCCGTACTTGCGTCCGCTCCACGATGCCTTGCATGACATGATGCCGGCGGAAGAGGTGCAAAAACATACGGAACGCGGCGTAATCGAAATTGCGCCTCTGGCCTACATGCGTGGCCGTACCCTGAATCATGCGTTCATTATTCTGGATGAAGCTCAGAATTCCACGATGGAACAGATGTTTATGTTTTTAACCCGTTTAGGCGCGCATTCCAAAGCAGTCATTACCGGTGATGAAACTCAAATCGATTTGCCTCCGCAAAAACATTCCGGTCTGCTGGAAGCCCACCGCGTTCTGAGGCGCACGGAAGGCATTGCTATCATTGAATTCACCAAACGCGACATTGTGCGTCATCCCCTGGTCCAACGCATCATCGCGGCCTACGAAGAACACAGGGGCCGTGACAGAAACCGCCAGGAGCAAGAGTCTTGATTGAAAAATCGCCCTCGCAGGCGCTCGGTTCGCCCCGCCTCGGCATCCCTCGGTCCGCAAATCCGGCGCGTGCGCCGCACTGTCCTCATTCGGCGAGAACATCCCAACGTTGTTAACATCCGTCTTCTGCGGCAGATCGTTTGCGCAATCCTCGATCGGGTTTTCCCTGAAACAGATGGCGAAGTCAGTGTTGCGCTTTTAGATGCGGACCAAATCAGCAGCATCAATAAGGCATTTCTCAACCATGATGGCCCAACCGATGTGATCACCTTCGATTACACGGACGGGAAACTTTGCGGGGAAATTCTCATTTGCATTGACGAGGCAATCTGTCAGGCACGAGACTTCGGGACCACTTGGCAATCTGAACTCGTGCGCTACATCATCCATGGCGTCCTGCACTTGAAAGGGTATCAAGACCTTGTTGCGGTAGCCCGCCGAAAAATGAAGCGCGAAGAAAATCGCCTCCTGCACCAACTCGCTCGTACCTTTGAGTTTGGCAAGCTGCGAATCGAAGGAAGATAAGCTGGACCAATGTCCCGATACTTTGTCCGCCCGATTGCTACTGCTTCATTCAGTCGGGATAAGGCAGTCCCTCGTTGATGAGCTCCATTGTCAATACCTGTGTCTTGAATTGAGACAGTTCCAGTAGCCCTCCTTTTTGAACGCATTTATTTCGTGCAGGCTTTCTAGGGATGGGAATCAAAAGAACCTTTAAACAAGAGGGGCACACAGGTTGCTTCGTTTTTCCCAGTGACGCTAAAAAACAACAACCCCGTTGTTTTCTACGCTTACGTGGCCATAATGACCCTTTCCCTGAGTGGAGAGCTTTTTGCCGCAGAAGGCGTGGCGGAAGTCGACCCACTACGTGAATTGCAAAATCAAAACAAGGTTTTGCAGGAACAATTAAAGCAGCAACGTGCGCTCATCGATTCCCTCACTCAAAAAGTCAACCAAATCCAGCAGGCAGAGGATAGGCGTAAAGGCGATCTGGCTTATCCCAATTCAGACCCAAAGGATGACCAGTCGACAACCAAAACATCTTTTAACGCCGGACGGATCAGTCTCACTGCTGAAGGCGGTATCGCGTTTTTTAACACGGGCTCCGAAGGGATGTTTCCAAATTCCGAGTTTCGTGTGGATGAAGCAAAACTGTTCATCGAAGCGCCCGTCTGGGGGGATATCTATTTTTTCGGAGAGCTTAATTTGATGACGCGTGAAGCATCCGACCTGAGCCTCCAGCTCGGCGAACTTTACATCGACATCGAAAATATTTCGAAGCTGTGGAACTGCGACAGAATACTGAACCTTCGCATGGGACGAATGTACATTCCTTTCGGGGAGGAGTACTTGTCTCGCTACGCCATTGACAATCCGCTCATTTCTCACTCCCTGTCAGATATTTGGGGCGTCGATGAGGGTATCGAACTGTACGGGAGACTGGGAAAATTCGACTATGCTGCAGCAGTTCAAAACGGAGGCCCATCTGGCGTACGCGATTTTGATGGCGATAAATCCATCGCCGCTCGAATTGGATTCGATCCACAGGACTGGCTGCACTTGAGCGCAAGTGCCATGCGCACAGGCAATTTAACGCCTCAAGGCGATAATTGGTCAGAGCTTTGGTTTGGGAACGGGTGGTTCCTTCCAATAACATTGGGAGAGATCACAAAGTATCATGCTGAGCTTTTTGAAGGCGATGTTGAGCTAAGGCTTCCGCACGGAAAGATCAAAGCCTTTGGAGGATATGCTCGATATGATGACAACGAGCCTGGGACTGATAACCGCAGGGACATATTTTATTATTCAATCGAGATCGTCCACGACCTGACGCGCAAACTGTACGCGGCGGTTCGGTTCAGTCAGATTTTCGCGGATCAGGGATATCCTATTGCCGGCCACGGGGACAAGGATCAGTATCTATACTCGCTCACCTTGACGGACGAACTCTGGCGATTAAGCCTGGGTCTGGGTTACCGCTGGAGCCAAAACTTCCTGACCAAAGCCGAGTATAGCTTTGAGCGTGGCACGGAAGTTGGCGGCGTGAAACGGGAACACGAAGATCTTTTTGCCATTGAGGCGGCTTTCAAATTCTAATGCCAATCACGATATTTAAAGTGGGAGATTACTCAGGGTTTAAAATTCAAGGAACGTTCCGACCAAGGCCGGAATTCTTTGAAAAAATACTCTCCATGAACCGCCTGGGAGCGCGGGCATCCCTGCCGGCCATTCGACCGACTGAAGAACATACCGGCAGGGATGCCGGCGCTCCCAGGTCACATGGTTCATGGTCCCAATCCACGATTCGGAAATCCTGGAGGCTCTTCATGAACCTGGCGGCGCTTCTGGTGAGCACGCTCCTATCCACTGCCAGGGTTGACGCAGGCACGATCAGCGGAACAGTTCGCGCACAGGGCAAACCGGGCGCAAATGCCGATTTGCAAGGTGGAAAGTATGAAAGCCGCCAGTTCAAATTTGTAGAACGCGTGAACTATGAGCAAATGCGTGACTTCGTGGTCTACATCGTGGGTCCGGTTGAGACCAGGATCAAGCTGCCGGCAGAACTTGCCCAGGTTGTGACCAGTCGTGTGCAGCAAAAAGGCGCCATGTTTTCACCCCATGTGCTGCCAATCATGGTTGGGAGAACAGTGGAATGGCCAAATAATGACGACATCCTCCACAATGTGTTCTCCATTTCGGAATCCAATCCGTTCAATCTGGGGTTGTATAAGAATCCGAAGGTAGAGAGTGTGACCTTCACCAATGCCGGACGCGTTGACGTTTTCTGTTCCATTCACACCCGAATGAGTTGCATCGTACTCGTATTGGAAAACCCGTTCTACGCTTCCACCAACGAAAAAGGCGGCTACACGATTACCAATGTGCCCGCCGGTTCCTACCAGCTCAAAGCATGGCATGAACGGTTGCCCAGTCAAACCAGGCAAATCACCGTGCCGGAAAATGGCGAAATCAGGCAAGATTTTACGCTTGGTTTTGGGACCATGTCTAAATCGTGAGTTAAATGGAAAAGTTCAGAGCGAAATTGGAAGTCAGTTTCAGCACCAAGGTGTTGCTCCCGGTCGTGACGGTAATGGTGCTGCTTTTGGGCGTCACAGTTTGGCTCCTGAATTCACGTGTCAGCAATCAATTTGAAACCGAAGCCCGGCGTCGGCTGGCGATGGCGCAGAATTTTGTCAACCGCTCCGGAGAATCGCACACAAAAAATCTCCTGCTGCGCTATGGCAGTCTTCCCAATGAGCCGCGTTACAAAGCCCAACTCACTCAAGGGGATCAGCCCACATTGAGAAATTGGCTCGAGGACTTGATTAGCGAAAAGAATCTGGACGTAATCCTCTATTCCACGGTCGAAAAGGGGGAACCGCTTGCCACTGCCAAACGCGATCCGCTAGTGTCTCTGGCCGAGTTCGAAATAAGGGCTTCGAATGTGGTTGCACAGGCCCTCAATGGAGAAGAAAAAGCTGATACTATCCGAGTAGGAGAACGTTTGTTCGACGTTGTTTCAGTGCCGGTATTTGGAGTGGGAAACCACCTCATAGGAGCGTTGACTTTTGCTTCTGAGATTGCCGCCGCAGAAGCTCAGGAACTTAGGGATTCAACAGAATGTCAGATTGTTCTGCTGGCCAATGGGAAGGTGGCAGCTTCTACAGTGGTCGCCCCTGAATTGCATGAGGAATTTGGTTCTTTGTTCAAGGAATACGTTCGCCATGGCAGACAGAGTTCCGCACCTGTGAAACGTATCCTCATGAGAGACGAACATTATTTTTGTGCAGCGGGAAAATTCAATTCGCTGAACCCTGATGGCGATCTTGGTTATCTTTTGCTTTTTTCCTACGAACAACCTCTGCGGGCATTGCACGAAACACAGCAAATGCTCTTGCTGATCAGTGCCCTGGGGATCGTGGTAGGCACCGCTATCGTTTGGTTTTTCGTGCGGGCAGTGACCCGGCCCCTGCGGGCCTTGCGAGATAGTGCCGAAGCCGTTGGGCAGGGAGATTTTTCCCGGCGTGTCGAGGTCCATTCACGCGATGAATGTGGTGAACTGGCGGATGTTTTCAATCAAATGACCGAGAATTTGAAAAGTTCGCGGGAACAATTGGAAACGACTGTGGATACTCTCAAGAATACCCAGGCTCAACTCATTCAAAGCGAAAAGCTCTCGGGCATCGGCGAGTTTGTCGCAGGTGTCGCACACGAGTTAAACAATCCGCTCACCTCAGTCATGGGCTTTTCTGAATTGTTGAAAAAATCTGATGACGATCCGCAACATCAGCGCTACCTGGATATGATCCACAAAAGCTCGCTTCGTTGCCAAAAGATTGTGCAGAGCCTGTTGAGCTTCGCCCGGCGGCATCAGCCAGAAAGAATGTTATCGAGTCTCAATGAACTGCTGGAAGCAGCCGCAGAAATCCTGCAATACCAGATGCGCACCAGCAACATCGAAGTAATCCTACAGTTCGATAATAAATTGCCAAAGGTCATGGTCGATCCTCATCAGGTGCAGCAGGTCTTCCTCAATATCATTAACAACGCGCGCCAGGCCATCGAAGCCCATATGCCAAAAGGTTGGGTCAGGCTGACAACCGAGCGACGCGATGATCGCGCGCGGGTTATCATTGAAGACAATGGTCCTGGCATTGCAGAGGCCGATTTATCCAAAGTATTCGACCCTTTCTTTACTACTAAAGAGGTGGGGAAGGGGACTGGCTTGGGACTTAGCTTGTGTTATGGCATCATCAAGGAACACGGAGGTGACATAATCGTTCGCAGCAAACCCGGCGTGGGCTCAGCTTTTGTCATCGAGCTGCCACTCGCTTCGGAGGGTGAACCGGCCGAAGCGGCTCCTAAAAGTTATGAATTGTGTTCTTCTGTCCTGTTAGATCTGCAAAGCTCCGCGCGCGAAGGCGCCGGAAAGAAAGTGCTGGTAATTGATGATGAGGAACCAATCTTGCAGATGGTGCGCGAAGTGTTAACTCAGCACGGTTATGAAGTCGATCTAGCCCTGGACGGAGAGAGCGGGCTGCAACGGCTTAAGGAGAATATCTATGACCTCACGCTGTGCGACTGGAAGATGCCTGGCTTGAATGGTCAGCAGGTTTACGAACGTTTGAGAATCTCCAACCCCGTACTTTCCGAGCGGCTGATTTTCATAACTGGCGACGTCATCAATGAAAACACAAGACGTTTTCTGAATGATTCCAAAAAAATTTGCCTGACCAAACCTTTCTCATTGAACGAATTTCGTAATGCCGTTAGCCAGGCGTTGGCGGTCTAAGCCGGAACGATGCAGTGGAAATTGATCATCGATCAGGGGGCAACAGAGATAATAAAGAAATTGACGGACCCCCACCTCTGATTTCAGCTTTCCAGTATTTCAGCGTTTCAGCTTTTTTCTTAATAAGATGGCTCCCACCACCAAAAGCGCCAGCCCCCCAGGTTCCGGAACCGCTATGTCCGAAAACGCTATCGAATCAAGATAATCAATGTCAGTTGTATGGCCAGGAGGTGCAAAGGCAGTTAGTCGAAGTTCCACAACCTGCCCGGCAAACTGCGAAACGTCTCCCCTGAAAAGAACGTAATTAGCACCGTTACCATTGGGGAAGAGCGGGACAGGTTGGCCAGCGAGACTAACCGAAATTTCCCCACAACCTTCATCTCTATAGACTTCGCTGTTGCAGGAACCAAGCCCGTCTGCGCAAGTGAAGCTGAAACTGCAGGATTCGGAGGGTTTACGCCAGGTTGTAGCACCGCTGTGTAAAATCCTTCAATGATAATGTCATTCGTCCAATTTGGTCCGAAAATGTCGAGGCTTGGTGCCCCTATAGTGGCAGCGTTCTGCCGAACCTGTGAAACTTGGTTCGTCCCGGCGTAGCCCGTCCACCCCGGGAAAGCTTGATCTATCGGGACTAAGCCTCCGAATTCACCGGGCGGTACCGGATTTAGATTGGCGGATTCAAAATCCAAATTCTGAAACGTGCCCTGTGACCGGGCCGTCTGGCCGAGTCCTAAAAACAGACCGAAGGCACAAAGATGTCGGATGATGTTGCGGATGCTAATCGACTAAAAACCCGCCGCCGTTCACTGTCAATGTTTCTTTGATTTCCTCCGCTCTCTACCCTTCGCTATCCCCTATTCTCGATTCTTGATTTAAGGCTCGGACCGCCTCGCCCGCGTCACCCACCGCCGGCTATGTTCTTCCAGGCGACAACCCCTCCGCCGGTCAAACCGCCCTCCCGGACGACCTCGGACAAGCCGCCATCGAGCCCCCATACCCCATCACTCCAAAACTCCAACACCCCATTACTGTTGTCCTGTTCTGACCGGTTCCGGCTTCATTTCCATTCGTTTTGCGCTATGCTTTCTTGTCTATGGCCAGCAATACGCCTTCCACTCGTGGCGCGGGGAACAATCCGCCAAACCGGTTTGAAAAAATTCACCTCGAGCCGGATGCGGAATGGGATTCTGAACAAGATCCGCTTCCCCGCACTGAGTTTCTCAAAGATAAAACCAGCACGATCATTGCGTACAATGACAGTCCCGACGTGGGGTTCGAAGCCAGTGTAAATCCCTACCGCGGTTGTGAGCATGGTTGCATTTATTGCTATGCCAGGCCGTTCCACGAGTACCTCGGTTTTTCCTCAGGGTTGGATTTCGAAACAAAAATCATGGTCAAGGAAAACGCTCCCGAACTTCTGCGCGAGGAACTTTCCTCGCCAAAATGGAAACCTCAGGTGATTGCCCTGAGTGGAGTTACCGATTGTTATCAGCCGATCGAGAGGAAATTAAAATTAACGCGACGTTGCCTGGAGGTCCTGGCTGAGTTCTGCAATCCAGTTGTGATTATTACCAAGAACTTTCTCGTAACCCGCGACATAGATTTGTTGAGCGAGTTGGCACGTCAACACGCAGCCGGTGTCTTCATTTCCCTCACCACGCTCGATTCTGAAGTGCGCCGCCTGATGGAGCCGAGGACCTCCCCGCCCGGCGCGCGATTGGAGGCCATCAGAAGACTTTCTCACGCTGGCATACCGGTGGGTGTCCTGCTGGCCCCCACAATTCCCGGCTTGACCGATCATGAGATTCCATCGCTTCTGGAAGCGGCTGCAGCCGCAGGAGCGCGCTCCGCAAGCTATGTCATGTTGCGATTGCCGTATGCTGTGGCCCCTTTGTTCGAGACGTGGCTGGCAGAGCATTTCCCAGGACGAAAAGACAAAGTGCTTAATCAATTGCGCGCAGTGCGCAACGGAAAGCTTTACGACTCGGCCTTCGGCCAACGAATGCGCGGCGAGGGCATTTTTGCTGACCAGATCGATGCTTTATTTGAGGTCGCTTGCCGCAGGCATGGCCTTAATGCTAAATTGCCTCCGCTTTCTACTTCTGGTTTTCGCCGCGTGGAAAAGGCGCAATTGTCTTTGTTCTAAACAACGCTGTATTCTTAGCTGAATGTTGCGCTGGTTCGAACATAGTCAAGTCTTTCACCCCGACCGGGTGCTGGTGAATTCTGGCTCGCAATTAAATCGGCCATTCGAGGATGTCTGGTTTAAGGCAGCGGACGGAATTGAAATAAACGCATGGTTCTATCCAGCGAACCCGAATTCGGCCCGCGCGGACTGGGCATTTCTGGTTTGCCACGGCAACGCGGGTAATATTAGCCACCGGCTGGAGCTTTGTTCCGCCTTGCTGGAAACCGGCATGAGCATCCTCCTGTTTGACTACCGAGGCTATGGGAAAAGCAAAGGCAGACCAAGCGAGGAGGGAACTTATCTGGATGCGGAGGCTGCCCATGACTGGCTAGTCAGCCGCGGCTTCCCAGGACCTCAGATTGTGGCCTATGGCGAATCGTTGGGCGGCGCCATTGCAACGGAGTTGGCCCTCCGCAGACCACTGGCGGGACTGATTCTCGAAAGCACTTTTTCCTGCACCGCCGAAGTAGGCGCCGAATTATTTCCCTGGCTGCCGGTCCGCTGGCTAAACACGATCAAGTACGATACCTGCTCCAAACTGCCACGGCTTAATATCCCGCTGCTTGTCCTTCACAGTCGAGATGACGAACTGATAGGGTTTCATCATGCCGAGAAAAACTTTTCATTGGCTAATGAACCTAAAATTTTTTGCGAAATGGAAGGTGGTCATACCGAACCTCTTACCAATCGGTTCAAGTTCGGTGAGGCAATGAATAGATTTCTGGACCTGGTTCAAGCGCTGGCGGATAAGGCCAGCGTTTGACCAGGACTTTCCTGCACACTTCGACGCCAATCAATCTGTCGCGGAATAGAAATAATATTCAGCGGTATAGGCCACATTCGCCAGTTGACCTATCGTTGTGCCTGCGGTACTGGGCGCTATGCCTCCGATGGTATTCACTCGTTGGATAAATGTGACGCCACGGAAGACCCCGGGCCCTTGAGAGGAAACCGCTCCGAGCCGTAACCAGGCAATGGCTGTTGTATCGGGTGTGCATCCGGCGATGCGCGCTCGTCGGTGCCTGCCATCATGGAGTTTGTTTTGATCATGGTTTTCTCTTTCCCGTTCGGGGCACGTGTTCCATTTGCTTTTATTGCAACATTCGAGAACTTTTCCTCATCACGTCAATAATCGATACGGGCGGTTGTGAACAAAGCGTTTATGTTATCCAAGTCCACTGACATGTTGAGCGCGCCGCTGCGCCCAGCGAATTCAACTCGGCTATCGAATGGGTTCAAGCCGGGCACAAAGGTTACAATCGGACGAATAGATATGCCCGGAATGCCGATGTTAGGGGTGATGAACACCGCCACTACGGCTCCGCCGGGCACATAGGTAAGGACGATCCTGCAGCGATGAAAGTTGCCGGAGGCGAGATCAACCATGGCCAGGTTGAGTCTGCTGTTGGTCTGCTCGGTGCCATTCCAATGCACCGAGACGTCGTTGACAAAGTTTGGCGAACTATGCGGGTGAACATCGAAACCTACCGCGAAAACCCCGGGCACGTTCGGCTCCTCGAATTCGATGGGCGTCGTATATCCCGGACCATTGGTGCCATAAACTGCCGTGGGGATGAGCATAAAGGCAAACCCATCCGCAGGGGCATCCGCGCTTGTGAGCCGAAAATCGAACTCGGCTTGAATGGTTGGCCACCGGCCCGGCGCAGTCTGATTGAAAGTGATTGCGTTCACATTGTCATTGACGCCGTCGTACAGAAGGCGGAGGAATCGGCCGGAAGAACCGGAGTTGGCGTTCTGTACGGAAGCGGGAGTCGTCCCAAAAAGTTGGCTAAGCGAGTAGTTGATCGGGGTGCCGGCTTCGAAATCCTGAATCAGTGCTCCGGTTATGTGTTCGGGAAAACCTCCCAGCGCCAAGCGATAAAGCTTTCGGTTTTGGTCGGGCGTTTCGGTAACGGTATTGAAGCGATTCATAACGACAGGCGCTCCGCCGAAGGACCAGTCGTTAGTTCCACTCAAACCTGGAATCGTTTCGAGATGATAAAGACGCTCGCCCTCCGGCCAGAAAATCACGGTTTGTCCACCCGACCGGGTAATTCCCAACACCGGTGGATTCCATTCCACCGCCCCTATATCGCTCCCGTCACCGCCCGGGGCATTGATCGTTGAACTGAAATCATAAGGCTTGGGCTGCCCGCGTTGGTCGCGGTTCAAGCCAGTACTCTTCCCGCGATCCAGCGCAGGACTGCCAGCAAGCAAGGCATGGCTGGGAGTAGACCCTCCATAGTCTGCCAGCGGCGCAAGAAGCGGCATCAAGGGAGTGGCGACGCTGCCGACTTGGTTTTGCTTTAGGCCCCCAATCAGTCCATCGCTTCCATCGCTTTTTCCTATCAAAGAATAGGTCGTGTCAAGGAATAGGCCGGCCACGTCAGGAAATTCTCCGGCACGATTGCCCGCAATGATGCTGCTGAAGCTGGAGGCGGCTATGATGAGGGCATCATCGGTGTAATTGTAAAGTCCGCCGCCCGTCAACGCATCGTTGTCCGTAATGGTGCAACCCGCAACCTGAACCACGCTATCGTTATAAATGCCGCCGCCGACCTCGGCGAAGTTGCCCGAGATGGTAGTATTCGTTAAGCCGGCCTCGCCTCCGTTACTGAGTCCTCCGCCGTAGGGACTACTGTTGCCGAAGATCGCGCAATCCATGACCGTCAGAGTCCCATAGTTGAAAATGCCGGCTACCCTGTTGGAACAAATCGCGCATTCATTCAGCTGGAGGGTGGACTGGGAATTGTAGACACCGGTAAGCCCGCGCGTGATGGTCAACTTAGAGATGTTGACCTCCCCGCTGCGAATGTCAAAAACGGTGCTGACATCATTGCCGCTCACCGAGAGAATCTTGGCTCCATTCCCGGTAACTGTTATGGACTTGTCGATTATCAGTGGGCGTCCACTAAGAGTGAGTGTCCCCGCAAGATTAGAAGCAAACCTTAGCGTGTCGCCCTCGAGAGAGGAGGCGTCCACAATCGTTTGCCGCAATGAACCTGGCCCATTGTCATTTAGATTCGTAATCGTAAGGATGTTTGGGCCGAATTCGAATGACCCAATGTCGCTGCCATCCCCGCCCAGAGCATTGACGATTGAGGGATACTCGACCGGACGTGATCGGCCGCGCTGATCCGTTGCCAGGCCGTTGCTGCGGCCTTGATCCAAGGCTGGACTGCCGGACAATAGCGCCATTGTTTTTGTCGGTCCGCCGTTGTCTTGGAGCGGACCAAGGTTCGGATGAATCGGGCTGGCAGCAAAACCCACTTGATCGTGGGAACCGGAAAACCCGAAACCAGCGCCGCCGTCACTCTTACCTACGAGATTGTAGCCATCCGAAACAAAAGCACCGTAGATGTCCAAACCGTCCCCGGATAACGTGGAATTTTCCGCAACGATCGTGTTGCCAACCCTGCGTACACTGTTGGTTCCAACTACAAAAATACCTCCGCCTACGGCGGCAAAATTGCCGGCTATCGTGCTATGATCGATGGCCATCCGGCCTCCATTGTCATGAATACCGCCACCCGAGATCGACGCCGTGTTGCTCGCCACGGTGCAGTTCGTCATGGTCAATGAAAGGTCGGGCCCATTGACGACCGAGCCGTTTTCGATCGCCCCGCCAAAACCCGCGCTATTGCTGACAAAAGTGCTGCCATAAATCTGTGTCGTGCCATAGTTCGCAATCGCACCGCCCCCCGAGCTTCTATTAGTAGAAAGATTGGAGGAGAAGGTGCAATTGAGCACGGTCAGGAAACCATGCGAGTTGAAAATACCTCCGCTACCAGGAGCGGTATTGCTGACTACTAAACTTTGACTCAGTAGCAGGGTGCCGCTATTGAAAATCGCGCCCCCTTCGGTTAGAGCATTCGTAGCGGGCACAGTGCTTCCTGAAAGAATACAATTGCTGATCGTGAGGGTGCCACGGTTGAAGACAGCCCCGCCGCTGGATGGAAAAACGGCTTTCCCATCGGCAATCGTCAACCCGGAGATGTAGACAATGCCGTTGGTAATATTGAAAACACGGTTGGCGTTGTGGCCACTGACGCGGAGCAGGGCAGCACCAGGTCCGATAATGGTAAGGTCTTTGTCGATTAGAAGTTCCGCGCCGGCCACCCCGATAGTTCCTGTCAGATTCGTTGCAAAATTGATCGTGTCTCCACAGCCTGCATCCTGGATAGCCATACGCAGGGAACCAATACCCACGCCATTCGTGTTTTGCACAGTATAGGTGGTGGCGGTCACGATTTGAGGTAAGAGCCAGACTGCTGCGGCCAAAATCAGAGAATAATCTGTAGCCACCCGCTTGCGGCGTTGTTTTTCCCTGAAAATGCCGCTGGCTTTGATTGTATCATGCATCTCCCTTTCCTGACCTAAAACGTGCAAAAGGTAACATGAAATCTTGTTGTTGCTTATCGCATCAGCCGAAAGTGGACTATGGAGGCGTTAAACAAAAGGGCAGGAATTGGACGCTAATATTATCCAGATCGATATTCATATTAAGAGCGCCCGAACGCGCAGCGAACTCCACACGGGTCGAGAAGGGAGCCAGTCCTGGCACAAACAAGTCGCGTACGGGCGTATAAACCGAGCCTGGCGTCACATTGATATCACGCACTAGACTCACAGTTACCAAGGCCCCGCCGTCGATATATCTTAGGGTCACTAGCGCGCGATGGAAGGTGCCCGAAGTAAGGTTAATGTTGGCATCGGCCATCGTTACCTTGGCGTATTCAGTGCCATCCCAGTGGACGGAAACATCGTTCCGCGGCTCGGTCCGAGGATAGACATCAAAACCGATCGCAAATACGCCGGCGATGTTCGGTTCTTCGAAAAAAGTTGGTGTGACAAATCCCGGACCGGTGGTGTTATAAACCGACGTGGGAATGAGCATAAACGCGAACCCATCCGCTGGCGCATCGGGACTACCCAGACGAAAATCAAATTCGGCTCGCACCGTTTGATAAAGGCCAGGGGCTGTCTGATTGAAACTGATCGCATTTACATTGTCATCGACCCCGTCATTGATCAGTCGCAGGAATCTGCCCGTCGATCCAGAGTCGGCGCTGCGGACACTGGGCGGCGGAGCAGAAACGAGCTGACTTAATGCATAGTTTACCGGACTGCCATTCTCAAAGTCCTGAGTCAACGGAATACCCTCTGGTCCGCACACTGGCTCACATTTACCGGTGCCGCCCGCAAGGTAGATTCCTTGGATTTCGTTCGGGGAGAGCGCGCGATTGTAGAGCGCCATTTCGTCAAGAAGTCCTCGAAACGAGGCGCCGCCCACACGATGGCCAACGTTAAGATTGAAAGCCGTCTGGGGCGGGTTTGGGCCGATGTTTTTAGAGGCCACCTCGATTCCGTTATGATAAAGACGCGCGATGCCGCTCGCTTTATCGTAGGAGAAGGCCACATGCTGCCACACATTGGGCATCACTATCCCGGGCGGCGAGGCGAAGTAAGAAGAGTCGCCGAAGCGAGCGGACGCATAGAGTGCTCCTGGCCCACCCACACCCCCGAAGGTGACATTTACCCATAAATGCGCGCCAAAGCCGGAACCGTCGCCCCATTCAGCCACAGGGGCCTCGTTCACGGCATCATCAGGATTGATCCACGCTTCGATGGTCATTCCGGATGCTGCGGCGAGATCCAGGCTGGCGGACGCCGGCACTAACAAATTCTGATTTGCGCTCCTGAAAGTCAGCGCTCGACCGATTTTCCCGGAACCAAACCCGAGTCCGTTGATCAATGTCCCGTGATTACTTCCCGTAGCGTCCAGCCCATCATCCTCGGCCCGCCACCAACCCACTAAGCCCGCTGGCGCGTCAACGCACACGGGCCCCGTGGGTGCGTTAGCCAAGCGATAGAAACGCTGGCGATAGAGTCCCGCTTGCAAGTCGTGAAAAAGAATGACGTGCAGGAAATCCGCTGTATTGGTCGCGACATTCATCCAGTGGATTAGGTCAGTCGAAGCCTGAACGGCCACAAGGTCACCATTCGCTCCAGGCCAAATCAACTGGACTGTGACCGAACCGTCGTTGTTAGCGATCGCACCTGATTTGAGCGAGACGTTCTGAGCTACTGTTGGCACCAAGGTCACTTCGGTCTCAGCGGGACTGCTGTTCAAGCTTCCGTCATTTACGATCAAACGAAAACGAAGCAACGTTGTAGAGTTGACCTGAGGGGCCACGAAGCTGGGGAACGGTGAACTGCTACTGCTTAGTGTTACTGCTGGGCCGGCGATTTGAGTCCAATTGAAACCAATTATGTTTCCATCCGGATCAAAGCTCAAACTGCCATCCAGGTAAACAGGAAGTGAACCTGCTACGTTGTAAGCGTGATTGGGTCCGGCGTTCGCGATCGGCGGCTGGTTCGCCGGTGGAGGTGGTGCGCCAAAATAGGCGGGAGCCCACGTGTTAGGTTGATTGCTCACGGCCGATACAGGCCAATTTTTATCATCCGTCGGCGAGGTAACACCCAAGAGGCTGATCATGAGTCCTGCGGCGTGGTTCCATTCCGCAAGTAAATTCTGGGAAATCCGCATCTCCGCTGTCCAGGCATTGGAGCCGCGCGTGATGACCGTGGCGAAACCGGCCAATGGTGTCAGTGTGGCTGGCATGGTCGTGCCGTTGCCGATCAGTTGAAACGGGATACCGTCCTGATCGACAAAAAAACCAATGTCATCTGTTTGCGGGGAGGGATTTCCGCTGGCATTGGCGTCCACTCTCAGGCCGGCGGAGACTTGCGAGGAGCTCCCGCTTGCATAGGGTAGATCAGTGAAACAGGCATACAAATCCGTGCCGGCGTGAACAAATCTGGCGCAGGCAAAACTTCCATTGCCCAGCGGTATTCGCACCAGCGCACCATCCGCATAAGCTGAATCACTGCAGGTGCCGTCCAAAAGCGGAGCAGTTCCCTCCGGCACGGCTAATGGCAAAATAGAAAAGCGTCGCGTGCCCGCACGCCGTTGATTGTTGCTATCGGTTGCGCCTAAGGTCGCTGCGTACGAACCAGGCGATAATTCGCTTACAGAGATCGTACTGCCGGTGCTCGTGATAGCCGTCGGTCCTTGCAGAACCCACAACAAACTATCCGCTGGCAAGCTGCCATCCTCGGCATCAAAAGCCGCTCCCAGCAACGATTTGGTTGCTCCGTACGGCACTCGCTCGGTTTCCTTGATCCCGTCGATCAGAATTTCTGGATTATGCTTCTGCAAGACGAACGTTTCCGTCAGGCCGATAGTGGTGTTAAATCCGTCGGTGGCAATGATGCGGATGCGGCATTGGCTTCCGCCGGGCAATACGCGTGTGTTCAAGTGGAAACTCAAATATGGACAGCCACTTTGAATGGTCTGCCACGTCGCGCCGTTGTCGGGGGTGTACTGGATAGTAAATAGAAGCGGATCACCATCTGCATCCGCGGTGGTCCAGGCGAGATCAAGCGTTTGAGCGACTTCGTCCACAATGCGGCGGGTGATCGTAATTGGGTCAGGAGCATTGGGGCTGGCCGATTTTTCAGCGAGGACCTCTGTGCCCCTGAGGAATTGGATGCGCCGTATTTTTGGATCGTAGGGCAGGAACTGGAGAAAACCAAGCTGATGCCGGTTCCCGTCCATTAATGCAGAAAGCACCAGCGGTACTGTGCTGAGCGGAGCTCCCGTGGCGTTGAGTAAGCGTATCAGGTAGGGGCTGTTTGGGATCTGCCCCGCAGCCGCAAACGAGGCCATGACTATTTGGTTATCGATGACGCCCTCAGGAAGTTGATAAAGCGGCCAAAGCTCCGTGGTATTCAGCGCGGTATTGAGCGTGCCCTGCACCATGAGAACCGGGCCGGTGGGCGAGCCCGGCGTCTGATTACCCGGGATAGCGCCACATAATCTGCTCCATGTAGAATGTGACATCCAAGTGGTGTTGGCGTAAGACATGAGATCGCCAGCCTCGTCGGCCTTGATGATAAGTTGGGACAATGGATCAAAGCCAGAATATGTATTTGGCCCCAAGGTACAAGTGTCCCAAGGCCCGTTAGGATTCCAAGGGAATTGTTCATAGGGCGCGCCGATGTCGTCGAACCCGCAACTCCCCCTGTTTTTAACGTGATGCAGGCCATAATTGTGTGCCAACTCATGAGCAAGGTTAAATCCTCCGGGAGGGTCTTGATGCGACGGGGTCGTTGGCCCGGGATTCATCTGGACCAAAAGACAATTTCTGATGCTTCGCAGGGTGAGGCCGGCTGTGTCGTCCGCCCATTGGGCATCGGGATGGACAGTGCCTACCCAGTGCACATCTCCACAGCCACTGGGAGCGTGCCGCTCAAAAGCCGCATAGTTCGCAAGCCACGTAATGGCCCTGCTGTCCTCGTCCTTTATCGCCAAGTCGAAGGGCTCGTAATGCTCAACCGGGTTACCGACAGGCTTCCAGATCTCCTCAAAGCGAGGAAACCAGTCCAACCTCTCAACCGGAAGAAGAGAACGAGCGCGCTCCAAGATTCGCAGGAAGCCGTAGTAAGTGTCGTCGTGCCCGTAACTGGGCCCCGTCGTATGAATCGGAATGAACACAAGGCAGGGCGAGGTTGTCTTGTTCACCTGGATCAGCGGAGTCGAAGCCCGATTGTTATTGAAGTCGGCAGCGGCTTCAGGCAAGGTGTGGTTCGCATCAACGGTCAGTTCCGCAGCCAGGTTTCCCAGTTGCACCCAGTTGGCTGGCAACTCAAATACGAAGCTTCGAGCTCTATCTGCGCGCAAAACAGCCAAGTCACTTGTGGCATCTACTTTGGTATTGTTCAGGGATTGAAGGGTACCTAATTGCAGGCCGTTCAAACTTACCCGGAGCGCAGCGCTGGGAAACCAAGTTTGTTTGCCTGTATTATTCCGGGCCAGATGCGCGTATCCTCTCGCGAAGGTCGGCTTGTTCGCCGCCAATTTGACCTGGTTATCCATGTTTTGAATGGTCTGCACGATTTCCACACCGAGGGCTTTAATATCCAGGTCCAACGCAGGCGCGTCTGTCGGGTAAATCTTAATCGTGCGCGCGTGAATCCAATATAGCATTTGTTCGTCACTGCGCAGATTAAAGGCGATATCCGAATCACTCGAGTCCGTGCCGAAAAAAATCCAAGGCCGAGAATTATCCAGGTCAGAGGGCGGGCGATACTGACGAAAGAGATTGTAGTTCCCGACGGGGCTGCAAAACGGATTGCAGACAATGGGTTGTTTGATTAAATACACGTTGCGACTATCCACCGCAACGGCTTCAAGTTCGTTGTCCCCGATAGGTTCGTTGTACGGGTAAATGACGCTCGTCGCCAGCGTCTCGGCATTTACCGTGAGCAACTCCTTCTGATTGTTGTGGATCGCGTACACGGTGGCAAACCGGGAAATCGGGGAACCCGGAATAAAACGCGACTCATTGCGGATTGCGAAATCCCATACACCGCTCGCTAAGGTGGCAATGGGTGTGCCGGCAGGATCGATATCCCATCTCAGGAGTATGCCGGCCTGAGTGAGTAAACACAGTGCCGTAGTTTGGCTGTTTGAGAACGGCCCGTACTTAAACACGCTTAGCTTTTTGATGCCGCTGCCTGAACCCGACCCGAAGTACTGCTGGCCAGTGCCATCCAAATTCACACTCCACAAATCGAAAGTAGAGCCATTGGATTGAGTCCAATATAGCCGTCCGTTCCAGAGGACCATCGCGCCGGGCTGAAAGCCAGCAGTGATGCTGGTAGGGAGCAATTGCGCCGGATCCGAAGCCCCAGCATTGACCGCTTTGCTGTAGTGGCGCCCGTTGTTGACGAAATAGACATTCGCATTATCCCGCACCGCATATTGAAAATGACTGGTACAGTCGCTCGCCAGGTTTCGCGGGAACGCACCTAGTACACCCATCAAACTGATTCTGGCATTCTTGCGGAATTCGATTTCCGTGCTGCACACCCCTGGAGTGGACCACCAAAACAAGCCGTTACTGTACAACTCGAAGCCGCTAATGTACTCCGGATCATTAACGAGGTCGGCGGCAGAGGAAAAATGCGTCAATAAGCAAAGACCAACGACGCCTAGCACGTGCAGTAATCTCGCTATATTGTGTGTTCTGCGGCCGCCTGGCAGGCTCCAGAACTGAGCCGGCCGCTGCGTCTGTATTTGGTTCTTCATAAGAGTGCTAATGGGTTATGGCTTTAGCCATTACTCCTTTCAGAACCGGAACCGGACGAAGGTAACCGGAAATCTGTATTTATTTATTGGTCACGTTGGAGAGGACGGGCTCAGTCTTGCCGGCGTGCTCGCTGCGCTGGAGTTTATTCCAGGACGGAAAATGGCAAGTAGTAGCTGGAGCGTTTGAGTCAACGAAGCGCGGCTCGTTCGGTTGGCGTGGCTATTATGTGTTTGGTTAATGCTCTATATTTCCTTCAACGCCGCCGTATTTTAGCTTCGACGATCGGGGCGGGGAGTCTTTGAAGACTGGCTCGGGCACTTCATTGCGGCACGGGCCGCGATTTCGTTCGGGAGAGCACTTTGGTGATTTTGGGGTCCCCGTTGGTTATGGGCGGTTGTACTAGGGACATGATTCTTCGTTCCCAACTTTTCATAATTTGTTGTTGTCCAAGTCCCTTTCGAACGCACGCCTCCTTTCAGACCGAAAGCGGACGAAGGTAATAGAATTACTTTGCACTGAATTTCAGGCTATCATTTGGCCCAGGCCTTTCCCGATCACTTCCAGGGGGCAATCTCGCCCATGGGCACTCCAAGTTGATTTGCGACCCGATCGACCCACTGGACGAGCCCCTCGGACTCGACTGGGACTTGGGCGAAAAGGTCGTGCAGCCCACCGAGTCCCGCAGTTTCGATCAGACGTTTCTCGTTGCACACCCATTGGCCGCGTTCGCACAGAATTGCGTGGGCCTCTTCCATGACTGCTGCAGCCGCCTGCCCGGTCGCCCCCGCGAGGTTGCCACGCCGCGCATGCATCCGAGCGTAGTCGAGGCTAAATGATCTGCAGAAGCGCCACATTGGCGGCGCGGCAACGACGAGCTTCTGAGGAAATGGCGCCGCCGGGATATCACCTCGGAGCGGTCGACACGAAGCGAGTTCCGCGCTGAGAGTGTATGTGGGGATCCCGGCCAGATACCCGAGCAGGGCGTCCCTCTCGAACTCGCCCTCATTGGCCCGCCAAGTCCAATGCTCGACCACGTCGAGATCGCGCAGGATGACATCGACCTTTTCATCTCCGCACCGGAGCCATGCGCCACCGTTCATTACGCGTCCCCACGAGCCCGGAGGGAACACCCTGCCGCGAGCGGCGAGGGCTGCCAGATCGATTGCGCCGCGATAGTAAAGGCCGAGATCCCAGTCACTCCCGGCGACGTTGGACCCGACTGCACGCGAGCCGCCCAGCACGACGGCAACGGCACCTGGCATGGCGGCGAGCACGCCCACGAGTTCAACGATGGGTTGCGGCAGATCATTCATGTTTCAGCCCGGCGGTGTCCGGTCGGCGCTATTGGCGCTCACGTACCGCAACTGCCACGACTCCTTCCAGACCGGAAACGGGAGGGGAGTAACGGGAAAACTGAAAATGTTTTGAAGCGGGCGGGGCAGCCAAATTACAGGTGAGCTGTAATGGCGATCGAGAAAGGCGAGCAGCCAGTTTGCGCAACTCCTCATATACCGGCGCGGAGCAATTTGTCGGCGGCGTTGACATCGCCTCGCTCGATGGCAGCCAGAATCTGAATGACGTCGCTCACGCCTGACGTGGTATCAGGGGTTCTGGAGGCGCTCCAGACAATAATGGTTGGAGTAAGGTCGAGGAGTCGTCTAGGGTCGGTTATTCTTTGGGCGCCGCAGGCGGCCCTTCGATCAGCGCCTTGGCTTCGCGCATGAGGGCCTGGGAGATAATCCAATCCCTCCAGCTTTGCGATTCTGGCCGTGAGCACCATGGTCAATGAATGGAAGACCGCAATTGCTAGGATACGCGCCGGGCCATGAAAAACACTATGAAGCAAATCATCGCAACATTAGCTTTCATCTCATTGCTGCGTACGGGCTACTCTCAGGGTCAACTCTCCCTCGATAATTTGCACAATGACAGCCAAAGCCCTTCCGCAACATCAAATGGACTCTTCTGGATTTCTACAGGAGGCGCTCCCGCCTTACTCAATCAGGACATCAACGCGGTTTTCTACATCGGAACGAACGCCAACAATTTACCAGTTTTCGCAACCTTTTTGTTGAGCAATGGAACAGCCAATGGTGACAACGCCTTCGGACCCGGCACATTCACTGATCCGACCCTCAAGAATTACACGCTGCCGTCCAGTACGTCGGTCTTCATCCAGATTCAAGCATGGACTGGAAACTTTGACTCCTATGCCGCTGCGATTAATGCCGGGGCACCTGCGGCTCAAAGCCCGATATTCATTAACCCCGTCGATGTACCTCCCGGACCAGTTTCAGAGCTTATCAGTATGCCCGCTATCGTCTTAGGTGTCCCAGAGCCGTCAACATTTGCGCTCATTGGCATTGGCGTAATGGCTTTGCTTTGGCGCTTTTTGAACCGTAGAGCGGCCTAATCCCGCATCCCCCAACAAACCCTGCGGCGATGGGTCGCAGGGTTTTTTGTTGAGTCCATTGTAAACGGAACCCATGATCGTCAACGTGAAAAAGAAAAAGCAGAACAAGCAGCTTACATTGGAAGCGTGTTACCCTGTTAGATTTAGCGCGTAACTTCTGGTTCTTTTTGTAAACGATGCAAATAACCTTGATAACCGTCAGCGGCCCACCGCCGCGAAAAGAGCTCGCAACTCCTCATCCACTTCCTCCGGGGCAGATACTGTATTGGCAATTTCGCCACGCAAGAGCTCGCCATAACGTTGGCGCATCCGGCTAATGGCCATTTTTAGGGCTGCCGGCGTCGTGTTCAGTATAACTGCCAGCTCAGCGTACGAAGCCGAATGCTTTTCTCCGGTCAGAAAGATTTTGAGTTCATCGAATGCTGGTCCCTTGCCTTCGACCACGAATTCATTGCGCAATTTGGCGACCGCATGGTTGAGCAGGGTGATCGCCCATTGTTGATCGTAAACTTGTTCGGGTGAGCGGTTTACCACAGGGACCTGGAGGTATTGTTGTTCTGCTGAGTCATGCTCCAATGGGACGAAGGTGAATTGACCTCCCCTCTTTTGCGTATTGGAGCGACGCCATTCATTGGCCAGAAAATGCTCCAGTGCGGCCAGCAAAAATGAACGAAACTTGCCTTTCCGTCTGTCCACAGCGCGAAGGTATTCCTTTGACAAAAGCCGCGCGAAAAACTCTTGAGTCAAATCCTGTGAGTCAGCCGCTTCGTAGCCCCGGCGACGGATGTAGGCATAGAGAGGGTACCAATAAGTTCGGCACAAAGTTTCGAGCGCAGTAGTGGAGACAGAAGCATCCTGTTGACTCGCGGCCATGACGACACTCCAATGGGTCGTGGTGAACTGCCCTGTAGCCCTGACACAGGAAGCGCTTGGTTCCGGCTTGAAAGTGGACATGGAGTTCCACTCCTCATTACGCTAAATGGCCTAAAACAAAAGCAAAAAGCGCCGCAAGCAAACACCCGGGCCTCGCGTCCCACCAATTTCAGGTTAATTCTTTGTCCGGCAGCTCAGCTCACCCCGGTGGCCAGCCTAGTGTTCGACCTCCGATAATATGGAGGTGCAAATGGGGTACCGCCTCGCCCGCATCCGGACCGTTATTGAACACCAATCGGAATCCGGTTCGATCCAACCCTGAATTCTTTGCTACCTCCGCAGCTTTCAAAAGAAGGTGCCCCAAAACTTTATGGTCTTCCGGGGTGGCCTCAGCAATTCGAGCGATTGGCTTTTTGGGAATCATCAGCACATGTGTGGGGGCCTGGGGCTTAATATCCTTAAAAGCCAATACCAATTCGTCTTCATAGACGATGGTCGCCGGAATCTCACGAGCAATGATTTTTTCGAACAGGGTCTTGCTCATATGGAGTTAGTCCACAACCAGGGCGCGTTCAGCGTCTCCCGGTTCTGCGTGCAGGCATTCTCGAAGATAATTCACTATCTGCTCGTGCAATTGCCGGCAACGCCCGTTCCAGCGGCGCGCTCCGGTTAATTGCTTTACGCACCCTCGCAATCCTCGAAAATGCACAACCTGCGGCGCTTTGCTGAGTTGTTTACGCAGTTCCGCTCGCAAATTCGAAAAGAAAAAAAGCTCGGCGCTCCCCGACTCTTTGGCCATCCTTGTTAGATCAGATTCAAGAACGCATGAGGGAACCTGGGGCTTTTTGGCACCATTTCCCAAGGTAAACCCGCTCAGAGCTTTTTCCAGCGCTTCGGCAAATTCATCAACGGAGATGGCTTCCCGCTGCAGTTCATTTCGAAAGAAATGGAATACTGCGTTGGCAGCATGCCGGATGAAGTCAGCGTCAAAAGTTGCCGCGGTGTTCGCATCGACCTCGATGATGATGTTGGCGGAGGTGAACGGGACTGTTTCCCCATTTGGCAGTTTGAACATTAGAGAATCCGAAGCTAATGCTATCATTCTTTGCCTCCCATTTTTTTAACTTCCTGAACAAAATCGGTTGCTTCCTGAAAGCGGCGGTACACACTGGCAAAGCGGACATAAGCAACCTCATCCGTTTGGCGCAATTCATTCATGACCAGCTTCCCGATCGCTTCAGCGGGTACTTCGCGCTCATATTTACTGGTGATTTCCTCCGCTATCTTTTCTACGAGATCTTCGATTACTTTAGGACTAATCGGCCTTTTTTGACAGGCTTTCTTTATGCCCGAGATGAGTTTTTCCTTCGAAAACTCCTCTCGCCGATCATCCCGCTTTAATACCACCAAACCACCGCGCTCCACTTCTTCATAAGTTGTGAAACGATGGCCGCACCCAAGACACTCGCGTCTTCGGCGGATTGTCGCACCTTCTCGCGAACTTCGCGAATCGATTACCTTATCATCCTGGCGTCCGCATTTCGGGCAACGCATAAACCCCCACATCTAGAGGGCACATTTTGTCTAGCACACAATTACTGGGGGTGTCAATAGCGGTCATTCTCAAAATACGTGCGGGACGCCCTCGTCGAGCAGTTTGACGCGCTGCGTTAATCCTTCCTGTTCAGCTAGCATACGCAGCCACCGAGGAGGCTCATCCAAGTCTTCAAAAGAAAGCCGGAAGGTGCCGTAATGCATAGGCACAAGCCAATTGGCCTTTAAGTCCCGAAATACTCGGATCGCCTCATCAGGTCCCATATGGACCTGCCGAAAAGATTCAGGATGATATGCGCCTATGGGTAACAGAGCGATCTCCGGACCGCAAATCTTACCAATTTCCTTGAATCCATCAAAATATGCGCTGTCACCAGCATGGTAGATGCGACGGCCCTGGTGTTCGAGGACAAAGCCACCGTAACCTCTGTGGTTATCACGCAAGGTACGAGCTCCCCAATGTTTGCATGGGGTTAACGTCACTTTCCAATTTCGGTGGCTAAAACTTTCCCACCATTCCAGTTCAACCACTCGCTCGAACCCCAGGTCGTGGGCTAGATCCCCAACACCCCAGGGCATAAGACCAATTTTTGGATGAGGCAACCTTCGCAGACTGGGTTTATGGAAGTGATCAAAGTGCGCATGGGTCAACAGGACAAGATCGATCGGAGGCAAGTCCTCGATTTTCAACCCTGACCGCTTAATACGTTTGAGAAGGAAAAGCCAATTGGCAAAGTTAGGATCAATCAGAACATTTAAATCGGTGAATTGGACCAAAAAGGATGCATGACCGATCCAGGTCACCGCAACTTGACCATGAGTGAGTTTGGGAAACGTCGGCTGGCGATGCTGACCAGTCCGGCGTGTGAGTAGCGCTTTCCAGACCATTTCTCGAAAAAAGGTCCGTGGATTGAAATGTTTGGCTGGAGTCAAATCCTTGAACGAGCGGGGAATGGGTTGTCGGCCAGCAGGGGGGCGGTACGGCGTCGGCTTGGTCATATCGCAAGTGAGCACTATAGCCTCCACTCGTTTTGAATAAAATGCAATTCCGCTGCGTCGTACTGATCACAGTTCAAAACAAGATATTGTTTATGAAACGATTGATATGTGTTTTGGCAGTTTTGGTTCTGCTCACTATGACGGTTCGTCCGGCTCAAGCCGGTGGGTTCGTGGCGTCAGGGTGTGTGACGCCGTTCTATGGATGTTATTCAGCGCCAGCCTATGTTTCATCATACTGCGCTCCGGGCGCCTATTATGCTCCCGTTCCTCAGGTCTATTACGCGCCACCGCGGTACTATCCTCCGCGGGTTTATTACTCTCCCTATTATTACGGCCCTCCAGCAGTGAGGTTCAGCTTCGGGTATGGTGCGCATGGGTATCACCATCATCCTTATCATAGGCATGGGCGATGGTAATTGGGGTTGCACAACCACCCGCTGAGCCTCGCCTCAGCGGGTTTTTTTTATCTACGAGGGGGTTTTGATCCTTTATAACCGTGGGGTGAGCAGCCTCGAAAAACGGTTGAACAAGTCACTATTGGCCAAGCCAAAGTTCGGGCCGGGAGCGTATATAGCCGCCGGGGCTGTTGTGGTGGGGGACGTTACCTTGGGCCGCTCTGCGAGCATTTGGTTTAATGCCGTTTTACGTGGGGACCTCAATCGCATTGTTGTTGGACACCATTCCAACATCCAGGACAACTGTGTCTTGCATCTGGTGGATCGAATTCCCTGTGTCGTTGGCCATTATGTCACAGTGGGCCACGGTGCTATCCTGCACGCCTGCACCATTGAAGATGAGGTTTTGGTCGGTATGGGCTCGACAATCCTGGATGGAGCCCGGATTGGAAAACAAAGTTTGATCGGGGCGCGTGCTTTGGTGACACCCCGCAGCCGCATTCCTCCTGGCTCACTCGTTTTGGGTTCCCCTGCACAGGTGGTGCGTTCGCTGACACTTGACGAGCGCCGCGAGCTAAAAGGGTTTGCTGAAAAATACGTTCGCCTGGCGGCTTGCTATTCCAGGCTTGGAATGAACAAGGCTCCGGTCTAGGGCGGAGCAAACCCTCCATATTTAAAATGCTTAACCTGGAATATCTTGCCGAGCTGACGGAGAAACATTCCCTATCATTAAAAGCACGGGTAAAGCAGTTCAGCATTGGCGGACGGCCCTTTGATTTCAATTCGCGCCCTGCAATCATGGGTGTAATCAATTTGTCCCCCGATTCCTGGTATCGCGAAAGCGTATGTCTGGACGAGGAAAGCGCCCTCCGTCGTGGCAGAGTTCTTCACGCACAGGGAGCCGACGTCATTGACATCGGGGCTGAATCAACTTTGGATCATGCCGCACGAGTGAACGCGGCAAAACAAAAAGATAAATTGTTGCCGATAATTAGCGCCTTGCGTCATGACGGCTTGCTAATCTCGGTCGAAACCTATCAACCTGGCGTGACGCGGGCGTGTCTGAAGGCGGGAGCTAGTATTTTAAACCTTACCGCCACCAAAGGCACGAAGGATTTTTACCGCATGGTTTCTGACCACGATGCCGCTGTAATCATCTGTTACGTCCAGGGAAAAAACGTACGGGAGGTGCAGGATTTTACTTTCAGTGCTGACCCGATAGCCATCATGCACGATTACTTTTCGAGGCAAATTGAGATTGCCTCGGCTGCAGGATTGGACCGTATCTTTCTGGATCCAGGGTTGGGATTCTATTATCGAAACTTGCGGGACAGTTCGACACGAATCCGTCATCAAATGAACATTTTCCTGAGCAGTTTTCGACTCCGAACCCTTGGTTTCCCCATTTGCCATGCCTTACCCCATGCCTTCGAATTCTTTGGAGAACAAGTACGCTGCGCCGAGCCGTTTTTTGCTGTTTTGGCACAACTCGGTAAAACCGACCTATTTCGCACCCACGAAGTACCTCGCATCAAAGCTGTCCTGGACACGATGCGGGCTTTTTGATCTGTTGGCTGGCTGTAGACTACTCCATCGACGGCCACGTCACACGGTTTAAGGATCTGCGCAAGAGGAAATAAAAAGCAGTTGCAACTGCTAGCTCAACCATTATCAGCCACCAAAACCAACCTGTGGACCATGCCCAGGAAACGACTGCGGCAATGAGAACGGCTACCAACATCGAACCAATCAGGATAGCGCCGCGACCTGCTGATTTGGCTTCTTCTGAAGGTGCGGAAAATGGCACTGCCTTTCCTCCCACGCAAGCGACCATCCCATAGACCGGCAGGGCAATGATACCTGGAAGCAACAGAAGAAGCTGGGATTTCTCTCTGAGCAACAACCAGGCAATCAGGACCAGCAAAATTGTCAACGGCAATGTCACAAAGAACGCCACGGCACGGCGCATTCCGTGACACATCGGGGCTGGTCCGGCCACCGGCGCAGCACGGAACACGTCGGATGCCTGCCATTGTTGCGAGTAACGTAGCAGGTTGATGCTCAGCAGAGGGACCAGGCCGAAATACGCCCCCGTCAGGGCTACGGAAAACCCAGAAGTGCTTGCCCCTCCGCGACCACTACCTTGGAGCAAGAGAATCACTGGCATTACGAGCATCGGAGCCAAGCCAGGATAAATTCGCAACTTTGTTTCACGGTCACGAAACAGATAAGCTGCGGTAAGTAAAAACGAGGCGCGTGCGATAGAGTCTCGCAACCACCACGTCAGAGGCGGCGCATTGACCAGCCGCGCGATCCACCTTCGGCGGCCCGGACGAGTTGTCGGTGGAGAAGAGGATTCGGCCAACGTTTGCAGCCCGGTTTCATAATCGCGAGCCAACTTTCCAAATGCCAGCCAGAGCACGAGACTGGTTGCGATCAGTGCCAAAGCGCCCAACACCCAGTAACTTGCGTCCCCACCTCTGCATATCACCTCGTCCAATCCCGCGAACCACGCTGGAGGCAGAAGCCCGATCCACCATGAATGAAGGTTGAACTGAAGCTTTCCTCCAAACCGGGCGATGAGTTGCGGCACAATTTGTCCTCCTATCACGGCGCCCACAGCAACAATCACCTGGACTGTTGTCATTAACCCATCGAGCCGCTCGCGTCCAAACCAACGCAGACACAGTTCGTAGGTCAACACCACAAACCCAGTACAAAGTAAAGCTTCGAGTATTGTCGACAGCGCATGAGCCAGTAAAAATACCCACCCCACCGACGAACTGACCCCGACGAAAAACCCCGCGAGGTTGAATGCGAGTGCCAACCACAGTGAGACCTCCACCAACACACCGATTTTCGCCCACAATAACGTTCTGGCTGTTATCGGGCGATGTAACAAAATCTCGCCCTCCTCCTTGTTAAATAGCACCTCCCCCGCCGACGCGGCGACAAACATCCCAAGAAAAACAAAGGTCATTCCATGCAAATAAAGGGACAGTGTGAACACCGGCTGATGGTAAAGGAAAAATGCCATGCCACCCAAGACCCCATAGAGAATGAGTGTTGTCGCCAGTTTTGTTGCCACCGACTTCGGCGTTTGCGCTTTATTTAAACCGCGCGCGCTTCGGCCCCGCAGGAATAAGGTCAGAAAAAGCCGGCGAAGCGCCTTTGTTGATGAAGGCGTACGAGCGCTCATCGGCGAAATGTCTTTGCGAAATCTTCTGCCCGCTGTTCCAATTCTGTACCCCCGGTCAATTGCGTGAATAGCCTTTCCAGGGTGCCCGAGTTGTGCGATGCGACCAATTCTTCGGGCTTGCCATCGAGGAGCAGTCGCCCTTTGTCAATAATCAGGACCCGGTCACAAACGCGCTCGACCACATCCAGGATATGCGAGCTGTAAACAATAGTTTTTCCTTCCCGGGCAAGGGTTTGAATCAGTGCCTTGAAACCGACGGCCGCATTGGCGTCCAGACCATCCAATGGCTCATCAAAGAATACTACGGCAGGGTTGTGCAGTAATGCGGCCGTGATCACCACCTTGCGGCGCATTCCCTTCGAGTAAGCACCCAGCAGTTTATCGGTCAGAGTCTCGAAGCTCAGATCGAAAAAGGCAATAAATTGCTTTATTCGATCGAGTGCGGCCTGTGGTGGAATGGAATATAATGCTGCCACCATTTCCAGAAACTCAAGCCCGGTTAAAGACTCAAAGACTGCGCCAGACTCTGGTACAAAACCAACCGTTCGCTTCACTTCGATCGTGTCGTGCAGCAGATCGAAACCACAAATCTTCGCGCCACCGCTGTTCGGTTGGAGCATTCCAGTGAGAATCTTCAGAGTCGTGGATTTTCCTGCGCCATTGGGTCCCAGAAACCCTACGATTTCCCCCGCTGGGACTTCGAAGGACAGGTCATCGACCGCTAATTGAGCTCCAAACCTTTTCGTGAGCCGTTGAACAGAGATCATTCCGCCTCTTATCCCCTAGCTATTCTCACTTGTCCACTGAATCCCGCGCTGCCGTGAGAGCAAACTCAGGATCGACTGACACTCTGAAGGGCACCTTGCTGCATTTAGCAATCTTCAGTTTTTCACATGATTGAGCTTTGGCTAAAGCTTTCGGCAAAGGTGCAACCCATCCGCAATTGGTAACAATACCGTTTGCACCCGCTCGTCCGAGGCTAACTTCCGATTCAATGTGTCAATCGCCTTGCCCGACTCCTCTTTAACCGGCCCGGACCCAAGTCTTCCACCCCAAAGCATGTTATCGAAGAGAATCAGTCCGTTCATCCGAACGCGTGGCAGAATCAGTTCGTAATATATTTCGTACTCCGTTTTCTCCGCATCAATAAAGGCAAAATCAAATGTCACAGCCGGATCGAGCTGTTGCAAGATTGGAATCGCTGACCCAAGGCGCAACTCGATTTGGTCCTGAACACTCGCCTTCGCCCAATACCTTTTTGCGATGGTCGTCCATTCTTCGCTCGAATCAATGCAAATCAACCTCCCGCGTGGCCGGAGGCCGCGCGCGATGCAAATCGAGCTATAACCGGTAAAGGTTCCCACCTCGATGGCAGCGCTCGCTCCGATAGCGGCTGTTAGAATCGTCAAGAACGTTCCCTGTTCCTGGCTGATCTGCATCCTGCTCACTTCCCCGAGTGTGTCCGTTTCCTTACGCAGCGCATCCAGCAGAGGATCTGTGGCCTGGGACCGACATGAGCATAAATATCGGTAAAGCGAATCGGTGAGCGGCACATACTTGAGTTCCATGTCCGCACCCTATCAAAACCCGTCGGATCGTAAATCACAGAACGTCCATAGCTGAACACGGTCGAACCCTCGGCATCCCTTCCGGATTCACAGTTTAGGGATTTGGTCTTGTGACCTTGCTCTCCACGGAATTGTTAGCAACTGTTATGACCCCGATATCAATGGTGGAAAGAGACCAATGCCCAAGCCATGCTTAACCTTCGGACTGCCAGAGCCAACTATCAGTGGAACCAACATTGGATCGCCAAAATTGACCGGCACTTTCAGTCACATCCGACTGGGATTTCGGGTGTTGTAATTCAAACCTGGTGAACGCTCGGAAGAGGAGATCAATCAGGGAGCGTGGCCTGAATAGGTTAGTGTGGCGCTAGACTATTCGTGAGCTTTCTAATTTTGTGGCCGCTGCGAACCGAGGACGGTTCGCGGTCCGGGGAGCAGCGGCTGCTCTCGGCTCATCTAGTGTGCGAAGGTTTTGGCTGTTCATGCTGTTCCCTGCACCAGGAACACGCCTTCCTCGCCTGAGGAGCTGATCCATTCTTCTACCACCTTCAGTCCAAATGGTCTCAGCATGGAATGGAGCAATTGCCGAGTGTGCCGGTAAGAAAAGAACAAGCGAATGGAATCAGTGGGCTTGAAGACAAAGTGTTCGGATTCCATCCGAATTTCACACGCTTGTTTGAACACAAAATACGCCGCGATGCGCTTTAATCCGCTTTCGAGATCATCTTCGATAACGAACTGGATTATGCCATCTTCTCGCCCGACGCCCAGATCCATTAAAAAGGTAATTAACCATTCCTTGGTTAGCTCATTATCGTAAAGCGGCAAAACGGTTCGCACGCCGACAGCGTAGTCTCGCCCCGGGGCAAGGTTTGCGCTTAACAACAAATAGTCTCCCGGTTGAATGAAGGAACACAGAGTAGGCAACAACGATTTTGGCTCAAAATTTGGAAGCATCCCAAAGAGCGTGATAAGTCTTGTTGCGTCTCTGACCGAAAGTTCTCCAAGCACCGATTGCAAATGTCCCGCGGTTGCCAGATCGAGGACAAGTGGAAAACAGTTTTGCTCTTTGATAACTTCCAATGCTGCTTGTCGGGCAATCAACACCATCGCGCTGCTGACATCTGCAGGGGTGTACGACGTTTGCTTACCCGAGTTGACAAGCAAGCGAAGCAGTCGCACATCCTTTTGTCCACCCCCACAACCTAGACCGATGACCTGGATCGAAGGTTGTTGCAGCCGATGGGTGACCGCTGCAAATGCGTGGTCGTAAATAGTAGCGCAATCAGGATCGGTTACGAACGGGGAATAGACCTTGTGTAATGCAAGCCACCGGTGAGCTTGTTTGACACTATCATAGTGAAACTTGTGATTTATTTTGCGGTGGCGGAGCGACTCGAGGAGATCTCGCCGCACATTTTCCGGAAATTGGCTGATGTGAACCGATATTTGAGCCAGTGCCAGCATTCCTGTTCTCAATCAAGCGTCATTTTCAGATCCGAAGAAATCAGCGCGGACTGCACGACTGGGCTACCAGCTATGCATTTAAAAAGCCGTTCGGTAAAATCGAGACTTAAGGCCACTGCTAATGGCATCTTCAAAGTCATACATGCCATTACCACGGTGGACAGCTGTTCCGATGGTGTTCCAATTAGAGAGGTTGGTAGTACTTTGGATTGAAATGCTGACATTGGGAGAACTGGTGAATTGCAACAGGATATGGGAATTGGTCAGCAACGCGGCGGTTAAGGTAATTGGGGGAATTGGAGCAGTTAAGGCCAGACTGTGTGCTTCCCCGGCAGTGAGCGCAAAAGTACCCGCTGTGCCTGGAGGAATCGTCCCCTGTCCTTGATCGTTCAGGCCCCAGCTGGCAAGGGTGCCATCACTTTTCAGAGCGAGGCTGTGATAATAACCCGCGGTAACTACGATAACATTGCTTAAGCCTGGAGGAATGGTCCTCTGCCCCGCGGTATCGGCGCCCCAGCTCACCACGTTGCCGTTCGTCAGGACTGCCAGCGTATGAGAATATCTAGCGGAAATACCGATCACCCCGTTCAAATCGGGCGGCACGTTGGTTGCCTCCGAGGTATTATCCCCCCAGGCCACAACAGTCCCGTCCGCTTTCAGTGCCACGTTAAAGTAGAATCCGGCGGCAATCGCAATGACATTGGTCAAGTTAGGCGGAATGTTTGTTTGGCCGTACAAGTTGTCGCCCCAAGCCGCTACCGACCCATCGCTTTTAAGTGCCAGACTATGATATCTTCCACCTGTTACAGCAAGCACCCCGGTTAATGTGGGAGGAATCGTAGTTTGCTTGAAAGTATTGTCTCCCCACCCAACGACAGTGCCATTGCTTCGAACCGCGAGACTGTGCTTGGCACCAGCTCCAACAGCCATTGCCGTGGTCAGACCGGGGGGAAGCGTGACTTGATTGTCCGTGTCATCTCCCCAGGTTAATACCACTCCATCATTACGCAATGCCACGTTGTGGTTCGCGCCTGCAGCCACCGCCACTATGTTCGTAAGCTCGGGCGGCAAATTGGTTTGGCCCAAAGAATTGTCCCCCCAGGCAACCACCGCGCCAGATTGCGCCATCATTGCCATTTGAAATGCGCCAAAGAAGACAAGTGTTGCGGACCATCGCACCATCGTGCCTTCATAATTTTCAAGAGAAACTCTCATTGGATTACCATGGGGAGAAGATAGAATGCCAGGTTTTCAGCATTCTAAAATGTTGACGGTTGAGCACTGCGACTTTGGTTCAACGCTAAATGGTTGCGTGCCAAAAGTCGAGGAAATATTGGCCTGCCGTTGACTTGTCGCTCTCCCCCATCCATATTTCGCGCATGGACTTCGATATTTCGCACCTCCTGGAGCAGTGGGACTATCAGCCCGGCCAGGTCGTGGTTCGCCGATTTAAAGCAAAAGATGGCACGGAGAAAATCCAACTCCGCGTCGATTTAGGATTACTCCAAATGAACGCTGAGGGCCGGCCGGATGGCAAGCGGCCTTTTGGACACCCTTCGCTGTTTGAATATTACCAGTCCCGTTTGTACAAGCACGTGGCCGCTCATGAGGGAAGTGATGACGGTTTTCGACTCAAAGCGGAAGATTGCGCCAAGCTTCAAATGGAAGCTATCCAATATCATCATCGTTACATTTGCCTGCTTCAACTCGAAGATTATCCGGCCGTGATTCGGGATGCAGAACGTAACCTGGCCGTATTTGAATTTGTCGCAAAGCATGCTGAAGCTGAGGAAATGGCATGGGCGTTGCGCCAGTTTCAGCCGCAACTCCTGATGATATTAGCGCGCGCACGCGGGGCTCAGGCCCTCGGAGCGGAGGATTATACGATGACAATCCAACACGTTGAAGAGGGTCTCGAACAGATCCGCAATTTCTATCGGGAACACTCACGCGCCGATGCCGCCGAGCAAAGCCCCGAGGTCGCCTCACTCGAGAGTTGGCTCGAGGAGATACGTTCCAAGCGGCCGCTTTCAGCTCGCGAACGTCTCGAGCGCGCCCTCAATGAAGCCGTCCAGAGCGAAGATTACGAACGCGCGGCCAAGGTCAGAGACGAACTCAAAAATCTCAAGTCCGCCGAGTAGATGAGCCTCCAGGAGCGTCTGGCACTCGAACTGAAAGCGGCGATGTTGGCCAAAGATGCGGACCGGCTTTCAACACTCCGTTTGCTCAAGTCGGCCATCGGCTACGTCCAATTGGAATCTAAAAGCGAAGTCTTCTCTGACGCGGAGTTCATCGCTGTGGTCCAAAAAGAGCTGAAAAAGCGGCGCGACTCCATCGAACAATTCGAAAAAGGGGGGCGTCTGGAATTGGCCAGTAAGGAAAAGAACGAGGTTTCCATCCTCGAGACCTTCCTGCCGCAGCCTCTTTCGCAGGTAGAATTGGAAGATTTGATCAAAACGACCATTCAGGAACTCGGAGCTTCAACCAAGAAAGACATGGGCTCGGTGATAAAGGCCGTCCAGGCAAAAGTTGCCGGGCGCGCGGATGGTCGAACCATCAGTGGGGCTGTAGGGAAATTGCTTCCTTGATTGCTACTGTGTCTGGCGAAAAATGTGATAGAGCAGGAAGTAAATCAGTACGCCCGTTACTGAGACGTACATCCACAAAGGCCAGGTCCACCGGGCAATTCGCTTATGGGCATCAAACCGCGCTCTAAGACCGCGGTTCAGTGTCATTATTGCCATCGGCACGATTGCTACAGCCAAGAGAGTGTGAGAGATGAGAATTCCCAGGTAAATCGGTCGGAACCATTCTGGCTTTCTAAAAACGGTTGGTCCTCGATGAAGGTAACGAGCCAAGTACGTATGATATGTAAGATAACAGACGAGGAAAATGGCCGATGTCAGAAATGCCCCGATCATGCAATTGCGGTGCGCAGCCTGATTTTTGCGCCGAATAAAGTAAAGGCCCCAGCTCAGAAAAACCGCGCTGAGTGCGTTGAGTGTCGCATTCACCGGAGGTAAATCGGCCGGACTCATCGCTCGCGCTCCAATCGACGCACGGCAGAAAGTATCTTTGTTTTAACCTGATTCGGATCGATTCCTTCGCCGGTTGTTTCAAAGATTCCGCGAAGCTGGCCATGTTTATCTACAATTACGAAAGTGGTACTGTGAATAAAGAGGTCTACTGCGGACTCCCGCTCTGGCGGGACCTTCTCCATGGCCGCCAACTTTAGAGAATTGCTAGCTACATTGGCTATCTCCTGCTGTGTGCCAGTCAAGAAACTCCACCGATTTGGATCAGCCCCGAATTGGTGCCCATATTTATTGAGCACCGCTGGAACGTCGAGACGCGGATCGGTAGTCAGTGAGATCAGCCTTGCGGTGGCATTGGCCGGTAATGCGTCCTGAAGCTCTTTCATTTGGCGGCTCATCTTCAGGCAAGGCCCTGCGCACCTGGTAAAAATAATATCGGATACCCAAACCTTCCCACGGAGGTCTGCCAAAGTGACTCTTTGACCCAGTTGATTCGTCAATTGAAATTCTGCTATTGTGCCCAGAACAGGTAACGGTTCAACCAGGGAAGCTCTCATTCGCAGATTTGCCAGGAGGAACGCCAGGCATAGCATTCCCATGGTTAATGCCAGCCCAAACCAGAGCCATCGTTGATTTCTACGTAAATTTCCGTTCAAAGAACTTCAGTGTTGCGGGTGATTTATCCCCTGTCCAGTCCAATGACAGAGGGCCAGAGTAATCACAAAAGCAAGAATGGAATCGGAGGGTGTGTTAGCAGTGTCGGTCATGCATATCGGCGCGTGCCCGTCTCGGGCCCAGAACGTTCGACCAGTAGTTGTTACCGAATTCGAACGCGCTTGCCCTTAGGCAAGTTCTGCCAAGAACGCCCGCGCTCCAATGACCGATACTGCTAATGGCAACCGGAATCGGCTCTTGCCTTGAATTGTTTCATGCAGTAATGATTAGTCATCTCTTTGACCACTGATGATTCCTGTAAACAATTCTGGTTCAAATGATTAATCCAGGAAACGAGGTAGCTCAGGGGGGTGGCAGGAAGAAACCCCATTCCTCTTGGGTAACAGATAGAGCAAGCTCTCGCGGCTTTACTCTCATCGAACTGCTCGTAGTCATTGCCATCATCGCCATCCTGGCAGCAATGCTTTTGCCCGCCCTCAGCCGGGCGAAATTGAAGGCGCAAGGCACCAAATGCATGAGCAACATGAAACAGCTCATGGTGGCCGCCAAGATGTACATAGATGATTACAACGGGTACTTTTTCAAAAACACTTACAGTGGCGATGGCTGGGTTCAGGGCTCCGTAGATTTTAACGGCAGCAATCCTTCGAATTGGGATCCAAAGACTTTGCTCGATCCTAAGACGGCTGTTCTTGGACCTTATACCGTTAACCCGGGCATTTACCAATGCCCGTCGGATTGGACGGTTGTAAACCGGCCGGGAGTGGGCCAGGTCCGCCGGATTCGCAGCGTGGCTGCCAGCCAGGCGGTTGGCACCTGGGTTGATGGCTCCACCCCGACTTACGGTTACTGGCTGGATTCCGGCTTTGTAGGCGGATCTCCCAGCAACCCGGGCGGCAAGTGGCGGGTCTATTCAAAAGAATCCCATGTCATCGCACCGTCGCCTTCTGAGCTGTGGATTTTTATTGATGAACACCCTGCCAGCATCAATGACGGCGGGTTTGGATTTCGGATGCCTAATACGCCGGCGGATACCGCCGGCCAGGGGTGGGTCGATTTTCCCGCTGGATTTCATGGCGATGCCGGCGCGCTATCGTTTTTCGATGGCCACGCGGAAATCCATAAATGGATCGAACGAACATCCGTTGGTAAAGGTGGCCTTGGTTCGATCGTAACTGATTACAGCCTATTGAATCCGGGCCGCATCCCCAATAATCGCGATATTCTCTGGATGGCCAAACGGACCTCTGCTTTGGATAAAGGCGCCGATCCGTACTGACCGTTTTGCGTTTCTCAATCCTTGAGAAGTTTTCGAATCGCGCGCATTAATTCCGCCTCGGCTCCTGGCCCAACGTTTGAAGCGGGCGGAGATGTCTCGTATCCACCCTGGTCGTAAGCTACGGCTGTGCCGATATACCACGGCCCGTAATCACCATACGCAGCCATTGCCACGAAGAGATCCGGGCGTTCCGCTTTTGCGTTGAGTTGGTACTCGACGAAAAGTTCGCCTGGCAAATGTAGCACGCGCGCTCGTCCAAGTTTCAAGCAAGTTACATCGATTTGGCGCCCCTCCTGTAAGCGTTGCAACCAGGCCAGCTTGGACGGACCTCCGACTGCCATAAACCTTGCGTCGCGTGCTTTCAGTTGTTCTTGCAGCTTTGCTTCATCGAGATCTTTGGAGACGGGCAGGGAGACCGGCTCGATAGTCCATCCAACCATCTTTGGAGTGAGTGGTTCGCGTTTGGTTGCGTCCCAGGCGCGGCGCATGCCGTCCGCCAGCCGCTCCGCCAGGATGCGCCTGTTTTCATGTGACCCATCGTTATATTTTCCCGCGCCGATATTTCCGCCCGCGCCATTGAAGTGAACGTGCAAGGCCGAGGGCACCGCCAATTGGCGTAGAAAACGGGCCACGCCCGGAAAATCAGGATTAGGAATCCCGGTGCGATAATAACTCTGGGGATGAGTGGCATAATAACTCAATACGGCAATCGGTTTGTTTCCGTTCCAAAAACTTATCAGGGAAACCACCGGGTCAATCGTTCCTTCAGGCTCCGCTCTCAAGGCAGCATCCGTGGTGGTCGTGTAACGCACAGCCCGAACCTTTCCATCCGGTCCAAGGATGCGACGATTTGAGGCCACTTGTTCAACGCGCGCCTCACCCAGCCCTATATCTGTAACAGGCTGCGCCGAACGTAATGACGCGCGTACTGCGTTTTCGAGCGCACTGAGCGTTTGGCGTTGGAAGCTGCTTTCGAACTGGCGCGGCTCAGCTCCCGCTCCTTTCAGAATCTTTTCCGCGGAAAAGTCGCAATCAGGCGCGTCATGTTGATGCAAGACGTGCACAGCCACTCGTTTGGGGCTGGTGCCCGCGCCTCGCGCCAGGCCCGAGCAGAAAGCATCATGGCCCTCATTAGCAATCCCTATCCAATCGACGGCGCACAAAACGATGGGCTCGCCTGCGCCTAAAAGCACCACGCCTCGCGCGCGCAGGCCCAGGTCCCATTTGTTCGTGACCGGATCATAAGCCATCATACTGCCAATCGGAGGAGTGGCGTCGATATCGAACAGAGCAACAGAGAGCTGCGTCTTGGCCTCGCCAGATTCTTTATTACCTGGTTCCACTCCTCGGGTCGGCCATGCAATCTGCCAAAGCAAAAGGAGTAAGATTGAAATGCGTATGGACATGCTCGAAGTGTACTGCAGTCGATGAGAAATCCGAAGCGCGAAATCCGAAATCCGAAGTGGGTGAAGGAATGCTGAAAGGCTGGAATCAACAGCTTGATGGCAAATCGCGAATCGAGAAAGCGAATGAAGGTCGAACCGGCTTGGGTCCACGGATTTGTCTCCTCAGGCAGGGCGCGCGTCACTCCGTGGGCGCCCGTGCGTCGAGACAAACAAGACGGCGCGCACAGAGTGACGCACCCTACCACGATTTGGCACGCCGTCGCCACTCGGCACTCGACACTCGGCTCCGTCCGCTGTTCACTGCCTCGTGCCGAAGTTGCGCACTTTCTTAAAATATTGGCTGCCAGCGTTGATTTGGATGGCGATCATTTATTCCGCCTCGAGCGACAGCAAGTCCGCCGAGCATAGCTCGCGTATTTTAGCGCCGTTCCTTCATTGGATCGCTCCGTTCCTGTCAGAAAGCAGCGTAGAGAAGGTGGTTTTCCTGATCAGAAAATGCGCGCATTTAACGGAATACGCTGTCCTGGCTTTATTGTTTTGGCGCGCATTGCGTAAACCGTTGCCAAAGGACCCGCGTCCCTGGCGCTGGCGGGAAGCTGTTTTGCCTATTCTGTTTGTAGCTTTCTATGCAGCCAGCGATGAGATCCATCAACTCTTTGTTCCAAATCGCGAAGGTAAGATCGCCGATGTCATCATTGATACTACCGGCGCGGTTCTTGGCATTTTCCTGCTTTGGTTCCTGGGGCGGGTTAGGAAAAATTGGTGAGATCGAGGGAACAGAGACCCTGTTTACCACAGCGCCTCAAAGTTTCGCGAAGAGTTTGTCCGCTCTGCGTCACTCCGTCCTCCGCTGGAGTTAGTCCCCTAACCCGAAACGTCGCGCTTTAGCAGATTGGAAATCTGCGATACATAGAACTCTGCGCACGACGGAATTGTGTAATTCCCGGCCTTATGCCCCTACGCGTTGTTTGAGGGCCGTGAGTTGTTCTCTCAAACCTTCTGGCAGGCGACCGTCGAACTTGGCGTAATATGCGGCAATATCTTCCGCCTCATTTTTCCAGCCGGCGGGATCCACCGAGGTCAGTGCATTGACTTTCTCGGGGGGAAGTCCAAGTCCCGACAGATCCAGGCTATCGGATGTAGGCAGGTTGCCAATCGGAGTTTTTTGCGATTTAGCAGTGCCTTCAACACGTTCGCAGATCCATTTCAGCACTCGACTGTTTTCACCAAAGCCAGGCCAGAGGAATTTGCCGTCGGCCCCTTTGCGAAACCAATTGACGAAGTACATTTTCGGCAACTTCTCACGGCTCGTTCGGCTGGCGAAAGAGAGCCAGTGATTAAGATAATCCGCCATGTTATAACCACAAAAGGGCAGCATCGCGAATGGGTCTCGCCGCAAAACACCAGCCTGGCCTATCGCTGCGGCCGTGGTTTCGGAACCGCAGGATGAGCCCATGAAGACACCATGTTCCCAATCAAATGCTTCGTTGACTAAAGGAATGGTGCTGGGGCGGCGGCCTCCAAAGATAATCGCCGAAAGCGGCACACCTTCAGGATTCTGCCAGTCTGGATCCAGGACGGGGCACTGCGAGACGGGGGCGGTGAAACGCGAATTGGGATGCGCGCCCTTCCGACCACTTGCGGGTGTCCATTCCTTGCCTTCCCAATCAATGCCCTTTTCGGGTGCTGGAACTCCCATATCTTCCCACCAGATATCGCCTTCAGGGGTCAGCAGAACGTTTGTGAAAAAGCTGTTCCGAGCAAAAGTGGCGACCGCATTCGGATTGGTTTGCATGGAGGTGCCAGGAGCCACTCCGAAAAAGCCGGTTTCAGGGTTCATGGCGTAAAGACGACCATCTTTTCCGACTCGGATCCATGCGATGTCATCTCCCAGGCAGGTGACCTTCCATCCGGGCAATGTTGGTTGCATCATCGCAAGGTTGGTTTTGCCGCAAGCGCTTGGGAAGGCCGCCGCGACATAATATTTTTTACCCTGTGGTGAGGTTAAGGAAAGGATCAGCATGTGTTCGGCCATCCAGCCTTCCTTCCGGGCAACGACGGAAGCAATACGTAATGCGAGGCATTTTTTGCCCAGCAAGGCGTTGCCACCATAACCCGATCCGTAAGACCAAATCGACGGCTCCTCAGGAAAGTGAACAATGTACTTTTTGCTTGGATCCCCTTCGCACGGCCAGGAGACATCTTGTTGTCCAGGTTTGAGCGGCGCTCCGACCGAGTGCAGGCAAGGAATGAACGTGCCATTGGCTCCGAGTTTATCGAGAACCGCTTTGCCCATCCGAGTCATGATGCGCATATTCACCACGACGTAGGGAGAATCGGAGATTTCAACGCCGACTTTGCAAATGGGAGAGTCGAGGGGGCCCATGGCGAAGGGGATGACGTACATTGTCCGTCCCGCCATGGATCCTTTAAACATGGCCCGTAATTTTTCCTTCATCTCCCTGGGATCAGCCCAATTATTCGTCGGGCCGGCCTCATCTTTGGTCTTTGAACAGATGTAAGTGCGGTCTTCCACGCGGGCTACGTCGCTCGGATGCGACCGGGCAAGAAAACATCCGGGGCGAAGCTTTTGATTCAAAGGAGTAAGCGTCCCGCTTTTCACCATCAACGCGCAGAGAGCCTGGTATTCCTGTTCGGAACCGTCGCACCAGAAAACGTTCGCCGGCGTGCACAACGCCTTCATTTCATCGACCCAGGATATCAGTGCTTTATTGCTTGTGTTCAGTTTGCCTAAATTTTCAATTGTCATAATCGTGATTCGTCTTTGCCCAGGCAGGGTAAACTATCCGGACTGAAAGACGGGAAGATTATGACGCTGCTGGCATTTGGTCAAGCCGAGCTTTTATTGAAATCGATTAATACAAAGATGCAGGGTAAAAGCTCCAAACGAAAAGGCCTAACCAAATAGGCCGAGATGGAATTTGGAGCTTCCGGCGGCCCTCCCATTTCAGATCGCATATCAATCGTTTACAGTCTATATTGCCAGGAATTTTTAATGAATCGGTTGCCTGAATCCGAATCGATTAACGCAAAAGAGGCCGAGCCTTGCGTGGCCCGCTCGGTCGTCGAAGTGCTAGCCGAAAACCCAGCTCTGGAAGCAGTTACTTTCAAGCCCGATCAAGACACGATATCGGTGGCAACCATCGGGAAGGCAGACGTTCCCCAATTAACGGAGCGTATCCGCGCCTCGGTGCAACGCGCACAGGAAGGCCAGTCGTGTACCCTTCTTTCGGGGGGCGGAGATTGTCACACCTGCAGCCAGCCTCTTTCGGACCTACAAAGTCAAAAGATTACTATCCAGCACGATGGCGGAAGCACCACCATCGCGCGAGTCACTTGTCCAACGGCTCCCAAATTCTGGCGATGGCGTGACATTCCCCTGCCGCGAGTGGTGCAAAGGGATATCGAATTTCATGACCATGATCGTGACATCAATGAATGGAAGGCCCAATTGTTTGCAGCCATCCTGTGCGGGGTGTTGGGTCTGGGCGCTTACCTTGCTCGCAACTATCCTGCTTCAGTCATTGGTTTTGTGCTGGCCTACGCTGCGGGAAGTTGGTTTACGGTTCAGGAAGTCTGGGAACGCCTGCAGAAGCGCGCCATCGATGTTCACTTTCTAATGCTCGCCGTGGCGGCAGGGAGCGCCAGTATTGGAGCATGGGGCGAGGGCACAACGTTATTGTTCCTCTTCTCGCTTTCCGGAGCGCTGGAACACTTCGCCCTCGGGAGAACACAACGGGAAATCCGGTCCCTTTTTCGGGACGCTCCGAAAGTTGCGACGGTTCTAGATGAGCGCGGCCTCGAGCATGAAACGCGGGTGGAAAATCTTCGGCCGGGAATGCGCCTGCTGATTAAGCCAGGCGCGCAATTCCCGGTAGACGCTGAAATTTGCAAAGGCCAGACAGCCGCGGATGAATCCAACCTCACTGGCGAAGCTACCCCGGTGGAAAAAACCATTGGCGATTCTGTTCTTGCGGGAACTATTAACCTTTGGGGAGTAGTCGAATTGCAGGTGTTAAGGCCGGTAGCTGAGAGTTCGTTACAAAAGGTCATCCGCTTAATCAAAGACGCGCAGCAGCAAAAAGCACCTGCGCAGCGCTTCACCGATCGATTCGGCAGTTATTATACCTACGCGGTGCTGGCTCTTTCATTCATTATGTTTTTCGTATGGTGGCTGGGATTTCACCTGCCGCCATTTACTTCCAGTGGAGCCATTCACAGCGCTTTTTATCGCGCCATGACTTTGCTGGTTGTGGCGTCGCCCTGCGCATTGGTGCTTTCGATTCCCTCTGCCGTACTGGCAGCGATTGCACACGGCGCGCGGCATGGCATTCTCTTCCGAGGCGGTGCCGCGGTGGAAAAGCTCGCGGGGGTTACCCTGGTAGCCCTGGACAAAACGGGGACATTAACCACAGGCGAATTGCGCGTCGAAAGTGTCGAAAGTTTCCCGCCCGGCCGCGAGGCTGAGGTTGCGCAGTTGGCTTATTCCCTCGAGAAACTCTCAACACATCCACTGGCGCGCGCGGTCACCCGCTATGGAAAACAAAAAAAGATCGAGTCATTTGAGTGTGCGGACTTTGAATCCGTGGCTGGTCAGGGGTTGCGCGCCAGGAATAACGGTACTGGATGTTCTTTGGGACGGCGGGAGTGGCTGGCCCAGGAACATCCTTCTCACCAAATGACGATTGAACGCATCCCGGCTACCGAACCCGGCTTTTCCGAAGTGTGGCTAGGGCAGGGCGATTTAATCGGACGAATTCTTTTGCGTGACGACATTCGACCGCAGGCCCGTACTGTTGTGGAACAGCTCCGGCGCGATGGCCTCAAAGCTGTGGTATTGACCGGGGACCGCCAGGCCACCGCCGAACATTTGCGGACCCAACTTCACCTGGACGACGTGCGCGCCGAGTTGAAGCCCGAACAAAAGCTGGCAGAAATCCGGGCATGGACAGATCAGGGCCAACGCGTGGCCATGGTGGGCGATGGCGTGAACGACGCCCCGAGTCTTGCTGCAGCGCACATCGGTGTGGCCATGGGCGCTCGGGGCTCAGATGCCGCGCTGGAGCAGGCGGATGTAGTTTTGATGCATGACCGGCTGGAGAACTTCCTTGCTGCCTTTCGGCTCAGCCAGCGGGCTCGTCGGATTATACGTCAAAACCTCGTTATCTCGCTGGGAACGGTGGGTGTGCTGGTGGGATTTGCGTTGCTTGGCAGAATCCCTCTGACCCTGGGCGTGGTCGGTCATGAAGGCAGCACCGTTATAGTCGTGATGAACAGCTTGCGTCTGCTTCTCAGTTCGAAGAACAAAGAGGATCGATAACCTGCGACCGGTTTGGTGCAGCGGGTAGTTCGATCCAGAAATGACTGCTTCCAGATCCTCGCGTCGCTCGCTTTCAGACCCAAGGACCCAATTTCCACCTCTTCCCACATCCGCAAAGAAATTGGGGGTCAATCTACTCTAAAGTCCATTTTATGCGTGCGCTTTTCCTTGGGTTATGTGAGAAGTAGCCCCTATGTTTTCGCTCCAAAAGCTGCTCGGCAAAGAAGATAAGTTCTTCTCGCTCCTTGAAGCCAGTGCACAGGAGGCTCGTACGAGTGTGCAAGCATTGGTGAAGCTAAGCAAAGCTTTCGATCAACCTGTCGTTTTAGATGACTTTGTGCACTCGCGGCGCAAGGACAAAGAAATTACCAAGGAAATTAGCAATGCGGTTTACACCACCTTTATCACCGCGATCGAGCGCGAGGACATCGAGGACCTCTCCAATGCGTTATATAAAATACCAAAAACGGTAGAGAAATTTTGTGAACGCGTGTTGCTTGCCCCACAATATGTGAGGGGAGTGGATTTTTCCACACAGATCAGCCTGCTCGAGCGCGCGACCGACGTGGTATGCGATATGGTCGAAACGCTGCGAAAGGGGATGGACCTGGAGAGGATAAAAGATCTCAACGACAAACTCCAATATCTCGAAGGCGAAGCGGACAAGCAGATGCTTGCTATTTACAAAACCTTATTTGCAGGGCAACCCGATCCCATCCAGGTGATGGTGTTGAAGGATCTTTACGAGCTCCTGGAAAAAGTGATTGACCGTTGTCGCGACGTGGGGAACATCCTCTCGCATATTGTCCTTAAGAATTCCTGAACACATGGCGCTCCTTTTGACTGTGATCGTGGTGGCGTTGGTTTTTGAGTACATCAACGGCTTTCACGATACTGCCAATTCAATAGCGACCGTCGTATCGACCAAAGTCTTAACGCCGCGTCAGGCGGTGATGCTGGCAGCAGCGACGAATCTTATGGGGGCCATGTGGGGGACGGCGGTGGCAAAAACGATTTCTTCCGGCCTGGTGGATTCCAAGCTGGTTGCGATGACCTCGGACATTATCATTTGCGCTTTGCTTGGGGCCATCATTTGGAATTTGTTAACCTGGTGGTTTGGATTGCCTTCCAGTTCCAGCCATGCGCTGATTGGTGGTCTGTGTGGCTCAGCGCTGGCAGCCTCGGGCAACAATTGGCATGCGATTATTTGGGCGCAGCCTAGCAAGGAACATTGGTGGTTGGGCAAAGGCATTTTGTGGAAGGTGATTGTTCCAATGATCGTTTCTCCCCTGGTAGGCCTCGTGCTCGGTTTCACGGTTATGGCCATACTCTATTTGGCTCTTCAAAACGCACGTCCAACCGCGGTGAACCGGTTTTTTGGCCGGGCCCAAATGGTGAGCGCGGGGGCGATGGGTTTTATGCATGGCACAAACGATGCCCAAAAAACCATGGGCATTATTGCCCTTACCCTGTTTGCGGCAACTAAAGCGGGCCATCTGGAGCATTGTCCAGATTGGCTCGGTTTTCTCCGAACCTCAGCCGATCCTGGCAAAGAAGGAATTGCCGTTTGGATTAAAGTGACTTGCGCCCTGGTAATGGCCAGCGGCACGGCGGTCGGTGGCTGGCGCATCATCAAAACCCTGGGGCATAAAATGGTGAAACTTCATCCTATTAACGGGTTCGCCGCAGAGGCAAGTTCCGCAAGTGTCATCCTGGCCGCCACGCACCTTGGCATCCCGGTTTCAACCACCCATAATATTTCCTGTGCCATTATGGGAGTTGGCGCTGCTCGTCGTTTGAGCGCCATTAAATGGTCGGTAGTGGAAAGAATGGTTTGGGCCTGGATCTTAACTCTCCCGGTAACAGGTTTGCTTGCTTATGGCTTTGTGGAGTTAATACGGATTGGAAAATCCCATTAAGTGAAATTTTAACTTAGAGAGAATCCCTGATGCCAATGCTGCCCGGTGGTTAAGCTCTTTGCATGACAAAAGGACCCCTCAAAGTTCTTGCCGTCGTTGGCAGTCTCAACCGGGATTCGGTTACACGCTCGGTCATCCAGTACGTTTCTGAAGGCCTGACCAAATCTGGATGTGTTGTGGACGTGCTGGACTTTCTGAAAGAGCCCCTGGCGCTTTATAATCCGGATACGGCCTACGATTTGCCCGGTTACGCCCAGCTAAAAACTCGCGTGGAGCAGGCGGACGTCGTGCTGCTGGGAACGCCGGATTATCACGGCAGTATCAGCGGCTCGATGAAGAATTTCCTCGATCATTTCTGGCACGAGTTCGCCGGGAAATTGTTTGCTAACATCGTGGCTTCGCACGAGAAAGGCCTAACAGTCATCGACCAACTTCGGACTGTAGCCCGTCAATGTTATGCCTGGAGCTTACCCTACGGGGTGTCTTTTACGGAGGACAAGGATGTTAAAGAGGGGCAGATCATCAGCGATGACTTGAAACGCCGATTGGAGATGATGATCCGAGACGTTCGGGTCTATGGCTCGGTACTTTCCGAACAACGGAAGGCAGACCTGGCTGGATTCGAGCCTGGGTTTCTTGAGCGGCACAGGCGCAACACTCAAAAATAATCCTTCGTTGTTGCCGCATCTCGAATAATGCCAAAGCCCAAACACCAACCCGAGGCTGATAAGAGCGAGTTTCATCCTGATATCCCATCGAGCGTGTCGCTTCCGGAGTTGACACCGCGCGTATTAATGGTGGGAACACTTCTCAGAATTATTTTTGGCGCATCTTCTTTGTATCTGGTGCTGAAGGTCGGCCTTAGGTTAGCGCCCGATCCCCATGGCCGTGATCTCGCTCAATTGACCCCATTAGCCGTCGGGACTACGCTATTACCGTGAGCACTTCATTGCCAATGACGACTGCACCGGAATTAGGTCGATTAGAAGTCCGAAAGCCGATGGCTCGTGATCGGTTTGATCCTTTGGCGCGTGAAATCTTCGCCCTTAAAAAGCAACTCAACGCCGTCATTCTTGCCCACAATTACCAAGTGCCGGAAATTCAGGATGTCGCCGATTATGTGGGTGACTCGCTGGGCCTCTCGCAACAGGCTGCGGCTACGCAAGCGGACGTTATCGTTTTTTGCGGAGTGCATTTCATGGCGGAAACCGCAAAAATCTTGAATCCCGATAAGATCGTTGTACTACCGGATAAGGATGCTGGTTGTTCCCTCGAGGAAAGCTGCCCGGCTCCCAGCTTGGAAAAATTTAAAAGAACCAACCCTAATTTCTGGACCATTGCTTACATCAATTGCAGCGCTGCCGTCAAAGCGCTGTGCGATGTCATTTGCACGAGTGGTAATGCGGTCAAAATTGTCGAGGCTGCGCCAAAGGACAAAGACTTGCTTTTTGTTCCCGACGAAAACCTGGGTGCGTGGGTGATGGAACAAACCGGCCGGCCTATGACGTTATGGCGTGGTAACTGTTACGCGCACGTTGAGTTCCGCCGGGAGAACCTGCTTCGGCTCAAATCGAAGTTTCCTGATGCCAAAGTTGTTGTGCACCCGGAAAGCCTGCGCGAGGTGCGAGACCTGGCCGACGCAATCTGTTCTACTGAGAAGATGATCACCTACTGCAAGTCCAGTCCCGCCAGGCAGTTTATCATCGTGACCGAGTCAGGTATCATTCATCGATTGCAAAAGGAGTGTCCGGGAAAGGAATTTCTCTGTGCGCCGGTTTACGATGTCATGAAATTGCCGACGGATTCATGCCGCTGCAGCGAATGCAAATATATGAAGATGAATACACTTCAAAAAGTGCGCGACTGCATGGCGCGTTTGGCTCCCAGAATAGAACTGCCCAAAGCTATTATCGAACGAGCGCGCTTGCCAATCGAAAGAATGCTCGAAATCTCCGCCCGATAATTCGGCGTGTTCCCCCTCTCCTGTGTGACGGCGAGCTTTCTGCCTCTCTGACTTCATGAGAAGAGCTTCGTCGCATTCACGGTTGCGGGAAGATTCGTCCCGTGCGTTAAGACGTCGGTGGACTTGCCCTGACGCCATTTTCGAAGCCGGTATAAAGCCGCAAATGTGAAGTCCGGAGCTGCTTCACCCTGGCCGCCTACTAATTCGGTTCCACGCCGTACGTTATCCATCATCCATGCAGGCATCAGAAGGTGAAAGGGATTTCGGTTTACTTCACCGACGTGAAATGTGGTTGCCGAAATCAAATCGGCCAGGTCCGTTGCGCTGATTTCCACCATCAGATTTGGTTGTGTCATTTGCCCCCAGAATTCGGTCTCGACAAGGAAACATTCGAATCCGGGAGGCATGCCCGCCAGCGCGTCCATGACAAGAAAGTGAGTGCCGATATGAGTGCTATTCCAATCATTCTCGTGAGGGAAGAAGATGACGCGCGGTTTGTTCGCGCTAAGAATCTCGCCAATGACTTTTACGCAAGCCCCCCAGTGTTTCGGATCTCGGTCGCGGGTGGTCGAGCTAATCCGCTCGAGCCCGCCAGGACCAGTAGTAACCAGGTCGAACCCGATATAACGGCAGGCATTCTGAAGTTCGCGAAGCCGTTCTGCCTGCCGCTCCTTTTTGCTGCCTTGCGTGACTGCGACGTTGATGACCTTCAAGCGGGCCTCTCTCATCAGCCGCAGCGCCAGACCGCCAATAATGCACTCATCATCAGGATGCGGAGCGAAGAAGAGCGCGCAGCCCGCGCCCGGGTCAACGTGAGGTCGGGCCAGAGGAGCAAAAGCACCTTTAGAATAAAGTCTGCTTTCGTTTGCCAAACGGGCGTACTGGGCTACCAGGCCCTGATAAGGATTCATTTCGTCAGATGTTATGGATTAGAATGCTGTTTTGGTTCAGCCAGCATCCGTTCGATGCGCGGGTCGGGGATAAGCCAGAGAAGCGCCACCAGGATATAAATGCCGTGCGAAAACGATGTATTGATAAAAGCCAGGGGGATGGCCAGCAGGTATAACACGGGGGAGAGCTTGCCTTTCCAATCCCGGCCAATAGCCGCCGCAAGCGCCGACTCGCGGCCCTGTCGAGCGATGATCGCACGTTGCAGAACCCAATAGGCGATGGCCGCCATCAAGAGCACGCAACCGTAAGCGGCTGTTGGTATTGCCGCAAAATGATTTTCCCCAACCCATCCTGTAGCGAAAGGGAATAACGAAAGCCAAAAGAGCAAATGTAAATTCGCCCACAAAATTGGGCCACTGACACGCTTGGCAGAATGCAGAAGGTGATGGTGGTTTGCCCAATAGATGCCCACATAGACATAGCTAAGGACATAACTAAGAAACACCGGCAAAATCGGGTTCAGGGCTTCGAGTTGATGGCTATGGGGTACTTTCATCTCGAGAACCATGATCGTAATAATGATCGCCATCACTCCGTCGCTGAACGCTTCCAGTCGATTCGTTCCCACGCCCCCAGAAGTAACATAATCAGGTCCGATTGTCTTCCCAGAAGTCCGATGTCGCGCAGATCCGCGCTGCGACTACCTCACCAGCTCCGGCAAACTTGCTGCGGCCACAGCTTGTCCGTGCCGTTTTTCCTTTTCGTCCAATGTATGAAACTCAATCGTTTTGTGTAATTCGGGAAAATCGGTCCTTAGTACTTCTCTCGCGCCTTCCAATATCAAATCTGCTCCCTGGCCGGAGGTCACGCGTCCCAGGATCAGCACATGCTGGACCTGGTAGAAATCGGCGTAATGGGCCACCGCGTACCCCAGATATGTTCCGATAGTTTGGTATATCTTTTTCGCGCGATAATCATTCTCGGACATGAGCCACTGGACCTGTTTCAGCTTTTCTGGCAGAGGCATCGAGGCAGTTGTGTCGATGCCCGCTATCTGCATGAGCCGCCCAACGCATTGCTGAGAGAAGTACTGCGCACCGCAACCATAATCCCCCGACCATTCCTCAATCGCCGCATTTGGATTGTAGTCCACTGGGACGAATGCCAATTCATTCAACCAGGAAGTAATATTCCCATCTGTGGTGACATACCCGCCCGCTGTGCTTGTGCCCAGCGCAATGCCAAGCACACCGTTTTTGCCAAGCGCCATCGAGCCGGCTAGAGCTGTCACCTCGCCATCATTGACCACTTCGAGGGGCACATTGTTCCAGCATCTCTTGATTTCGAAAAAGAGTTCTTTGACCCGCTCATTAAATAATTTCGGAGGCACACCCCGAAACAGGGAGGCAACTTTCACATGATTGTTGACATACACGCCCGCCGCGCTCCCGCCGATGGCATCGACGCGCGGCAGATGGAGGGCCGCTTTTTTCAAAGACTCCATAATCCCGTCAAAATGGTATTGGGGGTCGGTTTGGGGATAAGGATCCCAAATGGTTTCCTCGCTGAAAACCACCTTGCCTTCGATCACCGCCGCGACTTTCCGATCACTGCCTCCCAAATCGAAGCCAATCCGGCAACCGTCCAGATGCCGTCCGAGCGGGCGTGTGCTGGATTTTTCCGAGGGCACATCTTTTGTTGCTATGATCTCAAGCGGATGATCGAACATACTCTCTCCAACGACCCGCGAATCAAATGTCCCTGCCGGAGTCTCCCGCCAGCGCCGTGCTATTTGCTCGGCCAATTCTGCAGGCCCGTCGAAATAAAACCGATAACCGCCTCGAGACCATAATAAAGCCTTAACGAGGCGTTCGATGTACGGGTAATTCCCCGCTGCGCTGGCGTGACCTGAAGGGAACAGTTCGGTGGAAAAATGAAAGACAGAGCCATCCGTTTGTTCCAAAGCAAGCTTTACCGGAACCGGTCTCCCGCAAGCCTGGACCTGTTTTCGAACAGCCCGATTTGCAAGAATCGCCGGACGAAAATTGGGATCTAAAATGGGCGTGACACGCGGCGCAACCAGAGCTAGGCCGTTGTTATCATTCATAACAGCGGCTGGGTTTTAATTCAGAGGCGGACTGAGCGCAAGCCTGATTGAATCAAGTCGCGTCGGTTTCGTCACTTATCATGGATACTCCGCAGGTTTTTGAGAACACGGACGCCCCACGAACCATCACACTGGGCTCATACACCTCATGCGCGAATTTCAGGAAAGATCGCGTGAAATTTCATGCTGACTCTAGGTTCTGCCATCATGGACACAACTGTGTCGCGCCAGACCTGATAATGTGGGGTTGCCTTGTGGGCTGCTGACGCTTCGTCGTTACGGTACCCTTCAATCAGCACAAAGCGGCTTGGATCATCCTGTTGCTGCAAGAAATCAAACCGAAAAATCCCGGGCTCCTTGTTGCTCTCGCGCGCGTTGATGACGGTCGCTTGCTTAAATGCATCGACACACTCGGGCTTCACGCGGACGTGGACGTGCACCAGGAACATCGCTTCAGGAAATTGGTTTCAGCGGCTGGCGCCTTCCGCGCTTTTTTCCGTTTTGGGCTTATATAGACCTGCTTTGGTGAATGGTTCGAGATATGCCCCATAACCCGCTTTCTCCATTTCATCCACGGGGATAAAGCGCAAGGACGCAGAGTTGATGCAATACCGCAGGTGAGTCGGTCCTGGTCCATCATTAAATACGTGGCCCAAATGGGAATCCGCTGTTTTTGAACGTACCTCCGTACGCACCATTCCAACGGTTCTATCCTCGAGGTTGACGACCTCCTTGTCGATCAATGGACGGCTGAAGCTTGGCCAGCCGCAGCCGGAATCAAACTTATCCAGGGAACTGAACAAAGGCTGGCCGGAAACGATATCGACATAAATTCCCGGTTTGTGATTATCATGAAATTCATTTCTAAAAGCCGGTTCCGTAGCAGCATGCTGCGTTACCTCGTACTGCATCCGCGTTAACTTCCGTTTTAGCTCGGCATCTGACGGTTTTTGAAATTTATCCATAGTCGAATTCGTGGGTGATGCTGGGACCACTGCCGACACTTTAGTATTTGTTTGGGACTGGGCCGGCGAACAAGCTGTCAAGGCCAGTGCAGCCCCTGCAGTCAATGCCAGAATCTGTTTCATGTCAAAAAATAACATAAGCTCATCAAAGCTCAAATCCAACCGTTTCATGATTTATCGGCAAATTATTCCGGTGTTTTTGAATCGAGGATGATCGTCACCGGCCCATCATTGGAAAGGCTAACGACCATGTGCGCGCCGAATTTACCGGTCTGAATGGGTTTGCCGAGCTGCTGTGTCAATTTCGATATGAATTCCTCATAAAGCGGAATGGCCAAATCCGGTTTTGCTGAGCGACTGTACGACGGGCGATTACCTTTCTTAGTACTGGCAAATAATGTGAACTGACTTATTAAAAGAATGTCGCCACCTACATCCTGCACCGACCTATTCATTACCCCTGCATGGTCCTGGAAAATGCGTAACCGAACAATTTTTCCACTCAACCATTCGATATCCGTCAGAGAATCCGATTCTTCGATCGCAAGCAAAACCACCAAACCGGATCGAATTGCGCCAGTGCTACTTTTATCAATGCTGACGCTGGCTTCGCTGACTCGTTGGATCACTGCGCGCATGGAGGTGATGTTAGCAACGCAGAAATAGTCGGACAGAAGAAAGCGTCTAGTATAATTCTGCTGCATGATCACCCGAAACTCGCGTTTGGGGTTTGCACCCCATTTGTGACCCGTTAGCCTCCTGCGTATAGTCCGATGTGATGAATACAAGAGAAATGACAGAAAAAGTTCAGGACTGGCAAAAACGCGCCGGTGAGACAGCCAAAAACCTCGGGGAGGTCACTGATAATTATGTCCGGGAAAACACCTGGACCTCTTTAGCCTTCGCGGCTGTGCTCGGCTGCGTTGTGGGTTACCTGTTAGGTACTCGCCGGGATTAGGTTAGCTTCCAAGCTCAGGTCCCCCAGGAGCCAGCGGGATTCAGTGCTTCATCCGTTTGGCCCGAAGTTTGCTTCTTGACCCTGTTGAATGGACTTGGTCGTCGTAATCGTAATTGGGCTAGGGATCGGGGTAATGGTCGAATTGTTGTTGCCCGGACATACAATAGCTGAATTCTTCCTGGCGATAGTTCTCGGCGTTGCTGGCTCGTTGGCATCGCGCTATGTAGGCGCCATTGCGCAGTGGTATGGCCCAGGCGAGCCTGCCAGTTTCTTGTATTCTTGCCTAGGAGCGATCCTGGTGCTCCTAATGCATGGTAGTCTGTTTCCAAGGAGTCGCAGGTCTGGCAGAGATTAGTGCGAATCCTTCGGCAAACAACCTATTTTGCCGAAAGCGACTATGTAGGCAATGAGCCCGATTAGCAACAGCCACGGTTTGCCGTGAACGACTTGTAACATTCCCAAGCCGAGCACCAATCCAATGATCAAGTAGACTATGATGCCCAAAAGAAATCTCATACGCGTATGATATCGGAAGGAGCTCGTGGCGCAAGCAAACAGAAGAACTGTCCTAGTCAGAAATTTTTACATTCTGGTGTCGAGCTTGGCGTTTGGGGAGGTGGTCTGGTTTGCGTTGCCATTTGGCTTCGGGAACGTCTTGGGGCAAGAAATGCCTGAGAAAGCTTGGCTTATCGCGACGGCCCCCTCTTTGGTAGTCTCTCCATATCACAGCAGCCACCTCATCGGTCCCCAGAGTTAACTCGCTCGTGAGGTATTCAAACAAGAACTCCATCAAACGCACCAAAGCGATCCCCCCCGTGCTGCCAGACTTGGAATGAAGCCATTCGCTCCAACGCATGAATGCGTAGAATGGAGAGGTATCATCGCTCCAGAGTAAAGCTGTGCTCTCGAGGAAGTTGCCGCTGTTGCCGACCAAATCCCAATAACGAGCGAACCGCCGAATTCTTTGCATCGTTGGAAAATCGATCAATTTATTTTGCAAAATCTCGTAAGGCGGCTCCGGATTGTACGTCATTTGCCACTCTTGATCATGATGTATAATAGGCGTCCCCCGCAGGCGTTTGAGCATTCCTACTTGAATCTCGTGGGGTCGAAGAGCGACCAACCGATCGAAGCCCGCCGCCAAACTTTCCAGGCTTTCCCCGGGCAAACCAGCGATTAAATCGGCGTGGATATGGACGCCTGTTTCGGCACGCAAAAAGCGCAGGTTTTCTTCTAGCCGTTCGTAGTTTTGACGGCGCTTGATGAGCGCGCTGACTTCTGCGTTGAAGGTTTGGATTCCTACCTCGAACTGGAGCGCGCCCGGTGGAAACCTGGCGATAATTTCCCTCAAATTGCCCGGCAGCCGATCCGGTACCATCTCGAAGTGATAAAAATGTCCCGGGGAATAGCGTTTCAAAAAGAATTCGAGGATTGCCTGGCTGATACTGACATTCAGATTGAAAGTACGATCGACAAACTTGAATTGCCTGGCGCCACGAGCAAGCAGGCGTTCGAATTGCTCAAGCAAGGCAGGCAGCGGGACCTGCCGGACCGGAATGTCCAATGACGACAAACAGAACTCACAGGTAAAGGGACATCCGCGCGAAGCTTCGACGTAAATGATTCGGTTTTTGAGATCCTGGTCACTATACAAATCGTATGGGAGCTCAATGCGGGAGAAATCCGGGAGGTCAGCTTGAATAATTTTGGAATCCAGCCTTGCCCCCGAGAGCAATTCGCCACAAACCTCAGGTAACTTCAGATCCGCTTCTCCGGCTATCACGTAATCCGCAATCTGGACTATGGGTTGATTCTCAGTCTCATAGCTGACTTCCGGCCCTCCGAGAACAATCGTAATATCAGGTCGAATGCGTTTGATAACCGCCACAACTTCCGTGGTCGGTCCTACGTTCCAAATGTAGACACCAAAAGCCAATATTTTGGGCTCACAGGCCAGGAGGACTTCGGCTATATCAACCGGGCGCTGATTGATATCAAATTCCACAAGACATGCGCGATTCCTTAGCACACCCAGATTTGCCATCAAATAGCGCAAGCCAAAGGCAGCATGGATGTATTTGGCGTTTAGTGTTGTCAGAACGATATCAGGCATGCCTGCCTGAAGGTATCGATGCCTGATGCTGGATGCAATCACACGAAACTCGCCAGGGCATTAATGGCTTTGCCCTTTCCACCCCTGAAATGCAGCACTTCGTCCCCAATTCGTACTATTTCCGCAAGAATCTGCTATAACACACTTGGATCCGGGAGTCGCCGCGGATCAATGAAAGAAACAAAGAAGAAAGAACCGATTCTCAGGCGTTGCGTTTCTATCGGGCACTGATTGAGGAGGTATGAAAGATCAAAGTTTAATGTGGCTAGCTGCCATGGCCGGCTCTTGTACGTTGCTCATTTGGGCTAATGGCCAGCACCCCGATTTGCCCAGGAGTCCGCAGTCCAAACCAATGATGCCACCGGTTTCTGAGCCCGTCACACCTACACATTCTGCACCCAAACCTGACCTACTCCGGATAAAATCAAACTCGTTTTTCGCAACCCCTTTCAAAGGCGAATGGCTCCCCGCTTGAACCCTTGAGTTTGATTGTCAGCGTATGGATTCATTGGAAAACCGGGAGGTGCGTATTGGATAGGCAGGCAGATTAGCCTGCGAACTCGACGAAATTGCGCAACAAACGCAACCCTATATTCTGGCTTTTTTCGGGATGAAACTGTGTCGCGAAAACATTGTCGCGCCAAATAGAGGAAGCAAAGGTTTCACCGTAAGTCGTGCGAGCCGCGGCGAGCGATGCATCCGCAGGCCGGGGAAAGAAACTGTGAACAAAATAAACGTAGCTCCCGGAATCAATGCCGCGGAAGAGCGGGCACTCCGGTTTGGTGATCTCGATCTGGTTCCAGCCGATTTGCGGAATTTTTATTCCATCGTTTTCAGTAAATCGAACTACGCTCCCGGAGAAAATGCCTAACCCTGCTGCGCAGCTATTGAATTCTTCGCTCTTGTCGAACAGCGCCTGGTAGCCGACGCAAATGCCAAGGAACGATTTGCCTGATCGAATGAATTCCTTTGAGGCTTCGAGCAACCCCTGCTTATTCAATGCGTGAATGCAATCGTCAAAAGCTCCCACGCCCGGGAGAACGGCAGCACGGGCTTCCTTGAGCTGTTCTGGCCGTGTCACAATTTGCACTTCCGCCCCAACCCTCAGAAGCGCTTTCTGCACGCTACGCAAGTTACCGGACCCATAATCAACCAATGCAATCACTGAAGTACAATAGTGCTTTTTAGAGTGCGGTGGCAAGCGAACCGCTATCGGGTTAAGGAACGTCACCTGGATGATGCATACAAGATCAACTAAACAAACAATGCTGACAATACGACAGTTCAGGGCTAACTTTCCATACTCATGAGCGAGCAAGATCGCACCACGAAACCTTCCGCGGAAACTGGACAAGCCAAAACCTCTCCGACCACTGTCCTGACGGAGCGGGGCGCTGGTTCTCTGGAAGAAGCGACCCAGCCTGAAGCTTCAAAAGCCCTGACGGCAGAGGAACAGATGGCGCTATACGAGAAGGCGCTCAAAGAAGACGACTGGGGCCATCAGCCCTGTTAAAAGTGCACTTACCGAACCGTTTTGCCCGAAACGGTTGTGCTAAGAATAAACAAGCGTTTCCCTGTCGACTCAATAGGTAGAGTTACCATGAATTGATTGCCCGCTATTCCGACCGCGTTGGTGACCGGTAACCAAATGACTGGAGGTGTCAGGTTGGTCGTGCTTTGAACGGCGTAACCTGTTGCCCAGGTTGGCCAACTCAATACGACTTGGCCGAACGCTCCACGCGAGATTGTCAGCAGAGGCGCTGCGGCGGAGATATTCAGTGCGTTCGTAACGCTGGAAAGACCATCAGACACTATCAGAATAGCCGTATAATTCCCATTCGTCGCATAAGTGTGCTGGGGATTCTGCGTAGTTGAGGTCGTCCCATCTCCGAAGGACCAAAGGTAAGTGTACGCAGCGGGCACCACCAGGAACTCCAGTTCAGCTAACTGCATGGCCACCGCCGCCGGAGGATCGGAAACGCGATCGATTTGGTACCGGTACAGGTTGTATGCGGATGTGTTGGTAAAGTTGTAAGTCAGTTTTTGAAAATTAGCTGTGAACACTTGGTTTGAGCGAACATCCAAAGTTATCCAGGATGCCCCACCGTTATTCGATCCAAGAAATCGCCAATCAGCCGGATTCCGGTCAGGATACGTCTCGGCGTCATTGGCAGAGGTGATCGTGTAGCGCGTTACTATGTAGCGCTGGCCATTGGCATACTGATATTGGATCCAACTTTGTCGCGTGTTGGGATAATTGTCGGCAAAATCCAGCCACTTCCTGGTGTTGGTGTTATCAAAGGCGTTGGTGGCCACCTCCTGAAAACCATTCAGGCCACCGTTCTCGCCTTGGGCAGTAACTGCACCGAGGTGGTCATCCGTTGTATCACTTCCGGTCTGAGTGCTCCTGCCTCCGCTGCCTTGGGCAGTAAATAAAATCGTGAGCGGCGCCGCGCCGTTCGTTGGAGAGGCTGTCGCAGACGCGGTTAACGGCGGCCCAATATTAATTTTGACCGTGTTCGTTCCAGTATAAGGACCATATTTTGCCACCAAGGTTACAGTGTACAACCCATTGTTGGCATAAGTATGCTGCTGCGGGTCAGGTGCGCCAGTGACTTGCTCGGAACTGACAGATGTGCCGTCACCGAAATTCCAGAAGTAGCTGTACTTTTGCGTTCCCAACAATTGAATTTCTGACAACTGCACTGCGACTGCATTCGGCGGATCGGCAACCCGGTCGATCCGCAAGCGGTAGATATTATACCCCGCGGGATTGGCAATCGGATACGAACGCCTTTGAAACCGGTCCGTGAAGACCTGGTTTACCTGAATATCCAGCGTGACCCAATTAACTCCACCATCATTTGAACCGAGCAGCGCCCAGTTTGCCGGGTCGCGTTCAGGCGAATCATTAGCTGAAGTGATCGAATAATTAGTGACGACTCGCTGAAGGCCGTTCAGGTATTGGTAATGGATCCAACTGGCGCGTGTCGTTGGATTGTTATTGGCAAAATCGAGCCATTTTGCCCCTGAGTTATCGAAGGCGTTGGTAGCGACCTCGTAGTTGCCGTTCAGCCCATTATTTTCTCCAGCGGCAGTTATTGTTCCCAGGTGATCATCTGTCGTGTCATACGGGATCGGCGCAGGCGTGCCGCCACTCGCCTGGCCACTGAATTGGACTAATAACGGCGCGGCAGCGGCATTGTTTGGGGAAGCGCTCAGAGCGACCGTCAACGGCGGCAACACCACGATGGTAACCGCAGCCTGGCCTGTTCCGGATTGGTTATCAGTTACTGTTAAAACAATGACATTGGTTCCCACGGTCAGATTAACCACTGGATTAGCCCCAGTGGCCAACAGGCTTCCGTTTCTGGTCCAGAAATAGGAAATAATCGTGCCATCTGGATCTGCTGAGCCGCTACCATTTAACGTGACTGTTGCAGTTCCATTCGGTGCAGGAGCTGTTACTAATTGATCAGGCCCTGCATTGGCCCAGGGAAGCAGGTTCTGATTAATACTCCCTCCTGCCGCCAACACATCAGGCAACGCATTTGAAACCAAAGTGAGCGCAAACATTCTTATGTTCGGAGCATTAGGAAGCACAAGTGAGCTGGCATTCGTGGGCAAGTCGATCCGATACTGGAACAGGTAGCAAAAATTGTAAGCGTTGTTGTGACCTGCGCCGTCGTGCCGGTGTGTGCAAACCCACGCGACCTCTTGATTGGTCATGAATGACGGCGGATCCCACTGACCTATAAAGCCTGTGAAATAAGGCACCGTCAAATTGGTGACACTGCCGTTGATCGTAAATGTGCCTGCAGTCGCATTGCTTGCCGCCGCAGCCAGCAAATAGAGTTTATTGTAGCCGCTGGCATTAAGAGGAATGGTCTGGCCCTGGCAGGAAACCGCGTTCAAAGCTCCGTTATTCGTGGGCCCAAGTTGAAAACTAATCCCACTGCTGGCAATCTTGCTCGGCAGCAACTCGGCGGGGTAAGTATAGCCGTTGTCAAAATTTCCGTTGCTGCGATTGCCGTCGGTTGAAATAGCATCCAGGTTATAGGGTAGTGTGACCGGAGTGCTCACCGGTGCCGGGATTGTAGCACTTGGCGGCCCCAACGTTACAGCCAGAGTCATTGGCGCATACGCTCCCAATGAAACGGCAAGCGATCCATTCAACGGGTTCAATGTGCCGATAGGATTCTCGGTGCCAGTGACCTGTCTCGCTGAACTAATCGGCGCAATAAAACTCAATTGTGCTGTTTGAGGCTGACCTGCCAGTTCCTGAAGCCGAACGATGATTTCATCGGTGTTCTCCGCCTTTTTGATCGCTTTCACCATGACATTCGAATTATTGCAGACAAAGAAGGAAAACGTGTTGGAGAACGTTGGATTTAGTGGTCCGTGGGCAATTGTTTGAAACGCCTGCAAAGGTTGGTTCAGTCGCGCTGCAACCCAGGCTGAGCCGCCACCGCGCCAATCATTGGTATGTCCCATCAAAGCCAGCAACATGCGGTGCGTTCCGAAACTATCCGTTGCCTGGTAAGGAAACGAAGAACCAACGGCTGGGGTGTGAAAAATGGTCTGTCGCAGAGTGTTGTTGTTCGGCTTGTCCCAGCCGTATTTGCAGTCGCTCATCAGGGTAACGCCATACGTGTTATTGCTGCTGGTCATATCAGCCCATTGCTGAGCGGGTACCTCATATAGATTTGGAGTGGCATTGGGACGTTGAATGGTGCCCATGCCCAGGTCAAAAGTGGCCATCGCATTGGTGATGGAGAGTGGGAACTCAAGTTTAAGCAGCGTCTGGCGGGTTTTCCAATTGACCGAGACATCCCATTCAATGCGATCCCCAGCGCCTCCGGCGGCCAGTCGAATCCGTTCGGTAAAGATTGAGCCCGCATTTTGCCGGGTGACGCCGATGCTGACTCGCGCAGGGCCCTTTTCCAAAACTTGAATGGTTGCCGGGCCTGTTAGGTAAGAAGTCGGCGGAGCAATCAAGTTCTCATACTGGATCTCCCAAGCGGAAAAACCGGTGCTCAGGTTGTAAAGAAAGTCCCAGCGGATGGGCGCACTGAGTAATTGCCGGTTGTTTATTTTATCCAGGATGGAAATGACATCTCCGTTCGAATTCAACTGCACGAGGTAGCGATTGTTTTGCAATTGAGAAATCGAGACTGACAAACCGGTGTTCAGCGCTGAAGGGGTCGCGGAGGGTCTGACGTCATAAACTCCCGCGCCTATCGAAGGTACGTTTGCAAGAAAAGTTACTGGCAAGGTGTTTCCGGATGGTGGGCCGGTTTGTGACGGCATTTCATTGCCATTCCGATCGAATACCCGCACGGCAGGCGGAACACCGTTTGGGAAGGTCACGAGGGCTTCGACCAAATCCTCACGCTTAATGGAGAGCGGATTATAAACAACCAGTGGCACTCCCGTGGTTGTGGTATCTAATGCGCCTGCCAGAGACCGGATGGCATGTGTTTCGACAGCGGCAAAGTCGTTCAGGGAAAGTAAATAGTCGTTCCAGGTAAAAGTGTAAGCCTCGGGAATACTGACGCCAGTGAGGTCGTCGTACATATCGTGCCAAAGAAAACGTTGCCATGCCTTGAACAAACGTTCCTGCGGATAGATGCCGCAGCCCCCGACCCAGTCGCCTATAATAGCCGCTTCCTCAGCCGCTCCTGCCTGTTGTTCACATTGCCGGTTATATTTCTTCAACTCACCATGCGCCGTGTAACCTCCCGTGCCGAGCGTCCGAGCCACTAATTCACCTTGATACGAGCGCAATTGATTCACCTGTGTTGGAGTGAGATCACGAAACATCTGGTCGGAGGAGGCGCTCACGACATTGAGCAACCCGTTGGTTGTGCGCGTACTGAGGCACACATTCGAAACCGTCGAATCACTGGGCCCGCCGCCTTGGTCCCCTACGTTCCCAAAGTACATGTAATCGAGGTAAAGACCGCTTTCGGCGAACGTATTGTTAATCCTGTTTAGACGATAATTGTCATTCGCCAGGTTGCCAGTTACCGGCTGGGAATACGCTCCGGGATCAACTACAGTGATCATGCCTTGTCCGTCCGGACCCAGCCACCTGCCAATGTTCGCAAACGGTATGCTGATCCCTGTGCCAGGACCGGCCCGGGTGGACGAAAAACCTTTCAGACCGCAATGAGCGGCAATTGTTGGCAACGCGTAGCCAAATCCGAACGCATCCGGCAGCAGGATATCAACCGGTGTGCGGCCAAACGTCTGGTTCCAATAATTGTTCGCATAAAGCATATGGCGGATGAGCGCTTCCGGGGAGGGAATGTTTACATCACTGGGCGTAATCATCGCCCCGGCTACATGCCAGCGGCCTTGCCGAATATAGTTTGATAAAATCAAAAAATCCGACGGGTAGTACTCCTTAATGAGCTGATAACGCAAAGCCCCTTCGAAACTGAAAGTGTAATTGGTGTAGTTAGGATTAGCAAAGTGTGCGAAGTTCTGATGCAGTGAATCAGGAATAAACGTGTTAATCGTCTCCTGAATGGTCCAATTCCATTGATCATCCAAGTGACCGTAACCCACTGCGTAAAGAATCTTATCCTGGGTGGGATCCAGCGCAAAAGCGGGGCGAGAGACGCAAAGGCAGATAGCCCATAACATCAAAGCTCGCTGCCACAGCAGACCGTCTTTCTTCACAGGTAAGTAGCACTAACATGCTTCAAGTCACCTTTATTTCCAGCTTTTTTGTGAGTTTTTACTCCGCCTCGAACGTTCCAAATCCTTTGCAATATTTGTTCGCATTATACTGGAGCCAATGACATAGATGGGAGTCGTAAGTCGTCCTGGAAATGCTCAACACATTTTAGAGAGCTGGATAAAGTATTGAAGTCTCCTCGATGAAAAACGCGAACATCTTCGTAGACGTGGATCTCACGCTTGTGGATGCTAATGGCAAGCTGATGGAGGGAGCGCAAGAGGCGTTGCAGAAACTGCGTGACAAGGGTTGCCATCTGTTCTTGTGGTCCACTTGCGGTGCAGATTATTGCCGGAAAGTTGCGGGTCTGCACCGGCTCACGGATTTGTTTGAAGGGTTTACCGCCAAACCCGATATTGTAATTGATGACATGCCTGCAACATGCAATAGCGCATTTGCTTACGACGTGTTACGGGAACCGTGGCAGAAACTTGCTGAACGCATAATCGACAAACATGTCGACTGAGTAACAAACTTTGGGCACGCAACCCGCTAGGGAATAATTCCGACTAGGATGTCAGAGCGAAGGTTTTTCATAGCAGGATAATTGAAAACCACAATTTGACATGAATCCGACATCCCCACCGCCGCTCCCGACGATTCGCAACGGTTATCTGCAAAGACTTGCTAAAGCGGGTATCGGATTGGCTCTTATTCCAGCAGTCCTGGCGCTCACATTAATTGGGTGCCGCATTCTCGGTCTGATTAGGCCGTTCTCTGTTCCCACCGGGGGGATGTCGCCTGCCGTTACGCCGGGTGACCATGTTATGATGGAAGGCGTAACTTTCCTGCTGCGTAAGCCCACCCGAGGAGATGTTATCATCTTCAAGACCGACAGGATTGCCGGTTTGCCTCCCGCAACGATTTTCGTCAAACGCGTTGCAGGCGGGCCTCGAGAGCAACTGCGGATTTCTGACGGTAAACTCTTTATCAACGGACAGGTCGTGACCTTAAGTAATTCTACGGGGGAAATAAAATATCTGCTGCCACCAGGAGATTTTTCGACCAGGACGGACCTCACAGTGCCCGATGGTTCTTATTTTGTGCTCGGTGACAATTCAACAAACAGTCTCGATAGTCGCTTTTGGGGTTGCGTTCCACGCGAAAACATCATGGGCCGCACTTCCTTTTGCTATTGGCCTCCAAAAAGGATTGGCATAGTGAAGTGACAATCCGCAGCCGCTTCCTGAAATCTTACAAAGGCGAGCCGAGGCTAATTGCTTTAATCAGAAGGGCGACGTCGGGGAAGCTGTCTTTGCTCGCGCCAGGTGAGGGCCAGAGTGATGAGGGTTTTTCCATTGAGCACTGCTTCAGCCATGGGAAAGACAATCCGCTCTTCCTTGTCAAAATGTTTGCGGGAAGCGATCACGACTCCAAGTAACAATGCCCTGGCTTGTTTCAGTTGTTTGGTGCTTTGAATCTGCTTGAGGTTACGCTCGATCTGCTCGTGTTCCTGGTGAAAGGTTTCGCGTTGGCCGATCTGTTCGAAACAGTGTTCGAGTGGGCCAATGAATAATTTATCTTCCGTCTCGGAATGTGCTTGAAGCAGGCATTCGACCATTGCCGCCATGCATTTAATCTGCCCAAGGGTCTTCAGCTTCGGCGCTTCAGCCTCGATATGATCGAACATGTTGTGAAAGACGACATGTTCGGCAAATAAGGCGTCGGTGATTTTCATCCTGAATACTCATCCATTCCCGCGCAGGAACAAACCAGATTCCTGTCACCGTGGACATTATCGATGCGGCTGACGGCCGGCCAGAATTTATGATCGCGAAGCCACTTGGCGGGCAAACAAGCCTGCTCTCGCGAGTAGGGATGTTCCCATTTGTTCGCCGCCAGCATGTCCGCGGTATGCGGCGCGTTTTTAAGTGGATTGTCCTTCGCGTCGATCTGGCCTGATTCCACCGCCTGAATTTCCGCGTGGATGCTAATCAGAGCATCGCAAAAACGATCGAGCTCCTCTTTGGATTCACTTTCCGTCGGTTCGACCATCATGGTGCCAGGCACAGGCCAGGAAATGGTTGGGGCGTGAAAACCGTAATCCATGAGCCGTTTGGCGACATCTTCGACAGTAACGCGCTTGAACTGCCGCAAATCAAGAATGCATTCATGGGCCACCAGATTGCCATGCCCACGATACAGGGTTGGGTAGAAATCCTTTAGCCGATGAGCAATATAATTCGCGTTAAGAATAGCATATTTGGTGGCCTCGGTTAGTCCATTGCCACCCATTGCAGAAATATAAACCCAGGAAATCGGTAAAATGCCGGCGCTTCCCCAGGGGGCCGATGAAATGGCGCCCACAGGATTTTCCCCACCCAGATTGACGACGGTGTGACCGGGCAAAAATTCAACAAGGTGTTCGGCAACACCTATGGGACCCATGCCAGGCCCTCCGCCTCCGTGGGGAATGCAGAACGTTTTGTGCAAGTTCAAATGGCAAACATCCGCGCCCATATCTCCGGGGCGGCATAATCCCACCTGCGCATTCAGATTGGCGCCGTCCATATAAACCTGTCCACCATTAGAGTGAATAGTTCGACAAATCTCTTGAATGGATTCCTCAAACACCCCGTGCGTGGAAGGGTAGGTAACCATCAGTGCAGCCAGCTCGTTTTTGTAAGACTCGGATTTAGCGCGCAAATCAGTCAAGTCGATATTGCCTTGTTTGTCGCAGGCAACGGGCATGACTTTCAATCCTGCCATGACGGCGCTGGCGGGATTGGTACCGTGCGCGGAGGTCGGAATCAGGCAGATGTTTCTTTCTGGCTGGCTGCGACTGGCGTGATAAGCGCGAATGACCAGTAATCCAGCCAGTTCTCCTTGCGAACCGGCATTGGGTTGCAAGGAAACTCCGGCAAAGCCGGTGATTTCCGCCAGCCAATCTTCCAATTGTTGGAATAGCACCTGATAACCTCGCGTTTGACGCAAGGGCGCGAACGGGTGGAGCCGGCTGAATTCCGGCCATGAAATCGGATACATCTCGACCGCCGCATTGAGCTTCATGGTGCATGAGCCCAACGGGATCATCGAGGATGTCAGGGAAAGATCGCGATTCTCAAGCCGTTTTAAGTAACGAAGCATTTCTGTTTCTGAATGGTGCTGACTGAAAACAGGATGCTGAAGGTAGCTGCTGGTCCGCGAAATCCCGGAAGGGAATTGGCTGCCAATCTCGACGGCCAACTCTGCCAGGGTAAACGTTGGTGGGCGGTCGTTGTTAAATACTTGAATAATATCCAGTACATCCTTTTCAGATGTGACCTCGTCCAAAGAAATGCCCACAGTGTGAGGATCAATGAAACGAAAATTCATTCGCGCAGCTTCGGCCAGCTTTTGAAGTTCGCTCGAACTTTTGGCGCCAAGATGCACGCGAAGCGTATCAAAAAACTGCCCGTCTCCAATGGAATAGCCGAGGCGTCCCAAACCCGCGGCCAGGCACTGTGTCAAAAGGTGGATGCGTTGAGCGATCTTCTTCAGGCCCTCAGGCCCATGGTAACAGGCGTAAGCTGAGGCAATGTTTGCCAGCAAAGCCTGGGCTGTGCAAATGTTGCTGGTGGCTTTTTCACGCCGAATATGTTGCTCACGTGTTTGCAACGCCAACCGCAGCGCAGGGCGGCCTCGTGAATCTTTGGAGATTCCCACAACGCGTCCGGGCAACTGGCGTTTGTAGGCTTCACGTGTGGCAAAATATGCCGCGTGCGGGCCGCCATAGCCCAGAGGCACTCCAAATCTTTGAGCACTGCCAAGCGCAATATCCGCTCCAAATTCACCGGGAGGTTGCAGCAAAGTCAGGCTTAGTAAGTCCGCCGCGACCGCGACCAGTGCCCCGGCGGTATGGGCTTGCTGCACAAATGCAGTGTAATCCGGAATCTCCCCATACGTATTTGGATACTGAACCAATGCGCCGAACGTCTGCGGATTGAATTGAAACGTTTGAAAATCGCCGGTGAGGATTTCAATTCCCAAAGCTTTGGCCCGCGTCTGAACAACATCGATCGTTTGCGGGTGACATTCTGATGAAATAAAAAAGATGTTCCTGTCTTGCTTCTGGGCATGGCACAAAGTCATGGCCTCAGCGGCAGCCGTTCCCTCATCCAGCAAGGAAGCATTGGCGACCTCCAGACCGGTGAGGTCGATGATCATGGTTTGGAAATTCAACAGGGCTTCCAGGCGGCCCTGGGAAATCTCAGCCTGGTACGGGGTATATTGAGTGTACCAACCTGGGTTTTCCAAAATGTTCCTTTGGATCACTGCAGGAGTGATGCAGTCAGAATACCCCATCCCAATATAAGACCGGAAAACCAGGTTTTGGCTGGCGAGTTCCCTGAGCGCGGACAATGTCTCCTGTTCGGTGCGCCCCGCAGCGATCTGTAGTGGCCTCGTCAGCCGAATTCCTTTGGGAATAGCCTCGTCAATCAATGCCTCAAGATTAGGGAAACCCAGCAATTGCAACATCGTGTGAGCTTCATTGGGGCCAGGCCCTATATGGCGTTTGGCGAAGGAATCGGGGTGCGAAAACAACGTGGCATCCGGCGCGATGGATTGCGCCGACGCCCTTTTAGCATCTTGTTCAGGAGGATCCGTAACCAGCATTTGTGGAAGTTACGGGCAGAAATCCGCAAATCAAGTGGGATTTGCGACGGGAATGCGCAGAAGTTATCAATGACGCTTCGTCCGCACTTATAAATTCGCAGCTTACCATAGCTCCGAGCGATGTCGGAACTCCAGACAGGCGGTGTGCTCCGTAATAGTATCCTGCGCGGGCCTCGCAAATTACCAAGTAAACCACAGAGACGTGACGCACACAGAGATTTTGAGTTGCGGTTCTTCTCTGAGTTCTTCGCGCCTCTGTGGGTTGTCTGCGGACCGCCAATCGACCGCAGGCGAGGGTGGCAGTAGCAGCCGGAGTTTACGCCGTATAACTTCCCGAAGCGACATCCCCTCCATGCCCCGTCCAGTTGGTATGAAAGAATTGGCCTCGGGGTTGATCGAGACGTTCGAAGGTATGAGCGCCAAAGTAATCGCGCTGCGCCTGTAACAGATTCGCCGGCAATCTCTCACTGCGATAAGAATCATAAAATCCGAGTGCGGTACTGAAGGCAGGCACAGGAATTCCCTTTTTGGCCGCGGTAGCCACGACGTTGCGCCAGGCGCGTTGCGCATCTTTGATCGCCTTTCTGAAAAACGGATCGAGCAGAAGATTCGAGAGTTTAGAATTCTTGTCGAATGCCTCTTTGATGCGGCCAAGAAAAACACTGCGGATGATGCACCCCCCGCGCCACATTAATGCGATCCCGCCGTAATTCAGGTTCCATTTATATTCCTTTGCCGCCGCGCGCATGAGCATGTAACCCTGGGCATAAGAAATGATTTTGGACGCATATAATGCCTGCCTGATATTTTCAATAAAAACCTTGTGATCGCCCTTGATCGTTGGTTTGGGGCCTTTCAATTTCCTGGCGGCCGCAACGCGTTCTTCTTTAAGGGCCGAGATCGAGCGCGAATAAACGGCTTCGGCAATCAGCGTTATGGGAATGCCGAGTTCCTGGGAGGAAATCACTGTCCATTTTCCGGTACCCTTCTGGCCGGCCGTATCCAGGATTTTATCCACCAGAGGCTGGCCATCGGCATCTTTGAACGCAAGAATGTCACGGGTGATCTCGATCAAATACGAATTGAGCTCGCCTTTATTCCATTCGGCAAACACTTCATGCATTTGCCCGGCAGATAACCCAAGGCCAGTCTTCATCAGGTTGTAAGCCTCGCAAATCAGTTCCATGTCACCATATTCGATCCCATTGTGGACCATCTTGACGTAATGGCCCGCGCCGTTTTCTCCAACCCAATCGCAACAGGGAGATCCGTCCTCCACTCTCGCGGCGATTTTTTGAAAAATTTCCTTCACATAAGGCCAGGCTGCAGGCGACCCGCCGGGCATAATGCTTGGACCATTCCGAGCGCCTTCTTCTCCTCCCGAAACACCTGTCCCCACGAAAAGCAGGCCTTTGGATTCGAGGTATTTGGTCCGCCGAATTGTGTCCTCAAAAAGAGAGTTGCCGCCGTCAATGATAATATCCCCCGGTTCGAGATGAGGAATTATTTGCTCAATGAATTCATCAACCGCCTGGCCTGCCTTAACCATCAGCATGACCCGCCGGGGTCGTTTTAGCAGGGCGGCCATTTCCTCGACGGAATGGGCCCCGATGACTTTGGTGCCCTTCGCTTCTTTGGCAAGGAAGTCGTCCACTTTAGAAACGGTTCGATTGAAGGCAACCACTGTGAAACCGTGGTCGTTCATGTTGAGGATCAAATTCTGGCCCATGACAGCCAGCCCAATCAGTGCAATATCCGCTTTTGGTTCCATAAATTTCCTACCGTTGCGTGTCCGAAGCAACGGTCCCGCAGTGTTTAATACTCTCTGGCATCTGGCAATAAACTTCCGATGAGCCAAATCTAACCTTTAGCAGAACCAGAATTTGATCTCAAAAGAACCAGGTTCCTGCCGGAGCACCTTGCAGATTGCTTGTCCGTCGGCTCAAAACCGAGGACCTTCGAACTTACAGAAGGGGAGTAGAGAAGAAGGAATTTTGTTGCGAGATGGAATCAATAGGCTTTGAGCCCAATCCAAAATGGTAGAACCTTTTCCCGCCCAGAACACCTGACGACAGGTATTCTGGCACGTGAGTAAAATATTTTACCGGGCGATCAAGAATCGGACCACGAAAAGGAAGCAGAAGGTAAGAGAGGCCATCACCATGCCGTTAAAGAGGGTAAATTGGTGCGCCGGTTTTTCGCTTACCGGGGTAATGAACGAGGCGATGAAACCTTTATTCGGATCGGCTTGAAAAAGTAATTTTTTCACAGACCGATTGTTAGCAACAATCGGGCCAACTTCCACAAGCCGTCAAAAACCTGTTGACCATCCTATACCTAAACTTCCGAAGTAAAGTTAGCAAAAATCCCTATGCGAGCTTCCAGTTCGAACGATAAGTCCGGCTAAGTAGCTTCGTGGCACCCTCATCTCCTAAAATCACCTCTTTAGCTGGATCCCATTTAATCTTTCTCCCAGTCATCAGTGCAATGAGCCCTAGATGGCCAGGAATTGCCGAATGGTGCGCTGTTTCTGCCGGGGTAATGGTCGGTTTTCTCGATTTTACGCAATCCAGGAAATTACGCTGATGATTGTCGGATCGGTAAAGCTTTACCTTGTATTTGTCTTCGGGGATTTGTTGGAACCAATCCAAATTTGAGGCATTGAAGTGCCCTCGATCCACCCAAACCCAACCCTCCGTTCCGATCCATTTAGTCCCGCTTTGGATATCTCCATGGCCCCCGGCGATGGTCATCACCACATCTTTTGGATATTGGCACGTTATTCGGTATTTGGTGCATGTGTTCCAAATTGCGTTGCTTGGCGGGAACTCGCCAGTCGCTTCGATCTCGGAAGGCCCCCCTTTGTCATCGCAGTCCATACCCCAGTGCGCGATGTCGCAATGATGGCCGATCCAATCGAGTAATTGCCCTCCACCGACATTGTAATTCCAACGCCAATTCTTGTGGACTCGCGCTTGAATGTAAGGTTCAACCTGGGACGGTCCAATCCAGGTATTATAGTCCAACTCCGCGGGCGGCTGAGTCACTGCTAAATCCCAAGCCGCCGTGCCAGGAACTATTTTTGAAAGGTCCTGAGGTTTATCAGGCAAGGTTGCAAGTTTGGCCCGCAAAGCGGGAGCAGTGCCCGCAAAATCAGTATGACCGGAAGGCAGCCCAACTTCTACGCGAGTAAGTTTGCCTATCAGCCCATTGCGGACAATCTCGGCCGCCTTTCGAAAGGGCGCTTGGGAACGTTGCCACGATCCTGTTTGCCAAATCCGCTTATTTTTCTTCACAGCCTTCACAATCGCTTGCTGTTCTGCAATCGTGCGAGCCAAAGGTTTTTCGCCGTAAATATCTTTATTATTGTGTGCCGCTTCGGTGGAGATCAAGGCGTGCCAGGTATCAGGCACCGCGATCATGACAGCGTCAATGTCTTTTCGGGCCATCATCTCCCTATAATCATGATACTGTTTGCAATCTTGATTTCCGTAATGCGAGTCGATTTTGGTAGCAGCAGCTTCAAGATTCTTCTTATCGACATCACACGCAGCCAGCACCTGACAATCCTTTTCCCTCAGGAACGCATCTGTGTTCCCTGGCCCTTGCATGCCCCAACCTACGACTCCCAAGGTAATGCGGCCGGATGGAGCTTCGTTGCCATCTCGACCCAATGCGCCCGCTGGAATAATCGAAGGGGCGGCCAAAGCTGCGCTAGTGACAGCAAGAAAACGACGGCGGCTGATACCAGAATTCGTTGAAAGTGCTTTCATTCTTTTATGACGCCAGAAAGGGTTAAGTAATTCGAGAAGAAAATGCATAGAGAAGCCCGTGAGTATTTTCTTATCATTAGCAATACTTCTTCTGGGTGTTCACAAGAAATTGCATATGGGGGAATCACCACGTTGCTTTTTCGACGGAAAGATCGAAGTTTTACCATGAGCGCTATGCCCGTTGTGCTTTTCAGGGATGCTACCGGGGCCGAGCCGTTGAAAAATCGCCTTAGAGAATCGGGGATTTTGGCGGAGGTACACGACGGACTGCACCTGGAAAAGCTATGGTTCATTACCAGGCGGGAGGCAGGAGCACATATCGAGGTGCCATCCGACCAGTTCGAACGCGCCTGCCAACTTCTATCTGATTGGGATAAAGACGGTGGCCTCGACAATGCTATCCGTTGCCTGGAGTGTCATTCGTTTCGGGTGGATTATCCTCAATTCACTCGCAAAAGCTTTATTCCCAACGTTCTGCTGGGGTTAGCCTCCACGATTGGGGTAGTCGAGAAGAATTATTATTGTCATGACTGCCATTACACCTGGCCCAAGGATGGCAACAGGCTACCGCGGAACCGACCGCATTCTGCTCCCTTGTACTTTATCGAGGGAATCGATAAACATTCGGAGGAAGCGAAGAAACATTCGCGGTAGGATTCCTCCAAAAGAGATTTGCGCACGAGATGGCCTTAGGTCATTGTACTGTTGAAACTAAATTTTTGAAATTGTATGAGCGCGACGGCCACTATTAATCAGCCACAGACAGCAAAAGCGGTTAGCCAGCTTGACCAATTGAAACAGTTCACCAAGGTTGTGGCTGATACCGGGGATTTTGCGACCTTGAAAGAATATGCCCCTCAGGATGCCACCACCAACCCATCACTCATTCTAAAAGCTGCCCAGATGCCTGGGTACAAGAGTCTTGTCGAAAAGGCCATCTCCGACAATCGAAAGCCCGGCGTTTCGGGGGAGGCCCTCCTCGGTCAGATCATGGACGATCTCTTGGTGCTTTTTGGGTTTGAGATTTTGAAGATTGTGCCGGGAAGGGTTTCCACCGAAACCGACGCGAATCTCTCATTCGACACGGGAGCGCTGGTTGCCAAGGCGCATAGATTCATTTCTCTCTATCAAAAGCAAGGAATCGGACGCGAGCGGATTTTGATTAAGATTGCATCCACCTGGGAAGGGATACGCGCTGCGGAGTTATTGCAAAAAGAAGGTATAAACTGCAATATGACGCTCCTCTTTTCGTTGGCCCAGGCAGTTGCTGCCGCTGAGGCAGACGCGAAGCTCATCTCACCGTTCGTCGGCCGTATTCTCGATTGGTTCAAAGCCAAAGCGGGGAAGGATTTTCCACCGGCAGAAGATCCCGGAGTGCTGTCGGTCAGAGAGATCTATTCCTATTACAAAAAGTTCGGTCACGACACAGAAGTGATGGGAGCGAGCTTTCGCAATAAAGGCGAAATTCTTGAGTTGGCCGGCTGCGATTTGCTCACCATCAGCCCACAGCTTCTGGCTGAACTCAAAGCCAGCACCGAACCGGTCGAGCGCAAACTGGATCCAGCATCTGCCCGCGCCGGCAAAATCGAAAAAATCCCCGTCACCGAACAAAATTTCAGATGGCTTTTAAATGAAGATGCAATGGCAACCGAAAAATTATCGGAAGGCATACGCATATTTAATGCAGACGCTTTGAAACTGAAGAAGTATATCGCGGAGCGATTGTAGTAACTATTCTTCTCCTGATTCTTCCTCCTCGGGGTATACCTCTGGTTTTAATTGTCCTCGACGAATGAGCTCCTGCAAGTCGCGAATGATCGTTCGTCGGGCAACTCCAAATTGACGAGCCAGTGCCGAAATGTTCGGGCGCTCGCTGGAATTTCCAACTAACTCACGGATTCGCGTTTGTCTGGATAACCTATCGGTTGAGCGGCTGAATAAATCGAGGGCATCCATACGGTGAGAACGCTCGAGGGCTTCGAATTGCCGCACCGCTTCGCGTTCGCCACATTCCTCTAAAGCCGTCTCCACCGTGCGCCTGAGTGCGTGAACATCCACTGGTTTGGTCAGGCAATAATGCGCCCGCCGTGGACCTTGCAAGGCGTCCAATTGCTGGTGAACTTCCAACGCGCCTGACACAATAATGATTGGCACATGAGGAAGCAATTCCTTGAGTTCCGGCAGAAAATCCAATCCCAGTTCACCTTTGCCTAAAACGTGATCGAGAATCACTGCATCCGGAGGTTGCCGAGGAATACTCTGCAAGGCTTCGGTACCGCTTTTAACTCTAACCAGTTTGTGCTGGGACAATGTTTCTTCGTAGATCTCATATTGGAGATCATCGTCTTCAATAATCAAAATAGTGGGAGAAGACCTGGCTTTGAGTGCGTCCATCATTCGACGTTCGTCATTTGTTCTTTTCTTTGTCTTCCAGTCTGCACCGCGGCCACGGGAAGGATCAGGCTAAAAGTGCTGCCCTTGCCCAGCTTGGATTCCACCAGAAGTCCAGCCTCGATCTTCCTGGCTAGTTCATAGACCATGGAAAGACCCAAACCGGTGCCACGCCGGTCGGAAAAGGATTTGGTTGTAAAAAACGGCTCAAAAATGCGAGGCATGTTCTCTGGAGGAATGCCACAGCCGAAGTCCTGGACCGCCACACATACGTAGTTTGGAGCGGTTACAGGCGCAAGGATCAGTTCTCGTGGCAAGGTAGGCATCTCACGGGTGGTCAGAATAATTTGCTTCCTTCCATCCATCGACTCGGCAGCATTAAAGATAAAATTAATTAACATCTGTTGGACAAAATCTTTCGGGCACTTCACCTGCGGGAGAGCGTCGCTCTTTTCAAAACTCACTTGCACTTCCCTTAGAAAACGGTCTCCTAACAACCTAATCGTATCTTCAACCACGGTATTGGGATCACAGACCGCGGGTTGCTGGTCGGATTCACGGCTGAACCCAAGCATTGCCTTCACGATGCCCGATCCTTGTTCGACGACGGTTTTGATTCTATCCACACGAGTCCGTACCTTTTTGGCGTCATCCAGGTTATCTTCGATGATTTGGGCGGAGCCTTTGATGATCGACAGGATGTTGTTGAAGTCATGCGCGATCCCCGCAGCCAGCGTGCCCAAGGCATTCATCTTCTGGCTGTGCAGCAATTCGCGGCCGGCGATTTCCAGTTCCCGAGTGCGTTCTCCCACTTTTTTTTCTACTTCACCATAGCTGCGTACCAGTTGAAGATGGCGATTAAAAGCAAGAGCCCCAAAAAAGAGGGCCCCGGCAAACCCCGCCAGAGATATAAGCATTAACCGGGTTTCTTTGTACCATGGCAGAACGACAAGAAACTCCAGGTGCGAGTGTTTTGAATCCCTGTTAGCGTTCCGATCCATCGCGCGGACTTGAAAGGAATGTGGTCCCGCCCGCAGATCAGTATAGATCGCTTGCCTGGTATCCTGAAAGGAGGACCATTCCTGGTCGTCTAATCGACAGGAATAAAGCAAGCGATCCTGTGCCGTTTGTTTCCATTTATCCTGCCCCCGGAAGGCCAATGTAACTGCTTGCCCTTCCCGCAAACGATGTTCTTTTTCTGGCAAAGGATCGATTTGTGTCTGAGGCGGGTCCCGATCTGCGTCGGGATCGTACAGGCTCAATCCATGGGTTGTGCCCGCCCAGAGGCGCCCTCGCAGGTCTTCGTGCAAAGCCCGGACGCTCACGCTGGGGAGTCCATCCTCAATGCTGTTTTCAATCCAGGTATCTTCGATTAAGCGATGTAATCCCCCATTGGACGCCACCCAGATGCTCCCGTCCCGTTGCGAGCGGAGCAAGGTATTTATTCGATCGAATCCCCGCCGAATCTCGGACCAGTCCCGTCCATCAAACTGCCATACTTTATCACCCGTGGCGCACCAGATTTTCCCATCGGAGACCTCTAAAAAGGACAAAGGGGAATCGGGGCTGCCCTTGTCGGCAGTATTGAAAAGTTTCCAATGTTTCTCGTGATAGCACGCTGTGCCGTGCTCTGCGCCTAGCCAAAGGTCGCCATTCTGGGCTTCGAAAAGGGAAGAAAATCGCAGACCCAGGGCGGAGTCCGGGGCAGGGCAGGGCAAAGGCTGGAGTTTTGTTCCATCGAATGTTTCCAGCGAATAAGGCGTGTCGGTTTCGCCAGTCCAGCTTTGAAGACACACCCTTCCATCTTTTAGCGAACCGAGGACCTGCCAGCGCGTGCCCTTTTGAGCATTCGAAATCAAACTAAACCGCCCCGTCGTCGGATGAAACTGAACGACTTTCTCATTGGATTCCAATAAAACGCTTCCATCTTTCAACCCATATAGCGAACGAGGCGATTCCAAATCTTGCGCTGGAGTGTTCACAAAAGGATGGCTTTCGTGTTGCCCTCGTTGCAGCGAATGCAATTGACCGGCCGTTAGGTACCAAAGCCGATCCTGCGCATCACCCGTCAGGCAATAGATGAGCGAAGTATTCGTCTGTTCCAGGGATGGGCTTCGCCAGGTCAATGCCGCGAATCGAAAGAGGCCGTCAGAGGTCGCCAGCCAAAACGAGCCGTTGGACTCCAGCGCGACATCAAAATATTGGCGGGCCGAAATCTCTTCGGTTTCAATCAAATCAGGTTTTTCCGTTTCGGAATGGTATAATGTCGTCGCTGTGGCTCCCCACCAGGTCCGATCGGGACCCCGCCAGACATGGCGTATTTTGTTATCTATCGATTTCTGAACGGTCCAATTATTTCCGTCGAAGTAAAGGATGACTTTCTGGTGGGTGGCCGTGGACTCGCCAATGAGAGCGACGCCACCGGTCGAATCCTCGTGCGGTTGTTCCAGATTTTCCACCTGAAAGGAGGCCGGCGGGATATTTTCCTGCCAATCAGTCACTGGCTTAAGGTTCCGCAGGGGGAAAGGCAGTTTGGCTATACCTTTTGACCCGGTGAGCCAAAGCCCTCCCTCCCGCGAAGCAACCATATTCGAAAATTTGCCCAGCTTGGTTTGACTCGCACTCCTCAGAATCGTCGTATGTTTTCCTTCCGGAAGCATGAAGTTAGCCTCTAGTAGACGATCTGGTAGAAGACATAGTACTACACCTTGCCGAACAGGATATATCTGAACCGTCTCGGCGGGACGCAAATTAACCTCGGAACTCAATTCTGTCATAGGATGCGACACCCAAACGCCGTCCTTCAATTCTTGCAATGCGTTGTAGGCGATGGTCCAAAATTGACCGCCGGGACTTTCATAGACGCGGGTGCTTCCGGCGGGAGCTCCAAAAATTGTGAGGTTGTACCCATCCAATTCGCTAACAGACGGGACACTCCGATGCCGTATGAAGATATTTCCCTGGGGCGACAATGTTGCCGTCACACAAGCTGTCTCCGGCAATCCGTCTCGCAATTTATAAACACGCCAATTGGAGGAACGCTGGCCGAAAGCCGGCTCTGACAGCGCCAGGACAGCGGCCGCGCCGGTTAACAGAATCCATGTGTTGCGCGTCATTTGCGTTCTGGTTCTGGGCTATAAGTTCATTATTTCTCGTGCTCTCGGTCGGTGCAACCAAAACACCGGGTGTGCGGAAAAACGCACAGTTCACGGAGCAATGCCGTATGAAGCATAATAGACTCGGAATAACAGCATGCAACTTGGACAGCAAAAACCGTCTTCACAGCCTACGTCGCTTTCCAACGGCTTCAACAAATCTGTCAGTGCTTTCACTTTGATTGAGATTCTGGTCGTGCTTGCGATTGTTTCAATTCTAGCCGGCTTGCTTTTGCCTGGAGTTTCATCGGCAAAAAACCGCAGCAAACAAATCGGCTGCATCAATAATTTAAAGCAAGTAGCCCTCGGGTTTCAGATGTACGCGGCGGATAACGACGGCCGTCTCCCGGAAAATTCCCCTCCGGGCCATGGCGAGTCCGAGTCCGGCTGGGTTTTGGGAAACATGAAAAACCGCCAGGAAGCAACTAACCAGTCGCTCATTCGCCTGGGAAAACTCTTTCCTTATGCAAACAGCATCGGAGTTTATCATTGTCCAGCAGACTTTTCGCAATCGGCCAAATTGCCGCGAGTGCGAAGTTATTCCATGAATAGCTGGATGGGGAGCCGCTTTATGGAGACTAATTCGGCCGTTTCGTTTCGCACCTTCATTCGCGAAAACGAACTGGCTGCAGCTCAGCCTGCTTCGCTTTGGATGTTGATTGACGAACATGAAGCCACAATCGATGACGGATTCTTCTGGGTCACGATGGACGACAGCAAGCCTTTTGTGAGTTCACCCGCCATGCGCCATCAACATGGGTACGGTGTGAACTTCGCCGACGGTCACGTTGCCGCCAAAAAATTGCGAGATCCAAACAGCGACTCGCTCGGCGATCAGTACACCAGAATCAACCCGAAGAATTCCGATTGGATTCAACTAAAACAAATGACGACGATCCGGTAGAAACGAAAAGCGCAAAAGCTCTGAACGACACGATCGAGTTCGGGCCCCGCGAAGCGTTTGGAGTGCGCCGCATTCCGCGCTTTTATTTGGGTAGCTTTCGAGACAGAGAATGGAAGAGCTAAGAAAAGCGCCGGGATTCGGCGCACTCCAAACGCTTCGCGAGGTGCGGGGCGATTGGTGCCGACTGGACGCTCTCCCTCGCTATGGTTTTGCGGCGAGTTGTCGAACGGTGATGGCATCGCCAACCCGAACCTTTCCCGAGCGAACCACTTGTGCCATCACACCCTGGCGGTCGTTCATCATCAACTCACGCAACCCCTGGCAAAGCGCGTCCATTTTAGCACAAGGGTCGCGCGGCTCGTAAAGAAACAGCACTGCCTCGCCAATTTCAATTTCATTGCCGACTAATGGGACAAGATTGATGCCCAGTGTTTCGATATTTGAACGCACCGCTCCAGGTGGAATGGATGGCAACCCCAGAGCAGCCGCATGCTCTGCGATTTGTTCCTGCTCGATCAGGCTGACCTGCCGCTTGCTGGGCCGCCCCTTATCCCGACTCACCCTCCCAAAATACCGCGGCTCCCCCAAAATCCCCTTGGCTTCCACAAGTTCAATCTCGGCGACCGCCTGCAACACCGCACCCGGTTCCTTTGGGTGCAAATGAAGAGAGGCTACCCTGCCATGCTGCGCCGTTTTCATGGAAAGTTATATGCCACAATGAGGAAAGGTGATCAAGTTCGTGCCGGAACTTGAAGGAATCCCCGTATTGAAGTGAGCTGTTCACGCCAAAGGCAAGGGCTCCTTTGTCAGTCGGCTGAGCCTGGGATTTGTGGGTGCTGGACTATGGGATCTTCAGCAGGAAGTAACGCTGTGCCGCGCCTTGGTCAACGGTATTGGTCAAATTGAAATTACCATTACTGTCGAAGGTGGTGGTCGCCACAACTATCCACTGGGACAAGGGCAGGGCGACATTAGTTGAAGCAAGCACGTAATAGCTCCCGCCCGGAGTTCCACCCGTACCCGTGATTCTGAATTCACTTCCAACTAGGCTCACAAAGTTGATTAAAGGTCGCGGGACCGGCAAAACTGTAAGAAATGCGGACATGCTCGTCGTGACACCATTAGGATTGGTGACGAGGATATCATAACTGCCGGCGTCGCTAAGCTGCACATTACTCAGGGTTAGTGTTGGGGTTGCCGTACCGGAAATGGTCCCACTCTCTTGAAGGCTCGCGCCGTTTTTTCGCCATTTGTAAGTCAATGGCCCCGGACCCGAGGCCGTGACTGAAAATGCAGCCGTCGTGCCGACATAATTGGTCGAACTCTGGGGCCCCGCTAAGATCGCAGGAGGCTCATTAACAAGCTTCAAGATCCAGTAGTCGTTCGAGCCGTAGCCTGTCACCGACTTGTTCCCACTGATCAGGGACTGTGAAAGCCCCGCGATGAGCACGGCATTATTTGTTAGAGTTTGTACGACAGCCAAAGCATCGTCGCTGCTGCCGCCGTAGGTGTTCTCCCACACTTTGTTTCCGTCAGAATCCAATTTCAGAAGCCAGAAGTCCTGGCCGCCATGGTTCGTCGAGGTCATGTTGCCGGTCGCTGAGGAGAGCGTTGTTGAACCGACCAAATATCCCCCATCGGCCGTTTGCTTAATGTCGTTGGCCCAATCGTCGTTGACGCCGCCGAGATCGCGTTCCCATACCTGGTCCAGGAGGGAATTCAAGAAAAGGCTCAATTTGATGACCCACACGTCTTTACCACCATAGTTAGTGCTGGTTTTGGTGCCGCTGTTGGCCGAAGTTGAATAACCAAGGACTACAAAGCTTCCGTCGGCTGTCTCACGCACGGCAACAGGCTCGTCGTCACCAGCGCCGCCGAAGACGTCTTCAGCGAGTTTGTTGCCGCTCGAATCGAGTTTCAGCACCCAAAAATCGAAACCACCGAAGCCTGAAATGCCCTTATTCCCCGTGGCTCCCGATGCTGAAGAGCCTGCCACAATGTATCCACCGTCGGTTGTCTGCTGGACCGAGTGGTCATAAAGATACTCATTATTGGTACCACCATACGATTTATCCCATTGTTTTCGTCCATTCGCATCCACCTTGACCAGCCAGTAATCGGTCCCACCCCATCTGGTCGCACTCTTATTTCCGCTAACGGGGGAATCTGAATAACCACCCAGGATGCACCCGCCGTCGCTGGTAGGCACCATGGTTTGGCAATAATCGGTTCCCGTACCGCCGAAGTTGGTTTGCCAAAGCGGAGTGCCATTGGAATTCATTCTCATCAACCAGTAATCCTGAACCCCGAACGTGCCGACGGTTTTGTTGCCTGAAGCAGGGGAGGAGGACCAACCGGCCAGAAGATAGTCTCCATTTGTAGCTTGGGCGATGGTGTAGAGCGTCTCGAAGTTATTGCCGCCGAATGAACGCTCCCATTGCTTCTGTCCGTTGCCGTCGGTCTTTACCACCCACCAATCTGGCACGACGGCTCCGGTGGGCAGAGCGTTGGTTTTATTGCCGGAGGCTCCGGCCGAAGAAGTTCGACCGCCGAGAATGAATCCTCCGTCCATGGTTGGAATTGCAGAAGCGAGTCTGTCATCGTTAGTGCCGCCAAAGTCGGCCTGCCAGGCAACTGCTGGCGGGGCGGGGACCGTGAGTGTTACGAGCAGACTAGTGACCGCACCGTACGAATTTGTTATCACGACCTCGTAGGCGCCCGAGTCGCCAGGCTGCACATTGGTGAGGGTCAGGGTCCGAGCTGTGGCTCCTGAAATATTCCCACTATTGGAAAGACTCACACGGTCCTTGCGCCACTGGTATACCAGCGGCGATGTACCGCTCGCAAAAACGGCAAACGAAGCGGTGGTTTCAGCGACGTTCGTGCGGCTTTGGGGCTGACTGAGAATTATCGGCCAGGACCCAACCGTCAGTATGGCGGGGGTGCTGACGACCTGGCCGTAAGGGTTTGTGATCATAACATCATAGCTACCCGCATCATCAGGCTGAACGTTCGCGAGAACCAGCATCGCGTTCGTCGTTCCAGAAACAGTTCCTCCATCAAACATGTCCACGCCGTACTTCCTCCAACGGTAAGCAAGTGGAGCAGTGCCACTTGCAGATACAGCGAAAGTCGCGATAGATCCTTGGAGACTAGTCCGATCCTGGGGCTGTCCGGCGATGGTTGGCTGGCTGACAATCGTCAATGCTGCTATCGAGCTTGTCACCGAACCATAGAGATTGGAGACCAGGACGTCATAGCTGGCAACGTCAGCCGGTTGGACGGCGGATATTGTGTAACTGGGCTGTGTTTCGCCCGCTATTGGAGTCCCGTTTTTGCGCCATTGATAATTGAGGGGAGCGGCTCCGCCCGAAATAATTGAAAATGCTGCGCTTGTGCCCCAAATATTCGTAATAGTCGAAGGTTGGCCCGTGATGATCGGAGGCCCCGACAAAAACGAGGCGACTCGATAGAAAGCTCGATTTGGCGGTGAATTGAGGTCCTTAAATGTACCAATTCCATTCGTACCAATGCCGACAGTTCCAATGGCAAGCCAAGGTCCACCGAGATCGTAAGCGCGGAGCACCCACCAGGTAGTCTGTGGAGCCCCAGACGCTGTAACGATAGGCAAACTGGAGTTGCCAGCCGAGAGCCCGAGACGGGCCTCAGGAGTGGCTCTGATGGTGAGGTTGGCAACTGAGCTGGTTACACTGCCATAGGAATTTGTAACCACCAGGTCGTACCTTCCTGCGTCCGATGCCTGGACGTTGGCGACCAACAGCACAGAGGTCATCACTCCGCTGACATTCCCGCCTTCCGCAAGATATGCACCATCCTTTCGCCAGCGATATTGAAGAGGCGTCGAGCCGATTGCGGTGGCACCGAAGAACGTGTGGCTACCCCAATCTTCAGTGCGGCTTGAGGGTTGCATGAGGATGGACGGTAGAAATGTTGGGGCCGAGCTGTAGAGGCGAGCCATCCTCAACATTGTTACACCATTGAAAGTGGTGAACTCCCCGGCGACGATTAGATCCCCGTTGATTTGAAACGCCAGGGAATTCACGGTGTCATTGGCACCACGCATCCCGTCCTGGAAGCTTTCATCCAGGCTTCCGCTCGGATTGAGTCGAGCCAGCCGGAAACGGCTCGTCCCGTTGACGGTTTTGAAATAGCCCCCGATGAGCAGCTTTCCATCTTCTTGAATTGCCAGGGTTCGCACCCAATCGTCGGCCCCGTTCATGGAGTATTGGAAGCTGGTGTCGAGGCTGCCATCCTGGTTGACGCGGGCAATGTGATGGCGGGCGATTCCATTGACGCCGTCGAAGCCTCCAGCGAGCAGAATGCGTCCATCGGGCTGACGAGCCATGCAATAGACAGGGCCATCTACGCCGCTCAAGCCATCCATGAAACTTGTGTCCAGCAAGCCTGTTGAAGTAAGCCGAGCAAGTCGGTTTTGAGTTACGCCATTAATCGATGTGAAATCCCCGCCGATTACCACTTTCCCGTCAGGCTGGAGAATTAGAGACCGGACCACATCGTAGGTGCCATTGAGATTCGTCCCGCTCTGGAAAGCGGGGTCAACTTTGCCGTCGGTGTCGAGACGTGCAACACGGAAAAGAGACGCGCCGTTCACCCTTGTGAAGTCACCGCCAATCAGGATTTTGCCGTCGGGTTGGATCGCCAGAGAATAGACCCCTGTGTCATTGCCAAGAGTAATCCCGGGCAGTCCATTCTGAAAAGTTGCATCCAAACTTCCATCGGACAAGAGGCGGGCAATGTTGTTACGATTGGTCTGATTCACGGTTTGGAATTGCCCTCCGATCAACACTTTGCCATCTGGTTGAAGTGCAATGCAAAGCACCTTGCTTCCGCCATATCCGAACACTCCTTGCATTCCGCTCAGGAAATTCGTGTCCAAACTCCCATCCGGGTTTAGGCGTGCTAGCTCACTCCGGCTTACTCCATTCACCGTCGTAAAGCTTCCGCCAATCAGCGCCTTGCCGTCCGGTTGGATTGCCACCGAGTAAATTGGCCTATCTACAGTAATGCCAGGCCCAAACGTCGCATCTGAACTGCCAGCCATTGGCGTAGCGACAGCCAACCAGGCATCTGCGCTGTTAGTGCCACCTGCGATGTTGGTGATCAACACTGAATAGGCTCCAACATCAGGAAATTGCAGATTGGACAAAGCAAGCAAAGTGTTGGTTGCGTCAGCAATGACAGTTCCGTTCTTTAGCCACTGATAATGCAGAGGAGGTGAGCCACTAGCTGTAACTGTGAACAGCGCCGAGTCGCCCGGGAGCAATCTCTGCGCCGTGGGTTGGACATCGATAAAAGGAGGTGCAGGTGCGACAAGAACATCATTTGACGACAGTGAAGAGCTGATTCCCAGTGGGCCGCTGACCGTCAGTCGGATGGCGTTGGTTCCGGGCGCGGAGTAGGTCTTAACCACGACTGTATCCAGAGTGCTGAGCGTAGTTCCATCTCCAAATTCCCAGAACCGGTTGGTGATCGTTCCCCCTGAAGAATCGGTGAAAGTTACCGTCAGAGGCGCAACGCCGTTCATCGGGGTTCCGGAGAAGGCAGATTGCACCGGCGCCGGCGCAATCGAGATATAGGCCGGCCTTGTAATTGTATTAGTCCCGCCTGGACCGCTCACGCTCAAGCTAACGGTATTGGTTCCCGGCCGGGCATACGTTTTAACGACTGTTCCGCCGGTGCCATTCGATGTCGTCCCATCGCCGAAATACCAAAACCAATTTGTGATGGGTCCGGTAGAAGAATCGGTAAATGTCACCGTGAGTGGATCCATACCGTTGGTCGGGTTTCCGCTGAATGCGGCGACGGGTGGCGCGACTCCAACAATGATATAGTTAGTCCGCGTCTGAGTGCTGCCCCCTGACGGGCCACTGACAGTCAGGCTCACTGTGTTTGTTCCAGAACTCACGAAGCTTTTTGCGACCGTGGTTCCCGTGGCGTTTGAGACGCTTCCATCTCCAAAATTCCAAAAGCGATTGGTGATTGTGCCACTAGAGGTGTCCGTGAAAATCACCGCCAGCGGCGGCAACCCTCGCGTTGGGCTTCCAGTGAAGTTTGCGATCGGTGCGTTGGCTGGTTGTGAGCCGAAAATTCTGGCGATACCGGTATGGGGTTGAGTGTTAACCGTCGTGAACGCGCCGGCGATCAAGAGCTTTCCATCGTCCTGCGGGATGATCGCATACACTGTGTCATTTGCGCCGGACATTCCGTTTTGGAACGAGACATCCAAGCTGCCATCTGCATTAAGCCGTGCAATGCGAGACCGATTCACCCCATTGGCAAGACCGAAAAAGCCTCCGAGCAGGACTTTGCCGCTGGCATCCACTGCAACTGACTGCACCCAATTATTGGCGCCTGACATCCCGTTAAGAAAAGTTGTATCGAGACTGCCGTTGGTGTTCAGTCTGGCGATGTAGTTGCGATTGGTTCCATTCACGGCAGTGAATGTGCCTCCGATGACGACCCTTCCGTCTGCTTGCATGGTTAGCGCGAAGACCGACTTGATGGAGCCGCTTACTCCAGCCATGGCATTCTGGAATGTGGTATCCAGCCCACCATTCGTATTCAGGCGCGCGATACCGCCACGGTTTGTGCCGTTGACGGATGTAAACCAGCCTCCCAATAATACTCTTCCATCTGGCTGGACCGCGACGGATTGGATGATGTTGTTGGCTCCGGTCATTTGGTTCAAGAAACCTCCGTCGAGATTACCGTCGGAGTTCAAGCGTGCAATCCTGGAGCGGCTAGTTCCGTTGACCGCGCTGAACGCCCCTGCAATGATTACCTGGCCGTTGGTCTGGAGCGCTAAGGAATAGACAGTGCTGTCCGCGCCGGCCATTTGGTCCTGAAAAGTTGTGTCCAGGCTGCCATCAGGGTTCAGCCGCGCGACCTTGCCACGAGCGACGCCATTGACCGACGTAAAGTCCCCGCCAATTAGCACCTTCCCATCGGGTTGGAGAACCACCGACCAGACTGCAGCATCGGCCCCATTCAATCCGTTCTGGAATGCGGGGTCTAACGAGCCGTCGTTGTTTAGGCGAGCAATATACTTTAGGCTAACTCCGTTGACCCTCGTGAACGTACCTCCAATGAGGACTTTTCCATCGGGTTGAAGCGAAGCTGAAAGAACTGTTCCATTGATTGACCCCGAGTCGAACGACGCATCCACGTCTCCGTTTTGCGGCGAGTTGATAGCCAGTCCAGCGTTTGCACTAAAAACGGCCCCGCCGGCGTTGGTGACGAGGACCGAGTACATCCCGGCATCTGAAAACCCAACGTTGGTCAAAGCCAATGAGTTTCCTATAGCGCCAGGGATAAGCTGGCCGTTTCTCAGCCACTGATAGAAGGGAGGCGTTGTTCCGATTGCCGTCACGGAGAAAGTTGCTTTGCCGCCAGCAATCGCTGATTGGGCGGCAGGCTGTGAGGTAATTACTGGCGGGGGATTCACCGTCAGGATGGCGTTAGAACTGGTGATACTGCCATCCTGATTACTAACGATTACGCTGTACCCTCCGAAGTCGCCGGGCACAGCATTGTTGACGGTTATCGTTGAGTTGGTTGTGCCGTTGATTCTCCCGTCGTCCACAAGGGCCGCCTCATCCTTAAACCACTGGTAGGCTAACGGGGGTGTCCCCGTGGCGGTCACGGTGAAGGACACAGTGGTACTAGACGGCACGGTCTGGTCTTGCGGTTGGGCCGAGATCGTCGGTGACGGATTCAGGACAACGACCATCTGTGCCTGGGTGCTGCTCATCAGGCCTGCAGGCGTCATAACCGTGAGACTTACCGAATAGACACCCGCTGTAGGGTATAGATGGCTGGGATTGATGTCCAGGCTTGTGCCACTGTCGCCAAAATCCCACAGCACGCTGGAACTCGCGCCTTGCGATTGATTGGTAAAATTTACCAACAGAGGTACGGTTCCCATGAGTGGGTCCCCATTAAAAGTCACTAAGGCCGAAATTGAAGAGCTTAAAGTGTAGAGCGGGATGGCGATGCCATCTCGTGTGGACACTCGCAAGTAAAAAGCCTGCCCCGGCGAGACAGGACCATAGATCAATATCACAGAGTTTGTGAAGATGAGTGGACTGGAAGTGGCAACTACCTGACCTGAGCTGTCATATAAATCGAGCCTTGGTTTCCCGCTGCTTATCGGGTCGAAATCGAGGACGATGGTCACTTTTCCGACTCGATCGGCTCCGAAGGCGAACCAGTCTTCCGGTGCTTGTCGAGTCAGCACCAGATTCGTGATGGCCCAGTCTCCGCCGTCAGCGTGCGCTGCATTAGTGATGGTTTGATTCCCAACCAGCCGGTCATCGGCAAGAGGACCTTCGTTGTCCAGGTTGATTAGATCGAGGTAGGCACGAGGCATTCCGTCGAACCCCGGATCGGCGCTGGTGCTTGGACCTGCCGCAATTTGGTAAGCGACATCGCCATCGAACAGGGAGTCTTCCTGGCCGGTTACCTTCACGAGCTGGGGTACATTCCAGTTCCAGGGAGTGAACACCAGTAGGTTGGTTGAGACGGCACCCTCGCGCTCGAAATCACTTGTAATCGGCACAGAGACATCCTGCTTGGGCTGGCGATTCAGGCTGACAGCAATTTGCGTCCACGCGCCATTCTCCGAGGTCTGTGCCGGACCGAGGAGCTTGACAACTATTCGGTTTGCATTCGGTACAAAGCCGCCACTCTGGTCCAGCACAACCTGTGTGTTACGTTCGGCGGTCAATTGCCACTTGGAGACCACGCTGGCATTTGTGACCATTGGCACCTCCACGTAATGGCTGGCGCGGACCGGGAATGGGTCGCTGAATCCGGTTTCCGGGTCCACGTTGCTGCTCTTGTCGGCGGCGCCGGCAGCTTTCGCCGTAAGGCCATAGCCCCCGGTCGCCTGGTACTGAAGATAGTACATGCCACGCGGCAGACCCTGGAAAGTGAATTGTCCTTGAGCGTCGGAGTGGGTGGTGGCCACAAGGATGTCATCCCCACCGCCGACGGCGTTATCGACCCCGGCATTGAAGAGGGTAACTGTGACGCCGCTCAGAGGCGGCTCGGAGTCTTCTTGCAATCCATTGCCGTTCTGGTCAACCCACACACGACCGGTGACTTGCGACGCGCCCTGCCGCACGTAGAAATCCAGACAAGAGTCAAAGGCGCCCATTGTTCCGATGAGTTCGAGGTTTTCAATGGCGATACCTGAGCGGCCGCTTCCGTCGGTCTTGTCCACAATCCCGAACGACACTCGATACTGCCCAGTTTCGCTAATCTTGAGGTAGGCCGTTCGCCAACCACTCTTCCTAAGGTTTGTACTCTCAATTGGCGTTGTCGGCGTCGTGCTGCAATCTGCAATCTGCACCACGCCTTTATTCTCCCAACCATTGTTGAATGAGCCGACGACACCAGGTTCATAACGCGAAAGGAACGCAAAAGCCACGTCCGAGCGGTTCGACGGCTCCTCAGTTACAAAGTTCCAATCGAAGGCCAGGACAGATCCGGCTCTGGCGGAGAAGTTGTTGGGAGTAGTTGCCCTTCCCTGCACGGCAGGCTCACTGGCATTTCCCAGCGCAGACAAGGCTCCTGGGATATGCAACGCGCTTTCAATGGCTGAAGCCGAACTCGGCAGGAAACCGTTTGTCGTCGCGCCATAAGGCGCCGCCGCGGTGTCAATCATGTGGAACGACTCACCGACCGATGGCGAAAGATACATTTGAAACGGTGAAATTTCGTAATTCGACGCGAAGGGCCCCGACTGAATGATGCACCAATCGCTGGCGCAAATGTCATCGGGCCCGCCCGGAACGTAGCAGACGGCGCCGCCAAACGGACCTGTTTCAGCGCTCCCATTTCCAACTGGGTTGGGAAAGACCAGTTCAAGAGACGTTCCCCCCAGATCCGGGACGAGTTTAGTGTTGCTGGTGCTGAAAGTGAATGGCACCTGCATCTGGGGGCCAAGCGTAATGCATTTCACCTCTTCATTCGTGTCCGATCTGCCATTGCCATTCGCATCCGCGAACAGCCGGACCTGGACGGTTGCACCGTTGGTGCTGATAGGTGTGTCTCCGGGAGGTGTTGCGTCAAGGACCCATCCTGATGGGCCGTATGCACAATCCCAATAGAAATTCAGGTTGTTGAGCAACAAGCCATTGGTGAGTGCAACCTGATAGTAGGCACAAGCCGGAATGCTGAAGCTGGGCGTAAACCCCGAGCACGATTGAGCCAGGATAGACATATCCATCCTTACGATTTGATTCCCGTCAGGCACAGAAACAATACTATAGTGCCCGTTTACATCGGTTGGCGCCCAGCGTTCGCCAGGATCCCACAGATTGTTATTGTTTGCATCCAGATAGACAATCGCGTTGGGCGTAGGATCGAAACTCGAGCCGTTCGCCACTGTCCCGGAAATCGACCCGCTGTAAGGTGGAGGCGGCACCACCAGTACTGCCCCGGTGTAGACCAGCCACTCTCGCGTGAAGTAGCCCCAGCCCGTTCCCGGACGATTTTCGGCCGCTCTTTCCGTCAGAAAGACCTTGAAAAAATTCGTCCCTGCCCCGTTAGCGTAAACATGATAGGGTGAAAAAATGGAAAGACCGTAGTTGGAGTTGGTGGTGGCATCACCCCACTCCACTCTCGAGCCCACAATGTCGCGGTTCAGTCCATTAGGCGCGGGCGGCACCGCGAGTTGTAGTTGGTATGGAATTCCCAGCTCCGCGGTTGCAGGAGCGGAGACGGTAGTAGATGGGGCGGTAGGGGTAACTTGAATGTAGGTGGAGGCCCGCGAGGAATCGAGCGTGTTCGTGTCGATCATCACCAGCGTTACAGGAATCGTTCCCGAAACAATGGTCGGGTTGTTCGTCACTGTCTTGCCCTGATAGCTGAAATAGTTTCCCGTTCCGCCGATATCCCAAAAATAGACTAAAGAGGAGGCGTCGCTTGGCCTTTTGTTTTGCGAGGTTAAAGGCACATACGGAGACCGAACCATTGCGGATAAAACCACAGGTTCGCCGGCGTTCACCAAGTAGGGACCAGTCGCATCCGCTCGGTACTTATTCGTTGTATCAGCGGCTACGGAGGACGTTAATTGATCCATGATGAACTTTCCCATGGCGGCAGTCCCCAGGGTATTCGGATGGTACATCTGTATCAAGGTATCCTCCACAGCGGAGATGTAGCTCGCGGCTGCAGAACCCACAAGAGGAAGGTACTGGGCCAGGTAAATGAACAAATCCTTGAGCCCGAGCGGCCCGCGGCCAAGATTCAATTGGAGCGATTCTGAAGCCGTGCGAATCCATCGGGCCTTTGCTGCACTATCGGTCACGTCGCACAATTGCATGGCCGTATCTCGGGGGTAACTATATGTATGAAACGGAGGGTTGTACGGTGCCATGTAGTCCATTACGCACCAATTTGCCAATGCATCGCGGGAACGGAAGCTCTGTGAATAAGCGGCAGTTTCTCCCCCAATTAGACGATCCGCCGGATAACCATGGCGAAAAAAGGCATTATTTATTCCGCCAACATACTGCCATCCGTACTGCGCGCAGGCATTGCGAACATATTGGTTCAACGGACGGAGCACATTCCTATCTGCCCAGGCCGCATCATCGTCAGAAATATCGAACCCAACGGCACAGTTCGAGATGTCGAACCAGGAAAAACTCACAATATCACAACCCTGCTTACCCGGGTAGCCGCCGGATGAGTCCCTGAGCGGGTTGGGGTATTCCGTGAGGTAAACATGATTAACGTTGAGATTGTCATGGATCACGTTCCGAAGGTACCTATAAAAGTAAGGGAGGTCATTCAAGTGCTCCAGACCAGGTCGATAATCCCTCCCGTTGAGCCACCACACGTTTTGAAAAAGCCCGAGCACAATGCCGCCGAAGCCTCCGTTATCTGTTATGTCGTTGCCGCCGACCGAGATCACCAGATGGTCAATTCGTCTTGAAGCCAGCCGTTGTCTCACTGCATCGTCCCAGTACACCTGATCGGCCAAGCTGTACACAGTTTCTCCTCTCCGGGCGAGAAGAAGCAGCTCGACAGCCTGATCATCGAGTTGATTATCTAGATCGAAAGCTGCCTGAAATGGGGCAGAGTAGCGGCTTCTATGTGTGTAGCGCGAGTCCTGCCACGACTCCTCGTCCTTCAGCTTATCATTTGCCCAGCGGGCTGGTTTGTCGCCCCTTTGCTCTACCTCCGGATTGCCCTCGCCGCAGGCGTACGAGTCTCCCAAGGATACGATCAAAATGTTTTTTACAACTATCGTATCTTTTGATGAAACCCGTGTCCCTATATTCATACTCACTTCGTATAGCCCTTGCGCGATATTGGTGCCGAAAGTTTTTGTGTTACCCGTGATCACATTACTCGGAAAGTTCCTGGTGCGGAAATCATACGGTCCCTTGACTTGCCAGGAGACCGCCTCTCCGGGATTTACCGAAACAGTCGGGTAAAGTGTCAGACGAGCTTTGCCAAACATGGCTGGATCATTGATGCTGGGGTACCATAAGTTCAACTCCTTGAACGGCAACCCTGGCACGTTAGGCAACTGCACCGGGACACTGACATTGGTCAATCTCCATCGAAATGTTCCAGAGCTGGATGTGCCTGCCCGAGAATTCTCAAAGGGACCACAGAGCAGTGCAAGGAGGACTATCAAGCGAATCAGCGAATGCACGATCAACTCACTGTTCCTTTCGATCATCTTTCGAGGAAGGGTAGCCATGACCTTGTTCTTATCAGGGGAGAAACGCGACGGACTAGAGGCATTTGCCTCTGGCAAATGCCTCTAGTCATAGTCGGGGGAATTATAAAGAATTGGCAGGCGTCAAGGAGGTGGGGAGGGGTTAACGGAGTGCAAGCTGAAGAGTTAAAAGTGGAGGATGCAGAAGCGAGGAAATTAGGTATCTGAGAGCGGAGGAGCAAAAATGGAGGGGATTCTGATTCAGTCAGAGTTGGGACCGAAGCGAGTAAAGTGAGACACGTATCGTCGGAAATATGGTCCTGGAGGGCAAGTTCAACGGTCACGGCGAGCGTAGGATGTAAAAGCGCCTTGGAAAGTCCACACTATGGGTGTCAACGAATTGATATAGGCTATTTGAGACGATGGAGGGAGCGCCTAGTGTTACCCAGTTGGAAACCGGGAGAGCCAGGTTGGTTGACGAAAAAACTGTGTAGGTGTTGTTCGTGTTCCCGGCAAACTGCATCACGAAGTAACCGGAAGAGTTTACCGAGGGAATCAAGATCAGGTTTGAACCTAGCGCGGTCAGGGTAAAGAAAGTCCCTGCATAATTCGTCTGCCAGGAAGCGCTGGGAGGTAAGGTGATCGGGGAGAACACTCCTGACCTCGAGGGGTAACTGACGAGCGTGAATGTAGTGCCCGGAAGCGGCAAATAGCCGTCGCCTAAATGCGCCTTCAAGCCTCCAGCAAGTATCGGAATCCCAACGAACGTCACCCGGCCATAGTCGGTCGGGCCATTGATGCCAAAATCGATGTTGCCACTTGTCATCGAGGTCATCCCGCCCAGCCGTAAGGTTCCACTCTCGACCTTCATTGTCCCGGTATTGACAAAAGTGCCCGCAATTGACGCCATGCCTGTGCCGCTCACAACCAGGTTGCCGGCATTGTAATCAGTGTGCGAACCGGAATAGGCAAGGATATCGGAAGTGACGCCATCCGCCGCAAGGTTGATCGTTCCACCGACTGCATTGCTGATGACAGAATCAAGGCCCGCGTTAATTAAGGCATTCCAGGACAGCGTGCCAAAGTTCAGCAACTGTCCGCCCGGGAGATAGAGGGGATTGCCTGAAAAAGTACCCCCGTTGAATCGCACCGTTCCCATTATGAAACCTGCGGTCCAGCTCAACGGTCCATTCACCAAAATTGTTTGGCCCCCGCCCAGAACACTCGTCCCGGGCGCCGAGAGCACGTTCAGAGCCGCAGGAGCCAGCGTGCCAGTGCCGTTGAAATTTACCGTGCCGCCTGAAACAGTTATTGTATGGCCACTGACTCCGTCTGATCCTGTTATGTTCGCCGTGCCTGACGAAAAGGTCCAAACCCCGGTTGCAGCCAGGTTGCCACGCAAATTGGCCGTGCCGCTGCTGACCGTAAGTTTGCCTGCACCCGAAACAGTGGAGCCTGGATTGAATGTGTGATTACCCCCGGCCAAATTAAGCGTGCCCCCGGCAGCAACCGTAAAAGTTCCGTCAGCAGTGCTTCCTCCCGCCAGGGCCAAAGTGCCATTGTTGATGGCAACTGATCCCGTGTTGATAAAAGTGCCTCCGATAGTCGCTCTGCCGGTTCCGCTGACGATGATTTGGCCGGCGTTATAGTCGGTATGCGAAGCGACTCCCGTAAAGGTGTCGGCTGCAGAATCATTTGCCGCCAGGTTTATCGTTGCGCCGGCAGCATTGCTGATTACCGA
>Ga0163163_10000021_pt1 | contig 191799 bp, 162 predicted proteins | sample S65metaG_FD_119766 | JGI IMG/M metagenome (GOLD analysis project Ga0163163, IMG submission 119766) | Switchgrass rhizosphere microbial communities from Kellogg Biological Station, Michigan, USA - S6-5 metaG | ecosystem: Host-associated > Plants > Roots > Rhizosphere > Soil | place: USA...
CAGTCAGTAGCGCGGCTGAAGTTCGGATGGTGCTGTGGCCGAGAGGCTGAAGGCGGCGGTTTGCTAAACCGTTATACGGTTGAAAAGCCGTATCGAGGGTTCGAATCCCTCCGGCACCGCCATCCCGCCCTGCGGGAACCAATCTCTATCTCTGACACCAGCTAAGGCGGGATGGCGGTGCCGGATCGGTATTACGCACCCGTTCGTCGCTCGAAATGGTCCACCGGACCATTTCGTTGGCCTTCGGCCAAATGCTCCTCACTCGACAAAATCGGCGACAGCCGATTTTGGGCATGAGCCGACTGACACAGTCGGCGAGTGATCCGAGGGCGTTAGCCCGAGGACGCAAAACATGCCAAAGCATGTTTTGCGCAATCCCTCCGGCACCGCCAATACCTCATCCGCCGATAACGTTATCGGCAAAATCGAATGTCCCCCTTTGCGCCAAAAGCAGACGTTCGCTGGGAGCTGTCAAGCTAATGAGCATTTCTTGAGGCCACCCCGCCGAATTTCGGCGGCGTGTCCGTCTTCCTGGTCATAACCAGCCAAGGAGGCTTCACATGACAAATTTCCTTCGTCGCAGCCTGTTAGCTCCGGTAAAATGGATTTATCCAGAGCGGGCAACGAGGCTGGTCTGTGCGGCCACGGCGTTTTTGGTCGGCGGGGCAGCCCTGGAATCTACCGCGTTGGCGCAAGGCGCTGCCTATAATTACATCTCTGGTTGCTATGATGATCCGGCTGGAATCGCTCCCCCCGTTTGTCCCAATGCCAATGCTGGCAACTCCCGCCCTCGTACGGTTCTGACGGTGGACCCCTGTTTCATTGCCCAAAACGCAATGCGGCCTTGTAAATCTAAAGCCGGTCGGCGTCCCGAGGCCCAGAAGGCCCGTGCCCAATAGCCAACCGCGAAATAATCTGTTTCGATGAATATAATCGTCTTTGCCTCGGTGGACGGGGGGTGATCCGAAAAAGCCGCGATACGCGACCGCCGCTGCTGATTACGGCACTGTTGTCAGCCTGGTGACCGAAGCAGGACGCCTGCTGCCCGCAACATCGGCCCAGTCGGCCACGGAGCCATCGGCAAAATACTGATGCGCCACCCAAGAGATTTGTGACCCGGCTCGGGGATTTCGCGCGATAAAAGAATACTGACGCGCAAATCCTGGCAGAATCTCTCCGCGCCAGGTGATAACCGACGTTCCTGCCTCGCCTTTGCGCACGTCATGGGGATCCTCGGCATCGGCGACCGACACCAATTCGACGCCTTCCGGCACAACGAGTTCCACGCGCACGGTCGAGACCTTGCCTTCGGTAGGAACAGTGACCTGATAGGTTTCGATTACTCCGGGTTTGGATTCCACGGGCTTCACCCGAACATGGGCGTTCGCCGCATTTATCGCGAGCAGAGCAAAACCGCCGACCAAAATTCCCGTAACCGGAGCATGCCATCCAAGCGATCTCATGCCTTCACTCCCCGTTATGGTCTAGAACCAGATCCTGAGGCCGGCGCTAAAGCGCAAATCCGACGCATGTCCGCCGGCCAACCGCGCAAGCCGCGCCGTGTCGCCAAACTTGGTCTCGTAGGTAACGCCGATATAAGGCGCAAATTTGCGAGTTATCTCATAGCGCAGGCGAAGGCCCGTATCCAGATCTGAGAGACCGGCACCGAGCGCGCGGCTCGGATCGTCTTTGGAATAGAAATTCATTTCCAGCTGCGGCTGCAGGATCAGGGTCTGCGTCAGCATTAGGTCGTAATTGCCTTCCAGCCTGGCGGCCCAATGACCTTGGTCGCTTGCATACCCGGTCGCCGAGACGTGAAAGAACAATGGGGCCAACCCCTCAATGCCAAAGGCTGCCCAACCCCGGCCGGGGGCGGAGTCGAGGTCGTAACGAAGTCCTCCCTGGAGATTGAAATAGGTGCTTATCGGTCGCGCATAGAGAAGTTGCTGATATCCTTCCTCCATCACGCCGTTGGACACCGTGCCCTCGGTCTTGAGCACGACACGGTTCATGTCCGTTCCAGCCCAACCTTCGCCTTCCCAACGAAAACCGGCATCGCGCCCGAAACGGCCTTCGAGCTGGTCAAAGAGCAGGTGATAAAACACAGGCGCGTCATCCACCGGCGCGCCAAACGGGGCGGCATCGGATGGACCGCCCATCGTCATCTGCGCTTGAACAGGCGAAACAACCATGAGCAAGACCAAGCCAAACGGCAGTGTGGCGAACAACGACCTCTTCATGCCACCACCACGGTCCGGAACATGCCCATCTCCATGTGATACATAAGATGGCAGTGGAACGCCCATCGGCCGGGCGTATCGGCCGTGTAGACCAGGCCGACCTTCTCCCCCGGCTTGACGTTGATCGTGTGCTTGAGGGGTTGGCGATTGCCTTGGCCGTTCTCGACGCGGAACAGGAAACCATGCAAATGGATGGGATGCTCCATCATGGTGTCGTTGATGAGAATGAAGCGTACTGTTTCCCCCAGCTTCACAGCTACCGGCGGAGCTTCCGAGAATCTTTTGCCGTCAAAACCCCATGTCCAGCGTTCCATATTGCCGGTCAGGTGGAATTCGATCGCGCGTGTTGCCTCTAGGGGATATTCTTCCGGCTCGACCGCCTTGAGTTGAGAATATCGCAGGACGCGCCGGCCATTGCCGTCGAGACCCGTGCCGGCTTCGCCTTGCCGGTCCATCGGCATCATCGCGATATTGTCGACCATGGGATGACCCGCCAAGCTGCCAGGATCGATTCCAGTGGCGTTGGTGGTCGGGACGGCCGACGTTCCATGCTCCATGCCTTGCATGCTCATGCCGGACATATCTGCGCTTTTGTCAGCGGCGCCGGCATGGCCATGATCCATCCCTGCCATATTGGACATTTCGCTTGAGTCGCCGCCGCTCTGCATGTTCATGCCCGACATGTCTCCCATGCCCATATCGGCCATGGTGCGCAGGGGCGGCGGGTCCATGGACGGGATCGCGCCGCTCAAGCCGGGCCGGGTTGCCAATGTGGCGCGGGCATAGCCGCTGCGATCCTGTGCTTGAGCAAAGATGGTGTAAGCGCGGTCCTCGGTCGGTTGAACGATCACGTCATAGGTTTCGGCAACGCCGATGCGGAATTCATCGGTCTCCACCGGTTCCACATTTGTGCCGTCCGCCTGGACAATCGTGAGAGGAAGGCTGGGGATGCGCACATCGAAGGTGGTCATGGCGGCGCTGTTGATGAAGCGCAGGCGGATGCGTTCGCCGGATTGGAATAGCGCCGTCCAATTCGCGGCCGGCGGCTGGCCATTGACCAAGAAGGTATAGGTGGCGCCCGTGACATCCATTATGTCGGTCGGGCTCATGCGCATCTTGCCCCACATCAGGCGGTCCTGGATCGTCGCGCCCAGTCCGTTTTTTCCGGCGTCGTTGATGAAAGTGCCCAGCGTGCGCCGGTGATAATTGTAATAGTCGCTTTGCTGCTTGAGATTGGAGAGGACGGCCATCGGGTCTTCATCTGTCCAATCGGAAAGGACGACGACATATTCCCGGTCATAGTGGAACGGGTCTGGTTTCTTGGGATCGAAAATCAGCGGTGCGAAAAAGCCTGTCTGCTCCTGCATGCCGCTATGGCTGTGGTACCAATAGGTGCCGCTCTGCACGATGGGAAAGTGATAGGTGAAGGTCTCGCCTGGCGGAATCCCCGCGAAGGTGAGGCCCGGCACGCCGTCCATCGCATTCGGCAGTTTCACGCCATGCCAATGGATGGACGAAGTTTCCTTAAGCCTGTTGGTCACGTTGATGGTGACGTCATCGCCTTCGCGCAGACGGAGGATAGGCCCCGGCATGGCATTGTTGATCGCCGTTGCAATGCGGCGGCGTCCGGTGATGTTGACCGGCATCTCAGCGAGCGTCAGGTCTATGCGGGCGCCGGAAAGAACGGGAATGCCGCCGATGGCCTCGCCACGCGCAGCCACGGGAGTCACGGCCGCAAGCCCACCGGCAGCGGCCAGCCCCTGGACAAAGCGCCGGCGCGTCGGCGGGACGATTTGATGTGACATGGTTCCCTCTTTAGGGTTTGGCGTGGGCGCGCCAACGAAGAAAATACGCCGACAGGCCTATCATCCCTCCGCCAGCGGCAGCAATTCTGCCAGCTTTTGCCGCGCCCGGCGAAGACGCATCTCGATCGCTTTGGGGGTGGTCTTCAGAACGGACGCGGCCTCAGAGTGCGAGAGGCCGCTGATCGCGGTCAACAGCAGGGGTTCCTTGTAGAAAACCGGCAATCGGGCAATCGCCTGGTCCAACTCGTCAAGCCGCCGGTCTTGCGAGTCGGAAAACTCGTTCGAGACCTGCGGCTCGACTTCTGCGGCAAACAGGCTGAGAATCATCCGGCGTACGGTCTGGCGCCGGGAAAAATCCCGGCATTTGTTCAACGCGATGGTGCGGAGCCATGGCGTGAGCGGACGTGAACTGTCGAAACGTCCGAGCGCTGTCCAAGCCGCCACGAAGGTGTCCTGGAGAAGGTCATAGGCATCGTCGCGATTGCCCAGATAGCGGCGGATGAAGCGGAACAGCGGCTGCTTGTGGCGCTGGACAATGATTTCGAAGGCCGCGCGATCACCTGCAGCTGCGCGATTAACGAGATCACCGTCACCTGTCTCCGGCTCCGACGTCACGGAACCCGGCCGGCCAAATTCTTTACGACCAGGGCATCAAAGGTCTTAGCCTGCTCCGGCGTCATCACTTGGCGCATGGCCAAGACATGACGCACACTTTCTTCCTGCAGCGCCATCATCGCCTTGTGGAAGCGCTCGATGGCGCGCTGGGCGGCCGGTCCATAGGCGTGCTCATGGGTGATTGCTTCCGCCAGATCGCGGTTGGCGGCATGCATCTCTCCGCCATACAACCGGCGCTGTTCGGCAAAGCGCTTTTCCAGTCCGTCCAACACGCGGTCTTGCTCTGGAGTCAGAGCCAATTCGGTGTGCAACAGCGTGTCGAGATCAGGTGTACGGGTTTGGCGAACGCCATATTGGACCCCCAGCCAGCCAGCCAAGCCCGCCGCCACCATGGTCACCACCAGCATGACGGCAAAAGTCCGCACCTGGCGGCTCACGGTTCCGCTCCAAACAAAAGCGTCGCCGGCGCGGACTGTACGGCGCCGTCGAACCAATCGGTCACGGGCGGCGGGACAGCCCGGGCGACGCTGGCTCCCCCGACGGCCGAGAGGACGACTGCCAGGCTCAGGACCAACCCCTGACAGGAGATAAGGCGGCGATTGGCTGCCGCAGCAGCCCTCAGGATTCGCTCACGCTCCCAGATATCCTGTTCCAGCTGATCCAGCCGGCCTTCGTCGCGCGCTTGCAACCGCTGCAACATGTCATCGATCATGCCGTACCTCCGATGGCTCGTTTCTGATACGCACCTGCCGATATCTTCCCTCTTGCGGGAGAGGGATGGCAGATAACAATGCGTAGTATCAATATGGCCGGCAAATTGCGGCCGGCATCGACCGTCATCGAAGGAGAAAAGCATGAGACCGCTGGCAATTGTAACCCTCTGTGCGACCTTGGTCCTAGGGGCAACCGCAGCCTTCGGCCAGAATCAAAGCGGCATGAACATGCCGGGTATGTCCGGCATGGGTAACATGATGGGCAGTCACATGATGCCCGCCACGGTTGCTGCAATCGACACCAAGAGCGGGCTGGTGGATGTCGCGGCCGGCGGCATGGCGCTGAAGTTGCATTTCCCGCCCGCTTCACTCGCGGCCCTCAAGGAAGGCGACAAGATCACCCTGCACCTGGGCTTCAGCAAGCCCTGATGCCGGCAGAAGCAACGGCGTTCCGCTCCATGCGGACAGACAGCGCAGCTGCCGATGAGACCGTAAATTTGACGAGGATCTGTCCATGCCAAAATCCGTTCTCGGTTCTGTCCTCCTCTTCAGCCTTATGGTCGCATGCGCAAGTCCCGCATTTGCGCATGCCGCCCTTCTGAACGCAGACCCGGCGCCGAACAGCACCGTTGCTGCGCCTAAAAGTTTCAAGCTGACCTTCAGTGAAAAGATTGTGCCCGCCTTTTCGGGATTTAATCTCGCGATGGATGGCGGAAGGGGCACGAGTGTAACGAGCAAGGTATCGGCGGACGGCAAGACCATGACCGGAACGCCGAAAGGATCGTTGACCCCAGGCGCCTATAAGCTGTCCTGGCACGCGGCATCGGTCGAAGATGGTCATCGCACGGAAAGCGCATACTCCTTCAAGGTGAAATAGCGTTGGCGGAAGCGTTCCTCGCGCTTTGCCGGTTCCTCGCCTATACGGGCGCGGCGATCCTATTCGGATCGCCGCTCCTGCTGCTTTATGGAAGTCCACTATCCGTTTCAGCGACAGCGCACGATCTGAAGTGGATCAAGCTGCTCCTGTCGGCGGCGGCCCTGTCGGTATTGGTTACGGCGATCCTTGGCTTTATCGCTCAAACATCTCATCTTGCCGGATCACTGGCGCTCGCTCTCCAGCCTGAAAGCTTGAAGGCAGCGCTGTGGGATATGGATTTCGGCAGGTCGAGCCTGGTCCGTGCCGGTTTTGCTGTGCTGGCATTGATCGGCACCAGGTTGCTGCCGGTCGGCAAAAAACTCTGGTGGGGCTGCACCGCGATCGGGGCGATCATCTGTGCCAGCTTTGCCTGGATGGGGCATGGCGCGGCAACCGAAGGAAATGTTGGCATTCTCCACCTGGCTGGCGACATAACCCACATCCTGGCGGCAGCCGGCTGGATCGGTGCGTTGGTCGTATTCAGCATTATGCTGATCCGGCCATCGCCAGATTTTGCAGCCTCAAAAGCGATCTGCGCTTCGCTGGCATCTTTTTCCGGGGCAGGAACGGCATTTGTGGCAATCATCATTGCTTCAGGTCTGGTCAACAGCGCCTTTCTGGTGGGCTGGAATGCCCCACGGATCGCCTCAACCCTTTACGGCCAGTTCCTGATCGCCAAGCTTTTGCTATTCGCTTTGATGTTGGGGCTGGCGGCGCGCAATCGCTTCCGGCTTATACCGGCCCTGGCCAATGCGCTTCAAAGTGCAGCTTCGCCTCGTCTGGCAATGACGGCTCTGCGGCGGAGCATCCTCATGGAGACTTGCGTGGCTGCGGGTGTTTTGGTCTTGGTCGCTTGGCTGGGGATGCTGGAACCGGTAACGACTTGATTGTCGCACGGTAAACGCGAGGCGCGCATGCAGATGGGAACGCCTCGCTGACCCGACTCTTGATCGTGATCAATGTTCGGTGCTCGTCGCCAGGATGTAATCCTCCCGACCCGACTGCCCAGGGTGGTCCCAACGCTAAGAGGACAAATTGATGAAAAGAACGCCATCCTAATATGTCGGCAGGATAGACCAGAAGATTAGCGCCGCGAGCGACCAAAGACGTTTATCAGCTCGGCGATCTTCTTGCGCTGATCGCCCTTGCTTCCGCTTTCAATGGCATTTTCCACGCAGTGGGTGACATGGTCGCGCAGCAATTCCTCTTCCACCCGGTCAAGTGCGGCACGAACCGCGGCTATCTGGGTGATCACGTCGATACAGTAGCGATCTTCTTCGAGCATCTTGGCCAGGCCGCGAACCTGTCCTTCGATGCGGTTGAGGCGTTTCTGGCAAGAACTCTTGATGTCTGGGCGCATGCGACATATATACCCTAGGAGGGTATGTTTAGCAAGGGAAGATCATCATGGCCGACGCGCACGCCCATCATGGCCATGGTGCACACCAGCACGGCACAACGACCGGAACAGATCAGACCGGCAAAGCAGTTGATCCGGTCTGCGGTATGACCATCGATCCCGCCACGGCGCAGCATAGGACAGAGTTTGGCGGCAACACCTATTACTTCTGCAGCGCCGGATGTCGCGCCAAGTTTGTCGCGGAGCCCGCCAAATATCCGAAGCCGCAAGCTGCCAAGCCCTCTTCTCCCTCCGGCGTGATCTACACCTGCCCCATGCATCCGCAGATCCGGCGCGATGCGCCAGGCTTTTGCCCCATTTGCGGCATGGCGCTGGAGCCGTTGGTGGCTACCGGAGAAGGTGGCCCCAACCCCGAACTTGTCGACATGACGCGGCGGTTCTGGATCGGCCTGACCTTGTCAGTTCCCGTCCTCGCCTTGGGCATGTTCGGCGACTTGCTGGGCCTGGACCGGATGATCGCGCCGACACTTTCAATGTGGGTACAATTCGCGCTGGCAACGCCCGTTGTTCTGTGGGCCGGCTGGCCATTCTTCGCGCGTGCCTGGGCGTCGCTGGTGACGCGCAACCTCAACATGTTCACCCTGATTGCGTTGGGAACGGGTGTTGCCTGGGTTTACAGCGTGGTCGCGACCGCGCTGCCAGATCTCTTTCCCAGCGAGTTCCGGTCCATCCATGGCACAGTCGCGGTCTATTACGAGGCGGCGGCCGTGATCACGGTCTTGGTGCTGCTGGGCCAGGTGCTGGAACTGAAGGCGCGGGAGAACACTTCCGGCGCCATCCGCGCCTTGCTCGATCTGGCACCCAAGACAGCTCGGCGTCTCAAGCCCGACGGGAGCGAGGAAGAGGTCCCCCTCGAACAAATCGCTGTCGGCGACCGGGTGCGCGTGCGTCCCGGCGAGAAAGTCGCTGTCGACGGCCAGGTGAGCGAAGGCCGCTCGTCCGTGGATGAATCCATGGTGACCGGCGAATCCATGCCCGTGACCAAGGAAGTTGGCGCCAAGGTCATCGGCGGCACCATCAACCGTTCCGGTACGCTTGTGATCGCAGCGGAAAAAGTAGGCCGCGACTCCGTGCTATCGCGCATTGTCCACATGGTGGCCGAGGCCCAACGCAGCCGCGCACCCATTCAGCGCCTGGCCGACCGGGTGTCGGGCTGGTTCGTGCCCGCGGTGGTGGCGGTAGCCATTCTGGCTTTCGCCGGCTGGATGATCTGGGGCCCGGAGCCGCGTTTCGCCTATGCGTTGGTGGCGGCGGTATCAGTTCTGATCATCGCCTGTCCCTGCGCGCTGGGTCTGGCGACGCCGATGTCCATCATGGTGGGGGTGGGCCGGGGCGCCCAGGCCGGTATACTGGTCAAGAACGCCGAGGCCCTGGAGCATATGGAGCGTGTGGATACGCTGGTTATCGATAAGACCGGCACCCTGACTGAAGGAAAGCCCTCGGTCACAGCGATCGTCCCGCTTGAGATCAGCGAAACCGATCTTCTGCGCCTGTCGGCGGCCGTGGAACGCCCCAGCGAACATCCGCTGGCGGTAGCGATTGTCGCGGCGGCGGAAGCACGGAAAATCACAATACCGCCGGTCGAAAGTTTCGACTCGCCTTCGGGCAAGGGCGCGCTGGGCATCGTCGAAGGCAAGAAGATACTACTCGGCAATGCGGGCTTCATGCGGGAGCAACAGGTCGATATCGCCGCCTTGTCTGGCCAGGCTGACCAGCTTCGCCAGGATGGCGCGACAGCGATTTTCGTGGCGATTGAAGGCCGGGTTGCCGGCATCTTCGCCATCGCCGATGCGGTGAAGGAAACCACGCCATCCGCCCTCGAGGCGCTGAGCCGAGACGGCGTTCGCATTGTCATGCTGACGGGCGACAACCGCACCACAGCGCAAGCGGTTGGGCGCAAGCTGGGCATCAAGGAGATCGAGGCGGAAATTCTGCCCGAGCAAAAAAGCGCTGTGGTGGCCAAATTCAAGGCCCAGGGACGAATCGTGGCCATGGCGGGTGATGGCGTGAACGATGCGCCGGCCCTGGCTGCGGCCGATGTCGGCATCGCCATGGGATCGGGTACGGATGTGGCGATGGAGAGCGCCGGCGTGACCCTGCTCAAGGGCGACCTCACCGGGATTGTGCGGGCGCGGCTCCTTTCGCGGGCGACGATGCGCAACATTCGCCAGAACCTGTTCTTCGCCTTCATCTACAATGCCGTGGGGGTTCCAGTGGCGGCCGGCCTCCTCTATCCCGTGTTCGGACTTCTGCTGTCGCCCATCATCGCCGCGGCAGCCATGGCGCTATCCTCCGTCAGCGTCATTGGCAATGCGCTGAGGTTACGCTGGGTGCGGCTGTCGTAAGACACGGAAAGCCTGGCCGGCCACGACCAGGCTTTCATCGGTGGATTGATCCAACTGCCTGGTTTGGCTCCGGCCGGAGAGATGCGGGCCGCCGATAGCATATCGCAATGATGGGCAGCGTGGACTTCGGGTTAGAGGGGTCGATATAAATACCGAGCAGAACGGGGCTCCGGATCGGTATCACTGGCCCTCGCTCGCGCTCGGACGCTCGCCGGGCAATCGCCTGTCGGCGTTTTGGCGCCGCTGGACATTTTCCACTGACGCTTTCGGGTCGCCTAAGAAGCCATTTCCAACAGATCGAAGCTGCGATTGACGCCCTCGACCTTCTTGTAGAAAGCCGCCTCGATCTCGTGGAGCCGGCCATCGGCGCATCCCGCGATGTTTGCCATCAATGCGACCAGCATATCTCTGGGAAGGTCGGGGATTTCCTGGGTGAACAGGGCTCTTTGCCAGGCGCCATCCATCAGACGCCCATAGACGCGGGAAATGCTGGGAAGCACGCTTCCCGGCACCGTGCCCCTACGCCAACCCTCAACGTTATCGTAGGGATTGGTGGTTCGCAGTGTCTCGAACTTCGACCAGTCGGCCTTCAGATTGACGGCAGTTGCATAGAAAGCCAGATCGCCCTGCGCGCCAATGTCGACATGGAAATGGCTGTGCAGGATCCAGGCATGCGCGATCACAAGATGCCAAAAGAAGCCGTCATCCACGCCACACCGAACCAGCAGTTCGCGAAAATCGATCTCATGGCGGAAAAGGCGGTAGCGTTGCATATAGGCACGGAACAACGGGTATTGCGCCAGAAACGGTGTGCCGTAGCGCACCACATGTGCATAAGGGGTGCAATTGCCGGTGCCGATTGTATTCAGATCCGCCTGGGTGAGCGAAGGCACCAGCTTGTTCACATCGGCTCGCGTTCCCAGAAATATGCTGTCGTCCAGATAGAAGAAGTTGTTGGAATCAGCCCAGGGCACCCAGACCTTCCTCTGGAAGACCGGCTCGGGCATGTGCACGCCAAAACAGACGCGCGGTTCAATCCGGCTCAACCCGTCATAGCCGAGGAGCTTGTCGCGCAGGAATGCATGTTTCACAACGACATCCGGCCGCCATTTCAAAATCAGGGAATCGTCCTGCGGCAATAGCTGCAAGGCGGCTCGCAGGTTTTCGACCTGGTAAACCAGGCCCTGCTGCACCCGTATCCCCTGCACCTGCGGCTGCGGAACCCGGGTCAGCGTAATCTCGGACATCCCCGCCAAGGGCGCGAGGCAGTCATCGATCTGGGCGCTATCCCATGTCACATACCGGATGCTGCGCACCACGCCCTCATGATGCAGCCGGCGCAGCGGAGCCAAGCTCTTCTCCATCAAGACGGGTGATTGTGTGAAGCCGTTGATGACAACATCTATGGGCGCCGGCATTCAGTCCTCCAGCAGGCGATGGATCCGGTGGCAAAGGAACGTGACCACTGCCGGATTTTGGGAATAGGGTATGGCTCGTAACAGGCAGAGGGCGGCCAGTTGCGGCAGCCGGGCCGGCAAGGCGGCATCCACGGCCGAAGCAAGGGACAGGAACGGCGCCCTCAGTTGCTCAAGTTTCTGGCGGGCATTCACCAACTGTGAAGCATGAGAGCCGATGGAGAGATTTCGGATACACCAGTGACCGAGAACGTCCTGAAACAGCTTGCCGAAATCCAACCAGAAAGACGATATCCAGGGATCGTCGCAGTCGATGAAGGCGATGCTCTTTCCCGCCGTCAGCAGGATATTTTCCAGGCTCAAATCGCCATGACAAGGCGATTGCGGAATGTCCCGCCAATCTTTTTCCGCCAGCCTGCCGGCACACTTTTCTATCTCCGCCAATGCAGGCCCGGTAATGCGGTCACGGCTAAGTGCGGCAATCTCGTCGATCTTGCCACGGAATCGGCTTTCAGCGATCGCCGGGCCGCGTTCCAGCAGAAACAGCCAGATCAGGCGTTCTATCGCCTTCACGACACGCGGGCTGTCGATGGGCGCGGCCTGGATCACCGCGTTGGCAAGCGTCTGGCCGGGAATATAGGCCATATCAAAGGCCGCGCGCCCAGCCTGGTCTTCGCTTTCGCGCAGTATCCTGGGCACGGGTACGCCCATCATCCAGAGCCGGTGCTGTTTGTTTGCCTGAGCGCGCAAGCGCGCGCTGGCGGCGGCGCTGGCGGCGGTCTTGCGGACAAAGCTGTTGGGTCCCTGCGCATGGAGAACGACCTTGGCGCCGGAGTGGCCTGTCAAGGCATAGGTCGCGCCTTGCGGCGCCGTCACACCATGCCGCCGGCTTTCCGCGCTTGTGGTTTCCATATGAATCTTCAGCGGCCGCATCGCTGCAAGTCCGGGCTCATCACAGCCAATCCTTCAGATAGGTCGACAGGTTCGGGCTGTTTCGTTCAGTGCTGACCGCCACTGCGGCGGGGTAGGGATTGGAGGCGGCATGGTCGTTGACCAGGAAGCGCCGGCCATGGTTGCAATCCATGATCAGCGCATGCGCTTTCAGCCCCAGCTCCGCCAGCGTCTGCTCTGTTTTGGTCCGGTACTCCTCGGGACGCGCCGTCATGAAGATCAATTGCGCGCCCTGTTCCTGCCAATGCAGCAGGGCCGCGACATTCTCGGCGATCGGCTTGTCCGCTTCGGTCCAGAAGGGCGGGAAGTATTTGCTGTGATTTTGAAACACCACACCATCCAGGTCCGTGATGATCGTGCCGCGCGGCCGTACATGGCGCCGCCAGTCTTCCAGAGTCCCCACATCGATCAAGCCGGCGACAAAGTGCGGCGCAACCACCATGCCCCGCGCGATGGCATGATTCATGACATGGGATACGAAAATCTCGCTGTCTCCGCCCTCGGCGGCTATGCTGTCGAACGCTTTCAGATACTCGTCGGCGGCGTCAAAACCATAGAGGCCGACATTGACGAAATTGGAGGCCAGGCTTTTTTCGATCATTTCGACGATCAGCCCGTTCTCATTGAGGACGGCGAAGCTCTTGGCGCCCACATTGTTCATTTGCGGCGCCGTGCGCACATCGGTGACGGCAACAAAGCCGCCATCCGGTATGGGCGCCATGTCGAAAAAGCTGTCGGCGTCCTTCACCGCGAACGCACCGGCAACCGCGGCATGGCGCAGCATCCTGGCGACAGTGTCGGCCGGCCCTCTGGTATGTTCCTTGAGGACCAGGATCTCGACCTGTGGACCGAACAGGCGCCGCAGCAGATCGCTCGCTTGATATTTTTCCTCATGCTCGGCTCTCACAGCCACGATCAGGCGGGAATAGGCGTTTGCCGGCAAACTGCGGGCTGCGCGCGCTAGGGCCAGTTCGCCATCGGGCAGGGTGAGCATCCACTTGGGCCGCACACCCGGATAGCGCGAGGATTTTCCCGCACAGGGAAGAAGCAAGGTTCGGTTCACGGAAGCGCCCACGCTGGAAAGCATCCAAGCGTGGCGTGCGCATGGTTAAAGCAGCGTTAGGCAAAGCGCAGAACCGGTTAACAGAAGGTAACCGGGCGATGTCTCGGCGGCCCTCTATTCCGAAACTGACATCGCGTCACATGCCGTCAACCTGCATGTTGCGCGCGAGAATGCAGAGACTATGGCAGCCGGAAAGCGATCATCTCCGCTGGGAATCCCGGGCCGCCGATCGTCAGCACGATATATTGACGGCCGCCCAGCATATAAGTCATCGGACAGCCGGTTTGCGGCGCCGGCATATAGACCGCCCCGCGATCCTCGCCGGTCTTCTTGTCATAAGCGCGCAGCATGGCGCCGCGCTTGCCGCCCGGCGTGGTGGCGAAGCCGGACTCACCGCAGATCACCAGCGACTTGGTGACGGTGGGCCCCAGCAATCCGGGCCGCCCGGTGCGCGGGATGTTCAGCCCCTTCAGCGCCGGATGATTCCTGATGTTGTCCGGCGTATCGCCATGGGCGACCTGCCAGGCGATCTCGCCCTTGGTGAGGTCGGTTGCGGTGATACGGCCATAAGGCGGCTTCATCAGCGGCAAGCCGTCGACAGCGAGAACACCGGGGCGGAATTCGTCCGCGTTTCCCGCCGGGGCTCCCGATCCTGCCGCGGCATTGGCGACCGCTGTCGGCGGCGCCAGATATTCTTCGCCGCCTTGGATCACCGCCGCTCGTCTGGGCGCCGCACTGAAGGTACCGCGCACATAATCGGCATCGGTGAAGCTGGGATTGCCCGGCACCAGCCCGTCCACCGCCACGGTGGTTTCGGAGAAAGTATAGACGGTGTGCGTCTCCGGATCGTAGCAGCCGCCCGGCCAATTGGTGCCGCCCTGGGTGGCAAGCGAGGTCAAGGTACCCCAGGTGCCGTCGGCCTTGGAGAGGGACGGCGGGGTATAAACCGGTCCCGTCTTATAGTGTGAGAGCAATCGCAATGCCTTGGCATGCAGCTCCGGCGTGAAGTCGATGACGGTAGACGGATTGACGCTCTGCACGTCATACGGCGGCGGCTTGCTGGGGATCGGCTGGGTGGGCGAATACCATTCGCCCGGCACGTCGCCCTTGGGCACCTTCTTCTCGATGAACGGCCAGATCGGCTCGCCTGTCTCGCGGTTCAGCACATAGAGGAAGCATTGCTTGCTGGGCTGGGCCAGCGCCTTCACGGTCTTTCCATTGTGGGGGATGTCGCAGAGGATCGCCGCGCAAGGCACGTCGCGATCCCAAATATCGTGATGGATCAGTTGGTAGTGCCAGCGGCGCTTGCCGGTTTCCAGTTCGACAGCGACCAGGCAATTGCTGAACAGGCTGTTGCCCTGGCGGCGGATGCCGGATTCGTCGGCGGAGGGAATCTCGATCCCGAGATAGGCCAGCCCCAATTCCTCATCGACCGAAATCTGTGCCCAATCGCCGGTGTTGGTGGCCTTCTCGGCCTCTCCGGGGCGGATCCAGGTGTCGTAACCGAACTCGCCCTTGAGCGGGATGGTGTGAAAAATCCACAGCCGCTTGCCGGTCTTCACGTCAAAGCCGCGGACATAACCTTTGGTACGCGGCTTGTTGCCGGGCACGCTGCCCGAGGCATGAGCCGCACCCACGATCACCACATTGCGCGCCACGGTCGGCGTGGCATGCAAGCCGATCTCCCCGCCCAGGGGATCTATCACCTGGTCGTCGTTGAGCTTGAGATCGACCACGCCGCCGTCACCGAAGCCCGGGACAGGTTGGCCGGTCTTGGCATCCAGCGCCACCAGTTGATAACCGGTCGTGACATAAAGGATGCGTTCCTCGCTGCCGTCGGTCCAATAGGCCAGGCCGCGGCCGGAATATTGGCGGGGTGCATTGCGGGCGCGTGCGCCTTCGTCCTTGCGGAACATCCACAAGAGCTCGCCATTGGCGGCGTCCAGGCAGACCACATCGCGGCGCGCGCCGGCGGTTGCGTAAAGCCGTCCCTTAATGACCAGGGGCGTCGCTTCCCAGGTATATTCCGGGCGCGATCCCAACATGGTGGAGGGGAAGCGCCAGGCAACCTCCAGGTGATCGAAATTGCCGGCGTTGATCTGATCCAGGGGCGCGTAGCGGGTGCTGGCCAAGTCGTTGGCATAGTTGCGCCAATCGGTATCGGGTGCGCTGGCCGCGTTTTGCGCACGCGCAGGCAATCCGGGCAGCACCAGCGCCACCGCCGTCGAAGACAGCATCGCGCGTCGTGTCATGAACCCCATAGTCACCCCTCCCAATGGCTGCCGGCCGGGCGGCCCTACTTGCTTTTGGTCGATCCTGCATCCGGTAACACGGCCCGGTCAATTCAGCGGCGGGATGCCGCATTCAGGCGTTTGCGGTGCTTTCCACCCGCTGGTCTGGATTCACCATCAGCCAGGCAACTCCCGCAACGGCATAAATTCCCGCCAACACCAGCAGCGGAAGATTCCAGTCATTGGTGGCGTCCACCAGATAGGCCAGGACGATGGGGCTGAGGATGCCGCCCACCTGACCGACGGTGTTCATGGTCCCGGCCGTCACCCCGGCGTGGCGGCCACCGACATCGACCGCCGTGGCCCAGGCCGGCGCCAGGGTCAGCATCGAACAGGCGCCGCCGACCGCGATCAAAAGCCCTGCCATGAAACCGGTGTGCAACCGGGTGGCCAGGAAGATCGCGATGGCGGCCAGGACATAGCCGCCGACTCCGAACAGCCGCCGTGCCGCCCGCCGCGAAACCATACGTGCCAGCTTGTCCGAACCCTCGCCGCCCGTCAGGTCCGCAACAAAGCTCAGCATCAGCGGCAGACCCGAGAAGATCGCCAGCTCCGCGCCCTTCATGCCGTGCGCCTGCGCCAGATAGGTCGGAAGCCAGGTGATGAAGAAGTAAAAGCCATAGCTGTTGGCAAAGGCCTGGACGCAAAGCGGGGCGACGGTCGGTGTCTTGAACACTGCGATCCAGCCGCCGGGGCTTTTGTCTGGAATGGCCGCAAGCCCGCGCGCCGCCTCGATATGGTCGCGTTCCTCCGCCGAGACGGCCCGGTGATCGCGCGGCTCGTCGCGAAACCAGGCATGCCAGCAAACCGCCCAGACCACACCGATCAGCCCGAAGACCAGGAAGATGGCACGCCACTGCAACCAGCCCGCGATGGCGGTGACCACCAAAGGCGTCAGCCCGCCCGACAGATGCGCGCCGGCAAAGAAGATGCCCTGGATGCGGCCCCGTTCGGCCAGCGGAATCCAGCGCGAATAGACCCGCGCCACCGACGGCCAGGCGCCCGCCTCGCCAATGCCGAACAGAAAGCGGATGACGGCCATGGACACGAAATTCCAGGCGATAGCGGTTGCCATGGTGAAGGCCGACCAGACCAGCACCACCCAGGTCAGCACGCGGCGCGCACCATCGCGATCGGCCCACCAGGCAGCAGGCACGCCGAAAGCGGCATAGGCAACCGCGAAAGCGCTGAAGATGTAACCCATCTCGATGCGCGATAAGGCCAGCTCGGCGCTGATCTTGGGCGCGAGAACCGCGATGCATACCCGATCCAGATAGGTGACGGCGGCCAGCGCCATGGTAAAGGCGACGACGCGATTGCGAACGGCGAACCGCATAAGAATTCCCCCCTGCTCAAACCCACATTAAGGCCAATCGGGTCTCACTCAAGAGACCGCATGACCATCTCCGCCAGCAACAGGCTGCCTTCCGCACGTTTGTTGCAGCGCCGAAACGGGTCACACCGCGCTATTGCAGCCGATGGTCCCCGGCGGCAAGCTGCGGAAAATCGGGCGGGGATCATGACCAGACTGCGCTTTCTGTTGCTGCTCGCCGCTTCCACTCCGGCTCTCGCCCAGGAACGCGCGCCGGAACCCCCTGCCCCGCCACCTGTCGCCATCACCATCCTTTCCAAGGCCGTCACCGCCAATGTCGCCACCACCGATCAGGCACTGCTGAATGCCGATGCCGACCAGGACAATTGGCTTCTCCATGGCCGCACCTACGACAATCAGCGTTTCTCACCGCTGACCCAGATCACGCGCGACAATGTCAAGCGGCTGGCGATCCGGACCATCATTCACACCGGGCAGATCAACAGCATGGAAGCGACGCCGCTGGTGGTGGATGGCATTTTATATGTCTCCACCCCCAGCGACCATGTCCAGGCCTATGACGCCGCCTCGGGTGAACTCAAATGGACGTACAATCCGGTCCTGGCCTATACCGACAATTGCTGCGGGCCGCAGTCGCGTGGTGTCGCCGTCGCCTATGGCAAAGTGTTTGTGGCGCAGCTGGATGGCCATGTCGTGGCACTGGATGCCAGAACCGGCGCCGTCATCTGGAAAAGCGTGATTGCCGACACCATCCCGCAGCCCGCACATTATTATGCCTTCACCATGGCGCCCCAGGTCTTCAATGGCATGGTGCTGGTGGGCAATTCCGGCGCGGAATATCCCACCCGCGGTTTCGTCCAGGCGCTGGATGCCAACACCGGCAAGTTGATCTGGCGTTTCCACACCACCGCCGCGCCCGATCAGCCCGGCGGCAAAAGCTGGAGCGAAGACAGTTGGAAATATGGCGGCAGCTCGGTCTGGAACACGCCCGCGATAGATCCCAAGAACAATCTCGTGCTCTTCGCCACCGGCAATCCCAACCCCGATTATTGGGGCGAGAACCGCAAGGGCGACAATGCCTATACCGATTCCATCGTCGCCATCGATTCCCGTACCGGCAAACTGCGCTGGTGGTACCAGCAGGTGCCGCACGATGTCTGGGATTATGATTGCCCGTCTCCCGTCATCCTGTTCGACGCGAAAGACGAGAATGGCAAGACCGTTCCCGCCGCAGCCGAGGCAGGCAAGCTGGGCAATGTCTTCGTCGTCAACCGGCTGACGGGCAAGCTGCTGCACAAATCCGAGCCCTTTGTGAAACAGGCCAAGGACATGTTCGTCATTCCCAGCGACAAGCCGTTTACCCGCTATCCCGGCATCAATGGCGGCAATCTGTGGTCGCCGGCCGCTTATTCCCCCCTCACCCAGAATTTCTATGTCATGGGTATCAACCAGGCCTACACCGTGACGGCCTTTCCTTTTCCCAAATACGTCCCGGGCACGCCCACGGTGGGCCAGCAAGTGGGAGGAACACAAAGGCCGGTCCAAACCGACGAATTTCCCGTCGACGGCACCCTAACGGCGATCAACGTCAACACCGGCAAGATCGCCTGGCAGCAGAAGACCGAGCTGCCCGAATATGGCGGAGTGCTGGCCACCGCCAGCAATCTGATCTTTGCCGGCGAAATGAACGGCTATTTCGATGCCTTTGACGCGGTCACCGGCGAAAAGCTCTGGAGCCAAAATCTGGGGATCGGAGTGTGCACGCCGCCCATCACCTATCGCGTCAAGGACGTTCAATATGTCGCAGTGGGCGCGGCGGGCTGCGGCCATTCCGGCGGGTTGCTGAAGGACAACAGCAAGTCCCGCTTCGGCGATACCATCGTCATTTATGCCTTGATGCCCTAGCGCTGCTCCAGCCGCGCGTGCAGCTTGCGGACGATGTCGCCGGCCGTCTGTTCGCACAGGCCGGGGACGACGGCATGCAGGATGGCTGCAAGGCCCGCGCGCAGCAGCGGAACGGCAAAGGACAATGCCACCCGCTGATGCTGGAAATAGCTTTCGCCAACCTGTTGCGGGTGGGACAGGAACAATCGCCGAAACATGAAAACTCCTGCTGCAATGCGTCACAATATACAGCCTCCCCAGGCTTGTATGGTGTTTCATTTGTCTGAGATATTGGGGAAAACGTCCGGGAGGAATCATGACACGCACGATCTTTGGCTTGATGTCTGTGGCACTGTGCACCACATGTCTTGTCGCAAGCGCCGACGCGGCTACGGCCACGCGCGGTGCGTTTGGCGCCTTGTCCGATGGCACCAAGGTCGAGGCCGTGACCTTGACCAACGGCGCGGGGCTAAGTGCCAAGATCATGACCCTGGGCGCCACCTTGCAGTCGCTGGTGGTCCCCGACAAAACCGGCCACAAGGACGATGTGGTTCTAGGTTACGACACCGCTCAGGAATATCTCACCCGGCCCAACTTTTTCGGCGCCTCGGTCGGCCGTTACGCCAATCGCATCGCCAAGGGCAAGTTCACCCTGGACGGCAAGGCCTTTACCCTGGCGACCAATGACGGTCCCAATTCTCTGCATGGCGGCACCAAAGGCTTCGACAAGCGGATGTGGAAGATCGATTCCGTCTCCAGCGGCGCCGACGCCAAGGTGGTCCTCAGCTATGTCAGCGCCGACGGCGAAGAAGGTTTCCCCGGCGAGATGAAAGTCACCGCCACCTATTCGCTGAACGAGCAGAACGAATTGAAACTAGAATACCGGGCCACCACCTCAAAGCCCACGGTCCTCAATCTCACCAACCATTCCTATTTCAACCTGTCGGGCAACGACGCCCGCGACGTGATGGGCAATATGGTGACCTTGCATGCCGAGCGCTTCACGCCGGTGGATGCGACCCTGATCCCCACCGGAGAGCGCCGCGCCGTTGCCGGCACGCCGTTCGACTTCCGCGGCCCCCACCGGGTGGGCGATCGCATCCGCGACGCCAAGGACCAGCAGATTCGTTTTGGCCGCGGCTATGACCATAACTTCATCGTCGATGGCGCGGCCGGCAGTTTGCGCCCTGCGGCGGTGGTGCAGGACCCCACATCAGGACGTTCGCTGGAGATCAGCATCACGGCGCCCGGCATCCAGTTCTATACCGGCAACTTCCTGGACGGCACTTTCTTCGGCAAGAACGCCCGCGCCTATCGCCAGGGCGATGCCATCTGCCTGGAACCTGGCGTGTTTCCGGATTCGCCCAACCATCCGGATTTTCCGACCGCGCGGCTGAATCCAGGGACGACTTATGTCAACGCCATAGTCTACAAGTTCAGCGCGAAGTAGTTTGATTAACCCCCATCCGTCGCAACTCGAATCGGCTTCGCCGATATCTCGTTGCGACACCTTCCCCCTTCCTGGCGCTTCGCGCCAAAGGGGGAAGGAATTTTTCGGATGCTGCTGATCGCCCGGCGGAATGCCGGGCTCGAGATTCTTGGATAACTCAGCCTCGTCAGTCCACCTTCACCACTGCCACCGCCTTTGCCGGCATGTCGAAGGGTGAGGAGCGGTTCGCCAAAGACGAACGAAATGGTCCGGTGGACCATTTCGAGCGACGAACGCCGCGAGCTTGAGCGAGCGGCCGGAGACTCAGTCTACTTTCACCACTGCGACGCTCTTAGCAGGCATATCGAAGGACATCTTGCCGCTTTCGGAACTGCTCGCAAACACCACCGGATGCACCTGGTTGGGCGCATCGAAGCTGTTATGCGCGTCCATGGCGGAGCCTGAAAGAATCCGGCCATGGGCGGTCCCGGTCAGATTGGTCACCACCTGCACCGCATGATCGGGATCGGTATTGACGATCGACAGCACCAGCTTGCCGTCTTTACCGCGCGCCACCGACACATCCACCATAGGAAGGCGATTGTCGCCTTGGACATAGCTGGGTCCCGACACCGTGGCGGGATAGGGAACCGCACCCATGAAGGCCTGATACAGGTCGAAGACATGATAGGTGGGCGTCAGCAGCATCTTCTCCTTGTCGGTGAGGATCATGGCCTCCAGCACATTGATCATCTGCGCGATATTGGCGCCTTTCACCCGGTCGGAGTGCCGCTGGAAGATGTTGAGGCTCAGCGCCGCCACGACCGCATCGCGCAGCGTGTTCTGCTGATAGAGGAAACCCGGATGGCTGCCCGGCTCCTGATCGTACCAGGTGCCCCATTCATCGACATAAAGCCCGATCTTCTTGCCCGCATCGTATTTGTCCATGATCGCGGCGGTCTTGGTGACGATGTCGTCGATATGCAGCGCATGGGCCAGGGTCGAGGCCCACTCGCTTTCCGGGAAGCCGGTCGCCGGACCTTTGTCCCGGAAGACGCGCGGCACGGTATAATAATGCACGCTGAGGCCGTCGAACCGGCCGCCATCCCGCATCATGGTTTCGGCAAAATCGAAATTGTCGTCATGTGAACCGCTGGCGATCTTCAGGCTTCCCATCTCGCGCGGTGTGTTGGCGAAGGTGGCATAGCGGCGGTTGATGTCGGCGGCATAGTCGGCGCGCATATTACCGCCGCAGCCCCAGGTCTCGTTGCCGATGCCGATAAAATGCACGTTCCAGGGTTTGGCACGGCCGTTCTTGCGCCGCTCATTGGCCAGTGACGACTGGCTGTCGGAGGTCATGTATTCCAGCCATTGGGCGCTGTCATAGGGCGAGAGGGAGCCGACATTGAGGGAGACATAGGCATCCGCCCCGATCAGTTCGGCGAAATTCATGAATTCGTGGGTGCCGAAACTGTTGTCTTCGGTGACGCCGCCCCAATGGACATTCACCCGCACAGGCCGTTTGGCGCGCGGCCCGATCCCGTCACGCCAATCATACAGATCGCCAAAGCAGCCGCCCGGCCAGCGGACAACAGGCACATGGATCCTCTTCAGCGCCTCCACCACATCCTTGCGATAGCCATGGATGTTGGGGATCTTGCTGCCCTCCCCGACCCAGATGCCTTCATAGATGCCGTGGCCCAGATGTTCGGCGAACTGGCCATAGATATGACGGTCGATCTCGGCGCCGGGTTTGGAGGTATCGATGGTGACATTGGCCACCGCGGTCTGGGCCTGCGCCCCTATCGCAAAAAAAGAAGCCGGCAGCGCCAGCAACAGCGCCGCGCCGAAAATCTGCTTGAGCATCGCCCCACCTGTTTTTGTGGGATAAATGTTAGCGCAATCAGGTGGAGCTGCCCAGAGCCTTCAACCCTTCGGCGTCCGACAGAAGAAGCGCCCAGTCATCGCGGCTGAAGGCGGCGGTTTCGCCGCGCCGGACCCGTTCGCGCAGGCTCCAGAGCTGCAGCGGATCGGCCGGCGGCGCCGGCGTCTCCGCCAGGAGCGTCAGATGGAGATCGCGCACCCGCTGATCTTCCAGTACCAGCGCCTGGGTCTTGCCGGGCAACGGCTTATGGCTGCTGGCCAGGGCATGCGCCCTGCTGAGCACCTTGGAGCCGCGCGTTTCGCTGGGCACCAGGAACAGATGATCCTGGCGCGTGAATTCTCCCAAAAACGGGCTGCTGCTGACCAGCACCAGCGGAATGGCCAGCCATAGGCCCGCCAGCAGGGGCAGGAACCAGTTGAAACTGTCGTGGGCATAGCGCAACAGCAGAAAGGCCACGGCGACGCCGATAAGGGTATGCGGTCCGAACCTCCGCGCCACCAGGGCCAGCGGGAGGGCGCGGTCGTCGCGGGTTTGCGCATTCCAACCCGTCGCCATGCCTATCATGATGCTGAACACGAACCAGCTGTGCTGCAACATCACAATCGGCGCCATCAGGGTGGCGAATATCGCTTCCCAAAACGCGCTTTGCAGCACCTTGCGGGTACCGCCATGGGCGCGTGTGGCTTCCGGGCTCTCCAGAAGCGCGATCACCGCCAGAAGCTTTGGGCCGTACAGCATCACCAGCGTCGCCAGCACCAGAACCACCAGTTCGGCGGCGTGCGAGACATAGAGCGGCAGCGACGGTTCAAGGCCGATATAACTGGCGGACGGCACCGGCTTGGCGGTCACCATGTCAAAGACCGAGACAACCAAAAGCAGCAGCCACAGCGGCGATGAAAGATAGCTCATAATCCCCATGGCCAGGTGCAGCCGGCTGGGCAAGGTCAGCCCCTGTGCGAATATCACCCGCAGATGCTGGAGATTGCCCTGGCACCAGCGGCGGTCGCGGATCAGGTAATCCAACAAGGTGGGGGGCGGCTCTTCAAAGGAGCCGCCAATGTCGGGCGCTATCCACACTTCCAAGCCCGCCCGGCGCAAAAGCGCCGCCTCGATGAAATCGTGGCTCATGATCTCGCCGCCGAAAGGTGGCGAGCCGGGCAGCCGCGGCAGGCCGCAATGCTGCATGAAAGCGTGGACGCGAATGATGGCGTTATGGCCCCAATAATTGCCGTCGGGGCCCTGCAGGAAGGCCAGGCCCGCGGCATGGATGGGACCAAAGACGCTGGACGAGAATTGCTGGATGCGGGCGAACAGCGAATGCCGCCCCACCAATTGCGGGGGGGCCTGGATCAGGGCCACGCGGGGATTGGCGTCCATCAGTCCGACCAGCTCTGTCAGGGTCTTGCCCGTCATCAGGCTGTCGGCGTCCAGGATCACCATATAATCGTAGAGCTGGCCCCAATTCTCGCAAAAGTCCTGGATGTTGCCGGCCTTGCGCCCCGTGTTGCGCGGACGGTGGCGATAGAAGATACGCGCCGCCTCACCCAGCTCATCTTTCAGCCTCCTCCATTCCAGTTCCTCGGCGACCCAGTTGGCGGGATTGGTGCTGTCGCTGAGCATATAGAAGTCGAAATCGGGGCCGGCCGATTCCCAGATGGCCCGCACGCCGGCAAACACCCGGCCCACATCTTCATTATAGACCGGCATCAAAATGGCGGTGCGCGCCGCCGATAGTCCGGAAGCGGGTTTCAGCGGCAGGAGGTTGGTTTGGGTGTAGCGTGCCCAGGCGCCGAATATCGACATCCAGAAGGACATGGCGATCCAGGCGAACAGGATCGCAAACAGTGCCAGGATCACGATCTCGCGCGCGGTGAAGCCGTCAAACTGCAGCACACCGGCCATCTGCGTGACGGCGGCGACGGTCGAAGCCAGTACCAGGAACAGGTACAACCAGCGCCGCGGCGCCATCTCAGGCACGGCGGCGTATCAAGGCAGGCGCGAGCTGGGCAGGTGCGGAGATCAGGACGGCGAACAGGGCCATGGCCAGGCGGCCGAAGGTCCAGGGAACCAACGGCTGAGCGGCCATGGTCCTGGGGCAACGCAAGGGCGTGCCGGAAAGGGTCGCTTCAAGCGGCGCCTCAAATGCGCGAGACTGGGAATCCATTTTTAAACCCAAAAGTTTGCCGCCCGTCCGACATTGGTAATGAAACGTGACAATGCGGCGAAATCATGGATCGTTATGTGCAATTCCAGGGCGCTGCTGTCACCAATTCATGACGCCGCACCCAAGCGGCTCCGCGGGATACATTGCGGGCCCGTGCGCCTTAACTTTTCCACGATTGCCGCTTCCATTGATGCCCTTCCCCATTCTGGTTCCTAGCTAATGATAAAATTGGATCGACGCCTGCTTCTGGCCGCCTTGTCGGCCAGCCTGCTTCCTGGCGCTGCGCAAGCCGCCAACCCATCCGCCGCCATTCGCCTGGGTCCGCCACGGGATTTCAATTGGGCCTCGCTGGCGGCGCGCGCCAAAAAAAACGCCAGCCTGCCTTATAAAGCGCCGGAACCTCGTGCCGCCGAGACCATCAAAGGCATCGACTTCGACGCCGCCCAGAAGATCAAGTTCCGCGCCGATCATGCGCTTTCGGCTGGTGGAACCCTGCCCATCTCCTTCTTCCATCTCAACAAATACTCAGCCGATCCCGTGCTTCTGCATACAGTCGAGGGCGGCAAGGCACGCGAAATTCTCTACGGCCCGGATTATTTCGACTATGGCGGGACGGGCCTGGACCCAAAGGCGCTGGCCCAACTGGGCTTTTCCGGCTTTCGGGTGATGGACGGGCCCGGCAAACCGACGGACTGGCTGGCCTTCCAGGGCGCGAGCTATTTCCGCGCCAACGGCCAGGACGAGCAATATGGCGCCTCCGCGCGCGGCATCGCCATCAACACCGCGGCGGCGACGGCGGAAGAGTTCCCCCGCTTTTCCGAATTCTGGCTGGACCAGCACGGCGCCGTCGTCACCATCTATGCTCTGCTCGACGGTCCATCCATCACCGGCGCCTACAAATTCGACGCCATGAAAAATGACGGCGGCGATGTGATGAATGTGCATTGCCAGCTGTTTTTCCGCACCGACATATCCCGCCTGGGGATCGCGCCACTGACCAGCATGTACTGGTATGGCGAGAATGAACGGCCCAGGGCGGCCGACTGGCGGCCCGAGATCCACGACAATGATGGGCTGGCGCTGTGGACTGGCAAGGGCGAGCGCATCTGGCGCCCCCTGATCGATCCGCCGCAGGTTATGACCAACAGCTTCATCGACGAAAATCCCAAAGGCTTCGGACTGATACAGCGCGACCGCGATTTCGCGAACTATCAGGATGATGGCGCCTTCTACAACAAGCGGCCTGGCATTTGGGTCGAGCCCAAAGGCAATTGGGGTAAGGGCGCCGTGCAATTGGTGGAAATTCCCACCGACGACGAGACCCACGACAATATCGTCGCCTATTGGCGGCCCGAGCGCGATATCCATGCCGGAGACAGCATGTCGCTCGACTATCGCCTCTACTGGCAGAACAGCGATCCCGCCTATCCCAAATCCATCGCCAAGGTGGTGGCGACAAGGCTGGGACGCGGCGGCATACCGGGACAAAATCCCTGGCCCCGCGACAAGCACAAATTCGTGGTGGATTTCACCGGCGGACCACTGATGCAGATGCAGCAGCGTTTCGACGTGACGCCGGTAGCCACCGCGTCACGCGGCAAGATCGACAATGCCTATGTGGTCAAGGTGGTCGGCACAGACCGCTGGCGCGCCTTGTTCGACCTGCAGGTGGAAGGCAATACGCCGGTGGACCTGCGCCTGTTCCTCAAGCTGGACAACAAGACCCTCAGCGAAACCTGGATCTACCAGTACTTCCCGGCTTAATTCCCGCCATTGGTGCCGGGGAGCATGCTGGTCAGCGTGTGGAAAGACAGCGAGTTCTGATCCACCCCCGGCGGGATCACGTCGCCGGTCGCCCAGGAGAAGAACAACAGCACCGTATGGTTGGTGTTGTGGGCAAAGCCGTAGCGTGGATCGGTGGTGGCCAGCAGTTTGCCGGTCTTGGCGTCGTAGCCCGTGGCCACGAACTTGGCGACGCCCTTCTCCTCAGCCTGCTTGAAAAGGGCGATTTCCGGCACCGTCACCGAGTTGCCGGCCGGATAATAGGGAACCGTAAGCTGCGGTATGCCGATCAGGAGCGACTTCTGGTCGGTGGAGAGGGCGCCAGAGGAGACTTGCACAACCGCCTCGGCCTGGGTGCGGTCGTCCATCAGCATCAGCCCGTTCTTGAGCATCTGGGTGCGGATGGAGGCGATGGCATAGCCATCGTCATAGCCCTGGAAATAGCGGGTATCGACAAAGATGCGGGTGCCTTTGGGGATGCCCAGGGACAGTTGCGCCGCAGCACGGTCGGCGGCGGCGGAAATCAGCAATTGTTCGCTGGCCGTCCGGACAGGAGCGGTGGAACGGGCAGTTGTGCAGCCCGCCGCCAAGCCAGCACACAAGAAGGCGGCCACAAGAACGCGAATTGTTCGCATGAGCCTTCTTAAATCAGGCTTTCCCCAAGGAAAACCCCACCCGGTCTCAAATTATTGCAATGCACGTTACAAGGGGGAACACGTCACAAACGAAACAGCCCCGCCAGATTTCTGACGGGGCTTGTTCCATTTTTCTGTCCGACATCAGGCCGGACGCTTTTTATGGGCTTTCACCCATTGTTCCGTTTAAATTTTAGGCGGAGGTCCGGGTTTTTAGTCCGGGCCTTGGCTCCGCATCAGGCGAAGCCCGGCACATTTTCCGGCGGAGTCTCTTCCATAAGGAACCTCCTGTAACGGGTTTCACCCGCCGGGATTCAGGATTGCGTCTTCGCGCGACAGTCCGGCGCCAGGAAATCCGGTCTCCACCGGATCGATCACGATTTTCAAACGACGCGGATCCGCGCCTGTCATCGCGCAATGGGCGCCTTAAGAAAGTAGCTGCGGCAGTCGCAATCTTTTCTCTCGGCTTTCAAAGCGTGCGCCCGATTTGGCGCGGGGTCAACACGAAACCTTCACAGAAATACTTTGTGAAGCTGGAACGAATCAAAAATAGACTTCAAACAGATTGGCGGCCAATTCCCATTTCCACCGAAAGCCTTATCAGATCTGCGGTGCGCGCCACGCCCAATTTCGACTTGATGGAGGTGGCGGTGTTGGCGACCGTCTTGTAGCCCAATCCCAATTGCTGTGCGATTTCGGTGAAGCTGCGTCCTTCGCCCAACAGCCGCAGGATTTCCAGATCGCGTTCACTCAACTGCTGCCGCTGCTCGCTGGGCAAAGCCGCAAGCTGCTGGGCAAGGTCGGCCTCCACATAGGTCGATCCGGACAACAGGCGCGAGATCGCAGTGCGCAATTCTTCCGGCGGCGCATTCTTGCTGAGATAGCCGCGAGCGCCGATTTCCAGCACTTTGGCGGCATAGACAGGCTCTCCATGCATGGAGAAAACCAGCACCCGCGCGCTTGCGTCGGTTTCCAGCAACTGGCGCAGCAATTCCAGCCCGCTCACACCCGGCATGTTGAGATCCAGGATCGTCAGCCTTGGACTTTCCTTTTTCTGCAACGCCAAGGCGGATTGCCCAGTGTCGGCCTCAAAGATCACTGCGCCCGGCACATGATCGGCGCAAAGCTGCTTCAGACCGGTACGGATCATCGCATGATCGTCGACGATGAGGATCCTGGTCATGCCGGCTCCCGCATCCGCAAGCGCGGGATCGCCGCTCTCAACCGTGTGCCGCCGCCGGCCCGCACATCCAAGGTCAGTTCACCCGACAGGGCCGACAGCCGCTCCCGCATGCCGCGCAAGCCCATGCCGCCGCCATCCACCTCGGCGAAGCCGCGGCCGTCATCTTCCACCACGATCTGGGTCGCCTCATTTCCGGCGGTGATGGTGATCCACACCTGTTTGGCAGCGCCATGCCGCGCCGCATTGGTCAAGCCTTCCTGCACCAGGCGGAAAATCACCCCATCGATTTCCGCGCCGAAGCTCTCGGCCCGCAAATCGAGATGGACGGTAATGCCGCCATGGCGCTGCCAGAAGGTGGCGAGATTGCCGATCGCCACGCCCAATCCGGTTTCCGCCAGCCCGTCGGGTCTCAGCTGTTTGAGGATGTCGCGCACATGACCTTGTATGTGGCGTACCGATTCTCCCAGCGCCTGCGCCCGTTCCGCCATGGCGGTGTGGCCGGATTTCAAGGCCTCGGCCTGAATCTGTTCCGCATCCAGCCGCATGGCGAACAGGAAAGGCCCCATCTCGTCATGCAGATCGCGGGCGAGATCGGCGCGTTCCTCTTCCTGGATCGCCAGCATCTGTGCGGTGAGGCGGCGGTTGGTTGCTTCCAGCCCATCGAGCCGCGCCGTCATGCGGTTGAAGGCTTGCGCAAGAGTGGCGATTTCACGCGGACCCTCCGGTGCCACCTGCGCCGCGTAATTGCCGTCGCCAACCGCGTCAAAGCCGGCACTGAGTTTTCTCAAAGGCGTGGCGATGCGGGCCATGGCCAGATGCAGCAATCCCAGCACCAGCAGGCTGAAAAGCCCCAGGATAGCGGCGCCGTCACGAAACTGTGTCCAGGCTTCGCCGATTTCGTTGTGGGCATCGGTGGTCACGCGCAGGATTCGCCCATCCAGGCGCGCTGCGGTGTCTATCCGTTCCTGGACCGGAATCTCCAGCAGGCGCTGATACCATGCGGGCCCGGGATCGGGCTTGGCCAGGCGTGAGGACGCGATCTCCGTTCCCCCCTCGATCAAGGCCACACGGACATGGCGATTGTCGTCAAAGCTGCGAACCAGGCGTTCCAGATAGATGTCCTGGCCATCCCGCGGCAGGGACAGAAGCGCGTTGTCGACGATGCGGTCGCTGGCCTCCAGCGCCTTGCGCATTTCATTGTCGACCGAGGTGCGGGCATGACCCAGCGCCACCACGGCCAACACGGAAAGGCTCAACACCAGGGCCAGGCCCACGGACAGGAAGAATTGTCCCCGCAAGGACATGGCTTTTGCTCTCATTTGGTGAGGCATCTTAGCCAGCCTGGAGGCCTTCCTGCCATTCGGGAAAAATTCCCGGAAAAATCGGGAAGAGTGGAAATTGCGCGCCCGCCGGACCTGTTCTAAGCCCTTGTAAAAAAGGGGAAAGCATGAAGCCGCGCATCGGCTGTCTGGCTGTTTGGGCCTCGTTCGCGACAACGGTCATGATGCCGGCGCAGGCCCAGCAGGTGGCCGCGGCCGACGCCACCGAGCATGTCGTGGTTCTGGGCACCTTGCCCAGCTCAGACATTGGCCTGTCTCCCGATCGCGTGCCCGGCGCGCTGCAAAGTCTCGATGCCGGCCAGTTGAGCGCCCAGCATGGCGGCAGCGTGTTGTCGGCTTTGGGGTCCCAGACCGCGGGTATCAGCCTGAGCAATGTGCAGGGCAACGGACTGTTCCAGAATCTGCGCTTTCACGGGTTCGATGCTTCGCCCTTGCAAGGAACACCCCAGGGCTTGGCCATCTACCAGAATGGTGTGCGCCTGAACGAAGCCTTCGGCGACACCGTCAACTGGGATGCCATTCCCGAAACCGCCATCGCTCGCATGGATGTGTGGAGCAGCAATCCGGTGTTCGGCCTCAATGCGCTGGGCGGCGCCGTCAATATGGTGATGAAAAACGGCTTCACCTGGCAGGGCACGGAAGCCTCACTGCAGGGCGGTTCTTACGGCCATGGCATGGCGACCGGCCAGTGGGGCATGCAGGATGGCGATTTCTCTTTCTATGGTGCCGCGGAAGCCGTGACGGACGAAGGCTGGCGCTTTCATTCGGGGTCCAACCTGGCGCGGCTTTATGCCGACGCCGGCTGGCGTTTCGGGGCCAGCGAGATTCACCTGGTGGCATCCGGCGCCGCCACCAGCCTCGGTGTGGTGGGTCCCACACCTTTCAGTCTGCTCCAGCGCAATCCCAAGTCGGTCTATACCTTTCCCCAGACCACGCGGAATACGATCGGCAGTCTGGTACTGAACGGCAAAACGCGATTGGGCGAAACCTGGGAACTGGATGCGTCCGCCTATGTCCGCAGCCTCAAGCAGCGGCATGTGGACGGCAATGACGGGAATTTCGAGCGCTGCTCCAACTCTTCGTCCTTTCCCAACCGCCTGTGCCTGGAAGATGACGGCTTTCCGCGCCCGGTGCCGTTTACCGGCGCCGCCGCCCTGAACTTCCGCAACCAGTTCGCGATCCTGGACCAGAACAATGCCGGCGTCGCCTTCACCCCCGGCACTTTCTACGGCACGGTGGACCGCAGCTTCACCGACAGCACCTCGCACGGCGTGACGCTGCAAGCCACGAGCAATGCGCCGCTGCTGGGTTTCGGCAATTATTTCACCGCCGGCTTCAGCGTGGATTCGAGCGCCATCGGTTTTCGTTCCACCAGCACCCTGGGCCGGGTATTTCCCAGCCTGCTGGTGGCGGGGGACCCCACGCTGCCTGGCTCCGGCAGCGTTATTCACGCCAACGGCAATATCGGATACGCACCCGTCAATCTGGGCGCGGCCACCGACTATTATGGCTTCTATGCGGTGGATGCGCTGGACATCACCGACGCTCTTACCCTGACTGCGGGCCTGCGCATCAATGCCGCCGATATCGTCACCCGCGACCGCAGCGGCGCGGCCGCAGAACTCAATGGCCGCCACGGCTACGGCCATGTCAATCCGCTGGCCGGGCTGACCTGGAAAGTCACGGACGGCATCTCTGTGTTCGGCGGCTATTCCGAATCCAACCGCGCCCCTACACCGCTGGAGTTGGACTGCGCCAATCCCAACCTGCCCTGCCTGCTGGAAGGTTCGCTGGTGGCCGACCCGCCCTTGCGGCAAGTCGTGGCCCATTCCTATCAGGCGGGGGCGCGCGGCAGTCAGGACCTGGCGGATGGCAAACTGGATTGGAGCGCGAGCTTTTTCCGCACCGACAGCGACAACGACATTGTGGCGCTGGCCAGCACCATCGCCGGGCGCGGCTATTTCACCAATGCGCCGTCCACCCAACGTCAGGGCGTAGACCTTTCGGCCCACTATGAGACGCGCGGCTGGTCCGCCTATGCCAGCTATTCCTATCTGGAAGCGACCTACCAGTTCACCGGCACCTTGGCCTCGCCCAACAATCCCGGCGCCGATGCCAACGGCAATGTCACCGTGACGGCGGGACGCCAGATTCCGCTCAATCCCGCCAACACAGTGCGGGCCGGCGGCGATGTCGAGATCATGGATGGCGTCAGCCTGGGGGGCGAACTGGCCTTCAGCGGTAGCCAGTATTTCGACGGCGATCCCTCCAACCTCAACGCCAAGCTGCCATCCACGATAGTGGTGAACCTGCGTGCCGCCTGGCAGATCGATCCCAGCTGGCAGCTTTTCGGCACGGTGGACAATCTGTTCGACAATCGCGATGCGCTGTACGGGGCCTATTTCGATCCTTCGGATACTGCGGGCCTGGTGGCGCCTGCCCTGACCGATCCGCGCACCCTGACCTTGCGCCAGCCTGTGACGTTCCAGCTCGGCCTGCGGTTAAAGTTCTAACCCCCTCCGGAGCTAGCGTCGAACCATCCCAATCTTTATATGGGCGCCATGTTGCGCCTGACCGACATCAAGCTGCCGCTGGACCATGGTCCGGATGCGCTGAAAACCGCGATCCTGAAGAAGTTGAAGCTTCCGGCGGATGACTTGCTGGACTGGCGCATCTTCAAGCGCGCCTACGACGCCCGCAACAAACACGCCATCCATTATATCTACACCGTCGATGTCACCCTCAAGGATGAAAGCCGCGCGCCCAAAGAGGCGCGCCCCACCCCGGACATGGATTACAAATTCGCCGCCCAGGCGCCGCGGGAGTTTCAGCGGCCGCTGGTGGTCGGCGCCGGGCCCTGCGGCCTGTTCGCCGCGCTGATTCTGGCGCAGTCGGGCTTTCGCCCCATCATCCTGGAACGCGGCAAGCTGGTCAGGGAGCGTACCAAGGACACCTGGGGCCTGTGGCGGCGTTCGGTGCTCAATCCCGAATCCAATGTCCAGTTCGGCGAAGGCGGCGCCGGGACTTTCTCCGACGGCAAGCTCTACAGCCAGGTGAAGGACCCGCGTCATCTGGGCCGCAAGGTTCTCATCGAGTTCGTCAAGGCCGGCGCCCCAGATGACATCCTTACCGAAGCCCATCCCCATATCGGCACCTTCCGGCTGGTGACCATGGTGGAGAGCATGCGCGAAACCATCGAAAATCTGGGCGGCGAATATCGCTTTCAGAGCAAGGTGACTGACCTGTTGTTGGGCGATGACCGCCGCGTGAAGGGCGTCAGGCTGGAAAGCGGCGAAGAGATTCTCAGCGGCCATGTGGTTCTGGCACTGGGTCACAGCGCCCGCGACAGTTTCGAGATGCTGTATCAGCGTGGGGTGGCCATCGAGGCCAAGCCCTTTTCGCTGGGCTTCCGTATCGAGCATCCCCAAGGGCTGATCGACAGGGCGCGCTTCGGCAAAACTATTCCGCAACTGGGCGCGGCCGAATACAAGCTGGTGCATCACGCCAAAAACGGCCGCAGCGTCTACAGCTTCTGCATGTGTCCCGGCGGCACCGTGGTGGCTGCCGCCAGCGAGCCGGGGCGTGTGGTCACAAACGGCATGAGCCAATATTCCCGCAATGAGCGCAACGCCAATGCCGGCATCGTGGTGGGGATCACGCCGGACGCCGATTATCCCGGCCATCCGCTGGCGGGGATCGCCCTGCAGCGGCAGTGGGAAAGCAAGGCATTCGAGGCCGGCGGCGGCACTTACGCGGCGCCGGCGCAGCTGGTGGGTGACTTTTTGGCCCTGCGGCCTTCGACAAGCCTGGGCGAAGTGAAACCTTCCTATCGGCCCGGCGTAACCCCTACCGATCTTTCGTCTTGCCTCCCCGATTACGCCATTGCGGCGATCCGCGAGGCTGTGCCTGCCTTCGGCCGCCAGATCAAAGGCTTTGATCGCGCCGATGCCGTGTTGACTGGGGTAGAGACCCGCACCTCGTCTCCCATCCGCATCCAGCGCGGCGGCGACTTCCAGAGTCTGAACACGCCGGGCCTTTATCCGGCCGGCGAAGGCGCAGGCTTTGCCGGCGGCATCCTCTCCGCGGCGATCGACGGCATCCGGGTGGCCGAAGCTGTCGCAAGAGCGATCGCGAAGGTTTAGTGCGAATACAGTCTCGAGTGAGGCATTCCGCCGAACGACAGGCAGCCTCCACCAGATCCCTTCCCCCTGCGATGCGAAGCATCAGGAAGGGGGAAGGTGTCACAGCGAAGTGTCGCCGGAGGCGACCTGAGCTGTGACGGATGGGGGTTCATAAAAGCAAACCCTAAGCGCTCAAAAACTCCGAAACAAACGCCGTTTTCGGGTTCCGCCGCACATCGGCTGGCGTGCCGTATTGCTCGATACGGCCCTCGCGCATCACCGCTACCAGGTCGGCCACTGCGAACGCCTCTTCCTGGTCATGCGTGACAAAGACGGTGGTGACGCCGGTATGGTCATGGATGCGGCGCAGATCCGCGCGCAGCTCCTTGCGCACCTTGGCATCCAGGGCGCCGAAAGGTTCGTCCAGCAAAAGCATGCGCGGCTCGATGGCGAGGGCGCGCGCCACCGCCACGCGCTGGCGCTGGCCGCCGGAAAGCTGGCTGGGATAGCGGCCTTCCAGTCCCGGCAACTGCACCAAGTCCAGCAGCTTCTTGACCCGCTCGGTGATCTCGCTTTTGGAAGGCCGTTGCGCCCGCGGCCGCACGCGCAAGCCGAAGGCGATATTCTCATCCACGGTCATGTGCTTGAACAACGCATATTGCTGGAACACAAAGCCGGCATTGCGGGTGCGCGCCGGCATGTCCAGCCAATTGAGATCGGCAAAACGCACCGTACCGCTGTCGGCGAATTCCAGTCCGCCCAGGATGCGCAGCAAGGTGGTTTTGCCCGAGCCCGAGGGCCCCAGCAACGAGACAAAGCCGCCTTGCGGCGCGACAAAACTGGCGCCGTTCAGGGCCGGGAAGCGCCCGAACTTCTTGGAGACTGAATCAACCGTCAGCGACATCTCGTTTCCTTTTCCGCACGTTCCGGTTTTCGCCGGAACGCCGTCTTCTAATGGCGATGCATGGCGGCCAGCTCGTCCGCATAGCGCCATTCCAGCAGTGACTTGAGGGCCAGCGTGATCAATCCCAGCATGGCCAGCAACGCTGCTACTGAGAAGGCGCCGACATAATCGTAGTTGTTGTAGAGCAGCTCGATATGCAGCGGCATGGTGTTGGTTACCCCTCGGATATGGCCTGACACCACCGACACGGCGCCGAATTCTCCCAGGGCGCGCGCATTGCACAACAGAACGCCGTAGAGCAGGCCCCATTTGATATTGGGCAGAGTCACGCGCAGGAAAGTGCCGAGGCCGGAGGCGCCCAGGGTTGCGGCGGCCTCTTCCTCATCGCGGCCCTGGTCCATCATCAGCGGGATCAATTCGCGCGCCACAAAGGGGAAGGTGACGAAGATGGTAGCCAATACGATGCCGGGCAAGGCGAACAGGATGTGGATGTCGTGATTGACCAGGGTGGGTCCGAACCAGCCCTGCATGCCGAACACCAGCACATAGATCAGGCCCGACACCACCGGCGAAACCGAGAAAGGCAGGTCGATCAAGGTGACCAGGAAGGTCTTGCCGGGAAAATCGAACTTGGCGATGGACCAGGCCGCGGCGATCCCGAACACGGTGTTGAGCGGCACCGCAATGGCCGCCGCGATTAGCGACAGCCGCACCGCCGCCAGGCTGTCCGGCTCGGTAATCGCGGCCCAGCAAGCCGAAATACCCATGGCGAAGGCTTCCTTGAACACCAGCACCAGCGGCAGCAGCAAAAGGATGGCGATGAAGCCCAGCGCAAGACCGGTCAGCAGCAATTTCAGCCACAAGGGATCATCGGTCGGCCGTTTGAATGGCTTGGTCATCTGCGTTTCGCCGCCCAGCTCTGCAAGCCGTTCAGCGCCAGCAGCATCACAAAGCTGGCGGACAGCATCACCACACCGATGGCCGCGGCGCCTGCATAGTCATACTGTTCAAGCTTGGTGACGATCAGCAGCGGCGCGATTTCGCTGACCGCGGGAATATTGCCGGCGATGAAGATGACTGAGCCATATTCTCCCACGCCACGGGCGAACGCCATGGCGGCACCGGTCAGCAGTGCCGGTAGCAACATGGGCAACACCACCCGGCTGATGGTCTGAAGCCGGGTCGCGCCCAAGGTGGCGGCGGCTTCTTCGACCTCCAGGCCCAGCTCGCTCAAGACCGGCTGCAGGGTGCGTACCGGAAAGGGAATGCCGATAAAGGTCATCGCCACCAGAACGCCCCAGGGTGTGTAGGCGATCCGGATGCCATGCTCGATCAACAGTGAACCGATCCAGCCATTGGGCGCATACAGGGTGGAAAGCGCGATACCCGCCACCGCCGTGGGCAAGGCGAAGGGCAGGTCGATCACCGCATCCAGCAAGCCTTTGCCGGGAAAGCGGTAACGCACCAGCACCCAGGCGATGATGAACCCGAAAATGGAATCGATGACGGCCGCCGCCAGCGCCATCCCGAAGGACAACCGCAAGCTGGCCAGGACGCGGGGCGTGGAAATCGCGGCCCAGAAACCATCCAGGCCCAAGGACAGCGGCCGCAACACCAGCGCCAGCAGCGGGACCAGCACCAGGGTGGTCATGTAGAACAGCGTAAAGCCCAAAGACAGGCTGAAACCCGGCAGCACATGCCGGGACTTAGGCATGAGGAATTGGGGCAGCGGGAATTTCAATCCGGTCGCGCTCATGGCCTTTAAAAGAAATTCCGGAGCCGGTTTTCGGGGCCGGCCCCGGCAAGTTGGGGAAGATTCAAGGTCTCAACCGGTCTATTTGCCCGGCTGATAGATCTGGTCGAACACGCCGCCGTCACCGAAATGGGTGGTCTGGGCTTTGGGCCAGCCGCCGAAATCGGCATCCACCGTCGCCAGTGGAATGGATGGAAACTGGGACTTGTACTTGGCCAGTATCTCCTGGTTGCGGGGACGATAGAAGTCCTTGGCTTCGATTTCCTGCGCCTGGGGCGAATAGAGGAACTTCACAAAGGCTTCGGCCGCGGCGCGGGTCTTGTGACGGTCCACATTCTTGTCGACCACAGCAACTGGCGGTTCCGCCAGGATGGAGCGCGAGGGATAGACGATCTCATACTGGCCGGGGGATTCCTTCAGCGCCAGATGCGCTTCATTTTCCCAGGACAACAGCACATCGCCGATACCGCGCTTGGTGAAAGTGGTGGTCGAACCGCGCGCGCCGGTATCCAGCACCGGCACATGCTTGTAGAGATTGGCCACGAAATCCTTGGCTTTTTGCGGGTTGCCGCCCTGCGCCTTCTCGGCATAGACCCAGGCCGCCAGATAGGCCCACCGCGCGCCACCCGAGGTCTTGGGATTGGGCGTGACCACCTGGATGCCCGGCTTCACCAGGTCGTTCCAGTCCTTGATCTTCCAGGGATTTCCCTTGCGCACCAGGAACACGATGGTCGAGGTGTAAGGCGCGGAATTGTCGGGCAGGCGCTTCTGCCAGTCCGCCGGCAACAGCCCGGCATTCTTGGACACGGCGTCGATGTCGGCGGCCAAGGCCAGGGTCAGGACATCGGCCTGCAAGCCGTCGATCACCGCACGCGCCTGGGCGCCGGAGCCGCCATTGGAGGTGTTGATGGTCACCTTGTCGGCCTTGTAGCTACCGGCAAAGGCGGCCCCCAGGTCTTTGTACAATTCGCGGGTGGGATCGTAGCTGACATTCAACAGCGTGACGTCAGCCTGAGCTGCTGTCTGGGCCGCGGTGCCGGCCAGCATCCCGGCCGCAACCACCAAGGAAAGAAGGCGCTTCATCTGTGGCTCCTCTTAGAGAGAGATCTGGCTGCGCAAAGCGATGACATTGGCGGAAATGTCGTTGCCCGGCGCGTTGACATGGTCGACGTGGAGATCTTCGTAATTGAACTGAAACTTGATGGCATTGTTGGGGTACCAGTTCAGGCCCAGCGTCCAGACATCCTGCTTGCCGCCCGCAATCCCGCCATTGGCCGCGGTCGAGAAAGGCAGGAAATCCAGGTCAATATTGCTGTAGCGCGCCGTCACCTCCCAGGCGCCCCAGCCGCCGGGCGTCCCCAAAGGATGGGCCGGGCGGATGTTGCGGAAGCTGGCGGTGGTGGGGTCGTAAGGGTGCTGCTCGCCGGTCAGAGAATAGGTGAGGAAGCCATACCAGCCGGTGAAATGCGGATTGGGAACCGCCAGGCGGCGCTCGACCTCAGTGCGGAACCAGCCGCCTTGCGCGAAGACGGGGCCATATTCACCTGCCGTTTCAAAGCCGAACTCCCGCGCGCTTTGCGCGTCGATATTGCCCGTGTCCACGGTGCGGCTGGCGTCCACAGCGATTTCCGGGCCATTGCTGAGACGGATCACGGTGGCGACCGGGCCGGTGCTGGCCGTGGGGTCGGGAAGCTTGAGAACGTCGGTGATATGGCCGTCCACCAGCCACTTCACGTCGGGTTCCGACACCGCCAGCCAGGCGGCGCGGCCGATCAAAGCCTGCTGGGCATCAAAAGTGCCGACGGATGCGCCGGTCGAGGTGCCGTCGGTGGTCTTCTTGCCGGTATAGGACAGCGAAACGACATAGGTGTCGCCTTGCGCGAAAATGCTGGCGGCTTCGCGGCTGGGCGCGCCGGCAATATTGCGGGCGATATCGACCGCCGAGGCCCGCTCCAGGAAGAACAAATCGCCGGAGCCGGTCTGGTCCTCCAATCCTTCCGACGGCGTGTAAGCGCCGATGCGGAAATAGAAGGGCTTGAGGCCGTCATATTCGATATAGGCATTGTATATATAGCCGCGGTTTTCGACGCCGTTGCCGCCGAAGTCGTAGATGAAATTATAGGACCAGTCGCTGAACGCGGTGCCCTGGAAGCCCAACTGGGCGCGGCGGAAGTTGGTGCCGCTGTTGAGGTCCACGCCCGCCGGATTGCGGCCTTGGCCGAAATAGCCCACGTCGAACTGCACCAGGCTGCGCAGCGCCAGGGTGAAAGCGCCGTCCGGCGAGGCAAAGCTTATCCGGCCGTTGGCCGTGCTGGTCTTGGTCTGGGCCGCCAGCTGGTTGCTGAGGTCGGCATACTGGTCCGAGGTGCTGCGCTTCAGGTCCAGCACCGCGCCGCTGTAATCGGGGCTTTGCGATCCTTTGATTTCCGAAAGCTGCTGCTGGATGTCGCGCAGCTGCTGCTCCAGCACGCCAATGCGGGGATCCGATGCGGGCGGCGGCGGTGCCGGTTTCTTTGCCGCGGCAAGGCCGGGCTGTGAAAGTGCGATCAGCGCCGCGCCGGCCAAGAAGATGGAAATGCGTGCCTTATGCATGAGTACCCCGTGATATCTCGCCGGCCTTCAGCAGACCGCCCGCCGGCATAATTCCGCCTAATCTCTATCTAGTCAATAGGAATTAAGACATTTCCAGGAAGCCGGGAAAAGATACAGGAAAATCAAGGATGGCTATAAAGCGCCCGAACGGCGCAATTGTTGCGCCGCGGTGGCAAGATTTCTGGATTCCAGAATTTCCGCGGTGGCATCGCGGGCCGCCAGCAAGGCCTTGCGAATGGCACAGACCGTCTCCTCGAAACAGTCATCGCACTTGCGATAGGCCATGACGCTGACACAGGGGCTGAGCGCCAAAGGCCCGTCGGTAACCCGCAGAACATCGGCAAAACTGATGTCCTTGGCCGCCCTGCCCAGGGGATAGCCACCGGCGCGGCCGCGTTGGCTGCGCACGATGCCGGTTTTCTTCAGTTCCAGCAGAATGGCTTCCAGGAATTTGCGGGGAATCCTCTCGCTTTCGGCAATTTCGGAGATCTGCACGGGATCAGTGTCTCCCCGGGCCGCCAGGTACAGCAAGGCGCGCAGGGCGTAACGGGCTTTCTGGGAAATCATGCGGGCATAATACCCTATTATTCCTATGGAATATAGCTAATTCGGTGCCAACCTCCCCCGGAGCGCGCGAAAGCGCGCTTTCCAAGGGGGAGGCCGGAGGGGCCTCCCCATCGCGCGCAGCGCCGAGGGGGAGGTGGTTTCAGCGGGCGAAGGCGGCGAAGCCGCCTAGCAGTGAGGCTGGCGACCAAGCCAGCCGTACGAAACCGGAGGGGGTCATCGAGAAAGTCGCGACAGCTTGCGACAACCCCGGCAATGCGTCGCGGATGGATTTCCCGTTATAATTGCCAAAATTGTCGCAAGAGCTTGGGATGACGAACATATTTTGGCGCGGGACGAAGCGATGACCTGGCTGGTCAAGGTCGCGTTGGACCGTCCGTATACATTTATCGTCATGGCCCTGATGATCCTGATCTTCGGGCCGCTGGCGGCGCTCAAGACCCCCACCGACATCTTCCCCAATATCGGCATTCCGGTACTCGGGGTGGCCTTCAACTATTCGGGCCTATCGCCGGATGAAATGGGCGCCCGGATCGTGGCGAGCTATGAGCGTTTCCTTTCCAATAACGTGAATGACGTGGAGCATTCCGAGAGCCAGTCCATGCAGGGATTGGGCATTATCAAGATCTATTTCCAGCCCAATGTCGACATTCGCCTGGCCACCGCGCAGGTCACCTCCTCCGCCCAGACGGGCATCCGCCAGATGCCCGTGGGCACGCAGCCGCCCTTTATCATCAACTACAGCGCCTCCACCGTGCCGGTGCTGCAGATGGCTTTCTCCTCGACCTCGTTGTCCGAGCAGCAGGTGCTGGACTATTCGCAGAATTTCGCCCGCCCCCGCCTGACCACGGTGTACGGCGCGGCGGTGCCATTTTCCTATGGCGGCAAATACCGCTCGATTCAGATCGACCTTGATCCCCAGGCCATGCAGGCACGCGGCCTTTCGGCCATCGATGTTCAGAACGCTTTCGCCAACCAGAACCAGATCGTGCCCACCGGCAATATCAAGATCGGCAGCTACCAGTATGTCGCGAAGCTCAACAACGCGGCCGATACGATTGAAGGCATCAACGATTTGCCGATAAAAACGGTTAATGGGGGCACCGTGTACCTGCGCGACGTCGGCCATGTGCGCGACGGAAATTCGCCCCAGCAGAATATCGTGCATGTGGACGGCGCGCGCGCCGTCCTCTCCACCGTGCTCAAGAACGGCCAGGCCTCCACCATCGATGTGGTGAATGGCGTCAAGAATGTCCTGCCACTGCTCCGAACGCAGCTGCCGGAATCTCTCAAGATCGACGTGCTGTCGGACCAGTCGCTGTTCGTGAAAGCGGCCATCAATGGCGTGGTGCGCGAGGGTGTCATCGCTGCAAGCCTGACCAGCCTGATGATCCTGATGTTCCTGGGCAGCTGGCGCTCTACCGTGATCATCGCCACCTCCATTCCTCTGGCAGTGCTGGCGGCACTGATGGCGCTGTGGGCGACCGGCCAGACCCTCAATATCATGACCTTGGGCGGGCTGGCCCTGGCGGTGGGCATATTGGTCGACGATGCCACCGTGACGATCGAAAACATCAACTGGCACCTGGAGCATGGCAAGCGCGTCTATGACGCCATCATGGACGGTGCGCGCCAGATCACCCAGCCGGCCTTTGTTTCGCTGCTCTGTATCTGCGTCGCTTTCGTGCCGATGTTCTCGCTGCAGGGCGTGGCGGGCTTTTTGTTCGTGCCGATGGCCATGGCGGTGGTCTTCGCCATGATCGCGTCCTTCATCCTGTCACGCACCCTGGTGCCGACCTTGGCGCTCTATCTTCTCAAGCTCCATTCCGAGGAGCATGCCGCGCTGGGCAACAACATGTTTGCCCGGCTGCAGAAGCAGTTCGAAAAAGGCTTTGCTGACACGCGCGAGGGCTATCGCAACCTGCTGGCGCTGGCGATGACCATGCGCCGTCCCTTTGTCTTCAGCTTCCTGGGGGCCGTGGCAGCCTCCATGCTGCTGGTGCCCTTCCTGGGCGAAGATTTCTTCCCCAGCGTGGATTCCGGACAGATCACCTTGCACACCCGCACCACGCCCGGCACCCGCGTCGAAGACACCACGCAGATCGTGGCCCAGATCCAGCGGGAAGTCCGCCGCGTCATTCCCAAGGCGGAACTGGCCAGCATTGTGGACAATATCGGCCTCAACCAAAGTCCCACCAACATGATCTATAACAATACGGGAACGGCGGGGCTGCAGGATGCCGATACCTTCATCACCTTGAACGAGAACCACCATGCCACCGCCGATTATGTCCGCACCTTACGCGAACGGTTGCCCCGGCAGTTCCCCTTTGTGACCTTTTCCTTTCCGCCGCCGGACATCACCAGCCAGATCCTGAACTTCGGCGCCCCCGCCCCGCTGGATGTGCAGGTAACGGGAACCGACCACGACGGGACACAGGCCTTCGCCCTGCGCATCCTGCGCGAGATTCGCAAAATACCGGGCTTGGTGGACGCCCGCATGCAACAGTCCAGCAGCCAGCCGCAACTCAACATCAATGCCGACCGCAGCCGCATGGCGCAGGTAGGGCTGACCGAGCGTGACGTGACCTATGCCATGGCGACTGCCCTGGCCGGGACGTCGCAGTCGGCGCCCAATTTCTGGCTCAATCCCAAGAACGGCGTGTCCTACAACATGACGGCGCAGACGCCGGAGTACAAAGTGGATTCGCTTCAGGCGCTGTTGAACTTGCCGGTCACCCCCGCCAATGGCGGCCCCTCTCAGGTCTTGGGAGGACTTGCGAGTTTGAGTCGCGATCAAACCAGCACGGTCGTCACCCACTACAACATCCTGCCTACCATGGATGTCTATGCCACCACCCAGGACCGCGATCTGGGCGCGGTCTCCAGGGACGTCCAGAAGGTGATCGACGCCAACAGCAAATATCTGCCGCGCGGCGCAACCGTCACCTTGCGTGGACAGGTGGTGACCATGAACACCGCCTTCTCCGGCCTGTTCTACGGGCTGTTGGCGGCGGTGGTGCTGATCTATCTCTTGATCGTGGTCAACTTCCAATCGTGGATCGATCCCTTTGTGATCATCACCGCGCTGCCTGCGGCGCTGGCCGGCATTGTATGGATGCTGTTCGTCACCGGCACGACCTTGTCGGTGCCCGCCTTGACCGGCGCCATCATGTGTATGGGGGTGGCGACCGCCAATTCGATCCTGGTGATCTCTTTTGCGCGGGAAAGGCTGGCCGCTCATGGCGATGCCGTTCTGGCAGCGGTGGAGGCCGGCTATACCCGCTTCCGCCCCGTGTGCATGACGGCACTGGCCATGATCATCGGCATGACGCCTCTGGCGCTGGGCCTGGGCGAAGGCGGCGAACAGAACGCCCCCCTGGGGCGCGCGGTGATCGGCGGCCTGCTCTGCGCCACCGGAGCCACCTTGCTGTTTGTTCCCGTCGTGTTCAGCATTATTCATGGCCGAAGGGCAGCCAGGGCGGCCCGCGGCGGTATGCAGTCTGGAGAAGCTTATGCCTGACAAGAATCCCGACGCCGGCCCCACGGCCGATATGGGAGAAGGGTCAGCGCGCGACAGCCTGCTGCGCCATACCGCGCCGCCGGGCTTGAAGCGCTTTGGCAAGCTGGCGCTGATTGTTGCCGTGGCAATCGCGATTGCGGGCATCGGCTGGCGTTTCTGGAAAAGCCATGCCACCGCGGAATGGACCGACGACCAGGTCATTACCACCGTACAGGTGATCAAGCTGGTTAGCGCCAAGAATGGCGGCAATCTCACCCTGCCGGGCGACGTCCAGCCCTTTTCCAGCGCCCCGATCTTCGCCCAGGTCACAGGCTATATGCAGAAATGGTACTTCGACATAGGTGCCAAGGTGAAAAAGGGCGACCTGTTGGCCCAGATCGATCCGCGCAGCTATGAAGCCGCCTTGGCCCAAGCCAAGGGCACGCTGGCCCGCGACAGCGCCACCCTGGCGAACGCGCGGGTGGACCTGAACCGCTATCAGGCTCTGGCGGCCCAGAACGCCATCTCGGCCCAGCAGCTTTCCACCCAGCAAGCCACCGTCGGTGCCCAGGCGGGCATCGTGGATGCCGACCGCGCGCAGGTATCACAGGCCGCGATCAATCTGGCCTATACCCGCATCATCGCGCCCTTCGACGGCACAGTGACCAGCCGCGCGGTGGATGTCGGCAATCTCGTCAACGTGGGAACGGCCACCGCGACGCCGCTTTTCACCGTGACGGACCAGAGCAAGCTGCGCCTGTATCTTCGCGTGCCGCAGAACTATGCGTCCTATATCCGGCCCGGCATGACGGTCAGCTTCAAGGTGCCGCAGTATCCGGACCGGACATTCCAAGCCAGCCTAGTTGCCAGCTCCGGCGCCGTGGCCAGTTCCACCGGAACCGTGCTGGTGCAGTTCGCCGCCGACAACAGCGATGGGGCGTTGCAGCCCGGCGCCTATGCGGAAGTGAAATTCCCGCTGCCCGCAGGCGCCAACGGCATCCGCGTACCGGCCACCGCCCTGATCTTCCGGGACGAAGGCATGCAGGTGGCCACGGTGGGCGCCGATAATCGCGTCAAGTTCAAGACCGTGGTCATCGCACGCGACCTGGGCGCCGCGGTGGATATCACCAGCGGCCTCTCGCGGTCCGACCGCATCATCGACAATCCGGCCGATGCGCTGCAGAACGGCGATGAGGTCAGGGTCGCCAGCCGGTAGCGACGGGAGATTCTCTCGCGTATAAAAGCAGCTGTTGTGCTCCAGGTGAACCCATGCGCGCCTTCAAAGTCCTGGCTCTGCTTCTTGTACCGCTGGCCGGCCTGGCGATCTGTGACCAGAACCGGTCCGAAGCCGCCACGGCAACCCCGGGCGTTGCCGGTCCCGCCTATGATACCTCGCCCGACGCCAATGCGCGCTTCCTGGCCGACTATGCGGTACGTCCCAATGTGAAGAAGCTGCCCGACGGCTTGATGTACCGGGTGCTGCGTGCGGGCGACGGTCCCCAGCCCCAGAAGAATTCCGATGTGGCCACGGTCTATTACAAAGGCTCGCTGATCAGCGGCAAGGTCTTCGACCAGACCAAGCCGGAAGAACCCACGCCGCTTCAGGTCGGCGGCGTGATCCCCGGCTGGACCGAAGCACTGAAGCTGATGAAAACCGGCGACACCTGGGAATTGGTGATCCCGTCCGACCTGGCCTATGGCAGCGATGGCATTGCCGACCGCATTCCGGCCGACCAGACACTGGTCTTCCTCATAAACCTGGCGAAAGTCGAATACGGGCCATAGCTGGCAAATCCACTTTTGCCTATAAGACAGCCTCCAAATCGGGAGAGACCATGCGTTTTCTGAAAGTCCTGGTGCTGGTCCCGCTGGTTGCTTTGGCGGCCTGCGACCAGAAGAAATCCAACAGTGCCGCCACGGATTCCGCAACCGCGGGCTCGGCCTATGACACCTCACCCGACGCCAACAAGCGCTTCCTGGCCGATTATGCCGCGCGTCCCGATGTGAAGAAGCTGCCCGACGGGCTGATGTACCGCGTGGTCAAGTCGGGTGACGGCGCGCCGGTAAAAAACGACGGCGACCTGGTGACGGTCTATTACAAGGGCTCGCTGATCAGCGGCAAAGTCTTCGACCAGACCAAGGAGGGCGAACCGGCCCAGTTTCCCGCCGGCGGCCTGATCCCGGGCTGGGTGGAAGCGCTGAAGCTGATGAAGACCGGCGACACCTGGGAATTGGTGCTGCCGTCCGATCTTGGCTATGGCAGCGACGGCGCCGGCGACGCCATTCCGCCCAACCAGACCCTGGTTTTCACCATGACCCTGGTGAAAGTCGATCCTGGCCAGTGAGAGGAGCGACCGGCGAAGCCGGGCAAATCGGTATCCCGCGACGCTGCCGCTAGCGACGGACCGATTTGAGCGTCGCATGCTCGCTGGCGCTCGCCCAGGGCAAGCTTTTCTAATTCGCTGCGCTCATAAGAAAAGCTAAGCCAACGCGCCGAGCTTAAGCGGGGCGCAAAGCGATATCCCCCTCCTGCCTCGAACGCCGAAGGTCGCCCGGCGCCCATACGCTGTCGCTATGGGCCGCTGCCGGGCTCGAGATTTCCGGAGCTTCTGCCCGCCTTCGTCGGCGCGCTTAGAACTTATAGCCCAACGTAACCCCCGTCATCCGCGGCGCCAGCGGGATGCATTGCAGAACACCGGAGGTGTTGGGAGAGCCGAAGGTGCCGTTGGGCGCTGAATTCAGCACACCATTATACTCCGGCAGACAGGCTTGCGTGTTCGCGACATTGTTCATGAACAGGGCCAGGTCGGCCCTGGTATGTCCGACATCGGTGAATTCCAGCCGGAAATTCAACAGGCCATAGGCGAAGGTCCGCTGCGACGGATTGAAAGGGCGCATATCGGCCAGATAGCGGCTCTGCCAATAATAGTGCGCGGTGAAAACCGTATCGCCGAGAGGAATCCCGCCCAGGTCGGTGCCGAAATTGACCGAGGCGGTTTCGTTGGTCTGCCAGGCCGGGACCGGGATGGGCGTGCCCGACAGGTTTGTCCCGCTGCTGGGTTGCAGATAGCCGGGGGGCACGATGAAGGTGAAGTCGGTATAGCGCGGGTCGATATAGCTGCCCGAGGCACTGAGTGTCAGCCAGTCGGTGGGCAACAAAGTCACGTCCCATTCCACGCCATAGATCTTGGCCGCCTTGGCATTGAGCGTGATATTCTCGTTGAGGAAGCCCGTGCAATTGCCGGCATTGAACTGGCTCTGGGTACACGCACCGCCGCCGACGGCGGTGGCCAGGGTCACATTGGGCACCTGCTGCTGCACCTGGATATTGTGATAGCTGGTCTCGTACAGCGCCAGGTTGGTGCGCACCGGCATGTCCAAAATCGCCCAGTCCGACTTCACGCCGATCTCATAGTCCAGCACGCTTTCCGGCAGCGCGGTCAGAGCCGCAATATTCTGCGCCTGGGTGTTGATGCCGCCTGAGCGGTAACCGGAACGCATGGTGGCATAGACCATGGTGCCGTCCCACAGATCGTGATCCAGGGCCAAGGTCCAGGTCGGCTTGTGGTAGCTCCTGTCGATGTCCACCGCGCATTGCGAGAGCGGCAGGGTCACGCCATTGGGATTGGTGAGCAGACAGACATTGCTCTGCCCGGCATAGCTGATGCCGTTATAGGTGAAGGACGCGGGATTGAAGACCGCATTGGTCAGGGGGGCGTTGGTCGCCGCCGTGGCGGGCGTGCGTATCGACTGGCTGGCGATATGGGCGTGACGCTCGTCATAGGTATAGCGCACCCCCGCGGTGAAGCGGGTATCGGCCCAGATGCTGTAGGTCGCCTGGGCATAGGCCGCGTAGGAGCTGTTTTCCTCGCTGTTGTTGCTCCAGTCGGTGACGGTGAGCTGCCTGCCCGCCACCGCCGTGGGAGGCCCTGCCGCCGAAGGCAGGAACTGATAGAGGAAGCCGCCGTCATTGGGGCTGCGTTCCTTGAAATAGAACAGCCCCGTGGTCCATTGCAGCTTGTTGTCGAAGCCCTTGCCGTTGACGGTCAGCTCGCTCTGCCAGGACTCATAATCCGGGAAATTATACTTGTAGGTATTGCTTTCGATAGGCTGGCCGCGACTGACCGCCGTGCCGACATTGTCGAATGTGCGATAGGCGGCCATCAGGCGCACATCGATGTCGCCAAATGTCTTGTTCGCCGTGGCCGAATAGGTTCCGTAGTGCCCGGCGCTGAGATTGGAGATGTCCTGTTCGGCTGACCAGAAGCCATAGGTCTGCTCGCGCGCCACTGACGCCAGCAACGAATTATAAGCCTGCGGCGAGGGATTGGGATTGGAAACACTGGTGGCGGTGGAGGTCAGATAGAAAGGCTGGATGACCTGGCCGCGCAGATCGGTGAAGGGAAGGCAGGTGAACGGGATGTTGCAGATCGAAGTGCGGCCAGCGGACGGCACCGTGCCGACGAAGGTACCCAGGTCATGATAGGTCGAACCGGTATCATGCTCGGACGAGATGTCGGCGCGAACAACCAGATTGAAGGTGTCGTCGGGCTGCCATTTCAGCGAGACGATGCCCGCCAGCTTCTTGAAGCCCATCGCAGCCTGGTTGTTGATCCTGCCGGATGAAGTATCCCGGAAATAATTGGCGATATAGCCCTTCTGGTTCTCCGTATTCAGCGCCACGCGCAAGAACAAAGTGTCGTCCAGCGGCAGGTTGACGGCGCCCTGCAGACCGGCGCGGCCATAATCGCCCACCGTCGCCTGGACATAGCCGCCGAAGTCAGGTCCCGGCGTGCGGCTGTTATAGAGAATGGCGCCACCGGTGGTGTTGCGTCCGACCAGGGTGCCCTGTGGGCCCTTCAGCACCGCAACATTGTCCAGGTCGAACAGCGAGCCGGTCAGGCCCAAGGCGCGGGCGTAATAGACCCCGTCCTTGTAGACGGCGGAGGCGGTGTCGAAAGCCAGCCCGGGATTGCCGCCGCCCGACGGGGCGTCGAAATTGCGCTGGCCGCGGATGGTGATGTTCAACGCGTCCTGGCGGAAGGCGGTGGGCGCGATATAGACGGAAGGGCTGACATATTTCAGGTCCTCGATGGTCTTGACGCTGAGCTTGTCGAGGTCGGCCTGGCTGAGCGCGGTGATGGAGATGGGCACCACCTGCGCCTCTTCCTCGCGCTTGCGGGCGGTCACCACCACCTTCTCCAAACCCGTCGCATCGGTCTTGGGCGCGGTGCCGCTGGTTTCGGGGGTGCCGCTGGCCTGCGCAAAGGCCTGGCCGCCAAAGCCCAAGCTGGCGGTGGTCAGCAGGGTCAGAAACAGGCGTTTGGACATGCGTTTCCCCGATAGTCCCTTGGCCGGCACCGGCTTTTTTCAGCCTCCTGGACCGGCCAAAATCGAGGCAGCTCTATCGGAATTGGCCGCCTTGATAAAGGCAATGTGACGCTCTTGCGCGAAATCGGGAAATTTTCCCTATAAGGGGCGGGCATTACGCCGGGCTTCCCGTCCGGCCTTCTCAGTGAGGAAAGAAATGAACAAGATTGCAATGATCACGGGTGCCGGCAGCGGCGTGGGACGGGCCGCCGCCCAGGCGTTGGCGCAACGGGGCTGGCAGCTCGCGCTGGAGGGCCGCAAGCAGGAGACGCTGGAAGAGACGGCAAAAAGCCTCCAGGGAAATGGCCATCTGATTGCCCCCGCCGATGTGGGCGATCCGGCGGCGGTGAAGGGGATCTTCGCCCGGATCAAGGACCGTTTCGGCCGGCTGGACATGCTGTTCAACAATGCCGGCATGGGCACACCCGCCATCCCCATCGAGGAACTGAGCTTTGAACAATGGCAAGCCATCTTGGCTGTGAATCTCACCGGGGCATTCCTCTGCACCCAGGAAGCGGTCCGGATGATGAAGGTCCAGGAGCCCCGCGGCGGCCGCATCATCAATAACGGTTCGATCTCGGCCGACCGGCCCCGCCCCCATTCCGCGCCCTATACCGCTACCAAGCACGCCATCACCGGGCTCACCAAATCCACCATCCTGGACGGGCGGCCGTTCGACATCACCGCGGGCCAGATCGACATCGGCAACGCCGCCACCGAGATGACCCAGCGCATGACCCAGGGCGTCCTGCAGCCCGACGGCAAGCTGATGGTCGAGCCGCGCATGGACGTGAACCATGTCGGGGAAGCGGTGGCCTATATGGCCGGACTGCCCCTGGAATCCAACGTTCCGTTCATTACCGTGATGGCCACCAAGATGCCCCTCTTCGGCCGGGGGTAAGGAGCCGGTTTTTTGAGCAGCCCGAGGAGCGATTTGTCATCAGCCGCATTTATCTTCCACGCGGGAAGAGAAGAAAAATGCGCGCCTGCTTTTTGGGACAAAATATCTGCACATTGGGTTACGGGGTCGCCACCCTGCAAATGCCGCCCTTGGCGCAGGAGCCGCGGCTGGTCATGGACAGTCCCGTGAAGGAACAAGGGGAGCCAAAAGAGGGTGCATCCGTACCCTTGCCGGAGCCTGTCGTGGAGGTGCCTCCCGCTGTAACAAATTCGCCACGGCTGTGTGCCTGATTGATAACGGCGATCCTTCAAAAGACCGCACTTCCAATCATGTCTGGCTACGGTCAGCCCAAAACCGCAGGGGCAGTCCGCCGCAGGGGAACGAATCTTGCGCCCCCTTGTGCACCGCGGAACGAATACCGATATTGGGGTTTCGGAAGACGGGCCGGTAACGGTAATTTATTTGAACTCCTTGTATTTGGTGGGGCATGAAAGTCTCAGTTCCAGTCATCTCGGCGCTCGCTCTGAGCCTGGTACTGGGTGCTTGCAGCACCCCCAGTCCGGAGTCGCTGGCCCAGAATGACCCCTGGGAAAAGACCAACCGCGACATCTTCGATTTCGACGTCAAGGTCGATCATGCCGTCGCCCGTCCCATCGCAAAGGGATATCGCGCGGTGGTGCCGGAGCCGGTGCGCGACGGCATCCATAATGCCCTGACCAATCTCAATTCCCCCGTGGTGCTGGCCAATGACGTGCTGCAGGGTGATGGCGACAAGGCCGTCAATACCGCCGGCCGCATCGTGATCAATTCCACAGTTGGCCTCGGCGGACTGATCGATGTGGCCAGCAAGATCGGCATCCCCGGTCATGAAAATGATTTCGGCATCACCTTGGGCAAGAACAACATCGCCGAAGGCTCCTATCTGGTGCTGCCCTTCGCCGGCCCCAAGCCGCCGCGCGACCTGTTGGGCACGGCGGTGGACACCGCCTTCGATCCCCTCACCTATGTCCAGTTCCATGGCCGGGACACCTGGATGGTGGTGCGTTTCGGCATCGGCATCCTGGACAGCCGCACTTCTCAGCTTGACGCGGTGGAGACCATCGAGCGTTCGTCCATCGACTTCTATGCGACGACCCGTAACCTGTATCGCCAGAGCCGCAACGCCAAGATCAACGAAGGCAAGCCCGCTACTCCGGGCTCGGACGATCTGCCGAACCTCTAAATCTGGATCGTGCCGGGCCTAGGCTCGCCGCCGGGCAACTATTCGGCCGGCGCAGGCGATGGCTGATGGTCTTCCGGCTTGTCGCCCATCAAACCGTGATACCAGCGATTCCAAAAACCTGACGTCCAGTTGCCGAAACGATCCATGTAAAGGAACACCACAGGCGTGGTGTAGAGCGTCAGGATCTGGCTGAGCAGCAGCCCGCCCACGATGGAAATGCCCAAGGGCTGGCGCAGCTCCGATCCCTCACCCAGCCCGATCGCCAGCGGCAGGGCGCCCAGGATGGCGCCGGTGGTGGTCATCATGATGGGACGGAAGCGCAGCAGGCAGGCCTTATAGATGGCGTCATGGGAGTTCAGGCCTTCACGCCGCATCAGGTCGATGGCGAAATCGATCATGATGATGGCGTTCTTCTTGACGATGCCGATCAGCAAAATCACGCCGATCATGGCGATCAGGTCGAACTGGGCCCTGAACATCAGGAGCGCCATCACCGCGCCCACGCCCGCCGACGGCAGGGTCGAGATGATGGTGATCGGGTGGATCAGGCTTTCATACAACACGCCCAGGGTGATGTAGATGGTGAGGATCGCCGCCACCAGCAGGAACGGCATGTTGGCGAAGGATTTCTGGAACAGCTGCGCCGTCCCCGCCGTCTCGCCGTGAATGGAGATGGGGACATTGATATCGGCCATGGTCTTCTGGATCGCGTTCAGCGCCTGGCCCATCGCAACACCCGGCGGCAGGCTGAACGAAAAGGTGGTGGCGACGAATACGCTCTGGTGATTGACCGCGAGCGGCGTGGTACCTGGTCCGAAACTGGTGAAGGCGGACAGAGGCACCATGGTCTCCACCCGGGTCGAGACCGACGCCCCCGTGGAGGAGCCGCCCCGCGCGCCCACCGCCACGGAATTGAGCTGCTGGTTGCGCACCGCGTCCTGGGCGGCCTGAGCCTGGGCTGCCGCACTTGTGGAAGACGCGCTGCCGGTGGTCGTCGTGCTTGTGCCGGCAGGCGCAGCCGTCCCCGAAGCATTGTTGGAGACGACAAAGGCGCCGCCTGCCGCTGCGCTGGACTGGGTGCCGCTGACCGCACCGCCTGAAGTCGAGATATAGATGTCGTGCAGCGTTTCCGGGCTTTGCCAGAAGGCGGGCGCCACCTCCATCACCACATGGTACTGGTTCTTGTCCTTGTAGATGGTCGAGACCTGGCGCTGGCCGAAGGCGTCATAGAGGGCATTGTCGATCTGGGCCGCATTCAGCCCCAGCCGCGCCGCCGTGGCGCGGTCGATCTTGAGATCGACCTGCAGTCCCTTGTCCTGCTGGTCGGAATTGACGTCCAGCAGCTCCGGGACGTTCTGCAGCGCCTCGGTGATCTTGGGGACCCAGGTGTTGAGGTCCTCCAGTTCGTCTCCCAGAACCGTGTACTGGTAGTCGCCATTGCCCTGCCGGCCGCCGGCACGGATACCGCCGCCGGACTGCAGGAATATCCGCGCGCCCGCCACCGTGAGCATTTTGGGGCTTATGCGCTGGATCACTTCCGGCGTGGACAGGCCGCGCTCGCGCAGGGGCTTGAGGGTGACGAAGACCTGTCCGCTGTTGGTCGCCTGGCCGCCGGCAAAGCCGCCCACCGCCTGGACCGCCGGATCGGCTTTGATGATGTCGATGAATTGCTGGAATTTCTTCTGCATCGACTGGAAGGAGATGCTCTGGTCGCCGCGGATATTTCCGAAGATCATGCCGTTGTCGGTGTCCGGGAAAAATCCCTTGGGCACGATCGCGATCAGGTAGAAATTCAACGCCACGGCGACGAACAAGGTCGCCATGATGGTCTTGGGATTGTCCAGCGACCAGTTCAGGGTGCGGCGGTAGAAGCGCTGCATCGCATCAAAGCTCTTGCGCGACCAGCTCATCAACCAGTTCTGGTCTTCCTCCACCGTGAAATCCAGATAGGCGCACATCATCGGCGTCACCGTCAGCGAGATGAGCAGCGACATGATGATGGCCGTGGTCAGGGTGACGGCAAATTCGTGGAAGATGCGCCCGACCAGCCCGCCGATCAGAAGCACGGGAAAAAAGACCGCCACCAGCGAGATGCTCATGGACAGCACGGTGAAGCTCACTTCGCTGGCGCCCTTGAGCGCCGCCGTCCAGCGGTCCTCGCCGTTCTCCAGGTGACGGGTGACGTTCTCCAGCACGACGATGGTGTTGTCCACCACAAAGCCGGTGGAGACGATCAGCGCCATCAGTGAGAAATTGTCCAGGCTGAAGCCCAATAGGTACATCACGCCGAAGGTGCCCAGCAGCGCCAGCGGCACGCAGACGGTGGGCACCAAGGTAGCCTTGAAATTCCTCAGGAACAGGAACACCACCAGGATCACCAGGATGGTGGAGAGGATCAAGGTGACTTCGACGTCATGCACCGCATTGCGGATGGAGGTGGTGGTGTCGAACAGCACACCGAGGTCGATGCTGACCGGCAGCGCCTTCTGCAGGTCGCCAAGCTGGGAGCGGATATTGTCCACCACCTCGATGACATTGGCGCCCGGCTGCTTGGTGATCTGCACCAGGATGGCGGGCAGGCCGTTGAAGGTGCCCAGGTTGCGGACATTCTCCACCCCGTCATAGACCTCGGCGACGTCCTGCAGGCGCACGGCCGCATTGTTGCGATAGGCCACGATCAGGGTCTGATAGTCCTTGGCCAGGCTGGCATTGTCATTGGAATAGACCTGGAAGGTCTGGCCCTTTTGCTGGATGTCGCCCTTGGGGCTGTTGGCATTGGCGGCGCTGACCGCGGCGCGCACATCCTCCAGCCCGATGCCATATTTGAACAAGGCGCGGGGATTGAGCTCGATACGGATGGCGGGCAGCGAAGCGCCGTTGAGCGAGACGTCGCCCACCCCGGAAATCTGGGACAGCTTCTGCTGCATGATGTTGGAGGCCTGGTCATAGATCTGGCCGGGCGACAGGGTCTTGGAGGTCATCGCCAGAATGAGCACCGGCTGGTCCGCCGGATTGAACTTGCGATAGGTGGGATTGGAGCGCAGCGCTGCCGGCAGGTCGGCGCGTGCCGCGTTGATCGCCGCCTGCACATCGCGGGCCGCCCCGTCGATGTCGCGATCGATATCGAATTGCAGCACGATCTGGGTATTGTTGATGTTGCTGCGCGAGGTCATCTCGGTGATGCCTGCGATGGTGCCCAGATGCCGCTCCAGCGGTGTCGCAACGCTGGACGCCATGGTCTCAGGGCTGGCGCCCGGCATATTGGCGCTTACCGCGATGGTGGGAATGTCGATATTGGGATAGGGCGAAACCGGCAGCAGGAAATAAGCCACCAGCCCCGCCAGCCCCAGCCCCAATGCCAGCAAGGTGGTGGCGACGCGGCGCTGGATGAAGAGCCCGGCGATGTTCATTCCGCCGGCTCCGGTTCAGGCCCCGCATGGCCGGCGCGGCGGCGTGCGCGCCATTCGCGCAAGTCGCGGCCTGCCTTGTCGAAATAGATGTAGATCACGGGGGTGGTGAACAGGGTGAGCAACTGGCTGACCAGAAGCCCGCCTACGATGGAGATGCCCAGGGGATGGCGCAGTTCCGAACCCATGCCCGTGCCCAGCATCAGCGGCAGGGCGCCGAACAGCGCCGCCACCGTGGTCATCAGGATGGGGCGGAAACGCAGCAACGCCGCCTGGTGGATGGCTTCTTCCGGAGACTTGCCTTCGTTGCGTTCGGCTTCCAGCGCAAAGTCGATCATCATGATGGCGTTCTTCTTGACGATGCCGATCAACAGGATGATGCCGATGATGGAGACGATATTGAGATCGTGACCGGTGATGATCAATGCCAGCAGCGCGCCCACGCCTGCCGACGGCAGGGTGGACAGGATCGTCACCGGGTGGATGAAGCTCTCATACAGCACGCCCAGCACAATATAGACGGTGATGATGGCGGCCAGGATCAGCAGGACTTCGTTGGACAGTGCCGACTGGAAGGCCAGCGCCGAGCCCTCAAACTGGGTGCTGACGCCGGGGGGCGTGCCGGCATTTGTTTCCGCATCCTGAATGGCGTTCACCGCCGCGCCCAGTGAATAGCCCGGGGCAACATCGAAGGAGAAGGTGGCCGAGGGGAACTGGGATAGATGATCGATCTGCAAGGGGGTGAGACGCTCCTCGACCTTGGCGATGGCTGCCAGGGGCACCTGGCCGCCGCCGGCCGTGGGCAGGTAGATGTCGTTCAGGGAAGCGACCGAATTCTGCAGGTTGGGATCGGCTTCCAGGATCACGCGATACTGATTGGACTGGGTGAAGATGGTGGAGATGATGCGCTGGCCGAAACTGTCATACAGCGCATTGTCGATGGTCGCCGACGTCACGCCGAAGCGCGCCGCGGTATCGCGATCCACATTCAGGTAGGCCGACAGGCCCTGGTCCAAGAATGAGGTGGAGACATTGCGAATCGCCTTGGCGTTTCTCAGTTCTGTCAAAAGCTTGGGCACGAACTGGTTCAGCGCCGAACTGGTCGCGGCCTGAAGGACGAACTGGTACTGCGCCCTGGAAACCACGGAGTCGATGGTCAGGTCCTGCACCGGCTGCAGATGAAAGGTGATGCCGGGAACGCTGTGCGCATCCTGGGCAAGCCGTTCCATGACATCGGAAACACCGTCACGCTCGCTCTTTGGCTTGAGATTGATCAGGAAGCGGCCGCTGTTGAGGGTGTTGTTGGTGCCGTCCACCCCGATGAAGGAAGACAGGCTTGCGACGTCGGGATCCTTGAGAATCTTGTCCGCCACCTGCTGCTGGCGCTGGGACATGGCCTCGAAAGACACGGTGGGCCCGGCTTCGGTGATGGCCTGGATGAAGCCGGTGTCCTGCAGCGGGAAGAAGCCCTTGGGAATGGCGATATACATTACGACCGTCAGCGCCAGGGTCCCCACCGCCACCAGCAAAGTAAGCTTCTGGTGCCTGAGCACCCAGACCAGCAGCCGGTCATATTCGGCCACCAGGCGGTTGTAATAGCCTTCGATGGTGCGCTGGATACCGCTCTCGCGCTTTTCATCTTCCGCATGGGTGCGCAGCAGCTTGGCGCAGAGCATGGGCACCAGGGTCAGCGACACCACCGCCGAGATCAGGATGGTGACCGCCAGGGTGACGGCGAATTCGCGGAACAGCCGGCCCACAACCTCCTGCATGAACAGCAACGGGATCAGCACGGCGATCAGCGACACGGTCAGTGACACGATGGTGAAGCCGATCTCGCCAGCGCCCTTCATGGCGGCGTTGTAAGGCGTCTCGCCCCGCTCGATATAGCGGGTGATGTTCTCGATCATCACAATGGCGTCGTCCACCACAAAGCCGGTGGAAATGGTCAGCGCCATCAAGGACAGGTTGTTGAGCGAATAGCCCAGCAGATACATGGCCGCGAAGGTGCCGACGATGGAAAGCGGCACCGACAGGCTGGGGATGAAGGTGGCAGGCAGGCTGCCCAGGAAGCAGTAGATCACCACCACCACCAGCACCACGGCGAGAATCAATTCGAATTCCACGTCGGCAACCGAGGCGCGGATAGTGTCGGTGCGGTCCGTGAGCGTTTTCACGTCCACCGAGCGCGGCAGGCCGCCCTGAATCTGGGGCAGCAGTTCCTTGATCGAATCCACCACCTGGATCACGTTGGCGCCGGGCTGGCGCTGGACATTGATCAGGACCGCGGGGCTGCGGTTGGCCCAACTGGACAATTTGGTGTTCTGGGCGCCCTGCAGCACATTGGACGTCGCGCAGGAACACCGGCGCACCGTTCTTGTAGGCCACCACGATATTCTTATAGGACTCGGCATCCTGCAGCTGGTCGTTGGCATTGATGGTGTAGGATTGCATCGCGCCGTCGAAGCTGCCTTTGGGCGTGTTGGAATTGTTGTTGGCGATGGTGGTGCGCAGATCGTCGATGTTCAGGCCCAGCGCCGCCAGCCGCTGCAGATTGGCTTGAATGCGCACGGCCGGACGCTGGCCGCCGGAAATGCTGACCAGACCGACGCCCGGCAGCTGCGAAATTTTTTGTGCGATGCGTGTGTCCGCCAGGTCCTCGACCGTGGTGATGGGGAGGCTGGTGGAAGATACCGCCAAGGTGATCACGGGGGCGTCCGCGGGATTGACCTTGGCATAGACCGGCGGAGCCGGCAGCAGATTGGGCAAAAGACTGTTGGAGGCGTTGATCGCCGCCTGCACTTCCTGCTCGGCGATATCCAGCGAAAGGCTGAGATCGAATTGCAGGGTGATGACCGAAGAGCCGGCCGAGGAGATGGACGACATCTCCTTCAGGCCCGGCATCTGGCCAAACTGCTTTTCCAGGGGCGCGGTGACCGAGGTGGTCATCACGTCCGGGCTCGCGCCGGGCAGGAAGGTCTGGACCTGGATGGTGGGATAATCCACTTCCGGCAGGGCTGAGAGCGGGAGGAATTTGTATCCCGACAAGCCCACCAGCAGGATGGCGATCATCAGCAGCGACGTGGCGACCGGCCGCAGGATGAAAGGCGCAGAGATGTTGGCGCCGCCGGAGGCCTCAGATGGCGCAGGCGATGGGACGGTCACGGCGCGCCGCCACCGCCGCCGCCTCCGCGGCGCCCGCCACCGCCGGCACCACGGCGCATCTGCGACATGGCCTTGGAGCAATCCGCGCTCAAATCATCGCGGTTCTGGAACAGGCACATGCGCATTTCGCGGCTGCCCGGCTGCGCGGTGGGACAAAGTTTTTTCACATCTTCGCCGCATGCCTTGTTGAGGGCCGCCGTCATCTGGGCGCGGCGGGCGGCACGCGCCGCTTCGTCGGCGCCGGCACCGGAGGGCGCGGTGATCTTGCTGGAGGGATTGGGAATCTCGACATCGGCGCCATCGCGCAACCGGTCCGCGCCGTCCACCACCACGGTATCGCCCGCCTTGAGGCCGGACAGGACCTGTATCTTGTCGCCGTCCTGGACGCCGGTCTTGACGTTGCGCTGGTTCACCGTTTTGTCGGGCGTCACCACGAAGACGAAACTGCCGTCAGCTCCGCGCTGGATGGCGGCCACGGGAATGACCGTCTGGTTGTGCAGCGTGTTCACCAGCAGCCGGATGTTCACGAACTGGGCAGGGAACAGCTTGTTGTCCTTGTTGTCGAACAAGGCGCGCAGCTTGACCGAGCCGGTGGTGGGGTCCACCACCGTATCCACCGCCGACAAAGTGCCGCTGGTGATCTTGGTGGTCTGGCTGCGGTCCCAGGCGTCCGCCGGCAAGGTGGCGCCGCTGTTCACCCGCTCGAGCACCGCATGCACGCTGTCTTCCGGGATCGTGAACAGCACCGACATGGGCTGAAGCTGGGTCACCACCACGATGCCCGTGGTCTGGCCCGCCTGCACGATATTGCCGATATCCACCAGATGGATGCCGGCGCGCCCCGGGACGGGAGAGACGATGTTGGTATAGCCGAGATTGATGCGCGCGGTTTCGACATTGGCCTGGTCGGCCACCACCACGCCTTCCGTGGATTGCACCAAAGCCGCTTGCGTCGCCACTATCTGCTGGGAAGTCGCGTTCTGTGCCAGCAACGCCTGATAACGCGCCAGGTCCACCTTGGCATTGGCCAGGGTGGCGGAGTCTTTGGCCAGTTGCCCGCGTGCCTGATCCAGTGCCGCCTGATAAGGCCGGGGATCGATCTGGGCCAGGGTATCACCCGCCTTGACCATCTGGCCTTCGGTGAAATTCAGCTTGACCAGCATGCCGCCCACTTGCGGCCGGACCGTCGCGGTGGCCCACGGCGTAACCGTGCCCAGCCCATTCAAGGTCACATTGATGTCGCCGGAGACGGCCTGGGCCACACCCACCGGCTGCGCCCCCTGATTGATCAGGCCACGCCGGTTGTTCTGCTTGGCGGGATAGATCGCCCAGATCAGCAGCGCCAGGAATGCCAGGCCGACCGCGAACCAGACCACACGGGAGAGCCGGGGATTGCGCGAGCTCCAGTCCTTGACACCGGACCACACGCCTCCCACCGGTCCGGACGCAGGCCCGGCGCGCCGAAAGTCCCCAGGAGAACGGTCGATATTCATTTCAATATCCGTGTCACAAAAGGGCCGGAAAGCCCCAGAAAACTGTCGATGGAATGGGCTAGCACCGCAAAACTGAACGGGGCATGAACTTTATATCCTCAACCGGCAACCCCAGATATAGCTGCCGGGTACGGGGGAAATATGTCGGAATTGTCCCGTACTGGTGTGACGGGCCCAATAACGGTATGTGGGCATCCGGGCGGGAACCCATGCCAAAAGAAAGAGCGGGCGTAGCGTGTTGGAGTTTCTTCACTGGTTTGCCAACGATGCCCGCGAATGGGTCACGGTTACGGCCCAGGCCCATCCTTATTGGGTCTTTCCCATCGCCTTCGCCATCGCCTTTTCGGAATCCTTTGTCGGGGTTTCCTTCGTCATCCCCGGTACCATCCTGCTGATAACCCTGGGGGGGGTAATCGGTGCCAGCCATATCAGCCTGTTTCCAGCCTGGCTTGGCGCCGTGCTGGGATCGATCCTGGGTGACTGGATATCCTGGTGGATCGGTTTTCACTATCACCACAAAATCGTCCATTCCTGGGTCTTCCGGCGCTTCGAGGAGCAGATCGAGAAGGCGCTGCATCTCTTTCACAAATGGGGAACGTGGGCGATCTTCATCGGCCGCTTCATGGGACCTTTGCGCGCCACGGTGCCGCTGGTTGCGGGCATGTCGGAATTGGAATTCTGGCCGTTCATGATCGCCAATGGCGCCTCCGCGGTTGTCTGGGCCTATGTGCTGCTGGCACCCGGAGCTGCGATTTTGCGCCACATTTTCCCATAAGCATCTGATTTGAAAGTTATTTTTTAGTAAGGGTTGCCGCCTGGAAGGCGGTGACGCCCCAGTCCGGCGCCCCTTTGGGTCTCAGCCCCAAAATGAGACAGCGCCAAAGTTAATTGGCCACACGGCCCCCGGCTGGAGGCAGAAAACTCCTTTTTCGTGCCAAAAAGACCAGAAAAACCGGCCTGATGCCGGCCTGACGCTGGCCCACCTCCTGCAACGCCCCCTGCGTAGCCAGAGGTTTAATCATGGGCCGGCAGGACACATCCCAAGCGGTGATGAAGGCGGTTTTCCCCGCCGGCTTTGTGCCGACCCGCGCCGGTACCTTCGTACCAGCCGCCTCCAGGACCGGCGCCGCCAAGCGGTTGCTGGATATTGCCGTGGCCGGTCTGCTGCTGGTGCTGCTGGCGCCCGCCTTGCTGCTGGTGTCGCTGGCGGTGGTGCTGGATTCGCCGGGGCCGCTGCTGTTCCGCCAGGCGCGCACCGGACGGAACGGGCGGATATTTTCCATTCTCAAATTCCGCTCCATGCATGTCATGGAAGACGGCGCCGACGTGCGGCAGGCGCTGGACGGCGATGTCCGCGTCACGCGCATTGGCCGCATTATCCGCAAGCTCTCTCTCGACGAGCTTCCCCAATTGCTGAATGTCATCGCCGGCGACATGTCGCTGGTCGGCCCCCGTCCCCATGCGGTGGCGCATGACGCTTATTATGGCGCCGCGATCTCCAACTACACCGTCCGCCAACTCGTCAGGCCCGGCATTACCGGCTGGGCCCAGGTGAACGGTGCACGCGGCGCCACACCCACCCTGGACGTGATGCAGCGGCGCGTCGATCTCGATCTCTGGTACGTCGCCCATGCCAGCCTGGCGCTGGACCTGATGATCCTGGCGCGCACGCCGCTGGCGATCCTGCGTCCCCGGAATGCGGTGTGATGGTCAGGGCGCATTCCATTCCCGCGGCATTCGAGGCACCCGCTCCCGCCTCGTTCAAGCCCGCCAATGATTCCTACAACCAGGTGATGGTCGGTGGAATCACGACCGCCTGTCTTTCGCGCGACGAACTGGCGCGCATGATGCTGCAGGATTGCGTGGCGGCGCGTGGCGACGAACAGCGCCGTCCCAAGCTGGTCTTCGCCTCGAACGGCCATGCCATTGCGCTGGCGGCCCGCGACGCGGAATTCCGCGCCACCCTGCACCAGGCCGATATCATCCATGCCGATGGCCAGGCCGCGGTGTTCGCCTCACGCCTGACCGCCACGCCGATCCCCGAGCGCAGCGCCACCACCGATTTCATCTATGATGCCTGCGCGCTCGCCGCCCAGCATGGCCTGCGCTTCTTCCTGTTGGGCGCCACCGAAGAAGCCAATGCCGAGGCCGCCCGCAAATTGCGCGAGATGTATCCCGGGCTTCAGATCGTGGGCCGCCGTCACGGCTATTTCAGCGCCGATCAGGAAGAGGAAATCTGCGACGAGATCAACCTCACCCAGCCGGACGTGATCTGGGTCGGCCTGTCGGTGCCGCTGGAATATGAATTCTCTGTCCGCAACAAGGCGCGCCTGCGCGCCGGCTGGCTGGTGACCTGCGGCGGTTGCTACAATTTCGTCACAGGCGCCTACAAGCGCGCGCCCCGCTGGATGCAGCAAAGCGGCCTGGAATGGCTGTTCCGCCTCTGGCTGGAGCCCAAAAGACTGTTCTGGCGCTATGCGGTGACCAACCCGCTTGCGATTTTTTTACTTTTGACGCGCACAAGTTCCGAACAGGCGGCGCAATAGGAACGCGATGACGGCATCAGAAATCGCGGATGCGGGAACTTCCCGATGGCGCATGCCCGGCGGTCTGCTGGGCACGGCCCTGCGTTATGCCGCCTCGGCCAGCGGCCCCGTGGCGATATCGGGCGCGCACTTCACCGCCTCGCTGATCTTCCTGCACAACCTGCCGGCCCATGAATTCGGCCTCTTTTCCTTCGTCATGGTGGTGGTGGCGTTCGGCATGAGCCTGAATGTGGCGCTGATCTCGGTGCCGCTGACCCGCAACCTGGCGGTCGGCGAGAGCGCAACCGCACCCATTTGCTTCCAGATGAACTGGCTGGTCTGCGCCGTCTTCGCCGGATTGATGTTTGCGGCCCTGCTGATCAGCGGTGCACCGTTGCAGGAAGCGGTATTGCTGGGGCTCTTCGCCGGCAGCTTCACCTTCCGATGGTTCGCCCGCTGCTTTGCCTTTGTCGATGGCCGCATGTCCGCCGCCATACGGTCCGACCTTACCTATGCCCTGTTGCTGGTCGGTTCGTTGGGTTTACTGGCTGTAATGCATGCCGTGACCTTTACCGCCGGCAGCGTCATGCTGCTGCTGTCGGCCTTGGCGGCGCTGCTGCCCTTCGGCCCGCGCTTTTTCCGCACCCAGCTCGCCGCCTTGGCCGGCAATCCGCTGCGCTACTGGCCGATCTTCCGCGACGTGACGCGTTGGTCGTTGCTGGGTGTGGTGATGACCGAGCTGACGGTCAATGCCCATGCCTATCTGGTGACCTTCATTTCCGGTCCCGGCGCCTTTGCGATCCTGGCCTTAGGGATGCTTCTGATGCGTCCCGCCTCGCTGCTGCAATCGGCCCTGCCCGACCTGGAACGGCCCGCCATGGCGCGGGCCATCGCCGCCAAAGATATTGTTGCCCTGTCGCGCACTGAGCGTCATTTCACTTTCGGCCTGATGGCCGCCTGGGTCGCCAATATCCTGCTCTGCATAGCGCTCCTGGTCTTTTTCCCGGCCCTGGTGGTGAAGCCGAGTTATGGCCTGGAGAATGTCGTGATCGTGGCGGCGGCCTGCGGCCTGATCATGGCGATCCGTGCCTTGCGCACGCCCCCGGCTGTGCTGCTGCAGGCCGCCGGCCATTTCAAGGAATTGGCCGCCATCGGCTCGAGCTCTGCCGTCATCTCCCTCGCCGCCACGCTGGCGTTGCTGCTGGCCTTTGGGCCCATCGAATCCCTGGGCGGGATCGTGCTGGGCGAGCTGGTGATCGTGGCGCGCTGCTATCGCGACTCCCGCCGCTACAAACTCTCACAGCGGGAGACGTTGGCATGAGCGAACCTCGCGCCGCCGATTCCGTCCTCATCTGCGTGCCGACCTTCCGGCGCCCCAAAATGCTCAAGCGGCTGCTGGATGCCATCGCAGAGCTGCAGACCAGCGCCGATGTCTCGGTCCTGGTGGCCGACAATGATGCGCAAGCCCAGGCCGGCTTCAATCTTTGCCTGGGGCTGGAAAGCTATCGCTGGCCGCTGACCGCCGTGATCGCGCCGGAGCGTGGCATTGCGCAGGTCCGCAATGTGCTGATCGAATATGCCCTGCTGACCGATGCCCAGTTCATCGCTATGATCGACGATGACGAATGGCCCGCCAAAGACTGGATCGAGCAGTTGCTCCGCACCGCGCGGGATAGCGGCGCCGATCTGCTGCAAGGCTCCATCCTGTTCGGTCAGGAGACATCGGCCGACGGCCATGGCGACATCCGCCGTCCCACCGGCCCCGTCGACATGCTGCAAGGCGCCGGCAATCTGCTGATCCGGCGCACGGTGCTTCAGGAAATGACCGCGCCCTGGTTCGACCCGGAATTTGCCCTGTCGGGAGGTGAGGACCAGGACTTCTTTGTGCGCCTCCAACGGGCCGGCAAGCGTTTCGCCTGGTGCGACGAGGCCCGGGCCTATGGCGAAATACCGGAGAGCCGCGCCAGCCTGGGCTGGCTGCTGCGCCGCTCTTATTCGGTGGGCAACTCCGACATGCGGGTGTTGTTGAAACACCATCTCACGCCCGCCCGAATGGCGGTCGAACTGCTGAAAATCCTGGCGTCGCTCTTGTTGTCGCCGCCGGCCGCAGCCATCCTCGCCTTGAGCCCGAATCGCAGGGCCGTCCCGCTGCAGAAACTTTTCCGCGCAGCGGGAAAGCTCAGCGCGATCTGCGGCCAGCGCTATAACGAGTATGCCGTGATCCATGGCGAATGATTACGCCACTGCCGGAGCTTATGTGCCGCCGCGCGCGGTCGAGCAGAGCCTGTTTCCGGCGATCGCCTTTATCCTGCTGCTGCTCCTGATCTTTGTTGGACTGGATGCCTTTTCGCCGCCGCCCTTGGTGTCGCAGTTTGGCGGCGTGCCGGAAGCCTCCCATGGCGATGCGCTACGCCAAGTCGCCTATCTCAGCGTAGCGGCCATGATCGGACTTGCTGCCATGCAGCGCTTTGGTATCGGCGCGCTGCGGGCAGTCCCCGTCAGCATGGGACTGCTGCTGGCCTGGTGCCTGGCCAGCGCGCTATGGGCGCCGGAAACCAATATCGTTTTGCGCCGCGCCGGACTGGAAGTGGTGGTGGTGGTCTCGCTGATGCTCAGCGTGGAGACGGTGGGACCTCAGCGCGCTTTCTTCCTGTGGCGCTGGCTGCTGGCGGCGGTGCTGTTGGTGAATTTCCTTTCCATTCCGGTGATCGCAGCGGCGCGTCACGGCGCGGGCGAGATCGATCCGGCTCTGGTCGGTAATTGGCGCGGACTTTACGGCCACAAGAATATCGCGGGCGCGGTGTGCGCCATCACGGCCATCCTTTTCCTGTTCAGCAAGAATGGCTGGCGCAACTGGATCGGCATCGCCATCGCGGCCGCTTCCTGTGTGTTCCTGGCCATGACCCACTCCAAATCTTCCGCCGGATTTCTGGCCATCGCCCTGGCGGCGGGCCTGCTGTACCGCGCCGGCTGGCGCGATGGGTTGTCGCGCGCCATCCTGGTGACCGGCGGTGCCCTGGTGACCTTCGGCATGGCGGCCCTCGCGCTGCTGGATGCCGACCACATCGCCAAGATGCTGGAAGACCCCACCGAATTCACCGGGCGCGCCGCCATCTGGGCCGCCGAATTCCGTTATATCGCCGATCATCCCTTGCTGGGTGCGGGCTTCGGCACCTTCACGGACACCCGCAGCCAATCCCCGTTGCACAATTATGTCAGCGGCTCCTGGGTCGATGCCGTCAGTCACGGCCATAACGGCTATCTGCAGGTCTTCGTCACCATCGGCGGCATCGGATTTCTGCTGGCGATCATAGCGCTGGTGGTGGCGCCGCTGCGCCGTTTCTGGACGCTGGATCTCAAGGAAAACGCTTTCAAGCCTATGCTGTTCGCGCTCTTTACCTTCGCCATCCTGCACAACGTCATGGAATCGGACTTCCTGGAGAGCGATGGCGCGGTCTGGGCCGCGCTTTTGCTGGTGATTGCGGCCCTGAACGCCGCCACCCGCCGTCAATCATTAACGAGCCGCTAAGGCCGCGTCTCTAGAGTTGCGGCCCGATGGAACCGTTCTTCAGCGTGATCATCCCGGTCTATAACCGGGCCGAGGCCTTGCGCCGGGCGATTGAATCCGTGCGCGCGCAAAGCTGCCCGGATTTCGAGATCGTGGTGGTGGATGACGGCTCCAAGGACGATCCGCGCAGCGTGGCGGAATCTTTTGACGACCCGCGCATCCGCTTCTTCTCGCAAGCTAATGGCGGCGGCGGCAAGGCGCGCAACACCGCCATCGATCATGCGCGCGGCCGCTTCATTGCGCCGCTGGATTCCGACGACATCTTCCTGCCGCATCATCTGGCGAGCATGAAGGCGCTGCTGGAGGGCACAACCGGTGTGGTCGGCTATGCCCGCATGCAGGTGGACCGCGGCGGCGGCCGTGTCTTCCTGAAACCGCCGCGCGCGCTGCGCCCCGGTGAAGACATGGCGGTGTATTTGCTGTGCGACCGCGGCTTTGTCCCCACCATCACGGTGGTGGCGCCGCGGGAAGCCGCCGCCCGCATCCGCTATGATGAGAATCTGTGGCCGGCGCAGGATACCGATTTCGCCATCCGGCTTTTCCTGGACGGGTACCGCTTCCATATGTTGGAAGAGGCGGGCGCGGTCTGGCAGGACGGTTTCGATCCCACGCGAATCTCCGCCGGCAAGGGCAGCGGAAAATTCGGCGCCTGGCTGGAACGGATGCGCCCCAGGATTCCGCCCCGCGCCTATCATGGCGCTCGCGGCTGGGCCTTTGCCAAGCTGGAGGCGCCCAAGCGGCCGCTTGCCGCCTTGGGCCTGTATCTCAATGCCGTGCTGCGGGGCTGTTATCGGCCATCGCTGGCAGTGATCATCTTCCTGCAGATATTCCTCAGCCGCTCCGGCTACCGGCGCCTGGCCGACCGGGCCATTTCCTGGCTGCGCATCGGCCTGCGCGAACCGGACAAATCCGCGGCCAGCAAGTTGAAGCAGGCGTGAGACGCCGCGACTTCCTGGCGGCGGGCAGTGGCGCGCTGGCATTTCCGGCTGCGGCCCAGGAGCTTCGTACCCTCAAGGCGATTGCGGCGTCCAAGGGATTGCTCTTCGGCACCGCCGCCGCGAGCTACGAACTGAAGGACAGCGACTTCACGCCTCTGCTGCTGCGCGATGCCGCCCTGTTGGTGCCGGAATATGAAATGAAGCGCAAAGCGCTTGAGGTCAAACCCGGTATTTATGATTTCGCTGCGCTGGACTCGCTTTTTGCTTTCGCCGCGCGCAACCGCATCTTGATGCGCGGTCATCCCCTGGTCTGGTACTACGCCAATCCGCCGTGGCTGGAAGCGATGCTGGCGGAGCACCGTGATGAAAAACTCCTGACCGGGCATATCGAGGCTTTGCTGCGGCGCTACCCTATGGCGTCGGTGGATGTCGTGAACGAGGCCCTGGCGCCGCCTGGCCGGGTCACCCGGCCCGACGGCCTGCGTCCCTCGCTGTGGCTTGATGCGTTCGGACCCGGCTATGTCGATATCGCCTTTCACGCCGCACGCGCCGCGAACGGCAAGGCCCAGCTTGTCTATAACGACTGGGGCTGTGAGCAGGGCGCGGCGGAAAATGACCGTTTCCGGGCGACGATGTTGCGCTTTCTGGACGGTCTTCTGAAACGCAATGTGCCGATAGACGCGCTGGGCCTGCAGGGACATCTGTCCGCGTTCGGCAACCGGGTGGACCAGCGCAAGCTCCGCGCCTTCCTGGAAGATGTGCGCGCCCGCGGCCTGGCCATTCTGGTCACCGAGTTGGATGTGGACGATACCGGCGGGCCTTCCGGCATTGCCGCGCGCGACCAGGCCGTTGCGGACGAGGCGCGGCGCTTTTTGGACGCGGTGCTGGACAGTCCAGCCACCCAAGCGGTGCTGACCTGGAGCCTGTCGGACCGCTATGTCGATCCGCCGGACGAGTGGAAGCTGAAACTGATGGGCTGGCGCTTCCGCAAGACGCCCTATGACGCTGAGATGCGCCGAAAGCCGTTATGGGATGCATTGACTCAGGCTTTTTCCGCACGGCGAATTTCCTATTAAGCCGTTGTTATTAAAACGAAATTTATCCCGCGCGAATTCTTGCCCCCAGTAAGCCTGAACGGCTTTTAACGACTTAAGCGCCTGTATTTGGGGAGCGAATGACCGTCTATTTCCGCCCCCATTAACCGTTCATCAGGCAGGGGGGCGTTAGAGGTTAAAGCCTTGGGGGCATTGGATTCATGTCCCAGCGGAAGGCTTTCGCGCGCATGTCTCCATACCGGCCACGCGATCAACTGATACCGGCTGCTTTCGCGCCCCACGGATTTATGCCGGAGGCGCCGCCGGCCTTTCAGCTTGCCGACTTTATCCGCCTGCTGGATGCGCGCCGCCGCCTGATCGGGCGCATCGCCCTGGGCACCATCTTGTGTGCGCTGCTGGTGGCGATGATGCTGCCCACAACCTATGCCAGCTCCGCCGTGGTGATGCTGGATCCGCGCAAGAACAGCATCACCGATCTGTCCGCCGTACTGACGCCGCAGCTTACCGATCCGGCCGCGGTGCAAAACCAGATCCAGATCATCACCTCGCGCGATCTCGCCGCCACGGTGGTGGACCGGCTGAAACTCACCGACGATCCGGAATTCAATCCCCGCGCCGGCCAGCCCAGCCTGATGGAATTGCTGGGCGAGCTGGCGTCCATGCTCAATCCCAAGAACTGGTTCGACAATGGCGCCCCGGTCAGCAGCGTCTTGACGCGGGAGCGCGCGATCGATGCCTTCCAGCGCCACATCACCGCCGATGTGCAAGGTCTTTCCACCAGCATCACCATCACCGCCACTTCGCGCGACGGTACCAAAGCGGCCTTGATCGCCAACACAGTGGCGGACGCCTATGTGAAGGCCTTGCTTGCCGACAAGATCGGCACCACCACCGCCACCACCGACTGGCTGAACAAGAGAATCTCGGATCTGGCGCGCCAGCTTGAGGTGCAGCAGGAAGCGGTGCAGCGCTACAAGGCCGAACACAATCTCAATGATTCCGCGCCGGGCAGCTCCATCGTCGACCAGCAGATGGTGGGCATCAGCGCCCAGATCGTGGTGGCGCGCTCGGACCTGGCGGAGAAGCAGGCCATCAACGACCGTATCAAGCAGTTGGTGGCATCCGGCCACCCCGCCGATGTCGGCCAGATCGTATCCTCGCCCCTGGTGGTGCAGCTTCGCGGCCAGCAGGCAGCTTTGCTGGCACAGGAAGGCGAGTTGAACAGCAAATACGGCCAGCTGCATCCCAAGATACAAGCCATCCAGGAGCAGAAGCGCGACCTGGATACCAAGATCACCCAGGAAGTGAATCGCCTGGCGGCCAGCGCCGAAAATGACGTGATGGTGACGCGCGCCCATCTGGGTTCGCTGCAGGCCAGCCTGGGCGGCACGGAAGGCACCGCCCGCAGCCAGAACATGGCGCGGGTGCAGTTGCAGGCGCTGGAATCCAACGCCAGTTCCACCCGCACCATGTATGAAGCCTTTGTCCAGCGGCTGCGCCAGAGCCAGAATCTGGACCAGGCACAAACCCCGGAAAGCCGCATCATCAGCCGCGCCGCTGCGCCCTTGCGCCCGTCAGGCCCCAAGCGGACCTTGATCGTGGGTGCATCCCTGCCGCTGGGCCTGATCCTGGGTGTGCTGGCCGCCTTGCTGGCGGAAAAGATCGGCCCCTTGATGCCCGTCCGGATCAATGGCGCGCCCCGCGCTGCCATCGTGCCGCCGCTCCGGCGCGCTCCCAATACCAACCTCGGCAACGCCAATCCGGCACGCACCGCAAAGCCCAAAGCGCCGCTCACGGTATGGAGCGGACCGCCCATCCTGGCCGAAGTCAATGATCCGGCCCAATTGCGGGCGGCCGATTTCGTGCTGGATTATCCTTCCAGCAAATATGCCCATGCCATCGCCAAGCTGGCGCGTCAGTTGGAAGCCAAGCCCGGCGCCGTCGACGGCGCCGCCGTGGTGGCCTTCACCTCCGCCGACACAGGCGAAAGCCGCAGTGCCATCGCCGTGTCGCTGGCCCGTGCCGCCTCGCAGCTGGGCAAGAAGACCATCCTGCTGGACTGCGCGCCGCAACGCCTGTCGTCACAAGCCATCAAGGCGCCGGTGAAATGCGGCCTCTATGAAGTGCTGACCGGCATGGCACCCTTGAACCATGCCCTGGCGAAAGATCCTCGCGGCGAGACCTATCTGCTGGCGACGCCCAAGCGCCCCCCCAATGCCGCCACCATGTTCGGCTCGCGTTCGATGATGCGGCTGGTTTCGGTGCTGCGGGGCGGCGCCGATCTGATCGTGGTGGATTGCGGGCCGGCGGGTGCCGATGCGGCCGCCATAGCAAGACTTGCGGATGCGACCATAATGGTGACACGGCGCGGGATGCTGCACAGTCCGTTCCTGGCCAGCGCCACGCAGGCTCTGCAAGGCGCCGGAGCGGCCCCGATCGGGATTGTCATTACGAAATGACGTCGCGCCTTAGCGCGAACGCTCCGGAGAAATTCAGAGCATCTGCCTATAAACGATAAAGCCGGACTTTTCCGCCAGCTTGTCGTAGAGCGCCTGTGCCGTCTGGTTGGTTTCGTGGGTTTGCCAGTAGACCCGGCTGGCCCGCGCCAGCACCGCCTGTTGATTCACTGCTTCGATCAGCCTGCGCCCGATGCCGGCGCCGCGCGCCTGTGGCGCGGTAAACAGATCCTGGAGATAGCAGACCGGCAGGATGGCAATCGTGCTGAGGTGAAACAGATAATGCGCCAGGCCCAGCAGCCCGCCGCTCTCTTCCGCCACCAGGCAGTGCACCGGCTCATTGCCGTTGAAAAAACGCGTCCAGGTGGTTTGGGTAATGTCGTCCGCCAGCGCGGTCTCGCCGCCGCGGCCATAAAATTGGTTATAGCCCTGCCACAGCGGCAGCCATTGCGCATAGTCGGACGGCACAGCGAAACGGATGATCACGCGGAGCCTTTTATGTCAGTACGGCGCGTCAGCGCGGGAGTTCAGAACTTCCCATCAGGAACTCATCGACCCCGCGGGCGCACTGGCGGCCTTCGCGGATCGCCCAAACGACGAGCGACTGGCCGCGCCGCATGTCGCCACAGGCAAAGATCTTGCTCTTGCTGGTCTGATAGTTGGTGAGCGGCGCCTTCACATTGCCGCGCGCGTCCAACTCCACGCCGGACTGTTCCACCAGGCCCGCTTTCTTGGGGCCGAGAAAGCCCATCGCCAACAGGACCAAATCGGCCTTGATGGTGAATTCGCTGCCGGGGACTTCCACCAGCTTCATCTGGCCGCCGTCACCGATCTGCCAGTCCACGCGCACGCATTCCAGCGCCGTGATCTTGCCGTCCTGGCCGATGGCGCGTTTGGTCTGCACCGACCAGTCGCGGTCGCAGCCTTCCTGCTGTGAGGAAGAGGTGCGCAGCTTGAGCGGCCAGTCCGGCCACACCAGCATCTTGTTTTCCTTGGCCGGCGGCTGGGGCATGATTTCGAACTGGGTGACCGACGCCGCGCCGTGGCGGTTGGACGTGCCGATGCAGTCCGAGCCGGTATCGCCGCCGCCGATCACCACCACATGCTTGCCCTTGGCGCTGATAGTGCCGTTGGGCGCGGCCTTGCTTTCGGGATCGCCCGCCACCCGCTTGTTCTGCTGGGTAAGAAAGTCCATGGCGAAATGGATGCCCTCCATCTCGCGGCCGGCGACGGAAAGGTCGCGGGGCGCTTCGGCACCGCCCGACAGCACCACCGCGTCATAATCGGCCTGCAGCATGTCCATCGAAACGGTGACGCCGACCTCGACATTGGTGCGGAACACCACGCCTTCGGCTTCCATCTGGCGCATGCGGCGATCGATCAGATGTTTTTCCATCTTGAAGTCGGGAATGCCGTAGCGCAGCAGCCCGCCGATGCGGTCGGACTTTTCAAACAGAGTGACGCTGTGGCCGGCGCGCGCCAGTTGCTGGGCCGCCGCCATGCCGGCCGGGCCCGAGCCCACCACCGCCACGGTCTTGCCGGTTTTTTTGGGCGCCATCACCGGCTGGATCCAGCCCTCTTCCCAGGCGCGGTCCACGATCTGGCACTCGATCGTCTTGATGGTCACCGGATTGTCGATGATGTTGAGGGTGCAAGACGCCTCGCAAGGCGCCGGACAGATGCGGCCGGTGAATTCCGGAAAATTGTTGGTGGAGTGCAAGGTTTCCGACGCGGTGCGCCACTGGTCGCGATAGACCAGGTTGTTCCAGTCGGGGATCAGGTTGTTGACGGGGCAGCCCTGGTGACAAAAGGGAATGCCGCAGTCCATGCAGCGCGCCGCCTGCTTGCTGACTTCCGGCGCCGGCAGGGGATGGACGAATTCGCGATAATTATGGACGCGCGCTTCCGGCTTTTCGGACTCGCGGTCATGACGTTCGATTTCCAGAAACCCTGTGATCTTGCCCATTGTCTATTCCGCCGCGATGGCCGAGCGCGCCTTGAGGTCGCTCAGCGCCTTGGCATAGTCGGTCGGCATGACCTTGATGAACTGGCCCAGGGCCGTGTCCCAATTGTCCAGAATCTGCTTGGCACGCGCGCTGCCGGTGTGCAGCAGGTGGCGTTCCACCAGGATGCGGATCCGTTCGGCATCGAAGCGCAAAAGATCGCCCATCCCAGCGTCGGAGACGCTGACTGAGCGCTGTTTCGGCAGCTCATCATGGTCATCACCATCGCCGGACGCGACCTTTTCCAGCCGGACCATAGCCTTGTTGCAGCGGCTTTCGAATTCGCCGTCCGCATCGAAGACATAGGCCACGCCGCCCGACATACCGGCGGCGAAATTGCGACCCGTTTTGCCCAGCACCACGACGACGCCGCCGGTCATATATTCACAACCATGGTCGCCGGTGCCTTCCACCACGCAGATGGCGCCGGAATTGCGCACCGCGAAGCGCTCGCCTGCCACGCCCTGGAAATAGGCTTCGCCGGCGATGGCGCCGTAGAGCACGGTATTGCCGACGATGATATTCTCGGTCGGCTCGCGCTTGAGGCCGGCAGGCGGCTTGACCACGATGCGTCCGCCCGACAGGCCCTTGCCGACATAGTCATTGGCGTCGCCTGTCAGTTCCAGCGACACGCCGCGCGCCAGGAAGGCGCCAAACGACTGCCCAGCCGTGCCGGTGAACTTCACGCTGATCGTGTCTTCCGGCAGGCCGGCATGGCCGTGGCGCTTGGCCACCTCGCCCGACAGCATGGCGCCGACGGTACGATCGACATTGCGGACGCTGCGCTCCAGCCGCACAGGCTGGCCGTGCTCGATCGAGGGCGTGGCGGCTGCGATCAGGTCATGGTCCAGGGCGGACTCAAGGCCGTGATTCTGCTTTTCGCGATTGTGGATGGCGACGCCGGGCTTGGGCGTGACACTGTAGAGGATGCGCGACAGATCGATGCCCTTGGCCTTCCAGTGAGAGACGGCCTTGGACATGTTGAGCTTGTCCACCCGGCCGATCATCTCATTGACCGTCTTGAAGCCCAGCAAGGCCATGATCTCGCGCAGCTCTTCGGCCACGAAGAAGAAATAATTGATCACATGCTCGGGCTGGCCGGTGAAGCGCTTGCGCAGCACCGGGTCCTGGGTCGCCACGCCCACCGGGCAGGTGTTGAGATGGCATTTGCGCATCATGATGCAGCCCGACGCGATCAGCGGCGCGGTGGCGAATCCGAACTCGTCCGCCCCCAACAATGCGCCGATGGCGACGTCACGGCCGGTGCGGATGCCGCCGTCCACCTGCACCGCGATGCGGCCGCGCAAGCCGTTCAGCACCAAGGTCTGCTGGGTTTCGGCCAGGCCGATTTCCCAGGGGCTGCCGGCATGGGTGAGCGAAGTCAAAGGCGAAGCACCGGTGCCGCCCTCAAAGCCGGAAATGGTGACATGGTCGGCGCGGCACTTGGCGACGCCGGCGGCGACGGTGCCCACCCCCACTTCCGACACCAGCTTGACCGAAATGCGCGCCTTCTGGTTGACGCTCTTGAGGTCGCGGATCAGCTGCGCCAGGTCCTCGATGGAATAGATGTCGTGATGCGGCGGCGGCGAAATCAGGCCGACGCCGGGCGTGGAATGGCGCACCTTGGCGATATTGGCGTCCACCTTGTGGCCGGGGAGCTGACCGCCTTCGCCGGGCTTGGCGCCCTGGGCCATTTTGATCTGGATATCGTCGGCATTGACCAGATATTCCGCCGTCACGCCGAAGCGGCCCGACGCCACCTGCTTGATGGCCGAACGCATGGAATCGCCGTTGGGCAGCGGCTTGAAACGGTCGGGCTCCTCGCCGCCTTCGCCGGTGTTGGAACGGCCGCCGATGCGGTTCATGGCGATGGCCAAGGTGGTATGGGCTTCGCGGCTGATGGAGCCGAAGCTCATGGCGCCGGTTGAGAAGCGCTTGACGATTTCCGAAGCCGGCTCGACCTCATCCAGCGGCACGCCGTCGCCGGCCTTGAATTGCATCAGGCCGCGCAGGGTCAGCAGGCGTTCATTCTGCTCATTGATCTGCTGGGCGAAGAGATTGTACTCGGCCGGGTTGTTGCCACGCACCGCATGCTGAAGCCGCGACACCGTGTCCGGCGTCCAGGCATGATCCTCGCCGCGCAGGCGGAAGGCATAGTCGCCGCCCACATCCAGCATATTACGATAGACGGGATTGTCGCCGAAGGCGTTCTTGTGACGGCTGACGGCTTCCTCGGCGATTTCCTTCAGCCCGATGCCTTCGATGGTCGATGCGGTACCGGTGAAATATTTCTGGATCAGATCGCTGGACAGGCCGACCGCATCGAAGATCTGGGCGCCGCAATAGGACTGATAGGTGGAGATGCCCATCTTGGACATCACCTTGAGAATGCCCTTGCCCACCGCCTTGATGTAGTTCTTCTGCACTTCATAGGCTTTGAGCGAAAGGCCCTGGCGCACCCGGATCTGCTCCAAGGTCTCGAACGCCAGATAGGGATTGATCGCTTCCGCGCCATAGCCGGCCAGCACGCAGAAGTGATGCACTTCGCGCGCCTCGCCGGTTTCCACCACCAGGCCGGTCTGCATGCGCAGGCCCTGGCGCACCAGGTGATGGTGCACCGCTGCCGTCGCCAGCAAAGCCGGCACGGGAATGCGATCGGCGCTGACGGCGCGGTCCGACAGGATCAGGATGTTGTTGTCGGCCAACACCGCATCGGTGGCATTGAGGCAGATGCGTTGGATGGCGTTCGACAGGCCCTCGGCGCCTTCGCTGGCCGGCCAGGTGCAGTCGATGGTGCCGGTGCGGAAGGCGCCATCCACCAGGGTGGAGATGGAACGGATTTTCTCCACATCGCCATTGGTCAGGACCGGCTGCGATACTTCCAGCCGCTTGTGGGCGCCGGCGTCGCGGCCCAAGAGATTGGGGCGCGGCCCGATCATGGAAACCAGGCTCATCACCAGTTCTTCGCGGATCGGATCGATCGGAGGATTGGTGACCTGGGCGAAGTTCTGCTTGAAGTAATTGTAGAGCAGCTTGGGCTTCTTGGAGAGCACCGCCAGCGGGGTGTCGGTGCCCATGGAGCCGATCGGGTCGTCACCGGCGGTCGCCATCGGCTCCAGGAAGAACTGGATATCTTCCTGGGTGTAGCCAAAGGCTTGCTGGCTATCGAGCAGCAGCGAGGGATCATTGGCTGCGGGGCGCAAATCTTCCGGCAGGTCGGGCAAGTCGCCCAGCTTGAACTGAGCGGACTTCAGCCATTCCTCATAAGGCTCGGCGGCGGAGAATTTCTTCTTGATCTCCTCGTCCTCGACGATGCGGCCTTCTTCGAAGTCGATCAGCAGCATCTTGCCGGGCTGCAGCCGCCACTTGCGCTTGATCTTGTCTTCGGGGACCGGGATCACGCCGGATTCCGAGGCCAGGATCACCAGATCGTCTTCGGTCTCGATATAGCGCGCGGGCCTGAGGCCATTGCGATCCAGGGTGGCGCCGATCTGGCGGCCGTCGGTGAAGGCGATCGCGGCGGGGCCGTCCCACGGCTCCATCAGCGCGGCGTGGTATTCGTAGAAGGCGCGGCGCTGGGCATCCATGCTCTTGTTGCCGGCCCAGGCTTCGGGGATCAGCATCATCACGGCATGAGCCAGCGGATAGCCGCCCGCGACCAGAAGTTCGAGCGCATTGTCCAGGCAGGCGGTGTCGGACTGGCCATGCGGGATCAGCGGCCACATCTTGTCCAGGTCCGGACCCAGCAGTTCGGATTCCATGCCGCGGCGGCGGGCATTCATCCAGTTGACGTTGCCGCGCACCGTGTTGATCTCGCCGTTATGGGCGATATAGCGATAGGGATGCGCCAGCTTCCAGGACGGGAAGGTGTTGGTGGAGAAACGCTGATGCACCAGCGCTACCGCCGACTCGGTCAGCGGGTTCTGCAGGTCGCGATAAAAGCGGCCCACGTCATGCGCCAGCAGAAGTCCCTTATAGACCACGGTGCGGGTTGAGAAGCTGGGGATGTAAAGCTGCTGGATGGAAGGCAGCTTGTGCTTCTTGGCGAGTTCGGCCAGCGGGTTCTGCGCCTGCTTACGGATGGTCAGCAGCTTGCGCTCGAACTGGTCCTGATTCTTGGTGTGCGGGCCCGCGGCGATGATGGCCTGGCGGATCAGCGGCATACCGTCCAGCACAGTCTTGCCCAAGCCGGCAGGATCGGTCGGCACATCGCGCCAGCCCAGAAGCTTCTGGCCTTCCACCTTGATGAAATGCTCGAAATGTTTGACCACGATCTCGCGGGCCTTGGCTTCGCGCGGCAGGAAGCACATGGCGACCGCGTACTGGCCGGGCGCCGGCAAGGTAACGCCGGTCTCTTTCGCCCATTCGCGGAACAGGGGATCGGGAATCTGGATCAGGATGCCGGCACCGTCGCCCACCAGCGGATCGGCGCCCACCGCGCCGCGATGATCCAGGTTGATCAGAAGCTGCAGGCCCAGCCCGATGATCTCATGCGACTTGGCGCCCTTGATGTTGGCGACAAAGCCCACACCACAGGCGTCATGCTCATTGATGGGGTCGTAAAGACCCTGTTTTGGCGGCAAACCCATCTGACCCCAACCGTACGTTCAGGCAGGCGTTCCCCGCCCTCCCACGGAAGGCCTGAGAAACATCTGTTTCTTTAGAATTACCCAGCATGTGAACACGCCGCCAGTTGCGGCGCAACATGCCAGATACGCGCGGGGTAAATGGGTGTCCATGCACTCTGAGAATGATTCACAGAAGGCAGGGGCGATTGACTCTGGAGAAGCCTGAGTCATTATAGAACATACCATGAACAAAAGTGCACAATTGGCGGCATTGCGCCATTCTTTGGCGCATTACGGTCTGCCCCCGGACAGGCCGCCGATACCGCTTGGTCATCCACAGGCAGATGCTGTGCTGGACGGCGGTCTGCGGCCCGGTTCCCTGCATGAAATCTTCCCGCGCGGATGGAACGCGGGCGGTTTCGCCGTGCTGCTGGCATTGCTGACCACCGGAAAAAAACCGCTCTTCTGGATTCGGCCTGATTATGAGGCCCAGGAATATGGGGCGGTGTCGCCCAACGGATTTCTGGAGCTGGGGGGCGATCCGCGGCACTTGTTCCAGGTCGCGACCCGCAATGCCGCGGACGCCTTGTCGGCGGCAAATGACATTCTGGCCTGTCCGCATGTGGGCGCCATTCTTCTGGAAGTGGAAGGCATGCCCAAATGCCTGGACTTGGTGGCCAGCCGCCGGCTGGCCCTGGCGGCGGGGGAAAGCGGCGTCACGATTTTTCTGCTGCGTCCCGGCGCGCAGGTCGAACCCAGCGCCGCACTGACCCGCTGGCAGGTGATGAGCGCGCCGTCCCGGACGAACGACGATGATTGGGGCAATCCGGTCTTTGACACGCATCTCATCCGCCATCGCCTGGGCGGGCTGGGCAACTTTTTGATGCAATGGAATCCTGAACATGCCCGTTTCGAAACGGCGGATATTGGCGCTGTGGTTCGCACGCCTGCCCACCGACCGGCTTTTGAGCCCCCGCGCCAAAGGCGCGCCTGAAAAAAAGCCGCGGTTTGGCGCACCCCTGGTGATAAGCCACAAGGCGAACAACGCGCTCTACGTCTATGCGTTGGAGGCCCGCGCGCAAAAGCTGGGACTCTATAAGGGCCAGCCTCTGGCCAATGCCCGGGCCATGGTGCAACCGCTTCAGATCATGCCCGCCGATGAAGGCGCCGATGCGGCCTTGCTGGAGGCAATCGCCGACTGGTGCGATCGTTTCACGCCCCTGGTCAGTCTGGATGCGCCGGATGGGTTGTTGCTGGACATCACCGGCGCCGCGCATCTATTCGGCGGCGAAACAGCCATGCTGAAGATGGTGACAAGCAAAATCGCAAAGCAGGGTTTTGCCGTGCAAGGCGCCATTGCCGGCACATCCCTGGCGGCAAGGGCGTTGGCGCGTTTTGCGCCCGGGACCATCGCCGCTCCCGGCGGCGAGACCGAAACCGTCGCGCCCTTGCCCATCACGGCTTTGACGGTGGACGACAAGATCCTGCGCGCCTTGCGCCATGCCGGACTCAAGACCGTGGGCATGGTGGCGGAACGATTGCACAGCGAATTGTCGGAACGGCTGGGCAAGGTGTTCGTCAACCGGCTGCGCGTGATGCTGGGGGCGGAAGAACAACCGCTTCAGCCCCGCCGCCCCCTGCCCGACCTGATGGCCGAGCAGCGTTTCGCCGAACCGGTGGTGACGGAAGAGATCATTTCCGCTTCCCTGCTGAGCCTGGCGGAAACCTTAAGCGAAATCCTGGAACGCCAGGGCCGCGGCGCGCGGATGCTGGAGGCCGGTTTTTTCCGTGCCGATGGCAAGGTGGCACGGATCGTCATCAAGACCGGCGAGCCCTTGCGCGATCCCAGGATCATGCTGCGGTTGTTGCGTCAGAAGCTGGATGCCCTGGCCGACCCGCTGGATCCCGGCTTCGGTTTCGACCTGATCCGGCTGGAAGCTTTACTGGCGGAAGAAACCAAATCCGGCACCGTCAGCTTTGACGGTGATGAGAATGCCCGCCAGCAAGTCCGTTTCCTGATCGACCGGCTGTCGGTCCGCTTCGGCGAGCACCGGGTCCAGCGCTTTGTGGCGCAGGACACGCATATCCCCGAAGCCACCGGGGTCGCGGTGCCGGCACAGGAGCGCGATTTTGAGGGTGCATGGATTTTAAAGCGCCGGGCGGACGACCCGCCGCAGCGGCCACTGCGATTGCTGGAAAAACCCGAGGAAATCAAAGCGGGTTTGCCGTTGGCACCGGACGGTCCGCCGAAATATTTCCTCTGGCGGCAATGCCGTCATGACGTGGCCCGCGCCGAAGGCCCCGAACGCATCGCCATGGAATGGTGGCGAAAACAGGAACTTACACGCGACTACTTCCGGGTGGAGACGAAAGAAGGCCAGCGTTTCTGGCTCTATCGCGATGGCCTCTACAAGAAGGAAGGCCTCGCCCATCGTTGGTACCTGCAAGGCATCTTCGCATGAACCAGCCGATCACTCTTTCAGATTTCCGCCAGCCAGCGGAAGAAAAAGAAAAACCAGAGCCCCGCTACGCCGAACTCGCCGTCACCACCAATTTCTCCTTCCTGCGTGGCGCCTCGCATCCCCGGGAGTTTGTCGAACAGGCGGCGCATCTGGGATATGCCGCCATCGGCATCGCCGACCGCAACAGCCTGGCCGGCGTGGTGCGCGCCTATGAGGAATGGAAAAAACTGGACGCAGAAACCCGTCCGCGCCTGCTGATCGGCGCGCGGCTGGTCTTCCGCGATGGCACGCCTGACATCCTGGTCTACCCCAGAGACCGCAAAGCCTATGGTTGGCTTTGCCGCCTGATTTCCCAAGGCAAGCTGCGCGCCGAAAAAGGCGAATGCCTGCTGGACTTCAAGGACCTGACGGACAACCGGCGCGGCCTTCTCTTGATCGTAATGCCGCCGGCCGATCCTAAAACCGCGCTGCCGGTCTTAGCCGCACTGAAACACGATGTCTGGCTGGCGGCCTCCATGCTTTATACCGGCGAGGACCGCCGCCGGCTGCGCGATCTGAAAAACCTGTCACAGCAAGCCCGCGTACCGCTGATCGCAATCAACGACGTGCTCTACCACCATCCCAGCCGCCGCCCGCTGCAGGACGTGGTCACCTGCATCCGCGAACATGCGACCTTGAAGGAGGCGGGCACCCGGCTTCAGGCCAATGCCGAACGCCATCTGAAGCCGGTATCGGACATGGCGCATCTGTTTCGTAGCTGCCCGGAGGCCATAGAGGAAACACTTCGCTTTGCCAGCCGGATCGGCTTTACCCTTGCCGAGCTGGGCCAACGCTATCCCAACGAGCCGGTGCCGCGCGGCAAGACCGCCGATCAGCATCTGCGCGATCTCACCGAGGCGGGACTGACGTGGCGCTATCCCCAAGGCGCCCCACCGCACGTCGCCGCATTGGCGCAAAAAGAACTCGCCTTCATCGCCGAGAGCAGAATCGCGCATTATTTCCTCACCGTTCACGACATTGTGAAGTTCGCACGCAGTCAGAATATTCTCTGTCAGGGACGGGGCTCGGCCGCCAATTCGGTGGTCTGTTATGCCCTGGGCGTCACCTCGGTCGATCCGATGGAGATCGACGTTTTGTTCGAGCGTTTTCTCAACACCGAACGCCGCGAGCCGCCCGATATCGACGTGGATTTCGAGCATGAGCGGCGTGAGGAGGTCATTCAATATATCTATAAGCGCTACGGCCATCGCCGCGCTGCCCTTACCGCCACGGTGATCCATTATCGGCCGCGCAGCGCCATCCGCGAAGTGGGCAAGGTGTTCGGCCTGACCGAGGACATCACCGGCAAGCTGGCCGATACGGTGTGGGGTCATCATGGCGACGATTTGGAAGAACATCAGATCGTGCAGGGCGAATGCGATCCCGCCAATGCCGCCATCGACCGGGCGGTGGCGTTCGCCAAAGACCTGATGGGCTTTCCACGCCACCTGTCCCAGCATGTCGGCGGTTTTGTGCTGGCGCGTTACAAGCTGGACTGGACGGTGCCGATCGGCCCCGCCGCCATGGACGACCGCTATTTCATCGAATGGGACATGGACGATCTCGATACCTTGGAGATCATGAAAGTGGATGTGCTGGCACTGGGGATGCTGACCTGCATCCGAAAAGCCTTTGACTTGATCCATGCCCATGCCGAAAGCGGCAGGGAGAAGAAACTCCTGTTGGCAACAGTGCCGCAGAAAGATCCCGCGGTTTACGACATGCTGTGCCGGGCTGACGCCATCGGCGTGTTCCAGGTGGAAAGCCGCGCCCAGATGAACATGCTGCCGCGCCTGCGCCCCCGCGAATTCTACGATCTGGTGGTGGAAGTGGCGATTGTGCGGCCCGGTCCCATCCAGGGCGGCATGGTGCATCCCTATCTCAAGCGCCGCGCCAATCCTTCCCTGATCAAATTCCCCGCGCCGCATCCCGATCACGGCCCCCCCAATGAGCTTTACGAGCTTCTCAAGAAAACCAAGGGTGTGCCGCTGTTTCAGGAACAGGCGATGCGGCTGGCCATCGTCGCTGCCAAGTTCAGCGCCGATGAAGCCAATGGCCTGCGCCGTGCCATGGCTACCTTCCGCCATCTCGGCACCATCGGTACCTTCCAGGAGAAATTCATCGGCCGCATGACCGCGCGCGGCTATGATCCGGGCTTCGCAGAGTCCTGCTTCGAACAGATCAAGGGCTTCGGCAGTTACGGTTTTCCCGAAAGCCATGCTGCCAGCTTCGCGCTGCTGGTCTATGTCTCGGCCTGGATCAAATGCCATCACCCCGCCGCCTTCGCCGCCGCCCTGTTGAATTCCCAGCCCATGGGTTTTTACGCCCCCGCCGAAATCGTGCGTTGTGTCCGTGAGCATGACGTGCCGGTATTGGCTCCCGATGCCGCCTTCAGCCATTGGGACTGCACCCTGGAGCGCAATGAAAAAGGCGTGTTGTGCCTGCGGCTGGGCTTGCGCCAGATCGACGGCTTCCGCGAGGAAGACGCACACACCATCGCGAATGAGCGCGGTTATGGCTATGGCAATTTCGCCGATTTCGCCCGCCGTACCGGCCTTGCCAAGCGCGCGCTGATCACCCTGGCGGAAGCCGATGCCTTCCGCGGCTTCGGGTTGGATCGCCGCGAGGGGCTATGGGCGGTGCGCCGGCTGCCGGACGATGATCCCTTGCCGCTTTTTGCTCCCCGAACGACACCGGAAATGGGAGCGGAAAAGATCGCGCCCTTGCCCCAAATGCCGCTCAGCGAACATGTGCTGGCGGATTACCAGACCACGCGCCTGTCGCTCAAAGCCTATCCGACCCAGTTCCTGCGCCCCATGTTCGACGCGGAGAAGATCACCAGTTGCAAAGGCGTGGGCGACTTGAAGGACGGCGCCTCCGTCCGCTGCGCCGGCGTGGTGCTGGTGCGCCAGCGGCCGGGCGAAGGCACCGCCATCTTCATCACCCTCAGCGACGAGACGGGGGTGTGCAATGTGGTGGTGTGGGCACGCACCTTTGAGCAGTTCCGCAAGGAAGTGATGGGCGCGCGCCTGCTGCTGGCCGAAGGCAAGGTGCAGAAAAGCCCGGAAGGCGTGGTGCATCTGATGGCGGAAAGGCTGATAGATCGCAGCACCGATCTGCGCCTGTTGGCGGGAGCGGAACTACCCGTGCCCAAGCCCGTCCATCGCCATCCCCGCGATGTGCGGATCCTGCCGCCGTCCAGAGATTTTCATTGAAAATCCCGTCATCAAAAAGAGATTTTCAGTAAGACGATAGCGACGGCCGGAGCGTAGGCGATAGCGATGGCCTGAGCGCGGGCGGTGTCACCGCCAGCTTGGTACTGCGTTCCACCCGCACTTGCGGGTTCTTGAGGTAGCCCGCCGCCAGCCGCTGCCGGAGTTGTTCCTGCACCGCTGTCAGACTCAAACCCGCAACCTGGACGGCGCCCAGCAACTCCATCCGGATGGTACCGTCGCCGTTCACAGCGAAAGCCCCGCTCAATTCCTCTTCGCCTGCCACGGTGATATGCAGGGCGTCGCCCGGCTTGAGCACATCGCCCTGCGCAACTGGCCCGGGCATGTCATTCTGTAAGGACGGCCTGAGCGCGGTATTTTGCGCGGAGGGCGATGGCGCAGGTGCCTGCGCCGCGGGCGCCTGTGCCACGGGCGTTTGCGGCGCGGACGGTTGTGGCGCAGGCGCCTCTGGCGCCGATGTCCTGAAGCCCAACACCGAGGTCACTCTGTCCACGGTAGAACAGGCCCCAAGCGGCAAGGCCAGACACAGGACGGGGCACAGAATCCGGCAAATCGGCCGCATGGAATATCCCTGACCGGGACGAATCGTTTCCCGTATTATCAACGCTTGCGAAAGGGGAGCAATGAAGCCGGAGGGGAGACAAGCCGTCAGTATCCAGCCGGACAGTCCTTGGCCGGAGAATCACGTGACCGGCCTCACCCTGGTCGCCGCAGCCCTGATGCTGGCAGCACCGCTATGGAGCGTCTGGGCGCCTGCCATGCCCGATTACCCCGCCCATCTGGCCAGTTTCGCGTTGATCGAGCAGGGGACTTTCCATCACGGCGCCGCCCGCGCCAGCGGCCTTTATCATCTGCAATGGGCCTTTGTGCCCAACCTGGCGTCGGAAATCCTGGTGCCGCTGCTGGCGCGGCTGACCGGCCTGGTCGCCGCCACCAAGCTGTTTCTCACCGCCGCGCTTTTCCTGTGGATTCTGGGACCGGGCGCCATCCATCGCGCTCTGTACGGCCGGACCGGCATCGCGCCCTTGTTCGGCTCGTTCTTTGCGTACAACGCCAACTTCATCTGGGGCTTCTTCAATTATTATTTTGCCGCCGGTCTCAGCTTTGCCATCTTTGCGGCCTGGATAGCGACACAAAACCGCAACGGACCGGTCCGTCTGGCGGCCTTCACCCTGGCCGTCACCGCGCTTTACTTCTGTCACATCTTCGCCGCCGCCACCCTGCTCTTGATGCAGACAGGCTTCGAGGCGGCACAATATCTGCGGCATGACGCGCGCAATTGGGCCGCCCTGGCGCGGCGGGCCGGGCGCGTGGCGCTGCTCTATGTCCCCGCCGGATTGGCCTTCCTGCTCTTAAGGCCCCGCAGCCGCGGGGAAGGCGGTGTCGAATTCAACCTGGCCGACACGATGCTGGACAGGTTTGAAAGCCTGATGCAGCACGCTTTCGACGGCAGCGATTATGTGCTGCCGGTCATCCTGTTCGGCTTGCTGGCTCTGGCGTTGATCTTCCGCAGGGCCCGCCTGCATCCGGCCATGTGGGGCACCCTGGCGCTCTTGCTGATCGGCGCCTTGGGCGCGCCGGAATGGGCGCTGGGCGGCTGGGCGGTGCATCTGCGCCTGCCCGCCGTGTTCGGCGCTGTGCTGTTTGCCTCGACCGAATTCCGGCTGGAACCCGTGCCGCGCGCCTGCCTGATGGTGTTGGCCCTGATGATGATCGCCGCCAATGCCGTAATGCTCGCGCAAAACTGGCTGGGCTATGATCGGCAGTATCGCGAATTCCAGGCATCGCTGGAGGAAATTCCACGCCATGCCCGCCTGCTGACGGTGCTGGACGGTAACGCCATCGGTGACCGGCCCGACCAGCCCTATTGGCACATGGCGGAGTTCGCAATCCCCGAGCGCGGCGTCTTCACGCCCCTGCTCTTCACCACCCGGGGCCAGCATGTGGTGCAATGGGACCGTCCCTATGTGCGCTATGCAGCGGCGTCGGCGCAGCAGGGTTCGCCACCGGATATGGATGAACTGCCGTTCCTGGCGCGCGGCAAGATGGATGCGGATGCGGAAATGCGCGAGAGCGTGCCTTATCTCAACCACTTCCAGTGTCATTTCGACATCGCGGTGGTGGTGCATCTGGACGGCAAGCGCACGCCGGTACCGCCCATGCTGAAACTGCGTCATGCCGGCAGCTTCTTTTCCTTCTACGACATCCTGCCGGACGAGAGTTGCCGGCGATGACGGCGCGGCTTCCGCTTGTTGTATGGGGCGCAATGGCGGTGCTGGTTTTCGGCCTGTTGGCGCGCAACCTTCTTGCCATTCCGGTACTCGCGCCGCTGGATCCCAATGAAGGCTGGAACGCGGCACATGCGCTCTCGCTGCTGGCGGGACAGGGTCTTTATCCGCCGCCGCGCAGCCTGATGGTCAACAATTATCCGCCTTTGTCCTTTTATCTGGTGGCCGCGCTGACAAGCATGACGGGCGACGCCGTCATCGCCGGACGCATTCTGGCCACGGCCGCTTTCCTTGCATGCTGTGCTGGCCTTGTCCTGATCTTGCGGTCGATGGGCGGAACGGCGCGGACACGATTGTCCGCCATTCTCTTCTTCGCCGCGACTTTGCTGGTTGCCAGCGATTATGTCGGGATGGCCGATCCTCAGTTGCTGGGCCATGCCGTGCAGCTTGCCGCCCTGCTGCTGGCGTTGCGGGGAAAAACGGTTCTTGCGGCCTTGGTTTTTGCCATCAGCCTTTTGGTCAAGCACAATTTGCTGGCTCTGCCGCTTGCAACCTTCGCCTGGCTGTACGGACGCGATCGCCATGCCGCCTTGCGCTTTGCCATTGCCGGCATCGCCGCTGCCGCGGCCGCCATGTTGGTGTTCCGCCTGGTTTACGGCACGAACCTGCTGACCGTTCTTTCCTCTCCCCGCCTGATCGCATGGTCGAATATCGAGCTGGCCGCCACCCATTTATGGTGGGCTGTGTTGCCGCTCGCATTGCTGTTTTTCTTGCGCAACCCCTGGCGGGACTTTTGTGTCCTCTATGCCGGTGTCGCGTTGACCTTAGGCCTTATTTTTTCGGCCGGCGATGGCGTGGATACCAATGCGTTCTTCGATCTCGCCATCGCCTGTGCCATGACGGTGGGCCTGGCTTCAGACAGCGTGCCACTGCGGGCCGCTCTTTGCGCCCTTGCCCTGCCGGTGTTCCTGGTCTGGAATTTCCACGACAACAATTTCTTCTTCACCAGGGATTTCCGCGCCCAATCGGCTCGCGATATCGCCTTTCTCAAATCCCACCCCGGACCGGCCTTGTGCGAGCAACTGTCGCTGTGCCTGTGGGCGGACAAGAAGGCGGAAGTGGACGCCTTCAATATCGGCGAGCAGATCAAGACTGGGGCACGCGATCCCGCGTCCTTGGCGCGCCTGATCGCCACCCGGCATTTTGCCGCACTTCAGCTTGAAGACCTGGATGCGCTGGGACCGGTCCGCACGGAAATCGAAAAAAACTACCGCGCCGATCACAGCGACGACAACGGCACCTTCTTCACGCCCTTGTATTAAGCTCTGGCCTTGACAGTGCCGTGGCGTTCCAGCTTGCCCCAGCCCACAAAGGGACCGCGCAAAGCCGTCCACACCGAACGCAGCACCACGTAATACATGATCTGGCGATAGCCGAAGCGCTGCAGCGGCAGCCACAGCAGCAGCCGCCAATCCTCGCTCTTCTCCATCATGAAGCCGACCATGGCGGCCAGAATGTCCACCACAATGAAGATCGCATAATAGATCCCCACGATCCGCAGATTGTCGCCGGTATAGGTACCGACATGCTGGGTGTAGTTGATGTACTCCCCGATCAACTGCCACAACAGAAGCAGGTCGGCGACCGGCGCCAGGGTGGTGAGCAGAATCTGGAATAGCCAGACCTGCGGCAACGCCACCAGCCCCAACTCCGCATAAGCGGGATTGAAGGTGATGCCGCGATACTTCCACAAGCACTGCAAGGTGCCGTAGGCCCAACGGAAGCGCTGCTTGGCAAGGCCCTTCACCGTGTCGGGGGCTTCCGTCCAGGCGACGGCGGTGGGATCGAATTGCACCCGGTAACCCTGGGTCTGGATGGCGATGGTGAGATCCTGGTCCTCCGCCAGCGTGTCGGCCGGGAACCCCCCGATCTCGCGCAACACATCGCGCCGCCAGGCGCCCACCGCGCCGGGCACCACCGTCAAGGTGTCCAGCGCCGACAGAGCGCGGCGTTCCAGATTCTGCGCCACGATATATTCCAGCGCCTGCCAGCGCGTGATCATGTTGATGCGGTTGCCCACCTTGGCATTGCCCGCCACCGCGCCGATGGTGGGGTCGGTGAACCAGCGCACCAGCCGCGAAATGGTGGTCCTCTCGAACTGGGTGTCGGCATCCAGCGCCACCACCACTTCGCCTTGCGCATTGGCCAGCCCCACATTCAGGGCATTGGCCTTGCCGCCGTTGGGAATGGAAATGCACCCCACCCGCTTCTCGCGCATGAAGTGCGAGCGCACAATATAGGCGGTGTGATCCTTGGAACCGTCGTCGATCACCAGAACTTCCATATTGGGATAGTCGCTGGCCAGTATCCGTTCGACGGTGGCGACGATCACTTTCTCTTCGTTGAAGGCAGGGATCAGCACCGTCACCTGTTGCAGCTCGCCACTGCCGGGCATCGGGGTGCCAAGGCCCTTGGCCCGCTTCCACAAAGCCAGCCCCGCCAGCACCAGCAGCCGCGCCACGCCCAGCACGATAGCCCCCAGGAAGCAGTAGTAGAAAAACTGCGCCAGATAACTCAGGCTGAGAAACACCGCCCGGTCGGCATAAAGTGACATGCTCAGCGGCAGGCGCGGCATCACATCGTCGCGGGACTTGCCCACCAGTTGCGACAGGGGCACGAACTCATAACCCTTGGCGCGCAGGGAATCGATCAGCTGCGGCAGCAGCACCAAGGTCTTGCTGCGGTCGCCGCCGGAATCATGCATCAGGATGACGTTGCCGCGCAGGTCCGGATTGGGATTGTTCAGCGCCCTGTACACCTGCGCCATCATTTCGGGCACCGTCGGCAGTTCCCAGTCCAGGGTGTCGAGATTGGCGGTGACCTCGACATAGCCCAGCGCCTGGGCTTGCTTGATGGGCTCGATCTCGTCGGCATCGGAAGGATTGGAGTCGCTGAGATAGGGAGAGCGGAACAAGGTCAGTGAACGGCCCGTCAACGCCTGGAACAGCCTCTGGGTGGCATTCAGTTCCAGCCGCACCGCTGTCTCTGGCGTGTCGGCGAGGTTGGGATGGGTGTAGGTGTGGTTGCCGACTTCATGACCTTCCGCCAGCACCTGCTGCACCAGGCCGGGATGGGCCTCCATGTTGGAGCCGATCATGAAGAAGGAGGCGGGGACGTGCTTATCTTTTAATATCTGCAGGATCGCGGGCGTCCAATCGGGGTCCGGCCCGTCATCGAAGGTCAGCGCCAGCTTGCCCGGCACCACGCCGCCGCGGCGGATGATGTAGCTCGTGGGCAGGCTGTCATAGCTTTCGTCGGTGATGTCGCCGGTGCCGTGCTCGATGGTCAGGGTGCGCGCGCCCAGCGCGGGATCGCCCTCCACCCGCAGGAATTCGCCCTGGCCGTCATAATCGACATTCTCCAGGTTGTTGGCGATGTGCTTCAGGCTGTCCGGCGCCGGAGCATCATAGGGCCGGGCCAGCAGGGGAATGATGGAGGGATCCTCAAATCCCAGCTTCCACAAGGCATAGCCGGCCGGGCGGTAGGGATCGGCGGCATGGATCTGGTTGAAGGCGGTGACCCCATCCAGGAACCATACATTGTGGGTGCCGTCCGTATCCTCGTAGCTGAAATGCGGATTGTTGGTGGCGGGATCGAATTGCACCTGGGCGCCATTGTCGCGCGCCGTGGTCATGGCGCCTTCAAAACTGTCGACCAGGGTCCTGCCGCCCTTCACCCAATCATAGCCGTACGAGCCGATGGCGATGATGGTGGAATCCGCCGGCAGTTGCTTCATCCGCTTGTCGAGAATGCGCTCATACCAATCCTGGCCAGCCACCGCGCCCGGCGCGCCGTTCTCGTCGGTTTGGTCATAGGCCATCAGCATGGTGTAATCGACAATGTCGGCATAGGTCTGATAGGGCCAGTCATCGTCATCGAACGGCGCGGCCTGGGCGATGATCCAGTCATGCGGCGCGAAGGCGGCCGACATGCGGGAGAGGAAATCCTCCAGATCCTTGTGGGCGCCCTTGGGCACTTCTTCGAAGTCGATGGTCACGCCCTGGAACTTGTTGGCTGCCACAAACTGGACGATCTGGTCCAACAGCTGATCGCTGCGCTTCCGATCAGCCAGAAGTTTCGCCAGTCCCTCACTGTCCCACTTGCCCCCCGTCACATTCTGGACCAGGGGCAGGATGGCGACGCTGGGCTTGTTGGTGCGCATGAAGTCCAGCCCGCGCTTGTCGATCCAGCTGCGGAATTTCAGGTCGGGGCCGTCCAGGGTGACCCACGCTGGCACAACCCAGTCGAGCGCCTTCAAGGTGCGCTTCAAGGACGGCCAGCTTGGGTCATCCTTGCCGCCCCAATTGGTATAGAAGCCGATCGCCAGCGGCCGTCCCTCCTGCGGCTTGAGAATGGCGGGGAGCGCCCGGCTGGGCAGGGCACTCTGCGCCCGGTGCAACCGCGCGATTTCTTCCAGCCGGCGCTTGCGGGCGGCGGTGGCAAGCCGCTCGGCTCGGGCCAGAAGGCCCGGTTTTTGGGCACGTTTGAGCAAAGGCGCGGGCGCCGCCCGCTGCGGAAAGACCAAACCCCTTACCGGCGGCGCCAGGGCCAGGCTGGCGGCAAAGCCGACCGAAATCACCAGCAAGGCAAGACCCGCAGCCCAGGCCAATATCTTGATGCGGGCGGCCCGGCGTCCGGAAGCGTCGAAGAAGATCGGCTTGTTGGCCATCGTCTCTTGATACAATTCACACAGTTGCGCGCAAGAGGGTGCGCGTCACGGAGTCGCCATGGCCGGGAGCCACATGGCGGCATCGCGCGTTCATGCTAACAGAGGCATTGCAGCGATTTTCAGGCGGTTGTCAGGTGGCTTCTTATAATTGTGCGAAATGCCCGGGTTATTGCTGCTCCTATCCCCTGATCCCGCTCAAGAAGCGCGATGTGCAGCGGCTGGCCGATCACTTCGGCCTTGGCTTTGAAGAGGCGCGCAAGAAATTCACCAAGGTCGATGGCGACGAGCCCTATGCCATGCGGCGCAAGGCTGACAAATATTTCGGTAAAACCTGCCGTTTCTTTGACACCGAAAAGCGGCAGTGCACGATTTACACCGCCCGGCCCACCATTTGCCGCGAATATCCCGGCGGCGGCTGCGGCTATTACTCCTTCCTGATGGCGGAGCGTAACTCCCAGGAAGACCCCGACCACGTCGCCTCGACCTGGAACGTCTAGCCCGCCCTTTTCATCGCAGTTGTGACAGCGGCCAATGGTGCAGTGCACCGTTTTAAATGCCTTGGCCGAAACGGTTTTTTTTGATCTAACCCTTTCAAAGAAAACGGGGGTCTGAAGGGGTTAAGCGGTGCATCCGAACCGGATTCCGATACTGGTCCGGGCTTTCTCCTGCGCGCAAAACACCTGGAAGCGATCCGGCGGGCCTCCCGGCCCTGCATGAGCAACCGTGGGCGGCCTCCCAGCCTGCCGGCGGCCAAGGACGGAAAGAAAAGGCGCGGAGAGCGCCGCCAGACGGAGACCTGAGATGTTCCATCAACTACTGACCCCCGTGGGTAACAGCCTGGCCCTGTCCTTCCTGGTTGCCGCCATTCCGATCGTGGTGGTGCTGGTCATGCTGGGCGTGCTCAAGCGTCCGGCCTGGCAATCCTCGCTGGCGGCCCTGGCGGTGGCGCTGGTCATTGCGCTGGGCGTCTGGCAGTTCCCCGTCAATCTTGCAATTTCCTCCACCCTCGACGGTGTCACCTTCGCCCTGTGGCCGATCATGTGGATCGTGCTGGCCGCCCTCACCCTTTACAACGTCGCCGTGCAATCGGGCCGCTTCGACGCGTTCCGGCGCTGGGTCTTGGCCAATCTCCCTAACGACCGCCGCATTGTTCTGATCGTCATCGGCTATGGCTTTGGCTCGCTGCTGGAAGGCGTGACCGGCTTCGGCGCCCCCGTGGCGATCTCGGCCTCACTACTGATCATGCTGGGCTTCAAGGCCATCGATGCCGTTGTCTATGCCCTGCTCTTCAATACCGCGCCGGTCGCCTTCGGCTCGCTGGGCATTCCCATTACCACCTTGGCCGGCGTCACCGGCCTGCCCGCCGACGCGCTGGGCGCGATGATCGGACGGCAGCTTCCCATTTTCGCCTTCCTGCTGCCCTTTTACGTCATCGCCATGTATGGCGGCATCAAATCGGTCAAGGCGGTGTTTCCTGCCTTGCTGGTGGCGGGCGGCGCCTTTGCCGGGGTGCAGTTCATCACCTCCAATTTTGTGAACTATGTGCTGACCGATGTGCTGTCGGCCTTGAGCACGCTTCTCGCCACGGTACTGTTCCTGAAAGTGTGGCAGCCTAAGCCTGATCCCGAATATGCGATCGGTGTCGGCCCCTCCCAGGAAATCCATCTCGACCATGCCACGGTCCCGACCTGGCAGGGCTGGCTGCCCTGGCTGATCATGGCCGCGGTGGTGATCCTGTGGACCATCTTCAAGGTGGCCGGCATGGGCCAGATGAACATCCAGTGGCCCGGCCTGCACAATCAGGTCTTCATCACCCTGTATGGCAAGCCCTATGCCGCGATCTGGTCCTTCCAGCCCCTGGCGACCGGCACCGCGGTGTTGGTGACGGCGATCCTGACGGCATTGGCCGTGGGCATGGGACCGAAAGGATTCATCCTGGCTTTCACGACCGCCTTGAAACAGGTCCTGCTGCCGACCTTGACGGTGATCGCGATCGTGGGTCTTGCCTTCCTGATGAACTATTCCGGCATGGCCTATACGCTGGGCCTAGGCGTCGCCTCGGCCGGGGTCTTCTTCCCGCTGGTGTCGGCCTTCCTGGGCTGGCTGGCGGTGTTCCTATCGGGCAGCGATTCCTCGGGCAATGCCCTGTTCGGCAATCTGCAGGTGGTTGCCGCCAACAAACTGGGCTTCGATCCGGTGCTGATGGCTGCCACCAACTCTTCGGGCGGCGTCTTCGCCAAGATGATCTCGCCCCAGAATATCGCCACCGGCGCGGCCATCAGCGACCTCAGAGGTCATGAAGGAAAAATCTTCAGCCGCACCTTCATCCATAGCATCCTGCTCACCGTGCTGCTGGGCATTCTGGTGTTCCTGCAGCAGCATGTGTGGCCCTGGATGATACCCCCACACTGATGCACATGCGTCGTGCGTGACAAAAAGGCCGGGCCCCAACGCCCGGCCTTTTCGTTTGGGCCTGGGGGATTTAGGGTTCGACCTCCCAGCCACTCATAAAGAAGAGCATCATGGCGGACAGGATTTCAGTTCACGGCCTTCAAGTCGCGCGCGCATTGCATGATTTCATCACCCAAGAGGCCCTGCCCGGCAGCGGCGTGGAGCCGGACAAGTTCTGGAAAGGCTTCGCCGAATTGGCGACGCGGCTGATGCCGCAAAACAAGGCCCTGCTGGCGGAACGCGACCGGCTGCAGGCAGCCATAGATGGCTGGCACAAGACCCATCCCGCCAAGCCGATCGATGCGGCCGCCTATACCGCGTTCCTGAAGGAGATCGGCTATCTGCAGCCCGAAGGTGCGGACTTCCAGATCGGCACCCAGAATGTCGATCCCGAGATCGCCACTGTCGCCGGCCCGCAACTGGTGGTACCGCTGACCAATGCCCGCTTTGCGCTGAACGCGCTGAATGCCCTCTGGGGCAGCCTGTATGACGCGCTTTACGGCACCGATGCGATTTCGCAGGAAGGCGATTTGGCACCGGGCAAAGGCTACAACCAGAAACGTGGCGACAAGGTGATCGCCTTTGCCCGCGGGATACTCGACCAGGCCGCGCCGCTGGCCGGCGGCTCCTGGAAAGACATTGATGGGATCGCAATCGAAAATGGCGCCCTCAAGCCGGCGCTGAAGGACCCCGCACAGTTCAAAGGCACTGTGGGCGATGCCGCGGCACCGTCGCTGGTTCTTCTGGCGCACAATGGCCTGCACATCGAAATCCACATCGATCGCAACCATCTCATCGGCAAGACCGACAAGGCCGGCATCAGCGATGTTGTCTTGGAATCCGCCATCACCACCATCATGGACTGCGAAGATTCCATTGCCGCGGTCGATGCCGAAGACAAGGTGGGCGCCTATCGCAACTGGCTGGGACTATTGACCGGCAGCCTCACCGCCAGCTTCGAAAAGGGTGGCAAGACGCTGCAACGCCGCGCCAACCCCGACCGCGACTATACCGCGCCGGATGGCACGCGCGTTACCCTGCCCGGCCGCAGCCTGTTGTTCATCCGCAATGTCGGGCATCTGATGACCAGCGATGCCGTGCTGCTGCGCGACGGTAGCGAGATCGGCGAAGGTCTGTTGGATGCGGTGGTCACCTCGCTGGTATCGGCCCACGATGTTCGTGGAGAGCGCCGCAACAGCCGCAAAGGCAGCATCTATATCGTCAAGCCCAAGATGCACGGGCCCGCCGAAGTCGCCTTCACCAATGCCATGTTCGACGGGGTGGAAGACCTGCTGGGCCTGGAGCGCAACACCATCAAAATGGGAGTGATGGACGAAGAGCGCCGCACCACCACCAACCTGAAGGAATGCATCCGCGCGGCACGCGACCGCATCGTCTTCATCAACACCGGCTTCCTGGACCGCACCGGCGATGAGATGCACACCTCCATGTATGCCGGCGCCATGGTGCGCAAGGGCGACATGAAGACCTCCAAATGGCTGGCCGCCTATGAAGACCAGAATGTCGATATCGGCCTGGCCTGCGGCTTCCAGGGCAAGGCACAGATCGGCAAGGGCATGTGGGCCATGCCCGACAGGATGGCCGATATGCTGAAGGCCAAGATCGGCCATCCGCAGGCGGGCGCCTCCTGCGCCTGGGTGCCTTCGCCCACCGCCGCCACCCTGCACGCTCTGCACTATCACCAGGTCAGCGTGAAGGCGCGGCAGGACGAACTGAAGTCACGGCCCCGCGCCAAACTGTCCGACATCCTCACCATTCCGCTGGCCGACCGGCCCAACTGGTCGCCGGAAGAAGTGCAGCAGGAGCTGGACAACAATGCCCAAGGCATCCTGGGTTATGTGGTGCGCTGGGTGGACCAGGGCGTGGGCTGTTCCAAGGTCCCCGACATTCACAATGTGGGCCTCATGGAAGACCGCGCCACCTTACGGATTTCCAGCCAGCATATCGCCAACTGGCTGGAGCACGGCATCTGCAAATCCGATCAGGTGTTGGAGACCTTGAAGCGCATGGCCAAGGTTGTGGACCAGCAGAATGCCGGCGACCCTCTCTACGAACCCATGGCACCGGGCTATGACGGCATCGCCTTCAAGGCCGCCTGCGATCTGGTGTTCAAGGGCAAGGAGCAGCCGTCCGGCTATACCGAGCCGCTGCTGCATCAGGCGCGGCGGGAATTAAAAGGGTGAGGGCGGAATAGTGAAAGGTCCAGTGGACCTTCCACCCGCCCGAACGCCGCAGCGTCGTGCGCCCAAGCGCGACGCGAGGCCGGATTAGTGCGTAATACCTGCGGCAATCAACTCGCTGCGGGCTTCCAGGAACCAGGCATGGAAGCGGGGATGTTCCAGCATCTCCACCGCCAGCGCAGTGCCATATTGCTGGCCGGCGGTGACGTCGCTGCGGAAATGGAAGCCGCACAGGATCCGGTTTTCGCCATAGAGCTCGGCCCGCGCCAGGATGGCCTGGGCTTTTTCCGGAATCAGCGACGCCAGCACCACGCCCAGTTCATAACCCAGCATGGCATGGCCGCTGGGATAGGAATTGCGCGCAGGCCCTATGCCATGATCGGCGCAGGTCTGAATTTTGGGATCGATCAGCCACGGGCGGGGGCGGCTGAAAAAGCGTTTGGGTGGACCGGAATTGACCCGGTCCACCTCCATCACTTTTTGCATCAGGAGCTGCGTCTTGGGCAGCCTGGAGAGGTCCCATTGCGGCCCGATAGCGTCGGCAAAGATGGTGGGATCTTCCACGTCATTGTCTTGCTTCGCCAGCGCCCGGTCAGCCGGCGTGGCGCGGGCCTGAAGACGATGAATCTCGGCAATTTCATCCTGTTCAAGACGTGAATCCGGCGCCGGCGGGGGTGGCAGCAGGCGCTCAACTGCGATCGGGTTCAGCCAATTGCCATCCTCTGCCGCCGATGCGGCGAAGGCGCCCAGCATCCATGCGCCTGTCAGCGCGCATAACAGAACAGATCGCATCCGAACCCCGATGAACGCGCGATCATAGCGTGGCGGTCTTCGTCAGGCGAGCTTGTCCAACGCCTTCAAAATTGCGTCCGTCATCCCGCCGGTGCCCACTTTATTCATGCCGGCTTGCATGATGTCGCCGGTGCGGAAACCTTCCGCCAGCACCTTGTCCACCGCTTTTTCCAGGCGCGCCGCCTCGTCCTTCAAGCCGAAGGAATAACGCAGGCACATGGCGAAAGAGAGGATCGAGGCGATGGGATTGGCCAGGCCCTTGCCCGCGATATCGGGCGCCGAGCCATGAATAGGTTCATACAAGGCCGAAGGCAGGCCATTGACCTTCTTGTCGCCCAGCGAAGCGGAAGGCAGCATGCCGATGGAGCCGGTCAATTGGGCGGCCTCGTCCGACAGCACATCGCCGAACAGATTGTCGGTCACCAGCACATCGAACTGCTTGGGATTGCGCACCAGCTGCATGGCGGCGTTGTCGGCCAGGATGTGGTGCAACTCCACATCGGGATATTCCCGCGCATGGAGGGTGGTGATCACTTCTTTCCACAGCACACCGGTGACCATGACATTGGACTTCTCGGCGCTATGCACCTTGTTGCCGCGCAGCCGGGCCATGTCGAAGGCGACGCGGCAAACGCGCTGGATCTCGCTGGTAGTGTAGACGCCGGTATCCACGGCGCGCTTCTGGCCGTCCGGCAGCACTGTGGTCTGCTTAGGTTCACCGAAATAGACCCCGCCCATCAGCTCGCGCACAATCAGGATATCGAGGCCCGAGACGATTTCGGGTTTGAGAGTGGACGCGTTCTTCAGCGCATCGAAACACAAGGCCGGGCGCAGGTTGGCATAAACCCCCATGTCCTTGCGGATGCGCAGCAGGCCACGCTCCGCCCGCTTTTCAAACGGCAAGCCATCCCATTTGGGTCCGCCCACCGAGCCCATCAACACCGCATCGGCGGCATTGGCCTTCACAAAGGTCTCGTCCGGATCGGGACGGCCCACCGTATCGATGGCGACGCCGCCCAGCAGCGCTTCCTCGGTCTTGTAGGCAAGACCCTTCTGCCCGAACCAGCCCACCACCCGCATGGTGGCATCCATCACTTCCGGACCGATACCATCACCCGGTACCAGGAGGAGCTTGTATTCGTTCATCGGAATCTCTTCGCTTTTTGGTTGTTGCTCCGGCTGGCGGCGTGCGCCCTAAAGCCAGGGAGTCTGGACGTGCTGTTGGTTCTCGAAAGACGAGATCTTGTCCTCGGCGCGCATGGTCAGCCCGATATCGTCCCAACCGTTGAGCAGCACCTGCTTGCGGAATTCGTCCACCTCGAACTTGATCATGCCGCCGTCGGGACCGCGGATTTCCTGCTTCTCCAGATCGATGGAGATGATGGCATTGGCGCCACGCTCGGCATCGTCCATCAACTTGTCCACCTGTTCCTGCGGCAGCTTGATGGGCAGGATGCCGTTCTTGAAGCAGTTGCCGTAGAAGATATCGGCAAAGCTGGGGGCGATGATGCAGCGGATGCCGAAGTCGAGCAGCGCCCAGGGCGCATGCTCGCGGCTGGAGCCGCAGCCGAAATTGTCGCCTGCCACCAGGATCTTGGCCTTGCGATAGGCCGGCTGGTTGAGCACAAAATCCGGCTTCTCGCTGCCGTCGGCATTGAAGCGCATCTCGTCGAACAGCGCCTTGCCCAGGCCGGTGCGATGGATGGTTTTCAGATATTGTTTGGGGATGATCATGTCGGTGTCGACATTGATCATGTTCAGGGGGGCGGCAACGCCCTCAAGCGTTTTGAATGGTTCCATAGCGCGGCGGACCATAGCCAATCCGGCGGAAAAGTGAACCTGCAAAAAAGCCGCTCCCGACCTGCCAGGGACGGAGGCTTTTCGTAAGGATTACGCGGTTTTCAGACCACCGGACTGACGGAATCCGGCGCCAGTTTGCGGCCGGCATCGATCTGGGTGAACAAGGCCGCACCCAGCAGCGAAAGGGCCGAAACGGCATAGAAGGCCGAATTCCAGCCCCAGGCATTGACGATGAACACCGTCACCGTGGCCATCAGCGCGCCGCCGATATTGCCGGCGGTGTTCATCACCGCCGAACAGGACCCGGCGAAGTTGCCGCCGATATCCAGGGTCACCGCCCAGGCATTGCCCACCACCAGTTCCAGGCCGAACACGGTCAAGCCGAACAGACCGGCGCTGAGATAGCGGTCGGGTTCCAGCACTGCCAGCGGGCAACAGACCGCCGCAATCAGGAAACCGACAATGGCCACGCTCTGGCGCGCGAATTTGATGCGCCCGGTCTTGTGGATGATCATGTCGGAGAACAGTCCCCCACAGATGTCGCCGACCACACCGGCCGCCAGCGGCAGGCTGGCGAAGAAACCCATTTCTTTCAGCGAATAGCCGCGCGCCGCATCCAGGTATTTCGGATAATAGGCGATGAACATGTTGAGCGCGTAGCCATAGCAGAAATACATCCCCGCCACGGTCCACATCTGCCTGGAACTCAGAATGAGCTTCCACGGGATCGGCGGGCGCCCCTTGGCGTGGCCGAGTGCCGCGACGATCTTTTCACGTTCACCGGCATTGACGCCGGGATGCTCGCTGGGCACGTCGCGATAATACCAGAACCATATCGCCGCCCAGACAATACCGATCAAACCGAATATGAAGAAAGGTGCATGCCAAGTGTAAGAGGCAATCAGGGTGGCGACGAGGACGGGCGTCAGTGCGCCCGCCAGGCGCGAGCCGGCATGGGTGGCGCCCTGGGCGATGCCGCGTTCGCCGGGCAGCATCCAGCGCGACAGCGCGCGATTGGCAATAGGAAAGGCGCCGGCTTCGCCGAAGCCGATCAGGGCAACGCACACCATCAGCATGGTGACGGAGGAGGAGAAGCCGGTGACGACGGTGAAAATCGACCACCACACCACGACGCTGGCCATGGCGATACGCGGACCAGCGCGGTCACCGAACCAGCCGCCCGGAATCTGGAACAGGGCGTAAGCCCATTGATAGCAACTCTGGATCAGGCCCAGCGTGACCAGGGTGAAACCGAATTCTTTCTGGATCACCGGCAAGGCGTTCGACAGCAACACCCGGTCCAGATAGGTGATGAAATAGGCCGCCACCGTAAGCGCCAGAATAGTGTGACGCACCCGCGTCGGCTTAACAGTGGACATGATTACTCCCTCTGAACGCTGAAGCGCGGCCCCGCGCGTCAGCGCCTATCTCTTGTCACGAAACCGGCCTTTTCGTGACAAGACCCCAGTTCAGTACGGCATATGCGGCAGGTCGGTGGACTTGCCGGTGCAGGCGCTTGGCTGCCGGTCGCGGCAGGTCTGCCAGATGGTCGGCACCGAATTGCCCGCGATATAGACCTGGGAGATCATCTGGGTGTTGCGGATGTCATCCAGCGGATTCTTCTCCAGCACCACCAGGTCGGCCCATTTGCCCTGCTCGATGCTGCCGATGGTCTTGTCGCCCAGCCAGCGGGCATTGTCGCTGGTGGCGGCCTTGATGGCGTCCATCGGCGAACGGCCTGCCAGAATAACTTGCATCTGCATCTCTTCATGGGCGTTGAAGCCGGGGAAGCGGCCATTGGGGCCGCTGTCGGTGCCCATGCCGGTGTTCACGCCCGCCTTCACCATCGCCGCATAATTTTCCACCGCCTGAACCAGGGTGCGGTCCATGTCGAAGAAGACTTTCTTCTCGTAAGGAAGACCGGGGAACCGGGTGGGACCCGTCACCACCGCTTTTTCACGCGTCGTACTGCGCAACGCATCCAGAGTGCCGGGGGTGACGCCACGGATGAAGAAGGGGTCCTGCAGCCAGGGCATGATCGCCAGGCTGTAGGCCATTTCGCGGCTCAAGGTCGCAGAGACCATCCACACACCCTTGGCCTTCATCATGTTCAGGAGTTCATTGTCCACCGGCTGGTCGCGCACCATGTGGCCGAAACCGTCGATGCCTTCGCGCACCAGTTCCTTGGCGTCGGCCAGATAAAACACATGCGCCACGGCGCGCAGATGCTTCTTGTGCGCTTCGTCAATGATGGCCTTGGAGACTTCATAGGTCATCTTGACGGGGATGGTCTTGCGCTCGTCATCCATCCAGAGCTTGATGAAATCAACGCCCTTGGCCGCCTGCTGGTCAACGAGCTTGCGTGCCTCTTCCGGGGTGGAGATTGGGTTGGTCACGCCCACCAGACCGCCATAGCCGCCCTTCATCACCGCGCCCTGGCCGGCACTGAATAGCCGGGCCATTGTCGGGCGGCTCTTGCGCTGCTGGTTGCGCATGTCGAGGACGAAATCCTTATCGGTGCCCAGAACCTGCACAGTGGTGACGCCGTAAGCGGCATACTGCTTCAGATCGGCCTGGACATTCTCAGGGGTCTCGTATTTCTCGTCCTGGGTGACGTCATGCATCATGCCGACATGGACATGGCTGTCGATGATACCCGGGATGACAAACTTGCCGGCCAGGTCCTGAACCTTGGCGCCGGCCGGAACCTTTGCACCTGAAACCGGACCGACATAGACGATCTTGCCGTCGGTCATCACGATGGCGGAGTTGGGTTTGGCCGCGGCGCCGGTGCCGTCAATCACCGTCACATTCTTGAGTACCGTGGTTTCAGCCCGGGCCTGCGAAATCAATCCGGGCATGCTTGCCGCAGACAGGGCCAGCACCATCGCACCCAGTTTCAGACCGTGCATATTCAACTCCCCAAAGACTTTTCGCGTTTGTGTCTGCAATCTCGTTCTTACGGCAGGGACACTCGGAAAAACCAGCAAAGAATTACGCTGCACTGCGGCATGATCTTACCAGCGGCGGTGGCCAAAAAAATAATGCCGCCCTCGCGCGGAGAGCGGCACCTATCGCGGGTTGATCCCGCCTTTTCCTTGTCCCCAACAGGCATATCCGGTTCGAGCCGGACACCGCTCAGGCTTGCGCCGATAAGATCTTGATTTTTGTTTTGTTTCCTCGACCCCGGCCGGCGGTCTTTGCCGCCTTTGCCAGCGCGGCTCCCTTTGGCGGGGCCGCTTGTGAAGAGACTATGACAGGTCTCGCGGGAAGACAACGCACAAGAGACTGCTGCGCCGCACTTTCGCGCCGGCCCTACAAGGCGCTTAATTTGCGCAAAAAGACGGCGTGCTGTGGTATTGCGACGCCAACAAGGGTTGGATCTGCAACCTGACCTAAAACGCAACTAGGGGTTATTCATGGATCGCCGCACTTTGCTGACCGCGATGCTGGGCACGGCTGCCTGCTCGCTTTGGATGCCGCCCGACGCCTTTGCGCTGGGCCTGCCCAAGGACAAGATCAAGCGCATTCGCTATTACAAGACGCCCACCGACGCGGCGGGACGTCCCAACATCCATCAGCCGACCTTCAACCAGTCCACCAATATCGTCACCATCGAGACCGAAAGTGGGCTGATCGGGGTGGGCGAAGGCGGCGAACCTTCCACCATGGAGCAATGCGCCGGTCTTTTGATTGGCGAGGACCCTTTCCGCATACAGCATCTGTGGCAGGTGATGGAGCGCGGCTATTTCTATCCGGCGGGACGGGAAAAGACCCATTCGCTCGGCGCGCTGGATGTGGCGCTGTGGGACCTCAAAGGCAAGGCGCTAGGCGTGCCGGTGTGGCAGCTTCTGGGCGGCAAGAGCCGCGACTATGTCGAATGCTATGCCACCTCTTATCCCACACCTGCTGGCGGCACCCTGGAAGACGCGGCGCGGGCCTGCATCGCCGAAGGTTTCCGGGCCTATCGCACCGGCGTGCGGGAAAACCAGTCCTTCGACCGCTTTGAAGCGGTGCGCCAGACGGTGGAAGACTGCCAGTTGATCCGCAAAGGCGCGGGCAAAGACGGCGCCTGGGCGATCGACTTCCACGGCACCATGGACCCGCAGGACGCCATCACCCTGGCGACCGAGCTGGAGCCGCTGCATCCTTTCTTCTGCGAAGACCTGATCCGCGGCGAGAATATAGATATCTACAAGGTGATGCGGCCACGCCTGAGAGTGCCGATCGCGGTGGGCGAGATCTATGGCGTCAAGTGGGAGATGAGCCCGCTGATCGAACAGAACCTGATCGATTTCGCCCGCTGCACCGTGCCCAATGTGGGCGGCATCACCGAATATATGAAGATCGCGGCCCTGTGCGAGACGCATTATTGCGGCATGATTCCGCATTTCACCGGCCCCATCGGTGAGACCGCCCTGGTGCATTGCCTCACCGCGACCTCGGTAATCGCGCTGATGGAAATGACCAGCGCCGGCCGCAAGCCCTGGCCTTATCTGCCCCAGGCTTACGACTTCCATAACGGCAAGCTGTGGCCCAATGAACGTCCTGGCCTGGGCGTGACCCTGGATACCAGCAAGCTTCAGATGGTGGGCGACTGGACGGAGCATTATGCGCCGATCCAAATTAACAAGCGGCCAGACGGCTCTTATACCAATTGGTAGGCGCGGTTATTTTGCGGCGTGAGCTTGGGGCTAGCTTGCAGCTTTAAACGCTGCAACGCATTGGCGCGCCCGGGCGGCGATATCTTCGTCGGTGAAATCCGGCTTGAACAATTCCGAGCCCAGGCCGAATCCTGCAGCACCAGCCCAGCGCCATTCGGTCATGTTGCCCGCGCCGACGCCGCCCACCGCATAAACCGGCACATCCTTGGGCAGCACCGCCAGCATGGCCTTGAGATGCGACGTACCGCCGGTGGACGCCGGAAACAGCTTGAGGATGCGCGCGCCGGCGGCCACCGCGGCAAAACCTTCGCTGGGCGTATAAAATCCCGGCATCACGGTAAGACCGTTTTTCACACCGCGCGCGATCACGGCCGGATTGGTGTTGGGCGTCACCATCAGCTTGCCGCCAGAGGCCACCACCTGGTCTACCTGGGTCTCGCTCAGCACCGTGCCCGCCCCGGTCAGGCACTGATCGCCATAGATGCGCGCCAGCATCTCGATGCTCTTGAGCGGCTGTGGCGAGTTCAGCGGTACTTCGATGGCGCGGAAGCCAGCCTCGAACAAGGCGCCGGCCACGCCTTCGATCCGCTCCGGCGTGACGCCGCGCAGGATCGCGACCAGAGGTAGTTCCGCCAACAGGGCATCAGCCGTCATGAAAATATTTCCGCATGGGCATGGACCAGACCCGCAAGGGCCGCGCGATCGCCGTCGATGACGGCGCTTTTCACATCATAGGGGGCAAGCGCCTTGCCATAAAGCGCCGCCAGCGCCGGGGTGCAGATCAACTGCACCGGCCCCTCGATATCAAACAGGGCCAGGGCGGTTGCGATGTCCTTCCCCAGAACCATGCCCGACAGGTAGGAAGCAGCGTCTTCGCCCGCCATCTCGCCGGTAACCACCCGGCTGCGGGCGCTGAACAGCAAATGCAGCAGATCCGCCTTGCGGTTCTGGCGGGCGAAATCCAACCCCAACGCAAAAGCCGGGCTCTGCGCATCGACCTCGCGGCTGTTGCGGGCCAGCACGCTGTGGCGCCTGAGAAGCTCGAACAGCTCGCCCGACAAGGCGGTCTGGAATTGAGTCACCGCTCCATCGGCTATCACCGCCCATTTGGTATGGGTACCCGGCAGGCAAAAGACATGGCGCCCCTTGGCCAGATGGGAATGCAGGCGCAGCGCCCCCAGGATTTGCGTCTCCTCGCCCCGCATCACATCCGGCGCGCCCGTCTTACCCTTGCAGGACAAGCCGGGAAGAATAGCGATAGCCCGTTCGCCGCTTTCAAAGCGCAGCGCGGCGGCGGCGATGGCGGACGGCTTGGCCGGGCATTTCAGATAGGGCACCTCCCGCCAGCCGATAGTCGAGCCCACCATGCCGCTCAACACGGCGGGCAGGATGCCCAGCGCCTTGTCCCACGACGCAACGGCGGCGGCAAAACGGCCGGCACAATCGGGCACGGACGCGCCTTCGCCTTCGCCGCGCGCCAGCACATTGCCGGCGGCATCGCAAAGATAAAGCCGCAACCGGCTGGTGCCCCAGTCGCCTGCGATAAAGGCCGCCTCGGTCATGGCGGTCTTCTAGCCTGCGTCTCAGTCCTTGTCGAACCTACGTCTTGCTGAACAGGGTTCGAAGCTCGACCTTGGCTTTTTCCAATGTTCTTTTTTTCCGTGCGGGAAGGTCCTTGCCGCCCCGGTTAATATAGAAAGTCAGCATCGACATGGCGGAGCGGTAAGGACTGGACTTGCGGCGATGGCTGCGTTCGGCGGACCGCTTGAGCGATATCGCGATCCGCCGCGGGTTATCAGGTGTGAAGACGCCCTTCTTGAGGTCGAGCGCATCACTCTCCCGCGTCACTCGTGCAGACCATTTTTTACCGGCCTTTTTGGCCTTCTTCTTTTTGGTCTTGGTCTTCCTGCGGACCGCCATGTTCAGGGGCGCTTGATGGCTGGCCGATCCAGATCGCGCAACTGCACCGGCATGCCCGAGGGCTCAAAGCCGCCCCGCACCGGGCTACCGGTCTTGGTCAGAATATCCTGATAGAAGTCGCGGTCCTGGCTTGCCACCCGGATGGTCACCAGGGTACCGCCGCGCCGCACACCCTCGGCATAACCGGCGGCATCATTCTCACTGACGCCCGCTTCGATCAAGGCACCGACCACGCCGCCGGCGGCGCCGCCCGCTACCACGCCGGCAAGGGCGCTGGCCAACCAGCCGGCCGCCACCACTGTGCCGATCCCCGGAATCACGAAAGCGCCCAGGCCCGCCAGCAATCCTGCGGCGCCTCCCAAAGCCGCGCCTATGCCGGCACTGCGATTGACGGTCTGGCCGCGGTCGTCGCGTCCATCCCTGTCGCGGTCGATCATATCGCCGGCACTTTCCAGGTCGGTATTTTCCATCGCTACACTTTTTATGGAGTCCCCGCGCGGGCTGCGGGACGGTGCAATGATGCCGATATCGTCTTCCGGCAGACCGGCCGCTTTCAACTCATCGACCACCGTGCGGGCAGTGACACCATCGGGATAAAGACGGGAGAGCGTGATCATCATGGCGAAACCCACGCACTTGCCAATGCAACCTGATGGCAACACCGGACGGGAAGCGGCGTTCCCTTGCCGGAACCGAATTTTATTTCACCGGTTACGTCTGAGGTTCCAAACAGCCATAAGGTGAAATCATGGCAAGGAAATATTCCAAAGGCGCCTCGCGAAAAGTCAAAAAGGTAATGGAAGAGCGCAAGAAGGGAACGCTGAGAAGCGGCCGGTCGGGCAAAAAGGTGAAAAGCCGCAAACAGGCAATTGCCATCGGCCTATCCGAGGCCCGCAAAGCAGGTAAAAAGGTCCCGAAAAAGAAAACAAGCAAAAAGAAGAGCAAAAAAACGAAGTCCAGACGCTAGGCCGTCAGCTGCGTCGCCAGGGCGCAAAGCCGTTCCAGGTTGAAGGGCTTGTGCAGGACCTTGATGTCGCGCGCTTTCAATGTCTGCGGCAGCGGATCCTGGGCATATCCGGTCATCAGCAGCACCTTGAGGTCGGGCCGCACCGCCAGCCCGGCTTCGACCAGGGCATAGCCGTCCATGCGCGGCATCTTGATGTCGGAGACCAGCAGCGCGATGCCGGGATTGGCCTTGAGCAATTCCAGCGCCTCCAGCCCGTCGGCCGCCTCGAAGACTTCAAACCCGGCATCCGCCAGCATCTCCACGGCGATGATCCGCAGCATCGGTTCATCCTCGGCTACCAGGATGGGAAGTTTGTCACTCATTTTACCTCCTGGTCGCGCGGCATAAGAACGGTCACGGACGTGCCCCGGCCAGGGGCGCTTTCGATCGTCAGATAGCCGCCGGACTGGCGGACAAAGCCGAAGGTCATGGACAATCCCAGGCCCGTGCCCTTGCCTTGCGGCTTGGTGGTGAAGAACGGATCCACCGCGCGCCGGCGCACATCTTCCGGCATTCCCGTGCCGGTGTCGATCACCGTCAGGACCGCATAATCCCCGGCCACGAAATTCTGGCCTTCAAAGTCAGGCGGAAGGGCGCTGACCGTCATGTCGCGGGTCTCGATCACCAGCCGGCCGCCTTGCGGCATGGCATCGCGGCCGTTTATCGCCAGATTGAGGATCACATTTTCCATCTGGTTGATGTCGCAGAGGGTGGACCAGCTGCCGTTCAACCGCAGCACAATCTCGATCTTCTCACCCACGGAATGGCGCAACAGTTCCGACAGGCCCTGCACCAGAGTGCTGAAATTGACGCGTTGCGGCGTCAAGGGCTGGCGGCGCGAAAATGCCAGGATGCGCTGGGTCAGATAGGCGGCGCGGTCCAGCGCCTCATTCGCGCTGGTGAGATAGGTGGCCGTCACGCCCGCCTGTTCGCCCAGCTTGCGTTGCAGCAGCTTGAGGTTTCCCTTCACGATCATGATCAGGTTGTTGAAGTCATGGGCGATTCCGCCGGAAAGCTGGCCGATGGCTTCCATCTTGTGGCTCTGCCGCAGCGCCTCCTCGGTCTTGCGCCGCTCTTCCATCTCCTCCTGCAACCGGATGTTGACGTTGGCCAGTTGCTGGGCGCGGCGGGAAAGCTGGGCCTGGGCAAAGCTGAGCACCGCGATCACCAAGGCGCCCATGGTCACGAGAAGAATCAGCCCGGCATAACGGGCGAAGCGCCGCTCGACGGGCTCGGTCACCGCGCGCAGCAGGACCGCGCCCGCTTGTGCGCCGTTCTGTCCCGCCGGCACCGCGATATCGATATAGCCGGGACCCGATCCCATCCGTGGGATGGTGAGAGACGCGGGCAAATGCGTGCCGCGCGCAAAGCCGGCCATCAACCGTCCATTGCCGCCATAGACGGCGGCTCCCAGAAGCTCCGGATTGGTGCGGAGCGCATCCACGTATTCCTGAGCCGCGGCATGATCGCCGAACAGCACGGCGGCCGCGGCGCTGGCGGCCAGGATCTGCGCCTGCTCGCGCACGCTCTTGACCTGCTGGTCGCTGTAGAGCCGCTCCTGATAGATGGCCATCAAGACGCCCGCGGTCAAAAGGATGGCCGCCGCCGCCAGGGCCACGATGATGGAGGGGCTCCAGTTGCGCTCCCTCATGGCTGGCCCCGCTGCTTGACGGCACGGGCCAGGCTGAGGAGTTTGGAACTGATCACGACCCCGTCCTGGGCGGCAGCGGCGGCGTCGATATCAAAGCGCACATGGTTGGCTTCGATCACAAAGCTGATCACGCCCCGCTCTTTCAGGCCGGAGTCGGTCACCGTCACCACCGGCTTGCCTTTCACGGCGTCCAGTGCGCCCACCGCTGTGGCGGGATCGGCCTTGCCGACAAAGACCAGTTGGCAGGAGGCGGATGGATCGGGCGCGGACAGATAGCGTATCGCAACCGGATGCTCGCCGGATTTCAGTCCACCCGCAGCCTGGTCCAGCTTTCCACCAAAAGGATCGGTCCCCACAACGCAGATGGTCACGGGTGCGGTGGGCGCGGCAAAGGCGGTGTCCGGCCAGGTAATGAAAGGAATGAATTTGGGCAGATAGGCCGCCTTGACGGCATATTCCAGCGAAACATCCGCCCGGGCCCCGCCAATCAGGACCAGCCCCCACAGTCCCATGGCGAGGAGGCGCGCGCGCATCACAGGCTCTGTCGCAGATTCAGCATGAAGGCGCGTGGCACATATTGGGGTGGATAGGTCGAAGGATCATTGGCCTCCAGGTGACGCTGATGCAGCAGGTTGAATCCTTCAAGCGAAATATCGGTGGTCCGGGTCGCGTGCCAGCCGATCCGAAGATCCATCTCGGTATAGGCACCCACCAGCACCTGGGTATTGCCTGTGGTGGCATCGCGCGCCTTGACATGGCCGATGGTGCGCAAGGCGGCATCGAATTCCCAGTCCGGAAAGAGGTTCATTTCCGAGCGCAACTGCGCCTGGTAGGGCGGATCCTGGCCCAATGACTGACCGAATGTCAGGTCCACCCGGCCCGGCTTGAGATGTTCGGTGCGCTGCAGCCAGTTCGCCCCCAGGCTCAGCCGCCACCAGTCCGTCAGGCCATATTTGGCCCAGGCCTCGGCGCCGTAATTGTCGCCGGTGATGCCGTTGCGCAACTGCACCGGGATGATGGTGACGGGCTCATAATGATCGGTGCGCAGATCGTCATAGAGATTGTAAAATAGCGATGCCGACAAAGACAGGCTTGCCAAAGGCTGGCCGCGATAGCCCGCTTCATAGGCGGTGAGCTTTTCGGAATGAAAACGCGGCGCGGGCAAAAGCACCGCGGGCGCCTGCAGCTCCCGGTCGACCTTGGACGGCGTGCGCACCGCGCGGCTCACGGAGGCCCAGAGCATGTGATTGTCCGTCACAGCCCAGGAGAAGCGAAGGTCCGGCATGAAATCGACATTGGAGAAGGAGCTGTTCTCGATCTTGATCCCAGTGGTGACTTTCAGATTGTCGAACAGGCGGAAGGAATCCTGGGCGAACAGGTTCTCGATATCGAGATGGGTGACGGGATTTGCGAAATTGAACGACGTGACGGAGGAATAAAAAGCCTCTTTGGAATGGCGGTATTCCCCGCCCCAGATGAAGGTGTCGTTCCACCACAGCGCCGTATTGTGCTGCACCTGCAGGTCGGCGGTATCGAGCTGTTCGCGCGCCAGGCCCGGCAGGATGCGTGCATTCTCATCCAGATAGGTCCGCACCTCCAGGCTGGAGCCGCTTTCCAGATCGTGGCTCCAGCGCCCCGTCAGGTCATAGCCGCGGGCATGCTCGAACTCCATCGCGGGAGTCGAATTGGCGAAAATGTCGCCCTGGAGGGTGAGATTGTCGCCATTGAATTTCTGGTCCAAGCGGAAACCACCCTGGTTGCGGGCCCAGGCGGTGCGTGTCGTGTCCAGCGCGGAGACGGGCGAGGTATTGTTGGTATGGCTGACCTGGCCATAGAGACGCACGGCGCCGCCGTCCCAGGGCGAAAAGCCGTAGCGCGCCATGATCTTGTCATCGGTGGTGCCCGCGGTGGCATCCAGCAACGCGCCCTGGGTCTGGGTCGAATCCTTGGTGACGATATTGATGACGCCATTGACGGCATTGGCCCCATACAGGGTACTGCCGGGTCCGCTGATCACTTCGATGCGGGCCACATCTGCCAGCGGCACATCGACATTTTCCCAGAACACGCTCGAGGCCAGCGGAGAATAGACGCTGCGTCCGTCCACCAGCACCAACAGCTTGTTGGAAGCCTCCGGAGAATTGAAGCCCCGCGCCGAAATCGTGTAGCTGAAGCCGTTCAGGCGCGCGACCTCCAGATTGGGCGCCATCCGCAGCGCTTCGGGCAGGTTGATGGCGCCGGAGCGGCGGATATCCTCTGCGGAGATCACGAAGACGGCGGCGGGCGCCTGGCTGAGCGGTTCGGGGCGGCGGGAGACAGAGGTGATCTCGACATTGGCGAGATCTTCGATGCTCATCTGACGGACATCGGTATCGGAAGATGGCGCGGCGGCCGCTTGGGCATATGCTGACGGTGTCAGCGATACACTCGCCAGCACAGAACCGGCGAGCAGCACCCCGCTTATTCGCCCGAGCAGCACCTGATCCCCCGCCTCTCAGCCTCAAACGCGGCCAATAGCTTCTAACTTATAAAGGGTAAAAAAAGTTCCCGGTCCTATCTGGTCGGCCTATTTGGCGGGAGCCAGGCCGCGATGCACCAGCATGGGCCCGATATCAGGGTCCTTGCCGTAAAAAGCTTTGAACATGGGGCCATAGTCCAGGGCGTGGCCGCGCGACAGGATCAGGTCGCGAAAGCGCTGGCCATTTTCCCTGGTGAGACCGCCATGACTGGTGAACCAGGCATAAGAGTCGTCCGCCAACATGACCGTCCATTGATAGGCGTAATAGCCGCTGGCATAGCCATTGGCCCAGATGTGCAAAAAGTAACTGGAGCGATAACGCGTCGGCACATTGGGAAAGTCCGTGCCGGTCTTTTTCAACGCCGATTCTTCAAAGCGGTCGACATCCTGGCGCGGCGTGCCGGGGGGCAAAGTGTGCCACTGCATGTCCAGCTCAGACGCCGCCAGCAATTCGCCAAGCGCATAACCCTGGCCCCAGGTTTGAGAACGCCTGATCTTGTCCACCAAGGTCTGTGGGATGGGAGCGCCGGTCTTGTAGTCCACCGCATAGTGCTTGAGCACGTCGGGATGGAGCGCCCAGTTTTCATTGAACTGGGATGGAAATTCGACAAAATCGCGCGCCACATTGGTACCAGAGACAAGGGGATAGGTCTGGTTGGCAAAAAGGCCATGCAGGGCATGGCCGAACTCGTGAAACATGGTGGTGACGTCGTCGAAGCTGATCAGCGCGGGCTGGCCGGGCGCGGGCTTGGTGAAGTTGGCGACATTGTAGATCACCGGTTTGGTGCCCAGCAATTTCGACTGGCCGACGAAATTGCTCATCCAGGCGCCGCCGGATTTGTTGTCGCGCTTGAAGTAATCGAAATACATCAGGCCCAGCGCCGAACCGTCGTGATCGAGCACCTCGAACACCATCACATCGGGATGATAGACGGGAATATCGCTGCGCCGCTTGAAGCTGATGCCATACAGCCGGTTGGCGGCGTAAAAGACGCCGTCATTGAGGACCTTGTTGAGTTCAAAATAGGGCTTGAGCGCCTCCTCATTCAGGTCATAGCGCTCTTTGCGTACCTTCTCGGCATAACGCTGCCAGTCCCAGGGCTTGAGATCGAAATGCGCCCCATCCTTGTCGATGGCCGCCTGGATCAGTTTCGCTTCGTCGGCTGCCTTGGCGCGGGTGGGCGGCACCAACTGGCCGATGAATTTCTCCACTGCTGCCGGCGTCTCGGCCATCTGGTCATAGAGAATATAAGCGGCATAGTTGGGATAGCCCAGCAATTTGGCTTTTTCCGTGCGCAGCACCGCCAGCCTGGAAATGATGGCGCGGGTATCGTTGGCGTCGCTCTTTTCCGCCCTTACCCAGCCATTGTGGAACAGCGTCTCGCGCACATCGCGATCGGCCAGCGAGGTCAATAGCGGCTGCTGCGTGGTGTTTTGCAGCGGAATGACATATTTGCCCTTCAGTCCGCGCAGTTTCGCGGCCTCCGCCGCATTGGCGATCTCCGCCTCGCTCAAGCCTTTCAATTGCGCCTTGTCGGCAATGATGAGCGCGCCCGCCTTGGCGGCCGCCACCAGCTTCTGCTGAAACTGGGTTTCCAGGCTGGCATCTTCCTTGTTGATCTGCTTGAGCCGTTCCTTGTCGGCCGTCGGCAGATTGGCGCCGGCATGAACGAACTGGCGATAATAGAGCGTCAGCACCTGCAGCGCTTCCGCATCCAGTTTCAGCGACACACGCTGGTCGTAGAGCGCCTTCACCCGCGCGAACAAATTTTCGTTGAGATAGATCGCGTCGGTGTGCGCCGCCAGCTTGGGGGCTTCCAGGCTCTGCACCTTGTCGAGGGCCGGATTGGTATTGGCCTGCACCACCCCCATGAAGGCGTTGTTGACCCGCTCCAACATCCGTCCCGAACGTTCCATTGCCGTAATGGTATTGTCGAAGGTCGGCGGCTGCTTGTTGCCGGCGATGGCGGCGATCTCGGCCAACTGCTCCCGCATCGCCCTGTCAAAGGCAGGCTGATAGTCGCCATCCTTGATCAGGTCGAAGCGCGGCGCCTGGTACGGCAGGGTGCTGGGAGCGTCGAACGGCGCGGCAGCGGCCGCAAGTGTCGAGAGAAGGGCCAGCATCATACCGGCAAGAAAGCAATTGCGCATTCGTGCGATCCCAACGAGTTCCGCACGGATATTACCCGCCGGGACAGACTTCGCCAGACCGACTTCGTCGAATGGATCGCTAGATCAGCTTTCCAGCCGCCCGGAGCGCGATGGTGGCAACCTGGACATCTTCGCAGATCGCCTGCTGCTTGTGCTTGCCCAGGGTGATGATGGATTTGACATTGTCCGCATATTCGCCCGGCAGGGCGGCGCGGATGGCGATAACCTGGGCCGGATCGATCTTCACAACGGAGCCGTCGGGACGGGTCAGCCTGATCAGATCCAACCCGCTCTTGCCGGTCTGCAGCTTCAGGGTCTTGGTGATGCCGCCAACATAGGCGCGGGTCTCGGCCGGAAGGTTCACGCCATGCGCGAGATGGTCTTCCAGACGCCCCGGTCCGGCATTGTAAGCGGCGAACATGGCCGGATAGCCGTATTTATGATGCAACCAGCGCAAATAGGCGGCACCGGCCAGGATGTTGTCGTGGGCATCGAAGGGATTGTTTCCCAGCCTGTGTTCGGCCGCCATTTCCGCATAAGTCTCGGGGAGCACCTGCATCAGTCCCACCGCGCCGGCGCTGCTGATGATGGGCTGGTTTTCTCCCAGCATGGTGCGCCCGCCGCTTTCGCGCGCCATTACGGCGCGGATCCAGCCCTTGGGGACATTAAAACGCTTCGAGGCTTCATCGATGATGCCGTCCCAGCGGCCCAGCAACTGCGACGGACTCATGGTGGATTCTTCGTCAAAGGCGGACGGCTGCACGATGACGGGCTTGCCGATCAATTCGACAAAGCTCCGATGCCCGGCGGTCATGCGCGGTGCCTGGGCCTTATTGTTCTGCATCATCAGCGCGGCGGCGACGCACAGACCACCCAGCAACAGGGCCAACATGAAACCGCCCAGTGAGGGCTTGGACACGGCAACGGCACGAGAGTTCGATTCAGACACAGTATCTCCAGGTCGGTCAAAGCAACTGCCGGCTGCGCGAAACTTGAAACGCTAGGGACTGGCAGGGCGAAAAACTTTTTGACGAACGCGGAACCAATCGGCTCCAGGCGTATGCACCCCAGCACCACGCGACATAAACAAAGAAGGGCCGCACTTCAAGTTGCAATTTCAAGGAACAAAAGTTCCTAGTGTCCCGATTTCCGAAATTCGCGTGATCTCTATATCGATTTCAGGCGAATTTCGGAATCGAAGGACACTAGCAATTTATTGATTCTAGTGTCGTTTTGGTTTCGAAGTTCGCTCCGAGACCGATATCATTGATATTGCGAACTTCGAAACCACGACACTAGCTTTCAGCCTTTGCGCATACCGCGCAAATGCGCGCTCAAAGCTTTGATATCGCCGTTGTTTTGCACCAGCACGGACTGGAACTGATCGCGCTGGGCCAGCGCCAGCCATATGCCTGCGACCGCCACATCCACCAGCACCGGTTTGGCGCCATCGGTGCGCACGCGGAAATCCACCGGCAGCGGATTGGCCTGGCGATTGACCGGATCCACCATGTTGGTGGTGACGACGAAATCATCCGGCGCGCGTTCGCGCGACGAGATCACGCGCAGGCTCTGACCGGCATAGAGCTGGAAATAGGATTGATAGACCCCGAGGACAAAATCCTGATAGGCCGCAACATAGGCGTCGAGATCGGCCTGCGAGGCATTGGCTGCATAATGTCCCAACAGAAACAGCGCCACGCGGCGGGCATCGGTGAGCCCCAGCAGGAATGCCGCGAACCGGTCACGGCGTTCGGCCGGGCTGGCATTGCGGTCGTTGAGGATGTCGAATCCCGCCTGGATATTCGTGCTGACAAAAGTTTCGGCCGCATTGGCGTCGGCCCAGGCTTCCGGGATCAGAGCCCCAGGCATAAAGGCAGTGGCCAGCGCGCCTGCGCCGAGCAGCAAGGTTCTGCGATGCATGAAGTGTCCTTCATCAAACTGCAATGCGCAGTCGAGGGGCCCCTGAGGTCTTACTAGACGCAAATCGGGCCTGAAATATGGCGGGCCTTGAAAGGCACTTGAAAGACATTGGCAAACCGCCATCTTTGCCGGATGGTTCCACTTTCCGTCCTGGACCTTTCACCCATCAAACAGGGTAGTAATGCGGGCGAGGCCCTGCGCGAAAGCGCCGAGCTGGCGCGTCATTGCGAACGGCTCGGCTACGGCCGCTACTGGCTGGCCGAGCACCACAATATGCCCGGCATTGCCAGCGCCGCTACCGCCGTCGCTATCGGTCATGTCGCAAGTCACACAAGCACCATTCGCGTCGGCGCCGGCGGCATCATGCTGCCCAACCACGCGCCTTTGGTGATCGCCGAACAGTTCGGCACCCTGGCGGCGCTCTTCCCGGGCCGCATCGATCTCGGCCTGGGGCGCGCGCCAGGCACCGATCCCAGAACCGCTTCGGCGCTCAGGCGCACCTTGGCGGGCAGTGTCGATCACTTTCCGCAGGACGTGCAGGAGTTGCTGGCTTTTCTGGGGCCTGCCCAGCCGGAGCAGGCCGTGCATGCCATCCCCGGCGAGGGCAGCAATGTGCCGGTGTGGATCCTGGGCTCCAGTCATTATGGCGCACAGTTGGCTGCCGTCCTTGGCCTGCCCTACGCCTTTGCATCCCACTTCGCGCCGGATGACTTGGATTTTGCGGTCCGACTGTACCGCCACCAATTCCAGCCCTCGCGCTATCTGAACAAGCCTTATGTGATGCTGGGACTGAATGTTTTCGCCGCCGATTCCAATGATGATGCGAAACTGCTGTTCACCTCCCTGCAACAGGCTTTCATCAATCTGCGCACCGGCCATCCCGCGCCGTTGCCGCCCCCCAAAGCCGATTTCGAGGAATCATTGGAGCCGCGCCTGGCCGACATGCTGGAGCGCGTGTTGCGCTGCGCCATCGTGGGCGACCGCAGTGACGTTGCCCAAGGATTGAACAGCTTCATCGCGGCGCATGCGCCCGACGAGATCATGGTCACGGCCCAGATTTTCGATCCTGTCGCGCGCCGCCGGTCCTACGAAATTTTGAGCGAAATCCACCCGCCCCAGGGCCGGTCCAAGGACGGTTGAACGCCGGGCTTCTCATCTGTTGGGCCGTGCGGCACCCGCGCCGCTGGCCCTGTCCCGCCCCCGCTGCTAATGTCGCCAAAAGACCAGAAATTGGCTCAAAACGCACGTCAGGGGAGAATTTCATGACATTCACAAGATGGGCTGCCGTGGCGGCCATGGTCCTGTCCGTGGGACCTCACGCTTTTGCCCAGACCCAGGCGCAGGCCACAGCGCCCGCCTCCAAAGCGACCATCGCCTGGGCCGCCAAGCCGGCAAAGCTGCCGCCCTTCACCGGCCACAACAAGCTGGTCTATCGCCTGGCCGATGTGCTGGCTGCGCACAAAGGCAAGCAGAGCTGGTCGCAGACGGTTTTCGACAGCCGCGACTTCACCGGGGAATGGATTTCCATGGCGCCGGGTGAAAAAACCAAGACCCAATTCTATGCCGATGACCGCGTCTTCTGGGTGGTGCAGTCCGGCCAGATGAAAGTGACCATCGAAGGTCAGGAGCCGTTCATCGCGTCAAAGCACTTCCTGATCCAGGTGCCCAAGCGTCTGCAGTACAGCATGGAAACAGTGGGCAATGAGCCCGTGCTGCGCTTCCAGATGAAGCCCGCCGGTGAATCGCCGGATTATCCGTTGAGCGAAACTCCGACACCGGTGAAAGGCGTGCAGTACATCCAGGCCGCTTATTCCGGCCATGGCGATTACGACAAAATCAACGTGCCTTATGTCGATTTTGAAAAGCAGATCGTGCAGGGCGGTGAAAAGCGCGGCGTGTGGATTCGCGATGACCATACCTTCGTCACCATCCTGCGCTCCCAGAAAGGCGTGCCCACGCCGCCGGACAATGTCTGGGGCCACTTCCATGCCAACTTCCCCGAGATCTGGCTGATCGTCGAAGGCACCCAGCAGTTTCTGGTGGAGGGCGAGAAGCTGGTCACCGTTACCGACGGCGACCTGGTGGCGGCACCCACCGGCCGCTGGCACCGCGCCATGCCCTTCAGCGAAGGCCCCTCTACCCGCCTCGCCTATATTCCCCGCCCTGACAATCTGCACTGGTACCAGCCGGAGCAGGCCAACGGCGGCGGCAACTGACTCGCTAAGGAGCATCCCCAACGTGACTTCTAAACTGTTTCTGGCGCTGGCCCTCGCCGCCATCGTCACGCCCGCCTTCGCGGCCGACTATCAGACCAATCTCGGCCCCATGCCGTTGGACGACGAAACCAAGCTGGTGATCGGAGGGCGCGGCGAGGCCACCGCCAATTCCGACGGCAAGACCATGACGGTGAAAGGCAGCTTTCACGGCTTACTGTCCAATGCCACCGAGGCCCACATCTTCATCAGCCCCGTTTGCGGCGTGCCGGGCAAAGCGATCTTCAATCTCGATGTCACCAAAGCCACCAGCGGCACCATCTCCGGAAATTTCAAGCTGACCGGCGCACAAGCCACGGCGCTGCGCACCGGCAAGCTCTATATCCAGATCAACAGCGAAAAAGCGCCGGAGGTTTATCCCTGGGGACCCAAAGGCAACTTGTGGGGCTGGCTGTTCCCCGCCCACGCAACCGTGGGCGCGAATGTGCCGCAACAGGACCACTGGTTCATTCCCCAACTCGACACGCCTTGCACTAAGACATTCGAGGACGCAAAAAATGCGTAACAAGACCATTCTGCTTCTCGGTGCCGCGGCCGCGCTGGGTATTGCCGCGTTCGGCCCCATGGCATTCAGCCCTTTGGCGTTTGCTCAAGGCGCCGGCGGTCCCTTCACCCAGGCGCAGGCTACCGCCGGCCAGCAGGCTTTTGACGCCAATTGCGCGCCCTGCCATCTGCAGGATCTCTCGGGCACCAACGACGCGCCGGCGCTGGCGGGGACGCCGTTCATGGGCGCCTGGGGCAAGCGCACCACAGCCCAACTTTACAGCAAAATCTCCACCACCATGCCGTTGGGCCAGGGCGGCAGCCTCAGCCAAGAGCAATATGCCGCCATCGTTGCTTATATCCTCAACCGCAACGGCGCGCGCGCCAGTAACACTGCGTTTACGGCCACAAGCGCGGTGCAGATCGACAGCGTTGCCAACGGGCGCGCGCCCGCGGGCGGCACTACGGTGGCGCAGAACAGCGGCCGCCAGGAATCCGCGCCCCCGTCCGGTCAAGGCAACGCGCCCGCACAGAGCAACTTCGCCCGCGCCATGGCCGGCCAGCGCGTCGCCGATCCCGGCGCCTTTGGCCTGCCTGCCAAGTTCGGCCTGAGCCTGGAAGGCGATATCCAGAATTATGTTCCGGTCACCGAAGCGATGATGAACAATCCGCCGGACGGCGACTGGCTGATGTTCCGGCGCAATTACCAAGGCTGGAGCTATAGCCCGCTCAACCAGATCAACACCGGCAATGTCGGCAGCCTGCAGCTGAAATGGATGTGGTCGATGCCGGAAAACGGCACCATGGAGATCACCCCCATCGTGCATAACGGCATCATGTTCGTGTGGGGCACCGGCAACACGGTGCAGGCGCTGAATGCCTCGACCGGCGAATTGTTGTGGGAGAACCGGCTGGGTCCGGCGCCGCGCCGCCCGGGCCCCGGTCCTTCGACCGAAGAAACCCGCAGCCTGGGGCTGTGGGGCAACAATGTCTATGTCAACACGCCCTATGGTTATCTCTATGCGCTGGACGCACGCACCGGCAAGGAAGTGTGGAAGACCCACATCACCGACGAGCTCAAGATTCCCGGCGGCAACGGCGCCATGTTCGGCGGTTCCACCGGCGGCGTGATCATCATCAAGGGCCGCGTGTTGGTCGGCATGACCAATTGCGGGCGCGATGGTGACGACAATCACTGCTATATCAGCGCCTATGACGCGGCCACCGGCAAACGCGACTGGAAGTTCATCACCACCACATTGACCGGCCAGCCCGGCGGCGACAGTTGGGGCAAGCTTCCCGACAATAGGCGCAAGGGGGCAGAGACCTGGATCGCCGGCACCTATGATCCCGATCTCAACACCACCTATTGGGGCACCGCCCAGGCCAAGCCATGGCGGCGCGACTTGCGCGGCTCAGGCGATGGCGCGACGAACTATGCCAACTCCACTTTGGCGCTGGATCCGGAAACCGGAAAAATGAAGTGGTGGTATCAGCATGCACCCGGCGAGTCGCTGGACCTTGACGAAGTGTTCGAGCGCGTGCTGATCAATCACGGCGCCGAAAAATATCTGCTGACCATCGGAAAGCCCGGCATTCTGTGGAAGCTGGATCGCGTCACCGGCAAGTTCATCGCCGCGACGCCGACCGTCTTCAACAACGTCTATGAGAATTTCGACGCCAAGACCGGCAAGGTGGTTTACCGCAAGGATATCCGCGACCAGAAGGTGGATCAGTGGCTGTCATCCTGCCCCGGCCCGGAAGGCGGCCATGACTGGCAGGCGACCAGCTATCACCAGCCCAGCGACACCATCATCATTCCCTTGTCGCAGAGCTGCGTGTTCATGCTGGGCAACGGCTCGCAGACTTATTTCGAGATGCCGGGCACCGGCGGCAATATGGGTCGGCTGTCGGCCTATCGCACCGCCGACCTCAAGCCGCTCTGGTCGTTCCAGCAGCGCAGCCCCTTCCTGACCGGCGTGATCTCGACCGCGGGCAATGTCGCTTTTGTCGGCGACTTCGACCGCACTTTCCGGGCGGTGGACGTCAGCAATGGCAAAACCTTGTGGAAGACCAGGCTGGGTACCACGGTGCAGGGTTATCCCGTGACCTTCAGTGTCGACGGCAAACAGTATGTCGCCGTGACCACCGGACTGGGCGGCGGTAGCCCCCAAGCCAAACCCGGCACCATGCTGCGCGAAGTTCACCGGCCGCCCAACGGCTACGCCGTCTTTGTCTTCGGCCTGCCGGATGACAAATAGAACGGAAGCCTGAGATTGTGACAGGGGTGCCGCGCAACCGGCGCCCCTAATCACTTGTATATATTAGTATTTTTGTAACCACCGCCGCCCGCTTGACGGGCGTTGGAGGCCATAGCAAGCAGTGCCCCAAAATTGGGGATCCGAGTGCTGCGCTTTTTCCAGGCCTTGATGCCGCGCGAGGAAAAATTCTTCGCCCTTTTCAATGACCATGCCCGCACCCTGGTGGCGGGCGCCCTGGCGCTGCGCGACCTGCTGGAAGGCGGCCCGGGTGTGGCGGACGCCTGCCGCCGCATTGTCGCCCATGAGAATGAAGCCGATCTCATCGCCCGCGACGTGCTTTTGGGCGTGCGCCGCAGCTTCATCACGCCGTTCGACCGGGGCGACATCAAGGATTTGATCGGCCAGCTCGACGATGCCATCGATCAGATGCAGAAAACGGCCAAGGCCATCACCCTGTTCGAGGTGACCAGCTTCGAACTTCAGATGCGCCAGATGGCCGACATCATCCTGCGCTGCGCCGAACTGACGGTGGAGGCGGTGGGGCTTCTGGGCAGCATGCGCGACAACCAGGCGCGCATCAACACCATCGCCGAGGAAATCACCCGGCTGGAGGAACAGGCGGACGAACTCAACGACCGCGGCATCAAGGCGCTGTATCTCAAGCACAAGGGCGGCGATGCCATGGCCTTCATCGTGGGCAACGAGATCTATGACCATCTCGAAAAGGTGGTGGACCGCTTTGAGGACGTGGCCAACCGCATCAGCGGCATCGTCATCGAGCAGGTCTAATGCTCCTTATCGCGATCCTGATCGGCGTCGCCCTGGTCTTCGACTTCCTCAACGGATTGCACGACGCCGCCAACTCCATCGCCACTATCGTCTCCACCCGCGTGCTGTCGCCCCGCTATGCGGTGGCCTGGGCCGCCTTCTTCAACTTCATCGCCTTTGCGGTCTTTGGCCTGCATGTCGCGGCCACCATCGGCACCGGCATCGTCTCACCCGTCGTGATCGACGATGCGGTCATCTTCGGCGCCTTGATGGGTGCCATTGTCTGGAACATCGTGACCTGGCTGGCGGGCATTCCCTCTTCTTCCTCTCACGCCCTGATCGGCGGTCTGGTGGGGGCAGGCCTGTGCAAGGGTGGCTGGAAGGCCATCGTCTGGTCGGGGCTGGGCAAGACGGCGGCCGCCATCGTGCTGTCGCCTGCCACGGGATTCATCCTGGCGCTGTTGCTGGTCCTGATCGTCGCCTGGTCTTTTCTCAAAGCCAGCCCCTATTGGGTGGACCGGCTGTTCCGCCATGTGCAGTTCCTCTCGGCCAGCGCCTATAGCCTGGGCCATGGCGGCAATGACGCTCAGAAGACCATGGGCATCATCGCCGCCCTGCTGTTCGCGCACGGAGTCGAGACTGGAAGCTTTCATGTCCCCTTCTGGGTGGTGATGGCGTGTCAGGCGGCGATGGCGCTGGGCACCTTGTTCGGCGGTTGGCGTATCGTGCGTACCATGGGATCGCGTATCACCCACCTGACGCCGATGCAGGGCGTGTGCGCCGAGACAGCGGGCGCCCTGACCCTGTTCGGCGCCACCTGGCTGGGTATTCCGGTTTCGACCACCCACACCATCACCGGCGCCATTGTAGGGGTCGGCGCCGCCCGGCGCGTGAACGCGGTGCGCTGGAACGTGGCCAAGGACATCGTGGTCGCCTGGATTGTGACAATGCCGGCCGCCGGACTGATAGGCGCGGTGTTCTACCTGCTCGCAGCCGCTCTGCACCTGACATAGAAGCGGCAGACAAGTCACAGAACGGGAAAATGGTTAGGGCGCCGGAACCACCGGCGCCTTTTTACTTTTGCATAACGGCTGCAAGCCCACTGTTGGGCCGTAGGCGGATGAATCGTAAGATGGAGCCGGCGAATCACGCGAGGCATGGGGCGATGCAAGGCGAGGCGCTTTTCCGGGAGCACGGTCAGCAAGTGGCGGCGCTTTGCTGGCGCACTTCGCCCAAGCGCGGCTCACAGCTTGAGATCCTGCTGATCACCTCCTTGAACAGCAAACGCTGGATCATCCCCAAGGGCTGGCCCGAATCCGAACTGACGCCGGCGGAAAATGCCGCCCGCGAAGCTTTTGAGGAAGCCGGCGTCACCGGCAGGATCAGCCCCAAACCCATCGGCATCTATCACTATTTGAAAGAGAAGAAGGACGGCGGCGGCGTACCTTGCTCCGTTCAGGTTTTCGCGCTGCATGTTACCAAACAGTTGGACGACTGGCCGGAAAAGGGCGCACGCCAGATGTCCTGGGTGCCGATCGAACAAGCGGCGTCGCGGCTGGCGGAGCCGGGCCTGCGCCAGGTGCTGAAGGATTTCCGCAAGCAGCACGTGCCTGCCAAAGCGGGACGCGCGACCGGCTAGTCGTTCACCAGATCCAAGGGATAAAAGGGCCGCGTCACCTTGGTGTAGGGGATACGCCGCATGTTCAGGCAGGTCGGTCCCGGCGTGTCGGCCAGGAAGATGCGGTCGGCAATCGGGGCATAAGAGGCCCGGAAATGCGCCGGCGAACGCACAAACACCAGCGCCGCCCGTGCCGGGTCAAGCCCAACGGATTTGTGAATGCCCAGGTCCCATTCAAAATGCGGAATGGACCGTATGTTGAGACGGATGGCACCGATGGCCAGCACCACCGTCAGCCCCATCTCGCCCGCCATGCCATTGCCGCCGGGGCCCTCCAGCACATAGGTGCCATCGCTGATCACCTTGACCTTGCCGGTGACGGTGAGCGGGTCGCCCAATCCGGAGCGTTTGTGGCCGACTTGAAGGGTGACGGTCTTGCCCACACCGGCCTTGGCGGCTTGTGCCGCCGCTTCGGCATCGCAGATGGTGCAGATGGTGATGCGCTCGGCCTGGTCGGCGCCGGCCCGCAACAGGGCCGTCAGCACCGCGGTTGAATCGGCCGCCCCGCCGCCCGAGGGCGTGTCGCCGGCATCGCTGGCCGCGGTGAGGCCGGGCTCGGTAAGACCGATGCGGATGATCTCTTCCAGCGGCGTGACCTGGGGTTCAAATTCGGCGCGACGGTCCCAGGCCATCTTGGCCAATGTGTCGGCCGCCGTCTGCGCCGCCTGCTGGCTTTGGGCGCAAACCAGCGCCGCGAAGCCCAGATCGGGCGTGTCGATCCAGGGCTGGACCGGGAACAGCGAGACATGCAGCACCTCGCCTCGCGCTTCCATGGCGCGGCCCTCAGCCACGATGTCGCCCAGCGGCGGCACCCCGGTGCGGGCAGAATCGGGACTGAACACCATGTGGCGCTTGGACAAGGCCATCACCGGCTTCACCTTGCCGTTGAGCCAGTCGATCAGCAGTTTGGCGGCACGATAGCCCGTCTCATACATGTCGATATGGGGAAATTCGCGATAGCCGATATAGGCCACGCCGGGCTGGATCATGGCCTGGGTGATATGGCCGTGCAGGTCCAGCGACACGGTGATGGGAATGCCCGGTCCGACCACGGCTCGCACCCGGCGCACGATCTCGGCTTCGGCATCCGGCTCGTCCTCGATGATCATGGCGCCATGCAGCGCCAGAAAGACACCGTCCACCGCGCCCGCCGTTTTCAGCCGCTGCTCGATCTCGCCCATCAGGATGTCGAAGCTTTTGCGTTCCACCGTGCCCGATGCCATCGCCATGGTGGCCAGCAGCGGCACCGCTTCGGCCCCCGCCTCGCGGATGGCGTCCAGCGCGCCGGGAATTTCCAGCCGCGCCTTGCCGAAGGCCGTGAGCATGTCGGCGCCGCGATGCAGATATTGTTCCTCGAACGTCTTCAAGGTGGTGGTGAAGGGTACGAAGGTGTTGGTTTCCTGCTTGAACTCGGCAATGGCGATGCGCATCGGTGCCTCCTAAAGCAGTCCATGACCGGGAATCGCGGCCAGCAAGGCCTTGGTATAATCGCTGGACGGGGTGTTGAAGATATCGTGCGTGGGGCCTTCTTCCACCACCTTGCCATGGCGCATCACCATCACGCGGTGACAGATCTGGGCCGCCACCCGCATGTCATGGGTGATGAACAGCATGGCGAGATTCATCTGGCGGCGCACATCGTCCAGCAGTTTCAGCACCTGAGCCTGCACCGTGACATCCAGCGCCGAGACCGGTTCGTCGGCGATCAGCACTTCAGGCTTCAGCATCAGGGCGCGCGCCAGGCCGATGCGCTGGCGCTGGCCGCCGGAAAATTCGTGCGGCAGGCGATCGATGGTTTGCGGGTTCAGCCCCACAAGCCGCAACATGTCGGCGGCCTGGCTCCGCGCCTTTTTCGTATCCTCGCCAAAAGCGCGGGGACCGGCGATCAGGATATCGCCCACCGTCTGGCGCGGATTGAGCGACGAAAACGGATCCTGGAACACCATCTGGATGCGGCGGCGCAAAGGCCGCAAGGCGCTTTCCCGCATGTGCGCGATATCGGCACCGTCCAGGGTGATGGTGCCCGCTTCGGGGTCGAGCAGGCGTATTACACAGCGCGCCAGGGTGGACTTGCCGCTGCCGGACTCTCCCACCACACCAAGGGTTTCGCCCCGGCTCAAGGTGAGCGAAATACCATCGACCGCCACCGTCGCCTGGCTGCGGGAAAACAGCCCGCCGCGGCGGAAACGTTTGGTCAGGCCCGTAACCTGCACAAGCGGCCGCATATCGGAAGGCGGCGCCAGCCGGCCTTCTCCGCGCGGCACGGCGGCGATCAAGGCGCGGGTGTAGGAGTGAGCGGGATTGCTCAGGACCTCGTTGGCCGCGCCGCTTTCCAGCACCCGGCCATGGCGCATCACCGCCACCCGGTCGGCCATGTCGGCCACCACCCCGAAATCATGGGTGATCAGCAACACGCTCATTTCACGCGCCTCCTGCAGCCGCTTGATCAGCTTGAGGATCTGCGCCTGGGTGGTGACATCCAGCGCCGTGGTGGGTTCGTCCGCGATCAACAGCCTGGGCGACAAGGACAGCGCCATGGCGATCATCACCCGCTGGCGCTGACCACCGGAGAGCTGATGCGGATAGGCCTTGAGCAATCCTGCAACGTCTCTCAGCCCCATCTCCTCCAGCAAGCCTTTGGCCTGCTCCAGCGCCTCATGCTCCGAAATTGTGCGGTGGGTGCGGATCTGCTCGCTGATCTGGCGGCCGATTGCCATCACCGGATTGAGCGCCGCCATCGGGTCCTGGAAGATCATGGCGATGTCGCAGCCGCGCCGCCGGCGCATGGCGTCCTGTGTCTCTTTCAAGAGATCGGTGCCGTCGAACAGGATGCTGCCGCGCTCTGCCCGCACGCCGCGCGGCAACAGACCTAAGACGGCATGTGCCGTCACCGATTTGCCGGAGCCGGATTCCCCCACAATGCAGACGATCTCCTTGCGGCCGATCTCCAGCGCGACATCCTCCACCGCCAGCGCCCGGTCTGCGCCGGGAGGCAGCGACACAGTCAAATCGCGGATCGAAACCAGAGCCATCAGCGCCGCCGCCTGCGATTGAGGGCGTCATTGAGCCCGTCACCGATGAAGTTCAGCGCCAGCACCGTGATCATGACCGCCAACCCCGGCAGTACCGTGGTCCACCAGGCTACCCACATGGCCGAGCGCGAGCCGCCGATCATGCTGCCCCAACTCAGCAGGTTGGGATCGCCAAGGCCCAGGAAGCTCAACGCCGACTCGGTGAGGATGGCGGTTCCCACCATCATGGAGCTGACCACCACGATGGGCGGCAAGGCATTGGGAAGAATCTGGGTGAAGATGATGGCCATGTCGCGCATACCCAGCACCCTTGCCGCCTGGACGAATTCCCGCGAGCGCAAGGATAGGAATTCGCCCCGCACCACCCGCGCCACCTGCGGCCAACTGATCAAGGCGATGCCGATCACGGTCGAGGTCAGGCTGGGCTGCAGGAAAGCCACCAGCACCATCAGCAATACGAAACTGGGAATGATCTGGAAGAATTCGGTCACCCGCATCAGCAGGTCGTCGATTACGCCGCCATAATAACCGGCTATCGCACCGAACAACACGCCAATCCCCACCGCGCCGAAGGTGGAGGTGATGCCGACCAGAAGCGAGATGCGCGCGCCATAGGCAAGGCCCACCGCCATGTCGCGGCCCAGTACATCACTGCCGGCCAACAGGCCCGGCGCGCCGGGCGGCAACAATGGCATGCCCACGATACTGAACGGCCCGCGCGCGAAGATTAGCGGCGCGCCCAAGGCGATGGCCACGATCAGAAGAAACACGCCAAGGCCCACCACCGTTGTGGGGCGCGCCAGGAATCTGCGCACAAATCCCATCAGCCCAGCTCCACCCGGGGATCGACGATGGAATAGGCGATATCGGTGATCAGGTTGAACAGGCTGACCAGGATGGCGGTGACGATGAAGATTCCCAGCAGCAAGGGATTGTCGCGTCCCGTCACCGCCTCATAGGCGAGCGTGCCGACACCGGGCCAGGAAAAGACATTCTCCACCAGCACGCTGCCGCCCACCAGGATGGAGGCCTGCAGGCCCGCATAGGTCACCAGCGGGATCAGGGCATTGCGCAGGATATGGCGGCGCGCCACCTGACGTTCGGTCAACCCCTTGGCGCGCGCCGTCTTGACGAAATCCTGGTCCGCCACCTCGATCATGGCGGCGCGGGTAAGCCGCGCATAGCTGGCCAGGAAATAGAGTGCCAGGGTCATGCCCGGCAGAATCATATGGACGGCGATATCGGCAATGCGCGCCAGGCCGGTGTAATCGGCGCCCATGGTCTCGATGCCGAAAGGCGGCAGCCAGGCCAGCCACACGGAAAAGACCAGCATCGCCATCATGCCCAGCCAGAATTGCGGCATGGCATAGAACAGCATGCTCAGCACCGTCACCGAGGCATCGCCCGCTGAATCCGGCCGCCGCGCCGCCAGGCTGCCAAGCCAGATGCCGCCTGCCGCCGCCACCAGCAGTGCGAAGGCGTCCAGCAGCAAGGTGTTGGGAAGCCGTTCCAGAATGACGTCCAGCACCGGCTGACGCCGCACGAAGCTATTACCCAGATCGCCCTGCGCCACCGCACGCACATATTTCCACAACTGCACCGGTACCGGCTGGTCCAGGCCATATTCCGCGCGCAGGCTTTTCATGAAGGCTTCGTCGGCATAGCCGGACTGGCCCGCCATCACCGTGGCGGCATCGCCCGGCGCCAGCCGGATCAGGAAAAAACTCAGCAGCACCACGGCGATGACCACCATCACCGTCTTGACCAGGCGGCCGGCGATATAGCGCAGCTTCATGCCAGCGTGACCGAACCAAAACCGTCGGCCGGCCCGTTGGGGCCCATAATCACGTTCTTCAGCCGCTTGTTGTAGAAGAACATGGGCTTGCGCTCATACAGCCAGACCATGGCGACGTCGTGCGTCAAAACCTGCTGCAAGCGGCTGTAATGACGCTGCGCCTCGGCCCGGTCCACCGCCACCGCCGCCTTGGCGAACAGCGCATCCACTTCCGGATTGCTATAGCCCTGCAGATTGCTCTGCGGCACGCCCTTGCGGATATTGGAGGTGAGAAAGAAACGCGCGGTGCCGATCGCCGGATCGCCATACTGGCCATAGGAATTGCAGTCGACGTCGAATTCCCAGTTGCCGCTGCGGCGGCTGAAGGTCGGCCAGTCGGTGGATTCCAGCGTGACCTCCAGCCCCACTTCCGACATCGCCTGCTTGATGTAATGCGCCGCACGCGTCCAGTAGCCGCCGCCATCGGGGATCATCATGATTGCGAAACGATGGCGCACCCCGTCCCGCCCCGGCTTCAGGCCCATTTCATCCAGCAGGGCGCGCGCCCGCACCGGGCTGAACGGATATTTGGTCAGCACCTTTTCGTCATAATAGGGCAAGTCGGACGGGATCGGGCCGTGCGCCACCTTGCCCAGGCCGAAATTGATCGCCTTGACCAGGAAGTCGCGGTCAATGGCATGCATGAAGGCGGCGCGGAAGCGACGGTCGCTGAACGGCCAGCGGCGATGGTTCATTTCCATCACCGAGATTTCGCCGGTGCCGTTAAAGGCGTCGCTGCGCGCCACGACATTGGGATTGGCCACCATGCGCGAATTGACCACGGTGTCGATATCGTCGGCCATGGCCAGGTCCACCGCGCCGGTTTCCATCGCCACCAGGCGCTGCTCGGGTGTGGGACAGAGGCGGTAATAGATGCCGTCCATGCCGGGCTGGCCGGGCCGCCAATAATGTTGGTTGCGGGTCAGATGGATGAACTGGCCGCGCGACCAGCGGTTGAACCTGAAGGGTCCGGTGCCGATAGGCTTGAAATTATAGGGATTGGTGCGGAAATTCGTGCCTTCATAGATATGCGCCGGCATCATCGGGGCGCTGGACGCCATCAGCGACAACAGGAAGGCGTTGAATGGCTGCTTCATGTCGAAGCGCACGGTATGGCGGTCAACCGCCTTGATCTCCCGGACATGGCTGAAGGCGTTGCGGCTGCGCGGATTGAGCTGGGGCAACATCACGCCGCAGCTAAACGCCACATCCTTGGCGGTGAAGGGGACGCCGTCATGCCATCGCACATCGGGCCGAAGATGAAAGGTGTAGGTCATGCCGTCCGGCGACATTTCATAGCCGCGCGCCAGATTGGGCCTGGGCTTGAACTGCCAGTCGAACAGCAGCAATGCTTCATTAATGTTGCCGCAGATCTCCTGCATGATTCGCGTGTTGAACAGGGGATAATTCAGATGCGCCGGCTCATCGGTCATCATGGCGTTGATGGTGCGCATCCGTGCCGTGGTGCCCGGCTTCTGGGCCCAGGCCGGACTGATCGAGAGATGGACCAGCGTGCCCGCCGCCGTGGCGCCCAGCATCGCGCGGCGATCCATATCCATTACGCCTCCAGGCGATCCAGCGGAAACACCGGGCGTCGCAGCTTGGTGTAAGGCAGCCGCGTGATGTCGGAGGTGCAGGGCCCCGAGGTATTCACAGTGAACTCCTCCGACATGATCTTGCCATAAGCGATACGGTGGCCCACCGCCGCCTTGATGCCGATCATGCTGAGGTCTTCGGGGTTGATGCCCTGGCTGCGCCATTGCCCCAGGTCGAACGGCGGCAGCTTCTTGCTGGTGAGCAGAATGGTGAGGCCGCGATGCTTCACCACCGCCGACGGACCCATACTGATGATCTTGCCCAGCGAACCGACCAGATGGGAATGCTTGTCTTCCAATTCGAACACGCCATCGCTGCGTGAGATCAATTCCACTTCCAAAGTCACCGGACCAGGATCCAGCGGGCTGCCCTTGCCGCCAATCGGTAAAGTGATCTTGCCGCCGATGGGCACATCTTGCAGCGCCGCGACGCTTTCGGCATCGGCAATGGCGACGCCGGCGCCCTGGATGTCGTACTTCAGCAGCGCCCGCATCACATCGGTGCCGTCGCCCGGCGCGCCGCCGCCGATATTGTCGGCCGGTTCCACCAGGAGCACCGGACCGTCGGAGGCGGTGTTCTTTTCCTTGAATTCGCGCACCACCCGGTCCAGGTCGTGCTGCTGGGGAATGCCGCCCTGGCGCATCTCCCAGGCGATGGACGCCAGTTCGCGCAAACCTTCCTGCGCCGCCGCTTCGTCGCCTTCGGTGATGATGCTGAACGCCACGCCGGCATAGGGCACGTTGGAGAAGGCATAGCCGCCCACCACATTGACCGCCAGAACGCCGGGTATCTCCTTCTCCATCCGGCGCGCCGCATCTTCCAGCGCCCGCATGGGACCGTCGCGCGTGCCTGTGCCGGTCGGCGGCCATACGATCGGTGTCACCAGCACAAAATGTTTCGGCTTGACGCCCGACTTGAGGCAGCGCGCCAGCAATTCCGAAGAAAGAACGGCGCTATCGAAGGCATCGGTATGCGGGCATTCGCGATAGAAGATCATGCAATCCGACAGGTTGCCCATCCGCGGCGTCAGAGTGCCGTGCAGGTCGCCCACGCAATAGACCGGCAGCTTTTCCGCGCCCGGCATGGCCCGGATGCGGGCCATCAACTCGCCTTCCGGATCGTCGCATTCGCTGGTCACCATGGCACCGTGCAGCGACAGGTGGACTGCATCCAGCCCATCCGCCAGCGCCTTTTCCAGCACCGGTTTCACTTCGCTCCAGAATGCCTCGAACACCGCATGATCCACCGTGCCGGACGCGCCGCCGGTATAGACCGCGCTGGGCACCACGTCCCAGCCTTCGCGTTCGGCCACGGAGAGAAACCCGTCCACCTGCGAGGCATCGCCGCGCCGGTTGAGAATTTCCTGGCCGCGATGGATGACGAAATCTTTCAAACCAGTGGTATCGCCCGAAAAAGAATGGGTTTCATGAAAAATCCCGGCGAGAAAAACCCTGGTCATGATCGCACCTTCCCCTGACGCATAAACTTTCGGCGGTTTTTTGGGCCGCCGCAAGCGATGTGGCGATGCACCATTGGCGGCAACGGTTTTTCCCTGCACCATGAGGCCAGTGGGGGCCCTGATTTGCTGATCCTGAAACTCACCATTGTGCCCTTGGCGCTGCTGCTGTTCGGCATTGTCGAGCGGCTGCATGGTCCGCGCGTGGCAGGCTGGCTGGCGGGTTTTCCCATCGTCGGTGGCCCGCTTTTGCTGTTCGTCACCCTCGATCACGGCGTTACCTTTGGCAGCCAAGCAGCGCTCGGCGCCTATTTCGGACTGGTACCGTGGCTGGCTTTCACCATGACTTACGCCTTCTGTTCCCGCAGTTTGGGCTGGCTATGGTGCACCCTGATCGGCTTCGCCGTCTGGACAGCGGTAGCGGTCGCGGCCGTGGCGATGCAAAGCGCCTCATCCTGGCTGGAACTGCTGCCCTTCGCCGCCTTTCTCGCCGCCTTGTTCGTCTATCCCCGCGGCGAGCCGTCAGATGAAGAGCGCGAGCATGTCTGGTGGGGCCTGCCCGCCCGCATGATCGCGGGTGCGGCGCTGACAGTCGTTATCACCCAGTTTTCCGGCGCGTTCGGTAGCAAATGGTCGGGCATCTTTACGACTTTCCCGGTGATGGGCTCGATCATCTGCATCTCCAGCCATCTGCAATATGGCCGTCATGCCGTGCAGGAAGCGGTGGCCGGCATGTCCATGGGGCTGGCGTCGGTGGGGACTTTCTGTTTTGCCCTTTATTTCCTGCTGGGCATGACGGGGATTGGAATGGCCTTTGCGCTGGCGCTGGCGGCTTCCTCCTCGGCCCATGCCCTGACCTGGTTCCTGTTCAAGGATCCCAAGCGGGCGCCTGGCTGAGCTAGGCGATCTCTTGGGCCGCGCCGCGCACCGCGTCCAAGGTGGCATCGATCACGCCATCGTCATGCTCGAAGGAGACAAACCAGGCGCCGCGCTCCAACACCCGCACGCCGCGCTTCAGCAGCGCATGGGCGAATTTCACATACAGCGCCTTGTCGGATCTGAGCAGGTCGCGATAGTTGTTCGCCGGTGCTTCCAAGCCGAAACCGACATGGAACATCAGTTCAAAGCCGGTGACCTGGGCCTTCAGACCGGCCTGTTTCAGGATATCGCGAATGCCGTCGCGCAGCCGCACGCCACGCTTTGAAGCATCCGCATAGCCCTGCGGAGTCAGCGCCCTTTGGGTTGCCACCATCGCCGCCATCGTCACCGGCTGGGCATTGAAGGTGCCGCCATGCAGCACCCCGCCGGTGGCAAACAAATCCAGCAGATCGGCGCGGCCCACAATGGCCGCTACCGGAAAACCGTTGGCGATGGCCTTGGCAAAAATGGAAAGGTCCGGAGTCACGCCGAAACGCGCCTGCGCGCCTTCCCGGCCCAACCGGAAACCGGTGATCACTTCGTCAAAGATCAGGATGGCGCCATGCTTGCGGCAGGCCGCCAGCGCGCCTTCCAGAAACCCTTGCGCGGGCGCGATAGCGCCCTGGTTGCACATGGCGGGCTCCATGATCACGCCCGCCACATCGCCTTTGGCCAGCCGCGCTTCCAGCCGCTCCAGATTGTTCCAGCCGATCACATCCAGACCGGCGGCATCGCTTCTGTCTTGTCCCACACTGCCCGCCACCAGGACCGGCGCGTCTTCCGGTCCCGCCGCATTCTGTGCCGGCGCCGTGGACCACAGGATATTGTCGAACCAGCCGTGATAATGGCCTTCGAATTTCAGGATGATGCGCTTGGCGGTGGCGGCGCGGGCCAGCCGGAAAGCGGCCTGCGCCACTTCCGAGCCCGAAGACCCGAAGCGGATGCGCTGGGCGGAGGGGATGCGTTCGCAGATGATGTTGGCGGCTTCGAATTCAATCTCCGACTGGCCGGCATAGAGGATGCCCTTGTCGACCTGGTCCTTGACCGCCTGCTGCACGCCCGCCGGCGAATGTCCCAGCACCATGGCGCCCATGCCGCAATAATAGTCGATCAGCCGGTTGTTATCGGCATCGATCAGATAGGGTCCCTCGCCGCGTTGAAACACCAGCGGACCGCCCGCCATGCCGATGCGGAAGTTGCTGTTGACCCCGCCTGCGACATGTTTCGCGGCCTGTGCGATCAAGGCGGCCGAACGGTCGAAGGACAAAGGCATGATGATCCCCTGCGTGTTTTTGTTATGGAGCCGTTTTAGCCTATTCCCGCAGGCTTGTATCCCTTGAGCCGCCGGCAATTGACAAAGCCCCCGCCCACCAAGAAGCTTCGCAAAAAAGGGGACGGCCATGAAGCGATTTGTCCTGGCGCTGCTGAGCGCGGCACTGATTTCACCCGCATCCGCCGCCGACTATTTCCCGCCCAAGGGCGACGCCTGGACAACCCATACGCCGCAGCAGGAAAAGCTCGATCCCGCCAAGCTGAAAGCAGCGATCGATTTCGCGGTTTCGGCCGAACTCCAATATCCGCCCGAACAAGCCAAGGTGGTCGATATCCGCGATCTGCGCGTCTCGGTGCCATTGAAATATACCGGTGAGGCTTTCTCCTCGCCCATTGGCCCCTTAAAGCCGCACGCGCCCGCCAACGGCATCATCATCCGCCACGGCTATATCGTGGCGGAATGGGGCAGGACCAAAGACGTGGACATGACCTTCTCGGTGACCAAGACCTTCCTGTCTTCGGTTGCCGGCATCGCCTTCGACAAGGGCATGATCAAGAATATCAATGACCGCGTGATCGACTATGTGCGCCCGACACCGGATTTCATGCTGGAGCACAATCAACCCATCACCTGGAACGACATGCTGCGCCAGCAATCCGGCTGGATCGGCACTATGTGGGGCAAGCCCTGGTGGGCGGACCGGCCCGAGGAAGGCAAACCCTGGAGCGAACTCGCCAAAGGTCCGCCGCCGGTGGGCAAGGCCTGGAAATACAACGATGTGCGGGTGAACGCGCTGGCGCTGGCCCTGACCCATTTGTGGAAACGTCCGCTGCCCGAAGTGCTCAAGGAATATGTCGCCGATCCCATCGGCATGTCGGACCAGTGGCACTGGGAGGGTTATGACAATAGCTGGACCGAAGTGGACGGCAAACGCATCCATGTGGTCAGCGGCGGCGGCCATTGGGGCGGCGGCATGTTCCTTCAAGCACGCGACCAGGCGCGGCTGGGGCTGCTCGGCCTCAACAAAGGCAAATGGGACGGCAAGACCATTCTTTCCGACAAATGGGTGGCGATGGCGCGCACGCCCACCGGCCCCAATCCCGGCTATGGCTTTTGCAACTGGTATTTGAACACCGGCAAGAAGCTCTATCCGGCGGCGCGCGAAGATAGTCTTTCCTACAATGGCGACGGCGCCAACATCATCTTTGTCGACTATCAGCACGACATCGTCGCGGTGGTGCGCTGGATCGACGGCGCTAAGATGAAGGAATTTGTCCGCCTGCTGGTCGAGGCGACGGGAGAGCCTGCGCCGTAAGCGGATAGAAGCGGCACCCTTTGGGGCGCCGCTTTTCTTTCGCGCTTAAACCAGATTGGTCTTGTAGAGCTGGCCCAGCGCCGTCCAGGCCCGTTCGGCTTCCGCTTCGTTATAGGCCTGGCCGCCCTTCACGCACCATCCGTGATTGGCCTGATAGACCTCCACCGTTGCCGGACGTTTGGCGGTGACGAAGGCCGCTTTGAGGTCGTCCTTCATCTTGGGATTCTGTGCGTCATCATTCTGCGCCTGGCAGACCAGGTAGTTGGCATTGGTCTTGGCGATCAGAAGATGCGGGCTGTTGGGATTGGCCGTCACCAGGCCATTGCCGCCATGGAAGCTGCCCACCGCGCCGATGCGGCTGGAGACCGCCGCGGCAGTGCGGAAAGACAAGGCGCCACCCATGCAATAGCCCTGCACCCCGGCCTTGCGCGTCTTGCTGGTCTGGGCTTGCGCATCCAGGAACGAAAGATGGGCCTGGGCGTCATGGTCGACGCCGTCATCGCTCATGACGGAGCGATAGCCCATCAGCTTGGCGCGCTGTTCGGGATTGCTGAAATCGAAATTGTCCCCGATCACCGGCGCCTTGGCCGAGCGATAGAAGGGATTGGGCACCAGCACCGTATAGCCCTGACCCGCCAGCCGGCGGCCCATGTCGCGGAAGGCCGGGCGCAAGCCCATGATGTCGGGCCACACCAGCACCGCCGCCCAGCTTCCCTGTCCGGCGGGATGAAACAGCACCGCATCGCAGGTGCCGTCGGCGGTTTTCACCTCGACATCCTTCTCGACCACATTGGATTGGGCCAGCGCAGGCGCGCTGGCGAGGCCGGCGCTGGCGGCGGTCATCAGGCCGAAGCTGCGCCGGGAAAGCCTGGAATCGGTGACTAGGCCGGGGTGAATGAACTCATCGCACATGCCGCTCCTCCCTTGTGTTTTGAGGTACAAGCAAAGGAGCCACGGGCAAAACTGTCAAGCAGCCAGACGAAGGCCAAGCGAATAGCGCTACTCCGCCGGTGCGGGCGTAGCACCGGGCGGGGCGGCCCCCGGCTTGCCGGACCGCGCCTTGCGCGGCTTGCCCAAAAAGCCCCAATGCGAGGCTCTTTCACCGAGCCGGTCGAGATACACATAGATGACAGGCGTGATGTAAAGGGTCAGGAGCTGGGAAACCATCAGCCCGCCCACCACCGCCAAACCCAGCGGCCGGCGCGCTTCCGAGCCGGCGCCGAATCCGACCGCCACCGGCAAGGTGCCCAAAAGCGCCGCCATGGTGGTCATCATGATGGGCCGGAAGCGCACCAGCGCGGCCTCGAAGATCGCCTGATCCGGTTTGACATGCTCCTGCCGCTCGCGATGCAGGGCAAAGTCGATCATCATGATGGCGTTCTTCTTGACGATGCCGATCAGCATGATCATGCCGACAAAGGCATAGAGGCTGAGTGGAATTCCGAACAGTTGCAGCGTGATCAGGGCGCCGACCGCGGCGCTGGGCAGGCCGGACAGGATCGTCAGCGGGTGAACGAAGCTTTCATAGAGAATACCCAGGATGATGTAGACCGTCATGATGGCAATGGCGAGCAGGATGCCGATATTGGCCAGCGAACTCTGGAACGCCTGCGCCTGGCCCTGGAACTGGCCCTGCACGGTTGGGGGAATATCGGCCTCCTCCCGCGCCGCGGCGATTGCCGTGACCGCATCCGACAGCGCAAAGCCAGGCAACAGGTTGAAGGAAATGGTTATCGACGGCAGCTGCCCCAGATGGTTGATCGACAAGGGCATGGTACCCATGCGCACATGGGTCACCGCATTCAGCGGCACGATGGTGGGAGTGCTGTTGGCACTGACCAGACCGGTCGCGCCCGCGGATGTGCCGGTGCCGCTGCTCACACCGCCGGACCCGGTTCCACCATTGCTGAGACTGGACGACACATAGAGCAGATTTATGGATGATGTATCGCGCTGATACTGGGGCAGGAGCTCCAGCATCACCCAATATTCCGCATCGCTGGCATAGAGTGTGGAAATTTGCTCACCGCCGAAAGACGCGCCCAGTGCCGTCTCGATCGACTGGACCGATACACCATGGGCGGCGGCCTGGTCGCGGTCGATATCGACGTTGGCGGCGGGCGCGTTCAGGTCCATATCGGTGGTGACATCGGCGAAACCGGGCGCGCGCTGCAACGCGGCCAGCAGCTTCAGGGCCGTACTGTCCAGTTCCTGCTGGTTGGTGTCCTGCAGAACATATTGATAGGTGGACTTGGATTGCTGACCGCCGACCCGGATGGAAGGCGGGTTCTGCATATAGGCATTGATGCCGGGAATGCCTTGCAGCTTGGGCCGCAGTTCCTGGATGATCTCGTCCGCCGACAACTTGCGCTTGTTCAGATCCTTGAGTTTCAGCAGCATAGAGCCGGTGTTGGTGCCGCTGCTACGCGGGCCGCCGCCCGAACCCACCGACGATACGACCGACTGGACATTAGGGTCCTTGCTGGCGATCTCGGCCATCTGGCGCTGCATCCGGACCATGGAGTCGAACGAGACGCGGTCTGCGGCCTCGGTGGCGACCTGAATCTGGCCGGTATCCACCGACGGGATGAAGTCCTCCTTGGCGATATAGAATAGCGCCACCGTCGCCAGCAGGCTGACCGCGAAAAGCCCCAAGGTGAAGCGACCGTGAGTGATGCTCCACTTGAGCGATCTTTCATAGGCCGATTGTACCCGGTCGAAGGCGTTCTCGCTCCACTGATAGAAGCGGCCATGATCGCTGGCCTTGCCGGGCTTCAGGAACCGGCTGCACAGCATCGGCGTCAGGGTGACGGAAACGAAACCAGAGATCAGGATGGTCAGCACGATGGTAACGGCGAATTCGTGCAGCAGCCGGCCTACAATGCCGCCCATGAAAACGATGGGAATGAAAACCGCCGCCAGGCTGATGGTCATGCTGAGAATGGTGAAGCCGATCTCGGCCGCGCCCTTTTCCGCCGCCTCATAGGGCGATTCGCCCTCCTCGATATGGCGGACGATATTCTCCAGCATCACGATGGCATCGTCGACCACGAAGCCGACCGACAAGGTCAGGGCCATCAGCGAAAGATTGTCCAGGCTGTAGCCGAACAGGCTCATGCCCGCGAAGGATCCCAGGATGGTGATGGGCAGGGCGATGGAGGGGATCAGGGTGGCTGACAGGGTACGCAGGAACAGGAAGATCACCAGCACCACCAGCACCGCGGCGATCAGCAAGGTCACCTGCACATCCGACACCGATGCGCGGATGGACTGGCTGCGGTCATAGATGGTGGAAAGCTTCACCGAGCTGGGCAGGCTCTGCTGGAAATGCGGAATGATGCGGTTGATCTCGTCGATGATCTGGATGGTGTTGGAGCCGGGCTGGCGCTGGACCGACAGCACGATCGCCCGCTTGCCGTTCAGCCAGGTGGCAGTGCGATTGTTCTCCACACTGTCGATGGCGGTACCGATGTCCTGGAAGCGCACCGGCGCGCCATTGCGCCAGGCGATGATCTGCTTCTTCCAGGCATCGGCGTTCATCAGCTGGCCGTTGACATGCACCAAGGTGGCCTGGCTGGGCCCGTTCATGGTGCCGGTGGCGACATTCACATTGGCTGCCTGCGCCGCCGACGCCACCTGGTCGATGCCGATGCTGCGCGCCGCCAGTTGGGTTGGATCCACCTGCAGCCGCACCGCGAAAATCTGTGAACCCTGGACATTGACCTGGGCCACGCCGGACAGAGTGGACAACTGCCGTGCCAGCAGATTTTCGGCATATTTGTCCAGCTCATAGAGCGGCATGGCGTCGGATTGCATCGCCAGGAACAGAATGGGCGCGTCCGCGGGATTTACTTTGCGCAAGGTGGGCGGTGACGGCATGTTGACCGGCAACTGCCGCGCCGCCGCCTGGATCGCCGCCTGCACGTCTTCAGCCGCGCCGTCGATATTGCGGTCCAGGTCGAACTGGATGGTGACGGTGGTAGTGCCCGACGAACTCTGCGACGTCATCGAGGAGACGCCGGGAATGGTGGAAAATTGCGATTCCAGCGGCGTGGCCACCGCGCTGGCCATGGTGTCCGGATCGGCGCCGGGAAGGCTGGCCGAAACGCTTATCGTGGGGAAATCCACTGCCGGCAGCTCGCTGACCGGCAGCGCCGAATACCCAAACGCACCGAAAGCGACCAGTGCCACCATCAGAAGCACCGTCATGACAGGGCGCTCGATGAAGGGCGCGGAGACGTTCATGGACTGGTATCGCTCTGCTTTGGCGCCGCCTTGCCCCGCGTGATGCGCACCTTTTGCCCCGAAGTGACGCGCAACTGTCCGTCGGTCACCACCTTGTCGCCCGGCTTGACGTCGCCCTGAATGGCATCATTGACGCCGTCGTCATTGAGCACCTTGACCGGTTTGGAGACGGCCTTTCCGCCCTTCCCCACCACCAGGACAAAAGCGGTCTCGGGGCCCAGATTGACGGCATCGCGCGGCACGATGGTCGCACCGGCAATCTGGTTGAGGGTGGCAGAGACATTGACCGTCTGGCCCGGCACCAGCCTGAGATCACTGTTGGGAAAATCGGCGCGCAGCTCGATGGTGCCGGTAGAGGCGTTCACCACATTGCTGACAAAGTCGACCGGCGCCTTTTCGCTGCCGCCAAGTGCCCCCGCCATCGGCACCACCGCCATCAGCCGATGCTGATTGTATTGATTCTGTATCTGCGCCAGCCCGTTTTGCGGCAACATGAACGAGACCTTGATCGGCTGGATCTGTGTGATGGTGACCAGCGGCTGGTCATTGGCGCTGATGGCGGGAATGACATTGCCGGGCTGGATAAAGATAGGCCCGGTCTTGCCGTCGATGGGCGAAACGATCCTGGTATAATTCAGATTGATGCGCGCGGCATCCACGGCCGCCTTGTCGGTCACGACCACGCCTTCATCGGATTTGAGCTTGGCCTGCTGGGTGACGAGCTGCTGGTTGGAGATGGCGTTCTGCTGCGCCAACTGTTGATAGCGCACCAGGTCAATCCGATCGTTGGCGAGGGTGGCAGCGTCACGCGCCAGTTGGCCTTCGGCCTGTGCCTGCGCGGCCTGGTATGGCGCCGGATCGATCTGAAAAAGAACCTGTCCCTTATGGACGATGTCGCCTTCGCGGAAATTGGCGGTCAAAAGCTTACCGGTGACCTGCGCGGTGACTTGCACCATGGCAGGTGACACCACCGTGCCGATGGTGTTCTGGCTCACGGTCACGTCGCGACGCTGCGCAACAGCGACCTTTACCGGCGGCGGAGGCGGGCCCTTCTTTTTGGGTGCGAACAGGCCCGCGCCATACCAAACCGCAACAAGCAGGAGCGCCGCCGCGCTGCCATAGGCGATCCAGCGCGTACGCTTGCCCGGTTGGTGAGCGGCCCGCTCGCCCTGTTGCGGGAAAGGTTCCGCCGTATGCAACGATTCATGCAGTGACATGGGCCATATCCAGCAAAGGCCCCCGCTATAGAAAAACGGCGTCCCGTGAATTTCGTCAGCCCGTCACAGCCTGTCGCCGGGAGATTTCGTCGAGTTCATGAAAGGGCTGGAACATTGCGGTCACGGAAAGCCCGTGAGGCGAGTGGCGGGATCCCGGAGCGGCGACTTAACAAATGTGTAACCTTAAAAACCTAGGGTCGCCGAGCATTTTTCCAGAGTTGCCATGACCACTATCACCGGCACGGGCCCCTACTCGCCGTCCTCGATATACAGCCAGAACACCAACCGTCCGGTCACGACGGCCAATGCCGATGCTGGCAGCGCCAGCACGGCGGGTTCCACAGCGGCCACCGGCAACACCAAGTCGCTGGCCGACGTCGTTGCAGCCGCTGCCAACAGCGCGGGCCTCGACTTTGCGACTCTCGGGCAAAATGCACGCACCGTCCTGGATGCCGGTATCGCGGCCTATGGCCAGACGCCCGGCAGCCAGACATCGGACGAACAGTGGGTCAAGATTTTCGGCGGCATGGACCGGCGCTCTCTTTATGCGGTGACCAGCAACCAGGGCGGCCAGTTCAACCCGCAGGAGCAGAAAATCGCCAAAACCATCATGGATGCGCAGCTTGCGAATGTCGGCGATGTCAGTTCTTCAGCGTCCGCCGGCCAGCAAATCGCCGGCTACAGCCAGAAAGTCGGCTTCCTGAATACTGTGAGCGCAGAAGAAAAGAAGTCCGCCTCATGGGCCTACAGCATGGCCGATGTTCAGACTGCCGCGCGAATGGCCGACATCAATTCCAAGATGCCGCAGATCAGTGGCACATCGCCGTTTCTGAGCACCCTGATGGGCGCGATGTACAATGTGCGCAGCCAGGTATCGGGGCCGGTCGATTTCGGGACGGTCAACAATCTGTCCGACATTACTTCCCAGCCTTGGGCGCGCAGTTACGCCGGCCAGATCGAACAGGCTTTTGCGGCAAGCTATCAGCCGGGCGGATCTTTCAGCGTTTCGGTGTGACGAGCAGTGGCGCCAGGCCGTCTATGGGCGCTTGTCTGCCAACCGCCGCTTGGCGTCCAAAAGGACTGACTGGAGCCCGGCCTCTATAGTCACTTTCGGTGCCCAGCCAAACTCCGACACAGCCTTCTGGTTGGTTCCGACCGAATATTTGTAGACCTCTTTGCGGACCCGGCTCCGCAGCAGCGGAAACTCGCCTTGAAAAAGAGCGGGATAGCGGTCCCAGAAAGCTTCCGGGTTGTCGTACGCAGCTTCGAGCGTCGAACGCTCGGACAGGCGCTTCATCATATCAAAAAGCTCCGGAACGCTGTAACCGGTCCCCGAAGCGACATTGAATATCTCAGCAGTGAAACGCCTCGTGGCACCGATCATTCGCGTTAAAAGATCGATGACATCCGAAACGTGAACATAATCGCGCTTGATATCGCTGTCGTTGTACAGGCGCGGAGCGCGGCCGGAAACCAATTCGCGAGCCACATAACTGGTGAACGGCGGCGATGCCCGCATGATATCCTGATGCGGCCCGTAGATATTGAAGAACCGGCATATGATGATATCCATTCGATAGTTTGCAGCATACGCTCTGCAGAGGTCCTCGGCCGCCTTCTTGGACATCGCGTAGACCAGATCGGGCGCCACCAGATCGTCCTCGCTGTAGATCGGCTTGTCCGTCTGTTCGTAGACCGCCGATGTCGACGAAAAGATCACTCTGCGGACGTTGGCCCTTCGCGCATATTCAAGCACGCGGCCCGTGCCGCCGAGATTCACGTCATAGGCTTCACGCGGATTTTCCTGGCAGACAGGGAGCGCCGCCACGCCCGCCAGGTGGACCACCGTATCCACGCCGTCGAAGAAAGGCTCCAGCCCGTCGTGCCGTATGTCCCGGCAAACGAATCGCCCGATGGGCCGCCCGTCTACAATCAAATTGTCCAGGTGCCCGAAGCTCATATTGTCGAGCAAGGCGACCGATCCGCCCAGGCGCTCAAGATGCTGCCCAAGCTGGGAGCCGACAAATCCGGCACCTCCGGTAATCAAGATCTTGGTTTGATCAAGCATGCGAGAAAAACTCCCGGCGTCCATCGGCGACCTGGCTATTCGCCGGTCAACGATCGAATAGCACGGGGACGACTCAAGCAGCGAGCGCTGCCGCTAACCGCCGCAGGGCTTGGCTCGCGCCATTACCCTCATCCGTAACGCGGACGAAAAATCGCTGAAAACCGTGCAGGACTTCCCGGGCGGCGCGCCCATGACGGCGGCGCACTACGCGCGGCCACTACGCTGTCGCTAGGCCGCCTAGCGCCGCCTATGGGCGCTTGCCTGCGCCATTTCATTCATTCGCGTAGCGAATGAATGAAATGGCGCACCCGAAGAGATTCGAACTCCTGACCCCCAGATTCGTAGTCTGGTGCTCTATCCAGCTGAGCTACGGGTGCGTTTTGAGGGCGCGAACCTATTCATCAGCCTCCCCAAAGGCAAGAACAACCGTGCCAGCCCGGGACGCGCCTTGCCACACCCGTTAATTTCCTCGCAAGTATCAGTGGAAACGTGTCAATTTCCTCCCCGAGCGGCATTGTGGTCCCTTGTCCGCTCCCCCCCTGCTGGTTAAGACTGGCGGTCGTGTCCGCCCGCGCGAACGAAGGCGGACGGGGTTGGTGTGGGCGCCAAATCTGCTTTGTCGGCCGGGCCGGCCGGCGGGGGTCGCGCGCCGGGCAGCGGAGAGCATAATGAGGGGAATTCCAGCAAAGCAGGGGCTCAAAAGGGGCCTGTTACTGGCTTTTGCGCTGACAACCGGGCTTGGCCTGGCCGCCTGCTCCGACATCGACAGCATGTTCGGCGACGAAGGCGAGACCATTGCCGCAGAGGCACCCCCCACCGCGGAATCAGCCGCTCCACCCACCGCCGGCGCCCCGATCGCCGCCGCACAACCCTTGAGTGCCGGCGCCGCCCCCGTCGCCACCATCACGCCGGTCAGCATCGATGCCGGGCCCGACACCGGCACCGCCGTCAACAAGACCATCCAGACCCTGCGCTCCCAGGTCATGGGCCTGCAGCAGAAATTGTCGGCCAACTACGCCCACCTGACCGACCTGCGCAACCAGGGCGCCGGCGCGGCCGGCGCCTATCAGGACGCCAAGGCCCATATCACCACCCGCCTGCAGGTGGGCACCACCCGCGGCAATCCCGAACTGGTGGCGCAATGGAATGCGGCCCAGGGCCAGCTCGACACCCTGTCGGCCAATGTGAACGCGCTGAACGCGCTGGGCACCGACATCACCAACGACAGTTCGGCCGCCCATTATGCGCTGGACCAGATCGGCGCTACCTTCAGCGTCTCCGGCGCGGTGGATGAAGATCACCGCCAGCTGCAATTGCTGGAAGACCAGACCAGCCAGACCATCGTGATGATCGACCGGCTGCTGAAGGAAACTTCCGACGCCATCCAGCGCCAGACCGCCTATCTCGCCAATGAACGGTCCAACCTCACCACCCTGGCCTCTGCGATCAAGAATGGCGATTTCTATGGCGGCACCGTCTCGTCCGTTGGCGTGGGAGGCGGCGGTGCGATGGCGGCCGTCGGCAGCCCGCTGGTGGTTGTGAAATTCGACCGCCCCAATGTCGATTATCAGCAGATACTTTATGCCGCGCTGAACCAGGCGTTGCAGAACCGCCCCGGCGCCAATTTCCAGGTAATAGCGGTGTCGCCCACCCGCGGCAGCGCGGCCTCCGTCCAGATCGCGCAGACCACCGCCCGCCGCCATGCCGAAGACGTCATGCGCACCATGACGGACATGGGCGTGCCGGCGACGCGGCTCAATGTGGCTTCCACCACCGATCCCAACGCCACCGCCAGCGAAGTACGCGTCTTCGTCCGCTGATATTTCAGGCATTCCGGCCAAAAGCCTCGCCGCCACGGCGAGGCTTTTTTGTTTGTGGCAGGCTCGGGAACCAGCCTACCATCGCCTGCGGTTGCTTGTTTCCCGGGATTGGTAATGACGCTGTTCGATAAAAGCCTGAAGGCGCTGTGCATCACGGCGCTGCTGATCACCACAGCGCCCGCCAGTTCGCAAGTCACTGAGACCGTCGCCAAGCATCATATGATTGCCGCGGCCAATCCCCACGCCGCCGAGGCCGGACTGGAAATGATGCGGGCCGGCGGCAGTGCCGTGGATGCCGCGATCGCCACCCAGATGGTCCTGGGGCTGGTGGAACCGGAATCCTCCGGCATCGGCGGGGGCGCCTTCATGCTGGTCTACAATCCCAAAACCAAGCGCACCACCAGCTTCGACGGGCGCGAAATGGCGCCGGCATCCGCCACGCCCACCATGTTCCTGGATGCCAACGGCCAGCCCCGCACCAAGCCCGACGCCATTCCCGGCGGCCTGTCGGTGGGCATTCCCGGTGTGGTCAAGATGCTTTGGCTCGCCCATGAGAAATATGGCAAACTGCCTTGGGCCAAATTGTTCGGGCCCGCCATCAAGCTTGCGGATGACGGTTTTCCGGTCGGCCCAAAACTGGCGCGCACGATCAGGACATTCACTCGCGGCGCCGGCATGCCCGACATCAAGGCGCATTTTTATCATGCCGACGGCACGCCGCTCGCCGAAGGCGAGACCTACAAAAACCCGGACTATGCCGCGACCTTGCGCAAGATCGCCAAGGACGGGCCGGACGGTTTCTACAAAGGGGAAATCGCACAGGCCGTCGTCGATACAGTTCAGCACGCGCCCCGCCAGCAGGGCGGCATGACGCTTGAGGACCTCGCCAATTACCAGGCGATGGAACGCGATCCGGTCTGCGGTGAATACCGCGTCTATCACATCTGCTCGATGGGACCGCCATCCTCGGGCGGCGTCGCGGTGTTGCAGATATTGGGCATGCTGCAGCGCTTCTCGCCGCAGCAACTCACGCCCAACACCGTGAGCGGCGCGCATCTGTTCGCCCAGGCCAGCCGGCTGGCTTACGCCGACCGCGCGCAATATCTGGGCGACCCCGCCTTTGTGAAAGTGCCGGTCAAAGGCCTGCTCGACAACAGCTACATCGCCAGCCGCGCCGCGCTGATCGATCCGGCACATGACATGGGCACGGCGATCGCCGGCGATCCGCCGGAAAAGCACGCGGCGCTTTCGCCGCAAGTCTCGCCGGTGCTGCATGGCACCAGCCACATGACCATCGTGGACGATACCGGCCAGGTGGTGGCGATGACCAACTCGGTGGAATCGGTGTTCGGCGCGAACATCATGACCAAGGGCTTCATGCTCAACAACACGCTGACGGATTTCTCTTTCCAGCCGGTGCGCGATGGTAAGCCCGTGGCCAATGCGCCGGCGCCGGGCAAGCTGCCTTTGTCGGCCATGTCGCCCACCATCGTGTTCGACAAGGACAAGAACTTCCTGGTCTCGGTCGGTTCGCCCGGCGGCCCCGCCATCATCGATTATGTCTCGCAGATCCTGATCGGCATCCTGGACGCCAAGATGAGCCCCAAGGAGGCCATCTCCATGCCGCATGAGGTCAACATGAACGGCCCCACCCTGTTGGAAAGCTCGCCCACCTCGGACGCCCTGGCCGCCCAACTCACCGCCATGGGCCACAGCGTCCAGGTTCCCCGGGTCGAGGGCAGCGGGTTGCACGGCATCCAGAAGGTCAAGGACGGCTATATCGGGGCCGCCGACCCCCGCCGGGATGGGATTGCGCTGGGGGACTAGAGTCGGTTGAAATATTGTTTCAATGACTAGTCAGCCGGTCGTTGACAGGCCGAGGTCAGCCCCCTAAAAACCCCGCTCTTTCGGCCCCCTTAAAACCTAGAAGGGGGGCCTTTTCGGAGCCTTGAGACCCATGAAGCGCACCTATCAGCCCAGCAAACTGGTCCGTAAGCGCCGCCACGGCTTCCGTTCCCGCATGGCCACTGCCGGTGGCCGCAAGGTCTTGAACCGCCGCCGTGCCGGCGGCCGCAAGAAGCTTTCGGCCTGACCCCGCAAAGCGGGAAAAACCTTGTCGTGGAACGCCTGAAAAAGCGCGCCGATTTCCTGAGGGCGGCGCGGGGAATCCGCCGTGTCGAAGGCGCCATCACCCTGGAAACCTGCCCCGCACCGGAACTTGAGGCGGGACATCTGCGCGTGGGTTTCACCGCCAGCAAGAAAATCGGCAATGCCGTCGCCCGCAACCGCGCCAAGCGCCGTTTGCGCGCCGCTGCGTCGCAACTGCTGCCCCTTTTGGGACGCCCCTGCCATGACTATGTTCTTGTCGCCCGCGGCACCGCCGTGGCGCGCCCATTTCCGGCCCTTCTGTCCGACATCACCACGGCCTTGAAAGCGGCGCACAAGAAGCTGGACGCGAAGGCGGGAGACACGCATGTCTAGGTTGATGATCGCGCTGCTGTCCGCGCCGATCCGCGCCTATCGCGCCCTGCTCTCGCCACTGACGCCGCCTTCCTGCCGCTTCACCCCCAGCTGTTCGGCCTATGCCCTGGAAGCGTTGCATCAGCATGGCCCGGCCAAGGGCCTGGCCCTGACGGCACGGCGGCTGTGCCGCTGCCATCCCATCACCTGGCTGGGCGGCGCGTCCGGCTTCGATCCGGTTCCTCTTTCCAAGCGTCCTCTTCAACGGTCTCCATGAACAACAACAAGAATGTCCTTCTGGCCATCGCGCTCGCGGCAGCGGTGCTGTTCGTGTGGCAGTATTTTGTCGCCACGCCCGCGATGAAGGCCGAGCAGGCGCGCCAGGCGGCGCTCAGCCACCAGCAGAAAGGCAAACCCGCGTCATCGGCCTCGGCGCCCAACCTGCCGGGCATCGCCGGCAGCACGTCCCATCTGAGCCGCGAGGCGGCGCTGAAGGTGGGCGGAGCCCGGGTGGTGGTCGACACACCGATGGTGGACGGTTCCATCCTGCTCAAGGGCGCGCGGCTGGATGACCTGCGCCTGAAGAAATACCGCGATACGGTGGATCCCAAATCGCCGGAAATCGTGCTGCTGGCGCCCAAGGGCACCGACTATCCCTATTACGCCACCTTTGGCTGGGTCGGCGGCGCCGGCATGCCGGACGAAAACAGCGAATGGCGCCAGACCAACGGCAACACGCTGTCACCCGGCCATCCGGTGACGCTCACCTGGGACAATGGCCGCGGCCTGGTGTTCACCCGTGTCATCGCCATCGACGACAAATACATGTTCACCATCAACGACAGCGTCGCCAACAAGACCGGCGCTGCCGCGACCCTGTTCCCCTACGGCACGGTGGAACGCCAGTCCATTCCCAAGACCGTCACCAGCTGGATCCTGCACGAAGGCTTTGTCGGCGTCGCCAATGGCAGCGAGCAGGACGCCAAGTATGACGACTTCAAGGAAGCCGGTACGCCGCCCAAGAGCTTTTCCTCCACCGGCGGCTGGGTCGGCATTACCGACAAATATTGGATGGCGGCGATCATTCCGCCCCAGGGCGAAAGCTTCAACGGCGCCTATCTGGGAGCCAAGACACCGGCCGGTGTCGATGCCTATCAGTCCAATTACCGCCTGGAGGCGCGCCGCATTGCCCCCGGCGGCACCGCCAGTGTTTCCCACCGTCTGTTTGCCGGCGCCAAGGTGGTGGACATTCTGCGCGGCTATCAGGACAGTCAGGGCGTCACCCATTTCGACCTGGCGGTGGATTGGGGCTGGTTCTGGTTCCTCACCCGGCCCTTCTTCTGGCTGCTGGACAATCTCTACAAGCTGTTGGGAAATTTCGGCCTGGCCATTCTGGGCCTGACCGTGATCGTGAAACTGGTCTTCTTCCCGCTGGCCAGCGCCAGTTATCGCGCCATGAGCAAGATGAAGAAGCTCCAGCCCCAGATGGAGGCCATCAAGAAAGAGCACGCCGACGATCCGCAGAAGATGCAGTTGGCGATGATGGAAATGTATAAGCGCGAGAAGGCCAATCCGGTATCGGGCTGCCTGCCCATCCTGCTGACCATTCCGGTGTTCTTCTCGCTCTACAAGGTCCTGTTCGTCACCATCGAAATGCGGCATGCGCCCTTCTATGGCTGGATTCATGACCTGTCGGCGCCCGATCCCACCTCGATGCTCAACCTGTTCGGGCTGATCCCCTACAACCCGCACGCAGTGCTGCCGTCTTTCCTGGCCTTCTTTTCCGTCGGCGTGTGGCCGATCATTTACGGCATCACCCAGTGGGTGCAGACCAAGATGAACCCGCCGCCGCCCGATCCGGTGCAGGCCAAGATGTTCGCCTTCATGCCGGTGATCTTCACTTTCATGTTCGCCACCTTCCCGGCCGGCCTGGTGATCTATTATGCCTGGAACAATCTTCTGTCGGTGGCCCAGCAATGGTTCATCATGAAGCGCGAAGGCGTGGAAGTGACCTTCCTCGGCAATCTCAAGGCAAAGACGCCCAAAGCGGCGAATGATTGACCCCGGCGAAATCGAAGACGCCCGAAAGCTTTTTGCAGGTCCCTGCGATTTCGTCTGGGGCGCGACATCGGCGGAGAATCTGCCGCCGGAGACATTGAACGAAGTCGCCTTTGTCGGCCGTTCCAATGCCGGCAAGTCCAGCCTGGTTAATGCTCTGACGGGACGCAAAAGCCTGGCGCGCACATCCCAGACACCCGGCGCCACGCGGCAGATCAATTTCTTCAACCTTGCGGACCGGTTGATGCTGGCCGACCTGCCCGGCTATGGCTTCGCCAAACGCTCGAAAGCCGAAGCCAATAGCTGGCAGGAGATGATCTTCGCCTATCTGCGCCGCAGGGCGCGGTTGCGCCGCGTGCTGCTCCTGATCGATGCGCGCCGCGGGGTGATGGACAGCGACCGCGAGGTGATGGCGCTGCTGGACCGGGCGGCGGTTTCCTATCTCCTGGTGCTGACCAAGGCGGATGAACTCAAGGCGTCCGAACGCGGCCCGGCAATGGCATCCGCCGGCACCGAAGCGGCGAAGCACACCGCTGCATTGGCCGGGATACAGTTAACCTCCGCCCTCAAGGGTGACGGTATTCCCGAGTTGCGCGCCCATCTGGCTGGTTTAATTTAACCTCCATCCGTCGCGCCGCGATGTACGGCGTTGGAGCTTGCCTATAGCGCTTGGATCAAGCTCATCCCCGCGCTATAAGGCCCCACTTTTTATTTCCAAGGGCACTTCGCCATGGCCGGATCCTCCGACGAGCCCGAAGACCGCAACCTGCGTACCCTGGCCCGTTGGCGCCAGACGGGCCGGGTGCTGGTCGAGGCGCTGCCCTACATCCTCAAATACGACCAGAAGACCATTGTGGTGAAATATGGCGGCAACGCCATGATCGGCACCGGGGCGCATGATTTCGCCCAGGACATCGTGCTGATGAAGCAGACCGGCATCGATCCGGTGGTGGTGCATGGCGGCGGCCCCCAGATCGGCGCCATGCTCAAGAAGCTCAACATCAACTCCACCTTCATCGACGGCCTTAGGGTGACCGACGAAGCCGCGGTGGAAGTGGTGGAGATGGTCCTGACCGGCTCCATCAACAAGCAGATCGTCACCGGCATCCAGGCCGCGGGCGGGCGCGCCGTGGGCCTGTCCGGCAAGGACGGCAATCTGGTGATCGCCCGCAAGATCGCCATGACCCAGACCGATCCCAAGACCGGCGAGCGGGTGTCGGTGGACCTGGGCTTTGTGGGCGAGCCCGATACGGTGAACCCGGAAGTGCTGCACTCCATCATGAAGTCGGAGACCATTCCGGTGATCGCCCCCATCGGGGTTGGGCGCAAAGGCGAGACCTTCAACATCAATGCCGACACGGTGGCGGGCGCGGTCAGTTGCGCGCTCAAGGCCGAGCGCCTGGTTCTGTTGACCGACGTGGAAGGCGTGCTGGACCAGGACAAGAAGCTGATCCCCAAACTCTCGGTGCGCGAGGCGCGCGCCCTGATCGCCAACGGCACCATTTCCGGCGGCATGATTCCCAAGATCCAGACCGCGATCGACGCGGTGGAAGGCGGCGTCAATGCCGCGGTGATCCTGGATGGGCGCATTCCCCATGTGCTGCTGCTCGAGCTTTTCACCGAGCATGGCGCGGGCACGCTGATCACAAGCGAATGATGCGGGTCTTGCTGCTGGCGATGCTGGCGGCGGGCCTGGCGTCAAAGCCGGCGCATGCCGCCCTCACGCTGTGCAACCGCACCAGCTATGTCCTCTATGCGGCGACATCGGCGGTTCAGTCGCCCAAGAGCGAGACGAGAGGATGGACCCGTATCGTTCCCGGCGAATGCGAGACCGCGCGCAAGGAAAAGCTGACGGCTGAAAGCTATCTGGTCTATGCCCGATCGGCGCTGGCCCATTCGGGACCTTCGCGCGCCTGGGGCGGCGCCTATCCCGTCTGCGTCAAGGATGCCAACTTCACCATCCGCCAAGCTGTGACGGCGCCCACTTGCAGCGGGGAAGACACATTCGCCCTGCCTTTCGCACCACTCAACAATCGCGGCCAAAGCGACTGGACGATGAATTTCAACGAACAGCCGGTCCTGTCCGCGGTCGCCGCACAGCTGGCCGGCGTCAAGCGGCTGCTTGTCGACAATGGCTACAAAATCGCGCGCATCGACGGCAAGCCGGACAAGGCCACCGGTACGGCGCTGGCGGATTTTCGCAAGCGGATGAATTTCAGTCCCAATGCCGGAAACGCCGAACTGTTTACCGCGCTGGAGAAGGAGGCGCGCGCCAAGACCGCGCCTGCCGGCTACACGGTTTGCAACGATTCCAGCGAGGTTTTGCTGGCGGCGCTGGGACAGATGCAAGGCGGCAAGGCGGTATCGCAGGGATGGTGGACGGTACAGCCCAAGGCCTGCGCCCACGCCGTGACCACGCCGCTCAAGACGGATAAGATTTTCCTGCTGGCGCGGAAAAAAAGCGGCGGCACCTTGGTGACGGGTGCGCAGAAATTCTGCACCACGCCCTCTATTTTTGAAATCCAGGGCGCTGAGAACTGCGCCGCGCGGGGATGGATCGAATCCGGCTTCGCGCCCACGCCCACCAAAGGCGTCAGCGGCTATGTCGCCCACATCGGACCGAACGGATTGAACGGATCGGATCAGACCGGAATATTGAAATAATTGAGATGCCAGCGCATCTCTTCCTTGCTGAGCGGAAAGCCGACCCCACCGCGCGCCGGCAGGATGGAGCGGGTGGGCAGCTTCATGATGAAGGTCTGAATCTTGAAGGCGACGCGCATCGACAGATGCGTATGCCAGACCAATGCGACCAGCGGCTTGGCACTGCCCGCCATCAGGATCTTCTTCACCGTCTGCTCGCTGACATTGGAGAGCTGCGCCAGGGCGAGCACCACCAACTCGCGCTGACCGGTATGGGCCGCGTGTTCCACAAACGAGCCGTCCAGGCGTCCTTCCTTCTTGGCCGCCGCCACCGTCTCGGCGGGTGAGATGCTGCCCGCGGGAGGTGCAGGTTCCGCCAGCCGCGCCCGAAGTTCGCGGTTCAAATGCATGCGGGTCGTATCGGAGAGGTCGTTGCGCGCCGCCAGCCGTTCCAGGATGGAGGCGCCCACCAGGCTGCCGATGCGGCGGATCACACGCGCCGAAAGATCGGCGCGAAGCGCCAGCGGCAATTGCCAGGCGCTGACCTGTTCCAGCCGGTCCACAATGGCGTCCATCGTTTCTTTGCGGATACGGGAATCGGGATTGACCAGCAAGGCCGCCACGGCGGGGACATTCAGGGATTTGACCACCAGGTCGCTGACCGGCTCGTTCACCGGACGGCGCTTGGCGATGGCGGTCAAGGCTTCCTGCACCTGGCCGCAGGCGATGATCTCGATCAGGTCGGCATCGGACAGCAAGGGGGAATATTCCAGGATCGGCGCCGCCACCACGGTTTCCACATCCTGCGCCAGCCGCATCACGATCTCATGCGGGATGCAGTCCAGATATTTGATTTCTTCCGCCAGGATGGCGCGCACCCGCGCCGTGGCATCGCGGGCCAAGGTTTCCAATGTCTCGATGGTGAGCGCGACGATATGGGAGCTTTCGCGCTCGCTGAGACCCGGCATCAGGCGCGCGATCTTCACTGCCAGCTCTGCGCGCACATCCTCGCAATCGTCATCCGCCAGCAACCGGTTGGTAACGGCGGGCGCCGCGGGATTGGCGGCGACCGCCTGGCGGGTTTTCGGCGCACCGTGGACGGCAAGATAGTGCAGCACATCGGCGCCGGCATCGGTGCGGCTGGCAAGCTCGGCCGTGCCGCCAGGCTGTCCGGTGCGGTTGTCGAGAATATCGAGAGCCTCGCGCGGATCCAGGCCGGGCTTGGCAGTCTGGTTGCCAATCTGATTGGCGACCTGGCCGGATGATGTGCCCGATGATGTGTAAGCCATGCGTCCCTGCTCTTGTGCCGGCCCCCCGGGGTGCGGAGTGTGCAACCCGCGCCCTAACAGGCGCTAAACAGGCATGGTAGACGGGCGTTAACGGTGCTTGCACCCTCGCGCCGCCCAAGCCATGTTCTGGCCCATGGAGAGTGCCGGTATCGTGGAAAATAACAGACCGGAGCCGGTTTCCCGGCCCGATTTCCGTCATGTGAAGGACTGGATCTTCGACCTGGACAATACGCTGTATTGCGCCGGCAGCGGCATCTTTGCCCAGATCGAGGCCCGCATGACCGACTATGTGATGGCGTTCCTGAAACTGCCGCGCGAAGAGGCCTATGCCCGGCAGAAGGAGCTTTATCGCAAATACGGCACGACCTTGAGCGGCTTGATGCGTGAACATGGCGCGGCACCCGAAGATTATCTGCACTATGTCCATGACATCGACCTGACGTGTCTTGTGCCGGATCCGGGCTTGGCGGAAGCCATTGAAAGACTGCCCGGTCGGCGCTTTGTCTTCACCAATGGCTGCCGCGATCATGCCGCGCGCATCCTTGAACGTGTGGGCATGACGGGCCTGTTCGATGAGGTATGGGACATCCGTACCATCGACTTCCTGCCCAAGCCGGACGCGCAAGCCTATAGCCGGGTGGTGGCGGCCGGCGGCGTGGCGTGCAACGCCGCCGCCATGTTCGATGACATTGCCCGCAACCTGGTTCCGGCCCGTGCCCTGGGCATGACAACGGTATGGTTGAAAAGCGACGCACCCTGGGGCAAGCACGGCCCCTTGATGGATGTTGCCGATAGCGATATCGACCATCAGACCGAAAATCTCGCGCAATTTTTGCGCAGCATCAGGATTTGACCCCCCATGAGTGATTTGAGTCGTGACTTGAGTTCCGCCATCAACGCCGCTTGGGAGAAGCGCGACCAGTTGAACGTCACCTCCAAAGGGGTGGAACGCGATGCGGTGGAAGCGGTGCTGGACGGGCTGGACAGTGGTTCCTTGCGGGTCGCCGAAAAGATCGACGGCGCCTGGAAAGTGCATGAATGGCTCAAGAAAGCCGTGCTGCTGTCCTTCCGGCTCAATGACGTGAAGCTGATTTCCGGCGCGCCGGGCGAAGCGGTGTGGTGGGACAAGGTGGATTCCAAGTTCCTGGGCTGGGACGAAGCCAAATTCCGTGCCGCCGGCTTTCGCGCCGTGCCGGGCGCGGTGGTGCGCCGCTCGGCCTTCATCGCCAAGGGTGCGGTGTTGATGCCGTCCTTCGTCAACGTCGGCGCGCGGGTTGGTGAAGGCACCATGATCGACACCTGGGCCACGGTGGGGTCCTGCGCCCAAGTGGGCGCGCACTGCCACATCTCCGGCGGCGCCGGGCTGGGCGGGGTGCTGGAACCGCTGCAAGCCGCGCCCACCATCATTGAGGACAATTGCTTCATCGGCGCCCGCGCCGAAGTGGCCGAAGGCGTGATCGTGGGCGAAGGCAGCGTGCTGTCGATGGGCGTCTATCTGTCGGGTTCCACCAAGATTGTCGACCGCGCCACCGGCGAAGTGCATCTGGGCAAGGTGCCGCCCTATTCGGTGGTGGTGTCGGGCTCGCTTCCGTCTGGTAACGGCCCCAATCTTTATTGCGCCGTTATCGTCAAGCGGGTGGATGAGAAGACCCGCGCCAAGACCTCGATCAACGAATTGCTGCGGGATTGATGCCCAATATCCAGATCGACGCCCTTGCCCTGGCCCAGGCCCTGATCCGCCGCCCTTCGGTGACGCCGAAGGATGCTGGCGCGCTGGATATTCTGGAGACCGTGCTGAAGGAGCTGGGTTTCGTTACCCATCGCCTGCCCTTCGGCGATGTCGACAATCTCTATGCCCGGCTGGGGACGGCGGCGCCGCATTTCTGCTTTGCCGGCCATACCGATGTGGTTCCGGTGGGCGAAGGCTGGAACACCGATCCCTTCGCCGCCGAGGTCAAGGACGGCATGCTGTATGGCCGGGGCGCTGCCGACATGAAGTCGGCCATTGCCGCCTTTGTCGCGGCGGTGGCGAAAATCGGCAAGCCAAAATTCAAGGGCTCCATCAGCCTGTTGATCACGGGCGACGAAGAAGGCGCCGCGGTCAACGGCACCGTGAAATTGCTGGAATGGCTGACTGAGCGCGGGGAGAAGATCAATCACTGCGTGGTGGGCGAGCCCACCTCGGTCGGCCGTGCCGGAGACACACTGAAGATCGGACGGCGCGGCTCGATCAATTTCAAGCTCACGGTCAAGGGCGTGCAAGGCCATGTCGGCTATCCGCAAAAGGCCAAGAATCCCATTCCCGCCTTGGCCGAACTGGTCACCCAGTTGGCCACCCACAAGCTGGACAAGGGCACCGAGCATTTCGAGCCTTCGAGCCTGTCCTTCACCAGCGTGGACGTGGGCAACACCGCCACCAATGTGATTCCGGGCGAGGCGCGCGCCGCCTTCAACATCCGCTTCAACGACAAGCACACCCCGGACAGCCTGGCCAATTGGGTCAAGGACCGCGCCTCACGGGTTGCGGCACAATCCGGCTGTGAGATTGAGGTCGCCTCTCAGACCAGCGGCGTGGCCTTCCTCACCGCGCCCGGAAAATTCACCCAGCTGGTCAGCGACACGGTGGCCGGCGTCACCGGCGAAGCGCCTTTCTTTTCCACCAGCGGCGGCACCTCGGATGCGCGCTTCATCAAGGATGCCTGTCCGGTGGTGGAACTGGGCCTGGCGGGCACCACCATGCACAAGGCCGATGAATGCGTGCCGGTGGCGGAGATCGCCGCCCTGACCGACATCTATGCCGCGCTGCTGACGGCCTATTTCGCAAAGCCTCCAATGTGAGTGACGCCAGTCTGAATGCCATAGGCATTTTCGATTCCGGCATGGGTGGCTTGACCGTGATGCGCGCCCTGAAAGCGCGGCTGCCGAACGAATCCTATGTCTATCTGGGCGACACGGCGCGGCTGCCCTATGGCAGCAAAAGCGCCGACACCGTGACGCGCTATGCCGTGCAGGCAAGCCGCGCCCTGATGGCGCAGGACATCAAGCTTTTGGTGGTGGCCTGCAACACCGCCAGCGCGGCGGCGCTGCCGACCTTGACGCAAAGCCTGGCGCCCTTGCCGGTGGTGGGCGTGATCGAGCCGGGCGCCGAAGCGGCGGTGGCGGCGGTGCCGGAAGGGCCGATCGCGGTGATCGCCACCGAAGGCACGGTGAAAGGCGGCGCCTATGTCCGCGCCATCCAGGCGCGCAGCCCCCAGATGCCGGTGGTGCAGCAGGCCTGTCCCCTGTTCGTGGCGCTGGCGGAAGAAGGCCTGCGCGACGGCGCCATCGCCGAATTGGCAGCCCATCGCTATCTCGACCCCTTGCTCGCCACCATGCCCAGGCCGCGCGGCCTGGTGCTGGGCTGCACCCATTTTCCGGTATTGAAACAGACCATCGCCAAAATCGCGGGACCGGATGTGGCGCTGATCGACAGCGCGGAAACCACCGCGATGGCGGTGGAGAAAGCCTTGCGGGAGAAGTCCTTGCTGAATGGAGGCGGCACAAAACCGCCGCGATTCCTGGCGACGGATGCGCCAGGCCGCTTTGCCCATCTGGGTGAGATATTCCTGGGAGAGCCGATCGATCCGGGTGCGGTGACGCTGGTAGACTTGTAAATATGCCGCCACCTATCCCCGTAAATCTAGTGCTACACGACCCTGCATGGGCCGATCAGGCACAGCAAGAGCGTGACCGCCTGAGAACCGCCATTGGAGATGTCATTGTTACGGTCCATCATATCGGCTCAACCGCGATCCCCGGCATTCGCGCCAAGCCCATTCTCGACCTGATACCCGTCGTCCGCAGCTTTGCGGATTTCGACAACAGCCGCCAAGCTGTCGAACGGCTCGGCTATACGTGGTGGGGCGAATATGGCCTGCCGGGTCGGCGCTATTGCACCTTCGATGATCCGGTAACCGGTCAGCGGATGGTGCAACTCCATTGTTTTGAACAGGGCTCGCCACAAGTCACGCGGCACCTTGCGTTCCGGGATCATCTACGATCCCATCCGGACCTTGCGCGCGAATACGAGGCGGAGAAAGCCCGCTGCCGGGACTGTCATCCACTTGATTCGCATGCTTATGGCGATTGCAAGGAGGCCTGGATTCGCCGGATCGAGGCACTAGCTTTGTCGGCCCAAGCCAACAAGCAGGATCAGTAATCCACCCGCGCCAGATACAGCCCATCGGGCGGAGAGACCGGGCCGCAACGCGCCCGGTCCTTGGCGGCCAGCGCATCAGCCACATCGCGCGGTGTCCATTTGCCTTCGCCGACCAGCTTCAAGGTGCCTGCAAAGGAGCGGATCTGGTGATGCAGGAAAGACCGCGCCGAGGCTTCGAGATGGATTTCCTCGCCGCGGCGGCTGACATCCAGCCGGTCCAAGGTCTTGACCGGTGACTGGGCCTGGCATTCGGCGGCGCGGAAGGTGGTGAAATCATGCTGGCCCACCAGAGTCTGCGCCGCGGCATGCATGGCTTCGGCATCCAACCGCGCACTGATATGCCAGACCCGCTTGTCATCCAGCGCCGGCGGGCTGCGGCGGTTGAGAATGCGGAACAGGTAATGCCGGCTGCGCGCCGAAAACCGCGCATGGAAGTCCGCATCGGCAATGGCGGCGTCCAGCACCACCACTGGATCGGACCGCAGAAAATGATTGAGCCCATCGCGTATCTTGCCCGGCTCGAACGGCTTTTCCAGGTCGAAATGCGCCACCTGCCCCAAGGCATGCACTTCGGCATCGGTGCGGCCCGAGCCGGTCACCGTCACGCGTTCGCCGGAAAGCTTTTCGATCGCGGTTTCCAGCGCGGCCTGTACCGAGGGCCCATTGTCCTGGCGCTGCCAGCCGACAAAAGGCGATCCATCATACTCCAAGGTGAGGCGGAACCGCGTCATCAACCGAGCTTTGTGCCGGGCGGCAGGGCGAACCCCTTGAGCAACTCACGGGCATCCATCACGCCTTTGCCTGCACGTTGCACTTTCAAAAGCTTCAGCGCGCCTACGCCACAGCCAACAGTCAGGTCATCGGTGATGACTTCACCCGGATCGCCCCGATCCATGACCGGAATAGCATAAAGAATTTTCAACCTCTCGCCTTTGATTTCTGTGAATGCGCCGGGTGATGGCGCCAGCCCGCGGATCAGGCAATCGATTTCGGCGGCGCTTTTTGACCAGTCGATGCGGGCTTCGTCCTTGGAAATCTTTTTGGCATAGGTGACGCCGTCTTCGGACTGCGGCTGAGGCGTGATCGCGCCCCGCTCCAGCGCGCCCAGCGCCCGCACCATCAGGTCGGCGCCGAGACGCGACAGTTCGGCGGCCAGGTCGCCGCTGGTCTTGCGGCCCATTGGCACCCGTTCGGCCATCAGCACGGGGCCGGTGTCCAGCCCTTCTTCCATCTGCATCACCATCACGCCGGTCTCGGCATCGCCCGCCATCACCGCGCGCTGGATAGGCGCGGCGCCGCGCCAGCGCGGCAACAGCGAACCATGCAGGTTGAAACAGCCCAGCCGGGGCGCATCCAAAACCGGTTTGGGCAACAACAGGCCATAGGCCACGACAATCGCGGCATCCAGGTCCAGGGCGGCGAAAGCGGCCTGCTCATCGGCGCTTTTCAGCGACAGTGGCGTGCGGACGGGAAGCTTGGCGCGCTCGGCAAAGGCGTGAACGGGACCCGGTTCCAGCGCCATGCCGCGGCCCTTGGGACGCGGCGGCTGGGAATAGACCGCGGCGATCTCATGACCCTGGGCGATCAATTCGGCAAGGGTGGGCACCGCGAAATCGGGCGTGCCCATGAATGCAAGCCGCAAAACCATCTAGGCTTGCCCCCTCTTCGAGCCGCGGTTCAGGCGGTTTCTTTGAGCTTCTTGGCCTTGGTGAGCTTCTTGAGCGCCATGGAGCGCTTGAGCCGCGAAAGATGGTCGATGAACAGCACGCCGTCCAGGTGATCCATCTCATGCTGCAGGCAGGTGGCCAGCAGGCCGTCGGCTTCCAGAACCTGCTTGTTGCCGTCGCTGTCCAGGTACTCCGCCCTGATGCGGGCGGCGCGCTCGACATCGTCCCAGATTTCCGGCACCGACAGGCAGCCTTCCTCGAACACCGCCGTCTCTTCCGAGGCCCAGGTGATCTTGGGGTTGATGAAGGCGCGGGGGTTCTTCTTGCCTTCCTTCTGGTCCAGGTCGATCACGATCACCCGCTTGGGTACGCCGATTTGCACCGCCGCAAGCCCGATACCGTCGGCGGCATACATGCTCTCGGCCATGTCCTCGACCAGCTTGCGGATCTCGGCATCGACCTTTTCCACATCGGTGGAGGCGGCTTGGAGACGCGGATCGGGGGCGGTTATGATAGGGCGTATGGTCATGGGCTGGAGATAGGCGTACCGCTGCAGGCGGTCAAGCTTTCAGCCGCCTTTTGGGTCAAGGATTCATGGAATTAGCGTTGATTTTGCTGGCCGCCGCAGTGGTTGTGGGCGCGGTGATTCTGGCTTTCGCCCTGCGCAAGCCCGTCACGGAACCGTCTGCGCCCGATCCCCGGCTGGATGACGTCATTCGCGGCCAGGGCGCCATCGCCGAACAGTTCCGCCAGACCAGCGCCCAGGTCGAAGCCTTGAAACAACGGTTGGGCGAAAGCCTGACCGAGAACGCCACCAAAACGGCTGAGACCTTGGGCGGCATCGGTGCCCGCCTGACTGTGATCGATGAGGCGCAGAAGAACATCTCTGCTCTGTCAGGCCAGGTGGTGTCGCTGCAGCAGGTCTTGTCCAACAAACAATCGCGCGGCGCCTTCGGCCAGGCCCAGATGGAGGAGATCGTCCGCGACGGGCTGCCACCGACCCTTTACGAATTCCAATTCGCCCTTTCCAACCGCAACCGTCCCGACTGCATCATCCGCATTCCCGGTAACAAGGCGCTGCTGGTGATCGATTCCAAATTTCCCCTGGAAGGCTTCCAACTGTTGCGGCATGCCGCGACCGAAGAGGAGAAAAAGCTGGCACAGGCGCAGGTGCGCGCCACGGTCGGCAAGCATGTTGCCGACATCGTGGAAAAATACCTGATCCCGGGAGAAGTCCAGACTCCTGCGATCATGTTCGTGCCTTCGGAATCCCTCTATGCCGATCTGCATGACGGCTTCGCCGATGTGATCCAGAAAGCCCATCGCGCCAATGTGATCGTAGTGTCGCCCAATATCCTGATGCTGGCGATCAACACCATCCAGACGGTGATGAAAGATGCGCGCATGCGCGAACAGGCCGACTTGATAAAAAAAGAGGTCGGTGCCTTGCTGAACGATGTGCGGCTGCTCAGTGACCGGGTGTTCAAACTGCAAACCCACTTCGCCCAAGCCGATGCCGACATCAAGAACATCTTGATCTCAACCAGCAAAATCACGGGCCGGGCGGAGAAGATCGAAAAGGTGGAACTGGCGCCGCCGGAAGGGCTCAAAAGCCTCTCCTGAAGCCGCATCCGGAAGCGCCCCGGGCGGCCAATAAGGGCTAAGAAAGGGCTTTGCCATGGATCATGACTTTTACTGGGGTTTTTCCCGCTTCTGGTGGCTGATCTTTCCCTTGTTCTGGATGGTCTGGGCCATCGGCTGGAGCTGGTCCCGGCATTCGCGCGCCAACCGCGCCTTGGACATCATCAAGAGCTATGCCGACCAGGGCAAAGACCCGCCGCCGGAACTGGTGAAGAACCTGCAGGGCGGGATGGATGGTGGATGCGGCCCTTACGGCTGGCGCTTTTCACCCGAACGCCGCCTGCACCGCGCCTTCGTCTTTTCCGCTCTGGCCATCGCCTTTGGCGTGCTGACCTTCTGGCCTCACGACGACGGCGCGCGCTGGCACCATCATGGCGGCCTGTTCATTCCCATGATGATTTTCGCGGCCCTGGCGTTCAGCAATTTCCTCTCCTTGATGTTCATCCCTCCGCGTTGGCCTCCCCGTGACAAGGATGAGCGGTGACGCAAGACAGTGCCGAGCCGGCTCTGGTGGCACGCGCCAGGGCCGGTTCGGCCGACGCCTTTGGGCGTCTGGTCCACATGCACCAGCAGGGCTTGCGCGCCTTCCTGAGACGGTTGGCGCCGGCCGATGCCGACGACCTCGCCCAGGAGACCTTTGTCTTCGCCTGGGAAAATATCGCGCGCTTCGATCCCGCGCGTCCTTTTCGCCCCTGGCTGTTCGGCATTGCCTGGCGCAAGCATCGCGAAGGCAAACGCGGTTTCCTGCGGCGGCTGACGCGTCAGGGCCGGGCGGCCGCCGATACCGAAACCGTGTCCCAGCACGACCCCGGACTGAAACTGGACCTGGAAAAGGCGGTTTCGGGCCTGCCCCCGGAGCAAAAAGCCGCTTTGCTGCTTTGCCTGGCTTGCGAATTCACCCATGCGGAAGCGGCGGAGGCCTTGGCGATGCCGCTGGGCACGGTAAAATCCCATGTGGCACGGGGCCGCGAAAAACTGTGTGCCGCGTTAGGAGAGCGTGATGGATGACGCAACGCTGAAGAGCCTCTTGACTGCCGATGTGCCGGCTTTCGATCCCGGCTTCGGGCTGGCTGTGATGCGGCGCATTGAGCAGCGCCGCTTCCTGCGGGAGCTGGCGCAAACGGCGGGACTGGCTGCTGTGGTGGCGGTGTTACTGTGGCTGTTGGCGCCCATGCTGGAAACCGCCTGGCAGGAAAGCTTCGCCGCCTATTCCAGCAATCTCGTGATCCTGCTGGTGCTGATGAGCATCAGCGTGGTGGTGCCCTATCTTTTCCGCAATGAGATAAACCGGCTTCTCTAAAGTGAACGTCTCGCTTTGAACGCCGCACTGAGCGTTCCTTCGTCGAGATAATCCAGCTCACCGCCCACCGGCACGCCATGCGCCAGGCGTGTCACCTTCATGTCACCCAACAGATCCATCAGATAATGCGCGGTGGTTTGGCCTTCGACCGTGGCGTTCATTGCCAGGATCACTTCGTCGACTCCATGTTTTACGCGTTCCAGCAGCTGTCCCACATTCAGCCGCTCTGGTGTCACGCCATCCAGCGCCGACAGAGCGCCGCCCAGCACATGATAGCGGCCACGAAATACCCCCGCCCGTTCCAAGGCCCAGAGATCGGCGACATCTTCGACCACACACAGCAGATGCGGGTCGCGCCTGTTGTCGCTGCAGATGGTGCAGGGGCTTTGGGTATCGAGATTGCCGCAGACCTCGCAGGTCAGGATGGCGTCGGCGGCTTCCCGCAAACTGTCGGCCAGGGGTTCCAGCAAGGTGTCGCGCTTTTTCAGCAGGGCCAGCGCCGCCCGGCGGGCGGAACGGGGCCCCAACCCCGGCAGCTTGGAGAGCAGCTGGATCAGCCGCTCGATCTCGGAGCCGATGGCGGCCATCAGGATTCGGAATCCGTCTCGGGCATGGCGGGTGCTATTTCATCCTGCACCGTGTCGCGTACCGCCACGATTTCCGCATCGGGAAAGCGGTCCAGCACGGCGCGCACCATCGGCTCCTGTGCCGCGGCCTCGAAGCGCGCGCTTTTGGCCGCCAGCTTCTGTTCCGCCAGCGTGGGGCCGCCGCCTTGGCTGGCGATGGAAACCGTCCAGCGCTCGCCGGTCGCGGCGCGCAGCTTGGTCTGAAGGTCATTGGCCAGGGTGCGCGGGGCGCGCGGTGTGGGGCGGATCTCAATCAGCCCCGGCTCCAGCCGCACCAGATGGACATTGTGCTCCAGATTGACGCGCAGTTCCGAGCGCGGCTCGCACAGAGCGACAACATCTTCCAAGGTGCGCAGAGACGCAGTGGGGGCGGATTCATTGGTTTGGGGGGCGGCCATCGCCGCGCGCGCCGGCATGGCGGAGCCCGTTGCGACCGGTCCCCGCGAGGGCGATGACGGCGCGGAACTGCCGCCGCGCGGCGCAGGAACGGCCCCGCCATCGAGCAGGTCCTTCACCAACTTATCGGTGGGCGGCAGATCGGCGGCATAGGCCAGCCGGATCAGGGCCATCTCGCAAGCCGAGATCGGGCGGGTAGCGTCGCGCACCTCGAACAGGCCTTTCAGCAAAATCTGCCAGGCGCGGGTGAGGGATGCCACCGACAGTTTGGCGGCCAGCTCGCCGGCGCGCTTGGCTTCGCCGGAACCGCCGTCAAAGAATCCCTGCGCCGCGGGCGCGACCTTCACCCGGGTGAGGAAATGGACGGTCTCCAGCAGGTCCTGCACCACCGCCAGCGGATCGGCGCCCGCATCGTACAGGCCCTGCAGATCGGTCAGCGCCTCGGCTACATGTCCGCCCATCAGCTTTTCAAAAATGTCCAGCACCCGGCCACGGTCGGCCAGGCCCAGCATCTGACGCACCGTCTCGGCGGTGATCATTTCACCTTCACCATGGGCGATGGCCTGGTCCAGCAGCGAAAGCGAATCGCGCGCCGAGCCTTCGGCGGCGCGGGCGATCAAGGCCAGCGCACCGTCCTCGATCTTCACCTTCTCTTTTTCCGCCAGGGTCGCCAGATAGGCGGCCAGTTCGGCGCTGTCGATGCGGCGCAGGTCGAAGCGCTGGCAGCGCGACAACACCGTCACCGGCACCTTGCGGATCTCGGTGGTGGCGAAGACGAACTTCACATGCGGCGGCGGTTCTTCCAGGGTCTTGAGCAAGCCGTTGAAAGCCTGCTTGGACAGCATGTGCACTTCGTCGATGATATAGACCTTGTAGCGCGCCGCGACGGGGGCATAGCGCACGCCCTCGATGATTTCGCGGATATCGTCTATGCCGGTGCGGCTGGCGGCGTCCATCTCCTGCACATCGACATTGCGGGACTCCGAAATCGAGACGCAGGGCTCGCATACGCCGCAAGGCTGGATGGTGGGCTCCTTGCGCTTGCCGTCGGGGCCGATGCAGTTGAGCGCCCGGGCAATGATGCGGGCAGTGGTGGTTTTTCCCACTCCGCGCACCCCGTCAGCATGAACGCATGGGCGATGCGGCCGGTGGCAAAGGCATTGGACAGGGTGCGCACCAGCGCCTCCTGCCCGATCAGGCCGGTGAAATCGGTGGGGCGGTATTTGCGCGCCAGGACGCGGTAGGGCTGGGCGGGATCGGTTTTGGCCATGGGCGGACTATAGCAAGGTGGAGCGTCGGCGCGAGCCGGAGCGACCATCAAAAGTCGGTTGGCCTACGCCGTTTCGGATCGTATTTGTGGAAAGGTGGAAGCCGACGACCCGCAGCAGATTCGGTATGGCGTTTGGGCAGCTTGGCCGCTGCCCTCACCGTTCCCGGCCTGCCGGAGAAGGTGGAAGCCCGCCGACCCGCGTCGGATTCGTTACGCCGCTCGGGCGGCTGGCCGCCACCCTCGCCGTTCCAGACCTGACCAGTTTAGCGAGGTGGAAGCCGACGACCCGCAGCAGATTCGGTATGGCTGCTCCGTTCCCGGCCTGACCAGGTTAGCGAGTGCTACGCCCGCCGACTTCCAAGGCGGATATAGGGATTTTTTCGGCGAAATGCGAGTCTGTCCCGCCTAGGCGGCGGCAAGCCCAGCCTGATCGACCAGCCGCTCCGGCGGCAGGATCACCGTCACCACCGTCCCCTGGCGCGGCACGCTTTCCAAGGTCAATACGCCGCCATGCAGTTCCACCATCTGGCGGGTCAGAGGCAGGCCCAGTCCGGTCCCTTCATATTTGCGGGCGAGCGAGGAATCCACCTGACCGAAGGGTTCCAGCGCCTTGGCGAAATCTTCCGGCGCCATGCCGATGCCGGTATCGGCCACCTGCAAGGTCAGGCCGTTCTCACCGGCGGAGGCCCGCACCGTGACGGTGCCTCCGGCAGGGGTGAATTTCACGGCGTTGGACAAGAGATTGAGCAGAATCTGGCCGATACGGCGGCTATCGGCCTTCAGAAACGGCAGAGCCGGCGCAATCTCGCTGAACAAGGCGATCTCTGCCTTGGCGGCCTGCATCGAAATCATCTGGATGGCGTCGGCGATCTTTGTAGCGGGATCGAAAATCTCCTCCTGCAACTCACCCCGGCCGGCCTCGCAGCGGGCTATGTCCAGAACGTCGTTGATCACCGACAGCAGATGCGTACCGCTCATATGCATGTCGGACAGATATTCCTTGTAACGCGACGAGCCCAGCGCGCCATAGGTCTCACCCTGCATGACCTCCGCAAAGCCCAGAATGGCATTCAAAGGCGTCCGCAGTTCATGACTCATCGAGGCCAGGAAGGCCGATTTTGCCCGGTTGGCGGCTTGCGAGGCGTCCAGTGCCACCGACAATTCCTGGGAAGTTTGGGTCAGCGCCTGCTGGGTGGCTTCCAGTTCGGCGATATGCTCGCGCATGCGCAGCGCTTCGCCCTGGGCGCGCGCTTCCAGATGCCGGTCCAGGATGGCGAGGATCAGCGCCTGGGCCACGATGAATGCGGCGCTGGCGGCCACCACGACAGCCAGTGCAAAGCCGTTCATCAGGGCGCCGGAAAAGTGGTGTTCTCCATCGGGGATGTAGCGTACCGCCGCCATGGCGGTGAAATGCAGCCCCACAATGGCGGCCAGGAAAAGTCCCGCACCCAGCGCATAATCGCTGCGCGCCTTGCGGCGGATGGCGAAGTGCAGCGCCAGGCCCGACAGGGAAACCCCGATCAGCACCGAGGCCGTGACATAGTTGATGTCCCAAAGGGCGCGCGCGGGCAGTTCGACCGCGGCCATGCCGGTATAGTGCATGGCGCAGATGGCGGTGCCGACGATGATGCCGCCCAGGGCGCCGCTGATATCAACCGCCACGATGAAGCCCAAGCCACACAGGGTCGTGGCGATAAGCACCGACAGGACGGTGAGACCCGGCGCAAAGGCGACAGGAACGCCGGCATTGTAGGCCAGCATGGCAACGAAATGGGTTGCCCAGATCCCGCAACCGGCTACCGCCCCGGCACCGGCCAGCCAGTTCAACTGCACACGGCCGGTGGCGGCGCGCGCACGTGCGATCATGGACAAGGCCGTGGTACAGGCGAGCGCGCAAAGCACCGCCGCGACAACCACCAGCCGCAAGTCATGTTGCTGGAAGATGCAGCCCAGGACACGGATCATGGCCGGCTTTGTGCCGCAGGCACCGTAAAGTTCGGCTTAAAAAATCGTGTGCCGGATTGGGATTTGCAAACTTCTGGGCCATAAAGCGCGCCGATGAAGACGATACCCTTTTCCGGCAATCCCCTGGACCGCGCCAGCTACGGGCGCAGCGACCCAGCCTGGCTGGCGGCGCAGGCGCAAGCCGGCCTTTATCTGCCCTTCTGGCAAAACCGCCCTTTCCTTGCCCAGGAGCGCCTGAAATTTCAGCCCCCGCGAACCGATTGGGCCGATGCGACGTGCGTATTCCTGGGACTGGATGACGGGCAACCGCTGTTTGCCGTGGATCTGCCGGGCGAGAGCGAGCCGACGCTGGGCGATGGCGCCTTTCAGGAAATGCGGTCTGCCGCTTTCGTGCTGCCGGGTCGCGAGACGGCCATCGCCGGCCAGGCAAAGGCATTGCTGGACTGGCATAAGCGCCATGGCTTTTGTCCCAATTGCGGCACGCGCACTGAAATGCGCGACGGCGGCTATCGCCGCCAATGCCCGCAATGCGGCGCGGACCATTTTCCCCGCACCGATCCGGTGGTGATCATGCTGCCGATCTTCCGCTACGACGATGGGCGCGAAGAATGTCTGGTGGGGCGCAACAAGCGCTTTCCGCTCCCGCTATATTCCGCCTTTGCCGGTTTTGTCGAACCGGGCGAAAGCATGGAAGAAGCGGTGCGCCGCGAATTGCGGGAAGAAGTGAATCTGGAAACCGGTGCAGTCACCTATTATGCGAGCCAGCCCTGGCCTTTTCCGTCATCGCTGATGCTGGGCTGTTATGCCCAAGCGCTAAGCCGCGATTTTGAGATCGACGCCAATGAGATTGCGGCGGCGCACTGGCTGAGCAAGGAGGAAGCGCGCGCCCGGATGGTCAACAAGATCGAAGATGAAATAAAGCTTCCCGTCGTCATCGCCATCGCCCATCACCTGATCAAGGATTGGGTGAGCCGGGAATAGCGAAAGGTCCAGTGGACCTTTCGCCCCGGCGAACGCCGCAACATCCGAGCGAAGCGAGGATGTGAGGCCGGGACGCCGCGAGCCAAAGCGAGCGGCAAAGCCTGCCCCGCGGGCGAACTACGGCATATCTTCCCTGAAGGGATGCGCGGGATACACGCCCATAATCGTGTGACGCGCGGTATGGAAGGCGAGCTCTTCCAATGCGCGCTTCACTGCCGGATCGTCGGGATGACCCTGGATGTCGGAATAGAACTGGGTGGCATTGAACGACCCGCCCAACTGATAACTCTCCAGCTTGGTCATGTTCACGCCATTGGTGGCAAAGCCGCCCATCGCCTTGTAGAGCGCCGCCGGAACATTCTTCACCTGGAAGACGAAACTGGTCACCACTTTTCCAATATTGGGCGCGCGCTCATCCTCGCGCGACATGATCAGGAAGCGGGTGGCGTTGTGATGCTCGTCCTCGATATCGGGCTTGAGAATCGCAAGACCGTAGAATTCCGCCGCCAGGGTCGAGGCGATGGCGGCGACGCTTTTGTCTCCCAGTTCGGCCACATGCTTGGCCGAGCCTGCCGTGTCGTACCAATGGTGCGCCACCCACTTGCGCTGGCGCAGCACCGCGCGGCACTGGGCCAAGGCCGGCGCCTGGCTGTAGACGCTTTGGATATCGTCCAGGGTGGCGCCCTTGAGCCCCAGCAGTTGGTGGCGGATGGGCAGGAAATGCTCGCCCACGATATGCAGGCCGGAATCCGGCAGCAGGTGATGGATGTCGGCGATGCGGCCGATCAGCGAATTCTCTACCGGAATGATCACCAGATCGGTGTCGCCGGAACGCGCCGCGTCGATGGCTTCTTCAAAGGTCGGCTTGGGGATGGCCTGGGCATGCGGCACCGCCTGCAGCGCTGCAACATTGGCGTAAGCCCCCGGCTCGCCCTGAAAGGCGACACGCCTGGCTTTTTCGATGGCTTTCATCACGACAGCAATTTCCGGGCTTTTTCCAAATCGGCGGGAGTATCAACAGACAGGGGGGCTGCGTCCACACGTGCCACCGCAATGCTCATGCCCGCTTCCAGCGCCCGCAGCTGCTCCAGCTTTTCGCGCTTTTCCAGCGGCGAGGGCGGCAGGGCGACAAAGCTTTCCAGCGCCTCCCGCGCATAGGCGTAAAGACCGATATGGTGATACAGCGTGCCCTCGCCGGTCGGCGCAGTGGCGCGGGTGAAATAGAGCGCATGGCCCAGCCGCTCGCGCGCATCCCAGGCCACCACCGCCTTGACCACCGCGGGATTGTCCTTGTCGGCCTCATTATCGATCGGCGCGGCCAGGGTGGAGATATCGGCGCCGGATTTGTAGAGACAGGCGACCACGGTTCTCAACTGCTCCGGATCCAGCGCCGGCAAATCGCCTTGCAGGTTCACCACCACATCATGCGCCGAGGCGGGATCGGCCAGGGTCAAAGCCGCCCAGATGCGGTCGGAGCCTGACGGCAGTTCGGGATCGGTCAGGACGGCCTGGCCTCCAGCCTTTTCGACCGCTGCCACGATCTCGGCTTCCGCCGCCGCCACCACCACTGGACCGAGGTCCGCGGCTACGGCCCGCTCCCAGACGCGCACGATCATGGGCACGCCGCCAATATCGGCCAATGGCTTGCCGGGAAGCCGGGTCGAAGCCATGCGGGCGGGGATCAGCAGGATGGGGTTCATGGTGGTTCCGTGGACGTCTGTGTTTAGGCCCGGATTCGCGCTAAAGCCAGCTAAAGCCTGACATTTATGCGACGCTTCGCCGCAATGACGCGAGGGCGGCGGTGGGTAATGTCCCCCCGTATTTTCCGCCGGGACCCCGCCCGGCTTTGGGGAGCTTCTCGGCCATGGATTCCTTCGAGTGGAACAAGATCATCGGCGCGGTCCTGGGCACGGCGATTTTCATTTTCGTCGTCCGCCTGGTCGCCGAAAAGATCTATGAGCCGGAAAAGCCCGAGAAGCCCGGCTATGTGGTGGAAGGCGTGGTCGAAACCCCGGCCGGCGGCGGCGCTGCCGCCACCGCCGAGGAAGCGATGCCCGATTGGGGCACGGTGCTGGCCAGCGCCGATGTGGCTGCGGGCAAGACGATCTCCACCAAGTGCGAGCAGTGCCACGACCTGAGCAATGGCGGCCCCAACAAGATCGGCCCCAACCTGTTCGGCGTGGTGGACCGTCCCCGCGCCACCCATCCGGGCTTCGCCTATTCCGCCGCCATGAAGGGCAAGCCGGGCAACTGGACCTATGACGAGCTTTTCAAGTTCATCAAGGCGCCGGGCTATGACATTCCCGGCACCAAGATGAGCTTTGCCGGCCTGCGCAGCGACAAGGACCGCATCAACCTGATCGCCTATCTGCGCACCAATGCGGCTTCGCCCGCACCGATCCCGGCGCCCGCGCCCAAGAAGGAAGCGGCTCCGGCTGCTGCTCCTGCCGCCGGCGCCGCGCCGGCCGCTGGTGCCGCGCCTGCTGGTGCCGCCGCCCCCGCTGCGCCCGCTCAAGGGCCGGCCAAGGGTCCCGCGCCTGCCGCTCCGAAACCCCAATAACGGATCGTGACGGGGCTCTCAGGTAAGCCCAATGTCCTGTTCCTTTTGCCGCCGGGATGGGACGCGCTGAGCAAGTCGCTGTTTGGCCATTCCGGCTTCAACAGCTTCCTGCACGGCAAGGATCACTATGCGCCGCAGCAGATCGACTATTTCGTCGGCTTCCGGCCACCGCACGGCTTTCTGAAAACCTTGCCGCGCCTGAAGGCGATCTTCTCGCTGGGCGCAGGCGTTGACGGCTTTCTGCGCGATCCGGAATTTCCCCGCCACCTGCCGGTGGTGCGTTTTGTCGACCAGACCCTGCAGCGTGAGATGGCGCAGTATGTCGTCATGCACGCCCTGATCATCCACCGCCAGCAGCGCGCCTTTGATGCCGCGCAGAAAGAGCATGTCTGGCGGCAAAGGATGCTGGCGCGACCCTCCCGCGAGCTGTGCGTCGGCATCTTGGGCATGGGTGATATCGGCGCGGTGACGGCGGAACGGCTGCTGATGTTCGATTTTCAGGTCTTTGGCTGGAGCCGCAGCCGCAAGAATGTCCCTGGTGTCACCAGCTTTGCCGGGCCGCAGGAACTTGGCACCTTTCTGGCGCATTGCGATATCATGGTCTGCATGCTGCCGCTGACGCCGGAAACCGAAGGCATCATGAACGCCAAATTGTTCGCGAGCCTGCCGCAAGGCGCCTGGGTGATGAATGTGGGCCGGGGCGGCCATTGCAACGAACAGGACCTAGTGGCGGCGCTGGACAGCGGGCATTTGTCGGGCGCCGTTTTGGATGTCTTTCAGACCGAGCCTTTGCCGCCGGACAATATCCTGTGGAGCCACCCCAAGGTGACGGTGACGCCGCATATCGCCGGCATCACCGATCCGCGCAATGCCGCGGCCTTTGTGGTGGACTGCGTCATCCGGGCGGAAAGCGGCGCGCCCTTTACCAATGTCGTGGATTTGAGCCGGGGCTATTAGCGATGGGAAAGTTCGCGAGCCGGATCAAGGACTGGGCGGCGGAACTGTTCGTGCGCGCCGAGCAACGCGGCAGCTTTCGCAAGCTGCCCGCCTTCGAGCGGAACTTGCGCGAATATCCTGAGCTATCCGTGCTGGCGGCGAACTATTCGGTGATCCGCAGCGAGTGCGAGAGCCTGATTAGAAGTTCTTTGCGCATTCCCGGCATGGAAGAACTGACCAGCTACACCTCCGGTGGCATCCATCAGATCGCCTGGAAGAGCTTCATGTTAAGTCCGGGGAATTCATCGAGGAGAATTGCGTGCTGGCGCCAAAGACCGCCGCGCTGCTGCGCGGCATTCCCGGCGTCTATACCGCCTTCTTTTCTGTGCTGGAGCCGAACCAGCATATCAAGGCGCATTGGGGCTATTGGAAAGGCTTTGTCCGCTATCACCTGGGCGTCATCATTCCGGACAATAACCGCGAGAACAACTGCTGGATCCGGGTCAATCCGGACGCCCAGTCGCGCACCGGCGACCGCGCCGCGATCGAGCAGGGCGAGAAATATCACTGGCACGATGGCGAAGCGGTGCTGTTCGACGACACTTTCCTGCACGACGCCACCAACCAAAGCGACCAGGTGCGGGTGGTGTTGTTCCTTGATGTGGCGCGCAAAATGAACTGGCGGCTGTCGCTGCTTAACCGGCTGTTCCTGTGGATCGCGCACAAGGACAAATCGGTGCGGGAAATTCGCGCCAACGCAACGGTTCGGGCGAAATCCTAAGTCTTCTCCTCGTCATGGTCCGGCTTGTCCGGGCCCTCTCACCGTATGGATGGCCCGCATGAAACGGGCCATGACAAAGAGGCTAGATCAAAGTCGCTTGATGCTGGTTACCGGGCCGGCGATTGTTTCAATTCGTGCCATCGCCTCGGCCAGCGGTTCGATGGCAACTTCCATATGAAACGCGTTGGCGTGCAGCAGAGATCGCGTATTCAGCATCACGCCCATATGACCTTTCCAGAATATAAGGTCGCCACGCCGCACGTCCGAAAGCGTCACGGCGTCGCCGAGCGCTTTTTCCATCATGTCGGTGTCGCGCGGCGCTGTCTTGCCTGTGGCCTGCAAGGCGGTCTGGATCAGGCCCGAACAGTCCAAGCCCGCACAGGTCTTGCCGCCCCAAACATAGGGTGCACCCAGGAATCGCTCCGCCACCGCGACGAAATCCTTTTCGGCGTCCGGCATCAGGTGGCGCTGGTGCACAAAGCCGATGCCGATATCCACATAATCGCCCTCACGCGAAACAACCGGGACGGCGGCATTCATGGGCAGGAGATCGCGCACCGGCGTCTTGAGACCGGCCGCCGAAAACACCGGCGCGATCAGCGCACTCACGCGCAGGGTTCCGGTTTTGGTGTCGCCCAGCGCATCGGACCGGACATATCCGACATACAGATCGTTGCGCGACTGCACCCAGGCCCAGCCGTCTTTTTCCTCGTACACAGTGACCTGCTCGCCGAACAGCAATTCGCTGTCTTGCGCCGCGTCTTCCGAAGGACGGACACGCAGCGACACACGGCCTTTTGCGATGCCGGCCTGCCATCCTTCGACAAAGCGCTCCGCCTGCACTTTGTCCTTCAAATGTGCTGCTGCCAGGTCGGGTCGCGCTGGTGTGAGCCTCTTATCCGCCATAGCGCTCTTTCAGCAGCGCATACAGCGCGCGCGCGGCATTGGCTTCGCCACCAATCGGCCGCCCCGGCTTGGCGCGGTCGATCCAGGCGGGAATATCGAGATGTACCCAGCTTTTGGTTTTGCTCACAAAGCGGTTGAGAAACAGCGCCGCGGTGATGGCGCCCGCATAATTGTAGGCGGGATTGTTGTTGAGATCGGCCACCCGGCTGGTCAACGTATCCTCATAGCCACGCCATAAAGGCAACCGCCACAGCGGGTCCTGCACCGCCGTGCCAATGCGCATCAGCTCGCCGGCCAGCACCTCATCATCGGTGAAGAAGGGCGGCAGCTCCATGCCGGTGGCGGCCCGTGCCGCACCGGTCAGGGTCGCAATGTCGATCAGCAATTCGGGCGTGGCATCATCGGCATCGGCCAGGGCATCGGCCAGGATCAACCGGCCTTCCGCGTCCGTGTTGCCGATTTCCACCGTCAGGCCCTTGCGGCTGGTGAAGACATCGCCGGGGCGCATGGCGTTTCCGGATACCGAATTCTCCACCGCCGGAATCAGGATCCGAAGCCGAAGATTGAGTTTGGCGCCCATCGCCATGCCCGCTATGGCCAGCACGGTGGCAGCGCCGCCCATGTCCTTCTTCATGGTGAGCATGGCGGATGACGGTTTGAGGTCGAGCCCGCCGGAATCAAAGCACACGCCCTTGCCCACCAGGGTGACCAGCGGGCCGCTTTGTTTGTTGGAAGGGGCCCAAGCCATATCGATCAATCGCGGCGCCCGCGGCGAGCCGGCGCCCACCGCCGCGACCAGCGGATAATTCCTGGCCAGCGCCGCACCGCTTGTCACCGTAACCTTGGCACCATGTGTCTTGGCGAGGCTGCGCGCCGCGGCTTCCAGTTCGGCCGGCCCCATATCGTTGGCAGGCGTGTTGACCAGATCGCGCGCCAGAAACAGATTTTCTGCAATGCGCGACACCTCGGCGCCATCGACGCCAGACGGAATCACCAGCCTGGCTTTCGGCGCCGCCTTCTTCTTGTAGCGGTCGAAGTGGTAGCCGCCCATCAGCCAGGCCAGCGCCGCATTTGCGCCGCCGCAGAAATCCGGCACCTCGCCCAGACGGTAAAGCCCAGCCGGAAGTTTTTCCGCCGCGGCCGCCAAACCAAAGGCGTCCCTGCCCTCTCCCAATCCCAGCACCCAGGCGGCGATCCCGCCTTTGGCATCCGGCAGCGCCGCCAGCGCGCCGGACGCGCCGGAAAAACCGGACGCCGTCACCAAGCCGGAGCGCTTTTGCCGGGAGAGCCAGGTCTTGGCGTCCTTGGCCGGAACGGCGTGCAGGGGAATGGCATTTCTGCCGCCGCTTGCAAGGCTGGGATGCATATTGAACTCTATCCTTTGTTGCCGGCGACTCTAAGAATCACCATCGCCAACCGCAAGCCGCAGGGAGTGAGAATATATGGCCCGCTATACACTGATCGTCGGCACCCGCAGCTGGTCGAGCTGGAGCTTGCGCCCCTTTATGGCGCTGAAAGCCACCGGCGCGCCGTTTGAAACCGTGGACATCCGCTTGCGCCAGAAGGATGCCCCCACCACCCGCGACCAGATCCTGAAATTCTCGCCTTCCGGCAAAATCCCGACCTTGAAGATCGAAGAAGCCGGCAAGACGCTGACGGTGTGGGACAGCCTCGCCATCTGCGAGACCCTGGCCGAACGCCATCCGGAGGCGAAGCTTTGGCCAGGCGACGCAACGACACGCGCGGTGGCCCGCAGCTATGCAGCGGAGATGCATTCCGGGTTCCCCGATGTGCGCGATCAGTTGACGATGGATTTCGCGCGCAAAAAGCCGCTTCCGGACTTGCGCGAGGATACCAAGATCCAGATCGCGCGCATCCTGGATGCCTGGCAAAGCGCGCTTCAAACCTGGCAGGGCGGCTTTCTCTTCGGCGCTCTGAGCGTCGCCGACTGCATGTATGCCCCGGTGGTGTCGCGCTTTGAAACCTATGGCGTGGAGGTGCCCGCAAGCGTGCGCTCTTACATGGATCGTGTGCTGGCGCTGCCGGCGATGCGGGAATGGCGTGCGGTCTGTGAAAAGGAAATCGAAGCCGGCCTGCCCGCAACCATGCCCTAAGACGGCGCTTTGCCTTTTTCGCGATAGAAGCGCGCCGCTCCAGGGTGCAACGGCGCAGGCAGATTTAAGGCGGCATTATCCAGCCCAATGCCGCGGGCGCTGGGATGGCTGGCGACCAGGGTGGAGCGGTTCGCCGGATTGAACAGGGCGCGCGTCAACCCATAGATCAGGGGATCGGGCTCGCCGTCGCGTGTTATCCAATAAGCGCGGGTCGCCACGGTTTCGACCGCGCCAGTGCCGGGATAGGCGCCGGCGGCAATGGTGGCCGGGGAGAGCTGTGGCACCATCTGCACCAGCCGGTCACGGCCTTCGCCGTCGATCGGCACCAGGCGCGCGACGTGATGTACCAACAGGTCCCGGATTGAATCCAGCGGCACGCCGGCCACGGTGAAATAGGCATCGATCCGGCCGTCCTTCAACATCTGATCGGCAGGTTCGTCGGAAACGATTTCGCGCACGCGCAACCGGTAGGCGGTCAGGATGGCGCGGGCGCGTACCAGCCCGCCGCTTGCGGGTGGGCCGATCAACACTCTTTTGCCGCGGAGGTCGGCGACCGACTGGATAGAGGACTTGTCCGCCACCACCAGATGGGTGTCTTCCGGAAACAGAGCGGCGATGATGCGCAGATGCGTGGCTGGCCGGCGGAAAACGCCACTCCCCGCCACCGCCGCGGCAATCACATCGCCATCGGCAAAACCGGAATCCACCAGCCCCTGATTGACCGCACGAAGATTGTCGGTGGAGCCTTGGCTGGTACGCGCTGACAGGATCACACCGACCGGCCCGCAGACGGTGGCGGTATCGCAGCGCCCCACGCCCAGCGGATGACTGATCAGGCCTGCCATGGCCTGGCCCACCGGAAAGTAGACGCCTTCGGTGGATCCGGTAGCGATCTGGAAGGAAACGCGCGTGGGCCCGGAGTCGGCCAGGCCCAGATTTCCGCCCGTCAGCAACGCACCAACCACCAGCACCGCAAAGGCAAGCAGGGCAATCAGGGCTAACAGACGCTGCGACATGATCGGAAAAGTTAAACCTTTATTGCGTCAGGAGTTGGGCGTTAATCGGGTTGAAATGTCCTCGCTGTGACAGGAAGGCGCCATGCGCCGGCACTGGTTCTATATGCGCCGATATACTTAAGGGTTTGTTGACTGGACAACTGGCACAGTCACCGCAGCGTTTTTCGAAGGCTGCCCCACATGGCTTTGTCCACTCTCCGTAAAGCCCCTCTGGCTGTCGCATTGCTGCTGAGTTGCGCGCCCGCGCACGCCGGATGGTTCGGCGACGATTCCAAACCCGCGGCAACGGCAAAGGACACCGCCAAAAACACCTCCAAGGACGCAACGAAGCAACAGGATAACGCGGCGGCGCCTGGAGTGACGCTGGAAGACAGCATCCGCCAGGCGCAGATGCTCAGGCTGGCCGGACAATATCCCGAGGCCATCAGGCACCTTTCGCAGTTGATGATGGTGGCATCGGACGATCAGCGCATCATCGGCGAGTATGGCAAGACGCTGGCCGCCATGGGACGCGCTTCCGATGCGGTGAGCTTTTTGACTCACGCTCAGGAGATGCAGCCCACCGACTGGACCATCGCTTCCGCCCTGGGCGTCGCCTACGACCAGGTCGGCGACCAGGCCAACGCCAAGCTTGCCTATGAGCATGCGCTGAAGATCAAGCCGGAAGAGCCCAGTGTGCTCAACAACTACGCCCTGTCGCGCATGCTGGCCAAAGACCCCGAAGCCGCCAGCAAACTGGCGGCCCGCGCCGAACGCGCCGGCGGCAACGCCGACGCCAAGATCGCGCGCAATATAGACATGATCCGCTCGCTGGCGCCGGAGCCCGTCGTCGCTGCCGCGCCCGCGCCGCAAGCCCCGACACCGGTGGCGCAGGTGCCGGTTTCGCCCGCGCCTTCGGTCGCCAGCAACGCCGCGCCGCACCCTCAGACGCCAGTGGTGCACAATGAGACGCCGGTTTCGCACACGCCTTCCGTCGCCAGCGCGCCGCAAGACAAGAATTCGGCTGTCGCGGTTGCCAAGCCGGTACCGGTGCAAAGTCAGGCCTTGCCGCAAGACAAGAATTCCGCTGTCGCGGTTGCCAAGCCGGTGCCGGTGCAGAGCCAAGCCTTGCCGCCGGCTTCCGCCGCAGCCGAGAACCGCGTTGTGATGCAGAAAGTGCCGGTGGATCCGCTGGCCGGTCCCGTGTCCGCTACCCATGCGCCGCGGCCGTTGCAGTCTCCCGTCGCCGCCGCCGTACCTGCCCCCGTGAAGATCGCCGACGGCATCAAGCCGGTCGCGCCAGTGAATGCCGCCGCGCCCATGACGGCGCCAGTCAAAGCCGCGGAAGCCGCCAAGCCTGTCTCTTCCTCCACGCCGGTAAAGGCGGCTGACGCCAAATCCGCCGAGGCCGCCAAGTCCGCTTCCGTTGCGGCCGTGAAGACCGCCGAAGCCAAGCCGGAAACTGCGAAGCCGGCTTCTGCTGTGACCGCATCTGTGAAGCCGATCGCCGCCACGCCCACCCCGATCAAGGCCGCGGAAGCCGCAAAGCCTGCCACGCTCTCCACGCCGGTCAAGGCGGCAGACGCCAAGCCGGCCGAAGCTTCCAAGCAGGCCGCTGGCACACCGGCGCATATTGCCACACCGGTCAAGGCGGCAGATGCCGGCAAGCCCGCCGCCAAGACGGCGGCTGCGTCCGTCACTTTGCAGATGGCCGCATCGCCGGCCGCGGAAAACGGCAAGCCCGCCGCCGCGCCGAAGGTCTTGTCTGCCACGCCAGTGAAGGCAACCGATGCCAAGCCAGCCAAGCCGAAGGATGCCATCCCCGGCCTGCGCATGAGCGCCAACGCCTACTAGCCATCGCGCATATCGCTATCAGTTCGCGATCCGGTCTGTCTAAGACTCGCGGCACCGCGCGGTCAGCCATGCTTGAAATGCCGCCATGGCGGGTGTGGGAGTTTTTGAAATCAGCCGGGTGAGCCAATAGGAGCCGACATCGACTTCCATTCGGAAAGGTCGAACAAGCATCCCCAGGTTCAATTCGCGCCGGAACATGGATGGCGGCGCCAGCGCCACGCCTTCGCCGAGAAGTGCGGCCTGCACCATCAGCGAGGAAGCATCGAACACCGGCCCGCGCGCGGAGATATCCCGTGCGCCGGCTTTTTCCAGCCAGGCCGGCCAATCCTGCGTCCGGTAGGATCGCAGCAGGGTGAATTTTCCAAGATCGGCGGGCTGGCGGAGTTGCGCGGCCACCGCGGGTGGGCAGAGCGGCGAAATTGGAGCCGCCATCAACCGCTCGGCATGCACGCCATGCCAGGCGCCCGGCCCAAAGCGGATGGCGAAATCGAGGCTTTCGGTCCACAGATCGACCTTGTTGTTGTTGGTCATGAGCCGCAGATCGACAAAGGGATGCTGCGCCCGGAAATCCGCGAGCCTTTCGACAAGAAAACCAATCGCGAAAGTCCCGACCACGCCCACCGTCAGGACTTCGCGCGGCGCGCCTCCCGAGATCGCACCCAGCGCCCGCTCGATGCGCAAAAAGGCATCCTCCACGGTGGGCGCGAGCGCTGCCCCTTCGTCTGTCAATACCAGTCCCCGTGTGGTGCGGCGGAAGAGAGCCGAGCCCAGATATTCTTCCAGCACCTTGACCTGATGGCTTACCGCCGCCTGGGTCACACACAGCTCTTCCGCAGCCCGGGTGAAGCTGAGATGCCGTGCGGCGGCCTCAAACGCCCTTAAGGGATTCAACGAGAGTTCGCTCAGGGGCACGGCACGCTCCATATAAAAAGTATGGACGGCACCGAATTATCATCGCTTGAAGCATTTCACAATCGTTCGCATTCTTCGCTGCGACGGAGAAACCGCGGCCGGATACATAAGATTTCGTAAGGTCTGGAAAGGCACCACCGTCCGGCGATCCGCTTCTCTTCAAGGGATGACAAATGTACTGGCGACTCGCTTTGATGATCGGGCTGGGAATCTCTCCGGCCATTGCAAAAGCACCAGCGGCGCGGTGCGCTTCCTGCGCGGAATGGAACATTCCCCAACAGCCGTTCCGCGTTTTTGGCGATACCTATTATGTAGGGACGCGTGAGCTCAGCGCGATCCTGATTGCCTCCGACCGTGGGCTGATCCTGATAGACGCGGACCTGCCGGAATCTGCGCCCCAGATTGCAAACAATATCCGCGCCCTGGGTTTTGATCCCAAGAGGATCAAGCTGATCTTGAATTCACACGCCCATTTCGATCATGCCGGCGGTATTGCCTGGCTGCAGCGGCTCAGCGGCGCAAGGGTCGCCGCAAGCCCGTGGAGTGCGCAGGCCCTTCGCCAAGGACACGCCTTGCCGGACGATCCCCAACATGATCTGGCCCCTTCCCCGATTGCCGCTGTCGACAATATTGAAACCATCCGCGACCGCCAGGTTCTACGTGCCGGCGGATCTGCCCTGACGGCGCATTTCACGCCCGGCCATACACCAGGCGGCACCAGTTGGAGTTGGACGTCCTGTGAGCAGGCGCACTGTCTTCACATCGTCTATGCCGACAGCCTGACGGCGGTATCGGCTGAGCCGTACAAATTTTCCGCCCATCCCGGATTGGTGGCGGGCTTCTCCAAAAGCTTTGATATCGTTGAAGCCTTGCCCTGTGACATCCTGTTGACGCCGCATCCGGGCTTTTCCGGGACGCTCAAGAAACTTGCCGCCCGCGAGCACGGCCAGCCGGATGCCTTCGTCGATCCGCAATCCTGCCGCAAGTATGTGGCTTCAGCGCGCGACGGATTAGCAAAACGTCTGGCGCAAGAAACATCAGCAAGAAATCGGTAGCCGACGTCGACCTACCAGCGCGAGGGATTTTGCGACCTGAGCAGGAGCGTCGCGCGGAGCGGAAAATCCTCAGATGCGCCCGCGCGAGGAATTTTGGTCGATGGGCAGGAGCGCGGAGCGAAGTGGGCGAAAAGCCCATGAGCGATCGCGCGACGAACCCAGCGGCCAAAAGAACCGCGCGGGCTAATGCATCATGTGTTTGATGGTGATAATAGCCGGCCCCATAATCACGACAAACAGGCAGGGCAGGAAGAAGATGATCATGGGCACGGTGAGCTTGGCGGGCAACGACGCCGCCTTGCGCTCAGCCTCCTGCATGCGCATCTCGCGGTTTTCCGTGGCGGTGACGCGCAAGGCCGAACCCAGCGGTGTACCGTATTTTTCCGCCTGATTGAGAGCGGTAGCAACGGCCTTGACGCCGGCATGGCCGCAACGCTTGGCCAGATTGTCGAAGGCCTGACGGCGGTCGGGAAGGTAGCTGAGTTCGGCGGTGGTGAGCGCCAATTCCTCGGCCAGCTCTGCCGACTGGCTGCCGATTTCGCCCGCCACCCGGGTGAAGGCGCTTTCGATGGACATGCCCGATTCCACGCAGATCAGCATCAGGTCGAGCGCGTCGGGAAAGCCGCGCATGATGGACTGCTGGCGCCGCGCGATCATGTTGTTGACGAACATGTCGGGCAGATAATAGCCGATCAGGGCGCCCGCAAAAGCCGCGCAGATCTTCTGCATGGGCGGCCAGGACAGGTGCAGGACCACGAAAAGATAGAACAGCGTCACCAGGAACACGATGAACGGCATCACGAAGCGGAAGAACATGAAGGTGATCAACGGCGCCTGGCCGCGATAACCGGCGCTTGCCAGTTTTTCGCGGCTGTTCTCGCTTTCCAGCATATTGCCCAGCTTGAAGCGGTCCAGTGTCGCCTTCATGTAGGAGACGGGCTCGACCCGCAAACTCCCGCGCTTGGCATTCAGGGCGGCGTGATGTTTGGCGCGCAGCTCCTCGCGGCGGCGGGCGACCGATTTGAGCCGGTCCTCCAGCCCGCCGCGTTCCAGGAACGGCACTCCCAAGGTCACCACGGTGGCGAAAGCCAGGATGCTGACAAACATCGTGACCAGGAAATTCCTGTCGAACAGGAGGTTCATGACCGTATTCATGGCGTCCCTCCTAGTGTTTAAAGTTGATCATTTTGCGCATCACCATGATGCCGGTGCTCATCCAGACCACGCAGAAAGCCAGCATCAGATTGCCCGAGCGTTCGGTGAAGAGCTTGGCGATGTAGGCGGGCGTGGTGAGATAGACGATGCCCATCACCCCTGGGGGCAGCGAACCGATGATCATGGCGCTGGCCTTGGCTTCCGAGGACATGGCCTTGATCTTGCCCTGCAGGCGCTTTCTGTCGCGCAGCACCGCGGCAAGATTGCCCAGGGCTTCCGACAGATTGCCGCCCGACTTGGCCTGGATGGTCATCACGATGGCGAAAAAGCCCACTTCCGGGGTGGGCATGGATTCCATCATCCGCTTCAGTCCCTGATCCAGTGTGACGCCTACTTTCAGGCTTTCCACCAGACTATGGAATTCGCTGCCTACGGGATTGGGAATCTCGCGCGCCACGATGCGCAACGCCTCGTTGGTGGGAAGGCCCGATTTGACCGAACGCACAATGACGTCGATGGCGGTAGCGAAATGATCGGTGAACTTCTTCTTGCGGCGATTGGTGAGGAAGCCCAGGACCCAGCGCGGCAGGCCCAGTCCCACCACGAACATCGCCAGCACGATGACCAGCGGCTTCTGATGAGTGATGAAGGCGGCGCCGGCGGCGATGGCGCCGGCGACGCCGCAGATGATCCAGAAGGTACGCGGGCTGGCCTTGGGATAGCCGGCCTGTTCCAGCCGCCGGCGCATGGTAGGCCGTTCCTTCTTGGCGGCACGGTTCTTTTCCACGTCCTTGAGCAGGACGGCGACATTCTTGCGCTTCTGTGCGGCGTCTTGGACGGTGTTGGTGCGGCCTTTGCCCTGCGTCTTGGCGACGGCCTGAACGCGCTTCCTGGTCTTCTCATCGCCGCCGGAGAAGGCGAACGCCGCGCCGCCGAGCGCGAGCGCAAACAGAATGCCGACCAGAACGATCATTGGTTGACCTTGTCCAGCGCGTCAGCCAGTTCTCTTTCCAGATTGTAGTAGCGGGCGCGCTCCCAGAAATTGGGGCGCACGATGCCGGTGCCGATATGCTTGCCCTTCAGGCGGCCGGTCTCGTCCTCGCCCGTCACTTCATAGGTCACCAGATCCTGGGTGATGACGACATCGCCTTCGGTGCCGATCACTTCGGTGACCCTGGTGATGCGGCGGGAACCGTCGCGCATACGCTCGGCCTGGATGATGACGTCGATCGAGCCGACGATCATTTCGCGGATGGTCTTCATCGGCAGCGCGAAACCGCCCATGGTGATCATGGATTCCAGTCGCGACATGGCTTCGCGCGGGCTGTTGGCGTGCAGCGTTCCCATCGAGCCGTCATGGCCGGTGTTCATCGCCTGCAGCAGGTCGAACGCTTCGGGTCCGCGCACTTCGCCCACGATGATGCGTTCGGGACGCATACGCAGGCAGTTCCTGACCAGGTCGCGCATGGTGATCTGGCCCTGGCCCTCCAGGTTGGGCGGGCGGGTTTCCAGCCGCACCACATGCGGCTGCTGCAACTGAAGTTCGGCGGCGTCTTCGCAAGTGATGACGCGCTCTTCGGTGTCGATATAGGCGGTCATGCAGTTCAGGAGCGTGGTCTTGCCCGAACCGGTACCGCCGGAAATCAGGATGTTGCAGCGGCACCGTCCGATCACCTGCAGCACCCGCGCCGCGTCCGGGCTGATGGAGCCGAACTTGACCAGGTCTTCCAGCTTCAGCTTGTCTTTCTTGAACTTACGGATGGTGAGGGTCGGCCCATCCAGGCTCAGCGGCGGCCCGATGACGTTGACGCGGGAGCCGTCCAGGAGGCGCGCGTCGCATATGGGTGAGGATTCGTCGACGCGGCGGCCGACCTGCGACACGATGCGCTGGCAGATGTTCATCAACTGCGCATTGTCGCGGAAGCGGATATTGGTGAGCTGCACCTTGCCCTGGACTTCGATGAAGACCCGGTTGGCGCCGTTGACCATGATATCGGCGATGTCGTCGCGGGCGAGCAGCGGCTCCAGCGGCCCGTAGCCGAGCACATCGTTGCAGATGTCCTGCAGCAGATGTTCCTGCTCGGCGATGGACATCACCACCGCCTTGATCGAGATGATCTCGTTGACGATGTCGCGGATTTCCTCGCGCGCCGAATCCGGATCGAGCTGGGCCAGCTGCGCCAGATCGATGGTGTCGATCAGGGCATTAAAGATGGTGGATTTGATCTGATAGTAGTCTTCCGAGCGGCTGTCCGCCACCACGCGCACGGCGGGCTTGGACGGCTGCGGAGCGGTTTGGGGCGCAGGCGCCGCGGAAGATCCGGCGGCGGACGCCGGCGCGGAAGGACGCGGTGCCGCGGCCGCAGGCTCGCCTTCGGCGGCAGCCGGCTTTCGCTGGGCGGACTCAGAGGCCGTGCGCTTGCCGAACATTTATGCCCGCTTCTTTGCCTTCAGGAAGGAGAAAATCGAGACCGAATTCTTGGCGGTGGCACCCTGCATGGCGCGGCCCGTGATGGTGCGGCACAATTGGCGCAAGCTCTCGGCAACCGGCGCCTTGGGGGCGAGTTCGATCACCATCTGGCCGTTATTGGCCGCCTGTCCGAACAGCGCGGGCTCAAACGGAATGATGGCCGCCGGATCCAGTCCCATGGTCTCGGCAAAATCCTTGGGCGGAATTTCCGGCCGCTTGGGCACGCCCACCTGATTGATCACCAGGCGGGGCGGCACGTCATTGGGGCGAGCGGCCTTGACCAGGTCGATGATGTTCTTGGCGTTGCGCAGCGAGGTGAGATCCGGCGTCGCCACGATCACCACATCGTCGGCCGCGAGCAGGGCGGCCTTGATCCAGGGATGCCAGCCGTGCGGAATATCCAATATGACGCAGGGAATGGTCTGGCGCACCGCGTCGATCACCGCCTCATAGGCTTCCGGCGGTGCGTCATATTCGCGTTCCAAGACCGCCGGGGCGGTGAACAGCGACAGATGATCGCCGCGCTTGATCAGAAGGCGGTCCAGCAGGACATCGTCGAGACGTTCCGGCGAGTTCAGGGCTTCCACGATGCCCTGGCTGGCCTCGTCGTTGAAATCCAGCCCCACCGTGCCGAACGGCAGATCCATGTCCACCACGGTGGTGTTGATGTGCAGTTCCTCGGCGATGCACCAGCCCATATTGTGGGAGAGGGTGGAGGAACCGGCGCCGCCGCGCGCGCCCACCACGGCGACCACCCGCCCGATCGGCGTGGCACCGGGATCCAGATAAAGGCCCGAGATCACTTCGATCAGCTGCAGCGGCTCCAAAGGCGCCACCAGATATTCGGAAGCGCCACGGCGCATCAGTTCGCGATACAGCACCACGTCGTTGCTGCGGCCCACCACCACCACCTTGGTCGCCGGGTCGCAAACTTCGGCCAGACGGTCGAGTTCGGCCAGGGCATCGTCGCCATGCAGCTTGGTTTCGACGATCAGCAGATTGGGCGTGATCTGGCCGCGGTAATGTTCCACCGCGGCTTCGATGCCGCCCAACTGCACCGTCAGATGCGCCTTGGCCAGTCGGCGGTCGGCGCCGGCCCGCTGCAGCGCTGCCCCGCTGTCGGGGAATTCGCAGAAGGCATGGATGGAGATGCGCGGTACGGGCCGCTCATGCGGCGCGGCGCCAAAATTTTCCACTTGCGGGGGCTTGCTCATGCTCGATTCCATTTCCGTGTGTTACTGGCCACCAACGCTGGAAGCATTAGACCCTTGTTCATTGGCCGCGTCGGCCATGTGCTTGGTCGCCTGCGTGACCTCACCCTTTTGGTAGTGATCCATCACGGCGGCACGGCGGTTGGTATCGACCGGCCCCATGGCTCCCGGTCCCAGCAGGTCGCGGGGATCGGCCACCATCGCGGCGAAATTCTGCTGAGTCGAGCACCCGAAATTCTTCGGCGTCGTGTTGTCGATGGTGAAGGCCTCGTTCTCCGACCAGTCGCCGCAGGCCTGTGTGCGCGCGGTATAGGCGATGTAGCTGATATCGACCCGCATATCGCTGCCGGCCTCGCGTGTGGAAATCATGATCTTGTCGCGGCTGATGCCGGTCGCGGCGGCGCGTTCGCCGAAATAAGTGATGGCAGCGCGGCTGGCCGAACCGCTGGGCACGCTGATGCCCAGGCTGCCATTGCCGTGAGCCCGGTAGTCGGCCACGAAGGCGTCGAACTTGGCGGCGTCGTCCGCGGTCATGCCGTCCGCGCCGGTGGCATAAAGCACCTTGAGATCGCGATAGCTCGGTTCGACCGCGATGGGATGATTGCGGGCGCCGTCTTCCCAGACCTGGGGACCGTTGGAGCTGACCGAACAGCTGCCGGCGATTAGTACGGCGGCAAGGGCCAGGGGGCGAAGAACGTTTTCGGGTTTCATGTGGACCTCCTAGCGCACGACAAAGCCGACAGGCGCGGATGCCTGTGGTGACATGGGCTTGTCGTCTTTCTTCTTGTAGACAGCGTTCAGCCGGCCCAGCAGCAGGGTCTCCGGGTCGGTGGGCGCAATGAAGCCATCGGTTGGGGCCGACAAAGCGGCTTCCGAGGTGGGCTCGACCAGATAGGCACTGACCAACACCACCAATTCGGTCTGGTCATCGGCAAAGTCGCGGCTGCGGAACAGCGCACCAAGAACCGGCAGGTCCTTCACGCCGGGGAAACCGTCGATCACCTGCTTGGTGTTATGCTGCATCAGCCCTGCCACCGCGAAGCTACCGCCGGAAGGCAGTTCCACCGTTGTCATGGCACGGCGCATCGTCAGGGCGGGGATAGTCAGGCCGCCTGCGGAGTTGCCGCCCGACATGGTGAAAGAACCGGTATTGGAAAGCTCGCTGACTTCACTGGAGAGCTGCAGCGAGATGCGGCCAGGCGCCAAAACCACGGGCGTGAAGCTGAGGCCGACACCGAACTGCTTGAACTCCACCGTGACGTTGCCGTCGCGGTCGCGGCTGGCAGGCACCGGGAATTCGCCGCCGGCCAGGAACTTCGCGGTCTCGCCGCTCACTGCCGTCAGGTTGGGCTCGGCCAGCATATGCACCAGGCCGACACGCTCCAGCGCCTTGAGCTGGCCCTGGACATTGTTCTGAATATTACAGATACCGCCGCCGGCCAGCGCCCCTACGGGATTGAGGGCCGTGGAGGCGGAGTTGCAAACCTGGCCGAACTGAGCGCCCGACAGGTCGCTCAGCGCCTGGCCCACCAGGTTGAACTGGTTGGCCGTGGAAACGCCAATCGGGGTCGAACCGCCAACGATTTTGGCGCCCGACAGGTTGACACCGAACTGCTTGGCGATATTGCGGTCCATTTCGGCGATGCGGACCTTCAGCATCACCTGCTGGCCGCCTGCGATGCCGAGCATATTGACGACCTTCTTGGGATCGTTGGTGAAGCGGGCGGCGAGATCGGCGGCGCGGGTGGATTCCAGCGCACTGGCAACCGAACCGGTCAAAACGATATTGTCGTTCAGGGCCTGCACCTGGATGGCGGAGTTGGGCATGGCGGTCTTCATCAGGCTTGACAGGTCCACCACATCCTTTTCGACGCGGATGTCGAGCGCCAGGATCTGCTTGCCCTGGGCATCGAAGAAGAAAGCGTTGGTCTGGCCGACCTTGGTGGCCAGAAGGAAAATGCGCCGCGGCGTGCGCACTACCGCGTCCACCAGATCGGGATTGGACACCAGCACGTCGCGGGCATCCTGGTCGAGCTGCACCACTGCGGCCTTGTCCAAAGACAGCGTCAGGCGCTGGTGGCTGGAGCCGCTGTGGGTGGAGATCGTCATCACCCGGGCATTGGCTTCGTCAATCGCCGGCCGGGCCGGGGCTGCGAAGGCCGCGCCAGGCGCAGCGAGCACCAGAGCGAGGCCGAGAAAAAGTTTGCGGAAGCACATCACTGCTGGCTCTCCTGCCGAATGCCTGAGCCACCTTGCCCATAGCGGATCACGGAAACCGGTGTGTCGGCTGAAGCGACCGCACGGCGTTTGCGTAGGGCGCCGTCGTCGCTTGCGACGCCGCCGTCTTTCAGAGGCCTCAGCGCCAACGATAAGGATCCCGACTGGCCGGCACCGGCGATCACTTCAGCCTGTTCCGGCGAAACTTCGACCGTTGCGGTCTTGCCGATCACGGTGCGGGTGTCTTTTTCCTGGCGATAGGTCTGGTCCACGGCCAGCACACGCAGATTGGACAGTATGATGCGGCCAATGCCGCGCGAGCCGCCGCCTTCGGGCTTGCGGGTGAGGATCACATCCACCCGGTCGTTGGGCAGGATGAAGCCGCCCGCGCCGGAATCGGTGGAGATGGACATCGAAATCGCGCGCATGCCCTCACTCAGGGTCGCGGCCATGAAACCGGATTCATTTCCATGCACGATCGCGGTCTGTGTGATCGGCTGGCCCGGCAGGATCACCGCGCGGACAACGGTGCCCTTGATGACCTGCTCTTCCTGAACGCCATTGTCGTGCGTGATGAAGGAGGCATCGACCGTCGAGGTCGGCCATTTCTGCCAGCGCACCTGATCGACGGTGAGCGCCTGACCTGGTGTGAGATTGGTGTTGGCCACCAGAACTTCGCTCATGGCGATCTGGGGGGCAGGCTTTGCCAGCACGGCTTGCGAGCCGCCGCCCAGCATGCCGCGCACCAGAAAGGCCGCGCCGCCAGCTGCTACAAGTGCGAAACCCAGCACAATTACGCGTTGCAGATTCATGGGGACGAGCTCCTTTGATGACAATTCACCACGCAACCCTTTAGAAATTGCTTAATCGCGCCGCTTGAATTGGCTCGGACAGGCAGAAGTTTTCGAGCCGGACTTGCTTAAAATCCGAACCAAAAGCTGCCTCAGCTCTTAGCGTTCGGTTAAGCGGCGGCGGCGAGGCGAAAGAGTTCGGTGGAGGGCAGCAAGATAAAAGCGCCTGCAACCAGCGCTACGCCATAGGGAATCCCGGAGCGCTTGTCGTGAAGTTTCGCGATCCAGCCCTGGCGTACAAGAAAGTCCGGCAGCGGCCACTGGCGCAGCAGCAGCAGACCAAGAGCCAAGCCGCCGCCCAACACGCTGGCGAGAAGCGCATAGGGCAAAATATTTTTTAGTCCGATCCAAAGCGCGACGGCAGCGAAGAGCTTGGCGTCCCCGCCGCCGATATGACCCAGCGCGAAAAGCGTGAAACCGATCAGAAGGCCGAGAAGCCCGGCCAGCAGGTGCCAGCCGATGGCGGCCGGCGCAAGCCCCGCAGCGATTGCGAAAATCGCGAAAGCGGCACCCAGCGTCATTGTGAGGAAATTCGGGATGGTGAAACTGGCCATGTCCCACCCGGCGGCGGCGATCAGCAGAAGCGGAAGCGCTGTGGCAACAAGGAATTCCGCGATCATGGCCTGTCCTGAAAAAACGAACGGCCGCCTGCTAGCGCGGCGGCCGTTCGGGAAAACATCAGCTTCAACTTACGGCGTCAGAGCAGTCGCGACGCTGTTGAAAGCCTTCGACACGCCGGTGCCGACAGCGGTCACGGCGGTGATGATCACGACGGCGATGAGAGCGGCGATCAGGCCATATTCGATGGCGGTGGCGCCGGATTCATCGCGAACAAAACGCGAGATGAGGTTCATTTCAGTCTCCAACTTTAGTTTCAGTAACACCCTAGGATGCCCAACCCCGGACGAACTCGTTTCGCTCGTTGCGGACATTGGCCACACTGCATCGGCGCGATTTAATTTCAGCTTAAGGCTGGCGCGGCGAGTTGTTTCAAACCTGAATGCTGCATGGCCGGAGAAAGGCGGGAAACCGCCCTGGTGCGCCGGCCTTTGACGATTTGTTTACCATGGGCGCGATTTTGGCTTTGTCGGCGAGGTGCGCTTGCAGACGAAATCGCCGCGGGAAAAATCGATTTCGGAGAAGAGGTGCCGGCGAACCGGTTTGGGGGCGGTGCGCCGATATCGGCGCGGGCCTGGCGGAAATTCCGCGATCGTTACCGGCTTTGAAGCGCGGACGGCCATCTGCCGGCAAGATGGCCGTCCGAAATTGATCAGCTTTGTTTTACGGCGTCAGCGCGGTGGCGACGCTGTTGAAGGCGGTAGACACGCTGGTGCCGACCGCGGTGACGGCCGTGATGATGACGACAGCGATGAGGGCGGCGATCAAGCCATATTCAATGGCCGTGGCGCCGGATTCATCGCGGATAAAGCGCGAGATAAGGCTCATTTCAGTCTCCAAAATTTGAAGGCAATAACAGGACTTGAATGCGGAACTTACGCATGGAAGTCGAAATGGAGACTAAGCCGGATGATTTAATCGGTGCCTAATGGTACGATTAAAAGTCAGTTCGCTTCCCCGGCTTGGAAGGCTGGAAAGCGGCGTTAGCGCCGGCGGATAGCCTTGACGGACTATTTACCAAGAGGCGGCTTTCGCGAGATTTTGGCCCGCCTTTTTCCCTCCTGGCGCGCCGCGGCGAAGCCAGATCAATCCGAAAGAACAGATCAAGGTGGGTACCATCATCGGGATGAAGGTCGCATGCGCGATGTTGCGCGCCGCGGCGGGCGCACACCACAGGACAGTCAGGCACAGTATTTCATACGGTGCGAAGCCCCGCTTCAATCCTTCCGCCGTCAACAGTGCGATCGCCGGAGCGATGAGCATCAGGTCGTAATCCAGGCTGTAAGGTGTGATCAGTAAGGCGGCGAAGCACAGAGTGGCCTTCTTGTATCCCGCCTCGATCGGGGCACGCCAGATTTGCAGCAGCGCGAATAACACCAGCAACGCCGAGGCGGCCTGGGCGCCATAAGCCATCGGCACGCCACCGCCCCACATGCGTATCCAGGCGAACACGCTTTGTATCTTGTTGAAGCCGGTATTGCCCTCTTCCAAAATGACGGTGCGCGTAAAATGGGTGGAATCCATGAAGGCCGGCCACACCCGCCATCCGAACAGCACGGTCACGCAGACGGTGAGCGCCAGAACCATGCCTGCGGCCGCGCCCAAACTCCGCCAGCGTCCGGTCGCGGCCAGCACGAGCGGTATCACGGCGGCAAATTGGGGCTTGTAGCAGAGCAGCCCAAACAGAATACCGGCGGTCAAAGGCCGCTCATCCAGCACCGCAAGGCCGGCAGCGAACAAGGCGGTGGTGAGAAAGCCATTCTGGCCGTGGATGAGATTGACGAATACCGCGGTGAAGCCAAGAGCCAAGGGCAACCACAGGCGGTCCTGTGCCAGGGACGGCATTGCGCTCTTGCGCAACAGCAGCCGGATCGCGCCGAGATAAAGCAGCAGCGATACGCCCTGCCAAAGGATCAGCGCGACGACATAGGGAAATTGCGCCAGCACCACGGCGACCAACAGGAAAAAAGGCGGATAATGCCAGCCGTAAAAGGTCGTGCCGGTGCCGAACAAGGCACGTTCGGCTAAAAACTGGCGATAGGCATCGAATGGGGCGGTCGGATCGCCGTGCGCCGCAGCCACGCCCGCGGCATAGACATTCGAGAAATCGGTACCCAGCGGACGGCCCGCATAATCCATCGGTCCGCGTGCGGTCAAACCCAGATAGGCGATGCAAATGATCCAGCCCAGGATCAAGGCGGCCGCCCACAAGCCGGCGCGCTCGCGGGTCAGGAAATCGCCGCTGCGCAGTAAGACGACAAGTTTCTTCATGGGACGCTGTTTAAGGTTTCGGCAAGGCTGACAGATCGTCTTTAAGAATGGGTGTCCGCACCGTTGAATCGAATTGGGGCGGGGAAACTTAAGGCTTCTTTAATGGCGGGTTGTTTAGAGTGATGTCGAAATATGCCGGAGTCCGACATGCGCTGCGCCTCCCTTGCCGCTGCCCTGCTCATCGCCGCTGTGCCGGCTTTTGCCGCCGCAAAAAACGACGTGGCCAAGAAAATCGCGAATAAGAGCACCGCGAGTAAGAACGACTCCGTCGCACTGGCTCTCGACGAAGTGCATACGCTGACCTTTCGGGCGCCTGTGGCCACCGTTTATGTCGGCAATCCTACTATCGCGGATGTCACCATGATCGATGCCCGCCACGCCTTCGTGCAAGGCAAGGGTTATGGCCGTACCAATATCATGGCGCTGAACCGCGACAATGCAATGGTGTTCAACACCCATGTGACCGTCACTGGCAATCAAGGCGGCGGCACCGTGACCCTCAACCGCGGCGCCCAACGCGTGACCTTGAGCTGTGCCGGCGGACGTTGTGAGCCCGCACCGGCGCCCGGCGACGACCAGAAAACCTATGGCGAGTTCAGCGGTCAGATTGCCTCGCATCAAAATGCGGCGCGCGGTTCGGCCGTGGCTGAGGCCAGAGCCAACTAAATCCTTCATCGATATAGTAGCTACGGCCCGCCCGCGCGGGCCGTTTTGCTATCTGGCCGGTTTCGCACCGCGTGAGAACGCAGCTGCGACAGCGGCCCTGAGCGGCTGTGGAGCGCGCGTCGAATTCAGATGATAGCTCAGGATACCGCGATGGCCATGGACACGCGCTGCCGGCACGCAGATGGAGACTGAGCCCCGATCCAGGCTCGTCTACCTCGCAACCCGCACATTGGTGATCTGCTGGCCGATCTGGTTGAAGGCGGTGACCACTGCGCTGGTGCTGGTGAGGTCAAAGTATTTCGTGCTGTCGCTTGCGCAATACTGCAGTGGCGCGGAATTGCCGTGCGTGCCGCCGATATCCAGGAAGATGGTGTAGATGATCACGCCGTCCGCCTTGGCATGGTCGCAGGTGCTCTTTTCGTGGGTGTCGATATAGCCGTCCTGGGTGGTATTTTCCGTCGAGCCGTCGCCCCACCAGCGGTTTTGGGTGTTCAGGCCGTCGGACAGCAGGATGATATAGCGCGCCGTATTGGCAGGCAGCGAAGGCGTGTTGAAGGGGTTGCCCGTCGTTACCATCTGCCAGCCCAGCGACACGCCGATGCCCTGATTGGTTGAACCGGCCGGCTGCATGGCGGTGATCTGGCTGTTAAGCGAGGTCCAGTCGTAGTTCAGGGCGGTGATGGTGGCCGCGGGACAGGTGGAGGTGGGGTTTTCCGCCGGGAATTTGGTGTCGTCGTCCGTGCCGCTGGAAGGCTGGGTATTCGCCGTGTCGTAATCGATGGACGGCGTGGCCCGCAGGCCTGCGGTGGTCATTGTCTGGGCCGTCGGCGTACCGGTGGAACGCTGGCGGTCGGTCACACAACCGCCCCAGCTCGAATGGGCGTTCGGATGCCAAGTGTGCGTATAGGACGGGATACCGGTTTTTGTGATGGTCGTCTTCGTACTGGTGCCGGTCACCGTGGTCCGCGTCCAGGTGCAGGTTTTCACGCCATTTTTTTTCTTGCAGCTTGACTGCCCGTCGGTCGGTGTACCGCTGGAAGTGGAGGTGGTGGTCGAGCTGGTCGTGCTGTCGCCGGTATAACCCGAAGTGGTGGTGCTGCTGCTGGTGGTGGTGGTGGACCCCGGTGCGGAAGAGCCCGAATCACAGCTTGAAGCATTGCTGTCCACCTGGGTGCAGGTCTGGCTCAGGATGGTGGGGGTGGTGTCAACCGTGGTGGTGGTCAAGGTGCTGGTCGGAGCACCGTTCGGGACACTGTCCCAGCAGCCATTGTAATATCGGTCATTGTGCGCGGTATTGACGGTCCCGTTATCCGCACCCGGACAGATCAGCCCGCCGGAAGGGATCGTCGAAGTTGAGCTCGAGCCGTTGGCGCTGCCGACGGTGCAGCGAAACCCTTGAGAACCGCTGGTAAAAGGACAGGCGCTTCCGGGCCCTACACTGCTGTCTATGCTGGCGATATTGGCCGGCGGTGCGTCCCATTCGCCCCAGTCGATATAGGCACTGCTGAGATAGGTCGATTTGCCGAAATTGACGGAGCGGGTGAAAGGAACGATGCCGACTTTCACATCGCCGGGTGTGCTGGCGGCATTCTGCAGCAGGGTCAGCAACTGTGCGGACGCGCTCTTCAACGCGTCCATCTTGGTGCCGTTGGCATCGCCCTGGTTCATGGAGCCGGAATTGTCCAGCACCAGCGCCACCCACAACTTGGTCTGGCCCCACACCACATTGGATGTCGTGGCTATGGTCAGGTTGTCGATGTTGGCAAGCTTCATCAGCACCGTGGGCATGGTATCGGTCGCGGTGATCTGCACCGAACCCGTGGAATTGAAGCCGCCGGCGGGAATGGAGACAGTGGGCGCACCGTAGACCGTTTTGTCCACGGTGTAGTTGGCGTCGAAATATTTTTGCGCCAGCGTTTGGGCCGTCGACTGGTTGAGATTGGGCGTGGATCCGACGGCAAGCGCGGCAGCGTCCAGCGCCTCCCCCATCTGCTGGCGCACCAGCATGGCGCGCGCATAGTCGAGCCCCGCGCCGGCGGCCACCATCAGCGGCACGATCGAGAGAGCGAATATCATGGCGACATTGCCGCGCCGGGATTTGGCGAAGCCGCGCGCAATGACGGCGAACCTGTTGAATCGAGCGCCCATATTCACAACCCATCCTTGTGAGCGGCCATTTTCCGACAGAAAGGATGAATATGCTGTTGCTTTCGGGCGCACTGGTAACACAACCCTTAACGAAAAGGCTCGAACCGTTAACGCCACCGGACAGGCCATTGGAAATGCATTGCCCGGCCGCCGGACTGTAAAGAAGGACTTAACTCCTCATTGAGCAAGATGGGGCGTTCAGCTTCGTTTTGGCACCACAAGCTTTAGATTTACGGCGAGGAGCTTGTATTCCCGTGACTGACAGGACGGTCTTCCAGAGATTCTTCGCGCGCCTGCGCTGCGACTCCAAAGGCTCCGCCGCCGTGGAGTTTGCCATGGTTGCGCCGGTTTTCTTTTTGCTTCTGATGGCAACTGTCGAAACCGGCGTGATGTTTTTCGCCCAGTCCACCTTGCAGAACGCCGTGAACGATGCGGCGCGCCTGGTGCGTACCGGCCAGAGCGCCTGCTTTACCACGGACGCCAACGGTGGTTGCCAGAAAATGACGGCAGACCAGTTCCGCTCGCAGGTCTGCAACGAAGTGATCGTTTTGCTGAAGGTCTGCAACAAGGACGCCAACGGCAACAGCAACCTGCAATTCGACGTCAGGTCATATCCTGCCGGCTTTGCCGGCGTCGCCAATTCCTCGCCGTTGGACGCCGGCGGCAACCTGCCCAAGCTGTCGGATGCGAACTTCAATACCGGCACTTCCTGCGATGTGGTGCTGGTGCGGGCCTATTATGCATGGCCCGTCTTCACGCCTGGGCTGAGCTTCCTGCTGGCCAACATGAATGGCCAATATCACTTGCTTGCGACCGCGGCGGCGTTCCGCAACGAGCCCTACACCACCAACAACACCGCGAGCTGCTGACCATGTCCGCTTCTAAGCGAAATTGGATACGGTGTTTGACGCGGCGGGGCGTTGCCGACAGCCGAGGCACCGCGGCGGTTGAATTCGCCATGCTGCTGCCGATCATGATCACCCTGTTCTTCGGAACGGTTGAGACCTCGATGGCGCTTTTGGCCCGGGCCGATGTCTCGCTGATGGCCAGCACCACCGCCGACCTGATCGCACAAGCCAGCCAAGTCCAGACTGCCGATATCAGCAACGCCTACAACGCCGCCGGCACGATTCTCTATCCTTATTACGATCCGTCGCAGACAGGTTCGGCCAAGCCCAGCATCCGCATCACCAGCGTGATCTACGACACCACGACCACAAGCTTGTCATCGGGCAAGATCGCCTGGACCTGCACACAGACCGGCTCCGGAACCCTTAGTCCCACCACCCGCGCTGTCGGAGATACCGTGACGTTCGGACCGCCGCTGATACCCAGCAGCCAGGATTTGATGACGGCCAATGGCAGCGTGCTTATCGCCGAAATCGCCTACAGCTACGCGTCGCCCACCGGCAAAGTGATAACGGGCGCAATGAATTTCACCAACAATTTCGTCACCAAGCCGCGCCGCGTTCCGCAGATCGCTGCGCCCAACGGCGGCTGCCCCTGATCTAACGCGGCCGGATCAGCCCTTCCTGTGCGACGGACGCCACCAATACGCCGTCACGCCCCCGGGGTGCGTAGCGCCCCAAACAAACAAAATCGGCGTGACGGAGAAAATCTCAGCGCGGCCGGATCAAGCCCTCCTGTGCGACGGACGCCACCAGCACGCCGTCGCGCCGATATATCGCGCCGCGATTGAAGCCGCGCCCGCCTGAGGCCGACGGACCCTCCTGGACATAGAGCAGCCAGTCATCAGCCCGGAACGGGCGGTGAAACCACATGGCATGATCGAGACTGGCGACCTGCACATGGGAGAAAATGCTCTTGCCGTGGGGCAAAAGCGCGGTGTCCAGCAGCGACATGTCGGAAACAAAGGCCAGCAGGGCACGATGGACGGCGGGATCGTCCGCGAGCTTGCCGCGCGTCTTGAGCCAGATATGGTCCAGGGGCGCGCGCGCCGGCCGGTCCCCCGATCCGCCGAACGGCCCCCGTCCCAGCACCGAGCGCGTTTCAAATGGACGTTCGCGCCCGACCCAGGCGCGGATGTGGGATGCAAGGCCCGGGTCGCGCAGCAGCAATTGCTGATCGTCCTCCAGGCTTTCGGGCTCCGGCACCACCGGCATCTGGGACTGGTGCTCAAAACCGCTTTCGACCTTTTGGAAGGAGGCCGCCAAGGTGAAGATCGGCACCCCGTGCTGGATGGCGACCACCCGCCTGGCCGTGAAACTGCCGCCGTCACGGGAGCGATCGACCTGATAGAGGATCGGGATTTTGGGATCGCCGGGCCGCAGGAAATAGGCATGAAAGGAATGACAGGGGCGTTCATCGCTTACCGTCCTGGTGGCAGCCACCAGGGCCTGGGCCAGCACCTGACCGCCAAAGACTCGCTGGATGGGCTCGGCGGGCGAGGTGCCGCGAAACAGATTCTCTTCGAGCTTTTCCAGATCGAGCAAGGCCAATAGCCGGGTAAGGGGGGCATCAGACATTTCTGTTCTGCGGTGGGACCCCGCATCTCCCTATCACTCTGTAAATATTGTGAAAATTGGCATTTTCCTAGACATGAAGGCTGGATTTGGAGCAAGTCACTGAAAAACTGTCAGTAATCTATTTGGGTACTCTTGGATCACTTGTTGTTTTACCCTGTTGCGGGTGGGTCACAGGCCCCGGATAAAACCTTGGAAATGGGACTTTTATCTGCCGCAGAGCAGCATTTGGCATGGAGACATTTCCCGTTGCCACCGTTATAAGCGCTACATTAGTTCTGACGGATTGGCGGGGGGTATTTTCCCGTCGGTATTTTCAGCGAGGGTAGAAAAATGAAACTTCGTTTGCTCGCCATGGCGACTGTGGCCGCCGCGGCTCTTAGTACTCCCGCCTTGGCCGGCGATGGCTGGTACTTGGGTCTTGGCGGCGGCTGGGACAATCAGCCAGGAATTCGCGGCGTATCCGTTCCGGCGCCGGCACTGTTCAATGCCAAGACGGATTCCAGCGATAACGCGATCGGCGCGATCTCCATCGGCTACAAGTGGGCCGAAGGCTGGCGTCTGGAAAACGAACTCGCCTTCACTCAGCACGACCTGACGATCCCCGGTGCGACCGGCGGCAACCAGATCATCTCCGACATGGTCAATGTCGCCTATGATATTCCGCTCGATGATGTCTGGAAGTTCACACTCGGCGGCGGTGTCGGCATCGGCGGCGCGCGCGGCGCGTTGCGCGTCAATGGCACCAGCTTCGACATCTTCCGCGGCGCGCACAGCGCCTTCCAGTGGCAGTTGATGGCCGGTGTGGCCGCCAGCGTGGCGCCGGACGTGGATCTGTTCGCGGAATATCGCTATCGCGAGAATGAGACGGATGCGAACTTCGCTTCCTCCTACACTCAGATTTCCCCCATTCACGTCTCGGCGATTCACGAGAATGTGGCCATGGTCGGCCTGCGTTGGTTCCTGACACCTCCGCCCCCGCCGCCCCCGCCACCGCCTCCTCCGCCTCCGCCGCCGCCTCCTCCGCCCCCGCCGCCTCCGCCGCCGCCTCCTCCGCCGCCGGCGAAGACGTACATCGTCTTCTTCGACTTCGATAAGTCGAATCTGACCGCGGAAGCGCAGAGCACGGTCACCGAGGCTGTTGCCGCGGCCAAGACGCTGGGCTCTGTCCGGATCATGGTCACCGGCCACACCGACACGGTCGGCTCGGATCGCTACAACCAGGCGCTTTCGATCCGCCGCGCCACCTCCGTGAAGGACGAAATGGTCCGTCAGGGTCTGGGTGCGGACTCGATCGCGATCGAGGGCAAGAGCTTCCACGACCCGCTGGTCCCGACCGGTCCGGGCGTGCGCGAGCCCAAGAACCGCCGTGCGGTCATCGATCTGGGCGGCTGATCAGCCCAGCACTGAATCAGAAAGGGCGGACCTTGCGGTCCGCCCTTTTTGTTTGTGGGGGGGTTATTTGTTGAACCCCCATCCGTCGCAGCTCGGGCCGGCTCTGCCGACACCTCGCTGCGACACCTTCCCCCTTCCAGTGCTTCGCACGAAGGGGGAAGGAAGCTGTCAGATGCTGAGGGTCGC